>Ga0207694_10000038_pt1 | contig 186790 bp, 189 predicted proteins | sample KBSC34metaG_FD_184353 | JGI IMG/M metagenome (GOLD analysis project Ga0207694, IMG submission 184353) | Corn rhizosphere microbial communities from Kellogg Biological Station, Michigan, USA - KBS C3-4 metaG (SPAdes) (version 2) | ecosystem: Host-associated > Plants > Roots > Rhizosphere >... | reverse complement strand
GGGATGTCACGGGCGATGGAATCGGCCACGCACGGGTGGCTCCATGGCGATCACCGGGTTGCATCGCGGCTTCGGCCCCGGCAACTGCTCGATCAGGAAAAGCACTCCTGCACGATGTCGCCCAGCGCGGCCGGGGGATGTCACGGGCGATGGAATCGGCCACGCACGGGTGGCTCCGTGGCAATCGCAGGATTGCATCGCGGCTTCGGCCCCGGCAACTGATCGATCAGGAAGAGCACGCCTGCGCGACGTCGCCCGGCGCGGCCGGAGGATGCTCCCGAAAAAAATTTCGAACACTCAGCGCATTCCGACGCTGCAGCGACCGGGTGACGCCGGCGATGTCGCCTCGCGCGGCTTCGCGAAGATCCCGACCGGCGGCGCTCGTAGATGCGCTCCCGCGCGCACCGCCCCTCCGCTTCCGGGCCTCAGCCGGCGGCCGTCTCCTTGATCACTTCTTCGAGGGTGGTGATCCCCTTGCGCACCTTGAGCATCCCGTCGGCGCGCAGTGTCAGCATCCCCTCCTCCACCGCCTGCTTCTGCAGCTCGGCCGTCGAGGCGCCCTGCAGGATCATGCGGCGCAGGGTGGGGCTCATCGCCATTACCTCGTACAGCCCCTGGCGGCCGCGGTACCCCGAGCCGCCGCACTGGTCGCACCCCTTGCCGCGGTAGAAGGTGGTGTTGCGGATGTCGTCCTCGCTGATCCCCCCCACCTTCAGGTACTCCTCGGGATACTCCGCCTCTTCCTTGCAGTTGCTGCAGATGCGCCGCACCAGCCGCTGGGCGGTGATCAGGTTCACCGCGCTGGCCACGTTGAACGGCTCGATCCCCATGTCCACCATGCGGGTGATGGTGGAGGGCGCGTCGTTGGTGTGCAGCGTGGAGAGCACCAGGTGGCCGGTGAGCGCGGCCTTGATGCCGATGGACCCCGTCTCCAGGTCGCGGATCTCGCCGACCATGATGATGTTGGGGTCCTGCCGCAGGAAGGCGCGCAGCGCCGCCGCGAAGGTCATCCCCACGTCGGTGCGCACCTGCACCTGGTTGATGCCGTGCAGGTTGTACTCGACCGGGTCCTCCGCGGTCATGATGTTGACCTCGGCGGTGTTGATCCGCGAGAGCGCGCTGTAGAGGGTGGTCGTCTTTCCCGAGCCCGTGGGGCCGGTGACCAGCACCATCCCGTACGGGTTCATGATCGCCTTCATGAAGTCGGCCTCGGCCTTGGGCTCCATGCCGAACTTCTCGAGGTCGAGCGTCAGGTTCCCCTTGTCCAGGATGCGGAGCACGATCTTCTCGCCGAAGAGCGTGGGAAGCGTGCTCACGCGGAAGTCGATCACCCGCTTGCCGAAGCGCAGCTTGAGGCGCCCGTCCTGCGGGATGCGGCGCTCGGCGATGTTCAGGTCGGAGAGGATCTTGAAGCGCGAGATCAGCGCCGCGCGCATCTTGATGGGCGGGCGCATGATCTCCTGCAGCACGCCGTCGATGCGGTAGCGGACGCGGATGTCCTTCTCGTAGCACTCGAAGTGGATGTCGCTGGCCCCGCGGTGCACGGCGTCGGTGAGGATGCCGTTGATCAGCTTCACCACCGGCGCCTCTTCCACCGCCGCCTGCAGCGAGGCGACGCTGGCCTCCTCCTCCTTGTCCTCGACCAGCTCCACCTCGTCCTGGTCGAACTGCTTCAGCAGCTCGTTGATCTTCTCGTCGCTCGACTCGTACTCGCGCTCCACGATGCGCTTGAGCGTGAAGTCGCCGGCGATCACCGCCTCGATGTCGAGCCGGGTGAGGAACTTCAGGTCGTCCACCACCCCCAGGTCGGTGGGGTTCGACATCGCCACGGTGAGCGTGCGCCCCACCCGGCGCAGCGGCAGCACCTGGTGCTTCACCGCGAACTCGCTGGGGATCAGCTTGAGGATGCGCTGGTCGAGGCGCACGCGCTCCAGGTCCACCGCGGGCACGCGGTGCTGCCGCGCCAGCGCGCGCACCAGGTCGCTCTCGCCCAGGAAGCCGAGCTTCACCAGCGAGTAGCCGATGCGCGTGCCGTTCGCCCGCGCGTCGTCCAGCGCCTGCTGGAGCTGCTCGCGGGTGATGAGCTGTTCGTGTACGAGCTGGTCGCCGATGCGGTCGGCGGGGGCGGATACGGCCATGGAGCCCGGTGGCGAGGAGAGCGCTTCAGGCCGGAAGGCCTGGACCTGCGGGTGGAGGATGAGCGAGGAACTTGCTCCTGAAGTGCCGCGCTGTCAAGGGCTTGCCCGCACCAGCGGTCGCAGTCGTGTAGCAGTTTTGCGCCCGATTCCCGGTACCTTCTCCAGCTCGTCGGCCGAGTGGAAGGGCCCATTCGCCGCGCGCCAGGCGACCACTCTCGCCGCCAGCGCGGGCCCGATTCCCGGGAGCGTCCGCAGCTCCTCGACCGAGGCACGGTTGAGGTCCACGACGCCGGCCGCACTCCCACCCGCGGGCGCGGCCGACGGCTCCGCGGCAGCCGGTGGCGTAGCAGTCTCCGCGCGCGACGGCGCCGCGGGAGCCGGCGCGAGGGTGAGGTACGGCGCCACCGCCGCCAGCAGCGCCGCGCCGACCCCGGGGACGGAGTCCAGCTCCGCCAGCGTGCGGAAGGGGCCGTGCGCCTGGCGCCAGGCGACGATCTTCCGCGCCTGCCCGGGGCCCACGCGGGGGAGGCGGTCCAGCTCCTCCTCCGTAGCGGCGTTGGGGTCGATGCGCTCGCCGGGGGCGAGCGGACGCGCGCGGTCGGCCGCGTCCCCGGCGCGCTGCTCCGTCTCGCCGCGCAGGGCGGAGAGGGCGCCGGCCTCGGCCTCCGTCCCCGGCCCGGACAGCTCCGCGGGCACCGGCGCGCGGTGCAGCATGCGCGCGCCCACGCCGGCGGAGACGAGCAGCGCCATCACGCCCAGCGCCAGCCGCTCCTGCGGGGTCGTGTTCATCATCGTACGCCCTCCGGAACGCCGCGGTAGACGACCTCGGTGATCACCTCGCCGACCAGCGCCAGCGTCTCGCGGCTCGCCTGGCTGGGGAGGTCGTTCACCGTGTGCCAGTACGAGTTTCCCGGCCCGAGCACCGGGTCGGCCACCAGCACCGCCGGGATCCCCGCCGCGGAGAGGAGCGCGTGCGGCCCGGTGCTGTCCGGCACGGCCTCGGCGGCGAAGACGGAGTCGCGCCGCAGCTGCCGCGCGATCCCCCACACCCGGTGGACGATGGCGGCGGCGCGGCGGCGCGAGGCGGCGTCCTGCGGGAGCCACGCGTCCCGGTCCGCCACGCGGTCGAGGACGAGCGCGAAGACGGGGCGGTACCCCGGCGGGCGGCGCTCCAGGAAGCGCGCGGTGCCGGGGAGCTTCCCCCGCTCGAAGTCGTCGCCGTCGGTGAAGAGCAGGTCCACGCCCACGGGCGGGGGCTGCTGCCGCAGCGCCTCGGCGAGCGCCACCAGGAGCGCGGTCCCCGAGGCGCCGCTGTTGGCGCCGGCCACCGGGCGGGTGCGGTCGAAGGGGTCGGCGCTCTCGTCCGCCTTCGGGTGGGTGTCCCAGTGCGCCACCAGCAGGATGCGCCGCGCCTCCGCCGGGCGGAAGCGGGCCAGGACGTTCGTCATCCTCACCTCCTTCCCCTCCGCCGTGCGGTAGGGAAAGGAGTCGAGCACCACCGAGTCGGCGCGGAGCTCGAGCTGGCCGCGGAGCCAGCGCACGGCGCGGTCATGCGCCTTGACCCCCGCGTAGCGCGGGCCGATCGACACCTGGTCGATCAGGAAGACCCACGCCGCGTCGGCCGGGAAGTCGGGGTGGTCGGCGTGGCGGCCCAGCGCGGGGTCGCCGCGCCCGCAGGCCGCCGCCGCGGCGAGGGCGGCGGCCGCGGCGAGGCCGCGCCGGAAGAGGGGCATGGAAGATGATTCGGAGTCGATTAGGAGCGGCCGCGAGCGCTTGTACGCAGCGTACGGAAGGCGTATACTAGGCATCCGCGCAGCCGCGCGGCAAGACCCTTTGGGCGCGTCGCATGAAGATCCTCACCCGGTACCTGCTGCGGGCGCACATCGGCCCGTTTTTCTTTGCGTTCGTGGCGCTCACGGGCGTGGTGCTGATCAACACCCTGGCCCGCCGCCTGGCCGAGCTCGCCGGCAAGGGGCTGCCGATGCGCGCCATCTCCGAGTTCTTCGTCTACGCGCTCCCGGCCACCGTGGCGCTCACCTTCCCGATGGCCGTGCTGGTGGCCATCCTCTACACCTTCGCCACCTTCACCGCCGAGAACGAGATCACGGCCATGAAGGCGGGCGGGCTGGACCTCAAGCGCCTCCTCCTCCCGCTCCTGGCCGCGGCCGCGGTGATCACCGGGGCGATGGTGGTGTTCAACGACCGGGTGCTCCCCGAGGCCAACCACCGCTGGAGCCAGCTCTTCGTCGACATCGCGCGCAAGACGCCCACGGTGGCGCTGGAGCCGCAGACCATCAACAAGCTCTCGGCGCAGACCAACTCGGCGCAGACCTACTACCTGCGCGCCGCGCGCATCGACCCCACCACCAACAAGCTGTACGACGTCTCCATCTACGACGTGACCAACCCCTCCACCGTGCGCTCCATCTACGCGGACTCGGGGGTGGCGCAGTTCAACCGCACGCGCACCGACATGGTGCTCACCCTCTGGCACGGGCACATGCGCGAGGTGCCGCTGCAGGACCCGAAGACGTTCCGGCGGATGAGCTTCAACCAGCAGCAGTTCGGCATCCCGGGGATCGGCACCTCGTTCAACCTGGGGAACCAGAACGAGAGCTACCGCGGCGACCGCGAGATGACCATCGGCATGCTGCAGGCGCGCATCGACACGCTCTCCGGGCAGCGCCGCGAAGAGCTGAGACACACGCGCACCCTGGCGCGCGGCGACCTGGGCTTCGCGCTCTCGGGCGGCACCAAGCCGTTCGCCACCGTACAGGGCGAGGTGGTGCCGGCGGTGCAGAAGCCCGAGGCCGGCGCGGTGCGCACCCGCACCCGCCGCACTGCCGACGAGCTGTCGTCGTCGGTGCAGCGGGTGAAGGACCTGGAGGAGCAGGTGCGCGACCTGGACGTGGAGATCCACAAGAAGTACTCGATCGCCTTCGCCTCGCTGGTGTTCGTGATCGTGGGCGCGCCGCTGGCGCTGCGCTTCGGGGGCGGGGGGATCGGGATGGTGCTGACCACCAGCATGGCCATCTTCGCGCTCTACTACGTGGGGCTGATCGGCGGCGAGACGCTGGCGGGGCGCGGCTACGTGACGCCGCTGGTGGCGATGTGGATCGTGAACGCGCTGATGACGGTGCTGGGGGTGATCGGGCTGGCCACCATGGGCCGCGAGACCTCGACCGCCCGCAGCAGCACCTGGGACCAGATGCTGCAGACCTTCCGCGACCTCTTCGCCACCTTCCGCCGCCGGAGGTCGCGCGCATGATCCGCCTCCTTTCGCGCTACGTGGTGCGCACCTTCGGCACCACCTTCCTGCTGCTGGTGCTCGGCCTGCCGCTGCTGTTCATCATCGCGGACGTGACCGACAACATCGACACCTACATGGAGAAGGGGATCACCGGCGGGAAGCTGGCGCTGAGCTACGTCTACCAGCTCCCGCTCTTCGTGCTCTACTCCTTCCCCATCGCGGCGCTGATCAGCACGGTCTTCACCATCGGGGGGATGACGCGCCACCAGGAGCTGACGGCGGCCAAGGCGGGCGGGGTGAGCTTCTACCGCATCTTCCTGCCGATCGCCGTGATGTCGGTGTTCCTCTCGGCGGCGGCGTTCGGGCTGGGCGAGCTGACCCCCATCACCCTGCAGAAGCGCGCGGTGCTGATGGGCGACCAGACCGCGGTGCGCTTCGGGCCGCGGGTGAACTTCGTGTACCAGACGGAGCGCGAGGGGGTGCTCACGGCGCGGCGGCTCGACGCGCAGTCGGGGGAGCTGAGCCAGCTGGTGCTGGAGCGCAACGCGCGCGGCAAGCGCCCGGGGCTGCACCGCATGGCCGAGCGCGCCACCTGGACGGCGAAGGGCGGGTGGAAGCTGGAGCGCGGCTACATCCGCGAGCTCTACGCCGACGGCCGCGAGGTGACCACGCACTTCGACTCGCTGCGCGTTCCCGGCCTGGTGGAGACGCCCGAGGACATGATGGGCGAGCCCAAGGCGCCCGAGGCCATGGGGTACCGCGAGATGTCGCGCTTCGTGGGCGCCATCGAGCGCTCGGGGGGCGACGCCAACCCGCTGAAGGTGGAGCGCGCGCAGAAGCTGGCGATCCCCATGGCGGTGATGGTGATCGTGCTCTTCGGCGCCCCGCTGGTCACCAGCACGCAGCGCGGCGGCACCGCCTACGGGGTGGGCGTGAGCCTGGGGGTGACCATCTTCTACATGCTCCTCTTCCGCGTGGGCCGCGCCGTGGGCAGCACCGGCGCGGTGGACCCGACGCTCGCCGCCTGGTTCCCCAACATCCTCTTCCTCACCGCCGGCCTCGCCCTGATGTCGCGCGTGAGGACGTAGAAGCGGCCAGCGCGGGCACGCTCGAAACGCTTTTATCCGGCCCTTCGGCGGCGCAGCTTTGGACGCACGCCCGTCCACCGCCGCCGGAGCCCTTCGTGACCCGCGCTCTTGACTACATCGACCGCATCCGACTGCTCGACTGGGACGGGCTGCGCGTCCTGTGGGACCGGTCTGCAAGCGGGCCGGGCGCCGGGATGGCCGCCCGGGAAGGCGTTCGAGTACCTGATCCTGCGCGCCTTTGAGCTCGACGGCGCAACGGTCCGCTACCCATTCGAGGTGACGGCCCACGACTCCGTGATCGAACAGATCGACGGTGCGGTCTATGCGGGCTATCTCTCGTGCCTGGTGGAGACGAAGGATTCCACGGCTCAGGTCGACGTCGCCGTCCTCGCGAAGCTGAGGACACAGCTTGCACGCCGTCCTGCCGGCACGATCGGCTCGGTTTTCAGCAGGATGGGATTCACGAGGCCCGCGTTCGCTCTCGCGGGGTATTTCGCCCCGCAGACTGTGCTCCTCTGGTCCGGCAAGGAGGTGGAAGAGTGCCTGAGGCAGGAAAGCATCGCCGCCGCCCTCCTCGCGAAGTACCGCGAGTGCGTGGAGGAAGGAGCTCCGAAGATCAGCGAATTGGCGACACTACTACGATGAACGTCTATGCGGTCTTCGATTCCGTTGCCTCGGCACGCCTCGTCGGACGGATCATCGAAGACCCGTCCCTCCTGCTGGCGGCGGGCGACGTGGAATCATCGGCCATCATGATGGCAGGGGGCGCCCTCAGACGGGAATTCACTCCCACGGTGCTCGTCCTCGACTCCGACAGTGTCGAAGAGCGGGCCATCCTGACGCAGCAAGTCGAACTCGATGGGATCATGTCCCTGTACGGCAGCAAGATTCCGTACCGCGTGGTCCTCGCGGTCCCGCAGGTCGAAGCGATCCTGTTCTCGGACCGCGAAGGATTCGAGAAAGCGCTGGGGCGGAAGGTCGCGGACCTGGACTGGTTCGAAGCTCGCTTTCGGCCACGCGCCGTGCTGAAGCGCCTCCTGGCCGCGAGTGATTACGAGGATGCGCTACGCAACCTGGGGAAAGCGCTGGATGACGCGGCAGTTCGGCGGATGTCGCGTCATCCCATCATCCAGGAGATCCGCGGCTTCATGGCCGAGGTGCAGGAGCTGGCGTCGAAGCGGGGGCGCGTCCGCCGGGCGGGGTGACCTTCATCACGCAGAGACGCGGAGACGCAGGGAGAGCCGCCGTGCCTCCCTGCGTCTCCGCGTCTCCGCGTGAGACCGATCCGTTCAGCTCTGCGGACGCGAGTCGTCGAGCTTGAACCAGATCTTCACCTTCACCTGGAACTCGCGGATCTCGCCCCCGCGGATGTAGCCGCGCTGCTCCAGCACCTCCATCCACTCCAGGTCGCGCATCGTCTCGCCCGCGCGCCGGACCGCCGCGCGCGCCGCGTCGTCGAAGCTCTGCTCCGACGTCCCCACCAGCTCGATCGCCTTGAACGCGCCGCCCATCGCTCCTCCTCCGCCCACGGGTAGGTGTTCGAGATTCCTTCCCTGCGCGATGCGGGCAATCGGCGCGCCAGCTCAGCCGCCGAGCACGCGCAGGGCGGGCTCGTGCAGCTTCAGGTTGGATGCGAGCGCGGTGCTCCAGGGCACCACGGGCGACCCGTCGAACTGGGTGTATCCGCCGCCCGCTTCGGCGAAGATCACGCCGAAGGGCGCGATGTCCCACGCGTCGCCGCAGATGGGGTCACAGAAGAGCTCGGCGCGGCCGGTGGCGACCAGGAAGTAGCCGAAGCCGTCGCCCCAGGTGCGGGCGAAGCGGGTCGCCCGCTGCAGCCGCTCGAAGCCGGCGCGGTGCGCGTCCGTCGAGCGGTCGCGCCAGTACTCCAGGCCGCTGGTGACCAGGCGCGCATCGGCCAGGTCGTCGCACGCCGACACGCGGGCGCGCCTGCCGCCCACCCACGCGCCCGCTCCCGTCGCGGCGACGAGCGTCTCCCGCTGGACGGGGAGGTGGCAGCAGCCGAGCACCGCCGCGCCGTCGACCTCGAGCGTCAGCAGCATCGAGTAGAGCGGCACCCCCGAGGCGAAGGAGCGCGTCCCGTCGATCGGGTCCACCACCCAGCGGCGGCCGCTGCGCGAGGGACGGTCCTCGCCCTCCTCGCCCAGCACGCCGTCGTCCGGGAACGCGTCGGCGAGGGCGGCGCGGACGTGCTCCTCGGCGGCGCGATCGGCGGCGGTCACCTCGCTCCCGTCGCGCTTCCACTCCACCGCCGCGCTGCCGAAGTGCCGCAGCGTCAGCTCCCCCGCGCCCTGCAGCGTCCGCGCGGCGAAGTCCATCAGGTTGTCCGCGTCGGTCATGGCAGAGGTCGGGCGATGTGGATGCGGTTGATGGATGATGTCTCGGCGCCGTTTCAGGAGCGCTTCGAGACCCAGGGGGAGCCGGCGAGCCAGTAGCGCTGCGGCCAGTCGGCGGCGCGGTCGGGGTGGATGCCGATGCGGGGGCCGATCGACACCTCCGCGTCGGAGACGGCGCGCCCCGCGGCGAGCCAGAGCGGCGGCCGGTCGAGCGGGTGCATGCTGTCCGCGCCGGTGATGCCGAGCGCGGTCGCCAGGTTCCCCGGGCCGCGCATCAGCTCGCGGTCGACGCGGCCGGGGCGCCGCTCGCGCGCCGTCTCGATCCCCTCCACGGGGCGCAGCGCGCGCACCAGCACGGCGCCCGGGAAGCCTACGCTGTCCGTCACCACGTTGAAGCACCAGTAGGTGCCGTAGATCAGGTAGACGTAGGCGGTGCCGGGCGGGCCGAACATGGCGTCGTTGCGCCGCGTGCGGCCGAACTTCTCCCACGCGTGCGACGCGGGATCGTGCGGACCCAGGTACGCCTCGGTCTCCACGATCTCGCCGACGACGCGCACGCCGCCGAGGTCGCTCACCAGCAGCGTCCCCAGCAGGTCGCGCGCGACCACCTCCGCGGGGCGCGCGCACCACTCCGGGGGGAGCGGGGGCGGGTCCGGCAAACGCGAGCGCCGCGCCCGGCTTTCACCGGGCGCGGCGCTCGTGGACTTCGGCTGGCTCACGACGCGGCGGGCCCGGTGCCGCGGCCCCGGCCGCCCCGCCCCCGGTTGCGGCGCGGGCGCGGTGCCCCGCCCGCCCCCTCGCCGCCAGACGCGTCCGGCGCGGCCACCGGGGGCGCAGCTTTGGTCGGCGTTCCGCCGCCCCTGCGTCCGCCGGGCGTGCGGGGGCGCCCACCCTCGGCAACGGGCGGCTGGGGAGCCGGCGCCTCCGCGGCGGGCTTGCCGCCCCCGCGACCGCGGCGATTGCCGCCGCCTGCCCTGGGCGCTTCCTCCGCGACCGGCGTGGGCGCCGGAGCGGCGGGCTCGGCGCCGCGTCCCCGCCCGCGGCGAGAGCGGCCGCTGGACCGGTCGCCGCCGGCGGGCGGCGTCTCCGCCGGCGCGGGAGCGGGCTCCGCGCGCGGGGCCTCGGCCTCCGCGCGGCCGCCGGACGTGGCGCCGCCTTCGGTCGATGGAGTCTCCGCGCGCCCGCCGCGTCCACGGCCGCCGCGTCCACGCGAGCGGCCGCGCGGCTGCGCGTCGCCCGCGGGGAGCGACACCTGCTCCATCAGCGTCGGATCGGTCTCGCCGCCGTCGCCGACGGGAAGCTCCACGCCGCCGACCGAGATCGTCTCGGCCGCGGGTGGTTCGCCACGGCCGCGGCCACTGCGGCCCCTGCGGCCCGACTGCTCGATCGCGGCGGACTCTTCCACGGCCGCTGCTTCGGCGGCGGCGCGAGGTGAGGCCTCCGCCTGCGTCGTGCCGGCACCCTCCGCCGACGCCGGAGCGCCGGCATCCTCGCCCTCGCGGGAAGCGTCGGCGCCTCCGCGGCGGTTGCGGTTGCGTCCGCCACGGCGGCCGCGGCGGCGGGAGCGATGCTCCTCCGTCTCGCCACCCGCATCATCCCCCGTCTCGCCCTGCATGGGCTCCGGAGCGACGGCGGACGCGGCCTCGGCGAAGTCGCGCGCATCCTCCGACACCTCGGCCGGCGCGGCCTCCGCAGCCGGCTCCTCCGCCGCCGGAGCGGCGGGCGCGGGACGCTCGGCGATGCGCGCGTCGCGATCGGCGGCCCACTTCTCCAGCAGCGGCCCGGCGCGGTGGCCGAGCAGGTTGCGGATGCCGTCCGGGTCCTCCTCCAGCGCGCGGAACACGCCGTCGCCGAAGCGGTCGACGAGCGAGCGCACGGTGGCGGCCCCGACGCCCTTGTATCCCGCCAGGTGCGCAGCCACGGCGGCGCGGTCCGTCGGCAGGCCGAGCGAGGCGGGATTGAACGCCGCCGGCGCCTCGGCCGGCGGAGCCTCCGCGGCGGGGGCGCGGTCCGGACGGCGGTCGCGGCGGCCGGACGGACGCGGCTCAGCCGATGCGGCGGACTCAGCCGGTGCGGCGAACTCGGCCGCGGGTGCCGACGGCTCCTCGGCGCGGACCTGCGGATCGGGCTGCGGGTCCGGCGCCGGTGGGCGCGCGGAGCCGGGGACGTGGATCACCTGCCCCGGGAGAAGCGGAGGCGGACCGGAGGGCGACGCCCAGGCCGGACGCCGGCCGCGGCTGCGGTGCCCCACTCCACGCGGCGGCTCCGCGGGCGTGGCGGGCGCGGACGGGGCAGGCGAGGTCGGCGGCTCCGGGCGGCGCGACTCGGGCTCGCGCCGCGGCTCGGGTTCACGACGCGGCTCCGGCTCCTGCGGACGCGGGGTCTCGGCCGCGGGCTGCGCCGGCTCGGCGGGAGTGGCGGGCTCGACGCCGGGCGCCTGGCCCGGGAGGATCGCCGGGGCGCCCTCGGCGCCGCCGCGGGCGCGGCCACGGCCGCGGCTCCGGTCGCGCCCGCGGGGCTCGGCCGGGGCCGCGGTGTCGGCCGCCTGCGCCGCGTCGTCGTGCTCCACCTGGATCGGCTGCGGACGCGGGCCGGCGGCGAGCGTGGGCGGCGCCAGCTTGGTGCCGGACGCGGGGAGCGCGACTTCGAAGCGCCCCTCGCCCAGGCGGCGGACGTCCACCACCTGGTCGTCGTGCGCGCGGCGCAGGAAGAGGCTGAACTTGGCGTGCCCCAGCGCGTGCTCGTCGAAGCCGGGGTCCATCTCCAGCATGCGGCGCTTCACGTCGCCGTCGCGGGCGGTCTGCCCCTGGCGGCTCACCAGCGCGCGGACGGCGTGCTGCAGCAGCGCATAGGCGTGCGTCCGCGCGTCGCGCTCCTCGGGGGTGGCGGCGGCGGGCGCCTCTTCCTGCAGCGGCGGGCCGGCGGGCTCGTACGGCGCCACCTCGGCGGCGGCGGGCTCGGGGGCGCGCTCCTCCTCGTCGCGGTGCAGGCGCACGGGCACGGGCTCGCGGACCGGCTCCTCGCGCTCGGCCTCGGGCTCGACGGAGACGGGCTGCGGATACTCGGTGCGGGGGCCGCGGTCGCGGTCCCGATCCCGGTCGCGGTCACGGCTACGCCCACGGCCGCCGCGGCCCCGATCGCGGTCGCGATAGCGGTCCTCGCCGCGGTCGTAGCGCGCCTGCGGGGCCGGGGCCGGCGCCTCGTCGTCGGCGGGGGCGACCTCGAACTGGCCGTTCTCCACCTTGTGCAGGCGGATCAGCCCCTTCTCGGCGGCGACCTGCACGAACTTGCTGAACTTGCTGTACCCCTCGTCCTTCTCGTCGAAGTTGGGGTCCAGGTCGATCATCACCTGCTTGAGCCGGTCGGTGCGCATCGAGTCGCCGGCGCCGGCCATCTTCTGCACCGCCTCGCGCACCAGCAGCCACGGGTCCTTGCGGCTCCCGCCCTGGTCGCCCTCGCGCACCAGCCCGCTGAGGGCGTGGTAGGAGTAGTACTCGTCGCAGTTCTGGATCAGCAGGTCGCTCGACGAGTCGCGCATCCCCACGCCGATCACGTACTTGCCGTACTCCTTGAGCTTCACCACGCAGCTGGTGAAGTCGGAGTCGCCGGTGAGGAGGATGAAGGTGCCGAGCTCGGGGCGCATGAACGCCAGCTCGATGGCGTCGACGGCCATGCGCAGGTCGGTGGCGTTCTTCTTCGACGTGCCGTAGGCGGGGGCGAAGATCAGGTCCACCGACGCCTCGGTGAGCGGCACCACGTAGTTGGGGTAGCGCCGCCAGTCGGCGTAGGCGCGGCGGACCGCCACCTTGCCGCTGAAGATCTCGGAGTTCAGCAGCGTCCGGAGCTCCTTGCCCAGGTCGCTGCGCACCCCGAGGGTGATGTTGTCGAAGTCGATCAGGAGGGCCGCGTTGCGGGCGGCCGGGGAAGCGGGCGCAGCGCCTGTGGCGTGCGGGCTCCGCTGTACGAAGCTGGTCATCTCTCGTCCACGTTGATGTTGATTCTGCGGACGAAGCCTCTTCGCTTCGCGGGGAGTGCGGTAGAGTGCGGGAGTGCGGGAGTGCGGGAGTGCGCGGGGGCCGCGGCATGCCGCGGGTTCCAACGCACTTCCGCACTTCCGCACTTCCGCACTGGCGCACTTTTGCGCGACAGCCGGAGAAGCCTCTCCGCTGGTTGTCTGCGACGGGGCGCGGCGGCGCTCACGGCCGGCGGCTGCTCTCTTCGGCGCTGATCATGCGCGCGAGCTCCACGCGGCGCACCTTGCCGCTCCCCGTCATGGGAAACCCGTCGAGAAAGCGGACCAGGTCCGGGACCTTGTAGTCCGCCAGCACCTCACGGCAGAAGTCCTTGATCTCCTCCCCCGTGACGATCGCCCCCTCGACGGGGACGATGCAGGCGCAGCTCACCTCGCCCAGGATCTCGTCCGGGAGGCCGACCACGGCCACGTCGAGAACGGCGGGGTGCGCGTGCAGCCGGTCTTCCACCTCGCGGGGGTACACGTTGAACCCCCCGCGGATGATCATCTCCTTCCGCCGGCCGATGACGTGGAGGTACCCCTCCTCGTCCATCATCCCCAGGTCGCCGGTGAGGAAGAAGCCGTCGTCGGTGAACACCAGCGCGGTCTCGCCCGGCTGGCGGTAGTACCCCTGCATCACCCCGGGGCCGCGCACGGCGATCTCGCCCACGCTCTCCTCGGGGAGCACGGAGCCGTCCACGTCGATGATGCGGATCTCGAGCCCCGGGAGCGGCCGGCCCACGGTGAGGAGCTGCTTCCCCGGCGGGTCGTCGTCGCGGGTGACCGACACCGTCTCGCTGGTCTCGGTGAGCCCGTAGGCGATGCGCAGCCCCGGCACCAGCTCGCGCCGGATGCGCTGCACCAGCTCCTCCGGCGCGGGCGCGCCGGCCACGATCCCGGTGCGCAGGCGCGACAGGTCGCGCCCCGCGCGCTCCTCCGAGCCGAGGGCCAGGATGTAGTTGGTGGGGACGCCGTGGTAGACGGTCACCCCCTCGGCCTCCATCAGCGCCAGCGCGGCGTCGGTGTCGTCGCGCTCCTGCAGCACCACGGAGCCGCCCCCCGCCAGCGTCCCCAGCACGCCCGTGCCCAGGCCGAAGACGTTGAAGAGGGTGTTGAGCCCGAACACCACGTCGTCGGGGCCGAGCCCCAGCGCGTCGGCGGTGGCCGCCGCGGTGGCCAGGAGGTTCGCGTGCGAGAGCGAGACCCCCTTGGGCTTCCCCATGGTCCCCGAGGTGTAGAGGATGGCGAACGGTTCGTCCGCCGAGCCCTGGTGCCGGGGAAAGGGCCGCCCCTCGCCGCTGCTCACCAGGTCTTCGAACTGGTGGATGCGGTCGTCGTACCAGAGCTCCTCCTCGCCCACCGACACCACGTACTGCAGGTCGGGGAGGGAGGCGAGGAACCCCTCGTAGCGCGCCAGGTAGTCGATCCGCTCCCAGTTCTCCGCCGTGACCACCACCGCCGTCTCCGAGTGGCGCAGCATGTACTGCATCTCGGGGGAGGTGAAGCGCGGATTGAGGGGAACGATCACCGCGCCGAGCTTGGCCGCGGCGAACATGGCCACGATGAACTCGGGCCAGTTGGGGAGGGTGAGCGCCATGCGGTCGCCCGCCTCGATCCCCAGCTCGTGCAGCGCCGCGGCGAGCGCGCTGGACTGCGCGTCGACCTGGGCGTAGGTGCAGCGCCGGTCCCCGAACACCACGAACGGCCGCCGGGGGTCCTCCTGTGCGCGAAGCGCGAGTGCGTCCGCAACCGAGAGCCCCGTGAAGCGGTCTCGTAGCGCCATGTATCCTCCGCAGGGGTGGCCGGCAAGGTCGGTTCCGGGCACAAACATAGCTCCCCCGCAAGGGTGCGTCAAACTTTGACCCGGTGCGGATTTCAGGGTAGTTTCGGGGAAGAAAAGCAGTGCTAAGTGCCAAGTGCTGAGTGCCAAGTGCTGGGTACCGAGTGGGGGAGTGCTCCGGTGCACGTCCGAGGCCGCGGCGCCCTCTCCCTGGCGCTCCGCGCCTGTCCCTCTCCCGTACCGGGCGAGGGGCGGCTGCCTCCGCTGGGGTGTGGCCTGCGAAGGGTCCCGCGACATCAGCGGTCACGCTGCCGGTTCGGAGGCGCACAAGCACCGAGGACATTACCTCTCCCGGAACGGGCCCCGGAACGGGAGAGGTGGTGAGCCCCAGCGAGCCGGAGAGGGCGCCCAGCCGGAGCGCTCACGCAGTTCAGCACTTAGCACTCAGCACTCAGCACTTAAGCACTTGGTACTCACGCACTTCCGCACTCACGCACTTCCGCACGATCCCTTGCATCTCCCCCACTACCTCCGCGAGCTGAACCCCGAGCAGCAAGAGGCCGCGCTCGCCACCGAGGGGCCGGTGCTGATCCTGGCGGGCGCCGGGTCGGGGAAGACGCGCACCATCGTCTACCGCATCGCCTACCTGGTCCGCGACAAGGGGGTCGATCCGCGGCGCGTGCTCGCCGTCACCTTCACCAACAAGGCGGCGGCGGAGATGCGCGAGCGGGTAGCGCGCATCGTGGGGAAGGACGCGAAGGGCGTCGTGCTCTCCACCTTCCACTCGCTCGGCGCGCGCATCCTCCGCGAGCACGGCGAGAAGATCGGCGTGCCCAAGGCGTTCTCCATCTACTCCACCGGCGACCAGCTCGCGGCGGTCAAGCGCATCGCCACCGAGGAGGTGCACGTCTCGGCCACGGCGGGCGACGATGCCTACGACCACAAGCGCGTGCTCTACCAGATCTCCGACTGGAAGAACCGCATGACCACCCCCGCCCAGGCGGCGGCCGAGGTCGCCGCGGGGCCGGTGAAGGGGAACCGGGGAGACGACTACGCGGTGCTCGCGGCGGACGTGTATCCCCGCTACGAGCAGGTGCTGCGGGCGGCGGGGGCGTGCGACTTCGACGACCTGCTGCTCCTTCCCGTCCAGCTCCTGCGCGACCACGCCGAGGTGCGCGAGAGCTACTGGAAGCGCTGGCACTACATGATGATCGACGAGTACCAGGACACCAACGGCGCCCAGCTGGAGATGGCCCGCCTCCTCGCCGGACCGCGCAAGAACCTCTGCGTGGTGGGCGACGACGACCAGTCGATCTACGCCTGGCGCGGCGCCGACGTGCGCAACATCCTCGACTTCGAGCGGCACTACCCCGGCGCGCGCGTCGTCGTCATGGAGGAGAACTACCGCTCCACCCAGCGCATCCTCGACGCCGCCAACGGGGTGATCGCCAACAACACCTCGCGCAAGCCCAAGCAGCTCCGCACCGCCAACGGCCCCGGCCCCAAGATCGACTACTGGGAGCTCGTGGACGACGGCCAGCGCACCGCCGAGGAGCTGGAGGCGGAGATGGTGGCGCGCGAGATCGGCATCCGGCGGCTGGTGGAGACGGTGCAGTGGGGCGACTTCGCCGTGCTCTACCGCACCAACCTCCAGTCCAAGCCGCTGGAAGAGGCCATGCGCGCGGCCAACATCCCCTACCGCGTGGTCGGCGGCACCTCGTACTTCGACCGCAAGGAGGTCGCCGACTGCGTGGCCTACCTGCGGGTGGTGATGAACCCGCGCGACGAGGTGGCGCTGCGCCGCATCATCAACTACCCCACCCGGGGGATCGGGCGCACCACGCAGCTCAGGCTGGTGGAGGCCGCGCGCGAGGCCCGCGTGCCGCTGTACGAGATGCTGGGCCGCGCGGGGGAGATCGACGGCGTCAGCAAGGCGCAGCTCGAGCCGGTGCGGCACTTCGTGGGGATGATGGACGAGCTGCGCCAGGAGTACACCGCCACCGAGGCCGCCCTGCGCGCGGGAACGACGGACGGGCGCACCCTGAACGGCTTCGCGAAGCAGCTGGTGGCGCGGGTGCGGCTGGAGGAGGCGGTGCGGGCGGACAACGCCAAGAGCGACCGCGCGGCCGAGGTGCGCATCGACATCCTGCGCGATTTCGTGGCGTCGATCGGCAGCTACGAGGAGCGGGTGTGGAGCGCGCAGCCGCTCCCGGACGAGGAGGACGACTGGGAGCCGCCCTCACTGCGCGCCTTCCTGGAGAAGCTCTCGCTGGTGGAGGACGACGAGAAGAAGGACGACAGGGACGACGAGCCCAACCGGGTCACGCTGATGACGCTCCACGCCGCCAAGGGGCTGGAGTTCACCCACGTCTTCATCATCGGGCTGGAGGAGGAGATCCTCCCGCACACCCGCAGCGTCGAAGCGGTGTCGACGGACGGCACCGACCCGATCAGCGAGGAGCGGCGCCTGTTCTACGTGGGGATCACGCGCGCCCGGCACCGGCTCACCCTCTCCGGCTGCGCCACCCGCCGCCAGCGCGGCGACGCCATGCCGCGCCAGCCCTCGCGCTTCCTCAAGGAGGTCCCCGCCGACCTGCTGGAGTACCGCACCGGCAAGCGCAGCTCGCTCAGCGAGGAAGACAGCAAGGAGCTGAAGGCCAACTTCTTCTCGAAGATGCGCGAGATGCTCGCGCCCTGACCGCACCCGCGCGAAGGACGAACATGCCCGAGGTACTCACGGCGCGCGGCTCGCTCGGCGGCACCACGCTCCGCTCGCGCGTGGCGGGCGGCTTCACGCTGAGCGAGACGCGCCATCCGCCGGGGATGCGCCTGCCGCGCCACGCGAACGACCGCGCGACGCTGGTGGCGGTGCTCGACGGCGCGTACGTGGAGACCGCCGCCGGACGCACCGGCACCCATCTCCCGGGAACGCTGCTGGTCCGCCCGCCGGGGGAGGTGCACGCCAACGTGCTCGACGGCCGCGGATCGCGCTGTCTGCTGGTGGAGCTCTCCGCCGAACGCCTGGCGGCGCTGGAAGGGTGCGGCGACCTCTTCGCCGGGGTGCGCGCGTTCCCCGGCTCGCCCGCGTCGGGGCTGGCGCGGCGCGCGGCGGACGAGCTGAAGGCCAGCGACGCGGCCGCCCCGCTGGCGCTGGAGGCGCTCGCGCTGGAGCTGCTGGCCGCGCTGGCGCGGCTTCCATCGGGTCCCGCGGGGCCGCCGCCGCCCTGGCTCGAGTCGCTGCGGGCGACGGTGCACGAGGCGCCGGCCGACGTCACGCCGGGCTCGCTCGCCCGCGCGGCCGGGTTCGCGCCGGCGTACGTCGCGCGCGCCTTCCGCCGCCACTTCGGCTGCAGCATCGGCGAGTACCTGCGCCGGCGGCGGGTGGAACGGGCGCGCGAGGCGCTGGTCCTCTCCGACGCACCGCTCTCGCGCGTCGCGCTGGAGGCCGGGTTCTTCGACCAGAGTCACTTCTCCCGCGTCTTCCGCCGCCACCTGGGGCTCACCCCCGCGGCGTACCGCCGGCTGCACCGCGGGGTTCGCCCCGTACCATCGCCGGTTGCGCGCGTGCAAGACGGGAGCTGAGGGCGGCGCCAGGTTGGGACGCACACCGTGAATCGCCGGAAACACCCAGCGGAGCGCCCCATGCTCGCGAAGGCCGCACTCGCCGCCGCCCTCCTCCTCGTCCCCGCCGCGGGCGCCGCACAGCAGGCGGGCGCGGACACCACGCCTCCGCTGACCGCCCGGGCACGCACCCGCGTGCTGGACGCCCTCTTCGCCCAGCTCACCCGCCGCTACGTCTTCCCCGACTCCGTCCCGCGGATCGAGCGCGCGATCCGCGCCCGCGCGCGTGCCGGGGCGTACGACTCGGCGCGCACCGCGGCGGCGTTCGGCGCCGCGGTCACGCGCGACCTGGGCACGTTCGACCGGCACTTCGATCTGCGCTGGAACCCCGCGCGCGCGGCGGCGCTCCGCGCCGCCGGCGCCGACTCGCTCGCCGTCCTCCCCGAGCTGCCGCCGTCGGCGGATTCGCTCGCGTCGATGCGCGCGTCGAACTACGGCGTCCGCGGGGCGCAGCTGCTCGCCGGGAACGTCGGGCTCGTCACCCTGCGCCTGCTGCACGACCTGCGCTGGTCGCGCCCCGCGCTCACCGCGGCGCTCTCGCTGGTCTCGAACGCGGACGCGGTGCTCCTGGACCTGCGCGGCGTTCCCGGCGGCACCGGGAGCGCCGTCTCGTTCGTGGCGAGCGCCTTCTACGGCGCGGACTCGGTGGAGCTGCTCACCGTCTACGACCGCGAGCTGGGAACCACCACGCGCGGCTTCACGCGGCCCGGTCTGGGCGCGCCGCGGCTGCGCGAGCCCGATCTCTACCTGCTGGTGGACGGCGGCACCGGCTCGGCGGCCGAGGCGCTGGCGTTCGCGCTGCAGCAGACCGGCCGCGGCCGCGTGGTCGGCGAGCGGACCGCCGGCGCCGCACACATCGGGGGATGGACGCCGGTGGTGGATGGATTCGTGGTGTTCCTCCCCAACGCGCGCGGATTCCTGCCGCGGACGGGGCGCGACTGGGAGGGCGTCGGGGTGCAGCCGGACGTCGCCGCGCCATCGGCCGGGGCGCTGGCCGTGGCGCACGCGGAGGCCGTCGAGCGGCTGCTCGCGCGCGCGCCGGAATCGCCGCGCAAGCGTACGCTGGCGTGGCTCGCGCCGCTGCTGCGCGGACGCGCGTCGCCGCCGGTGCTGGACACGGCGCTCGCCGCGCGGGCAGCCGGCCGCTACGAACGCGTGGAGGTGCGCTTCGAGGGCGGCGAGCTGCGCTTCATCGGCGCCAGCGGCACGCCCCAGCGCCTCCTTCCGCTCCCGGACGGGACCTTCCTGCTGGAGGACGCGCGCTTCGAGCCGGAGGCGCAGCTCCGCGTGGAGTTTTCGTCCGACGCGGGCATGCTCTTCCTCCTCGTCCCCGACGGCCGCCGCATCGCCCGCAAGCGCCTGCCGTGACCTCTCCGCGTCTCTGCGTGAGGCGCTTTCCGGAAATCGCAAAAAGCAGAACAGCGGAGACAAGACGTGTCCCCGCTGCCCTGCTTTTGTGAACCGGCAGGCTGTCCCCTCGCCGCTAGCTGCAGGGGGCGTGGCAGACGGGATACCCCGTGGCGCAGCTGGTACCGCCGCAGGTGGCGGGGTACCCACAGCTCACGTCGGGTCCGGTGCAGTCTCTCGGCGACGAGGCGTCGTCGTGGCCCAGCACGGTGCCGCTCGCCGCCTCCGCCGGTTCCACCTCGAACGGCTCGACCGCGAGCTCGTCCGGATTCAGCCGAAGCTTCTTCATCGTTCCTCTCCGCGTTCGGGACTCCACGCCTCGGGCGCGACCCGTCCGCGCCCGAACGTCCATCATGCGCGTGCGGAGGGGCCGAAAGCAAGCATCTCGCACGGGGTGGCGAGTGAGCCTCGCGGGTCAGTACCAGACGGAGACGCCGCCATGGTGCGAGCAGGTGCCGCTTCGGTGCGCGCTGTACGAGAGCGATCCGTCGCGGCACATCGCCGTTGCGCCCGTGGAGTTCACCCCTGCCTCCGCCGCCCGCGGCTTCCTGGCCTTCGCCGTTGCTTCGCTGGAGGGTGGAGAGTCGCGCAGCACGGGGCTGGCGCGGTAGACGTACTCGCCGGAATACGAGCCGCCCACACGCCCCCACCCGCGGTCGTCGGCCGGCCCCACCTCGATCGCCTCGCCGCGCCCAACCGTCCGGACAACCGGGAAGTCGGTCCCCGGCCCCGAGCGCACGTTGAGCGTGCCCTGAGCCCACAACCGCGCGGGGGATTCGCTCGCCGGGGCAACCGTGCTCGGCGAAGAAGTGGATTCCGGAAAGCTGGGGGGTGAATAGCCGGACGATCCGGGATCACATCCCCGGCCGACAATGGCGAAGAGGATGAGGAGCCCCAGGCAACCCGCCCCGCATCCGCCGGATCGAGAACCTCGTGGCATGATGAGCTACGTGCTGCAGGTGACCGCGGTGACGCAAAAGAGGCGTCATTGCCTTGGTCGGCACCCACATCACGATTTCCCAGGCTGACATCACCCGAGAAAGCGCGCGCTCTCAACGGCTCTGCGTAATACCAGCTTCAGAGATCACCCGTGCATTCCGCAGGCGAATTTGAGGTCGACTGGCGATAGATCCTTCGGCCTGCCAGGTCTTTGCCGAATTTGAAATTGCAACTTGGCCGGCCTCAGGATGACGTCGGTGGGGATGCGCGGAATGCAGTTGACGGTGCGATCCGGTATGAGACGGCCGTGCAGCTTCTCAGCGTGAAGCGATCCCCGCCTCGCGCAGCAGCGCCGGCCAGGCGTCGCGCACGCTCGGGTACTTCGGCGCCCAGCCGCTCGCCTCGCGGAACTTGCGGTTGGAGATGCGGAGCGAGCGCGCCAGGGTCTCCCCCACCCCGCCCATCAGCCGGCCCACCCACTTCGGCAGGAACTTCGGGGGCGCGACGCCGAGCGCGTCCGCCAGCGAGCCGAAGAACTCGCGGCGGCGCACCGGCTCGTCGTCCACCACGTTGTAGATGCCGGCGGGGATGCCGAGCGCCGCCACCGCCGCGCTCGCCGTGTCGTCGTGGTGGATGGAGGAGATGAACCCCTCCGGCCCCGGCGCGGGCGACCAGCCCTTCCGCACGAAGCCGATCATGTCGAGCGTCGCCCCGCCCGCGTCCGGACCGTAGAACCAGCCGAAGCGCAGCACCACCCCCATCCCGCCGCCCGCCGTGAAGCGCTCGACCGAGCGCTCGGCGTCGAGCGTGGTGCGGTTGTAGCGCGCCGGCTTCATGGGCGAGCCTTCGTCGATCCACCCGTCGCCGTTGTCGGCGTAGATGGGCGCGAACGACTCCTGGACGAATCGCCCCACGCCTTCCGCGAGCGCCGCGTCCACCAGGATCGCCGAGGCGTCGCGCCGGATGCGGTCCATCTCCTTCCACGCGCTCCGCAGGATCGCCTTCGAGCTCGGTGGCACCGCCGTGGCGAGGTTGATGACCGCCTCCTGGCCCGCGACCGCACGCCGCACCGCGGCCGCGTCGAACAGGTCGACGATCACCGGCGAAGCACCCGTGGCGCTCAGCGCCTTCGCCTTTTCCGCCGACCGCGCGACTGCCGTCACCTCGTGCCCCGCCGCGATCAGCAGCGGCACCGCACGGCGCCCGGTCACCCCCGTCGCGCCCGTCACGAAGATCCGCATCTCCCAATCTCCCACGCTGGTACCGCGGGTTGGAAACCCGCGGCTGGAACGGCACGAAGTCCGCCTTCGCGGACTGCACCTTCGCCTCTTACGCGCGTCCGTTCAATCTCCTGATGGCCCACTCCGCCGTCCCCAGCACCAGCAGCGCCCCGAAGATCAGCGCGGCGCTCGGCGCGCGCGAGCCGGCGGGCGCACCCCAGGTCAAACCCTCGACCGCGCTCCCGACCGAGTCGGCGGAGAGTACGCGGCCGCCGGAGCGCGAGGCAAGCAGCGAGAGCCGCGCCCACGCGTCTGCCGACGACGGCGCGGCGGCGGTGGCGCGGAACGCGGCACGCGGAGTCCCGCCCGCGAACGCGAGCGTGTGCAGTCCCTCCACGGCGGGGACGAAGGATGCTTGGACAATGCCCGGGGAGGATGCGTCGTGCGCCAGCCGGAGCGTATCGATGGCACCGCCGGGGCGGGCGATGAGGAGCGGTGGAAGGGGCGCGTTCGCCTGCGCGCGCGAGTCGTAAACGCGCACCTCGCGCCGTACGCCGACGGGCCCGGTCGCGCCGGCGATCTGGATGGAGAGCGGCTCGGGGCGCGAGGAGGCGAGCCAGTCCACCAGCGAGCGCCAGAACTCGCGGTGCTCGGCGACGCGGCCGGCCTCCATCCGCCACCGCCACGTCTCCGTCAGCGCGAGCGCCGCCGCCCGCCCGCGCCCCAGCGGCCGGAGCGCGAGCACGCCGCCGCCCGGCGCCGAGGCGGCGAGCATCGTCCCCGCGAACGCCGCGGTGAACAGCTGCGCCTCACCACCCACGCGATCCGTCGGCAGCGGCGCGAGCTCGGGCGGAAGGGCCCAGCGGACCGCCGTGCCTTCGACGGAAACGACCCGTCCTCCACCGCGCACCAGGCCGAATCCTCCCACCCCGGCGCGATCGCCGGCGAGGAGCACCCCGCCGCCGCGCGACGCCCACTCCGTCAGCGCGGCCGCCTCGGCCGGCGCGAGCGGCGCGCCGTCGAGCACGACGACGGCGTCGACCTGCGCCAGGCGGGCCGGCGTGATCGCGCCGCCGGCGCCCTCCGCCACCGCCAGCCCGCGCCCGAGCGCCAGGCTCGAAGCGACGGCCGCGCCGCTCTCCTCCAGCGCGCGGCTGACGAACTTCGCCTCCCAGTCGGGGAAGCCGGCGCGCACCAGCACGCGCGGCGGCCCCGCCGAGTCCACCCACGCCCCCGCCGCCGCGGACGCCGAATCCCCCCGCCCCCACCGCGCGGTGACGCGCCACTCCCGCCACCCCGGCGCCGCCGGCCGCACGCGGAACGCCCCGGCCGCCTCGCCCCCCGCATCTGCCGCGACGGTCATGCTGTCGACGTTCGCGCCCGCGTCCGCCAGGTATACGCGCGCGCTGTCGCCCGCCGGTCCGCGGAGCCGGAACGAGACCGCCGCCGCGCGCCCGGCGAGGGGGCGCGCGGTCGCGGCGGCCTCGACCAGCCGCACGCCCGCCGGCGCCGCCACGAAGAGCGGCGCGCGCGCCGCCGCCGCGGAGAGCGTCTCGAGCTCGCCCGCGGTGGGTGGCTGCTTCGACTCGTAGGTGAGCGCGGCGGGGGGAGAGCCGGCGAGGAGCGAATCCGCCCTGGCGAGGTCCGCCGCCGCGCGGATGCGAACGGCGCGTCCCGCGGCCGGACTCGCGCGCCAGAGCGCCGGCAGCAGGAGCGCGGCCGCGAGGAGCGCCAGGACGAGCGCGCGGAGGATGCCGGGAAGCCGGGTCATGCCGAGGCGTCCCGGAGGCGGAACAGCATCGATCCCGCGGGCCGGCTGGTCGGGCGAATGAATTCGCTGCAACAACGACACGAAGTCCGCCTTCGCGGACTGCAGCCGATGGTGCTGACGAGGTTCGGGTGGCACGCGACGGGGCTCGCGGCACGCCGGACGAGCCGCGAGCGAAGCGAGCCTCCGTCCCTCTCCCGGGCTGTATCGGGAGAGGGACCGGCGCGTAGCGCCAGGGAGAGGGCCCGCTGGGACCGGCGCGAAGCGCCGGGGAGAGGGCCCACCGCGGCAGCCACGAGCACCCTGGTCCGCCTCACCGCGTCAGCGCGTAGACCACGATGTTCACGCCGAAGCGCGTGTTGTCGACCGACAGGAAGCGCTTGTTGCGGTAGTGGTAGCCCCACTCCGAGCTGTAGTCCTTGTTCGAGTAGAGCACGCCGAGCCGGCCGTTCACCTCCACCCCCAGCAGGTGCTCGTGCACCAGGTTGTCGCCCCAGCCGTTCAGCTCGTGGCTGGTGGTGGGCGGTCCGTCGGCGAAGGTGAAGAAGGCGCGGTAGAGCTCGTGATTGTTCGGCAGCTCCTTCAGCGCCGCCGCCCCGAAGATCCGGCGCAGCTCGGCGGTGGCCGTCTTGTGGAAGGCCCCGTCGACGTCGTGGTTGTGGTCGTCGATGAACAGGAAGCCGCCGCGCTCCACGTACGCCTTCAGGTTCGCGCTCTCCTGCTGGCTGAAGCGCACCGGCAGGTGCCCGGTCAGGTAGACGAAGGGGAAGCGGAAGAGCTCGGGGCTGGACAGGTCCACCGTCACCCCGTTCGGCGCGACGGGGATGGAGGTGTACTGCGCCACCGCGTGGATCACGTTGGTGGGCACCAGCGGCGCCGAGTTCCAGTCCCCCGAGTCGTACCGCGCCGTGGCGAAGACGAACGGCCGCGGGCGCGACGCCGCGGCCGCACAGAACAGCAGCCCCGCCGCGGCGAGCGACGAGGCGAAGCGGATGGACCGGCGGCGTGGCGGCCGCAACGTCACGGCACCCTCCCCAGCCGGCGGTAGTACTCGGCCGCCGCCGGGTCGGCCGTGGACGGAAGCGGCCGTCCCCGCGTGCGCGCGGCGGGGGCGATGCGGGCGCGGGCGCGGAGGAGCAGCGCGCGGGCTGCCGCGGTACGCCCGGCCTGCGCCTCGCCCGCCGCGCGGGAGAGGAGCGCCGCCGCCTGCGGATCCGCCCCCGCCCCGCCGAGCGCGCGCGCGGCGAGCGACGAGAGCTGGAGCGAAAAGGTCCGCGCGGACATCGTCGCTGCACGCCCGGCGACGCGGTCGATCTCGGCCAGCAGCGCGTCCGCCGTCGGGAGCGCGGGGGCGGCGGCGCGGGCGGTGGGGGCGGCCTCGTCGAGCTTCCCCTGGCCGCGCGCGGAGTCGACGTTCACCGGGTCCACGCGCACGTTGGCGCTGGGGTACAGCCGCTCCGCCTTGCGCAGCTCGTCGATGATGCGCAGCGCCTCGCGCTGCTGCGGGAGCGCGCTGTCGGGCGCGGCCTGGTTCAGCTGGCGCTCGGCGGCCCACATCACGTTGTACAGCCGCAGCAGCCCCTGGTCCACGGAGAGAATGGGGTCGGCGTCGTGCTTGTGCGACACCTCGTCGATCGTCCCCTGCCCCGTCGCGGCCGACGCGGCGTCGAGCACCTGCTGCGAGAAGGCCTGCGTTCCCGCCGCGGGCGGCTGCGCCGCCGGCTGCGCGGGCGCGTCGTGGTGCCCCGCGCCGCCCTCTTCGGTGAAGCCGCGCTCGGTCGCCGGGTCCTGCATCCCCGCCGTGGCGCGGGTGAAGATCTGCTCGCCCACGCGCTCGCGCAGCCGCCCCTGGTCGCTGGCGATCTCGGCGGCGCGCGCGCGCAGCTGTTCGGCCGGGATGCGCGCGCGGTCGGCGTTCAGCCGCTCGGTGCGGATCAGCAGCATCCGCTGGGAGAGGAGCGGGTCCTTCGGCAGCTCCATGGGGAAGCCGACGTCGGTGTTGACCTGGTCCATCTCCTCGGGGCGGGCGACGCGGATCACCCGCGTGCGCGACACGCTCTCGCCCGGGCCGGTGACGGTGTTGCGGTCGCGCGCCACCGCGCGGACGTGGATCACGTCGCCCGGCTCCAGCTGCATCGCGTCCAGGTCGAGCACCCGCTCGCCCGACGCGCCGTTGCCGCCACGGCTGAGCGACGAGAAGGGCCAGCGCCCCTCCACGTACTGGAAGCTCTCGCCGCTCCCGCGCGTGCGGCTCCACGCCAGGTCGAAGTCGCCGATCCCGTAGTCGTCCGCCGCGGTGGCGCGCACCGCGACGCGGCCGTGGGCGCTCGCCAGCACCAGGTCCTGCGTGGGCGCGGTGAGCTCCACGTCCGGCGCGCGGTCGGGGATGACGACGACGGGGACGACGCGGCGGGAGACGGCCTCGCCGTGCGCGACCGCCTCCAGCGCCAGGCCGCGCTCGCCCGGGGCCTGCGTCCACTCCACCCACCACTCGCCGCGGTCGCGGTGCACGGGGAGCTGGCCCCCGCCGATGCGGATCGCGCGCACCGCGTCCCACCGGTCGAAGAAGGCGGAGCGGAGCCGCACCCGGCTCCCCGCGAGCGCCTGCAGCGGCTCGTCGCCGCGCCCCTCGGCCGCGCCCAGGCCGGTGTACGCCGGGGGGGTGACGCGCCAGCGCATCTCGTCGAACGCCGGCATCGGCGTCTCCGCGACGGCCGGAAGGGTGTTCGCGCGCACCTCGCGCCAGCGCTGCTCGTAGGCGTCGCGCGGATGCGTCCATCTCCCCCACGCCTCCCGCGCGGCGGTGGGGAACGCCAGCGCGAAGGCGAGCGCCACCGCCCAACTCGTCACCAGCACCAGCAGCGGCGCGCCGAGCCGCAGCGGCGAGACGCCGTGCACCTCGATGCCGGCCAGCCGCCGCTCCGCATCGGCCACGAAGGCGCGCGCCACCAGGCTCTCCGGGTCGCCGACCGACACGTCGAAGGCCGTGATGAGCCGGTTCTCCAGCTCGGGGATGCGCTCCTCCGCGAGCAGCGCGAAGCGGCGGGCGGGCGGGGGATGGGCGATGCGCCATCCGGCGAACACGACGACGCCGAGCCCCAGCGCGAGCGGGAGCCAGCGCAGCACCTCGCGCACAGCCGCGCGCATCGGGAAGAGGAGATCGCCCGCCACCAGCAGCACGGCCGTGGCGGCGAGGAGCGCCGGCGCCACGGCGAGCGCACGCACCAGCGTCGAGATCCGCCACGCCTCCCGCACCCGCGCCACGATGCGCTCCACCGGAGTGGGGAGCGGCGGCGGCAGGGGCGCGGGGCGGCGGAGGACGGTTCTCATACGGCTCTCCTACGCGCGTACGCGAAAAACGTTTCGGCCAGCGCCGCGAGGAGCGCCGCGGCCAGCGCCCACCGCCCCAGCGGCACCCCGCCGCCCCACCCGGGCACCGTCCGCGCCGCCACCACGCGGGCTCCCGTGCCGCGCAGCACGGCCCTGGCGCCGGCGTCCAGCGGGGCGTTCCGGTCGATGGACGACGCGCCATCCGCCGCCTCGCACCCGCGCGCCAGCCCGTCCAGCAACCGGGGATACTCCGCGTCGAGCGTCATCTCTCCCCGCTCCAATTCCGTCGCCGCGAAGACGACGCAGCCGCGGCCGAGCCTCCGCGCCGCCGCCGCCGGCCGCCCGTCGTCCCACGACGCGATCACGGACGCGCCCCGCGCCGCATCCCCCGACACCCGCATCCCCGCGCCGGAGACGTGCGGGCCCGACGCGAGCCACATCCCCCCGCCGCCGCTATCCACCCGCATCGCCCCCGCCCAGGGGATGATTCCACGCAGCGACGCCGCGGCCGGCGCCGTAACGAGAAGGGTCGCGCCCGCCTCCGCCGCCCTCCGCAGCCCCGCCTCGGCGGACGCGGGGACCGCCGCCGCGACGACGATCAGCCGCGCGCTGTCGAGCACCGCGTCCGCCGAGGCGGCCGCCGACCGCACCCGCCATCCCGTCGCCGCGAGCGCCGGCTTCGCGTAGGAGAGACGATCGAGCGCGTTCGCGAAGTAGATCGCCTCCTTCGCCTTCACGTTGTCGGCGATGATGTCTGAATCTCCCGCATCCAGGTCGGGGAGCTCAACCAGCTCGATGGCGCCCGGCCAGACGGCGCGGCGGAGCGGACCCATCCCGTCGCTCCACGCGTTCCACCGGGGACGCGAGACGAGCGCCACCCGCACCGAATCCGCCTCCCGCAGCCCGCCGACCGCCGCCGGGATCGCGCGCAAGGCAACGGCGTAGCGAGACGAGCCCCCGGTCGGACGAGCCGCCGCGAGCGAATCGAACAACGTGGGGGCGACGTGAGACGGAGGAACGACGGTCGCGGCGGAATCGAACAGCACCAGCGTGCCGAGCACCTCCCCGCGTGGCCCGAGCAGCCGCTGCCGCGCCGCGGATACGGCGCGTGGCCATGCATCTCCCCCGCCCATCGCGGCGCCGCGATCGAGCAGAACGACGGATGCGGTGCCGCGCGCGGCGGGTCGCCACACCGGGCGCGCGAATGCGGCCGCGGCGAGCACGAGCAGCAGCATCCGGAGCGCCAGCAGCAGCAGGTCCGTCGGCCTGCTGACGCGGACGGAGGTGCGCGGATCCAGGGAGAGGAAGCGGGCGGTGGGAAGCGGCGCGCGCGAGGGGGGACGCCGCCGGATCAAGTGGAGCGCGAGCGGCACGAGCGCGGCGAGGGCGCCGGCCAGCAGGAAGGCGGGAGAGCCGAAGGTGAGCACCGGCCTCAGCCGCGCCGCCGGTTGATCCAGGCGACCAGCGCCTGCTCCACCGGCTCCGCGGTGGAGACGGGAACGTACTCCACCGCGCGCTCCCGCAGCCGGTCCGCGAGCGAGGCATAGTACGCCGCCACCCGCGCCGCGTAGCCGGAATCGGCCCGCGGCGTCGCCGGGACCTCGCGGCGCGGCTGCTCGGGGTCGAAGAAGAGCCCCGCGTCCGGCGCCGCATCGCCCGACTCCTCCGGCGTGAGCACGCGCAGCGCGATCACCTCGTCGCCGCGCGCGCTGAGCCGGCCGGCCGCGGCGACCAGCGCCTCGCCGCCGTCGTCGTCCAGCAGGTCGGAGACGAGGATCACGCGCCCCCCACGGCGCATCGACGTACCCAGGCGGTCGAGGAGCTCCGCGGCGCCCGCGGTGCCGCCCGGCTGGAGCCGCTCCAGGTTCAGCATCAGGTCGTGGAGATGGCCCTTGCGCGCCTTCGGGGCCAGCAGCAGGCGCGGCTCCGCGCCGAAGGCGGCGAGCCCCACCGCGTCGCCCGCGCCGATCATCAGGTGCGCGAGCGCGGCGGCCAGGTAGCTGGCGTAGCGGAGCTTGGACACGCCGCCCGCACCGGCGTACTCCATCGAGGCGGAGGCGTCGACCACCAGGTACGCCTGCAGGTTCGAGCGCTCCTCGAACTCGCGGACGTAGAGGCGGTCGGTGCGCGCGAACAGCTTCCAGTCCAGGTAGCGGACGTCGTCGCCCTGCTGGTAGTCGCGGTGCCTGGCGAAGTCCTCGCCCGCGCCGCGCAGCGGAGACCGGTGGATCCCCGCCTGGAAGCCGCGCACCACCGTCCGCGCCACCAGCTCCAGCCCGCCCAGGTGCTCCAGCAGCCCGGGAGGCAGGAAGTCGGAGCGGGCGGTCACCGGACTCCCCGGTTATCTCGCCTATCTCGCCAGGCGGTTGAAACCGCGGCAACAACGGCCCGAAGTCCGCCTTCGCGGACTCGCGGCCGATGGTCCAGTGCGCGGGACAAGCCGTCATGCCGCCGCAGGCAGGAAAGAGCAGGCGGGCTCACTTCAACTCGCTTCGAGCGCAAGGACGTTCCAGGGAGTCCGCGAAGGCGGACTTCGGGCAGTTGTTGCAGCGAATTCATTCGCCCCCCACGAAGGTGCCACGGCACCGGGGCTGGTTCGAGAGCCTCACGCCAGCCCGCTGCGCGGCGGCGCCACGGCCTGCAGCAGGTGCGCGACCACGTCGTCGGTCGAGACGCCCTCGGCCTCGGCGTGGAAGTTCACCAGCACGCGGTGGCGGAGCACCGGAAGCGCCACCCGCCGCACGTCGTCGGGAGTGACGTGGAAGCGGCCGGCGAGGAGGGCGCGCGCCTTGGCGCCCAGGATGAGCGCCTGCCCCGCGCGCGGGCCGGCGCCCCAGCGCACCCAGCGCTTCACGTCATCCACCGCGGCGGCGTCGCCGGGGCGGGTGGCGCGCACCAGCGCGGCGGCGTAGGCGAAGACGTTGTCGGCCACCGGCACCTCGCGCACCCAGCGCTGCAGCGTCAGCACCCGCTCGGCGTCGAGCACGGGGCGGATGTCGGCGTCGGCGGTGCCGGTGGTGGAGCGCAGGATCTCCACCTCCTCGTCGGCGCTCGGGTAGTCCAGCCGGATGTCGAGCATGAAGCGGTCGAGCTGCGCCTCGGGGAGCGGGTACGTCCCCTCCTGCTCGATCGGGTTCTGCGTGGCGAGCACGAAGAACGGCCGCGGCAGGACGAGGTCCTCGCCGCCGGCGGTCACGCGCCCCTCCTGCATGGCCTCCAGCAGCGCGGCCTGCGTCTTCGGCGGGGTGCGGTTGATCTCGTCGGCGAGCAGCACCTGGGTGAACACCGGGCCGCGGATGAAGCGCGCGGCGCGGCGCCCGGTGGTGCGGTCCTCCTCGATCACCTCGGTGCCGGTGATGTCGCCCGGCATCAGGTCGGGGGTGAACTGCACGCGCTTGAACTCGAGCTCCAGCGCCTGCGCCAGCGTGCGCACCAGCAGCGTCTTGGCGAGCCCGGGCACGCCCACCAGCAGCGCGTGCCCGCCCGCCAGGAGCGCGATGATCACCTCCTCGAGCACCCGCTCCTGTCCGACGATGCGCCGCTGCACCTGCGCGCGCAGCTCCGCCGCGTCGCCCAGGAGCGCCTCGATTTCCTTTTCCGCGGTAGCCAGGGGATCACCTCGCGTGGACGTACGGTTCGCCGCGGCCCGGTCCGGCGGCGCTGCACCTGTACAGCCGCCGCCCTGCTAAGATCCCCGCACCCCGCCAGGCGTTAAGGGTGGGTGACGAGACGCCCCGTCGCCGCCACGAGCTGGCGGCGGGGTGCCGCGAGCGGATTGGCTGGGCAGAGATCGGAAGCAGGCGGCAACATTCGCGTCCGCCAGCGCGCGCCGCAACCGCGCGCCCCGCAACGAAAGCGCCCGCCGGACTTCGGCGGGCGACAGGGCGATGGTGCGCGAGCCTGCTGCGATGCGTCAGCCTGTGACGGCGCCGAAGTACACCACCTCGTCCGCGGGATCGACGGCGAAGCGGATCCGGTCCAGGCACCCCTGCCACCCCAGGTAGCTCGGCAGCGGCCACGTCTCCCCGTGCTCCAGCTCCGGCACGAACGCCGTCGCCTCGAACGTCAACGACTCGCCCGTGGTCGCGAGCAGCGTCAGCGGCATCCGGTGGATGGTACCGTGGCGAACAAAGCCGCGGATGTGAATCCGATCGCGGGCGAGCCCGTCGGCGTGATCGATTCCGATCATCGTGGCGAAGATCGGATCCAGCACGAGGAACGCACCGCCCGTATCGAGCACCGCCGTCGTTCGTTCCTGGCCGACTTCGACGTGAACGAGCAGCCGGGTCAGGCGGTCGCCGGTGAAGCCGGGACGTACGAAGCACGGGCTCTCACCACTGGCGAACTCGACGCCGAACGCAGTGACGAGACGGCTCATTCGATTACGGTGACGAGCACGTCGGCGGACGGTGGAATCTGGCGCTTGAGCTCCGTGAACGAATCCGCGGCAGCGACGAGCTCGTAATCGCGCAGCGCGACCCAGCGGCCGGCATACGCTTCCCCGTGATCCCGGATCCACGCTTCGGCCAGCGGCATCGGACGCATGGGTTCCCGGGCCGCAACTTCGTCCTGACTCTGTTTCATCATCCTTCCCTCCGTTCCAGAGGACCGCTCCGCGTGTGGTCGTGCCTCCCACGGAGCTTCACCGGTCGCAAACGGCTCGCCTGAAGCAGTGCGAAGACGGCTCACACCATCCTCGTGATGAGCGCGATCTTCAGTGAACCGCCAAGCTGTCGCTCGAGTTCGTCCAGCGTAAAGGCGTGGCCAAGGAGCTGTCCATCACGCACCGCTACCCACTCGCCCGGGTATTCGCCCCAGTGCTTGTCCAGCCATTCCTTCGCGCCCGGGACGATCCTGCCCGGTTCCAGGGGTGGCCATTCACGCTTCGGAGCGGCGGGTTCGGTGCTCATAGGCTTTGCGGCTTTGCTTCAGGTGTGGGAGAATCGTCGCCACGTTGCAATCCGCCAGGTCATACCCGTCGGAGACACACATGTGGTGATGTCGGTATCGTACCTTGGCGCGCCACTCTGTCGAACCTGACAAGCGAAGGCGGACACGCTCATGGCGCGAGTGAACCGCGAAGCACGGGCTCTCACCGCTGGCGAACTCCACGCCGACACGTTGACGAGTCGGCTCATTCGATGACGGTCAGGAGCACGTCGTCGAAAGACGTCAGCTGGCGTTCGAGCTCCGTGAACGAATCCGCGGCAGCGACGAGCTCGTAATCGCGCAGAGCGACCCAGCGGCCGGCATACGCCTCCCCGTGGTCCCGGATCCATGCTTCGGCCAGCGGCATCGGACGCATGGGTTCCCGGCCTGCCACTTCTTCCTCTCGCTGTCTCACGATCCTTCCCTCCGTTCCAGATGCGACGCTCAACCCACCGCGGCGCCGAAGTACACCACCACGTCCGCGGGATCGACGGCGAAGCGGATGCGGTCGAAGCACCCCTGCCACCCCAGGTAGCTCGGCGGCGGCCAGGTCTCCCCGTGCTCCAGCTCCGGCACGAACGCCGTCGCCTCGAAGGTCAGCGGCTCCCCATGGGTGGCCGGAAGCGAGACGGGCACACGATGCACGGTGCCCGCAAACGAAACACCCCGAATCAACAGCCGGTCATGGTGGATCTGCGCATCTCGTCCGGGTCGAAGTCCATCAGCAATCTCGGGGTCGAGGATCAGGTACGCTCCGCCGGTATCGACCACTGCCGAAGCGGGCACGCCTTCGATCTCGATCTGGATGAAGAGACGCGCGAGCCTGTCGCCGTCCAGCGCATACCGAGCTTTCCAGGGAGCTTCGCCGGTTGCAAACGGTTCGCCTGAAGCAGTGCGGAGGCGACTCATACCATCCGCGCGATAAGAGCAATCCGGAGCGACCCGATCTGCCGCTCGAGCTCTTTGAGAGTCCTGGCGTGGCCCAACAGCATGCCATCGCGCACGGCGACCCACTCCCCCGGGTACTCGCCCCAGTGCTCGTCGAGCCACTCATCCGCACCGGGTACAGGCTTCCCGCGCTCCAGAGGTGGCCATTCACGTCTGGGAACTGTGGCGTCGGCGCTCATTGGCTTGCCCCGGACGAGGAGAACCGTGCATTACGATCACGTCCAATCTGCTGAGGTTGCATCCCAGGCGCAAGGTTTGTCCGGTTTAGTTTCGGACGGTTCGGCTCGTGACGCCTGTTACGCGGTATGTGAACATGCGTTATACGTTATCCTCCAACAGCTTGCGCCACTCGCCACCTTCTCCGGCCGCCTTGATCGCTGCGTTGCGGTCCTCGAGCAGGCGCGTCATGTAGCGCTCCAGGAGCAGGCGCTCCACGAGGCGGCCGAGAGGGCCGCCGGGGGCGCTGAAGCGGAAGACGTCGCGCATCTCCGTCCCGCCATCCACCGGCTCGAAGTGGTGGTCGTGCACCATCGTGGCGAAGGCGCCGCGCACCAGCTCGTCGCGAAACCAGCGGGGGCGCTCGTAGCCGGAGATGCGGACCGTCAGCCGCTGCCGCACGCCCAGGTGGCGGGCGCGCCAGGTGACGGTCTCGCCCGGGCCGATCAGCCCCGAGGTGCGGCCCGCCACCGCCTCCTCGCGCGAGCGCGCCATCGACTGCTTGTGCAGGTCGATGCTGCGCGACAGGTCGAACACCCGCTCGGGCGGTGCCGCGATGAAGGTGCGCAGCTCGATGGTCACCACCTCGGCTCCTCTCGTCTCGTCATCCCCATGTCGCGCCTGCTCTCCTTCGGCGTGAGCGCCCTGGCTCCGCCTCCGGGCAACCCGTCAAAGTTGTTGCTTACGGGTGATCTTCGGTTTAGCTTGCGGATGTGGCCCGGCGTCTACTTTCCTCCCCTTCGTCCGCGAGCGCAGCATGGGAAGCCGAGATCTCCGCATCGACCAGTACATCGCCAGGGCCCCCGAGTTCGCGCGGCCGATCCTGGCGCACCTGCGCGAGGTGGTCCACGCCGCCTGCCCCGAGGTGGAGGAGACGATCAAGTGGAGCACTCCCCACTTCACCTGCAAGGGGCCGCTCTGCATGATGGCGTCGTTCAAGCAGCACTGCAGCTTCGGCTTCTGGAAGGGCGCGCTGGTGGTCGGGAAGGACGCGGCGAGCGACGACGCCGCGGGGCAGTTCGGCAGGCTCACCTCGCTCGCCGACCTCCCGCCGGACGACGTGCTCGCCGGCTACATCCGCGATGCGAAGCGGCTGAACGACGAGGGGGCGAAGGCGCCCGCGCGCGCCAAGCCGGCGGAGAAGAAGGAGCTGGCGGTGCCGGACGACCTCGCCGCCGCGCTGCGGGAGAACCCGGACGCGCGCGGCCACTTCGAGCGGTTCAGCCCGAGCAAGCAGAAGGAATACGTGGAGTGGATCACCGAGGCGAAGAGCGACGCCACCCGCGCGAAGCGGCTGGGCACCGCGGTCGAGTGGATCGCCGAGGGGAAGGCGCGGCACTGGAAGTACGAGAAATGCTAGCCGCCGACGGGGCCGAGCGCGGAATTTTCTTGCCTCGGCCTCACCCCGCCGGTATCGTGCGCTCCACATCCCAAACGCCTTCGCGCTGATCGCGTCCGCACGGCCGCCGCGGCGCGATTCCCATCGCGGCGGTCTTCCGCGACCACGTGCCTCGCCATGACACGACTGCGCGTCCTGCTCGTCCTGCTGGTGCTCCCGCTCGCGACGGACGCGGGCTGTGCGCGCAACTCGGCTTCCGACCGGGTGGCGTCCGCTGCCCCGGCGGCCGCGGGCGGGGTGTCGCCGCGCGAGGCGGCGGACGGGTGGCGGCCGCTCTTCAACGGGCGGACGCTCGCGGGGTGGCGCGGCTACCGCCGGGCGACGCCGCCCGCGGGGTGGCAGGTGGTGGACGGCGCCATCACCCGCGTGGCCGAGGGCGGCGACCTGGTCACCGACGAGGAGTTCGGCAGCTTCGAGCTCGCGCTGGAGTGGAAGATCTCGCCGGGGGGCAACAGCGGGATCATCTACCACGTGGTGGAAGACTCGTCGCTCGCCTACGTCTGGCAGAGCGGCCCCGAGTACCAGGTGCTCGACAACGCCGGCCACGCGGACGGGCGTGATCCCATGACCTCCGCGGGGTCGGACTTCGCGCTGTATGCCCCGGTGCGCGACGTCACCCGGCCGGTGGGCGAGTGGAACAGCGCCCGGATCGTGGTGAACGGCAGCCACGTGGAGCACTGGATGAACGGCGTGAAGCTGCTCGAGTACGAGCTCGGCAGCCCGGAGTGGGAGCGCCGGGTGCAGGCCAGCAAGTTCAGGACGATGCCGCGCTACGGGCGCGGCGCGCGGGGGCACATCGCGCTGCAGGAGCACGAGGCGTGGGTCGCCTACCGCAACATCCGCATCCGCCCCCTGCCGTGATCGCCACAGGGGCAGGGCGAATCAATTCGCTGCAACAACCACACGAAGTCCGCCTTCGCGGACTACAGGCTGCGGAGGGACCTGCATCACCGGGCGCGCCACAGGCTCCGCGACAGCCGAACCATCGCGGGGCAGCCTGCCGTTCGCTTCGGACGCATCGAGGCCGGTGGCGTGCCCAGCAGGAGAGGCGGCGCCAGAGGCTGTAGTCCGCAAAGGCGGACTTCGTGTAGTCGTTGCAGCGGTGCAGCGGTTTCAACCGCCCGATCCATCCCGACCCCACCCCACCGACCCGCCACTCCCGGAGCCACATGGGCAACGTCCGGCTGCGCCTCTCGGCGATGATGTTCCTGCAGTACTTCATCTGGGGGGCGTGGTTCGTCACGCTCGGCACCTACCTGGGCCAGACGCTGAAGTTCGACGGCACGCAGATCGGCCTGGCGTATGGGAGCATGGCGGTGGCGGCGATGATCTCGCCCTTCTTCGTCGGCCTGGTCGCGGACCGCTTCTTCGCGACCGAGAAGCTCCTGGCGGTCCTGCACCTGGCCGGCGCGGCCGTGCTCTGGTGGGCGTCGACGCTGCACGACTTCACCGTCTTCTACGCGGTGCTGACGGTGTACGCGCTCTGCTACATCCCCACCCTGGCGCTCACCAACTCGCTCTCCTTCCACCACATGCGCGACCCGGCGAAGGAGTTCCCGCGCGTGCGCGTGCTGGGGACGATCGGCTGGATCGCGGCGGGGATCCTGGTGGGGCAGCTCGGCATCGAAGCCTCGGCCGTGCCGATGCGCATCGCGGCGGGCGCGTCGGTGGCGATGGCGGCGTTCTCGCTGGTGCTCCCGCACACCCCGCCGCCCGACGCGGGAAAGCCGATGCGCGCCCGCGACGCGCTGGGGCTGGACGCGCTCTCGCTGCTGAAGGACCGCGCCTTCCTGGTGTTCGTGGTCGGCTCGTTCCTCCTCTGCATCCCGCTGCAGTTCTACTACACCTTCACCAACCTCTTCCTGAACGAGACCGGCCTCCCCGCCGCCGCCACGAAGATGACCTTCGGGCAGATGTCCGAGATCGCCTTCATGCTGGTGATGCCGTGGTTCCTGGTGCGGCTGGGGGTGAAGCGGATGCTGCTGCTCGGGATGGCCGCGTGGACGCTGCGCTACCTCTGCTTCGCGTTCGGCAACCCCGGGCCGCTGGTGGCGCTGCTCTACGCCGGCATCATCGTGCACGGCATCTGCTACGACTTCTTCTTCGTGACCGGACAGATCTACGTGGACCAGCGCGCCACCCCGCAGATCCGCGCGGCGGCGCAGGGCTTCCTCGCCTTCGCCACGCTGGGCGTCGGCTACTTCATCGGCGCGCTCGTCTCCGGGTGGGTGGTGCAGACGTACACCCGCACGGGCACCGGCGGCGCCGTCGCGCACGACTGGCACGCGATCTGGCTGGTCCCCGCGGCGCTCGCGGGAGCGGTGCTGGTGCTCTTCGCCCTCGCCTTCCGCGAGCACGCCACGGCGCGCGCTGCGGAGGGTGAGGCGCCGCCGGTGCCGCTGGCGCCCGCGTAAGTTCAACAGGGATCTCGGGCGATGCCCATCGAGAACGTCTCCGACACCGCGCGCTGGGTCGCCATCTACCGGGCGATGGAGACGGAGCGCCCGGACGCGCACTTCCGCGATCCGTACGCGCGCCGCCTGGCCGGCCAGCGGGGCGAGGGCATCGTCGAGGCGATGCAGCGCGGCCGGTCGATGGCCTGGCCGATGATCGTCCGCACCGTCGTGTTCGACGAGATCATCCTGGACGCCATCCGGACGCGTGGCGCGGACCTCATCCTCAATCTCGCGGCGGGGCTGGACGCGCGGCCGTGGCGGCTGGAGCTGCCGGAGTCGCTGCGCTGGGTGGACGTGGACCTGCCGGGGATGACGGAGTACAAGGCCGGGGTGATGGCCGGCGAGCGCCCGCGCTGCCGCTACGAGGCCATCGCCGCCGACCTCGCGGACCCCGCGCAGCGTGACGACGTGCTCACGCGCGCCGCCGCCGGATCGGAGTGCGCGCTGGTGGTGACCGAGGGGCTGCTCGTCTACCTGTCGCCCGAAGACGTGGGCGCGCTGGCGACGGCGCTGGCCGCGCGGCCGGCGTTCCGCTGGTGGCTCACGGACCTCGCCAGCCCCCGGCTGATGAAGATGATGCAGAAGTGGTGGGGGAAGAGCGTGAACGAGGGCGCGCCCTTCCGCTTCGCCCCCGCGGAGAGCGCCGCCTTCTTCGCGCGCTACGGCTGGCGTGAGGCCGCCTGGCGCCCGACGATCGAAGACGCGGACCGCCTCCGCCGCACGCCACGCGGGATGTGGCTCTGGAAGCTGCTCGGCAAGCTCCAGCCGAAGCGCAAGCAGGAAGAGATGCGCCGCTTTGCCGGCAACCTGCTGCTGGAAAGAGCTTGAGTCTCCGCGCCTCTGCGTCTCTGCGTGATGCTTTTTACCTGGCGACGGCAGGCACGAAACCCTCCAGCCCCGGCGGCGGGAAGGCGAGCGTGCGCTCCTCCTCGGCGCTCTGGTAGGCGGCCATCAGCAACTCGACGATCTCCACGCCGTCGTCGAAGGTGAGCTTCGGCGCTTCGAGGCCGAGGAAGGCGCGGACGAAGTGGCGGTTCTCGGCCTCGTAGCCGTAGGCGGCCGCCTCGCCGGCGACGACGGGCATCTGGCCGGTCTCGGCGTTCTGCTTCTCCACCAGGTCTTCACCCGCGGAGCCGCGGACCTCGCGGCTGAAGAAGAGCTTCAGGCCGCTGTCCAGCGTGTTCCACGACATCGAGTACTCGGGGCCGAGCAACTCGGCCGAGAGCCGCAGCCCCGGGCCCACGTAGCTCCACGACGTGCTCGCCTCGCCCAGCACGCGCTGCCCCTCCGGCGTCTCGAACTCCACCGTCAGGCTGGCGAAATCCTCCGCCGGGGCGCGCGTGTAATCCACCTCCGGCCCCATCGTCTCGGCGAGGCGGCGCGCGTACGCGGGCTGGCTCCACTTCAGGCTGGCGATGTGCGCGGTGACCTTCAACGGGCGCAGCGACGAGGCGGGGGTGCCGGGGGCCGTCAGCAGGTGGCGGACGAGGGCGGCGGAGTGGCACATCATGTCGTTCAGCACGCCCCCGCCCTGCAGCCGTCCCTGCCAGAACCAGGGCGCGTGCGGCCCGCTGTGCTCCTCCGCCGCGCGGGCCAGGTACGGCCGCCCCGTAGTCGCCGCGCCGCGCGCCCAGAGCAGCGCGCGGCCGTGCTCCACCTGCGGCGCGAACACCTGGTTCTCCAGGTAGCCGTGCATCAGCCCCGCGCCCTTCACCAGCTCCGCCACCCGCCGCGCCTCGGCCACGTTGCGCGCCAGCGGCTTCTCGCAGGCGATCCCCTTCAGCGCCGCGCCGCGCCCGACGGCGTGGACGACCTCTTCCACGTTCTCGATCCGCGCGTGGTTGGGGCCGCAGAGCCAGACGGCGTCGATCGCCGGGTCCGCGACCATCTCCCCGATCGACGCGAAGGCCCGCGCCGCGCCGACGTCCAGCGCGCGCGCCAGCGCCGCCGTCTCCGCGGCGTGCGCGGGGTTGGGGCTCCACACGCCCAGCACGTCCGCGTCGCGGACGCCGACGAACGCCTGCAGGTGGAAGCGCGCGTTGAACCCGCTGCCGATGATCCCGATCCCCAGCCGCCGTCCGCTCATGTCGATCCAGGCAAAGAGATGATGTCGCCGTCGATGTCCGCGAAGGCGGACTGCGTGCCGTTGTAGCGGCGAGGCGGCGAGTTCACTCGCCTCGTCCATCCCAAAATCGCAGCTCTCACATCAGACTGTGTCGCCGCCGCGGCGATAGATCCTTCGGGCTGCGGGCACCGGCGTGAGATTCAGTATCGGCGAGGCCGCCCTCAGGATGACGTCGTTGGGGACGGCGAGATGATATCGCCGAGCGATCATCCCCCGCCCGGTCCGTAGCTGACCCCGAGCTTACGCAGGGCCTCGGGGGGGCAGCCGGTCCACTCGGCCACGCCGGTGTTGCCGCGGTACTGGAGGTCGGCGATCCCCATGGGGCTGGACCAGAAGCCGGCCGCGACCAGGTCGCGGAAGCGGCTGAAGAAGGCGGCGCCGGGCTTCATCTCCGGACGCGCCTTCGCGGGCCAGGCGACGTCGTTCAGCAGCGCCGTCCGCTCCGGCGCGCCGCTCTCCACGAAGCGCGTGCCGAAGCGGCGCTCGCTCTCGGCGTCGAGCCAGGCCAGGCCGCCGCGCATCCGCAGCTGCTGGTCGGGATACTCGGAGAGGATGTAGTCCATGAACTCCGGCGCGCCCGCGTCCGTGGCGCTCCCGGAGCGCTCGTCGCGCGGGATCACCAGGTCCGCCAGCAGCCGCACCGTGCGCCATTCGTGCGGGGTGAAGAACTTCGGCGTGTACGGCGGCCCGGCGGCGAACGACGCCTCCACCGCGCGCGACGCGGCCTCCGCCGTCCCCGCGTCGACCCACTCGGGGAGCGGGCCCAGGGCGGCGGCGAAGGGGAGCGCCGCCAGCACGCCCACCGCCTGCCGGCGCGACATCTCGCTCATAGCGCCCTCCGCTTCATCTCGTCGGCGATGTGGCTGGCGGTGCGCATGGCCAGCGCCAGGATCGTCCAGGTGGGGTTTTTGTCCGCCTGCGACACGAACACGCCGCCGTCGGCGACGAACAGGTTCTTCACCTCGTGCGCCCGGCAGCTTGCGTCGACCACCGAGGCGCGCGGGTCGGCGCCCATCCGCGTGCCGCCCAGCTCGTGGATGATGCGCCCGCCCGCCGCGATCCCGTACCCCTCCTCGGCGGTGGGCATCTCCGGGAAGACCTCGCCGCCCATGTCGGCGATCAGCGCGCGGAAGGTCTCCTGCATGTGCTTCACCTGCAGGTGCTCGTAGTCGCTCCACTTCCAGTGGAAGCGCAGCACCGGGATCCCCCAGCGGTCCACCGCCGACGGGTCGAGCTCGGCGTAGCAGTGCTCGCTGGGGATCTGCTCGCCGCGGCCGGAGAAGCCCACCATCGTGCCGTAGTAGCGCCGGTAGTCCTCCTTGAGCTGCCGCCCGTATCCGCCGCCGGGGGGATAGCGCTCGATGCCGCCCATGAAGCCGTACGCCGGCACGTGCAGCCCGCCCCAGGGCTCGATGTGGTAGCCGCGCGGGAAGTCGAGCTTCTTGTTGTCCAGCCACCAGGGCATGTAGATGTGGCACCCGCCCACGCCGTCCTCGTTGTGCGGCACGTGGTCGGCGAGCTTCGGCACGTATCCCCAGACGTCGGTTCCCGTGGTGTCGGTGATGTATTTGCCGGCGGTGCCGCTGGCGTTGGCCAGCCCCTGCGGGAAGAGCGGCGAGCGCGAGTTGAGCAGCAGCCGCGCCGACTCCAGCGCGCTCGCGGCGAGCACCACCACGCGGGCGCGCACGTGCTCGTCGCGCCCCGCCGCCTTGTCGACGTAGGAGACGCCGGTGGCGAGCCCGGTGCGGTCGGTGGTGACCTCGCGCGCCATGGCGCCGGTGAGCACGGTGAGCTTTCCCGTGCGCTTCGCGGGGGCGATCAGCACGTTGGTGCTGGAGAAGTTGGCGTTCACCGCGCAGCCGCGGCTGCACTGGCCGCAGTAGTGGCACGCCGGCCGGCCGTTCAGCGGGCGGGTGAGGATGGAGAGGCGCGAGGGGATGCAGGTGACGCCCATCCGGTCGGCGGACTGCTTGATCAGCAGCTCGTAGCAGCGCGGCCTGGGCGCGGGCTGGAAGATGCCGTCGGGCGCGTTCGGCAGCCCCTCGTTGCTCCCGAAGATGCCGACCAGCCGGTCGACGGCGTCGTACCAGGGCTTCACGTCGTCGTAGGTGATCGGCCAGTCGTCGCCCAGCCCGTCGAGGCTCTTGCGGCGGAAGTCGTCGGGCCCGAAGCGCAGCGAGATGCGGCCCCAGTGGTTGGTGCGGCCGCCCAGCATCCGCGCGCGCCACCAGTCGAACTCGGTTCCCGGCGCGCGGGTGTACGGCTCCCCCTCGATCTCCCACCCGCCGATGCAGGCGTCGAACTCCCCGAACGGCCGCTCCTTCGTGGACGCCCCCCGCCGCGGCGACTGGTACGGCCACTTCAGCATGGTGCCGTCGCGCGCGTTGTCCCAGTCGCGGCCGGCCTCCAGCATCACCACGTCGGCGCCGGCCTGCGTGAGCACGTACGCCGCCATCCCGCCCCCGGCGCCCGACCCCACGATGCACACGTCGTAGACCTTCGGAGTGCGGCGGATCTGCATGGGGAGATGGGCGGGAGGAGGCGGACGGGACGGCTGGCGCGGGATCAGCCTATGATAGCTGTGCGACGGCGAGGCGAAAACCCCGGTCTTGCCCGCCGCCGGATCGATGGGTCATCCCGCGGCCGGCTCAGCTTTATCTCATACCGTTTCGGCTGATTGGATGTGCATTCCAATCAACGAATGGGCTCCCCGCGCGGATGCGCGAGGAGCCGGCGGACGTTCTGGGTGCGCACGCTGGCGCTACGGCCGGAACCGCGCCGATACCTGGAAGAGCCAGTCGTTCTGGTCCTGGCGCGGATTGCCGATCACCGGCACGGGAAGGTTGCGCGCGGCGAAGCGGCTCGGCAGCCACCGCGCCTCGGCCGACACGCCCACCGGCGCGTCGTCGCGGCTGGAGAGGCCCACGCCGAAGTCGCCGGTGAAGTCCGTCACCGCGTGGCGCTGCTCCACCAGGTCGAAGCGGTAGCGCTTGGCGCCGGCCCCCAGCCGCAGCGTCGGCTGAACCGCGAGGCTGCCCAGCTGCGGCGCCAGGATCACCCCGGCGGACGGGATCAGCAGCGTGGTGCGGCTGGTGGTGCCGTTCACCGGGCTGCTCACCATCGCCCCGCTCAGCGCCAGCCGCGGCGACGTCCAGGTGACGCCGGCGTACACGCGCAGCCACGTGCGCGGCGCGGCCTCGAGCTCCATCCCCACCGCCGGCGCGGACTGCATCTCCACGTCGGGGTTCTCTCCGTCGTTCACCGCCACCACCGGCAGCATCGGCGCGAACGCGCCCACGTACGGCTTCACCCGAAGCGGCGACTGCGCCTGCGCGCCGCCCGCCAGCATCAGCACGGCGCCGAGCGCCGCCATCCATCGTTTCATCGGACGTCTCCTGCGAAGGGGTTTGAAGTCGGCGCGGCGAGCCGGTGCGCGGAACGAGGGATCCGCGCGCCGGCGCCGGGGGTCAGTCGTGGAAGGCGAGGATCACGCTCTTGCTCACCTCGCCGGCGCTGGCGGTCAGCGTGCCGGTGCCCGGCGAGTAGCTGTAGACGCAGAGCAGGGTCGCCCCGCCGAGCTGGAAGGTCCCGCAGGTGTACCCGGGCCCCGTGTAGCTGAACGAGACGCCCGTGCTCGGGTTGCCATACGCGTCGGCCGCCGCCGCCCCGACGTAGGCGAAGGCGTAGAGGGGGAGCGAGAGCGTGCTGTTCTCGGCCAGCGGCGTCAGGCCCGACGACGTGTACTGGACCATCGACAGCGTGACCGCGGGGCCGGGGTTCACGTACGCCGGGTCGTTGCCGCCGCCCACCAGCCCGTTGGGGAGCACGGTGCGGAAGAAGAAGGTCTGGTAGTTCCCGAGCGTGCGCAGGTCGGTGGGAAGGGTCCACTTCACCGTCACGACCCCGGCGCTGTCGGTGGTGCCCGTGAGCGCCGACAGCGTCCCGGCCGAGACGTCGAACCGCACGGCGCGCCCGGCGAACGGCTTCCCGGCCGAGTCCATCACCTTCACGCCGTACGTGACCGTGTTCCCGGCGAACATCTCCGACGCGGCGGGGCGCGACGAGACGAACGCCAGCGCACCGTCGCTGGTGACGCGCACCCTCACGCTGTCGGCGCCGCGGTCCGCCTGCACCACCAGGGTGGCGGTGCCGCGGAACTGCGGCACCACGCTGATGCGGCACCCGCCCGCCGGGCCCGCCGTCACCACCGAGGGGTCGGACGAGCGCACCGTAAGGCTGGGGCACACGGGCTGGCCGAAGCCGTTGTAGCCCTGCACCACCAGCGTCTGCGTGCCGGCCCGCACGTCGAACGACACGGAGTCGGCGAGCACGTCCAGCGTCTTCACCAGCGCCCGCTCGTCGCGGTCGACGGTGACCCTGGCCGTCGCCTTCACGCTCCCGTACGCGGCGGTCACGTTCGCGGTGCCGGGGCTGATGGCGCGCACCATCCCGCCCGGGTCCACCGAGGCCACGCTCGGGTTGTCGGAGCTGTAGGCCACGCTGCCGCCGCTCATCGCGCGGCCCTGCTGGTCGAGCACCTGGGCGGCCATCGGCGCGGCGTCGCCCACCGTCATCTTCATCTCCGTGGCGGCGACGGAAACGCTGGTGGCCTCGGGAAGGTTCACCGGCGTCTCGTCGCACGCGGCGGCGGCGGAGAGGAGCAGGGCGGCGGCGGCGAACAGCATTCTGCGGACGTGCATGATCGTTCCTCCTTTAAAAATTGGCGCGTGGGTGCCCTGCAGCGGCCGCGGGAGAGGGTGCGGCCCCGGGGCGGGGTGCGGCTCGACGATGTGGTGGGGATTTTCCACCCCCTCCCGGGCGGGAGGGGCACCGCGTCGGCCAAACGATTGGCTCCTTGGGGGAGCACGCCGCGCAGTTTAGCCCTAAACCTACGATTCAGGCAAGAAAATCCGCTAACTGATTATGAGTCAACATTTTCCCCACTCGCATCTCCGAATTTCCAATCTGGAAACTGGGGCGCGTCGGCCACATTGGGACGTTCCTTCTGCCCCACCCGTGACCTACCCCGAGGCCCCGGCGGCCCGTCAAGCGCTCTGCCTCGGTGCGCCCGGCTCAGAAAGATTGATCTCACGCAGGCGCAGAGACGCGGAAGGCGCGGCGGCTCTCTCCGTCGTCAGACGTCCGCGATGGTGAGCGGCCGCGGCTGCCTGCCATCGATGTCGGCGAAGCCGTACTCGGCGGCCAGCGCGGCGCCGACCAGCACCTGGCCGGTCTTCGCCAGCTGATTCGGATCCGCGGCAAGCGCGGCGACCACGCGGCCGGTGAACTCCGGGCTCTCGGAGTTGCTGAGGTCGAGATAGGCCGCGGCGGCCATCACGGCCTCGGTGCGGACCATCCCCGGGTAGATCGACACCGCCGTCACGCCGTGCGGCTCCAGCTCGACCGCGATGTCCGCGATGAGCTTGTCGGTCGCGGCCTTCGACACGCCGTAGATGGCGTTGCCGATACGCTTCTGCGCCGCCCAGTGCGAGATGCTGGCGATGAGCCCCGTGCGGGCCGGCACCATCAGCATGGCCGCGCGGCGGCTGGCGAGGAACGCGGCGCGGACGCCCGCGTCCATCATCGCCTCCCACCGCCAGGCCGGCTGCTGCCAGAAGGGAAGTCCCCAGGTGAAGACGCCGTCCTCCATCATCCGCTCGTACCCGCCCCAGGCGCTGTTGACCAGGACGTCGAGGCGTCCCTGCTCGGCCTCTATGCGCTCGAAGAGCCGGTCCACCTCCGCGGCGTCAGCCCCGTCGCACCGGACGCGGATCACCAACGGATCGAGGTCCGCCCCGTCGATCGTCCGCCCCGTCGCGTACACCGTCGCGCCACACTCCGCGAGCACCGCCGCCACCCCGCGCCCGACTCCACGGCTGGCGCCGGTGACGAGCGCGACTTTTCCCTCCAGCAGGCGATGGAAGTTCATCTTCGTGCCCTCTGAAAGATGGACCTCACGCAGTCGCAGAGACACAGAGGCGCGGAGGGAGATCGCCGCCGTCTCTCCGCGCCTCTGTCTCTGCGTGAGGCGCTTTATTGCAAGTCGGCCTCACGGAGCGCGCGGACGAGCAGGTCGCTCACACCCATCTCCTCCGCGAGCTCGTACATGTATTCGAGATCAAGCTGCGTCCCCCGCACCGCCAGCACCCCCATCGCATCGCTCCACTGCCGCTCGGAGACATGGTCACCCAGCCGGTACCAGTGCAGCTTCTGGACGATGATGTCCTCGGGGCTCGCGACGACGATCTCCTCCGCGGGATCGACATCCAACGTGAAAGCCTGTCGGCGTTGCAGCTCACGGCGGGTGGAGGGCTGATCCCCCGCCACGAACACGTCCGCTTTGAAGAGCGTCCCGAGGTGGATCAGGTTGAAGGTGGAGCGTCGCTCGACGGCCTCGCGGATCGCCGGCTCGTCGAGGTAGAAGTCGCCGGCCAGCGCGGCAACGAGCGGTACGATGTGGTCCGGGCGCAGGTCGGCGACCACGTCGACATCCTGCGTGGACCGGGCCTGACCGTGCAGCGAGCTCGCGAGCGACCCGCCCACGAGATATGGAATGCCGAGGCTGTTGAGCACGGCGGCAATCCGCAGCGTGACCTCGATCGCCTCCTCCACCCGTCACCAGCCCTTCTCGTCGGGATCCCAGCCGAAGACCTTGATCATCGTTTCGCGCCCGAGGCGCAGTGCGCCGAGCCGCAGGCGCATCTCGTCGTCGGAAATGTCGCCGTACTGCGCGCGGATGCGGGCCTTCTGCAGCAGCACCAGCGCGCGGTTGAGCGACGCGACGCGCTGCAGCTTCTGCGTCGGCGTCATGCGGCGATAGCCTTCGATCAGGAAGCGCTCGGCTTCCGGCGAGGTGTCGGAGATGCCCATGCTCACGCCGCCGTCGGCTCCGCCGCGGCGCTCCAGGCCATCCCCGCCGTGCGCTCCTGGATGCTCTTCACCTGCTTGGTGCGGTAGCGCAGCGCGATGATGGCGTCGGTGGCGGCCTCGGCGGCGGAGGTGGTGGTGATGTACGGCACCTTGTAGGTGATGGCCGCGCGGCGCACCGTGTAGTCGTCGTACTGGCTCTTCTTTCCCAGCGGCGTGTTGATCAGCAGCGCCACCTCGCCGCTGATGATGAGGTCGGCCAGGTTCGGCCGCCCCTCGTTCACCTTGAACACCGGCTCGCAGGGGATGCCGCGCTGGCGGAAGTAGCGCGCCGTCCCCCCCGTGGCCAGGATGCGGAACCCCAGGTCCGACAGCCGCCGCGCGATCGGCGCGAGGGTCGGCTTGTCGGGGTCGTTCACGGTGATCACGACGTTGCCCTCCTGCGGCAGGTCCGACCCCGCGCTCGCCTGCGCCTTGGCGAACGCCATCCCGAAGCCGTCGTCGATCCCCATCGCCTCGCCGGTGGAGCGCATCTCCGGGCCCAGCAGCGGGTCGACCTCGGGGAGCTTGTTGAAGGGGAACACCGACTCCTTCACCGCCACCCCGCCCACCGGGATCTCCTCCGCCAGCCCGAAGTCCGCCAGCCGCTCCCCCGCCATCAGCCGCGCCGCGATCCGCGCCAGCGGCACCCCCGTGGCCTTGGAGACGAACGGCACCGTCCGCGAGGCGCGCGGGTTCACCTCGATCACGTACACGGTGCCCTGGAACACCGCGTACTGCACGTTGATCAGCCCCACCACGCCGAGCGAGAGCGCGAACCGCTTCGTCTGCTCGCGCATCTCGGCGATCTGGCGGTCGTTCAGCTTGTACGGCGGGAGCACGCAGGCGCTGTCGCCGGAGTGGATCCCCGCCTCCTCGATGTGCTGCATCACCCCGCCGATCACCACCGTCTCGCCGTCGCAGAGCGCGTCCACGTCGGCCTCGAAGGCGTCTTCCAGGAAGCGGTCGATCAGCACCGGGCGGTCGTGGCTCACGGCGACCGCGCGCTGGAAGTAGTCGCGCAGCCCCGCCTCGTCGTACACGATCTCCATCCCCCGCCCGCCCAGGACGTACGAGGGGCGGAGGAGAATGGGGTAGTCGATGCGCGCCGCGATCTCCGCCGCCTCGTCGGCCGTGACGGCGAGGCCGTTGGGCGGCTGCTGCACCCCCAGCTCGCGCGCCAGCGCCTCGAAGCGTTCGCGGTCTTCCGCGCGGTCGATCGCCTCCACCGGGGTGCCGAGGATGGGGACGCCGAGCCGCTCCAGCGGCTGCGCCAGCTTGAGCGGCGTCTGCCCGCCGAGCTGCACGATCACGCCGAGGGGATCCTCCAGGCGCACGATCTCGATCACGTCTTCCAGCGTCAGCGGCTCGAAGTAGAGCTTGTCGCTGATGTCGAAGTCGGTCGACACCGTCTCGGGATTGGAGTTGACCATGATGGTCTCGATGCCGGCGTCGCGCAGCGCCAGCGCGGCCTGCACGCAGCAGTAGTCGAACTCCACCCCCTGCCCGATGCGGTTGGGCCCGCTCCCCAGGATCATCACCTTGCGGCGCTCGGAGCGTTCGGACTCGTTCTCCTCGCCGTACGTGGAGTAGAGGTAGGGCGTGGCGGCGGGAAACTCGCCGGCGCAGGTGTCCACGCGGTTGTAGACCGGGTGCACCCCCATCGACCAGCGCCGCTCGCGCACCGCGTCCTCGCTCTCGCCGCGGAGGCGGGCGAGCTGCACGTCGCTGAAGCCCCAGCGCTTCATCCGCAGCAGGTCGTCGCGGCCCACCTCGGGGAGCGCGGCGTACTGGCGCTCGCCGTCGACCAGCGTCGCGAGCTGGGAGACGAACCAGGGGTCGATGTAGGTGAGCTCCGCCACCTCCTCGATCGACATCCCCGCCAGCAGCGCGCGCTTCATCACGTAGTAGCGCTCGGGGGATGGGCGGCGGAGCGCGGCGCGGAGGGTGTCCGGCTCGTCGTCCTTGATGCGGTCGTCGGCCAGGGTGGCGCCCGCGTCCCAGCCGTGACGGCCGATCTCCAGCGCGCGGATGGCCTTCTGCCACGCCTGGCGGAAGGTGCGCCCGATGGCCATCGACTCCCCCACCGCCTTCATCTGCACCCCCAGCGTGTTGTCGGCCGCGGGGAACTTCTCGAAGGCGAAGCGCGGGAACTTCACCACCACGTAGTCGAGCACGGGCTCGAACGACGCCGGCGTGGTCTTGGTGATCTCGTTGGGGAGCTCGTCGAGCGTGTAGCCGACCGCGAGCTTGGCGCCGACCCGGGCGATGGGGTAGCCGGTGGCCTTGGAGGCGAGCGCGGAGGAGCGGGAGACGCGCGGGTTCATCTCCACGACCAGCATCTCGCCGTTCCGGGGATTCACGGCGAACTGCACGTTGCACCCGCCGGCTTCGACGCCAATCTCGCGGATGATGGCGATGGCCGCGTCGCGCATCTCCTGGTACTCCACGTCGCTGAGCGTCTGCGCGGGGGCGACGGTGACGGAGTCGCCCGTGTGCACGCCCATGGCGTCGACATTCTCGATGGAGCAGATGATGACGACGTTGTCGGCGCCGTCGCGCACCACCTCGAGCTCGAACTCCTTCCAGCCGATCACGCTGCGGTCGATCAGCACCTCGTGCACGGGGGAGAGATCGAGCCCGCGGCGGATCATCTCCTCGAACTCCGCGCGGTTGTAGGCGATGCCGCCCCCCGTGCCGCCCAGGGTGAAGCTCGGGCGGATGATGGCCGGGTACCCCGTGTCTTCGACGATGCGCAGCGCGTCGTCCAGGCTGGTGGCGAAGCCCCCGTGCGGGACGCGGAGGCCAATGCGCGCCATGGCCTTGGCGAACTCGCTGCGGTCCTCGGCCATGCGGATGCTCTTCGCCTTGGCGCCGATCAGCTCCACCCCATGCTTGGCGAGGACGCCGGAGTCGTGCAAGTCGAGGGCGACGTTGAGCGCGGTCTGGCCGCCCATGGTGGGGAGGATGGCGTCGGGCTTCTCCTTCTCGATGACCTTCTCCACCCACTCGGGGGTGATGGGCTCGATGTAGGTGGCGTCGGCCAGGTCGGGGTCGGTCATGATCGTGGCCGGGTTGCTGTTGACCAGGATCACGCGGTACCCCTCTTCGCGCAGCGCGCGCACCGCCTGCGTCCCCGAGTAGTCGAACTCCGCCGCCTGCCCGATCACGATGGGCCCGCTGCCGAGGATGAGGATGCTCTGGAGGTCGGTCCGCTTGGGCATCGGCCTTCTGGCTGCTGTGCGTCGGCTGCGTGCGCGAGCGCCGGCCCGTCCCACGAGGGGCTGGGCCGGCGCAGGCGAAACGCGGTAGTGGCGGTCGAGGCGGGAATCTATGCGGTTGCTCAGCGCGGGGAAAGTCGCTGCGAAGTCGCCGGCGGATGTCCGACCAAGAGGATGGCTGCAACTCCGGCGTCACCGGCCAACCTGTCCGAGCGATCGGCACTTCGTGGAAACCCCATGCGACACGAGGACGCAGTCCGACTCACGGACGAAGGGATCTCCTACTCGCGCGGTGTTCACATCGTGCAGCGTCGTCCCGAGCTCATCCTTCTGACGGTGAACTCGCGAGGCATGATTGTTCACGAATCCCGATTCCCGACAGGGCCTCTCAACAGCGAATCCGCGACGCCCCGGGTTGTCGCACTGTTCGAGACGGTGGAGCTCGTGGGCGAGATCCAGAGACTGCGTGAACTCGAGCCGTGGGCACCTCGGGTTCCCACGTTCATCCCGCCGTATGAGACGCCCGAGGCAGAGCGAACCGCCGTAGACTACATGGAAGGATTGATGAAGAAGGCCCTCAGTGGGGCCATGGCTCCAGCCGAACGCGGAATTCACATCGATGTCGAAACCAACCTCCCGGAGCATCTCGCCTTGTTCGCCCTGAACAGCCGCGGGGAGCGCATCGCGGAAAGGCTGTGGAACCTCTATGAAGACACGGGCGAGGAACTGTACCACCTGCGCGATGAATTACAGCGCCTGCTTGACGAGACCGACCCCGTGAGTTGAGCTGAACTCGGCCGCCTGCCCGATCACGATGGCCCGCTGCCGAGGATGAGGATGCTCTGGAGGTCGATCCGCTTGGGCATCGGCCTTAGCTGGCCTATTAATAATCGGCTCTGTACGGAATTCTTGTTACGCCAAGCGCCAATTCGTATACTGCTGAGATCGCCGCCGCCGGTTTGTGCGCGACGAACTCGACGACATCCAGCCGTTTGACGGAGGGCGAATATGCTCGATCAGCAACGATTTACCGAAGTGACCAAGACGCTCGTTGTCGAGCACTTCCCAGACGAGGTGCTGGTTTTCGAGATCAGAGGCGATGCGATGATAACGGAACTATTCGATACAGGGGTCGTCGCCGCCAAACCCGTATCGGCAGAACTTGGCTTCGTCGACCCTTCAGCAGCCAAGCAAGTCTTGGAGGTCGTCACCTTTCTGAACGTGATATACAAGATCCTGAAGCAATTATCACCCTTTGTTGAGCGCTCGAAGACGGCGACCATCCCCGTAATCGAGCAACGCCTGCGCGATGACCTCATCGCACAGGGGATGCCCCCTGAAAAAGCCGCCAGTATCGCGACGCAGTACTCGAGAGAGTTCGAGGGTCTCCTGTGATCAATGTTTGGGCGAAATGTGATTGCCAAAGCGACCTGAAAAGGAGCCACGCACGTGAGCGAGATAGTGACTTCCGGTGATTCTCGAGACGATTCCCAGTACGTCAGACCTGCGGCTCACAACGAACTTCGGAAGTTGGTCGTGCGCATGCAGTGGCGTGCGATTTTCACAAACGGTTACATCGCATTGGGCGCGTTGGCAGCGCCCTGTTTTCTCCTCATGAGCCTTCGTGACGGTCTGCAGCATTCTGAGATGACGACCGTGGTAGTGTCATTAATCGGGTTCCTGTTTTATGGGTACCAGATCTTTTCCATTCTGCACGACATCCGCCAAGCGAAACAATTCCGCCGTAATACGGAAGCATTCGCGCCTGTTCCGGATGTCGCCCGAGACATAATCCGCGAGATTGTCGCGTCGCTTTGCGGCGCGATGGACATCGCAAGGCCAAGGATACGATACCACCTTGCTGTTTGTGACTACTCCGCAACGCCAAGTATGATCGAAAACGACGGTGTGCTCGATCTTATTATTCCTTTAGGATTTCTGAAGATCTTGAAAAGCATGCCGCAGGTGGCCCGTTCCATGTTGGCACATGAGATGGCGCATTTTTCTCATATGGATACCAATGGGTGGCTGCTGGCGAGTGCTTACATGCGCTTTACGGTTCGGACCCTGATTCCATTGTCAGCCCTTCTCGTTCTGAACTTATTTTCCGGGTTTACCTACATCGAATCCATACACGCAGAAGCGAAACAGGACGTATATTTGCAGCAATCAGGGCGTGCTTTGTTAGCTTCCGCGGGCTTTGAACCCGGACCTCCAAGCACAATCACGGTCAATAACGAGGTGTTCACGTCCGCAAAGCGGCTGTTCGTTCTTCAGATCTGCGGCTCGATTTGGGTGGCGGCATTATTCATCACGGGAATTTCCACCATGCGACGACGCTCGGAAGAAGCCGCCGACCTTAGCGCTGCGCTCTACACAACGCCAGAGAGCACGGCCGCCGCGTTTATGATCGCCCATGTGCCATTCCACACCGAGGCTGGTCCGCTCTCGGTTCATCCCTCATTGGAGTTCCGATTGAATGCTCTCCGCGCGCACTTCCCCGACTCGACTATTCCTAATATTGACTTAGGGGGCGAGAATGGCATGCCTTTGCGCGTCAGTAAAGCCCCTGTCCGTCGAACCACGCCGATGACTTTGGCTCGATTGGGGACAGGCGTTGGAATCGCCGTCTTTTGTATCTTGATTATCGGCTGGGGGATTTCACTTCTGGTTCCGTGATCGTGCTTCAGCAGGATTGCGCGGTACCCTCTTCGTGCAACGCGCACCCCGAGAGTCGAACTCCGCCGCCTGCCCGATCACGATGGGCCCGCTGCCGAGGATGCTCTGGAAGCCTGTCACCCAGGCACCGGTTTGGCGTCATCTCACCGTGCCATCACCTGGGAGCATGTTCGAATACCATTGCTGGGCAGTCGTGATGACGGACGGGCTGGAGGCCGAGCGTGCGCTGGGGGAGGCGCTGGAAGGCCAAATCGCGGCACGATCCGAGGCCTCGCGCGAGTCGTTTCACCTCACCAGGCTCAACGAAGTGCACGTCATCGCGTCGGGGCTGCGGAACCACTATTGCGGGGAGGTGCTCGACGTCTTCGAGTGGCTGGCGGAGCAGTGCCCTGGCTGCTACGGGCTCATGGATGTCCGCGGCGAACATCCCGACGAGGACGGCTCGTACCGCTTCAAGGTCCGGAAAATCAGCCGCGGAACCATCGAGTATCTCGAGGATCGGTACTTCATCGACACGCCGTGACGGGCCCGCCGGTCGCTGCGCCGGTTGCGTGTACGAGCGCTGGCCCATCTCATGACAAACCGGCGGAGGCACTGCCGAGCCGGTGAAGGCCCGGCGCACCGTGACTACCCTGCTCGAGGAGCCTGTATGACTCGCCTGCCCATCCTCATCGCCGCCCTGCTCGCGCTCGACGCGCCGCGCCTGCGCGCGCAGGCGTCGCCGCCGCTGCCCCAGCACATCGGGCACGAGGAGCTGCGGGCGGCAGTCACGCCCGCCGACGGGGCTGCGGCTCCTCCTATGAGTGCCAAACCCGTGTGCGACCGGGGCAGCTACACCTGTATCGCCCTGCGACGCACCGCGACGGGTGAACCCGAGCTCCACGAGGCGTGGGATGACGTCATGTTCATCCAGGCGGGGAGCGGCGTCCTGCTCGTCGGCGGGGAGCTGCGGGGCGCGCGCACCTCGGCTCCCGGCGAACTGCGGGGTGGCGAGATCCGCGGCGGCGAGCGCCAGCGGCTCGTGGCCGGCGACATGATGATCGTTCCCGCCGGAACACCCCACCAGTTCGAGGTCGCCCCCGGCGAGTCGGTCACGTACCTGGTCGTAAAGGTGCGGCGATCCGCCCCGGAAGCGCCGAAGTGATTCCGGAGTTCTCCGGCTGTAGGGCTGGCGGCTCGCAGCGCGCGCACCGCCTGCATCGCGTGTAGTCGAGCTCCGCCCGCCTGCTCGATCACGATGGGGCCCGCTACCGAGGGTGAGGATAGTCCATTTGACGTCAAAAGTTTGCTTGACCGACAATACTCCCACTCGCTAAGGTGCAGATAGAAGTGGCTCGAAATCGCTGCTTTCTCGCGGTCGGGATTCAACCCTCGTTTGCGAAGTGAATCGAGACTCGTTGACTGTTCACATCCATTTGGGAGGTGATCAATGCGCGAGCGAAACGCTGTCCCGGTCAGGCCGGCTGCTCTTTTCGGATGTATACTTGTGCTGGCGATGGGCTGCACCGATCCAGATGATCGCTTGAGACGCGACGAGCCCGGACCTACCCAGCCACCCGGATCTGGCATGCACCAGGTCACTCCCGCTGATTTGCGACAGATCGCTGGAGTCGACGTGCTGCCCCGCATTCTCAACGCCCCTGAGCTTGCGGAGAGCATGAAGCGCCACTACCCAGCGGCGCTCCGTGGCCAAGGTAGGGCCGGTTCGGTCCTGGTCGACGTCTCCATCGACGAACAAGGAAGTGTGACTGACGTCACCGCTCTCCCTGCGCCGACGCTGCAGGCGCATGGCCTCAAAGGCTCGCGCCCTGATCTCGCCAGTTTGCCGGCAGAGGCGGCAACGCCATCCAGCACGGCGCAATTCGGCGGTGCCGCGAAGGCCGCTCTCGGTACTGCGCGGTTCTCACCTGCCCAACGGGATGGAAAGCCCGTCCCCTTCACTCTGCGGATGACTGTACGATTCAGCGATCCTGATCGATCCTGATGCGTTGGACATGCCGTAAGGGTAGAGTAGTCGGGGGTTCAACTCCAGCACGGACTCATTGAGTGGAGGATAATATGAAGACGCTGCTGCTTCATCCGGTCAGGTATTTACGGCACGTGACCGTCGCTCTTCTGCTGGTGGCTCTCACCGCCACCTCGGCCTCCGCGCAATACCCCTGCGCGATGGCGTGCGTGAAAGTGTTCGGCTTCATCCTGTTCGAGTTAGATGGTACCTACGTCTTCACCAGCTGCTTTTCCATGCCTGAGATGGGCGGCGGAGTCACCACTTATTGCATCTACACCTGACAAGGCCGGCCGGGTTGCTGTCGACCAGGATTACGCGGTACCCCTCCTCGCGCAGCGCGCGCACCGCCTGCGTCCCCGAGTAGTCGAACTCCGCCGCCTGCCCGATCACGATGGGCCCGCTGCCGAGGATGAGGATGCTCTGGAGGTCGGTCCGCTTGGGCATCGGCCTTCGTGTGCGTGCGCTCGTCCGCGTGCGCGAGCGCCGGCCCGTCCCACGAGGGGCTGGGCCGGCGCAGGCGTGCGTCACGCGAAGGTGTCGGTCGAGGCGGGAATCTATGCGCTGGGGCGGCGCCGGAAAGGCTGCTCGTTCGGCCCGACGCAATCCCACGATCATACCGCACGATCACCCGAAAACTTCGAGGAGATGCCATCTAACATAATGCGTCGTGAGTCGCTCACGCTGTTCCGGCCTGTGGATGTACCGTTTCACGTTCACTTGCCGACGCATGTGCGGCGGTCGCTCCGGACCCATACCCCAGATCACGGAGGATAAGATGAGCGTACGCGCGTGGAAGGCCCTGCTGCTCCCCCCCGTGATTGCTGCGGCTGCTGTTTCCGCAGCGGCTGGCCTCGCGAGAGAGCGGCCGCAGCCGTTGATTGCGCCCGATCCGGCACCGGACACCCCGGCAACGCACAACATGATGCTCGTGGGTGAGCACACCGCGTTTCTCTCCCACCTCCCGATGTTCGACGCGCTCAATACCGCGCGAACGGCGTACGACACTCCTCACCGCTATCAGGTCATCATGGAAGTGACGTTCACCCGGAACGGTCAGGACGTCACGCAGCTTTATCTCGACGATCGAAAGCAGCACCCGGATGAGAAGATGTACACGCTCGCGCCGGCGAAATTCATCCTACCGGCCCTTTCCCGCACGGACCCGCGCCTGAGCCTGACCCAGTTCACGGCCAGGCACGTGGTTCGAGGCCACTTGGAGCGGCAGGGAACCACAATCCCCGCACTGGATGGTGTGGTCGTGAACGTCAGGCGAGTGGTCCGCTTGGTGAGGTTCGCTCCCGCGGTCGGGCACCCGCAGAAGCTCACCTACGTCCTGTTCGGGAAAGGCGACGAGCTGTTCCTGACGCATTCGATCACGCATCCACCCGACTTCGACCAGATCGTGGCCGTGCGGGTCGACGGCCACACGTTCACGGACGACGAGCTCGCGCGCGGAGTCGAGGTCGCCTTCCCGAACCGGCGGGATACACCGGTCCAGAGGATCAAGCAAGGCGAGTCGGCCACGGCAGAGGTTCGCGTGTCAGGCGCGCACCAGGCTCTCACGCTCCCGATCCGAGCCGGCACCGAGTTCTACTTCGAAGAAGGAGAATTGCGGATGCCGGCGGTGTTCACCGACACGGACGAAGAAACCCGCTCCGGATTCCCGGGTTGACCATCCGGACGTCGACCCGGTGGAGGATTGGTTTTGACGAGAAACCCGACCACGAACCCGAATCGTGGCCGGGTTGCTGCCGACCAGGATTACGCGGTACCCCTCCTCGCGCAGCGCGCGCACCGCCTGAGTCCCCGAGTCGTCGAACTCGGCCGCCTGCCCGATCACGACGGGCCCGTTGCCGAGGATTGAGGATGCTCTGGAGGTCGGTCCGCTCAGGCATCGGCCTTCGTCTGCTGAGTCGTCGCGCGTGCGCTCGTCCGCGTGCGCGAGCGCCGGCCCGTCCCACATTGGGGCTGGGCCGGCACAGGCGTGCGTCACGCGACGGTGTCGGTCGGAGTGGGAAATCCCCGCGGCGTGAGGCAACGAAAGGAGGGGTCACGCATCCAAAGGGCCCGGCGATGCCTGGACTAACAAGCGGATGCAGGCGGGGAGGGCGCCACATGACAGCCCACGATCTGCCCGCGTCGAAGATGGTTGCGCGTGTTGCGAAGGGGCGATTATCTAGCTCTAGCTACGTCGGTCTCGAGGCGTTCAATTTCGCCACCCCGCACAACGCTGACGTCCGTGTCGAAAAAGCACCTGGCCCAGGAATCCCCACCTCCGGACGAGGCCGCCTTCACGCAATCGATCGCCAACCGGCTCCGAGCCAAGATCATCAAGGACAATCCTGCCGGAATCATGCGGCGCGACGCGCATCCGAAGATGCACGGAGTCGTCAAAGCCGAATTCATCGTTGAGCCGGACCTGCCGGCGGAGCTCCGGATCGGCGTCTTCAAGGAACCGAAGACCTATCGCGCCTGGATCCGCTTCTCGAATCAGAACGGCACCCTCCGTCCCGACCGCAAACCCGACATCCGCGGAATGGCGATCAAGCTGATGGGGGTGCCGGGAGAGAAGCTGCTGGACGAGGAAAGAGACGAGCAGACCCAGGATTTCATCGTGATCAGCACCCCGGTGTTCGTCACCCGGGATGTCCGGGAATTCGACGAGCTGCTGCAGTCCATCGAGAGCAGCCTGCCCTCGCAGCTCTGGTTCTACCTGACTCATGGGCGCATGACCCTGAACGTCCTCAAGTCGTTGAAGAGGTTCGCCAACCCCCTGCAGATCCGCTACTTCAGCACGACGCCGTACCTCTGGGGCGGCACCGCGGTCAAATATTCCGCGATTCCGCGGGTGGACGTCGCGGCTATGATCCCGAAGCACGCGGAGGACGATTATCTACGCACCGCGATGGTCCGGCAGCTGGAACGAGGCGACGCCCGATTCGACTTCGCGGTGCAGCTGCAGACCGACGCCGACACCATGCCGATCGAGGATCCCGGCAAGGCGTGGAGCGAAGCCGCGTCTCCGTTCAGGAAAGTCGCGTCGATCGTGATTCCGAAGCAGAGCTTCGATACCGAGCGGCAGAGAGCGTTCGGCGAGAATCTCTCGTTTACTCCCTGGCACAGCCTGCCGGAGCACCGCCCGCTCGGTGGAGTGAATCGCGCGCGCAAGCTGGTGTACGCGTCCATCTCGACCTTCCGCCATCAGCGGAACGATGTCCCGAGAAGGGAGCCGACGAGCTGGGACATCTGAGAGAGCTTCTCGGGAGGTATCCGGGTCGCCCGCGCGAGCGGACCGAGGGTCGGGATGCGAATCGGCGGAGCGGTTCAACCCTCTGGTGCGGTGGGCATGATGCGTCAATCGGCCGCGTCGGCGGTCCTGGCGGCGATGCGCGTCTTCCTGGCGGTGGCGCTGCTCGCCGGGATCGTCGCCGCCTACCGTTTTCAGCGCGGCCGGCGGCGGAAGGCGCTCGCCGTTTTCCGGAGGATGCGGCTGGCGGGCGAAGGCGAGGTCTTCTTCGTCCGGCACGCCGGCGAGCGGGACCTCGCCGACCGCTCCAGGGCCTTCGCGGGCGACGGCTTCGGCGTGCTGACGGTGACGCCGCGCGCGGTCGCCTACCGCGCCGACTCCGCGGAGGAACACCCGTGGAGCGTCGAGTTCCTTCCCGGCCAGGCACACGCCGAATGGGTGGGGCGGCGGATGATGAACGGCGCATGGTCGTGGTTCACCATCACCGCGGGCGGCCAGACGCACTACTTCTCCTCCGCCGAACGGAGCACCGTCTTCGGCTCCCGGCGCCTGACGCGGAAGATCCACGACGCGGCCTTCGCGCGGCTCGGCTGAAGCAGCGGAACGCCGGAGCAGGAGGGTGATGCCGGAATGAAGGGATGACTGATACCGTTTCGGATGATCGATTGTGCATTCGGGCAACGGAACGTCTCATCCCATTTCTGATGATTGATTGTGCATTCAGGCAAACAGATTGGTCTCGCCCGGAGAACCAGAGGACCAGAGGAAACACGCGCAGTTCTCTGGTCCTCTGGTCCTCTGGGTGAGGCATTAATCGGAAATGACATGACTGTGCATTCGTAGACATCAGCACGGAGATCCTCACACGGAGTCAACGGAGTCAGCGGAGTTGTTCTCCGTGAACTCCGTTGACTCCGTGTGAGCCCATCCGTCGACTGGAATGCACATCCAATCAGTCAATCAGGTCGAAACGGGATGAAGGGAGAGACGTGACACAGTACGACACGATTTGCGTTCGACCGCAGAAGATCTCCGCCGCTGTGCGGCTTCGGACGCCACGCGGTACTCGCTCCGCCTCCGGCTCGGCCGCCTGACGGGAGATCGTACCCCAGGTGACCGCGCAGTCTTTCCCGTCCATCGTTGACACGGCTGGAGCGCATGGATCAGGACGTTCGATCGAGTTCGTTGCATGTGCCCGAAGAAGGCTTTATAGGGTGTTCCGGTTAGATCCTCTCTCCCCTTCCTACACGGAGGCATTCCCATGCGTCACCGTTTCCGCCCTGCCCGTACCGCGGCGGTGCTCGCGCTGGCGGCGCTCGCCGCGGGGGCGTGCGAGCAGCCGTCGCTGCAGCGCCAGCCGCCGCACCTGGATGGCGTCGGCGTGGAGCACAACCGCACCCTGACGGTGCTGCAGCTCGACGCGGCGCTCGTGCAGGTGCGGTTCGATCCACAGGGCTTTGGCCGGATCCTCGAGGCCGCGCAGAGCTACTATGTGCGCGACCGCGGCTTCGACCGCCAGCAGGTCGAAGCCGTGACGGCCGAGATCCTCCGCGTGCTCGCCGCCGCCGGGCTGGTGGCCGAGCAGGGCGGCCGGCGCTACGTGGACCTGGGCGATAGCCCCGCCTCGCTGCTGCGCGCCGTGGACGTGCTGGCGCGCGAGGGGCGCATCAGCCCGCAGCTGCGGGACGCGCTGTACCGCGTTTGGAGCGCCGGCGAAAAGCTGCAGGACGTGGACGCGCTCCTGGCCTTCATCGACCGCGAGTTCGCCGGCCAGAAGTGGAGCGAGAAGGACCAGCTCGTGGTCGATGCCTTCGTGCAGACCGCCCGCTACTCCGCCGTGTACTGGGACCGGGGCGACGGCGCGCCGGGCATGCGCAAACCGTGGGTCACCATCCTGGCCGACGCGCTCGGCGGCGCCGTGGGCGGCGCTGCGGGAGCGCTGGCCGGCGGCCCCATCGGTGCCGGGATCGGGGCGGGGCTGTTCGGCGCCGCGGTGTCGTCGGTGTTCAGCCGCGCGGCAGTCGGTCCGGGCGAGGGAGGCACCGGGCCGCGCCGATAGCGGCCGGCCGCGACTGAACGAAGGAGGGCCCGGAGATCGTCTCCGCCCCCTCCGCCCTGCTCATGTCCGCGACCGTCGACGGTGCCGCCTGGGCTCAACAGAATGGACTCACACGGAAGCCAACGGAGTCAGCGGAGTCGTTCTCCGCTGACTCCGTTGACTCCGTGTGAGGATCTCTGTGCTGGTGTCTCCGAATGCACAGTCATTTGTCTGATCTGGCATTAGATTGGGAGAACCATTTGTTTCTACGCAACCCAGCTACGTTGAAGGGAAAGACGTGACACAGTACGACACGATCGCGCTCGACTACCAGAAGATCTCCGCCGCCGTGCCGCTCCGCGATGCCGAGTGGTACTCGCTCCAGCAGCGGCTGGGCGACCTCACGGGCCTCTCCGTCCTCGACCTGGCGTGCGGCGACGGGATGGGCACTCGCCTCCTCGGGCGATGGGGGGCTGCGCGCGTGGTGGGCGTCGACATCTCGCCGCAGATGATCGCGCTGGCGCGGCAGCAGGAAGAGGCGCAGCCCCTGGGCATCGAATACCACGTCGCGGACGCCGCCGCGCTGGGCAGGATCGGCGAGTTCGACCGCGTCACCGCCGCGTACCTGCTGCACTACGCCGAGAACCGGGAACAGCTGCGCCAGATGGTGCAGACGGTCTACCACAATCTGGAGCCCGGCCAGCACTTCGTGGCGAGCATCGCCAACGTGCTCCAGCCGCCGCGGCCCATCGTGGACCACCGGAAATACGGGTTCGCGTTCCGGCTCATGGACGAGACCCTGCACGAGGGGGCGAGGCTGCGCGGCACGCTCTTCCTCGGCGGGAAGACGGTGGATTTCGACTTCCACTGGCTGCCTGGGAGGCGTACGAGGAGGCATTCCGAATGGCGGGCTTCCGCTCGTGGACGATCGAGCCTTTCCTGGTCCCCCCGGATTCGGAAGAGACGCGTGGCGCAGGCTTCTGGGACGAGTACATCGCCGCGCCGTCGGCGATGCACGTTACCGCTCACAAGTAGGAGCCACGAGCCGGAAGCTCTCGGGCAGGCGCGCCGTTGCGTGGCTCCGGCGCACCTGCCACGTGGCAGATCACCGCGCCGGACGCGCTCCTCGTGCATTCCTGGCATGGCGCGGGAACCGGCCGGCGCATGGCCATCGCGCCGCCGCCGCGGCGGGTGCCGGCGAGCTTGGGGCGCGGCGCCTCGCGTGCGGGAGATCGCCGCGTTCTGGCTCAGCCATTCGTCGCAGCGCCCCGCTCCCCACGGTTGACCGTGCTCCGTCGCGCGTGCGGATCGCGCGCGCGCCGTGTACTTTGTTCACCATGCCATCCTCCAACCCCTCGTTCGCCCCCGTCCGGCGCGGCCGCAGGCCCAAGCCCCGCGCGCTGGACCTGCGCATCACGATCGCGGAGATCGAGCCGCCGATCTGGCGTCGGGTCCGCGTGCCGGACGCGTATACCCTGCACCAGCTGCACCGCGTGATCCAGCTCGTGTTCGGCTGGCTGGACTGTCACCTGTACGCGTTCGCGGCCGGCGGCCGCCGCTTCGAGGAACCGCTGGAAGAGGCGGAGGACGAGGATTCCACCGCCGTCCGGCTGCGTGACCTGCCGCTGGGCACCGGCGCGGGGTTCACGTACACCTACGACTTCGGCGACCACTGGGTGCACGAGATCGTCGTGGAAGACGCGTACATCTCCACGCCGACCGACGAGGACGAAGACCCGTTGCCGGTCCTCTACGGCGGAGCGCGCGCGGGGCCGCGCGAAGACTGCGGCGGCCCCGACAGACATCGCCAGCTGTGCGAGGCGCTGCGCGATCCCGATCACCCGGACCACGGAACGTACCGGCTGTGGGCGGACGTCTACGACCCCGAGCGGTTCGACACCTGGATGGCGCGCAACAACCTCACCCTGGCCGCGGCGTGGGGCGCGATCTGACCGCCATGGCTCATTCCGGACAGAACACACTCCCCCGCGCCAGGCGCCTGAAGTCCGCGAAGCGCTGGCTGGCCACGTACCGGGGCAAGAACCTGGTGCGCGGGTACAAGAAGCGGTTCGGCGTGAGCGACGTGTGCGCCGTCGTGGAGCTGCGGATGCTGGGCGTCGACCTCCCCGACGCGCGCCTGGAGCAGGCCCGCTGCAACGAGCAGGCGCGCGCCACGGGGCGTGCCCGGAAAAAGGAGAAGTACGCGGCCCGGCCGTTCCCGCGCGATTGGGATGACGAGTTCGCGTTCATCGCCGGCTACACGGAAGGAGGTGCCCCGTACGGCGTCACCAGGGAGGAGTCGGAGGCGCTCGACGCGCGTGCGGAGACGTCCCCGGATCCCTTCCGCAGCCCCTCTCGCGGCACTGGCCGCGACGTGCCGCGGGTGAACGGCCTTCCCGTGCTGGACGACGACGAATCGCTTCCGTTCTGAACCCGCTCATCCAGGCCGCCCGAGACGCGCCCGTTCACTGCGGGCACTTTCGTCCCGCGCCGTGATTCGCTAGACTGTCCCTCCCCCGCTCAATCGAAGTTCCCACTGATCGTTCCTCGACACAGGACGAATGACCGCGTATTGCCCCGAAAACCCGCTGATCGTGCAGGGGGACCAGAGCGTGCTGGCCGAGGTGGGGAGCCCCCGCTTCGCCGAGGCGCGCGACCGCATCGCCCCGTTCGCCGAGCTGGTCAAGTCGCCCGAGCACGTCCACACCTACCGCATCACCCCGCTCTCGGTCTGGAACGCCTGCGCCGCGGGCACGCCCCCCGACGAGATCGTGGGCGCGCTGCGCGAGTACGCCAAGTACCCCGTCCCCGCCGTGGTCGAGGCGTCCATCCGCGACGCCGCCACGCGCTACGGGCGGCTGCGGATGGTGCGCTGGCCGGAGGGGATCGTGCTGCAGGCCGACGAGCCGGAGCTGGCCGAGCTGGTCTGGCGGGTGCGCGGCGTGACCCCCCACCTGGGGCCGCGCGTCTCGGCGACCGCCTTCGCCGTGCCCACGGCCGAGCGCGGGCGGCTCAAGCAGGCGCTGGTGAAGGCCGGCTGGCCCGCCGAGGACCTGGCCGGCTACACCGCCGGCGAGCCGCTCCCCATTGCCCTGCGCGGCACCACCCGCGCGGGGGAGCGGTTCGGCCTGCGCGACTACCAGGCCGACGCGGCGAGCGCCTTCCACGCCGGCGGGAGCGAGCGCGGCGGCAGCGGCGTGGTGGTGCTCCCCTGCGGCGCGGGGAAGACCGTGGTGGGGATGGAGTGCATGGCGCGCGTGGGCAGCTCCACCCTGGTGCTCACCACCAGCGTGACCGCGGTGCGCCAGTGGATCGGCGAGCTGCTGGACAAGACCACGCTGCACGAAGACCAGGTGGGCGAGTACAGCGGCCAGGCGAAGGACGTGCGCCCGGTGACCGTGGCCACCTACCAGGTGCTCACCCACCGCGACCGCGCCGACGCGTCGTTCCGCCACCTGGAGCTGTTCGACAGCCGCGACTGGGGGCTGATCGTCTACGACGAGGTGCACCTCCTCCCCGCGCCGGTCTTCCAGGTCACCGCGGGCCTGCAGGCGCGCCGCCGCCTGGGCCTCACCGCCACGCTGGTGCGCGAGGACGGCCACGAAGACGACGTGTTCGCGCTGATCGGCCCCAAGAAGGCCGACGTGCCGTGGAAGGAGCTGGAGGGCCAGGGGTGGATCGCGAAGGCCGAGTGCACCGAGGTGCGGGTGCCGCTCCCGAAGGAACTGCGCATGCCGTACGCGGTGGCCGAGGCGCGGCAGAAGTTCCGCATCGCCAGCGAGAACCCGGAGAAGCTCGCGCTCGTGCGCCGCATCCTGGCGCGCCACCCGGGCGAGCCGGCGCTGGTGATCGGGATGTACGTGGAGCAGATCGAGTGGATGGCGCGCGAGCTGGGCGTGCCGGTGCTCACCGGCACCACCGGGCAGCGCCGGCGCGACGCGCTGTACCGCGACTTCCGCGAGGGGCGCCTGCCGGTGCTGGCGGTGAGCAAGGTGGCCAACTTCGCGGTGGACCTCCCCGACGCGGCGGTGGCGGTGCAGGTCTCGGGCACCTTCGGCTCGCGGCAGGAGGAGGCGCAGCGGCTGGGGCGCATCCTCCGCCCCAAGCCCGGCGCCAACCAGGCCCACTTCTACACCCTGGTGAGCCGCGACACCACCGAGCAGGAGTTCGCCCTCAAGCGCCAGCTCTTCCTCTGCGAGCAGGGCTACGCCTACCGCATCGCCGACCCGCGCGAGATCTGACGGATGAAGCTGGCCGAGCTGGACTGGATGGAGGTGCTGCACCACCTCCCGCGGTGGGAGGCGCTCTCTCCCGCCGCCCGCCGCGCCTTCCTGGAGGTGAAGCCCGGGGTCGCGGCGCCCCCCGAGGCGCTCGGCGCGGCGGTGGACGAGCTGGTGGCGGCCGGGTTCGTGACGCGGCCGGGGCCGAAGGGGCGGATGTACCCGCACGCCCCCGCGCTGCGCCCGCTGCTGGTGGCGCTCCGGGCGATGGGCCGCTCGCGCCCGCTGGACGGGCCCGGCGGAACCCTCCCCGAGGCCTACGTCCAGGACCAGCTGGGCATGGACGAGGCGCACTGGCTCACGGGGGAGCGGGGCTACAACTACTGGGCGGACCGCCACGCCACCACGGCGCTGGTCTCTTCGGCCGACTGGGTGAAGGGGTTCCTCGCCGCGGCGCCGGGAACGCCGATGGTGAAGTGGGAACAGGCGCGGATCCGCCCGGGCGAGCCCCAGCGCCTGGCGCTGCCGCAGGTCGCGGAGCCGCTGCACCGCCTGGTGCGCGCGCTGACGGCGCACGCCGGCGGCGTTCCGCTCGGCTCCCTCCCCGCGCTGCTCCCGGACGCGAGCCCCGCGCACCGGGCGGCGGCGCTCGCCGCGGGGCTGCGCTACCTGCTGGTGTTCGTCTCGCTCCGCGGCGACGGGTGCGAGGCGGTGCTGGGGGTGCTGCCGTGCATCGTCCGCCGGCTGGGCCCGCCGCCGCCGCCCCCCGCGCCGGTCGCGGCGGCGGCGGAGCTCGAGACGCCGTTCATGGTCGCCGACATGACCACCGTGCTGGTGGAGGCCGCCGGCGAGCCGATCCGCCTGCGCGGCAACGACTTCGCCCTCTTCGCCCGCGCGCAGCAGGCGCTCGCCGCGCGCCTGCTGCGGCTCCCGGCGTGGACGGAGCGCTTCATCGCCGTCCAGGGCGAAGACGAGTACGGCGGCAAACGCGGCGGCGAGTACGCGGGCGGACCGGGCGACCAGGGACAGGACGGCTGGATCACGGCCGCCCGGATCGCGGTGGCGGTGGACGCGCTGCGGACGATGCGGCTGGCCGCGCTGAAGAGCCGGGAAGACCGCCTCGGCTTCGAGGCCACCTCCGCGGGCCGCGCCTGGCTGGGGCTCTCCGAGGGCGAGCGGCTGAAGCGGCTGCTGGACCCTCTCCGCGCGTCGCCGCAGCGCAACCCGGGCCACGCGGGGCCGAGCACCCTCGACTTCTTCGGCATCCGCCTTCCGTTCGGCGTGGACGAGAAGACGTCAGACCTGCGCGGCGCGCTCTCCACCGCGTTCCTGTCGCTCCCGGCGGAAGGGATGGTGGCGGTGGATGCCTTCGTGCGCTACCACGCGCAGGAGACGAATCCGTTCACCGGCCACGGCGCCGCGCAGCCGCAGCGGCAGTGGGGCGCCGGCTACGGCACGCCGCGCACCCGGGAGGGGTGGGAGTCGCTCTGGGCGCAGATCCTCGCGGCCTTCCTGCGGACGCGGCTGCTGCCGCTGGGCGGCGCGAGCCTGGGCCGCGCCGACGGCGGGGTGGCGTTCGCGCTCACCGACGCGGGCCGCTACCTGCTGGGCGGCATCGACGCGTTCGAATACGCGGTGGCCGGCGAGGGCGAGGTGATGGTGCAGCCGGACTTCGAGATCGTCTTCCTCTCGGCCGCCCCGCGGGTGGAGGCGGAGCTCGCGCGCTTCGCCGAGCGCACCGGCACGGGCGTGGGCGCGCTTTTCCGCATCACCCGGGCGTCGGTGCTGCGCGCCGCGGAGCTCGGGCTGGCGGCCGACCGCGTGCTGAAGACGCTGGGCCAGGTGTCGCGCACGCCCGTGCCGGCCAACGTGGCCCGCCAGCTCCGCGACTGGTTCGGCGCCACGCGCCGGGTGCGCATCCGCCCGGCGGTGCTGGTGGAGTGCCCCGACACCGAGACCGCCGCGCGCGTGACCGGGCTCGGCGGCGCGCAGGTCACCGCCGTCACCCGCACCGTGCTGCGCCTGGACGGCGACGCGAGGTCCGTCGCCGCCCTGGTGAAGAAGCTGCGGACGAAGGGGATCTTCGTGCAGGAATGACGCGCCGGCGGAAACCCGGGGTGGCGACAGTGTATAACTTCATCCGAAAGGCGATGAAGCGGATTGTCACGATACCCGACGAGGAGTATTATGGCTGATCGAATGCTTCAATGATCCAGCTGTGCGATGCCCGGGCCGGCCCGTTTTCACGGTGCCGCTTGCGCCGGGCGGTCAATGACGCCGGTCCCCCACCGCAACCCTCCTCCTCCCATCAAGGCTCCACCGGCTCGCTCTCCCGAAGGTCATCGACCGCTATACCTGCAGTCCCTTTAATGCCACCTAGAGGACAGTAGTGACACACATTACACCCACCCTTTTCGTCAGCTACAGCCACCAGGACGGCGAGCTGAAGGACCGCCTGCTGGCGCAGCTCGGCGTGCTGCAGTCGCAGGGGCTGCTCGAGGTCTGGACCGACGACCGGATCCAGACCGGCGACCGCTGGGGAGACGAGATCGCCCGCGCGATGGAGGGCGCGAGCATCGCGGTGCTCCTGGTCTCGGCCGCCTTCCTGGGCTCGCGCTTCGTCCGCGACGTGGAAATTCCGCGCATCCTGGAGCGGCGGATGGAGGAGGGGATGCGCATCCTGCCCATCGTGATGAAGCCCTGCGCCTGGCAGAGCGTGGGGTGGCTGGAGCGGCTGCAGGTGCGCGACCTGGCGCGCCACGGCGGGGGCGAGAGCCTGGACGCCGAGCTCGCGGCGCTCGTCCACGAGATCCACCAGCTCCTCCCCTCCACCCCCGCGTCCCGCGAAGACAACGGCGCGCGGCGGACGTGCCTGCCGCCGCCCCCGGACAGGATCACCCTCGGCCGGCTGCCGGTCACTGGCGGAAAGCTCCTGGGGCGCGAGGCGGAGCTCGGCCGGCTGCACCAGGCGTGGCGCGACCCCGGCGCGCACGTGGTGAGCGTGGTGGGATGGGGCGGCGTGGGGAAGTCGGCGCTGCTCAACCGCTGGCTGATGGAGATGGAGGACGACGGCTACGGCTGCGCCGAGCGGGTGTACGCCTGGTCGTTCGCGCGCCAGGGCGCCGGCGAGATGCCCAGCTCGGGCGACGGCTTCGTCTCGGCCGCGCTGGCCTGGTTCGGCGACCCTGATCCCGGCGGGGGGAGCGCCTGGGAGAAGGGGGAGCGGCTGGCGTACCGGGTGCGCGCCGAGCGCACCCTGCTGGTGCTGGACGGGGTGGAGCCGCTGCAGGTGGCCTCGGGGCCCGACGCAGGACGGTTGAAGGACGAGGCGCTGCAGGCGCTGCTGCGCGAGCTGGCCGCCGCCAACGCGGGCGGGCTGTGCGTGGTCACCTCGCGCATCCCGGTGGCCGACCTGCTCGACTTCGAGCCCGGAGCCGCATGGCGCGTGGAGCTGCGCCACCTCTCGCCCGAGGTGGGGGCGAAGGTGCTGCGCGCGCACGGGGCCACCGGGAGCGATGATGAGCTGATGCGGGCCTCGCGCGAGTTCGACGGCCATCCGCTGGCGCTGGTGCTCCTCGCCGGCTACCTGCGCGACGTGTACGGCGGCGACATCGCGCAGCGCGGCGACATCCAGCTGCGCGACGCGGGGAGCCAGGCCGAGCGGGTGATGGCGGCGTACGAGGCCTGGTTCGGCGAAGGACCGGAGCTGGAGCTGCTGCGCCTGCTGGGGCTCTTCGACCGCGCGGCCGACGCACGGGCGCTGGCCGCGCTGCGCGCGCCCCCGGCCATCGCCGGGCTCACCGACGCGCTGCACCGGCTCCCGCCGCCCCGGTGGCGGCAGCTGGTGGCGCAGCTGCGCCGCACCGGTCTGGTCGCCCAGGAAGACCCTACGCACCCGGGCGAGCTGGACGTGCACCCGCTGGTGCGCGAGCACTTCCGCGAGCAGACGCGGCTGCACCGCCCCGCCGCCTGGCGCGAGGGGAACGGCCGGCTGTACGAGCACTTCCGCGACGCCGCGCCCCCCCTTCCCGACACGCTGCCCGCGATGGAGCCGCTCTTCCAGGCGGTGGTGCACGGGTGCGAGGCGGGGCGCCACCGCGACGCGCTGCACGACGTCTACCTCCCCCGCATCATGCGCGGCGAAGAGGCATACGCGGCGCGCCGGCTGGGCGCCTCCGGCGCGCTCGTCTCGGCCCTGGCGCACTTCTGCCACGAGGGCGACTGGGCGCGCCCCATCGACCCGGCGCCGCCCGAGGTGCAGGGGCTGGAGCCGGCCGACCAGCTGGAGGTGCTCACCCAGGCCGGGCTCTACCTCACGGCGCGGAAGGGGTACGCGTCGGGCGAGCAGCGGATCTGCTACGACCGCGTCCGCCGGCTCGCCTTCGAGCTGGGCCGGCCGGTACACCTGTACCAGTCGCTGGTGGCCCAGTACTACGAGACCATGACCATGCGCGAGATGGGCGCCGCGCTGCAGCTGGGCGACGAGCTCCTGGAGCTGGCCCGCGGCCTGGAGGCCCCGCCGCTGCTGGTGGGCGCGCGCCGCGCGCGCTGCTTCACCCTGCTCTACATGGGCCGCTTCGCCGAGGCGCTGGAGGAGGCGCGCGAAGGGGTGCGGGTGTGGGATGCGGGGGGCCCCGCCTGCCAGGTGGACGAGGTGTACCTCGGCTGCCGGATGATGGAGGCGCTCGTCCTCTGGTACCTGGGCTTCCCCGAGCAGGCCCGCGCCCGCACGGCGGAGACGCTGCGCCTGATCCGCGAGGAGCTGGCCGACCCCTACCTGCTCGTGACGCCGGGGCTGTTCTTCAGCTTCTACCTCGAGCACGAGCGCCGGGCGCCGGCCGAGGCGCTGCCGTACGCGAACGAGCTGGAGCGGCTGAGCGCCGCGCACGGCTTCGGGTTCTGGCAGGCCGCCGGCACCGTGGCGTCGGGGTGGGCGCTGGGGATGACGGGCGAGCCCGAGCGGGGGCTGGCGACCATGGAGAAGGGGATGCGGCAGTTCGCCACGCTCAGCGCCGCGGTGCCGCTCGCGTACACCCTGGCGCTGCACGTCGAGCTCCTCTGCGTGCTGGAGCGGAACGCCGAGGCGCTGGCGCTGATCGAGCAGGCGCTCGCCCTGGCGGAGCGCCGGGAGGAGCGGCGGTGGGTTGCCGAAATCCACCGCCTCCGCGGCGAGTTGCTGCTGCGCACGGGCGCCCCGGCCGGGGAGGCGCTGCGGGCGCTGACCCGTGCGCGGGAGACGGCCGCCGCGCAAGGCGCGCGGATGCTGGAGCTGCGGGCGCTGTGCTCGCTCGTGCGCGCCGGGGTCCCGGACGCGCGCCCCGCCCTGGCCCACCTCTACGCCGGCTTCACCGAGGGGCTGGACGAGCCCGACCTGCTCGACGCCCGCGCGCTGCTGTGAGGGAAGGAGGTTGGACCGGAAGCCGGACGCGGCGGGAGCGCGGCGTGGTGATGCGCCGCGAGGCCGAGCCGCGGTGATCGAGCCCGTTCCATCCTGCCGTACTCGTTCTTCGGTCCCATAGCAGGCTCCGTCGGATCTCTGCCCGCGACTTTCGCATTCCGCCGTCCTTCAATCCCGCCCGGAGAACGACAATGACGTCGGCACCCACCCTTTTCGTCAGCTACAGCCACGAAGACGGCGAGCTGAAGGACCGCCTGCTGGCGCAGCTCGGCGTGCTGCAGTCGCAGGGGCTGCTCGAGGTCTGGACCGACGACCGGATCCAGACCGGCGACCGCTGGGAAGACGAGATCGCCCGCGCGATGGAGAGCGCGAGCATCGCGGTGCTCCTGGTCTCGGCCGCCTTCCTGGGCTCGCGCTTCGTGCGCGACGTGGAGGTCGCGCGCATCCTGGAGCGGCGGATGGAGGAGGGGATGCGCATCCTGCCCATCGTGATGAAGCCCTGCGCCTGGCAGAGCGTGGGGTGGCTGGAGCGGCTGCAGGTGCGCGACCTGGCGCGCCACGGCGGGGGCGAGAGCCTGGACGCCGAGCTCGCGGCGCTCGTCCGCGAGATCCACCAGCTCCTCCCCTCCACCCCCGCGCCCCGCGAAGACAACGGCGCGCGGCGGACGTGCCTGCCGCCGCCCCCGGACCGGATCACCCTCGGCCGGCTGCCGGTCACTGGCGGAAAGCTCCTGGGGCGCGAGGCGGAGCTCGGCCGGCTGCACCAGGCCTGGCGCGACCCCGGCGCGCACGTGGTGAGCGTGGTGGGGTGGGGCGGCGTGGGGAAGTCGGCGCTGCTCAACCGCTGGCTGATGGAGATGGAAGACGACGGCTATGGCTGCGCCGAGCGGGTGTACGCCTGGTCGTTCGCGCGCCAGGGCGCCGGCGAGATGCCCAGCTCGGGCGACGGCTTCGTCTCGGCGGCGCTCGCCTGGTTCGGCGACCCTGATCCCGGCGGCGGGAGCGCGTGGGAGAAGGGGGAGCGGCTGGCGTACCGGGTGCGCGCCGAGCGCACCCTGCTGGTGCTGGACGGGGTGGAGCCGCTGCAGGTGGCCTCGGGGCCCGACGCCGGGCGGCTGAGAGACGAGGCGCTGCAGGCCCTGCTGCGCGAGTTGGCCGCCGCCAACGCGGGCGGGCTGTGCGTGGTCACCTCGCGCATCCCGGTGGCCGACCTGCTCGACTTCGAGCCCGGCCCGGCCCGCCGGGTGGAGCTGCGCCACCTCTCGCCGCAGGTGGGCGCCCAGGTTCTGCACGCGCACGGCGCCACCGGGAGCGATGATGAGCTGATGCGGGCCTCGCGCGAGTTCGACGGCCATCCGCTGGCGCTGGTGCTCCTCGCCGGCTACCTGCGCGACGTGTACGGCGGCGACATCGCGCAACGCGGCGACATCCAGCTGCGCGACGCGGGGAGCCAGGCCGAGCGGGTGATGGCGGCGTACGAGGCCTGGTTCGGCGAGGGACCGGAGCTGGAGCTGCTGCGCCTGCTGGGGCTCTTCGACCGCGCGGCCGACGCACGGGCGCTGGCCGCGCTGCGCGCGCCCCCGGCCATCGCCGGGCTCACCGACGCGCTGCACCGGCTGCCGGAGGCGCGCTGGCGACTGCTGGTGGCGCAGCTGCGCCGCACCGGTCTGGTCGCCCAGGAAGACCCCGCGCACCCAGGCGAGCTGGACGTGCACCCGCTGGTGCGCGAGCACTTCCGCGAGCAGACGCGGCTGCACCGCCCCGCCGCCTGGCGCGAGGGGAACGGCCGGCTGTACGAGCACTTCCGCGCCTCCGCGCACCCCCTCCCCGACACGCTCCCGGAGATGGAGCCGCTCTTCCAGGCGGTGGTGCACGGGTGCGAGGCGGGGCGCCACCGCGACGCGCTGCACGACGTCTACCTCCCCCGCATCATGCGCGGCCCGGAGGCGTACGCGGCGCGCCGGCTGGGCGCCTCGGGCGCGCTCCTCTCGGCGCTGGCCCACTTCTGCCACGAGGGCGACTGGGCCCGCCCGATCGACCCGGCGCCGCCCGAGGTGCAGGGGCTGGAGCCGGCCGACCAGCTGGAGGTGCTCACCCAGGCCGGGCTCTACCTCACGGCGCGGAAGGGCTACACCGCCGACGAGCTGCGGATCTGCTTCGACAGGGTCCGCCAGCTCGCCTTCGAGCTGGGCCAGCCGGTGAACCTCTACCAGTCGGTGGTGGCGCAGTACCTGGACGCGATGATGACGCGCGAGCTGGGCGCCGCGCTGCAGCTGGGCGACGAGCTCCTGGAGCTGGCGCGCCGCCTCGAATCGCCGCCGCTGCTGGTGGGCGCGCGGCGCGCGCGGTGCATCGCCCTGCTCTACATGGGCCGCTTTGCCGAGGCGCTGGAGGAGGCACGGGAGGGGGTACGGGTCTGGGACGCGGGAGGGCCCGCCTGCCAGGTGGACGAGGTGTACACCGGGTGCCGGATGGTGGAGGCGCTGGCCCTCTGGTACCTCGGCTTCCCCGAGCAGGCCCGCGCGCGTACGCGGGAGACGCTGCGCGTGACCCGCGAGGAGCAGGCCGACCCCTACGTGGTCGTGTCGTCGGGGCTCTTCTTCAGCTTCTACCTGGAGCACGAGCGCAGGGCGCCGGCCGAGGCGCTGCAGCACGCGAACGAGCTGGAGCGGCTGAGCGCCGCGCACGGGTTCGGGTTCTGGCAGGCCTGCGGCGTCACGGCGTCCGGGTGGGCGCTGGCGATGACGGGCGAGCCCGAGCGGGGGCTGGCGACCATGGAGAAGGGGCAGCAGCAGCTCGCCGCGCTCGACGCCGCGGTGCCCCTCGCGTACACCCTGGCGCTGCAGACCGAGGTCCTCTGCGTGCTGGAGCGGGACGCCGACGCGCTGGCGCTGATCGAGCGGGCGCTCGCCCTGGGAGAGCGCCGGGGGGAGGGGCGGTGGCTGGCGGAGGTGCGCCGCCTCCGCGGCGAGCTGCTGCTGCGCACGGGCGCCCCGGCCGCGGAGGCGCTGCGGGCGCTGACCCGGGCGCGGGAGACGGCCGCCCAGCAGGGCGCGCGGATGCTGGAGTTGCGGGCGCTCTGCTCGCTCGTGCGTGCCGGGGTCCCGGACGCGCGCCCCGCCCTGGCCGCCCTCTACGCCGGCTTCACCGAAGGGTGGGACGAGCCCGACCTGCTCGACGCCCGTGCGCTGCTGTAAGCGGAACTGACTTGTCTCATGCACAGACGCAGAGTCGCAGAGAGAGAGAGAGAGAGCTGCTTGGAGTTCCCCGGCGACAGTGGACACCTCAGGGCCGTAGATTTACGGCAGAACGGAGGTGTCGATGAATCGGAAGCGGAGAGCGTTCACGCGTGAGTTCAAGGCGGAGGCGGTTCGACTGGTGCACTCCGGGCGCGAAACGAGGGAGGTGGCGCGCGAGATCGGAGTTCGTGCGGACATGTTGCGCACGTGAAATTCCGGGGCAGGCGGCAATAGTGTAGAAATCCGCCTGAAACGCAAACAAGCGGATTGTCACGATATCAGTCGCGGCGTATTATGGATCATCGAATGCTGCGATGATCCACGACGTCCCGATGCCGGCGGGCCCGTTTCCACGGCGCCGCTCGCCCACGGTATTCGTAAACGGCCGTCCTTTCCCACCGCAACCGCCCTCCCTCCCACGAGGGCTCCGCCGGATCGCTGCCCTGGAGGTAAGCGGCCTCTACCTTTCGCAGTCCCGTTAATACCGTGCGAGGGACAGTCATGACAGGGCTCACGCCTGCACCCACCCTTTTCGTCAGCTACAGCCACGAAGACGGCGAGCTGAAGGACCGCCTGCTGGAGCAGCTGGGCGTGCTGCAGTCGCAGGGGCTGCTCGAGGTGTGGACGGACGACCGGATCCAGACCGGCGACCGGTGGGCGGAGGAGATCGCCCGGGCCATGGACGGCGCCAGCATCGCGGTGCTCCTGGTCTCGGCCGCCTTCCTGAACTCGCGCTTCGTGCGCGACGTGGAGATCCCGCGCATCCTGGAGCGGCGGCTGGACGAGGGGATGCGCATCCTCCCCATCGTGGTACGTCCGTGCGCGTGGCAGAGCGTGGGGTGGCTGGAGCGGCTGCAGGTGCGCGACCTGGCGAGCGACGGCGCATCCGGGGGCCTGGACGCGGAGCTCGCCGCGCTGGTCCGCGAGATCCACCATTTCCTCTCCCCCGCCCCCGGCGAAGGCGCCGGCTCACGGCGAAAGTGCCTGCCTCCGCAGCCGGACAAGATCACCCTGGGGCGGCTTCCGGTCACCGGCGGAAAGGTGCTGGGGCGCGAGGCGGAGCTGCGCCGCCTGCACGAGGCCTGGCACGACCCCGACGCGCACGTGGTGAGCGCGGTGGGGTGGGGCGGCGCGGGAAAGTCGGCGCTGCTCAACCGCTGGCTGGTGGAGATGGAGGACGACGGCTACGGCTGCGCCGAGCGCGTGTACGCCTGGTCGTTCGCGCGGCAGGGCGCGGGCGAGATGCCGAGCTCGGGCGACGGCTTCGTATCGGCCGCGCTGGCCTGGTTCGGCGACCCCGACCCCGGTGGCGGGAACGCCTGGGAGAAGGGGGAGCGGCTCGCGTACCGGGTGCGCGCCGAGCGCACCCTGCTGGTGCTGGACGGGCTGGAGCCGCTGCAGGTGGCCTCGGGCCCCGACGCGGGACGGCTGAAGGACGAGGGGCTGCAGGCGCTGCTGCGCGAGCTGGCGGCCGCCAACGCGGGTGGGCTCTGCGTGGTCACCTCGCGCATCCCGGTGGCCGACCTGCTCGACTTCGAGCCCGACTCCGCCTGGCGGGTGGACCTGCACCACCTCTCGCCCGAGGTGGGTGCCCAGGTGCTGCGGGCGCACGGCGCCACCGGGAGCGATGAAGAGCTGATGGCGGCCTCGCGCGAGTTCGACGGGCACCCGCTCGCGCTGGTGCTGCTCGCCGGCTACCTGCGCGACGTGTACGACGGCGACATCGCGCAGCGCGGCGACAGCCAGCTGCGCGACGCGGGGAGCCAGGCCGAGCGGGTGATGGCCGCGTACGAGGCGTGGTTCGGCGAGGGGCCGGAGCTGGAGCTGCTGCGCCTGCTGGGGCTCTTCGACCGCCCGGCCGATGCACAGGCGCTGTCCGCGCTACGCGCGCCGCCCCCCATCGTGGGGCTCACCGACGCCCTGCACCGGCTGCCGGAGGCCCGCTGGCGGCAGCTGGTGGCGCAGCTGCGCCGCACCGGGCTGGTGGCCCAGGAAGACCCCGCGCACCCCGGCGAGCTGGACGTACACCCGCTGGTGCGCGAGTACTTCCGCGAGCAGACGCGCCGCGACCGCCCCGCCGCCTGGCGCGAGGGGAACGGGCGGCTGTACGAGCACTTCCGTGCCGCCGTGCGCCCCCTCCCCGACACGCTCCCGGAGATGGAGCCGCTCTTCCAGGCGGTGGTGCACGGGTGCGAGGCGGGGCGCCACCGCGACGCGCTGCACGACGTCTACCTCCCCCGCATCATGCGCGGCGAAGAGGCGTACGCGGTCCGGCGGCTGGGCGCCACGGGCGCGCTGATCTCGGCGCTGGCCCACTTCTGCCACGAAGGCGACTGGGCGCGGCCGGTGGACCCGGCGCCCTCCGAAGTGCAGGGGCTGGAGCCGGCCGACCAGCTGGAGGTCCTCACCCAGGCGGGGCTCTACCTCACGGCGCGGAAGGGGTACGCGTCGGGCGAGCAGCGGATCTGCTACGACCGGGTCGGACAGCTCGCCTTCGAGCTGGGCCAGCCGGTACACCTGTACCACTCGCTGGTGGCGCAGTACCTCGAGTCGCTCACGACGCGCGAGATGAGGGCCGCGCTGCAGCTCGCCGACGAGATCCTGGCGCTGGCCCGCCGCCTCGAGTCGCCGCCGCTGCTGGTGGGGGCGTGCCGCGCCCGGAGCCTCACCTATCTGTTCATGGGCCGCTTCGCCGAGGCGCTGGCGGAAGCGCGCGAAGGCGTGCGGGTCCGGGACGAGGCGGACCCCGGCTACCCGGTGGACGAGGTGTACCTCGGCTGCTGGACGATCGAGGCGCTGGCCCTCTGGTACCTGGGCTTCCCGGAACAGGCCCGCGCGCGCATGGAGGAGGTGGTGCGCGTGGCCCGCGAGGAGCAGGACGACCCCTACGTGGTCGTGTCGACGGTGCTGTTGTTCGGCATCTACATGGGGCACGAGCGCAGGACGCCGGCCGACGTGCTGCGGTATGCGGAAGAGATGGTGCGGTTGAGCGCCGCGCACGGCTTCCTCTTCTGGCAGGCCGTCGGCGTCGCGGCGTCGGGGTGGGCGGTGGGGGCAATGGGCGAGCCCGAGCGGGGGCTGGCAGGGATGGAGAAGGGGATACCGCAGCTCGCCGCGCTCGGCATCGCGGTGAACCTGGCGTACACGCTTTCCCTGCGGGCCGAGCTCCTCTGCACGCTGGACCGGAACGCCGAGGCCCTGGCGCTGGTCGAGCAGGCGCTCGCGCTGGCGGAGCGCCGCGGCGAGGGCCGATGGATTCCGGAGATGCACCGCATGCGCGGCGAGCTGCTGCTGCGCACGGGCGCCCCGGCCGAGGCGGCGCGGGCCTCGATGGCCCAGGGCCGGGAGATGGCCGCCCAGCAGGGCGCGCGGATGCTGGAGCTGCGGGCGCTCTGCTCCCTGGTGCGCGCCGGGGTCCCGGACGCGCGCTCCGCCCTGGCAGACCTCTACGCCGGCTTCACCGAGGGGTGGGACGAGCCCGACCTGCTCGACGCCCGCGCGCTGCTGTAAGCGGAACTGACTAGTCTCACGCAGAGACGCAGAGTCGCAGAGAGAGCTGCCGAGCCTCTCTGCGACTCTGCGTTTCTGTGTGAGACGCTTTTTGCCATCCTTTAAACATCCATAAAACATCCACAGGGATGTTGACACGGATTGGTCGACAGAGTAGAGTAGCTCGTGACGACCTCATCCAAAGGAGTTGGCCATGCCCGAGATGGAGAAGCTCACGATCAACCTGACGCCCGTGGACCTGGGTCAGATCGAGCTGCTGGTGGAGCAGGGACACTACGCCAACCGCGCCGAGTTCATCCGCGTGGCCATCCGCGACCAGCTCTCGAAGCACGCGGAGACCCTGCGCGACACCGCCGCGCGCCAGTCGCAGGTGATCGGCGCGATGACTATCAACCGGCGCGCGCTGGAGCACCACCGCGACGATGGGCACCGCGTGGCGCTGCGCGTGGTGGGCTTCCTCGCCATCGCCGACGACGTGTCGCCCGAGCTCGCGCGCGAGGTGATCGAATCCGTGCACGTGCGGGGGATCTTCCGGGCGAGCGCGGCCGTGAAGGAGGCGCTGGCGGACCGCACCACGTAGCGTCCCGCCGTCCGATCATCCGCCCCCGCTCTCCATCTCCCCGCTTCCCATCCCCGCCGCTCCACGAGGTGCCACATGCCCGCCGCGCCCGATCTCGTATTCGTCGCCCTGCTCGCGGTCGCGTGGCCGCTGTACGAGCACTTCGTCGGCTGGCCCAGGTTCCTGCGGCGGCTCCGCGACGAGCCGCTGCGCGCGCGGCCGCGGGAGTACGCGGCGACCATGGCCACGCAGTGGCTGCTCGCCGCCGCCGCGGTCGCGCTGTGGGTGCGGGCCGGCAGGCCGTGGCGAGCGCTGGGGCTGGCCGCTCCGGGCGGATCGCGGCTCTGGCTGGCCGCCGTCGCGCTGACGCTGCTCGCCGCGCTGTACGGCTCGCAGGCCGCCGCGCTCGCGCGCAGCCCCGGGGCGAGAGCGCGGGTGCGCCAGGCGATCGCGCCGCTGGAGGCGCTCCTTCCGCACACCGCGCCGGAGCTCCGCTGGTTCCTCGCGGTGTCGGTGACGGCGGGGGTGTGCGAGGAGCTTCTCTTTCGCGGCTGGTTCACCTGGACGCTCGCGCCGTGGCTCGGCTGGTGGGGCGCCGCGGCGCTGGGCGCGGGGTGCTTCGGCCTGCTGCACGCGTACCAGGGGCGGAGCGGGATCGTGCGCACGGCGATCGTCGGAGCGGTGATGGCGCTGGTGGTGGCGCTGACGCGCTCGCTCCTCCCCGCGATGGCGCTGCACGCGCTGGTGGACATCGGCTCCGGGCTCGTCACCTGGATCGCGCTGCGGGAGCCGCCGCCGCAGGGGGATGGATCAGCAGTCGCGGCGGAGGCGCGGAGACGCGACGACGGGAATCGATCCAGGCGGCATCGCACGCCGACCGCAGGCGAAGCAACCTGACGAGGGCACATCTTCTGAATGACATGCACTCCAGCGGCGGAACCCTTGCGCATCCAATGCTTCAGCGGTCTACTTGGGCTCTCGCGGCCGACCGCGCTCAGAATGCCGGACGCCCCCCAGACACTGCCCGCTGCGAGAGGAGCCCCCCGTGCTGGAGTCACTCACGCTGAAGGACTTTACGGCTTTCAAGGAAGCCGAATTCGACTTCGCGGCGGGGCTGAACGTCGTCGTGGGGGAAAACGGGACCGGCAAGACCCACATCCTCAAGGTCGCGTATTCCGGCATTTATGTTTGCGCGAGAGGTCCCAGGGAGTCGGGTTCCTCGAACCCCACCAAGGCATACCTCCAGTCGGCCATCGCAAACAAGCTGACCGCGGTGTTCCGCCCCGACGAGCTGGGACGCCTGGCGCGCCGTGACCGCCGAGGGCGCCAGCGCAGCGAGGTCACCTGCAAGTTCCAGGGACCGGCAAATACGCTTGCGTTCTCGTTCAATACCACGAGCAGGACGGAAGTCGGCATCGACCAGGTGCCTTCGGCGTGGATCGAGAAGCTCCCGGTCTACCTGCCGACGCGTGAGCTCCTGACCTTGTCTCCGGGGTTCGTATCGCTGTACGAGACGAGCTACCTGCCGTTCGAGGAAACCTGGCGCGACACCAGCGTCCTGCTGGGTGCTCCGCTGGCGAGGGGGCCGCGTGAAAAGCGGATCAAGGAGCTCCTGGCTCCACTCGAAGAGGCGATGAATGGCAAGGTCGAGTTGGATGAGGCCGGGCGGTTCTATCTGAATTCCGGCGGGGTGTCGATGGAGATGCATCTGGTGGCGGAAGGACTTCGGAAGCTCGCGATGGTCGCCCGCCTGATCGCCACGGGCTCGCTCGTGGACAGGGGCTGTCTTTTCTGGGACGAGCCGGAGTCCAACCTGAACCCCAGGATCATCAAGCTGATCGCAGGCACCATCGTGTACCTGGCGCAGAGTGGAATCCAGGTGTTCATCGCAACCCACAGCCTGTTCTTGCTGCGGGAACTCGACCTCCTGCTCCAGCAACCCGACTTCAGACGAACCGAACGCCAGTTCATCGGATTGCACCGGGGCACCGGCGGTGTCGACGTGATGCAGGGAAAGAGCGTGGACGACATCGGCGACATCAGCGCGTTGCAGGAGGAACTCGGGCAGTCGGAACGCTACCTCGAGGCGGAGCCCGCTTGATGCCCGGGCTGGCCGAGGGGGAGCTGTCGTTCGAGTTTTCGCCGGGATGGGAGATCTCGAAGCTGGACGAGTGGAGCTTCTACCGGAACCAGTTCCAGAACGTCTGCAACGGGACGAAGGCGGTCGACATTCTGGCGATCGAGCCCGGCCTCGACTGCGTATGGTGCATCGAGGTGAAGGACTATCGCCGGCATCGCCGCAGGAAGACGGTGAGCGTCGCCGAGGAGACCGCCTGCAAGGTTCGCGACAGCCTCGCACTCCTGGCGGCCGCCAACGCGAATGCGAACGATGCGGGGGAGAAGGCCATGGCCCGGCACGCGTTGAGCGCCCGGCAGATGAGGTCGTGCTTCACCTCGAGCAGCCGATAAAGCCGTCGAGGCTCTTTCCCAGGGAGATCGACCTGGCCAACGTGCAACAGCGACTCCGGCAACTGGTGAGAGCAATCGATCCTCACGCGCGGGCCCGGGAGCGGAGCCAGATGACTGGCTGCGCCTGGACCGTCACGTAATCGATCCGAGATTCGGCGGAACGGGGTGCTGTCAGCCGGCTCACCTGCGGACCCGGTGAGCGGACGCTGCGGACAAGTGCGGGTTCGAAGGCCGGTGCGCGCACACGCGCCGGCCCCTTCTGCTGCACTCATGCGTAGCAGGCACGCGTGCCGGTCGTGGGTCAGGAATCGAATGGCTTGCGCAGATTCCCGCCGGATGCCATGCTCGCAGTCGCCGGTTCACCGCATTCACGCTCTCACGACGGAGGAGTCCGTGGCAAACGCAGACGCGACCATGATGAAGGTGCAGCGGATCCTGACGGGGCCGATGGGGCTTCGCATCTCGCTTTCGGGGAACACCATCGCCGTCTCGTTCACGGACGTGAGCACGCGGGTGAACGTGAGCGTGACCGACTGGGGGACCAACAAGGACGGCGATCCCTCGTCGCTGGTGCAGCTCTCCTGCCCGCTCCTCTGGGAGGTCGACCCGTCGCCGGCGCTCTTCGAGTGGGTGGCGCGGAGCAGCTACTACTTCGGCCACGTCACCGCGTACGACGACTCGTCCGCTCCGGGGAAGCTGTTCCTGGCCATGTCGCACACCCTCCTGGGCGACTACCTGGACGAGGAGGAGCTGTCGTCGGCGCTCTACGCCATGCTGGGCACCTCGGACAACCTCGACGACGAGCTCAAGGGGAAGTTCGGAGGGAAGCGCCTGGCCGACTTCGCCTGAGGGTGTGACCATGCTCCGCACGCTGATCCAGGACGCGGCGGTCTCGTCGGCCAAGGCCTGCTCGCACGCCGAGGTCGAGCCGCGCCACGTGCTGTTCGCCCTGGCCAAGCGCTTCCGCGAGAACCCGGAGTGCGCGGAGTGCTTCGCGCCCGCCAAGAAAGCGCTGGACCCGCCGGGGAACTCGTACGGGCAGCCGAAGGTCAGCGAGGCCGCCACCGCGCTGCTCGACACGCTCAAGTCGGACGACGACGCCATCGCCGCCCTGAAGGGGGCCTTCAAGGCGGGCGAGGCGCCGGCCGGCGGCGTCGCGCCGCAGACGGAAGAAGCGGGCGCCGCCAAAGCCGAGGCCGGCACGGCCGCCGCGAAGGGCGCGGAGACGATCGCCGACATCCTGGCGGAGCTCGACGCGCTCACCGGCCTGAGCCACGTGAAGGCCCAGGTGCGCAAGATCATCGCGGTGGTGCAGGCGAACACGGAGCGGGAGAAGGCCGGGCTGAAGGCGGTGAAGCCCGGCCTGCACCTGGTGTTCACCGGCCCGCCGGGAACGGGGAAGACGACGGTGGCACGCCTGGTGGCCCGGCTCTACGCCGCGGCCGGGGCGCTCCCCGGCTCGAAGTTCAACGAGGCCAGCCGCTCGGACCTGGTGGCCGGCTACGTCGGCCAGACGGCGATCAAGACGAAGGAGGTCATCGACCGGTCGAAGCCCGGCGTGCTCTTCATCGACGAGGCGTACGCCCTCACGCCGAGCTCCGGCGTCGACTTCGGCTACGAGGCGATCGCCACGCTGGTGAAGGCGATGGAAGACTACCGCACCGAGTTCGCGGTGATCGTCGCCGGCTACGAGGACGAGATGACGGAGTTCATCGGCTCCAACCCCGGCCTGCGCAGCCGCTTCAAGACGTACATCGATTTCCCGAACTACTCGCCGGCCGAGCTGAAGGAGATCTTCGCGCGCATGGTGGGCGACGTCTGCCTCACCCTGGCCGACGGTGCCCTCGAGGCCGCGCAGCGGGTCTTCGCCCGCGCCGCCGAGAAGCAGGACTTCGGCAACGCGCGGTTTGCGCGGTCGCTCTTCGAGCAGGCGTACGCCCGCATGGCCGCCCGCGCGGCCGACGACGGCGCCGTGACGGTCGAGGAGCTGACCACGCTCCTCCCCGAGGACATCGACGATGACCTCTCGATGCTCTCCAAGGAGACCCGCCGCATCGGGTTCTGACGAAAAGAGCTGGCCTCACGCAGAGACGCAGAGTCGCAGAGAGAGCCGTCGTGCGACTCTGCGTCTCTGCGTGATACCAAATCCGGCTGTTGGGTTTCTGTATCCTGAGGAACCCTTGGAGACGTCATCCTGAGGCCGGCAACGCTGCACTCATCGCTTACGCAATAACTTGCAGGCCGAAGGATCTATAACCGCGCCAGCACGTGAGTTGGGGAAATACGCAACTCTTCTTCCGGATCACCTGCTCCCCGCCGCCCACAGCTGACCGACGACGGGAATGCCGCACGGCCCGGAGACATGGTCTCTGGGCCGTGCGTCCTGTCCAGCATCCGCATGCCGCGTCGCGGCGCTCAGTACCAGCGCGTGAGCTCGATCCCCTGGTAGTAGTGCTTCAGGATCTCCTCGTAGCCGTGGCCCTTCTCGGCCATGCCGACGGCGCCGGTCTGCGACAGCCCCACGCCGTGGCCGAAGCCGCCGCCGTACGCCACGAAGCCCTCCACCTCGCCCGTCCTGCGGTCGGTCACCGGCTCGATGAAGAACAGCGTCGACAGCAGCGACTGCTGCGCCCCGCTCGCGTTGATGAACTTCAGCGAGGTGCGGATGTGGTCGCGCGTGTCGGTGAAGGTGCCCGCCTCGGTGACGTACGAGATCGCCGTCACGCGGCCGGAGGGGCCGCGCTCGGTGACGTCGATCGCCAGCACCTTGCCGACGGGGACGCCCGCGTACGCCGAGATCACGTCGCTGATCTCCTGCGCCGTCCACTCGAAGCTCCAGCGGTGGAAGCGCGCCCAGTCGCTCTCGAAGTCGCCCTCCTTCGCGTTCCGCAGCGAGGCGGCGCCGGCGTGGCGGCGGAAGACGTCGAGCGAGGGCACGTGCTCGAACGCCTCGCCGCGCTCGGCGTCGGGGATGCCGCGCAGGTACGGAACGGGGGCGGAGTTGAACGCCTCCTCGTTGTTGGCCGTGAAGCCGCCGGTGGTCGAGGAGTAGAGGGCGGTGATCAGCTTCCCGTCGTAGATCGCCGCGATGCCGGCGGTCTCGTCCACCGCCCGGGTGGAGAGCGGGCGCTCGGCCTCGTATCCCCCGTACACCTGGTCCGAGGTGGTGGCGAGCAGGTCGTAGCCGTCGGAGGCGCGCTTGCCCAGGCCGGAGAGCGCGTAGGTGCGCGCCGCCACCGCCTGCGCCTTCAGCGCCTCGAGCTCGGGGAAGGCGTCGGGGCCCAGCTCGCGGGGGACCACGCCGTACAGGTACGCCTCCATCGGCAGCTCGTTGATCCCCGCCAGCGAGCCGGCGGAGTTCGCCCGCACCTCGGCCACGCCGCGGTACACGACGCCCGCGATGGTGACCAGCCCGTCGGACGAGGTGAGCACCACGGGGTTGTTCGCGTCGACCTGCTGCGCGCCGCGGGTCACGCGGTAGACGGTGACGCCGGGGTCCGCCTTCACCACGTAGAAGGCGTCGGCCGCGGCGAGCCCCTCGGCGATGAGCTGGTTCTTGAACGCCGTCCGCGCCGCGAAGGTGTTGGCCGGCGGCGGAGCGAATTTGCCGATGAAGAGCCGCGTGCAGTTGGCCGCGGGGACGAACTCCGTCATCGTCGGGTAGCCCTTGGCCTCGGCGGCGGCCTTGCGCGTGGCGACGGCGGCGGCGCTCCCGCACATCACCTGCAGCCGGTACCAGGAGAAGATCACCGACTGCAGCGTCACCGTGGCCGTGCCGTTGCTCCCGGCCATCAGCAGCGCCCCGGTCGCGCGGTCGCGGATCTCGTAGTCCGCCGCGCTCCCGATGGTGACCGCGCCGGCCGCCGGCACCACGCCGATGCGGACGCTCCCGGTGAACGCCTCGATCCCCACGTCGTGGGCGGGAAGGCCGCCCGGCTCGCGGACGGTGGGGCCGACGGGGTCGCGGTCGGTGCAGGCGCCGAGCACGGCCGCGAGCGCGAGTGCGGCCAGGGTGCGGATGGCAGGCCGGAGCTGGGGCATGGTGGGTGACCTCGTCGTGAGGAGGGTTTCCGGCGGCACGGCGCGCCCCACCACCCCAGGATGGCCGGCGCGGAGCTAAACGCTTGTTCTACCCCCATCCTAAACCTCGCATGCGATGTCGGCAAGCGTGTGGCCGCGCCCGCTTCGAGCGCGCTCCGCCGATCCGCTCCGGCTCTGATTGCAGCTGCCGCGCGACCCCGCTCCCGCCGTTCACCCTGCCCACTTTCACCCCCGGCGACCATCCGCTACTCTGTCCTCCGAACCCTCGCGGCGGCCGCGGATCATTCGGATCCGAAGGGCCGTAATGGCGGTCACCCACACTTCAAGGGCAGCAAAATGGCCAGCGAACGGAGCAAGGGCGCCTGTGCGTACTGCGGGCGGGAGATGACCCGGGGCGGCATGGCGCGCCACCTTGCCGGGTGCGGCGAACGCCGCGATGCCGTGGCCGCGGCCGATGCGAAGCCGGGCGCGCCGACCGTTCTCATCCACCTGCAGGCGCGCGACGGCTTCGGCGGGGACTACTGGCTGAACCTCGAGGTCGATGGAGACGCGACGCTGAAGCAGCTCGACGGGTACCTGCGCGCGATCTGGCTCGAGTGCTGCGGCCACCTCAGCGAGTTCTCGACCGGGGGATGGCGCGGAGCGAAGGTCGGAATGGCGCGCAAGGTGAGCGCCGTATTCCATCCGGGCGAGGAGCTCACGCACATCTACGACTTCGGCACCGAGTCGGTGACGCTGCTGAAGGCGGTCGACGCCCGCGCGGGGAAGCGCACCACGAAGCACCCCATCGCGCTGATGGCGCGCAACGCCGCGCCTGCCTTCACCTGCCAGGAGTGCGGCGCCCCCGCGACGCGCCTCTGCGTGGAATGCATGTACGACGAGCGGCCGGGCACGCTCTGCGGCGAGCACGCCGGCACCCACCCGCACGAGGATTACGGCGAGCCGATGGCGCTGGTGAATTCGCCGCGGGTGGGCATGTGCGGCTACGAGGGGCCGGCCGAACCTCCGTACTGAGGCGCCGCAGGAGGCATCGGGACGGCGGCGGGCGGAGATCCGCACTGGCGCACCCGCCCGCCGCGCGCGACTTTCCTCCCCCCTGCACCGGTCCTCTTCCCCACCCTCTCCCCCGGTATCCACCCGTGATCGACCTGCTCGAAATCGAAGGGTTCCTCGACGCCGCGATGCTCGCGGACCTGGTCGCCGAGATGAATGCGGCGGGCGGCAGCGCGGCGACGGTGCTCAGCCGCGAGGCGGGTGGGCGGGTGCAATCCGAGGTCCGCAGGACGACGCGCGTCGCCGTCGCGGCGGAGACGCGCGACCGGGTGAGGGAGCGGCTGATGCAGGAGAAGGGGCGGATCGAGGAGCACTTTGGGATCGCGCTGGGCGAGTGCGAGGACCCGCAGTTCCTGCGCTACGAGGAGGGCGACTTCTTCGTGCCGCACCAGGACGGCAACACGCCGATGGTGTGGGACGACTCGCGCTTCCGCCGCATCTCGGCCGTGCTCTTCCTGAGCGAGAAGTCCGACGAGCCGGCGGAGGGGACGTACGGCGGCGGCGCGCTGGTCTTCCACGGCCCCTGGACGGAGCCCGGGCTCCGGGCGGCGGCGGGCGCGCAGCCGGGCTCGCTGGTCGCCTTCCGCGCGGAGACCACGCACGAGGTGACCCCCGTCACCCACGGCGTGCGCTACACCATCGCCACCTGGTTCCGTTCAACGGACGGAGCGTAGCAAAAGCGTCTCACGCAGAGATGCAGAGCCACGGAGCGGATCATCCGATCTCGACGACCATGCACCTGGTCTGGCCGGCCGAGGAGTACCTGGCGGGCTACGTCGCCGCGCTGGAGCGGGGGTGGTCGCCAGACAACGCACGCCCCGAGGCCGCCATCCGCGAGCAGCTCGCGGAGATCGCGCGGGACCCGGCCGCGTTCCTCCGGAGGATGGTGGACCGGGAGGGGAAGGGGCCGCCGATGATCATGCCCGACGGGTCGACGAAGCCGCGCCTCCCCGGCTACCGGAAGTGGATGTGGGACGGCGAGTTCTGCGGAAGCATCGGCCTGCGCTGGCAGCCGGGGACCTCGAAGCTGCCGCCGCACGTGGCCGGCCACGTCGGCTACGCCGTGGTCCCCTGGAAGCGCGGGCTGGGCTACGCCACGCGCGCGCTGGAGCTGATCCTCGCCGACGCGCGGGCCGAGGGGCTGGAATACGTCGAGCTCGCCACCGATCCCGCCAACCTCCCGTCACAGCGGGTGATCACCGCGAACGGCGGCGTGGTCGTCGAGCACCTCGTCGAACCGGGGCAACCTCGCGACGAAGAGCACCTCTGGTTCCGGATCGACCTCGCGTCGTAGCGCGACCGGGCACATCATCCGACCGTTTCCACCCCTGCGAGCTCCCTCGATGCACACCGTCCGTCACGCAGCCGCCGTCCTCGCCCTCGCGCTCTTCGGCGGCGCGTCGTGCACGCCCGCGGCGACCGGGGCCGCGCCGCGGCCGGGCGTGAGCTCCACGGCGCTGGCGGCCGAGGCGCAGGCGTTCATGGACGCGTACGCGGCCGACCTGCGCTCGGGCGCACGGGAAAGCATCGCGAACCGCTACGACCCGCGCGGCGCCTGGCTCGTCGGGGACGGGAGGAAGGCGCTCCAGCCGGTGGATTCGATCCGCGCGAGGTACGTGAGCCAGTGGCGCCCACCGGCGAGCTTCGAGTGGCAGGACCTCTCCTACGAAGCCGCCGGCCCGGACGCGGTGGTGGTGACCGGCCTGTTCCTCTGGGGCGTGAGCGCCGAGCGTCGCCTCACCTGCTCCTACACCGCCCTGCTGCTGCGGCGGGAGGGCCACCTCCGCATCCGCCTGGAAGACGAGTCGTGCGCGCCCACCCCTCCACCGGCGCCGTGAGCACCGGCCGCCGCACCGCGCGACGCTCCGCTCATCCCCACCAGAACGCGGCGGCGATCATCCCGTAGAGGGCGATGAGCGCCACCCCCTCCAGCCAGATCGACTCGCCATCGTAGACGATGAACGCGCTCACCACGGCGGCGAGCGCGAGCGCCGCCACCAGCAGCGGCGGCATCACCAGCGTGAGCGGCACCGGGGCGATGACGACGGAGAGGAGCACCAGCGCCGGCACCAGCGCGAGCGCGATCTGCAGCGAGCTGTTCAGGATCACGCTCATCGCGTAGTCCGGCTGGTTGCGCGCCGCGAGCTGGATGCCGACCACGTTCTCCACCGCGTTCCCCGCGATCGCCACCACCACCAGCCCGCTGAACGCCTCGGAGATGCCGAGCGTCTTCATGGCCGGGGCGAGCGCCTCCACGAACCAGTCGCTCACGAACGCGGCGCCCACGCTGGCCCCGATCAGCACCGCGAGCGCCAGCCAGAGCGGCCACGGCGTGTGATCCGTCTCGTGCTTCATCACCACGGCCGGGTCGCCGCGCAGCGAGAAGGGAAGGCTCGCCGCGAAGACGCAGAGCAGCGCCACCGCGCACGCCACGCTGAGCGCGGCCTCGTGCGCCGCCGCGGGGGTGTGCAGCCCGGCCGCCAGCGTGGGCACGGCGAGCGCGGCCACGGCCAGCATCATCAGCGTCACCACCATCCGCGGCGCCTCCTTGCCGAAGCGCTGCGTCCCGTTCTTCAGTCCCCCCACCAGCAGCGCCAGCCCCATCACCAGCAGGGAGTTGGCGAGGATGGAGCCGACCAGCGCGGCCTGCACCACGTGCACCAGCCCGGCGCGCAGCGCGAAGATGCAGACGAACAGCTCGGGGAGGTTGCCGAGCGCCGACTGCATGACGCCCGTGGCGCCCGGACCCATGCGGCTGCCGAGCTGCTCGGTGCCGTGCCCCACCGTCATCGCCAGCAGCGACAGCGCCGCCGCGCAGGCGACGAAGCCCACCACCGGCCCCGCGTGCATGAACGTCGCGGCGGCCGCGAGCACCGTCGCCCCCGCCGCCAGCCCGAGGCTGATCGCGTCGCTGCGTGTCAGAGTGGAGATGGTCGTCCTCCGGAACAGGATCAGGATGCCGCCCAATGCAGCTTGAACCGCCGACGGTCCCTCGGCAAGGATGCTGCCGCGTCCGGCCGCGCGGGTTGCGTTCTCACCGCGCTGTCATGCGCGGCCATGATCGACTACTGTTCAGGCTCGCACAACTCCAACGCCCCCTCGCGCCGGACCGCGTCTCCCGCGGCCGCGCGCCGCGCCGCCACACTTCCTCCCCGGTGGTGTCTCATGCATCCCAACGAAGCGCTGATCCACCGCTTCTATGCCTGCTTCCAGGCGCGCGACGCGGCCGGGATGGCGGCGTGCTATGCCCCGGACGCGGTGTTCTCGGACCCGGCGTTCGGCGAGCTGCGGGGCCCGGAGGTGGGGGCGATGTGGACCATGCTCGCCTCCCGCGCCACCGACCTGGAGGTCCGCGTCTCCGGCGTGCGGGCCGACGCGGAGCGGGGGCAGGCGCACTGGGACGCGTACTACACCTTCGGGCAGACCGGGCGAAAGGTGCACAACAGCATCGACGCGACGTTCCTCTTCCGCGACGGCCTGATCGTGCGCCACGAGGACAACTTCTCGTTCTGGAGATGGTCCCGGCAGGCGCTCGGCCCCATGGGACTCCTCCTCGGCTGGGCGCCGCCGCTGCGCGCCACGGTGCGCTCGAAGGCGCGCGACACCCTGCAGGCGTTCACCGCCAGGGCGGCGCATCCGCCGGCGCCCGAGGAGTGATTCCGGAATCCGGCTGAAGCGTGCGTCCGCGGATCCCGGGGGAATCAGGAAATTGGCGAGTGAACTCGCCGCTACAACGGCACACAGTCCGCCTTCGCGGACTCGGGACGCCGACACCAGGATGGGGATGATCCAGGACACCGCGATGGAACCGCTCCGGCTGCATTACTCCGAAGCGCTGGTGCGGCGCGCGGTGCGAGCCTACTGGTGGGCGGAGACGGGCTGGAGCTTCGTGGTGCCGCTGGCGCTCCTCGCCGCCTGGTTCGCGAGCCTGGTCTGGCGCGGCGACCGCTCCTGGTGGGTCGGCGCCCTCGGTTCGCTGCTGGCGTTCTGCGTCCTGATCTCCGCCACGGTCTACGTCACCCACTATCGCGGGTCCCTCCGGCGCTTCCGCCGCATGCGGGTGCCGGAGGCGACGCTGGAGCTCGGCCCGGAGCGTGTCTGTCTCGCCTCCGACGTGGGCACGGGGGAGATGGAGTGGCGCGCGTTCACCAGCGTCCGGCGCTTCCCCGACTTCTGGCTCCTCTACCTCTCCCGCGCGGAGTTCATCACCCTCCCCACCGCCGACCTCCCCGACGACGCGCGTGCGTTCATCCTCGGCAAGGTGAAGGATCTCACCCGATGATCCCCGCAGGAGACTAGCGCCGTTCCGGTAACATTCGGATACTAACTCTGCAATGCAAAGTACTTGACGAGGAGCCCTGGAATCGCATACTTTGGGGACCGTCGTCGATCGAGCCAATGGGATTCGTGGAGGAGGTGAACGGTGTCGCAACTGGTCGAGGCGCTCTATCCGCTGCCGGACATGCGGCGCACGCCGCTCTCGCAGCTCCGCTGGTGGGAGTCGCGCCGGCTGTTCTACAACAAGGTGGTGGGCGCCGCCGGGCTGGTGACGCTCGCCGGCGTCTCCATCGTCTCGCTGCTGCCGCCGCACCCGCTGCCGGTGGAGCTCCCGGCGATGATGGTCGGCGCCGCGGTCTACGGGGTTCTCGCCAACGGCTGCTACTCCCTGGGCTGGCTGCTCGAGATGCTCGCCTGCCGGGTGTGGGGGCGGAAGGCGCCGGACCTGGGACCGCTCCTCTTCCGGCAGGGGCTGATCTTCTCGGTGGGCCTCACCCTCTTCCCGCTGCTGCTCGCCACCCTGTTCTGGGTGCTCCGCGTGGTCGTGACGATTGCCGGCGGCTGATCCGCTACGGGAACAGACCTGTCCGCGGCGGCCCCGGTGGCCGCCGCGGTCTTTTTTACCTGCCAGCGCGGCTTTCTCTGCGGTCCAGAGTGCTTCGCGTGTCCGCGGCCGAGGCGCCCTCTCCGGCTCGCCGGGGCTCGCCACCTCTCCCGTGCCGGGAGAGGTAAAGGCCCCGGCTCCTGCGCCGACCGAACCGGCCGCGTGTCATCTGCCTCGCGCAGGCTTCGCCGGCCCCAGCCCCTCGCCCGGTACGGGAGAGGGTTTGCGCGCTCAGGCGCAGGGAGAGGGCGGCCGCGGATGCGCGATGGGCTCCGAACCCGAACGCAACCCTCCAAGCAGCCCGGCCCGGCCGCCGCCCCTCCCCTTTGCCGCCGACGGACGCGACCCGCGAACCCGGGGCGCCGAAGCGCCCCCTGGACTCGCCCGCAGGGCACCGCGCCTTCGCCGCCTGTACGTACCAGATGCAAGGCTTTTACTTGCTTTGAGGCGCGCCGCGACGTACCCTTACGCGGCCCCCGACACCGCCTCGCTCGACCTTCTGCGCACCGGGCTCCCGCGCCCGGCCCCGCGGTTCCCCGCAGCACCGGCAGCATGGCCCATCCCTTACCCGCGCCCGGCGCCGACCCGGCGGGCACGCTACGCGACGCCCGCGATGCGGACGCCGTGGCGGACAAGGAGCTCCTGACCTACCGCCTGGTGACCGCCCTGGCGGCGGTCGCGGTGCTGGGGTTCGGGTTCGTGTACCGCGCGGTGCTCCCGGGCGCCGACGACCCCTGGCTCTTCCGCATCGTGGTGGCCGCCGCGGCGCTGGGGGTGCTCGGGCTCACCTTCGTCCCCGGCCGGCCGCGGCTCGTCCCCGCCCTGCACGCGCTCTACCTTCTCTTCACCCTCTGGGTCGCGGGTCTCCTCTTCCTGAACGACTTCGCGCCGGAGTACGCGCTGGGGATGGTGGTGATCGTGGCCGTGATCAGCGCCCTCTTCCGCGGCACCCGCGAGCAGGTGGCGTACGGCGCGGTCACCCTGGCGATCGTCGCCGCGGTGGCCGCCGGGGTGCGGGAGCCGCGCACCAGCCCGCTCCTCTTCGGCAGCTACCTGCTGGTGATCCTGGTGCTCTTCCACGTGGTGGTGCGCAACCGCCTGCGCGCCGAGCGCGAGCTGGCCGCCAGCAACCGGCGCTACGCGCTGGCCGCGCAGGGCGCCCACGACGGGCTGTGGGACTGGGACCTGGCGGCGGGGACCATCTACTACTCGCCGCGCTGGAAGGAGATCGTGGGGTGCGCCGACCCCGAGGTGGGCGCCGACCCCGCCGAGTGGCTGGACCGCATCCACCCCGACGACCGGGCGCGGGTGGAGGCCGAGCTCTTCCGCACCGGCGAGCCGTCGGGGAGCCTGATGGAGGTGGAGCACCGCGTGGCCCACGCCGACGGCGGCTGGCGCTGGGTGCTCGCGCGCGGAGTGCGGGTGGCGGCGCGCTCGGGCGCCGTGGTGCGCATGGCCGGCTCGCTGAACGACGTCTCCGAGCGCAAGCGCTTCGAGGAGCAGCTGGTGCACGACGCCCTGCACGACCCGCTCACCGGGCTCCCCAACCGCGGCCTCTTCCTGGACCGGCTGGAGCGCGCCATCGCCTACGCGCGGCGGCGCCCGGAGCGGCAGTTCGCGGTGATCTTCCTGGACCTGGACCGCTTCAAGGTGGTGAACGACCGCCTGGGGCACGTGGGCGCCGACGCGGTGCTGGTGTCGCTGGCGCGGCGGCTGGAGGGGTGCCTGCGCGTGGGCGACAGCGTGGCGCGCCTGGGCGGCGACGAGTTCGCGCTCCTGCTGCAGGACGTGGAGGACCCCGCGGTGGTGGCGCAGCGCATCCTGCAGGAGCTGCGCAGGCCCTTCGAAGTCGGCGGCCTGCAGATCCTGGTCTCGGCGAGCATGGGGATCGCCGTCAGCTCCACCGGCTTCGCGCGCCCCGAAGACGCGCTGCGCAACGCCGACGCGGCCATGTACCGCGCCAAGGCCCGCGGCCGCGCGCGCTTCGAGGTCGCCGACGCCGAGCTGCACGCCCGCTCGCTGGAGGAGCTGGAGATGGAGAGCCAGCTGCGCGAGGCGATCGACGCCGGCGAGCTGCGCCTGCACTTCCAGCCGGTGGTGGTGATGGAGACGCGCGCGCTGGTGGGCTTCGAGGCGCTGGTGCGCTGGCAGCACCCGGTGCGCGGCCTGCGCCCCCCCGACGACTTCATCCCCATGGCGGAGCAGACGGGGATCATCATGGCGCTGGGGCGGTGGGCGCTGCGCGAGGCCTGCCGGCAGATGCAGGAGTGGCGCGTGGCCTACCCCGGCGCGGCCGAGCTCTGGCTGAGCGTGAACCTCTCCAGCCGGCAGTTCCTCCACCCCGAGCTGGAGCAGGAGATCCACGCCGCGCTGGCGGAAACCGGCTTCCCCCCGTCGCGGCTGCGGCTGGAGATCACCGAGAGCGTGATCCTGGACGACGCGGCCGCCGTGGGCGCCATCCTGCACCGCCTGCGCGAGATGGGGATCCGCGTGGCGATCGACGACTTCGGCACCGGCTACTCGTCGCTCTCCTACCTGCACCGCCTCCCGCTCGACACGCTCAAGATCGACCGCTCCTTCGTGCACCAGATGCACGCCGACCCCGCCCTCGAGGCGGTGATCCAGACGGTGATCTCGCTCTCCGGGAACCTGCGGCTCGACACCGTGGCCGAGGGGGTGGAGACCGCCGAGGAATCCGAGGCGCTGCAGCGGATGGGGTGCCGCATCGGCCAGGGCTTCCTCTTCTCCCACCCCCTCGACCCCGGCGACGCGGGTCGCATGCTGGCGGAGCTGCGGGGCGAAGCGATTGCGTAGCAGTGGCGTAGCACCAGGAGACGATGTAGATTTCCCCCGCTTGTTTCCCTCCGCACACGCCTGACCCGGATCCTCCCCTCGATGAAGAAGCTGAAGCCCGCGGGGGCGCGCTGCGCGCGCCTGGCGGCGGCATTGCTGGCGCTCGCCGCGGCCGGCTGCGACGACAGCGGCACCATCTCGACCCTCGACCACGAGATCACGCTGGGCGGCGTCTTCTCGCTCACCGGCAACTGGTCGTCGCTCGGCGTCACCAGCAAGGCCGCGATGGAGCTGGCCATCGAGGACGTGAACGCCTACGCCGCCGGCCGCGGCGTCACCTTCCGCGCCGACGTGCGCGACAGCAAGCTCGACCCCGCGACGGCGCTGGCGGCGGTGAAGTCGCTGCGCGAGTCGGGGGTGCAGGTGGTGATCGGCCCGCAGTCGAGCGCCGAGCTGGCCGCCATGAAGCCGTACGTGGACGCCAACCCGCTGCTGGTGGTGAGCCAGTCGAGCACGGCCGGCTCGCTGGCGGTGAAGGACGACCGGATCTTCCGCTTCACCCCCGCCGACTCGCTGGAGGGGGTAGCCGTCTCCGCGCTGATGTGGAGCGACGGGATCCGCGCGATGGTGCCGATCTGGCGGGCCGACGCGGGGAACCAGGGGCTGCACACCGCGACCGCGGCGCGCATGACGGCGCTCGGCGGCAGCGCGTGGACGGGGGTCGAGTACGCCGCCACCGGCGCCAACTACGCGGCCGTGGTGGCCGCGCTGGGCACGCAGGTGCGGCAGGCGCTCGCCATCCACCCCGCGGCGCAGGTGGGCGTGTACCTGGCCGGCTTCGACGACGTGGCCGACGTCTTCGCCGCGGCGGCGGGCGACCCCGTCCTCGCCTCGGTGCGCTGGTACGGCGCCGACGGGATCGCGCAGAGCGCCTTCCTCCTCACCCGCCCCGCGGCGGTGTCGTTCGCCGAGTCGGTGGGCTTCCCCACTCCGCTCTTCGGCCTGGACCATTCGGCGGCGGAGAAGTGGCAGCCCGTGGCCGCGCGCATCCAGGCGCGCGCGGGCGCCGCGCCCGACGCGTTCGCGCTGGGCGTGTACGACGCGGTGTGGGTGGCGGCCGAGGCGTACCTGGCCGCGCCGCGCCCGGTGGGAATCGACGGGCTCACCAGCCGCTTCGTGGCGGCCTCGGACGCCTTCTACGGCGCCACCGGGTGGACGGCGCTGAACGCCGCGGGCGACCGGCGCTACGCGAACTTCGACTTCTGGGCGATCCGCCCGGTGAACGGCAGCCCCGCCTGGGTGCGCGTGGCCGGCTACGACACCCGGGCCGGCACCCTCGACCGGCCTTAAGCCGCGCGCGGCCGCGGCCACACGCGAGCGGGGGAGCGGAGACGAGAGGCTCCGCTCCCCCGCGAACGTTGCGGGGTACGGAAGTGCGCTGGACCATGCGCGGGACCCACGCACTCCCGCACTCACGCACTCCCGCACTTCTGTCCGGCCCTTACTCGTCGTCGAGCTTCCGCACGTTCTCCGCGCGCGGACCCTTGGGGTCCTGCACCAGGTCGAACTCCACCCGCGCGCCCTGCGCCAGCGACCTGAAGCCGGTCCCCTCGATCGCCGAGTGGTGCACGAACACGTCCTTCCCGCCTGCGTCGGGCTTGATGAAGCCGAAGCCCTTGTCGTCCATGAACCGCTCTACCGTACCCGTCTCGCGTGCCATCGGATTCCGTCCTGTCCTGGTGGTGAGCTCTCCTGCAGCCGACGGGCGGCGGGAGCTGCAAGGACCATGCTCTTTTCCGCCCCAGTGACCGAAAAAGACAGCGCTCACGCAGCCGTGCGGCGGGACTTCGACCGCATCGCGCGGGCGATCGAGGCGGCGCGGCTGCCGGACGCGCTGCGCCCGTTCGAGCGCGCGCTCCTGGGCCGCCTTCCGGCGCGCTGCGGGCGCGTGCTGGAGGTGGGGTGCGGGCACGGCGCGCTCACCCGGCGGGTGGCCGCGCGGGCCGACTCGGTGCTCGCGCTGGACCTGTCGCCCGAGATGATCCGCGTCGCCCGGGCCCGCTCGGCGGCGTGGCCGAACGTGGAGTACCGGGTGGCGGACGTCGCCGACGCCGATCTGCCGGCCGGCGCCTTCGACCTGGTGCTGAGCGCCGCGACGGTGCACCACCTTCCCCTTGCGCCCACCGTGCGGCGTCTGGCGGGCGCCGTCCGCCCCGGCGGCCGCCTGGTGATCCAGGACCTGGTCACGCGCCCCGGCCTCCGCTTCATCCCCGTCAACGCCCTCGCCTTCGGGGTGCAGCTGCTCGCGGGGCGCGGCCGGTGGTCGCTGCGCCCCCGCCCGCTCGCCGCCCTCTACGCGGAGCACGGCGAGGGCGAGCGCTACCTGCGCCCGACCGAGGCCGAGCGCGCCTACCGCGAGCTGCTCCCCGGCTCGCGCGTGGTGCACCACCTGGAGTGGCGGTACACGATGGTCTGGGAGCGCCCCGCGGCGTGATGGCAGATCTGCCGATCAAGAACTAAAAACACGGGTTCTCACACAGAGGGACCAGAGGAACCAGAAAAAGCATCAGTTCTGGTTCCTCTGGTCCCTCTGTGTGAAACCATTCCGTTCGAGAATGGAGGACGCACGCGTTGCCGGCGGGTCGCTTACGGGCCCGCCGGCCGTGCGTCGCTTCCGTAGAGCGTCCGGGCCTGCCTTCGGCCCTCGCGCCCCGGCCGGACGAGGGCTACTCGTCCAGCTTCGAAACGTTCTCGGCCCGCGGACCCTTGGGGTCCTGCACCAGGTCGAACTCCACGCGCTGCCCCTGCGACAGCGACTTGAAGCCGCTCCCGCCGATGGCCGAGTGGTGCACGAACACGTCCTTGCCGCCGCTGTCGGGCTTGATGAAGCCGAAGCCCTTCTCGTCCATGAACCGTTCCACGGTACCCGTCTCGCGTGCCATGCTCCGCCTCGTTGTTCAGGTGAGATCGTCCCCGCTCTGCGCGAAAGCATGGCGCAAGAAAGCAGGCTTTCGCCGACGACGGACCCCTCCATCCAACGTTAGCCGAAGGTTTCGCGCCGATCTGGCTGAATTTCTCCTTGCATGAGCCGCGCCGCGCCCGCGGGCCGGGAGGTGCAGCCGGCGCCCACGGAGCGTATCTTCAGGATCGGAGAACGCCGAAACCGCGGTCGGGCGCAGAGCCCGGGCCGTACGGCAGGCCACCAGCAGAGACCGGAGGACGCATGGCGAGGCGCCCGAACTACGGCTTCGAGAAGCGGCAGAAGGAGATCGAGAAGCAGAAGAAGAAGGAGGCCAAGGCCGAGAAGAAGGAGGCACGCCGCCGCGAAGGCCTGGGCGACGAGGCCGAGGCCGCCGAGGGTGGCGAGGCCGGGGGGGAGATGGACGGCGATGCGGGTTGAGTGACGCCGGGCCGCCCGCGCGCGGGCTGGGCGCCGTGGACGCGGCGCTGCTGGCCCGGCTGGCGGCGCTGGAGAAGGAGGGCGGGGAGATCTGGCGCCGCTTCGACCGCGAGGTGCGGCGCCGCGAGTTCCACCCCTTCGTGCCGGCGGACTACGCGCGGATGCTCCGGCTCCTGCTGGAGCTGCGCGCCCCCGGCCTCCGCTTCCTGGAGTGGGGCTCGGCCACGGGGGTGATCACCATCATGGCCGACCTGCTGGGCTTTGAGGCCTACGGCATCGAGCTCGACCCGGAGCTGGTGGCGATCGCGCGGGGGCTGGCGGAACGCTTCGGCTCGGGGGCGCGCTTCGCCGCCGGCAGCTTCATCCCCCCCGGCTACCGGTGGACGCCGCGCACCGGCGACGGGCGCACCGGCACCATCGGCACGGGCGCGCCGGGGTACGCCGAGCTGGGGCGCGCGCTCGACGACTTCGACCTGGTGTACGCCTACCCCTGGGACGGCGAGGAGCCGCTGATGCACGACCTGCTGCGCGACCGCGGCCGCGCCGGCGCCCGCCTGGTGCTGCACGGCGGCGCCGAGGGCGTCCGCGTCTACCGCGGCGCCACGCGGGAGCTGTAGCTGTCCCGATCCACCGAAACGACCGGAGCGTGCAGTGCCTGAGGACAGGAATCACGCCGACGCGCAGCTGCGCGCGGCGGCGGAGCTGGAGTCCATCGCCGGGAGCATCGGCGAGGGCGTGGAGGCGGAGCCGCTGGAGCGGCGGATGCGGCTGGCGCACGACGCGGTGCTGGGGCTCGGCCGCGAGGCCAACCAGGGGCGCGCGGTCTCCATCGCCCTCCTGGTGGCCGCCCTGCGCGCGGGCGCGCCACCGCACGCCGGGATGGCGGAGAAGCTCCTCGAGGTGGCCGCGGACCTGCGCGAGTCCGCCGCTCGCGGCACGGCCTGAATCGTCCCCCCTTCACCATGACCGACGCCATCCGCACGGTCGCGCTCGCGGTCTGCCACGACGGCCGCGGCCGCATCCTGGTGGAGCGCGGGTACGACCACGTGCGCGGCGAGCCCTTCCTGCGCGCGATCGGCGGCGGGTTGGAGTTCGGCGAGCGCGCGGTGGACGCGCTGGCGCGCGAGTGGCGCGAGGAGCTCGGCCTGGAGCTCGAGGCGCCGGCGCTGCTCGGGGTGCTCGAGAACCTCTTCACCTCCAACGGCCGCGACGGGCACGAGGTGATCTTCGTCTTCGCCGCGCGCCTGGCCGACCCCGCGGTCCACGAGCGCGAGGAATTCGTCTCGACGGAGCCGGACGGGAGCCGCCACGCGGCGCTCTGGGTGCCGCTTGACGAGCTGCGGCGGGGCCCCACGCCGTTCAAGCCTGCCGGCCTGCTGGACCTGCTGCCATCCACCTTCGATTCCCCTGACGGAGGCTGAAGCCTTGAGCCGCACCCGCACCATCCTCGGCATCGTGGCGGGCGTGCTGATGCTCGCCAGCAGCGCCGCGCACTCGATGCTCGGCTGGCCCTCGATCCGGGCGAAGCTCGCCGAGTCGCGGGCGCCGCACGACCTGGTGCAGGGGCTCGCCGTCGGCTGGCACTTCGGCGGCGCGGCGATGGTGGCCCTCGCCTGCATCGTGCTCTGGACCTTCCTCCGCCGCATGCAGGGCGACCACGTGTCGCTGGTGCCGCCGGGGATCGTCGCCTTCCTCTACCTCGCGTTCGGGGTGGGGGCACTGGCGGTGACGGGGGATCCGTTCTTCCTGGTCTTCATCATTCCCGGGCTGATGCTGGCGGCCGCCGCGTTTCCGGGCCGCGGCTCCGCGAGCTGAGGAGACGTGGCGATGAACGGGGTCATCGAAGCGGTGAGCCGCAGCGACGGGCACACCTTCGGCAAGCCGAACCGCGACGCCATCCGGCTCCTCGCGGGGCTCGGCGTGGAGGGTGACGCGCACCTGGGGGTGACGGTGAAGCACCGCTCGCGGGTGGCGCGCGACCCCACCCAGCCGAACCTGCGCCAGGTGCACCTGATCCACGCCGAGTTGCACGACGAGCTCGCCACCGCCGGGTTCGTGGTGAAGCCGGGGGAGATGGGCGAGAACGTCACCACGCGCGGCATCGACCTGCTCGCGCTCCCCGTCGGCGCGCGGCTGCACCTCGGCGACGCCGCGGTGGTCGAGGTGACCGGGCTGCGCAACCCGTGCGCGCAGCTCGACCGCTTCCAGGCGGGGCTGATGGCCGCGGTCCTCGATCGCGACGAGCACGGCGGGCTCGTCCGCAAGGCGGGGGTGATGGGGATCGTCGTGGCGAGCGGTGACGTGCGCCCCGGCGACCCGGTGCGGGCCGAGCTTCCCGCGGGGCCGCACCGCCCGCTCGAACCAGTGTAAAAGCGTCTCACGCAGAGACGCAGAGTCACAGAGTCCCTCTTTCGATATCCGCAAGGAGATCCCGATGCGTACCCTCTCCGCCCTGGTCCTCGGCTGCGCCCTGCTCCTCCCCGCCCGCGCGGCGGCCCAGGACACGGCGCGCACGACGCCGCCCACCGCCGGCCGGATGGCCGCCGCCCGCGAGCTGCTGGAAGTGGTGCACCTGCAGGAGGTGTCGGCGATGGCGGTGAAGGTGGGGCTCGAGCAGCAGATCCGCGCCAATCCCATGCTCGAGCCCTACCGCGCCGCCATGATCGACTGGGGGACGGAGCTCTTCGCCAGCGAGGAGGCGAATACCGCGTTCGCCACGCTCTATGCCAACACGTTCTCCGAAGAAGACCTGAGGGCGCTGATCGCCTTCTACCGCACGCCGCTGGGCCAGCGGCTGGCGAGCAGCCAGGTGACGCTGTACGAGAAGGGCGCCCAGCTCGGGAGGTCGCTGGCGGAGGCGCACCAGGCGGACCTGCTCGAGCGCATCCAGCGCGTCACGCCGAAGCCCTGAGGGGCCCGGCGCGGCGCGCGCGCCCTTGTGCGCGGGGTGCCGGAGGCGCATTCTGCCGCGTTCGTGGAACGCCGACCATCACCCGCGCCGCCCCGGAACGCATGGCCGAGCCGCAGCCGACCGCGAGGGACCACCTGGAGCAGGCCCGCGAGCTGGTGTGGGAGGCCATTCAAAAGCTGGAAGAGGCGCAGCGGGTGCTGTTCCACGCGGGCGACTGCTACGTGGGGCAGGTGTGGGGCGACGGCGTGCGCGCCGTGATCGAGATCACCGAGCGCATGGCCGACCTTTCCGGCGACGTGACCGCGACGCACATCGAGATCGGCCGCCTGGACAAGCGCGACGCCAACCGCGGGCGCGAGGCCTAGGCGAACGACAATCTCACGCAGAGACGCAGAGAACGGAGAGACGGATGGACGACGCCGCGCTGCGCGAGCACCTGCGGAAGCTCCTGGCCTGGGGCGACGCGCACGTCGATTTCGACCGGGCGGTGGCGGGGCTCGCCCCCGGGCTGCGCGGCGTGCGTCCCGACGGGCTCCCCTACTCGGCCTGGGAGCTGGTGGAGCACCTGCGCATCACGCAGAACGACATCCTCGACTTCTCGCGCAACCCGCAGTACACCGAGCTGAGCTGGCCCGAAGACTACTGGCCCGACACCCCCGCGCCGCCCGACGCGGGCGCCTGGGACCGCAGCGTGGAGGCCTACCGCGCCGACCGCGACGCGCTGAAGGGGCTCGCCGCGGACGAGCGGGTCGACCTCTTCGCCCGCATCCCGCACGGCCAGGGGCAGACCTACCTGCGCGAGCTCCTCCTCGCCGCCGACCACGCGGCCTACCACGTCGGCCAGCTCGTCCTCGTCCGCCGCCTCCTCGGCGCCTGGGACTGATCCGGCTCGTCCGTCAGCCATTGAATGTGCATTCGCGGCATTCGATGAACGGATTGGGCTCACACGGAGTCAACGGAGAACGACTCCGCTGACTCCGTTGACTCCGTGTGAGCATCTTCCGTACTGGTGTCTACGAATGCACAGCCGTTCGCCGGATCTGGTCCGAGGCCCTACCTGCTTTCGTTCAGGAAGTCGTCCACGTACCGGATCAGCTCCGCGAAGACTACCTCCGCCGGCCGCGACGAATCGATCGTCTCCACCCTCCCCACCTGTTCGACCCCCATCTCGATGTAGCGCAGGTAGGCGTCGCGGATGGCGCCCTGCTCGTCCTGCGTCTCGAACATGTCCTTCTTCCACCGCGAGGCGCGCATCCGCTCCTCGGCGGCGGACGGGGGGACGTCGAGGAAGAGGGTGAGGTCGGGGGCGATGGCGGGGCGGTTGATCTGCAGCAGCCACGCGTGGTCGCAGCTCTGCCCCTGGTACGCCAGCGTGGAGAGCAGGTAGCGGTCGCAGACCACGATCCGCCCGGCGTCGAGGTTCGGCTTCACCTGCGTGGCCACGTGGTCCGCGCGGTCCGCGGCGAAGAGGAGCGCGAGCGCCGTGCGGTCGAACTCCTCGCTCGCCGGCCGTGCCGCGTCGCCCGGGTCGTGCAGCGCGAACCGGCCGCCGGCCAGCCGCCCCTGCAGCGCCAGGCGGATCAGCATCCCCACCGGCCCGTCGCTCGGCTCGTGCGTGAAGAACGCCCGCCGCCCCGTCTCCCGGAAGTGCTCGCGCAGGAGGTTGAGCTGCGTGGTCGTCCCCGCCCCGTCGATCCCCTCCAGGACGATGAACGGGCCGCGGGACGGCGCTGCGGGTGAATCGGCAGACGTGTCGGCCATCGAGCGTGGGTGATGCGGTGAAATGGAGTCGCGGCGAGACCGCGCGAATCTACCCGCGCGCGGTCTCACCCGCCACGCCGCGCCGCAGCCTGGCGCGCGCGCCGCGGGCGATCGCGCGCGCCCAGTGGCCGGGGCGCACGCCGCCCAGCAGCGAACGGGCGAACATCCGCGCGGCCGCGCCCCAGGCCCCGCGCGCGAGCTGCTCCGCCCCCGCGTCGGCCAGGTGCAGCGCGCGGACGCGGCGCGCCAGGCGGGCGACGTCGGCGGGCGGACCGGTCTCCAGGAACGCGTCGAACGTCCCCACCACGCTGGTGAACAGCTCCACCGCCCGCGCCGTGGTCCGTTCCCCGTGGTCGCGCACGCGCGCCAGCGGCTGGTCGAGCGCCAGCACGTCGGCACGCAGGGCCAGGCGCAGGTGCAGCTCCCAGTCGCCGCGGCGCTGGACCCGCGGATCCTCGCTGAAGCCGCCTGCCGCGTCTAAGAGCGCCCGCTCCACCACCAGCGTGCCGATGAACACGTCCGCGCGGTCCGCCGCCAGCTCGCGGGCGATGGGGCCGGAGAGCGCGCGGAACTCGCCCGCGCGCCGCGGTGCCGGCCGCCCTTCGTCGTCCATCACCTCGTAGCGCCCGTAGCACCACCGCGCGCCGGCCGCGCGCATCGCGGCGACCTGCGCCTCCAGCTTCCCCGGCAGCCACGCGTCGTCCGAGTCGAGGAAGGCGACCAGCGCGCCCGCCCCGGCCTTCACCCCCGCGTTGCGCAGCCGGCCGATGTGGCCGCAGCGGGGGTGCTCCACCACCCGGATGCGCGGATCGCCGAGCGAGCGCACCCACGCGGCGGTGCCATCCGCCGACCCGTCGTCCACCACCACCAGCTCCCACGCGGGATACGCCTGCGCCGCCACCGAGGCCACCGCGTGGCGCAGGAGCGGCAGGCGGTTCCAGGTGGGGATGACGACGGTGACGAGGGGGCGGCCGGCGGTGTCGGTCACGGCGGATTCCGGGGGACGCGGAGGGGAGCCGCACCCAAGATGCGCGTCCGTCCGCCGCAGCGAAACGGTCCCGGCGCGGGTGGTCCGCCGCTTGCTCATCCCCTCACCCGCTCGCGGGCCGTACGCACCGACACCACCCGAAGGACAAACCCACCTTGAGCGTCACCGAAGCCGAACGGGCGGACCTCCTCTCCGTCCTGCGTTCCGAGTTCAACCTCGACGAGTTCCGCCCCGGGCAGGAGACGGTGATCCGCTCCGTGCTCGACGGGCGCGACGCGCTGGTGATCATGCCCACCGGCGCGGGGAAGAGCCTGATCTACCAGCTCCCCGCCCTCCTCCTCCCCGGCCTCACCGTGGTGGTCTCGCCCCTCATCGCGCTGATGAAGGACCAGACCGACAAGCTCGACGAGATCGGGGTCGACGCGTGGACCATCAACTCCTCGCTCTCCGCCGCCGCGAAGCGCGAGGCCGAGGCGCGCGTCTCGGGCGAGGGGAAGATCCTCTACGTGACCCCCGAGCGCTTCCGCGACCGCGACTTCTTCGAGTTGCTGCTGGAGCGCCAGGTGAGCCTGTTCGTGGTGGACGAGGCGCACTGCGTGAGCCAGTGGGGGCACGACTTCCGGCCGGACTACATGATGCTGGGCGCCATCGCCGAGCGGCTGGGGCGCCCGCCGGTGATGGGGCTCACCGCCACCGCCAGCCCCGAGGTGCGCGAAGACATCACCCGGCAGCTGCGCATGCGCGACCCGCTGGTGCACGTGGCCGAGCTGGTGCGCCCCAACCTCTTCATCGAGGTGATCCCCACCGTCAACGAGAGCGACAAGGACGCGGCGCTCGACCGCTACCTGCGGACCTCGCCGGGAACGGGGATCGTCTACGTCGCCACCATCAAGGAGGCGGAGCGGCTCTACGAGGAGTTCGGGAAGCGCTTTCCGCTGGCGCTCTACCACGGCAAGCTGGGCGCGGCCGAGCGGCACGAGGCGCAGGACCGCTTCATGGCGGGCGAGGTGAAGGCGGTGGTCGCCACCAACGCCTTCGGGCTGGGGATCGACAAGCCCGACATCCGCTTCGTGATCCACTACCACTTCCCCGGCTCGCTCGAGGCCTACTACCAGGAGGCGGGGCGCGCCGGCCGCGACGGCCTCTCCGCGCGCTGCACCGTATTCTACCGGGTGGAAGACAGCGCGGTGCAGGGCTACTTCCTGGGCGGCAAGTACCCCGACCTGCAGGAGGCCATCGCCGTGGCCCGGGTGGTGAACAACATGCCGGTGGAGGAGAAGCGCGAGCTCGACCAGATCGCCGAGATGGCCGACGTGCCGCGCCGCAAGACGCGCATCGTGCTCACCCTGCTCAAGCGGCACGCGATGGTGCGCGAGCACCGCGGCGGCGTCTGGGAGCGCCTGGTCCCCGACGTCACCGCCGCCGACCTGAGCCGCGAGCTGACGGACTACGAGGAGCGGCGCAAGCGCGACCGCTACAAGCTGGAGGAGATGGTGCGCTACTGCCGCACCGCGCGCTGCCGCACCAAGATGATCCTGGAGTACTTCGGCGAGGAGCGCCCGGAAGACTTCCGCTGCGGCCACTGCGACAACGACGGCGCCGCGCCCACGGCGAAGTCCGCGGCGCGCTCGGCGGAGCCCGCGGCGCGCCGCGAGGCCGTGGTGGAGCGCATCGTGGCGCCGCCGGAGCCGGACCACGCCCCCGCCGCCTTCGGCGTGGGCGACGAGGTGGCGCACGGCACCTTCGGCGAGGGGATGGTGATGGCGATCGACGGCGACCGCGCCGAGGTCGACTTCGCCGGCCACGGCACGCGCACCATCCGCATCGAGTTCCTGCGCGCCGTGGGGTAGGGAATCTCACGCGGAGACGCGGAGACGCCGCGGATCGGACGGCGGGTTGGAAACCCGCCGCTGGAACAGCACGAAGTCCGCCTGCGCGGACTGCACCTCTGCCTGATCGCGTCCCCCGGACGAAGTGCAGGTAGATCTCCGCGTGGCTCCTCGAGGATCACCTCGGAGTAGACGAGACCATCGAAACGCGTGGGTACCGGGGCACAGTCCGCGAAGGCGGACTTCGTGCCGTCCCAGCCCCGGGTTTCCAACCCGGGGGAAATCGCGACGGCCCGAGCACAATCCTCCCGCACCCCGTCTCCGCAACCCTCCGCCAGTATTCCGCCACCGCCGCTCCACAGACCCGGGACAGAATGGCCATCGCGCAGGAATCTCTGCGTGATGCTGATCTTTTTACGGATCGGTATTAGCTTGATGCCGAACCGGCACCCGGACCCCACCGCCCCCATGCCCGCAGCCTACGTCGCCCGCGACCCGTGGAACTCCGCCCGGCCGGGCGTGCTGGTGATCGCCTGCTCCGACGGCCGGATCCAGGAGCCGGTGGACGAGTTCCTCGCCACCGTGGGCGTGGCGCACTACGACCGGCTCTACGTTCCCGGCGGGCCGGGTGCGCTGACGGCGAGCGGGGTGAGCTTCATGCGCGCGGACCAGTTCCGCCGCGAGTGTGCCTTCCTGATCCAGGCGCACGGCGTCGCCGACGTGTACCTGATCTTCCACGGCCCCGCCGAAGACGGTCCGCCCGAGGCCACCTGCGCGGACTACCGCCAGAAGCTCCCGAACCACACGCCCGACCAGATCCGCGCGCAGCAGCAGCGCGACTCCGACGAGATCCTGCGCCAGGGCTTCGCGTGGAACGTGAGTCCGCGCGTGCACCCGTTCCGCTGCGAGGTCACCGGCGATGGCACGGTGCAGTTCGTCTCCCTCGCCGGCGAGCCCGCGCCGTTCATGCCCCCGCCGCCGCTCGCGATCTGACCCGTCCTCCCCACCCGACGCCCGCCCCATGTTCATCGGCCACGCCGCCGCGGCGCTCCTCGGCAAGCGCGCGGCGCCCCGCACCTCGCTGGGCGTGCTGCTCGCCGCGGCGACCTTCCTGGACCTGCTCTGGCCCGTCTTCCTCCTGCTGGGGTGGGAGCGCGTGCGCATCGCCCCCGGGAACACCGCGTTCACCCCGCTCGACTTCGTCTCCTACCCGGTCTCGCACAGCCTGCTGGCGGCGATCGGCTGGTCCGTCGCCGCCGGCGTCGCCTACTACGCCGTGGCGCGCTACGGCTACGGCGCGTGGACGGTGGGCATCCTGGTGCTGAGCCACTGGGTGCTGGACTGGATCACCCACCGCCCCGACCTCCCGCTCTGGCCCGGCGGACCCCGGGTCGGGCTGGGGATGTGGCACTCCGTGCCGCTCACCGTCGCCGTCGAGCTGCTGCTGTTCGGGGTGGGCCTCGCCGTCTACCTGGGCACCACCCGCTCCCGCGACGGCGTGGGCCGCTGGGCGTTCTGGGGGCTGATGGCCTTCTACCTCGCGATCTACGCCGGCAACGTGGTCGGTCCCCCGCCGCCGAACGAGCGTGCCCTCGCCTGGGTGGCGCTCGCCGCCTGGCTCTTCCCGCTCTGGGCGTGGTGGGCCGACGCGCACCGCGAAGTCACCCCGCAGCTCCCTGAGACGGCGTACGGCGCGGTGAAGCGCGCGGCCCCTGTCGAGGGGTAGCGACGCGCCCGCGCCCACGGCCGGCCCCACCCTGGACCAGGAGCAGGACGATGACGCAGGAGGAAGCGTTCCAGAAGCTGAACATCAGCGTGGACCTGATCCCCGCCGGCTCCAGCAACCGCCCGGGAACACGCCTCGTGCCCACGTTCGTCACCATCCACAACACCGCCAACCCCGCGCCCGGCGCCGACGCGGCGATGCACGCGCGCTACGTGAAGGGCGCCGACGCCCGTGCCCGGAAGGTGTCGTGGCACTTCACCGTCGACGACCGGCGCGTGTTCAAGCACCTCCCCACGAACGAACGGGGGTGGCACGCGGGCCCGGGAAACTCGCAGAGCATCGGCATCGAGGTGTGCGAGAACAAGGGGATCGACACCGCGGCGGCCATCGACCGTGCCGCGCTCCTCACCGCGCTGATGATGGTCGCCTACGACATCGAAGCGGAGAACGTCGTCACGCACCAGTCGTGGACCGGAAAGGACTGCCCGCGGGTGATCCTGCGCCGGAAGGGAGGGTTCGACGCCTTCCGTGCGCGCGCGGCCACATACGTCGAGGAGCTGGCCGCCACGCGCGACGCCGCCACCCCGGTAAACGGGAGCGGCGGCCCGCCCGGCAGCGGCCTGCCCGTGCTGGTGGACCGCGGCGGGGAGACGAGCGGACCGGCGGGCGGCGGCGACCGGCTGGCGCAGCTGGAGCGGCTGGTCGTGCGGCTCGCGCTGGAGAACCAGGGCCTCCGCGAGGCGCTGGAGGAAGTCCAGGGCACCGCCCGCGAGAGCGAGCTCGAGGCGGACTAGAGGGGATTGCTTGCGGGTTCGGAGTCCGTCGCGCATCCGCGGCCGCGGCGCCCTCTCCGGCTCGCTGGGGCTCGCCACCTCTCCCGTCCCGGGAGAGGTGGCTTCCCCGTCGCCTGCGCCACCCGAACCGGCCAAGCGGGGCTGATCTTGCATAACTGCTCGCAGGCCTCACGATACCCAGCCCCTCGCCCGGTACGGGAGAGGGCTTGCGCTCTCAGGCGCAGGGAGAGGGCGCCGCGGCCGCGGATACGCGACGCCGCAGACGCATCCCCCCGCGGATAACGTAGGAACGACGATCCGCCCGGCTCACCGTGAGCCGGGCGGATCGCACGCGAAGTTCGCGTCAGCGCCCGGCGAAGCGCACGAGCACGGGCTGCAGCGAGGCCAGGCCCGAGGCGAGCAGTTCCAGCCCGGCCGTGGTCCCGAAGCCCCAGGCGAGCGCCGTGGCGTAGTCTGCGAGCGTGCCGAACGGGTGGTTGAGATACGTGGTGCCGAGCATGGTGACCAGCGCGATGATGAACGACGCGATCGCCAGCGCCACGTTGGTCAATCCGCGGGCATACCGCACGTGGTCCGCACGCTCGGTCTGTTGGGACACCGTCAGATCCGCATCAGGCACCTCGTGCTCCCGCGCGATCCACGCCTCGCGCGCCGCCGACGCGGTGGGGCGGACCGACTCGAGCTGGACGTCCTCCGTCCCCTCCGGCACCTTCCGCGACAGGCGCTGATCCTCGATCTCGCGGAGTGCCGTCTCGACCGTTGCGATCGAGCGGTTGAAGTCCGCCCCTTCGAACTCGGCGGCATTCCTCACGTCCCAGAGCGCCCACCGCACCGTTCGCAGGTCGTGGGCGGCGGTGTCGAGCTGCTGCGACTCCGCCGTGGCCGCACCTTGCCGCAGCCCGTCCAGCCATGTCTGCTGCCAGCGCAGCTCGTGGAAGACATCGCCCCAGCTCCGCAGCAGCGCGGTCATGGACGCGAGCGCATCGCGCTGCTGGACCAGGGAGTCGAGGCGGACGTCCGCGCCCTCCAGCGCCTTCTCCGCGGCGAGAACGAGACGCGGACGGGGATCCAGGCCGAGGCCCTCCGGCCTGGGTCCGGCGATCTGCAGCGCCGCCGCGGCCGTGGACCGAAGCTGTCCGTGTGCCCGGGCGAGCGCGCGAATGCCGTCGGCCTGCGCCTCGAGCACGTCGAGCTGCTTCTGCAGGTCGTCGAAGCGGGTGGCGGCGGCGGTGTCCTTCGTGAGCAGGCGTCCTGCAGCGCGCAACTCCGTCTCCAGCCCCCTGCGCACCTCCCTGAGCTGTGCTCCGAGCCGCTTCGCCTTGCCGCCGGCGGCGGCATATTCGCGCAGCGCACCACCGAATCGCCTCCCCAGCCGCAGCTCGCGCTCGCGCAGGTAGCTGACGGGCTGCCCCACGTCCCTCCACTGACGGAACAGGATCCCGGCCGCCACGCCGAGCGCAACCACGATCAGCACCCAGATGACCTGGTCGCTCGCGTCGACGTTGAGCGTCGCCTTGCTCGCATCGTCGCCAGGGACGAGCTGGATCACGCCGCTGTAGCTCCGCCCTCCGTGCAGGCCGGTGAGCCGCACGGGATACGCGAGCACGCGGGAATCCTCGTTCCACTCCACCGCCGAGCCCACCTCGGCGCGGGCCGGGGTCCCGTCCGCCGTGGCGAGCCCGACCAGCCCGGCGGGCGGAGGACGAACGCCGCCGAGCACGGGAACCTGCACTTCCCGGCTGAACGATCCCCACGGGAGCCACGATCTCGGACGGAACTTCACCGTCCCGACGAGCGGACGCACGGGTGGAGCGGGCGGAGCGGCGCGCGTGACCACCATCCGGCGCTGGAGCGAGCCGCCGGCGAAGGTGAGTATGAGGCTCGCGACGTACCGCCCCGGCTTCGCCTTCAGCCACGCGGAGTCGCCGCGCAGCAGCACCGTGGCCTGGGATTTCGCCGGTACGGTGACGTTCGCCGGTACCGCAACCTTCAGTGCCGGCTCCGCCGCGCCCGACGAAGACCGGACCGTATCCACCCGCCCCGTGGTGATCACCACCGCGGCCGGGCCGGCGTTGCGGATCCCCACCTCCGCGCCCTTGACGAGCGAGTCGGCGGTGAAGACGAGGGAGTCGGCGAACTCCACCCTTTGGGCGCCTGCCCGGGAGACGGCACCCAGAACGAAGAGGAGCGTCGCAAGAGCCGCGAGCGGAGCGTGAAGGCGTCGGGTCATGTCGGTGTGGGGCGATGGCTGGGGAGGGAGCGATCCGGGGGAGGAACGCGCGTTCCGATGGTAAGATGGACCGCGTGGGGAAAATTCGCTCGCGAGCGGGCGACGACGGAGACGATGCTCCACCGCGGAATCCGACCTCTCCCGACGTTCACGAGCGAGACGCAGCGTACCCTGGTCAGTGGAGCCGATCGGCGGCTCCGCTGACTTCGTACGGGGAGGTGGATCGTGTGGAAGCGTGCCCTGGGCGTGTGGATGCTCCTGGCGCTGGCGATGATCGCGAACGGCGTGGCGCGCCTGTACCTGCTCCTCCCGCTGCTGGGAGAGCGCGGCGCCGAGCTCGCCAGCGCCGCGACCGGCGTGGTGCTGATCCTGGCGATCACGCGGCCGTTCATCCGCGCGCTCGACTTCGCGTCGCCGGTAGAGTACGGAGAGATCGCGCTGCTCTGGGTGGGGCTGACGGTCGCGTTCGAGCTCGGCTTCGGGCACTACGCGGCGGGGGAGAGCTGGGGCGCGCTGCTCGCCAACTACGACCTGCTCGCCGGGCGGACGTGGCCCCTGGTGCTGGCATTCGTGGCGGCGTCGCCGTTCATCTGGCGCCCGCGCCACCGCCATCTCCACATCGCGCCGCACGGCACCTGACCGCGTATTCCCTGACGGGGCCAGAGGAACCAGAGAGCTGCACCTGGTCCCTCTGCTTTGGCTGCGTACTCCCTGGTTTCCTTGTACCTGGATTGACGGATTCCGAGCCCGTAGCGGTGCGTGGCGCGATCCCGTCAGAGGCGTCGTCCAGGTTTGTGACCTGGCCCACCGATCGCCTGCGGGAACCCGGTTGCCAGGGGGTGGCCGCACCCCTACGGGATCTCTCCACCACGCTGGACGGACCGACTCACGTGCTGACTCGACTATGGATCCTTCGGCCTGTGAGTCATTCCGCAGACGCTGATTGCAGCGTGGCCGGCCTCAGGACGGCGTCGTTGGGTTGAGTTGCGTCAACACCAAGTGTTCAGGCGGATTGGGTATTTTAAGTCTCTGTGCCACGTCGGTTCCGTATGGGGGCTTGAGCGAATTTTATTGTCTGATTATGTTCCATAAACAAATGGCGGCCCATAGATCCGCCTCGATCTACGACCAGCCCCCTGGAGGAAAAGCCCGATGTCACGATTCAGAAACACGGCAGCCATGTTCGTGGCGGTGCCGGCCCTTCTTCTGGCCGGGTGCGACGCGGCGGACAGCCCGCTCACGCCCGTGGCGGCCGACGCGGCGTTCGGTGCGGCCCCGGCCCCGCGCGACATCCCCGGCCTGGACGGCGAGTTCGTGCGTCTCGCGCGGCAGGTCCCCGGGTTCGGCGGATACTACTTCGACCAGGGTGGCGACCTGAACGTCGTCCTTACCGACCTGCGGCAGGAGCCCGCGGCCAGGGCGGCCCTCGCGGCCGTGGCGCGGCGGGGCCGCGGTGCCCAGCATGCGGGAGCCGCCGGAGTCCACGTGCGCAAGGGCGACTACGACTTCATCGAGCTCAACGGCTGGCGCGAACGGGCGCGCTCCGCCCTGGGTATTCGCGGCACGGTGTTCCTGGATACCGACGAGACGGCGAACCGCCTGCGGCTGGGCGTGTCGGACCCCGCATCCACTCCCCTCGTGGAGGCGGAGCTCCGCCGGGCCGGCGTTCCGCGCGAGGCGGTCATCATCGAGCCGGCGCCTGCCGTGCGCCCCTTCGCCACGCTCTCCGACTACATCCGGCCCGTGGTCGGCGGCGTGCAGATCAGCTTCCAGAAGAACACCTCTGTCTACGAGGCCTGCACCCTGGGTGTCAATGCCAGGTACACGAATTTCTATTACGGCTACCAGAACGTCGGCAGCTTCCTCACCAACTCGCACTGCACGCGGACCAAGGGGGTGGTCGATTCCGTGGAGTACCTCCAGGGTTCCTCCGGGATCGCGAGGGAGTACCACGACCCGCCGTTCTGGACGGGCGGGGGGTGCCCTTCCGGCCGGCGCTGCCGCTTCAGCGATGCGGCACTCGCCCGGTACGACGCAGGAACCTCCTGGACGCTGGGCGCCATCGCGAGGACCTACGTGAACTCGACCACCATCGACGCGGGAATCCCCTCATTCCAGATCAACGGCACCCTGTCGCACGCTCAGGTGGGCGACTTCATGGAGAAGGTGGGAGCCGTGACCGGCTGGACGCGCGGGGAGGTCACCCAGAGTTGCGTGGACGTGAACTGGGAACGGGACGAAGATAACCTTGTTTCGGACATCACGCTCTTCTGCCAGGTCCGCGTGGACGCCACGGGCAAGGGCGGGGACAGCGGATCGCCGGTGTTCGCCCTGAACGCCTCCGGTGTCACCTTCGCCGGCATCCTGTGGGGAGGAGACGCGGTCAACTTCTCCTTCTACTACTTCAGCGCCCTGGACAACCTCCAGAACGATTTCGGCATGGCTTCGCTGGCCTTCTGACCTGGAGTGGACGCCTCCGAACCTGGCTCCCGGGGGCGTCCACGACTCCATCCTCATCAATCGTTTCGGCTGCCTGCGGTTGGGTCAGTATGGCGACACGCCCAGCTCCAGGAGCGCGTCGCCGACGGTGTGCACGGAGCCGGTGACGAGCACGGTGCCGTGCGGCGCCATCGTCTCCGCGCGCCGGAGGGCGGCGGAGAAGTCGGGGATGACGCGGACGGGGACCCCGGCCGACGCGCGGATCCTGGCCTCCGCGTCCGCCGGGTCCCAGCGGCGCGACACGGGGGACGAGGGGGCGATGGTGAGCACCGCCGCGTCGGAGAGCGCCAGGAGCGGCGGCAGCATCTCGTCCCACGCCTTGTCGTTCAGGATGGCGGTGACGAGCACGACCGGCTTCGGCAGGCGCAGCCGGCCCAGCGACGCGGCCAGGCTGGCCACCCCCGCGGGGTTGTGCGCCACGTCGAGCACCCAGGTGGTCCCGCGCACCCGCGCCACCTGCAGGCGTCCCGGCCAGCGCACCTCCGCGAAGCCACGCTCGATCGCCTCCCATGGCGGCCGCAGATCGCGCGGGAGCAGCCCCAGCAGCTCCGCCGCCACCGCCGCGTTGCGCGCCTGGTGCGCGCCCACCAGCGCGGTGTGCACCTCGCGCGAGCCCCAGCGCGGCGACTCCTCCAGCTCGAACACCGTCCCCTCCAGCGACACGCCCACGTCGAACACCGCGCCGGCGCCGATCTCCACCAGCGGCGCGCCGACCTCCTCCGCGCGGCGGCGCAGCACCGAGAGCGGCCCTTCCGCCGTCTCCGCGGTGACGGCGGGGACGCCGGGCTTGAAGATCCCCGCCTTCTCGGCCGCGATCTCCTCCAGCGTCTCGCCCAGGTACTCGGTGTGGTCGCGGGCAACGTTGGTCACGGCGCACGCCTCCGGCTCCAGCACGTTGGTGGAGTCCAGCCGCCCGCCCAGCCCCACCTCGACCACCGCGACCTCCACCCCTGCCTCGGCGAAGCAGAGGAAGGCGATGGCCGTGGTCGCCTCGAAGAAGGTGGCGCCGGTGCGCTCGATCTCCGGCCGCAGCCGCGCCTCGCAGTCGAGCAACAGCGCGCGGTCGATCGGATGGCCTCCCACGCGGATGCGCTCGTCGAACGAGACCAGGTGCGGCGAGGTGTAGAGGCCGACCACGCGCGACGGATCGGCGGCCCGCAGCGCGGCGTCGCAGAGCGCGGAGACGGAGCCCTTCCCGTTCGTGCCGCCCACGTGGAGGCTACGGAAACGCCGGTGTGGATCCCCCACACCGGCGAGCAGCTCCCGCGTGCGTTCCAGCCCCCAGCGGATCCCGCCGGTGGGGCGCGCGAACAGCCACGCCCCCGGTTCGTCGGCCTTCACCCTCGCTGCGTCCCCTGCGTCTCTGCGTGATACCGCTTCGACTGATTGATCGTGCATTCGTCGGTCGCTGAACTGAAATGGCTCTCACAGGGGTCACGGGGGACACGGAGGAACTGCACCGGTTTCCTCTGCGTCCCCTGCGACCTCTGTGAGAGATTCGGTTTGACCCGCTCGACGAATGTTGCCGTTCAGGCGTCGACGGTGGCGACCGCGAAGTCCTCCGTGGGCTCGGGATGGCCGAGCATGTGGCGGAGGAGGCGGGCGATCTCGGCCTTCATCTGGCGGCGGTCCACGATCAGGTCGAGCATCCCGTGCTCCAGCAGGAACTCGGAGCGCTGGAAGCCGTCGGGGAGCTCCTGCTTGATGGTCTGCTCGATCACCCGCGGCCCCGCGAAGCCGATCAGCGCGCGCGGCTCGGCCACGTTCACGTCGCCGAGCATGGCGTAGCTCGCCGTCACCCCGCCGGTGGTGGGGTCGGTGAGGATGGAGACGTAGGGGAGCCCCTCCTCCTGCATCCGCGCCAGCACCGCCGAAGTCTTCGCCATCTGCATCAGCGAGAAGATCCCCTCCATCATCCGCGCCCCGCCGCTGGCGGAGAGGATGATGAGCGGCGTGCGCTTCTCCAGCGCCCGGAGCCCCGCGCGCGCCAGCTTCTCGCCCACCACCGAGCCCATCGACCCGCCGATGAAGGAGAAGTCCATCACCCCCAGCGACACGGGGATCCCCTCCATCTTCCCGTCGCCGGTGATCACCGCCTCGCCGTGCGCGCTCTTGCGCTCGGCCTGCGCCAGGCGCTCGCGGTAGGGCTTCAGGTCCACGAAGCCCAGCGGGTCGCCCGAGCGCAGGTCGCGGTCGGTCTCGCGGAAGGTGCCCTCGTCGATCAGCAGCGCCAGGTAGCCGCTGGCGGAGAGGCGGTGGTGGTGCCCGCAGTTGGGGCACACCTGCCAGTTCTCCTTCAGCTTCTCGCGGTAGAGGATCTCGCCGCAGCTCGGGCACTTCTCCCACACGTCGCCCGGCAGGTCGCGGCGATCCGTCGCCTGCAGGCGCGTCTTGGGCTTCTTGAACCAGGCCATGTCAGAACCGAAGTGCGGAAGTGCGTGAGTGCGGAAGTGCGTGGCTGCGGTGGGACGCCGACGGCCGAGTGCGCGCGGAGGCGGAAGCGCACTCCCGCACTTCCGCACTCCCGCACTGTCAGTTCAGCGTATTCGTCCCGTCTCCGCCGCCACCCGCTGGATCACCGCCATCGCCAGCAGGTTCACCAGCAGGAACGAGCCGCCGTAGCTGATGAAGGGGAGCGGGATGCCGGTGACCGGCATGATCCCCACCGTCATCCCCACGTTGATCAGCACGTGCGCGAACCAGCTGCCGAAGATGCCGATGGGCACCAGGGAGGCGAAGGGGTCGTTGCTCTTCTCGGCGATCTTCACCAGCCGCCAGAAGATGAACCCGAAGGCCCCCAGCACGCAGAGCACCCCGATGAACCCCAGCTCCTCGCCGATCACCGAGAAGATGAAGTCGGTGTGCTGCTCGGGGAGGAAGGCCAGGCGCTTCTGCGGCCCGTGCAGCCACCCGCGCCCGAGCCAGCCGCCGCTGCCGATGGCCACCCGGCTCTGGATCAGGTTGTACCCCGCGCCGCGCGGGTCCACCATGGGGTCCAGGAAGACCATGAAGCGGTTCTTCTGGTACGGCTGCAGCTTGTTCCAGAGCGGGAGCGCCACCGCCCCCGCCAGCGCGTTCGCCAGCCAGATGGTGGCCTTCTCGGAGATGAACGCGTCGCGCCGGATCAGCAGCACCAGCACCACGATGATGTACACCCCCCAGACCCAGGGGTTGATCGACAGGAAGAGCGAGAGGATCGGCGACACCAGGAAGAAGATGGTGGAGAGCGGCGTGCCGGCCCAGAACAGGCACCACACCAGGATCGACGCGAACACCAGCGCCGAGCCCAGGTCGGGCTGCAGCATCACCAGCCCCATCGGCACCATCACCACCACGATCGGCTTCCACAGCCCCCAGAGCGTCTTGGGCGGCTCGCGCCACTCCCCCAGCACCCGCGCCAGCATCAGCGCGGTGGCGATCTTGGCCACCTCGGCGGGCTGCAGGTGCACGGGGCCCAGGTACAGCCAGCTCTTGGTGCTCGCCGCCGTCCCCTCGCCGCCGCCGAAGAAGAGCGCCAGCACCAGCAGCAGCAGCGCCAGCGCGTACGCGGGCTGCGCCCCCCACTCCAGCCACCCCACCGGCACGCGCAGGATCGCGGGCACGATCAGCAGCGCCAGCATGAACCACATGAGCTGCTGGCGCCACGCGCCCACCACCGTCTTGTCGGGGACGTCGAGCACGCCGGCGCTGTAGATCATGGCGATGCCGAACATCGCCAGCCCCACCACCAGCGCGAAGAGGACGGGGTCGCCCAGCTGCAGCGAACGGTAGCGCCTCACGCGGTCACCCTCATGCCACCGCCGTGCGGTACAGCGCCGAGGCTCCCAGCCCCACCGCGGCCGCGTACAGCGACGCGAAGACCGCCGGGATGGCGATCGCCATCGGCGAGCCGCCGGCGCCGATCACCGCCAGCAGCAGGAAGAGCAGCACCAGGTAGAGCAGCGTGCCCACGAAGAAGTAGGCCACCATGGTCACCGGGTCGTCGCCGGCCAGCCACTCGCGCGAGCGCGAGGCCAGGTACCCCACCACCGCGAGCGCCAGCGAGTGGGCCCCCAGCGGCACCGTGGGGTTGGCCGCGCCCTCCAGCAGCCCCAGCACGAACCCCAGCCCCGCCGCGCCCCCGGGGCGCATCCGCCGCGAGGCCAGCAGCAGCGCCACCACCAGCAGGTCGGGGGCGAGCACGCCCAGCCCCAGCCCCACCCGCAGCACGAAGTGCAGCACCACCACGCCGGCAATGAACAGGGCGAACCGCCACCGCGTCCCCTCCGCCATTTACACCTCGCTCCGGTTCACCCTACGGTCTCCTCTGCGCGCTCACGGGGTGGGGAAGACCGGGCGCCCCGGCAGCTCGGGGGTGGGGTCGCGCCGCGCCGGGCGCCGCGGGCGCGGCCGCTCCGGCGCCGCCTGCCGCGGCGCGGGGCGCGCCATGGGGGTGGCCGCGTCAGGGGCCACCGCGCGCGCGCTGGTGTCGGCCACCTCCGCCTGCGTGAGCCGCACCCCCCAGGCGCTCGCCAGGTCCTGGTCGCTGCGCCCCTGCATGGGCGCGCCCAGCACCAGCACGTGCGACATCTGCGACGGGGCCACCAGCGGGCGGATGAAGTAGGTGCGCTGCCATCCGCCGGGCTCCTTCCCCTCCCCGATCACCCGCCCCACCGGGATGCCGCGCGGGAAGAGCGCGCCGTCGCCGCTGGTCACCACCAGCGAACCCGTGTCGGGGACGGTGTGGAAGGCCACCGGGGTGAGCGCGAGCACCCGCTCGCCGTGCGGCCCGTCCACCGGCTTGGCGATCCCGTACGTCTCACCCTCCACCGTCATCACCGCCACCGCGAAGCGGTCGTGCGTCCAGTCGATGGCCACCGACGCCTCGCTCCCCAGCTTCCACACCTTCCCCACCAGCCCCTCGGCGGTCACCAGCACCGCGTCGCCGTGGATGCCGTCGCGCGTGCCGACCGAGAGCCGCAGCGTGCCGGCCGAGCCGGGCCCGGCCAGCCGGTCGGTCTCGGCGGGCACGAAGGAGTAGGTGAGCCGCGGGCGGAAGCCCAGCAGCGAGCGCAGCTCCCGGTTCTCGGCCGCCAGGTTGCTCTGCCCCACCAGGAAGGAGGCCAGGGAGTCGCGCTCGGCGCGCAGCCGCGCCGCGTCGGCGTAGTGCCCGGCGCGGTCGGTGGAGCCGCGCTCCATCGCCATCACCGGGTAGAGCACGGTGCTGCGCAGCGCGTGCCCCACCCCGTCGCGGTAGGCGGCGGGGATGGCGATCAGCAGCGCGGAGAGCGCCGCGAAGGCGCCGGCGATGGCGAGGTCGCGCTTGCGGGCGCGCTCGCCCGTGCCCCGGAGGTACGGTCTGAAGGTGCTCAGGAGGCCAACACTCCTCTGTACTTGGCGATGTCGTCCAGGATCCGTCCCGCGCCGCGCACCACGCAGGTGAGCGGCTCCTCGTCCACGTGGATGGGCAGGTTGGTCTCGCGGGCGATCAGCACGTCGAGCCCGCGGATCAGCGCCCCGCCCCCGGTCATCACGATGCCGCGGTCCACGATGTCGCTGGCCAGCTCCGGCGGGGTGATCTCCAGCGCCCGCCGCACCGCCTCCACGATCGCCTGGATCGGCTCCTGGATGCACTCGCGGATCTCCTGCGAATGCACCCGCACCGTCTTGGGGATGCCGGAGACCAGGTCGCGACCCTTCACGTCCATCTCCCGCTCGTCGCCGGTGCTGAAGGCGCTGCCGATCTGGATCTTGACCGCCTCGGCCGTGGCCTCGCCGATCATCAGGTTGTAGTTCTTGCGCAGGAAGGTGACGATGGCGATGTCGATCTCGTCGCCCCCCACCCGGATGCTGGTGTCGCACACGATCCCGCTGAGCGCGATCACCGCGATCTCGGTGGTGCCCCCGCCGATGTCGATCACCATGTTGCCGGTGGGGGTCTCCACCGGGAGCCCCACGCCGATGGCGGCGGCCATCGGCTCGGCCACCATGTACACCTCCTTGGCGCCGGCGGCGTTGGCGCTCTGCCGCACCGCCCGCCGCTCCAGCTCGGTGATCCCCGAGGGCACCCCCACCACCACGGTGGGCTTCAGCTTCAGGAACCGCTTGGAGGTCACCGTCTGCAGGAAGTAGCGGAGCATGATCTCCGTCACGTCCACGTCGGCGATCACCCCGTCCTTCAGCGGCCGCACCGCCAGGATCCCCTCGGGGGTGCGGCCCAGCATGCGCTTGGCCTCCAGGCCGATCCCCTTGATCCGGTTGGTCGCCTTCTCCATGGCGACCACGCTGGGCTCGTTGAGAACGATCCCCTCGCCCTTCACGTAGATCAGCGTGTTCGCCGTGCCCAGGTCGACGGCGATGTCGTTGACCGGGAGGAAGGCGCCTTTCTTGAACCAGCCCAGAGCCATGTGCGGACCGAGACTTTCCCGCCGGTGCGGCCCGCGGAGCGCGGGGACGCGTCGGTCGGCGTGCAACGAGTGTACGGTGACGTGCGGAACCCGAAAAGCTACGCCCCGCTCTCCGCGCACGCAACCCGAAGCGGCGCCTCCGCGACCGCGCCGGATGCACGCCCCATGCCGCGCTGCGACAGGCGTTTGCGTGGCGCGGGCTTTTCCCGATCGGTCCTCACGCAGAGACGCGGAGGCGCGGGGAGCCACGGCGGCCTCCCCGCGCCTCCGCGTCGCCGCGGGAGGCCGTCGTCCGCGGGCGCCTACTGCACCCGGAACTCCTTGGACTGGGCCGGGGCGCCGTTCAGCATCACCTCGACCTTGTAGTTCCCGGTGGGCCACCCGCTGGGCTTGAAGATGTGGAACTCGGTGACCGCGGGCCCGGCGCCGACCGACTGGGTGGTCTCGTCGACCACCTGCCCGTCCTGGAAGGTCCAGCGGGCGGCGAGCGTTCCGCCCGCGCTCCCGGAGGTGGCCACCGAGGCGTAGACGGAGTCGTTCTTCGCGAAGGTCGTGGTCTCGCTGGTCACCCGCTTGTCCGGCCCCAGGCTCTTGCCGAGGTTCACGCTGGTCACCGCGAGCGGCGCCGCCGCGGGAGCGGCGGGCGGGGCGGGCGGGGTGACGGCCACGTCCGGCGTCTTCTTCTTGCAGGCTCCGGCGCCGAGGACGGCGAGGGCCAGGACGACGGCGGGTCGCATCAGGCTGGCGCGCATACGGCTCCTCACGGCTGGGCGGGAAGCTTCAGGACCTGCCCCGGTTGGATGAGGTCAGGGTTGTCGATCTGGTCGCGGTTGGCGTCGAGGATCGCGTGCCACTTGCTGGCATCGCCGTAGTGGTGCTTCGCGATCTTCGAGAGCGAGTCGCCCGACTTCACCGTGTAGGTCTCGCCCCCGGCGCCTGCCGCCGGGGTGGCGGGCGCGGTGGTCGAGCTCCCGCTCTGCACATCGGAGAAGTCGGCCTTCGGGGCTCCGCCCGCGGGGCCGCCCAGCGGGTTCCCCAGGGGGTTTTCGGGTCCGGGAGTCATTACCCTGCTCCTTTGCGATCGGGGGAAGGAGACGCGGTTCACGAGCCGCCCCGAAAGCGCACTTTGCGTACCAATTTCCGCCGGGCGATGCGCCGCTGTGCCCATCCTCCGCGCACGCTCGTTTTCAGCCCTTGCGGCACACCTCCTGCGGCGCACGGCGCATGTGGACCCGCACCCGGTATCCTGAACGGGAGGAAGACGATGACCAGGCTGAAGCTGGACCTGTCGGCGCTTTCCGTCGATTCGTTCGCCACGATCCAGGCGGCGGAGGCGGTGAGCACGGCGGCTCCCACCATCCCGCCGTGGTGCGGGTCGAACTACACGTACTGCCCCTGCACCCCGCGCGCCGGCGAGATCTGAAACAAACATTCCGAACCGAACCCGGAGGATGGCGATGAAGAAGCTGACGCTGGACTGCGAGGCACTGGCGGTGGAGTCGTTCCCCACCACGCGCGACACGGGTGGTGGCGCCGGCACCGTGCACGCGCGCGAGTGGCAGCGGACGCTGGTGGCCCTCTGCGACCGGACGCTGCTGGCGACCAACCCCACGTGCTGCCCCTGCACGCCGCGATACGGGGAGCCCTGACCCATCAGCGTGCATTTCGTGCCCAAACGCGAGAACATTAACTTTCGCAACGGCCTCTTGAAGTCTCTCGTACCTCCGCGTACGATGGAAGGGCCTGCCCGCCCGGTCGCGGGCTGGATCCCACACACTGGAGGTACGGATGAAGAAGCTGACGCTCGACGTCGATTCGCTGGTGGTGGACTCGTTCCCCGTCACGCGGGCGATCGAAGAGGCCGGCACGGTGCAGGGGCTGGAAGTGCCCACCCCGCCGTATGCCACCTGTGACGCCGCCTGCACGTATACCTGTACCAAGGGTGCGTCGTACCTGGAGGCCTTCTGCCCCCCGCCGGTCGGGCGGCAGTGAGCCGCGCGTAGCGGACACCCGAACGCGAAGGGCCGGCATCCGCGTGGGTGCCGGCCCCGCGTCGCTTCGCGCCCGATGATCGAGTGCACCGTCGACCAGCCTGCTTCCTCACGCGGAGACGCTTTTGCGCCGAACTGTGAGAACATTAACTTTCGCGACGGCCTATTGAAGTCTCCCATACCTCCGTGTACGATGGAAAGACCCGGTCCGCTTGCTCGCGGGCCGGATCCCACCCACTGGAGGTACGGATGAAGAAGCTGACGCTCGATGTCGATTCGCTGGCGGTGGACTCGTTCCCCATCACCGGAGCGGCCAAGGAGGCCGGCACGGTGCAGGGGATGGCAGTTCCCACCCCGCCGTACGCCACCTGTGACGCCGCCTGTACGTACACCTGCACCACCGGCGCATCGTACCTCGAGGCCTTCTGCCCCCCGCCGTCGACGCGCACTTGCCCGACCGGATGAGCCGCGCGCGATAGGCGCGAGGCGGGAAAAGGGCCGGCACCCACGTGGTGCCGGCCCTTTCTTCGTTCCCGACGATGGATCATGCCGGATCAGACAAATGACCGTGCATTCGGAGACACCCGCACAGAAATCCTCACACGGAGTCAACGGAGAACGACTCCGCTGACTCCGTTGACTCCGTGTGAGCCCATTCTGTTGATTGGCATGCACCTCCAATCGTCGAAACGGGATCAGTGCCCGGTCGATCCGAATCCCCCGATCCCCCGCCCGCTCCCGCTCAGCGCCTCCGCCTCCACCATCTCCGGCACCTCGAAGCGGGCGAACACGAGCTGGGCGATGCGCATCCCGCGCGGCACCGGCACCGGCTCGGCGCCCGAGTTCCACACGATCACGCGCAGCTCGCCGCGGTAGTCGGGGTCGATGGTCGCGGGCGAGTTGGGGAGCATGATCCCGTGCTTGAGCGCCAGCCCCGAGCGGGGGCGCACCTGGCACTCCACGTCGTGCGGGAGCTCCATCTCCAGCCCCGTGTGCACCAGCCGGCGCTCCCCCGGGTGCAGCACGAAGTCCGGCTCCGCGCTGGCCACGTCGAACCCCGCCGCGCCCGCCGTTCCGCGCGACGGCAGCGGCAGGTCGGGGTTGCTAGGGAGGCGGCGGAAGCGCACCTGCATCGGCGAAGCCACTCTGCGCTCTCTCCGTTCCTCTGCGTCTCTGCGTGACCGAACGACCCTCGCGGAAACGAACCGGGGACGGCCCGCGCGCGAATCCGCAGGCTGTCCCCTGTAACCTGTCCCCTGCCGTCGCTCAGCTGGTCGACAGCACCTGGTCCACCGGCGTCAGCGGCAGGTCGAAGGCCTCGGCCACGCCGGGGTAGACCACCTTGCCGTTCACCACGTTCAGGCCGAGCAGCAGCGCGTTGTCGCGGCGGCAGGCCTCCTCCCAGCCGTGCCTGACCAGCGCCGCGGCGTAGGGGAAGGTGGCGTTGGTGAGCGCCAGCGTGCTGGTGCGCGGCACGCCGCCCGGCATGTTGGCCACGCCGTAGTGGATCACCCCGTCCACCTCGTAGATCGGGTTCTCGTGGGTGGTGGGGCGGATGGTCTCCACGCAGCCGCCCTGGTCCACCGCCACGTCCACGATCACCGCGCCCTTCTTCATCAGCTTCAGGTCCTCGCGCTTCACCAGCTTGGGCGCCTTGGCGCCGGGGAGGAGGACCGCGCCGACCACCAGGTCCGCGTCCTCGAGCCGCTCCAGCAGGGTGTGCCGGTTGCTGTAGAGCGTCTCCACGTTGGCCGGCATCACGTCGGAGAGGTAGCGCAGCCGCTCCAGCGAACGGTCGAGGATGGTGACGCGCGCCCCGAAGCCCGCCGCCATCTTCGCCGCGTTGATCCCCACCACGCCGCCGCCGATGATCAGCACGTTCGCCGGCGCCACGCCGGGCACGCCGCCCAGCAGCATCCCGCGGCCGCCGTAGTACTTCTCCAGGTACTTGGCGCCGGCCTGGATGGCCATGCGCCCCGCCACCTCGCTCATCGGCGTGAGCAGGGGGAGCTCGCCGCTGGGCAGCTGCACCGTCTCGTACGCGAGGGCGATCGAGCCGCTGTCGATGATCGCGCGGGTGAGCGTCTCGTCGGCGGCGAAGTGGAAGTAGGTGAAGAGGATCTGGCCCGGGCGGATGCGGGGATACTCCACCGGGATGGGCTCCTTCACCTTCATGATCATCTCGGCGCGCGCCCACACCTCGTCCACGGGGAGGAGCTGCGCGCCGACCGACGCGTACTGCTCGTCCTCGAAGCCGCTCCCCAGCCCGCCGCCCTGCTCCACCAGCACGGTGTGGCCGGCCTGCACCATCGCCTCGGCCCCGGCGGGGACGAGCGCGATGCGGTTCTCGTTGGTCTTGATCTCCTTCGGGACCCCGATGATCATCGTCGGCTTTGCGTTCGGGAAAAAGCAGGCCCGCGGAACGAACGGGAGCGGGCGCGCACAATATACACGCCCGCCCCCGTTTGGCGAGACTGCCCCGGCCGCCGGCCGCTCCGCTACCGCGCCTCCGTGCCGGCGAGGCGCTCCAGCTCGCGCGCCTGGCGGCGGACCGCCTCGCCCACCTCGGCCGTCACCGTGCCCATCCGGTGCCCCGAGGCGATGGCCACCACGGTGGCGTTCGCCATCCCCAGCCGGGCGCACGCCTCGTCGCGGTCCCGCTCGCCGTAGACGCAGAGCAGCGGCAGGTCTCCCAGGCGGCGCGCCTCGGAGAGGGTCGGGTACCGGCGTCCGCGCACCACGCCCACCCACTCGGAGGGGTGGAACTCGAAGACGGCGTCGGAGCTGAACCCGATCAGCGCCACGCCGGCGACCCGGGCGCGCAGGTCGCCGGGGAGGCGGTTGACCAGCAGCGGCAGGACGTCGGCCCCGAACGAGTAGCCGATCAGCAGCACGCGCCGCCCTCCCCAGGCGTCCAGGTAGTGCCGGAGCACGCGCGCGAGGTCCGCCGAGGCCAGCTCCGGGGTGCGGGGCCGGCGGTAGTAGTCCAGGCTGCTCCACCCCACCACCGGCACCCCGTCGGCCGCCAGGCCGGCCGCCACGCCGCGGTCCAGCGTCACCCATCCGCCGTCGGCGGTGAGCAGCACGGCGATCAGGCCGCCGGCGGGACGGCCCGTCGCGGGCACCTCCACCAGCGGCAGGTCGCCGAGCGGGGCGGCCTGCGCGCGCGCCGCGGCGGGCGTCACCGCCACCAGCGCGGCGCAGATCCACCCGCGCGCGGCGCGGCCCATCTCCCGTCCTCCCTCCGCTCCCCGCTCAGTGCGGCTTCGGGGGGGCCGGATGGGTCGTGGCGGCGGCGTGGTGCGCCGCCGCGGCCGGGTGGGCCGGCGCCGCCGCCGCGTGCGTGGTCGTGGTGTGGTGGCGCCGCCGATGGCGACGGTGGTGCACCTTGGTGGAGTGCGTGGTGGTCCTCGCGTGTGCCGCGGGGTGTGCCGGGGCGGCGGTGGTGGCGCGCGGGGGCGCCGTGCGCGCCGCGGCGGCGGCGTGGGTGCTGGACGGGGCCGCGTGTGCGGTGGCGCTGGCGTGCGCGGCCGCCTGCGCGTGCGTCACCGCCGCGGTGTGGTGCGCCGGCGTCTGCGTCTTCTGCTGCGCGTTGGCCGTTCCGGCCGTGGCGGCCAGGGCGGCCGCGGCCACGACGATCAGGCTGAACCTCGACATCGATCTCCTCCCGGTAGGGGTGCCGCCCGGACGCGCGGGAGCGTCCCGCCGGTCCGGCCACGTCCGCGTCTCGAAACGCGAGCGTGAGCCGCAACCTAGCCGGCCAAGCTGACCGTCCCCTTACATCGGGAGCCCTGGAGATTACCGCGAGATTAGCGTGTACGAACGATTCAACGAAAATCCTCACGCAGAGACGCGGAGGCGCGGAGAGATCCCGTCGTTCTCTCCGCGCCTCCGCGTCTCTGCGTGAGACGATCTTTTACGAAGCCGAGTCCTGCTCCGGCGCCGCGCCCGCACCCGCGCCCGCCAGCTCCTTGAGCGCGGCCTTGCGCGAGAGCCGCAGGCGGCCCTTCTCGTCGATCGAGAGGAGCTTGACCTGCACGGTGTCGCCCTTCTTCAGCACGTCCTCGGTCTTGTCGACCCGGCTGTCCTGGATCTCGGAGATGTGCAGCAGCCCCTCGGTGCCCGGGGTGATCTCCACGAAGGCGCCGAAGGTGGTGGTGCTCTTCACCACGCCCTCGTAGATGCGCCCCACCTCGGGCTCCTCCACCATCCCCGCGATCATCCGCCGGGCCCGCTCGCCGCCCTCGCCGCTCACGCTGGCGATGGTGATCGTCCCGTCGTCGTCGATGTTGATGGTGGCGCCGGTGGCCTCCTGCAGCCCGCGGATGGTCTTCCCCTTGGGCCCGATCACCTCGCCGATCTTGGCGGGGTTGATCTTCATGGTGATGATGCGCGGCGCGTACTTGCTGAGCTCCGCGCGCGGACCCGAGAGCGCCTCCTCCATGATGCCGAGGATGTGCAGCCGCGCGCGGTGCGCCTTCTCCAGCGCCTCGCGCATGATCTCCACGGTGAGCCCGGCGATCTTGATGTCCATCTGGATCGAGGTCACCCCCTCGCGGGTGCCGGCGACCTTGAAGTCCATGTCGCCCAGCGCGTCCTCGGCGCCCAGGATGTCGGTGAGCACGGCCACGCGCTCGCCCTCCTTGATCAGCCCCATCGCCACGCCGGCCACGTGCGCGCGCATCGGCACGCCCGCGTCCATCAGCGAGAGGGAGCCGGCGCACACCGAGGCCATCGACGAACTGCCGTTGCTCTCCAGCACGTCCGACACCACCCGCAGCGTGTACGGGAACTCCTCGAAGGGCGGAAGCAGCGGCTCCAGCGCCCGCTCGGCCAGCGCGCCGTGCCCGATCTCGCGGCGGCTGGTGCCGCGCACGGGGCGGACCTCGCCGGTGGAGTAGGGCGGGAAGTTGTAGTGCAGCATGAAGCTCTTGTTCTGCTGCTGCGCGTAGTCGATGGTGTCGTAGTTCTGCACGTCGCCCTGCGTGCCCAGCGTGGCGGTGCCCAGCGCCTGCGTCTGCCCGCGGGTGAAGAGCGCCGACCCGTGCGCGCGGGGGAGCACCCCCACCTCGATGGTGATGGGGCGCACCGTGTCGGTGTCGCGCCCGTCGCTGCGCACGCCCTCGGAGAGGATCATCTCGCGCATCGCGCGCTTCTCGATCCCCTTCAGCACCTCGCCCGCGTCCTTGTCGGCCGTGGGGAACTCCTCCAGCAGCGCGGCGACCACGTCGGCCTTCACCTGCGCGGTGGCGGCGTTGCGCTCGGCCTTGTCGGCGACCTTCAGCGCGGCCTGCAGGGGCCCGGTGCCCATCTCCTCCACGCGCTGGCGGAAGGCGGCATCCACCTCCTTGGGCGTCCACGCCATCGTCTCCGGCTTGCCGGCCTCGGCGATCAGGTCGAGCTGGATCTGCACCAGCTCCTTGATCCCCTGGTGCGCCACCAGCAGCCCCTCGGCGATGTCGGCCTCGGCCACTTCGAGCGCGCCGCCCTCCACCATCATGATCGCGTCGGCCGAGCCGGCCACGATGATGTCGAGGTCGCTGTACTCCAGCTGCTGGAAGGTGGGGTTGAGCACCCACTGCCCCTGGATGCGGCCGATGCGCACCGCGGCGATCGGCCCCTCGAAGGGGATGCGGCTGAGCGAGAGCGCCAGCGAGGCGCCGGTGATCCCCAGCACGTCGGCGTCGTTCTCCTGGTCGGCGCTCACCACGGTGACGAAGATCTGCGTCTCGTTGGCGAAGCCGTCGGGGAAGAGCGGGCGCAGCGGCCGGTCGACCAGCCGCGCGGAGAGGATCTCCTTGTCGGAGGGGCGCCCCTCGCGCTTGATGAAGCCGCCGGGGAACTTCCCCGCGGCGTAGGTGCGCTCGCGGTATTCCACCGTGAGCGGGAAGAACGGGAGGTGCGTGGGGTTGTCCTGCGCCGTGGCGGCGCAGAGCACCATCGTCTCTCCGAACATCACGGTGCAGCTCCCGTCGGCCTGACGGGCCATCTTCCCCGTCTCGATCGTGAGCGGGCGTCCCGCGAACTGCCGTACCAGCTTTGCCATTTCCGAATTCCGTTTTCTCGGTTGCCGGGGGAGAGCCGCGATGGGTGTCCACGCTCCCCCGAGACGCGGACGCCAGATTCGCTTGCTGCTTTGCTTCTCGCCAATCCCCCGCGGGGGAAAGCGCGACGGGGCCGCACGGCGTGTGCCGTGCGGCCCCGTCCCATCCCTCTATTTCGTGCCCGTCGGCTGGCCGGCGGGGACGCGAAGGCCCGGCGCGCGGGGCGCCGTGGCCGGTTTCGCGGCCGAACCGCTGCCCACCCGCTTCGGCCCGCCGCTCAGTGGCGCAGCCCCAGGTCGGCGATCAGCGCGCGGTACCCCTCGAGGTCGTTCCGGCGCAGGTAGTCGAGCAGGCGGCGGCGCTGGCCGACCATCTTCAGCAGGCCGCGGCGCGAGTGGTGATCCTTCTTGTGCGCGCGGAAGTGACCGGTCAGGTCGTTGATGCGCGCGGTGAGCAGCGCGATCTGCACCTTGGTGCTGCCGCGGTCGCTCGCGTGGAGCTGGTACTTCTTGACGATCTCGTCGCGGTTTTCGACCGTGAGAGCCATCGATCGGACCTCCTGAAGAGTCTGGTGCTGGTCAGGGAGTGCCGATCCGGTGAAATCTCGCATGGAAACTTCAAGCGGATCAACTGGTAAGCCGTAGAAGATAACGGCTGGCGCGCGAGATAACAACCCGGAACAGCATTTCACGCAGAGGCGCAGAGCCACGGAGAGGCACGGAGGTCTCTCTCCGCGCCTCCGCGTCTCTGCGTGAGACCTGTCAGAGCTCGTCGCCTGGATCGGGGGGGACGTCAGGGACCTTCGCGAGCACACGCTCGAGTGCTTCGCGGCTCCCACGCCGCGCGCGCTGCTCGAGGTAGTCGTCGGAGAGGAACGCCGCGAGCTTTTCCGCCGCCGCGCTGGCGAGGAACTGATCGACGGAGATGCCGTCCTTCTCCGCGACTTCCTTGATCTTCTCGTAGATCGAGTCGGGAAGCCGTACGCTGACCGTGCTCATGTCGTCTCCCAATCAGTGCCGAGCTCCACGTCGATCGGCGACATTCTTCTCCTACCAAGATACGAAGACGCGACGCATCCCCCAACAGGATACCGGTGTCGCCAGTAGCGACAATAGCGGCTTGGTTGCCAACGGACGATTTCACTCATATAATGGACGTGGTAAACCAACCAGGAGAGAGAGCATGGCCCACACTGCACATTCACCCGCCCGGCGCGCGGCGGGGAGGCCGGGGACAACGGACCTCCGCAAGGTGTTTCGCCGGCGTACCGAGGCGCTGATCGAACGGATCGCCGCGGGGGCGTCGGACGAGGCGCTCGCGGCGGCGCTGGAGGCGCCGTCCGACGTGGGTGGGCTGGCGCGGCTGCTCTCGGACCTGGCGGCGATTGGGATGAACGTCGAGAGCATCGATCCGTTCGCGGAGGCAATCGCGCGCGGCGTCGAGGCCAAGCAGGAGCTGCTGCGCGAGGCGGGCGGCGGGTGGAGCAGCACGCGCGTGGCCACGCACCTGGGGATGACGCGGCAGGGGGTAGACAAGCGCCGGAAGGGAGGGAAGCTGCTCGCGCTCCAGAGCGGGCAGGGCGACTACCTCTACCCCGTCTGCCAGTTCACCGAGCACGGCGTGCTTCCCGGGATCGACCGCTTCCTCGCGGCCTGCCCTTCCAGTGGCGGCTGGACGCGGCTCGACCTCCTCCTCACGCCGGCCGAGGAAATCGGCGACCGCTCGCCGCTCGAGGCGCTGCGCCATGGTGACGTGGAGGCGGCCCAGCGCGTCGCCTCGATGTTCGGTGAGCTGGGCGGGCCCTCGGGCCCCGACGCGTGAACGCGCAGGGGCCCGCGCCCCCGGCCGACCTCCACACCCGCCGGCTGCCCCTCCAGAAGCTCCCGCCGGACACGCCGCTCTGGCGCGTGCACGACGACCGGCGCGACCCGATCTGGTTTGGACCCGCACCCGGCGCCGGGCCGCATGGGCGGTTCGACGCGGGCGCGGCCGAGTTCCGGGTGTGCTACGTCGCCCTCTCGCCGGCGGCGGCGTTCGCGGAGACGTTCCTCCGCAACCCGGGCCGGCGCATGCTGGACCGTACCTTCCTCGGCAGCCGCGCGCTCACCGCCCTGACGAACCGGCGGCCGCTGTCGCTCGTGCGCCTTCACGGGCCGGGGCTGGCGCACGTCGGCGCCACGGCCGAGGTCACGCACGGGCCCGCGTACGAGCTGGCGCGGGAATGGTCGCTCGCCCTCTGGGCCCACCCCGCGCAGCCGGACGGCATCCTCTACAACTCGCGCCACGACGACGATGAGCTCTGCGCCGCGCTCTTCGATCGCGCGTCGGAAGCCATCGGCCACGTGAGGTCGGAGCGCCTGCTGTCGAGCCTGCTCCTGCGCGGCCTGCTCACCCGTTACCGCGTGAGGTTCGATCCACGCGGGTAGGCCCATCCCCCCGTCACCCCTGGAACGTCCGCCCATGCACTGGTTCGTACTCGTCGGCGTGGTGATCGTGATCGTCGGGTTCGTGCTGCGGCTGAACCCGCTGCTGGTGGTGACGGTGGCGGGGATCGCCACCGGGCTCGCGGGCGGGCTCGACCTGGCCGCCGTGGTGGCGGCGTTCGGGAAGAGCTTCGTGGAGAACCGCTACGTGGCCATCGTCTGGCTGGTGCTGCCGGTGATCGGGCTGCTGGAGCGCTACGGGCTGCAGGAGCGCACCCGCGAGCTCATCTCCCGCGTCCAGGCGGCCACCACCGGGCGCGTGCTCCTCGCCTACCTGGCGGTGCGGCAGGTCACGGCGGCGCTCGGGCTCACCTCGCTGGGCGGGCACGCGCAGATGGTGCGGCCGCTCATCGCGCCGATGGCCGAGGCTGCGGCGGAGACGAAGCACGGCGACCTCCCGCGCCGCACGCGCGAGCGCATCCGGGCGTATGCGGCCGCCACGGACAACGTGGGGCTCTTCTTCGGCGAGGACATCTTCATCGCCATCGGCTCCATCCTCCTCATCCGCGGGTTCCTGGAGCAGAACGGCATCATCATCGAGCCGGTCCACCTCGCCCTCTGGGCCATCCCCACCGCCGTCGCCGCCTTCCTCGTGCACGGCGCGCGGCTGCTCCTGCTGGACCGGCGGCTGGCGGCGCAGGTCGCGGCCGAGCGGGAGGAGGCCGCGTGATCACCCTCGAGTTCATCTACGTGCTGATGGGGCTGCTGCTCGGCGGCATCACCCTGGTGAACCTGCGCGACCGGACCAACCGGAAGCGCTTCGGCAACGCGGCGTTCTGGGGGATGTACGCCGCGACCTTCCTCTTCGGCAGCTACCTTCCGCACCTGGTGAGCGGGATCCTGGTGATCGCGATGGCGGGGGTCGCCGGCTCCGGCGGGCTCGGGCGCGGCGAGGCGGACACCACGACGGCGGAGGCGCGCGTGGAGAGCGCGCGGCGGCGCGGGAACCTGCTCTACGTCCCCGCCCTCCTCGTTCCCGGGATCGCGCTGCTCGGCACGCTCACGCTGAAGAAGGCGACGCTGCACGGCGCGCCGCTGGTCGACCCCAAGCAGGTGACGGTGATCTCGCTCGGCATCGCCACGCTGGTGGCGCTCGCCGTCGCGCTGGCGATGCTGCGGCCGGCCGCCTTGGTGCCGATCCGCGAGGCGCGGCGGCTGATGGACACCGTGGGCTGGGCGGCGGTGCTGCCGCAGATGCTGGCGGCGCTCGGGGCGCTCTTCGCGCTGGCCGGCGTGGGGAAGGTGGTGAGCGAGGTGGTGACGCGCTGGATCCCGCTGAACGGCCCTTTCGCCGCCGTCGTGGTCTACGCGCTGGGGATGGCGCTCTTCACCATGCTGATGGGAAACGCCTTCGCCGCGTTCCCGGTGATGGCGGCGGGGATCGGGCTCCCGCTCATCGTCGGGCGCTTCCACGGCGACCCGGCGGTGGTGTCGGCGATCGGGATGCTGGCGGGCTTCTGCGGCACGCTGATGACGCCGATGGCCGCCAACTTCAACATCGTCCCCGTCGCCCTGCTGGAGCTGCCGGACGAGAAGTCGGTGATCCGCGTGCAGGTGCCCACCGCGCTCGTCCTGCTCGTCGTCAACACCCTTCTCATCTACTTCCTCGCCTTCCGCGGATGATGCCGAACCCGGATCCCGCTCCCCCCAGACGTCACCCCGAGGGCGGCTGCGCTGCGTCCACATGGCAGCTCGCATCCACGCACCAACCTTCCCCGCGACGTCATCCTGAGGCCGCCCACACCGCTACCGCCTCCATCCGGAAACCCGCAGGCCGAAGGATCTATAACCGCGTCATCACGAGAGCCGGCGGCCCCCACAGTCCATCCGCGGACCGGCCATGAGCGACCACACGCTCACGCCGGAGATCGCGTCGAAGTTCGCCGGCCTGGCGCTGGCGCACGTCGCGCGCGAGTACCCGCACAAGCTCGACCACGTGATGCGCGGGCCGGGGGACGTGCGCGGCCCGCGCGCGCTGCACCCGGTGTTCTTCGGCAGCTTCGACTGGCACTCGTGCGTGCACGGCTACTGGCTGCTGGCGCGCCTGCTGCGCCGCTTCCCCGATCTCCCCGAGGCGCCGCGGATCGCCGCGCTGCTCGACGCGCAGCTCACGCCGGAGCGGGTGGCGGGCGAGGTCGCGTATCTCCACGAAGACCCGCTGCGGAAGGGCTTCGAGCGCCCGTACGGCTGGGCCTGGCTGCTGATGCTCGCCGCCGAGCTCGCCCGCGACGACAGCGACACCGGCGGCCTCCGCTCGGCCGCGCTGCAGCCGCTCGCCGAGGCCTTCGCGCAGCGCTTCCGCGACTTCCTGCCGAAGGCGACGTACCCGGTGCGCGTGGGTACGCACTACAACACCGCGTTCGCCGTCGCGCTCGCGCTGGAGTATGCGGACGTTTCGGGGGATGGGGAGCTTCGGGAGATGCTGCGCGAGCGGGCGATCGCGTGGTACGGCGACGACGAGGACTGCCAGGCGTGGGAGCCGAGCGGTGACGACTTCCTCTCCTCCGCGCTGATGGAGGCGGAGTGCATGCGGCGCGTGCTGCCATCCGCGGAGTTTGCCCCGTGGATGGATCGCTTCCTCCCCCGCATCGCGAGCGACCAGCCCGCGACGCTCTTCCGCCCCGCGACCGTCAGCGACCGCACCGACGGCAAGATCGCCCACCTCGACGGCCTCAACCTGAGCCGCGCCTGGTGCTGGCGTTCGCTCGCGCGGACGTGGACCGACGGCGACCCACGCCGTACCCGCGCCGAGCTCGCCGCGGACGCGCACTTGGCCGCGAGCCTCCCGCACGTCGCCGGCGACTACATGGGCGAGCACTGGCTGGCGACGTTCGCGCTGCTCGCGCTGGAGGCGTGAGCGCGCGCTGAAACTGATACCATTTCTGATGATTGATTGTGCATTCGGGCAAACAGATTGGTCTCACCCGGAGAACCAGAGGACCAGAGGAAACACGCGAGTTCTCTGGTCCTCCGGTCCTCTGGGTGAGGCATTTTCCTCCTGTCGGAACGCACAACTGATCGGCGAAAATGGTATTACCGCCCGACGGCGAACGCGGGCTCAAACATGGAAGACGTGCCAGTATCCGAGTGCGAAGAACGCCGCGAGCACGCCTCGTTCGACGATCTTCGCCGACAGCAGGCGGCCGAAGCCGCCCTCCGCGGCGTACAGAATCAGCAGGCGCCGCAGGACGACCAGGATGACGAGGAACGCGATCGGGTTGAGCGCGGCGGCCTCGGCCAGGTGTCCATGCATCAGCGCGTGCAGCGCCCGCGTCACCCCACAGGTCGGGCAGTCACGCCCCGTGAGCCACTTCACCGGGCAGAGCGGCACGCCCGGAAGTGCCGGCAGCAGGGCGAACATGGCCAGGCCGCCGAGAAGGACTGCCGTCTCCAGTCTCCGGAGCAGGTCCGGCCTCACGTTGGAAAGAATTCCCATTCTCCCACCGGCTGGCCACTCCTCAGCTTCTTGGCGATCAGGTAGGCGTCGATCCCCATCAGCGGCCAGGTGATCAGCGCGGTGAGCCCCATCGTGACGAAGGCGAGCGCGAAGTTGCAGAGCAGCAGCGTGATCCCTTTCGCCACCTGGCCGAGGACCACCTGGCGAGCCCCGCAATGCAGCACCCCGAGAGAAAGGCCATCAGCAGGGGGTCCTTGGGTGGATCTTCCGGCATGATGAGCCTGGGACCGACATACGATCTCCTGGGTGGCGCCGCATATTGCGGATAGGCGGGCGGAGCAGGAGGAAACGGCGGCGGCGGCGGCGACGGGAATTCGGCGGCAGGCGCACCGGGCTCGGGCAGCGGAGACTTGCAGAAACGGCACAACCGCGCCTCGTCCTGGATCTGCTCGGCGCAATACGGACATGTCTTCATGAGCTGTGCTTTGGGGAGGAGGAGGGAGGAGGAGGGAGGAGGAGGCAGAAAACGAGCGGGAAGGAAGTGCCGCTTCATACTACTCCGGACCGGGGATCACTGCAAGCCAGAGAGACACGATGAATTCTGCCGAGCAATTCCGTGCCGCGCGTGACTTCCTCCTCCGGCGCCGCGAGGACTACGCGGCCGCGTACGGCGGCTTCCGCTGGCCGGCGCTGGACCGGTTCAACTGGGCGCTGGACTGGTTCGACGCGTTCGCCGCCGGGAACGGGCAGACGGCGCTCTGGATCGTGGACGACGGCGGCGCCGAGGTACGCTACTCGTTCGCGGAGATGGCGGAGCGGTCGAACCGCGTCGCCAATTTCCTGCGCGAGCAGGGCGTCCGCCGCGGCGACCGGGTGCTGCTGATGCTGCCCAACGTGGCGCCGCTCTGGGAGGCGATGCTGGCGTGCATCAAGCTGGGCGCCGTCGTCGTCCCCGCGACCACGCAGCTCACGCCCGACGACCTGCGCGACCGCTTCGACCGCGGCGGCGTGCGCCACGTGCTCACCGACCCGGGCGGGACCGCGAAGTTCGCGGAGCTCGACGGCGGCTACACCCGCCTGGTCGCCGGCGGCGATGCACCGGGGTGGACGCGCTTCGAGGACGGCTACGAGGCCGCGCCGGAGCTCACGCCGGACGGCGAGACCCTCGCCACCGATCCGCTGCTCCTCTACTTCACCTCGGGGACCACGTCGAAGCCGAAGCTGGTGCTGCACACGCACCAGAGCTACCCCGTCGGGCACCTGTCGACCCTGTACTGGATCGGCATCCGCGAGGGCGACGTGCACCTGAACATCAGCTCGCCGGGGTGGGCCAAGCACGCCTGGAGCAACGTCTTCGCCCCCTGGAACGCCGGCGCCGCCGTCTTCGTCTACAACTACGCGCGCTTCGACGCGCCGCGGATGCTGGAGACCATCGGCCGCTGCGGCGTCACCACGCTCTGCGCCCCGCCCACCGTCTGGCGGATGCTGATCGGCGAGGACCTCGCGCGCTGGCGCACCGGGCTGCGCGAGGTGGTGAGCGCGGGCGAGCCGCTGAACCCGGAGGTGATCGAGCGGGTGCGGCAGGCGTGGGGCCTCACCATCCGCGACGGCTACGGGCAGACGGAAACGACCGCGCAGATCGGCAACCCGCCCGGACAGCCGCTGAAGGCCGGGTCGATGGGGCGCCCGCTCCCCGGCTACCGGGTGGCGCTGCTGGATCCGGACGGGAACGAGGCGGAGGAAGGAGAGATCGCGCTGCGGCTCGATCCGCCGCCGACGGGGCTGATGGCGGGGTACCTCAACGACCCCGCGCGCACCGCCGAGGCCACGCGCGAGGGCTTCTACCGCACCGGCGACGTCGCCCGTCGCGACGAGGAGGGCTACATCACCTACGTGGGCCGCGCGGACGACGTGTTCAAGTCGAGCGACTACCGCATCAGCCCGTTCGAGCTGGAGAGCGTGCTGATCGAGCACCCGCTGGTTGCGGAAGCCGCGGTGGTGCCGAGCCCGGACCCGGTGCGCCTCGCCGTCCCCAAGGCCTACGTCGTCCTCCGCGGGGAGATGCAGCCTTCACGCGAGCTCGCGCTGGAGATCCTGCGCTTCTGCCGCGACCGGCTCGCGTCGTACAAGCGCATCCGCCGCCTGGAGTTCGCCCCGCTCCCCAAGACCATCAGCGGCAAGATCCGCCGCGTAGAGCTCCGCGGTGCCGAGACCGCGCGGCAGGGCGAGACGCGAGCGGAGAGCGAGTTCTGGTACGAGGACTTTCCGGAGCTGCGGTGATAGAAGCCCGCAGCTCGCAGAGCGCGGTCCGATCACTTGTAGTCCTCCCAATCTTCAACAGATACACCGATGTCCGTAATATCCAACGAGACATTTTCAACCACGTCTGCCGCCGGCCCGCTCTGTCCGAATTCTGGAGCCGCTACGGCTGGATTGAAAGAAAGTCCTACGTACACATCGACAGTCTCGGTTTGCTCGACCTCCTGCTCAATCGAGTCTACAACGTACTTTTCTCCTTCGACCCAGAAGGTCGCGCTCGGATCATCATAGGTAACATCCGCTGTAAAGGGCACTTCCGCGTGAACAACTAGTTCAGCATACCCCTCATCAACGCTCAAGAACTCGGGTTCGGTGAGCTTCACCGCATCTTCGGAAACATGCGTGTCCAGAACCTCTCCTTCTTGATCGGTCAGAATGAAACCTGCTCCCTCAAACTCGCGCGCAATCCGCTCACGGATGTAGGCAGCCGCATAGTGGAACCATCCTCGCGCAATTGCTGCTTGCTGCGGGAGCGCCAAGGCAATTAAGTCGGTTAGTTCGGGGATTGAGCTAAGTGGAATGAGGTCTCCCGAACACGCCTTCCTCACACCCTTATCTCCACTAACAAGGTAAGCTTTCGAGGCATTTGCCTGGCACCATTCCGCAGCTACTGCAACACCAATCGCGTCGGGAAACTCGTTCTTTTTCTCCTCGCGCTTTTCGAAGGGGGGTTCACTGCGGAAGTACTTGTCAAGCACGGGACCAACAAGGAGGCCTGCAACAGGGGAGATTTGGACATTTCCATCCTTGAGGAACTTTTCAAACTGCACGATCAACTCGTCGACGACAGAATCACCATCGAAGTCAAAAATCCCGCCAAAGCCAAGATGCTTCGCGTTTCTGAGAATAACGACGTTCGGATGTACTTTGGTCCCGCGAATGGGCTCAAGCGCGCGTTTCGCATCCGCTACACGGTCACGAATCTTCTTTTGAATTTCCCTATAGTGCACTTCTGTTAAGCGCAAGGTGATCGTCCCGGCTTGAGCGTATCCCAAAAGGGCTTTGAAATCTTTGTGATCGTAGTGGAAGTTCTTCCCCACAAATACTTCTGTATCTAGGAACACGTGGGGTGTCTGAAGCATGGTAGGCTACGTAAACTGTGGAAGCGTGTTGTCAGATCTTCCGGTTCCAGGTCGAAATTTTGCGTGCTCCCGCCGAGCTTCTCTGGCTCTTACGGCAATTCAAGCAACTCCCGCGCCCGCTCATGCACTAGGGACTAGGCGGGCTAGCCGCCGGCCAACCCAGAGGAATGCTTGAGGCGCTCCATCGCTCTTCATCGCAACAACGTGCGCGGTGACGGTGGGGAAGGGGTGGACGTCGCGGAGGCGCTGGACGAGTTCGACGCGCACGCGCTGGCCGTAGAGTCGCCGCCGAAGTCCATCAACGGGAGTTCCACCGTGGCCGCGAAGCCGGCGAAGGTCAGGCGCGGGCCAAGTGCAGCAAGTCGGGAACTGCTCGCAACCCAGGAAATAAATCCCCTCTCCTCCGGCGAGACCAGGCTCGGGTAACTCACTGTGGCTGAAAAACTCCTACCGAGTCCATCTCTCAATACTGTCTATTGGCTGGTTTTTCTTCACTCTAGTCGAGGAGGTTGCTATGCGCTCAGCAATCATGGTGGCGACGGCCCTCGCTTTCGTCGGCTACGGCGTGGGACAGCAGCAGACCAACCCCCAGACGCTCACCCAAGCCTCCTCGTTTCCGCTTGGTGCGGTGATGGCGTTTGCCGGTCCTGAAACCGCTATTCCACAAGGGTGGCTACCTTGCGACGGCCGGCCGCTACCCCGCCGGACATTCCGACCGTTGCTCGACGTTATCGGAACCACATGGGGAGCGTCTGACCCATCGTCGTTCAATCTTCCCGACCTACGAGGTCGAACAATCGTCGGTTCAGGCTCCGGCAACGGACTAACGCCGCGCTCGCTCGGCGCGAGCGTCGGGATGGAAAATGCTCCGCTGCTCTCACATCGTCACACAGCCCCGGCACACTTCCACCTGTGGCTTTTCCCGGGTGGTGGGGCCAACATCAACACGGGGAATGGTTTCAACACAGCGGCGCTCAGAGGCGACAACGGCGAAGGATTCGGCTTACAGACCCCTGGCCACAATACCGCCAGCACGGGTGGATTGCGCACCGACAGCCGGGGTGCCGATCCAACGAGCGAACCCATCGCTGTAAGCCAGCAACCCGGAAGCAACATGCAGCCATCGGCCGTTGTTACCTTTATCTGCCGCGTGCGGTAGCTGCGGTAATCGCACGGGATGAGCGAGCATCCAGTGTAGAACGGGACGTCCGGACGAGCGGACGTCCCGCCTGTTTATTTCAACACCAAAAAATACGCTTTCAGCTCACGGAAGGCCGCGAATCAAGCGGGAGCAAAGGTGATTTGGATTACAGCGCCATCCACAGCACTTCCCGCCCCACCCACTCGTCCTCCTTCATCGACTCGATCAGCGCATCCACCGTGGTGAAGGGGTGTGCGGTCGTGGATGCGCTGCACGAGTTCCGTCGCTGTCGAAGTCCATCAGCCAGAGCCCCACGGTAGCCGCGGAAGCCGGGCGAAGATCAAGCGCGGACCAGATGCCAACTCGGGCGGATCACCCGAACACGAAGTGCGTGCGGATGTAGGGCCACTCGAAGCCGAGCGCCTTCCAGTTCGCGTACGCCGGCGTGTCGCGGCCCGGCGAAGGAGCCTCGATGTCAGCGGCGAAGTGCGTGACGCCGGATCGCAGGCCTTCGCGGAGGAGCGCGTCCACGAGCGCGTGGTCGTCGGCCCATGACGGAGCCATGAGGCCGGGGACGGGGGCCTCCACGCCCATCCATCCCCATCCTCCCGAAGCGAAGAGGCTGCGCGCGGCCACGATACGGCCGTCGCGGCGGAGAACGGCGTGCGTCCAGCCCGGGCGCTCGACCAGCTCCGCGAGCCACGGCCCGGTCGGCAGGCCGTACAGGCGGACGAGGAAACCCGCCCATTCTTCCCCCGTCGCGCGAGAGACGATCTCCACCGCCCCGTCCGTCTCGGGCAGCGACGCAATCAGCTCTCCGGCGGGCCGGTACACGCGCTCCCATGCACCGCGCGGGGAGAATCCGCGCGCCTCCAGCCAGCCCGGGAGAGACGCGGGCTCCGCATGCGGATTGTGGAGGACGACGAAGCGCGCGATGCCCGCCTCGCTATACGTCGCCATCACCGCGTCGACCGTGCGCTCCGTCGCGGGCGCGGCGACGCCCAGGTCGAGCACGGCGTTGAAGTGCGGGAACGGGATCGCGCGGCAGCGCGTGAGCGTGACCCCGTCTACCTGCAGGATCTCGGGGCTGTAGCGCTGGCCGTAGTCCGGCGGGATCGCGGCGTACATGTCGAGCCACGCCTGGACCTCGGCATTCTCGATCGCACGCATCGTATCGGACGCGGAAGGCGAGTCAGGCATGGCGGGGCAGTGCTCTCCGTGTCTCCGCGTCTCTGCGTGAGACCAATCTGGTTACGGTCGCGCCGGTGATGGCGCCGGGACGGGAGCGGGCGCGAGCGGGGGACGCACCGGTACAGGCGCGGGTGCGTTGGCGATGCGGTGCCTGTAGCACTCCGGCGGCGGTACGTAGCGGCGGCCGCGGAAGAGGCCGCGGACGAACAGGTACGCGGCCGCAACGAACCCCATCGCCGAAAGGATGAACCCAAGGAACGTGAGCAGCATCGCGGCCGGGGTCTCGCCCGCACCCACGCGGTCCAACACCCACGCGACGGTGACGAGGATCACCGCGCACAGCATGCCCAGGAGCAGGAAGCGGAGGGCCTCGGCGAAGAGCTCGCGGCGGGTCATGCAGGGAACGTCGGTCCGCGGGCCCCACTGCGAGAAAAGATGCTGCGACAGCCACCAGTGGCGATTCATCCGCAGGACGGCGACGAACACCGCCAGCGCGGCGTAGACGCCGATCACCATCATCACGGCGCCAGCATCTCCCGCCCCACCCGCTCGTCCTCCTTCATCGCCTCGATCAGCGCATCCACCGTGGTGAAGGGGTGGATGTCGCGGATGCGCTGCACGAGCTCGACGCGCACGCGCTGGCCGTAGAGGTCACCATCGAAGTCCATCAGCCAGAGCTCCACCGTGGCCGCGAAGCCGGCGAAGGTCGGACGCGGGCCCAGGTGCAGCAGCCCGGGGAGCCGCTCGCCGTTGATGCGGCCGTAGACGGCGTAGATCCCCTCCTTCGGCAGCATCTTGTCCGGGTCGCCGATCTCGATGTTGGCGGTCGGGAAGCCCAGCTCGCGCCCTTTGTGCTCCCCCTGCACCACCACGCCCTCCAGCGAGTAGCAGCGCCCCAGCAGCGGCGACGCCGCCGCCACGTCGCCCGCGGCGAGCAGCTGGCGGATGCGGCTCGACGACACCGCCTCGCCATCGACCTGGAACGCCTCCACCACGTCCACGCTGAAGTCCAGCTCGCGGCCGATGTCGCGCAGCGTGTCCACCGTCCCCTCGCGGTCCTTGCCGAAGCCGTGGTCGTAGCCGATCACCAGCTCGTCCATGTGCATGCGGCCCAGCAGGATCTCCTCCACGAAGCGGCGCGGCGGGTACTGCTGCAGGGTGCGGGTGAAGGGGACGAAGACCACGTACTCGAGCCCCGAGTCCACCAGGATCTCGCGCTTCTCGGCGGGGGTGGTGAGCAGCGGCGGCGCAAACTCCGGGCGGACGATGCGCAGCGGGTGGGGGTGGAAGGTGACCAGGATGCTGCGCCCGCCCGTTCTGCGCGCGCGGCGGCCGATCTCCGCCAGCACCTCCCAGTGGCCGCGGTGCACGCCGTCGAAGGTGCCGACGGTGACCACGGCCGGGCGCCCGTCGCGCGGCAGCGCCAGCGGGAGCGCGGGGTCGATGGCGTACGGCTCGGGCCAGGCGTTCGGTTCTGCGATCATGTGGACGGTTGGACGAAGACCTTCCGGGGACGGATGATGTTATCGATTCGCTCTCCAATCGCCAGAAGCTCGCCCTCCGTGGAAGCAAGGGCGAGCGGGGTAGCCTCCGGTGCGTCGTCTGGAGCGGGGAGGACGCGGCCGTAGCGCAGCGCCACGATCCCCTCCTCGTCCACGGTGACGCGGGGGAGGTGCGCGGCGGACTCCAGCGGCGAGAGCATCGCGGCGGTGACGCGGTCCGCGTCGCCCAGCGCCTCCAGCGGCACGGCGCGCTCGACCGAGTGCGGGCCGACGCTCGTGCGCCGCAGCGCGCGCAGGTGCCCGCCCACGCCCAGCGCCGCGCCCGCGTCCCGCGCGATGGCGCGGATGTAGGTGCCGGCGCCGCACTCCACCTCCATCTCCACCTCCGGCAGGTCGACGCGGAGCAGGCGGATGGCGTAGATCGTCACCGCCACCGGCTTGCGCTCCACCGCCTCGCCGCGCCGGGCGGCGGCGTACATCCGCTCGCCCCCGACCTTCTTCGCGGAGAAGGAGGGGGGAAGCTGCTGGATGGTGCCCACCTGCGCCCGCAGCGCGGCCTCCACCGCCTCCGCGGAGAGCGAGCGCCACGCGTCGGACGATGCGATCACCTCGCCCGTCAGGTCGTCGGTGTCCGTCGCCTCGCCCAGGCGCATCGTCGCGACGTACGTCTTCGGCAGCCCGGTGAGGTACTCCGCGAGCCGCGTGGCGCGCCCGACGCAGACCAGCAGGAGGCCGGACGCGAACGGGTCGAGGGTGCCGGTGTGTCCAACCTCGCGCGTCTTCAGCGCGCGGCGCACCGCCGCCACCGCGTCGTGCGACGTGGGCCCCACCGGCTTGTCGACCGGGAGCACGCCGCTCAGCGCCGCGACCACTCCTCCTCCGCCCATCATCCGTCAGGTCGCCGGTCCGGGCTTCGGCGACGGGGCCGGGGGAGCCGCCGGCGCGGGGCCGTTCCCCCAGAGCGGGATGGTGGCCGTGGCGAAGTTCACCCCCGCCTTGGTCTGCCGCAGCCAGCCGAGATAGCGGGCGCTGGTGTCCGCGATCGCGGCCGGCGCGCCGCCGCCGTACCAGCGCGAATCGGCGCTGAATACGAGCCGCGGGTCCAGGTCGCCCTGGTCGGTGGTGCGCCAGCGGATCTCCTTCAGCTCGTGGATGTCCTTGGTGAGCAGGTACTCCACCTGGAGCTGCGCCGCGTCGTAGCGGTCGGCGGGGATGTAGAGGAGCTGCTCCACGCGCTGCTCGGCGCCGGGCTCGAACCAGTACTCCACCTCGGTGTTCACCTTCCCCGAGCCCACCAGTTCCACCACCGAGAACTGCGAGAAGCGCGCGGTGGCGTAGGGCTTCTCCGCGTTCTCGCGGTTCGTGCGCAGGTAGGTGGAGTCGTCCTGCTCCACCCCTTCGAGCTTGAGCCCGCGCACCGAGTACCACATAGCGGGCACGTAGACCTTGGATTCGCTGTGGTTGGCCATCTCGAAGGTGGCGCGCGCCAGCACCATGTTTCCCCGCCGGCCGATCGCCTCCAGCACCGGCGTCACCACCAGCGCCGCCGGGCGGTTGCGCGGGACGATCACCTCCTTGTAGACGAAGGTGTACAGCCCCCACGCGGCGGCGATCAGCAGCGCGAAGGCCTGCAGCACGTCGCGCAGCACCCGCGCGCGGGCGTCCTGCGCGGTGAGCCATCCCAGCCGCTCCACGGCCCTGGACGCGGCTGTCGAGGCGGGCTCTGGCTGATGGAGGGGCGGAGCGGGGATCTGGGTCTGCATGGGCGGGGATCGTCGGGGAGGGGTGGCGCGCCCGCCGTCAGGGTAGGACGGACGGGCGTGGAGGGTCAGTCGTCGGCGGGTGCGTCTCCGTCCGCCGCGGGAGCGGGGTCGCGGGGGAGCGCCTCGTGCAGCAGGCGCTCGATGCGCTGCGCCTCCTCGTGCACGCGGTCGATCTCGAAGTGCAGCTCGGGGATGCGGCGGATGTGCAGCCGCTTGCCGAGCTCGCGGCGCACGAAGGGGGCGGCGCTGCGCAGCCCGGCCTGCACCTCCTTGCGCTCGTCGTCGTCGCCCAGCGAGGTGAAGTAGATCTTCGCGTGGTCGAGCTCGGGTGAGGTCTGCACGGCCGTGATGGTGGCCAGCGCCACGCGCGGGTCGCGCACCTCGTCGCGCAGCAGCAGGGTGATCTCCTGCCGGAGCTGCTCGTTCAGGCGGTCGGTACGGCGGAACTGCGGCATCTGAACCCCAGGGGACAGGGGACAGGGAACAGGGGACAGCAAGCGGATGTCACCGCTTCGCAGGCACCGTACCGGTCCCGGAAATCTCATAAGAACACGGAAGGGGACGAGGAGGGGCGAGGGAGCCGGCGCCGCGCGGAGTCCGCAGTTGCTGGCTGTCCCCTGTCCCCTGTTCCCTGTCCCCTGCCGTTCAGTAGAACGTCGTGTACGAATCGAGGATCCGCGCGCGGCCCTCCTCCTCCACCAGCCGGTCGGCCGACTGCAGCACGGACTGCGCGTGCTTGCGGTCGTTCGAGACCACGCAGACGGCCAGCTCGGCGCGGGCGTGCAAGTCCTGCAGCGCCGTCTCCGCCGCGGAGACGTTGAAGCGGGCGTGCAGCCGGTCCTTCAGGCTCTTCACCACCTGGCGCTTGTCTTTCAAAGACTCGCACCCGGGGAGCATCAGCTCCCACACCGCAACGCCGACGATCATTTACGAAAAGTGCTGAGTGCTGAGTGCTGAGTGCTAAGTGCTAAGTGCTAAGTGCTAAGTGCTAAGTGCTAAGTGCTAAGTGCTAAGTGCTAAGTGCTAAGTGCCAGGTGGTTCAGCACTTGGCACTTAGCACTCAGCACTTCTGTTACCGCCCTTCCCGTTCCGCCTCGGCCGCCGCCCCGGCCAGCGTCCGCGCCACCTCTTCGACGCGGTAGCACTCCAGGACGTCGCCCACCTTCACGTCGTTGAAGTTGCGGATGTTCAGGCCGCACTCGAAGCCCTCGCGTACCTCGCGGACGTCGTCCTTGAAGCGCTTCAGGCTCTCCAGCTCGCCCTCGTACACCTGCACCGCGTCGCGGATCACGCGGATGCGCCCGCGGCGGTCCAGCGTGCCGCTGGTGACCATGCACCCGGCCACCGTGCCCACCCGCGGCACCTTGAAGAGCTGGCGCACCTGCGCCGTGCCCAGCATCACCTCGCGCTGCTCGGGGGCCAGCAGCCCCTCCATCGCGCTCCGGACCTCTTCCACCGCCTCGTAGATGATGTTGTAGAGGCGGATGTCCACGTCCTCGCGCTCGGCCACCGCCCGCGCCTCGCCGGTGGGGCGCACGTGGAAGCCGATCACGATCGCGCTCGAGGTCGACGCCAGCAGCACGTCGCTCTCGTTGATGGCGCCCACGCCGCGGTGGATCACCTGCACCCGCACCTCGTTGGTGGAGAGCTGCTCCAGCGAGTCGGAGAGCGCCTGCACCGAGCCGTCCACGTCGCCCTTGATCACCAGGTTCAGCGTCACGTTGTCGCCGCGCGCCAGCATCTTGGTGATGTCGGTGAGCTTCACCCCGCTGCTGCGGATGCGCATCCGCTTCTCGCGGTCCAGCCGCTGGCGCGTCTGCGCCACCTCGGTGGCGCGCTCGGGCTCCATCACCACCATCTGGTCGCCCGCCCCCGGCACCCCCGAGAGGCCGAGGATCTGCACCGGGATCGCCGGGCCGGCCTCCTTCACGGGGCGGCCGCGCTCGTCGAGCATGGCGCGCACACGGCCGTGCTGCAGCCCCACCACCACGTGGTCGCCCACGCGCAGCGTGCCGTTGGTCACCAGCACCGTGGCCACCGGGCCCTTCCCCACGTCGAGCTGGGCCTCGATCACCGTGCCCAACGCCTCGCGGTCGGGGTTGGCCTTCAGGTCCTTGAGGTCGGCCTGCAGCAGCACCAGCTCCAGCAGCCCGTCGACCCCCGTCCCCTTCTTGGCCGAGACCTCGGCGCTCTGCACCTCGCCGCCGAAGTCCTCCAGCACCACCCCGTGCTGCAGCAGGTCCTGCTTGACCTTCATGGGGTTGGCGTCCGGCAGGTCGACCTTGTTCACCGCCACCACCAGCGGCACCCCGGCGTTGCGGGCGTGGCTGATGGCCTCGATGGTCTGCGGCATCACCGAGTCGTCGGCCGCCACCACCAGGATCACCACGTCGGTGACCTCGGCGCCGCGGGCACGCATGGCGGTGAAGGCCGCGTGGCCGGGGGTGTCGAGGAACGAGATCGCCCGCCCGTCCGGCAGCTCCACGTGGTAGGCGCCGATGTGCTGGGTGATGCCGCCCGCCTCGCCCGCGATCACGTTGGTCTTGCGGATGTAGTCCAGCAGCGAGGTCTTGCCGTGGTCCACGTGGCCCATCACGGTGACCACCGGGGGCCGCGGGCGCAGGTCCTCCTCGGCGTCCGCCTCGACCTCTTCCTCCTGGTCGCCGACGTACTCCTCCTCGCGCACCGCCTTGAAGCCGAACTCGTCCAGCAGCAGCTCGATCTGGTCGAAGTCCAGCCGCTGGTTGATGGTGACCATCAGCCCCAGGTTCTTGAACGCCGAGCCGATCAGCTGCGTGGCGGGCACGTCGATCAGCTCCGCCAGCTCGGCCACGCTCAGGAACTCGTTCACGCGCACGGTCAGCGCCTCTTCGGCGCGCCGCTGCTTCTCGGCCTCCATGCGCTCCTCGCGGAGCGCCCCGCGGTCCACGTGGGGCCCGCGGCGCTTCTTGCGCCCGCCGGACTCCATGGCCGCCATGGTCTTGCGGAAGGTCTGGTCCACCGCCTCCTGGTCGACCCACCCCTTCCCCTTCTTCCCCTTCTTCTTGTCCTTCTTGCGCTCGCCCCCGGCAGACGCGCCGGCGCCGGGGGTCGCGGGACGCGCGCCGCCGCCGCCCGCCGGGGCGCCCCCGGCGGGGAAGCCGGCGCGCGCCGGGGTCGGCGGCCCGAAGGGGCGCGCCGGACGCGGCGGGAAGCTCTCGCCGCGCGCGGGGCGCGGCGGCTCGCCCTCGCGGCGGCCCTCGGCCGGAGCGCCGGGGCGCGCGGGGCGCACCGACGGCGGCGGCGTGGGGCCGCGGTCGCGCGGCGGCGCGCCGGCGCCCGGCGTGGCCGAGGCGGCGGGGCGGAACTCCTCGCGCCGCCCCTCGGGGCGCGCGGGGCGCAGGTCGGGGCGCAGCTGCCGGCCCCCCTCGGGGCGCGCCGGCGTGGGGCGCGCGGGGGTCGGGCGCGCCGGCTCGGGGCGCGCCTCGGCCGCCGGCGCCTCCGCCTCGGGGGCGGCGGCGGCGGGCTCGGGCGCGGCCTCCGCCGGGGCGGCGGCCTCGGGGGCGGCCGGCTCGGCCGCGGCCTCGGGGGGCGCGGCCGGGGGCTCGGCGGTGTCGACCACCACGGTGACGCCCACGGGCTCGCGCCCGCCGCTGGTCACCAGCTCGGCGCCGCGCTCGGCCGCGGCCTCGGCGGCCTCGCCGGCCAGCGCGTCGGCGGCGTCGGCCGCCGGCGAGGCGGTGCTGTCGGCCGCGGCGGCAGAGGCCTCGGCCGCCTCGGGCTCGGCGCCCTCGGGGAGGTCTTCGCGCTTGCGGCGGCGGCGGCGCGGCGCGCTGGCCGCGTCGCCGATGGCGGCTTCCACGGCCTCGCCCACGTCGCGGTGCCCCAGCCGGCGCTCGCGCTCCAGCCAGGTGCGCACCCGCGCCACGTGCTCGTCGGAGATGTCCGACATGTGGCTGCGGACGGGGATGTCCATCTCCCGGAGGAGTTGCACCAAGGCCTCTGCCGGAACGCTCAGCTCCTTGGCGACTTCGAAGACACGCATCAGTGGCTGCTATCCTCCGTTACGAATCAGACGGCCCCTGCGGGGTCCGGAGCGCGGCCGCCAGGTCGAGGGCGCGCCGCGCGAAGTTCCTGTCCTTGATTCCCAGCGCGCTCACGGGGCCCTGCCCCATGGCCGCCCCGATCTCCGCACGCGTAAGGCACGCGGCGTAGGGAACGCCGCGCGCCTCGAGGAGCGGGACCAGCTTCTTGGTCTGCGTGGGGGATGAGTCGGCGGCGATGAGCACCCCGGCGACTTCGCCGTCGCGCACGCTCTGGCGGGTGCCGCCGGTGCCGTGGACCACCGCCCGCGCGCGCGCGGCCAGCCCCAGGAGGTCCATGAGCGCACGCTCCGGCGGGGGGGCCGGGCGCGCGGGTCGGTCGCCGGCGCTCCCCACGTCGCGATCAGTCCGAGGCCGCCAAGTTCTCTGCGGCGCTCCCACGTGTCAACCCCTCGCTGCCCTCGTCCTCGTCCGCCCCGCCGCTCTCGGCCGGCGCATCCGCGCCCGCGCCGGCTTCCGCCTGCGCCGCCGCGGCCGCGCCCTCGGCCTCCTCCTCCACCGTCATCTCCTCGATCAGCTGCGCGATGCGCTCCGCGTCGGCCGCGCCGATGGCGGGGATGCGCAGCAGGTCGTCGCGGTCCAGGTCGATGATGTCGTAGAAGGTGTTGTACCCCGCCGCCTGCAGCGCGGCCAGCGTGGCCGGGGGCAGGTCGAGCTCGTTCAGCGGGAAGTCGGCGCTCTCGAACTCGCCCTCGTCGCCACCGCCGAAGAGCGCGCGCTCGGCGCCGTGCTCCAGCCACTCGCGCGAGCCGTACAGGTCCAGCTGCCAGCCGATCAGCTGGCTGGCCAGGCGCACGTTCTGCCCGTTGCGGCCGATGGCCAGCGAGAGCTGGTCCTCGTCCACGATGGCGGTCATGGTGCGCGCCTCGTAGTCGCTGATCACCTTGGCCACGCGGGCCGGGGCCAGCGCGCGCTTGGCGAAGACCTCGGGGTCCGGGTGCCAGGGCACGATGTCGATGCGCTCGCCGCCCAGCTCCTGCACCACGGCGCGCACCCGCGAGCCCTTGAGCCCCACGCAGGCGCCCACCGGGTCGATGCTCTCGTCGCGGCTCGAGACCGCCAGCTTGGTGCGCCCGCCCACCTCGCGGGAGACGGCGCGGATGTCCACGATCCCCTGGCTGATCTCGGGGACCTCGAGCTTGAAGAGCGCGGCCACGAAGAGCGGGTCGGCGCGGGAGAGGATCAGGCGCGGCCCCTTGGGCGTCTCCTCCACCTTCTTCAGCACGGCGCGGATGGTCTCGCCCTGGCGGAAGCGCTCGCGCGGGTTCTGCTCCTTCCACGGCACGATGGCGTCGGCCTCGCGGGCGCGGTTGAGCAGCACCACGAGCTTGCCGCGCTCCACCTGCTGCACCTCGCCGCTGAGCAGCTCGCCCACGCGGTGCTCGTACTCGTCGCGGATCTTCTGGCGCTCGCCCTCGCGCACGCGCTGCAGGATGCGCTGCTTGGCGGCCATCACCGCGTTGCGGCCGAACTGCGCGAACTCGACCGGCACCTCCATCACGTCGCCGACCTCGAAGTCGGGGTCGTCCCAGCGCGCCTCCTCGAGCGAGGTCTGGCGCGACGGGTCCTCCACCTCGGCCACCACTTCCTTCAGCACCGTGATGTTGATGGCGCCGGTGTTCTCGTCGATCTCGATCTCGGCCTCCACGTTGGGGCCGTAGCGCTTGGCCAGGGCGGCCAGGATGCCGTCCTTGATCAGGTCGTGGAGCTCGTCCCGCGAGATCGCCTTGTTGGCGGTCATCTCGCGGAAGGCCGCGAGGACGTTCGTCGCGTTGTTCATGGCCTCAGTCGGTTCAAAGATCCGCGGCGGGGCTCACCGGCCGCCCCACCGGTACACCAGGTGCGCCTTCTCCACCTCGGCGAGCGGGAAGCGCACCTCCTCGCCGCCGGGGATCCGGAGCGCCACCGTCTCCACGCCGCCCTCGCCCGCTTCCAGCCCGAGCAGCTCGCCCTGCAGCCGCCGCGCCTTCCCCGCCAGCGTGCCGCGGCCGCGCACCGACACCTCGCTGCCGGCGAAGCGGCTCCAGTCGCGCGGCCGCACCAGCGGGCGCTCCACCCCGGGCGAGCCGACCTCGAGCACGTAGCGCTCGGAAAGGTCGGCGCGCGCGTCGAGCATGGGCTCCAGGGCGCGGCTCACGGCGGTGCAGTCCTCCACCGAGATCGCCGGGGTGCCGGGCACCGAGTCCGGGCGGTCGATGGAGACGCGCAGGATGGGCCGGGCGCGGTTCCCCGCCACCTCCAGCTCCACCAGCTCGTACCCCAGCGCCTCCACGCCGCGCTCGATGTCGGCGGCCAGCCCGCTGCCCGTTTCTTCAGGCATCTGCTGCGAACGTCGGGTGATACGGCAACAAAAAAAGCGGGGGCGACCGCTCCCCACTTCGATGGACGGTCCGCCCGAGAGCGCCCGCCAACCTCGATCGAAGCCGAAATATAGGCCCCGCGCGGCACGGATGCAACCCCACGGCGCGCCGCCGCAGGGGCCGCTCCTACCTGAGTGGATCGAGCAGCGGGATGACGGGGGAGAAGTCCAGCGCTGGCAGGCGCGCGACCCAACTCGCGGCCGCGGCGATGAGATCCGCCGCAAGTTCTTCGTCTTCCATCTGGGCCTCCCACTCTGGGAGGAGATCCAGCTCGTAATCGGCCTTCTGCCTGAGCGTGTACATGCGCTGGAGCTCACGACCCAGGCTTCGCACCTGTTCACCGGCCCGCGGGCTCTGCAGGTGCGTGTACACGGCGCCATGGTGGAGCCAGCGAGGCCGGACGTGGTGCCTGCGCTCGATTTCGTTTCGGACGAGCAGGTAGAGCGCGTAGTACGCACGGCCATAAGCCGTGCGCACGCGTGCCGCTCCGGTTCCGCGGAATGCGTTTGCGAGGCCGCGTTCGATCACGAGCCCACGTGCCACCGTGAGGAACTGCGCAGGCTCGAACACGTCGTCACTTCTTCGGGAAGTAGTCGATCCAGATGGACATGAATTGCTCCACGCCGATCTGCTCCTCCACGAGGCGATAGAAGTCGCCCATGGTCTGGGCCGACAGCTGGACCCGGTCGCGCGGATAACGGACCATCACGTACTGCTTCTCCGGCCGGATCTCCAGGTCTGCGTCCCAGCCGAGACGCTCGACCGCGGACTGGAATGCGGCGGTGACACACTCCCAATCCATCTCCATGCGCCGCCCGCCGGCAGGGATGAGGAACTCGTCGTCCTCTGCGCCCAGCTCGTCCGCGGGTGTGTGGATCACCGAGATCATGGCCGTAGAGGCTCGGGTGACGGTGGAAGGTCGGCCTTCAATCTAATCCCCTCTGGACGGGCCGTACAGAGAACCGCACAAAGCGGCCACCGCCGCTCCGCGTCCGCGCAGACACCGTCGAGGGCTCACCCGGCCTCGCCGGATTCGGCGTGGCGGATGCCGGGGTCGGCGGAGTCGCCGCGGCGGCCGGAGGGGGAGTAGTAGCGCCGCAGCTGCGCGGCCACGCCGTCGAGGTCGGGGAAGAGCTTGCGCTCGTCCAGGGCGCAGAGGTCGAGCTGGTCGCGGACGTAGTTCACCCGCTCCTTCGGGATCAGGAAGCGGGTGAGGGCGTGCGACAGCCCCTCCTCGCGCAGGATCCGCTCGAACGACTGCGTCTTGTCGGTGCTGATGGTGAAGGTCGCCGACTGCGCGATGATGCGGTCGTCGAGGGCGGGCGGGTCGAGCATGCAGACGAAGCGCGCGTCGCCGAGGTGCGGGCACGCCATCAGCTCGGCCAGCGAGGCGATGCCGCGCGCCTGCAGCATGGCGTCGAGGTCCTGCACCAGGAAGGCGACCGGGGGGAGGTCGAAGTGCTCGTGCACCAGCCGCCAGTTGAGCCGCCACACCACCTTGTCGCTGTCGGGCGGGCCGGCGAGGGTGGCGAAGTGCGCGGCGATGAGCGGCGAGTAGCTCCAGTCGAGCAGCCGCGTGGGGACGCCGTGGTGCTGCGCCGAGACCAGCAGCTCCCACTCGTCGCCCGGCTGCGAGCGGAGGAAGGGACGGGAGTAGCGGATGAAGTTGCGGAGGACGTGCTCCTCCAGGTGCGCCTTGGTGTGCGCGGGATGCGCGCCGCCCAGCCGGTCGAGGCTGGTGAGCAGCGGCCACTCGGGCGAACCGGAGCCGCGGTACACGGAGGTGTCGCGGATGCGCCCGCTCACCGCGTCGTGCTCCCGCGGCGTCACCCGGTCCAGCAGCTCGCCCAGGCTCTCTACGCGCTGCTCCTCGATCCCCTCGAACCCGCTCCTCGCCATCCCTCCGCTCCGCTCGCCGTGAGCCGCGAGCAGCCTGGAATTTCCGTTCCGCTCCAGGCGCATGCGGACGGGAAACTCACACGAGGCGGGGAGACGATGGGGACCGTGGTCGGGATCAGCCCCGGTCGTCGCCGCCGTACTTGCGGAGGAGGCGGAAGGGGCGGGCGATCCGCGCCAGGGTCAGCGCGCGGCGCGTGCCTCCCGCCTCGGCATAGTCTTCCGGCGAGGCGACGAACATCGAGCGCAGGAGGAAGGCGAGCTTGGCGGAGATTCCCGGGCGGAGGGCGACCTGCGCCCGGAAGTACGACGCCGGCGAGGAGGTCCCCGCCAGCGTCTGCGCGGCCATGCGGCGCGCGAGCGCCCGGGTGCCGCGATCGGGCGGGAGCGCCGCCCAGAGCGCGGGGGCGGGCGTGGCGAAGAGGTCTTCCGAGAGGAGGAGGCTCACCTGCAGGGCCCGCGCGCACCCCCAGGCCTTCGCCCGCGCGGCCACGCCGCCCCATTCGTGCGCCGGGAGCACGCGGGCGAGCCGGGCGATGGAGAGGATCCCTTCCAGCGCCGACCAGGCCTCCTTCGAGGCGTGGATCGAGAGCGCGAGGAGATGGTCGCCCACACCCAGCACCGGCACGGCGGCGCCGGCGACCGGGAGGGTCTGCCGCCGCTCCCACACCCCGTCGAGCGTCTCGGTGTAGCCGAAGATCCGCTTGCCGAAGCGCCAGTGCAGCTCGACGATCACGGGGCCCCGCGAGAGGGCCAGGTGGTGCCCGTCGCGCAGCATCGCGGCGCGTTGCGCGGGGGTGCCGAACGGCGTCCCCGCGAACCCGAGCTCCCCGAGCGCCGCCACCGCCCCGTCGAGCGCGGCGGGCTCGAGCACCAGGTCCAGGTCGCCGAAGCGGCGCAGCGAGGGATCGCCGTAGGCCTGGATGGCGAGCGCGGGGCCCTTGTACGCCAGCACCCGGATCCCCCGCTCCTCCAGGCGGCGGACCACCGCCAGGAGCTCGGCGGTGAGCGCCATCGCGGAACGCGACCCCTCCAGCACGCCCGGGCGGAACGCGGCGAAAAGCGGGGCCCCCGCGGTGCCGAACGAGCCGAGATAACGGGCGAGGAGGGGAAGCATCCCGTGACGCACGGCGAGGGCGCGGAGCCGCTCGGCATCCACGCCCTCGACGAGGGCCGGGTCACGCGGACCATCCGGCTCGAGCACCGAGCGGGCGCACGCGAGGAGGAGCGGGTGCTCCCGCGACGGCGCGGCCACCGCCGGCGACGCCACCTCAGCCCGCGGCGAGGCGCGCGACCCGCTCCACCACCTGCGGCACCACGGCGAGGTCGCGGGGATACGAAAGCCTCCACACGGGCACCCCGGAAGCGACGCGCGACGCCCAGGCGAGGTGCCGCCGGAGCCGTTCGGGGCCCCGCAGCAGGTCGTTGAAGGTGTTGGTGGTCAGCCCGACGAACGCCTCGCGCGCCGTGGTCGGCTCCAGCCGCACGTCGCTTTCCGAGGCCTCGGGCGGGTGCAGGAACACCAGGGCGGCCAGCGGGGTCGGCGCGCGCTGCATGGAGGCCTCGGGGATGCGCAGCACCGCCTTGGGCGTGCCCCCGTTCATGGGCACCCGCGGCGCGCCGGGACCGAAGAAGTGGTCCGCCATCTCGGGGAAGAGCTTCATCCGGCTGGGTCCCGGCTGGCCGATCCACCCGCCGGCGCGCTCGTCGAGCACCAGCAGGTCGTCGGTGAGCAGGCGGTGCCCCGCCGCCAGGAACGCGGCGCCCAGGCTCGACTTCCCGTAGCCGCAGTCGCCCAGGAAGGCGACGGCGCGGCCGTCCACCACCACGCTGGTGGAGTGGAGCGGCTCGATGCCGGCGCAGAGCAGCGCGAACGAGAGCACCTGGTTGAGCAGGTAGGTGTGGAACGCCTCGTCCGTCGCCGCGGCCAGCGGGCGCGAGTAGACTTCGGACCCCCGCTCGCTCACCACGAACTCGAAGAGGCCGGTCCAGCAGAGGTAGACCGCGCCCCCGGGAAGCACGCGCTGCAGGTACCACGCACCCTCCGCCGGCGGCTCGAGGCGCAGCGCCTCGGCCGCCTCGGCCAGGAGCGCGGCGGGGATGGAGGCGTGGATGGTGATCTCCGGCGGCTCCGGCGAGGCGGGCGCGAGCCCGGGCGGCAGCGGCCACTCGCTGGCGATGCTGACGCCGTACAACGACGAACAGCGTGCCGCCGGAGCGGGCACGCCGTTCATCCCGATGCTCTCCTGGTCCGCCCAGCCAGTCACGGCAGCGCTTGCAGGCGCGAATCAGGCCGTGCTGCCGGTGGCCTTGGACTTGGGCGCGGCGAGGCCGCCGTCGCGCCGCGGGCCCGTGGCGCCGCGGGTGAGGTCCTGCATGGAGCCATGGACGTCCACGTGCGGAGCGGCGTACACCTTCTTCGACTCTGCGTTTGCCATCGGAGGTCTCCTGGGGCGAGGTTGGAACGGGCAGAAAGCGGAACCGACCGGTGCGGCCGGCTAGCGGGCGGCTGGGAAGGCTTGGAGCCAGAGCTCGAGACCCATCAGGTCGGACAGAGAAAACATAGTCGCGGTGCCTTCTTCAGGCAACCCGCTCGTGACGGCGCGGAGCTCGGCTGCCACGCGGTCACGGAGCACGTACCCCGCGGCGACGGCCGTGCCGTCGCCCAGCCCCGCCGCGCCGTCGGCGGCGTAGAGCGCGAGCGACCGCTCCGCCGTGTCGGTGAAGTCGGCCTTGGTGCGGCGCCGCGTGATGGCGGGTGGAAGCACGTTGGCCATCGCGTCGCGCAGCAGCCCCTTGGGCACACCGGCGCGGTTGCGCACCTCGCCGGGCACGCGCAGGAAGAAGGCGACCAGGTCGCGGTCCAGGAACGGCATGGCCAGGTCCAGCCCGTAGCGGGCGGCGAGCTTCACCTCCCATTCCAGCGTGGTCTGGTAGACCGGGTTGCGCAGCAGGCCGTAGAGCGAGCGTGCGTCGGTCTTTACGAAGGGTGCGTCGAAGGTGGTGGTGCGCCCTCCGCCGCGGTGCCGCTGCAGCCGCTCCGCATACCAGTGCAGCTCGCGCTTCCGGCGCCTCCGCCGCAGCCGCTGCACCAGCGTGTGAGCCCTGCGCGGCAGCGCCACCCGGACCACGTCTCGCACCAGGCGCTGCCGAAAGTGGCGGGGCGAGATGTCGGTGTACCAGAGGGTGTACTCGTGCAGGTGACGGCGCACCGTCTTCCACCGCAGCCGCCACGCGAGCCCGGCCAGGTAGCTCTGGTCGAAGAGCACCTGGTCGCCCCAGAGCCCGTTCATCAGCACCCGCGCGCCCCGCCGCCCGGCGGTGACGTTCAGCTCGGCGTTGGTGGCGCCCAGCTCGTCCACCACGGGGCCCTCGGCGTGCCACACGTTGGCGCGGTGCGTCTCGCCCAACCCGGGAAGCAGCGGCACCCACAGGATCTCGCTGCCGTAGTGCCGCTGGATCGCCTCCACGAACTCGCGCTCGTCGCCGGGCGAGCCGGGCGGAGAGTCGTAGGAGATGCCGACCAGGTCGGGCCACGCGCCGGGGTCCGCGGCCCGCAGCGCCTCGGCGTAGCAGAAGATCGAGGACGAGTCCAGCCCCCCGCTCACCGAGACCGCCACCGGGCCGGCGGCCCGCAGCCGGCGCCGCACCGCCTGCGCCATGTAGTGGCGCGCCTCCTCCACGTACTCCGCGTGGCCGCGCCGCGCGGTCTCGCGCTCCGGGCCGAAGTCCCAGTACTTCACCCGGCGTTCGCCGCCGGGTGAGAACTCGGCGAAGTGCGCCGCCGGTACGCGCGCGACGCCGGTGAACAGGGTCCCCTCGTCGCTCGCGATCTCCACGTCGCGAAGGAGGTAGGCGGCAAGCTCGCGGTCGTTCGCGCCCGCCTCCACCCCGGGTGCGGCGAGGAGCGCCTTGACCTCCGACGCGAACAGCACCCGGTCGCCCACCGTGGTCCAGTAGAGCGGCCGCATACCGACCCCGTCACGCACCAGCAGCAGGCGCCGCGACGGGGCGTCGTGCAGCGCGAAGGCGAAGTCGCCGATCAGCCAGGGGAGGCAGGCGGTGCCGTGCGCGCGGAAGAGCGCCAGCACCAGCGCCGCGTCGGAGAGCGCCTCCAGCCGGCAGCCGGGAAGCCGGCGCGCGAGCTCCTCCCGGTCGTCGATGCGCCCGTCGAGCGCGATCCAGCTGCCGTCGGGGGCGGTCGGGAGCGCGGGCTCCAGCCGGTCTTCGGGGGTGACCATCAGCCGCTGCAGGCCGACCGCCGAGGGGCCGGCGGCGTGGAAGACCGCGCCGTCGGGCCCGCGGTGGCGGATCGCGTCCGCCATCGTCCGCGCCAGGGCGGGGTCCACCTCGCCCCCGGTCCGGCTCCACGCGCCCACGATCCCGCTCACCGCGCGTCCCTCACGGCAGCGGGGGGAAGAGGGAGAACCCCTCGGTTGGCCCGCCGATCACGAAGCGGCCGCCGCACTGCACCCAGGCGTGCGCCGAGAAATTTCCCACCTCGGTGCGCCGCGCGCCCAGCCAGAGGGTGCTCTCGATCCCGCGGCGGGCCAGCAGGAGCTGCACGGCCAGCGCCTGCGAGAGGCAGGTGGCGAAGGGGATGCGCCGCGCCGCGGCCCGCACCGACCACACCACCGCGGCGACGACGCCCTCTTCGGGCGCGGCGATGGCGCGCGGCGCGGTGCGGGTGCGGGTGCGGCGGTGGATCGCCTCGAAGGGGGCGACCAGCAGGAGCAGCCGGATCACGGGGAGCAGCGCCGCCGAGGCCGCGAAGAGGCGCAGCTCAGGCAGCGGCCGCCGCAACGCCGACCTCGGTAACCAGCCCATGGCTGCTCAGGGTGTCCAGCAGGCGGCGCACGTCGGCCTCGATGTCGTGGCCCGCGGTCTCGAACTCCTCCTCGACCGCGGCGACCAGCCGGGCGAGGGAGCACGGCCTGGAAAGCCGGCCCCAGACGCACGCGGCCACCGGGTTCAGCCCGTAATAGACTCCGCTCTCCAGATTGAGCACGATCACTTCTTCGCCGAGCGACGTGGCGAGGCAGCCCGGTACGGCGACGAAACGTGTGGTTCGATCCATTGCTGCGGTGAGTCCGGTCAGAAGGTGAACCGCGGAGTGGGCCGGGGGGACGTGCGGTCGCATGGAGGAGATGCTTCCACCGGCCGCGAAGAATACACTGCCGTACGACAGACGTAAAGCGTTGCGCTGCATCAACTTTCAGCCAGGAAACCCGCAGCGATCCTTTGGGGCATCCGCGATAGCCCGCGTGCCGATGGGAACCTCGCGTGCGAAGATGCCGGGAACCGTGGCGCGGCGCGCTGCGTTTCTCCCAGGCGTGTACGAAGCCTGGACGGGACCGGTAAAGGCAATCACCTTTGACGGCTTTTATTGCTTCTGCAACAAAATCGGGTGGCAGAGCACGAAGACCGCTGCAGCGAATCCAGAGAAGAAGGCGGTCGAGGCCGGAAACGAAAAGAGCTGATCGCGCGCAATGTATGGGGGCCCATTACATTTTCCATGACCCGCGATCATGTCAAAGAATAAAGGGGCAGCGCCCGGCACGAAAGGCCTTGCCTCTCCCCGTCTACGCGCGGATGCCGAGGACGCCCATCTGCCGGCCGGACGAGCCGCCGCGGTGCGAGAAGAAGTCGGGCGGGCCGCAGCGGGTGCAGTGGGCGGAGATGGTGAGGTTCTCGGCGCGCAGCCCCATCCCCAGCACGCGCTCGACGATGGCGGCGCGGACGTCGATCGGCGCGGGGCCGGCGGGCGGATCGCGGTCGGGATGGATGGCGGTGTGGACTTCGGGACCCACCTCGTAGCAGCGGCCGCAGATGGCCGGGCCGCAGTGCAGCCGGAGCTCCGAGAGGTCGGCCGACCCGTCGCCGACCAGGCGGCGGATGCCGCGCTCGGTGATCCCCGCCGCGGTGCCGCGCCACCCCGAGTGCAGCAGCGCGACGGCGCGGCTCGCCGGGTCCACCACCGAGACGGGAACGCAGTCCGCCACGCCGACGCTCAGCAGGAGGCCGGGGTGCGCCGCCAGGTGGCCGTCGAAGCCGTCCATCACCAGCACGCCGGGCGCGGCGCCCGCGGCGTGCAGCCAGAGCTCGGCGCCGTGCACCTGGCGCGAGTGGGCCGCGGTGCCCATCCCCGTGGCGGCCAGCAGCGCGCGCCAGCGGTCGAGCACCTTCCCCACGGGCTGCGCGCCGGAGAGGCCCAGGTCGAACGGCTCCTCGCCGGTGCCGCGGCCGGTGGTGCCCTGCACCAGCCAGGGAAAGGCGGCGCGCCACTCCGGGTGCACCCAGAGCGGCACGCCGCCGCCTTCCGCCGGCTCCTCCGCGACCTCGCGCGCCGCGGCCGCGGTCAACCGGCCGTCCCCGCGCCGCTCGGGGGGACCGGGCCGGCGTCCAGGAGGCGCGCGGCCCCGCCGCCGCCCTCCAGGCGCTCCACGCGGCGGCGCAGTTCCTCCAGCTCCAGGCGCAGCGCCTCGAACTCGCGCCGCGGCACCACGTCCAGCCGCTCGCGCACGTCGCCGAAGGCGTCCTGCGCGCGGGAGAGCGCGCCGGTGAGCGCCTCCTTGGCCCGCTCGGGGCGCAGGTCGTTGCGCGCCGCGGCCTCGTCGATGGTCTCCTCGATCGCCTCCTTGAAGGCGGTGAGGATGCCGATCCCCGCCCGCAGCCCCTCGCCGATGCTGGGCCGGCCGCGCTGTTCCTCGCTCATCGCCGCACCTCTCCGTCGCTGTGGCTCAGGCCGCTGTGGCTCAGGCGCGCGAGTCGGCCCGCTGGATCTCGGCGCCCAGCGCGCGCAGCCGCTCGTCCACCTTCTCGTAGCCGCGCTCGATCTGCGCGATGTTGTGGATGTGGCTCTCGCCCTCGGCGCCGAGCGCGGCGATCAGCAGCGCCATCCCGGCGCGGATGTCGGGGCTCTCCACCACGCCGCCGCGCAGCTCGCTGGGGCCGATCACCAGCACCCGGTGCGGATCGCAGAGCACCAGCCGCGCGCCCATCGCCACCAGCTTGTCGGCGAAGAACATGCGCGACTCGAACATCTTCTCGTGGATCAGGATGGTGCCCCGGCACTGCGTGGCGGTCACCAGCGCGATCGAGGTGCAGTCCGCCGGGAAGGCGGGCCAGGGGCCGTCGTCGATCTTGGGGATGTGCCCGCCGATGTCCTGGTGGATCTCCAGCTCCTGGTCGCCGGGGATGAAGAGGTCTTCGCCGCGGACCTCGCAGCGCACCCCCAGCCGCTCGAAGCCGATCAGGGTGCTGTCCAGGTGCTGCACCGCCGCGTCCTGGATGGTGATCTCGCCGCGGGTCACGGCGGCCAGGCCGATGAACGACCCCACCTCGATGTGGTCCGAGGTCACGCGGAAGCGTCCGCCGCGCAGCCGGTCGGCGCCCTCGATGGTGACGGTGCCGCTGCCGATCCCGTCGATGCGCGCGCCCATCCCCGCCAGCATGTGCAGGAGGTCCTGCACGTGCGGCTCGGCCGCGGCGTTGCGGATGCGGGTGGTGCCCTTCGCCAGCGCGGCGGCCATCACCGCGTTCTCGGTGCCGGTCACGCTCGGCTCGTCGAGGAACATGTCCGCGCCGCGCAGCCCGCCGTCGGCGGTCACGCGGAAGCCGCGGGCGTCGTGCTCGAAGCGCGCGCCGAGCTTCTGGAAGGCCAGGAAGTGCGTGTCCACGCGCCGGCGGCCGATCACGTCGCCCCCCGGGGGCGGCAGGTTCATCCCCCCGGTGCGCGCCAGCATGGGGCCGGCGAGGAGGATGGAGGCGCGGATGCGGGCCGCGGCCGCGGCATCGAGCTGCGTGTGCCCCACGTCGGCGGCGCGCACGCGCACCTCGTGCTCGCCCACCCACTCGGTCTCGGCGCCGAGCGCCATGAGCAGGTCGATCAGGGTGAGCACGTCCTTGATCCGCGGGACGTTCTCCAGGAACACGTCCTCGTCGGTGAGCAGCGTGGCGGCCAGCATGGGAAGGGCCGCGTTCTTGTTCCCGGCGGGGCGGATGGAGCCTTTCAGGCGGCTCCCGCCCCGTACGACGAACTTGGGCACTGGATCTCCGGAAACTGGAACGTGGGGACGCACGGCGCCTTCGGGAGCCCTCCCGGTGCGCCGCGCGGCGGTATGATGAGCGGGGCGCGCACCGCGCAAGAGTCGTGCGCGGCGCGCGCCCGCCGCCCTGCCCTCCTGGAGCAGCGGGGGCGCCAACCTAGCGCCCCGGGCGGGCGGGCGCAAAAGCGCGCGAGAACGCAGGCGGCGCCTTGCCTTTGCTTGACATGCCTTCCGGCCGCCGCGTAAGATGCCGCCACCCCGCAAGCGCCGCCGCGAGGCCCGCCGAACCGCTCCCCGAACCGCGCCGCGCGTGCACGTTCGCTCCCCCGCCCCGCCTCCTTCCGGGCCCCGCACCCGCCCGCGCGGATGAGCGGCCCGGCGAGCGTGCTGCGGCTGCGGGTGGAGCAGCTCGCCCCCGCGTTCGGCGACGTGGAGGCCAACGTGGCGCGCATCGCCGCCGCGCAGGCGGACGCGGCGCGCGACGGCGTGCAGCTGGTGGTGACGCCGGAGCTCTCGCTCACCGGGTACGACCTGCGCGACCGCGTCCACGCCCTCGCCGCGCCCGAGGCGGACGCGCCGCACCCGTCCCTCGCCGCGGGACCGGACGTGGTGGTCGGGACGATCGAGCGCGACGCGGCGTTCGTCCCCTTCAACGCCGCCCTGCACCTGCGCGGCGGGCGGGTGCTGCACCGGCACCGCAAGGTGTATCTGCCGACCTACGGGATGTTCGACGAGGGGCGGTGGTTTGGCCGCGGCGACCGGGCGCGGACGTACGACGCGGGCGGCGGGTGGCGCCTGGGGCTGCTGGTGTGCGAGGACCTCTGGCACCCGTCGCTCGCCTACCTGCTGGCCGCGGGCGGCGCGCACCTGGTGATCGTCCAGGCGGCCGCCGTGGGGCGCGGGAGCTGGGCGGGAGGCGAGGGCGGCGGACGGTTCGCGAGCTGGCCCGCGTGGGAGCACCTGGCCCGCGCGGCGGCGGTGGCGTACGGCATCTACGTCGTCGTCGCCAACCGCGTGGGAACGGAGGGGCCCTGCGTCTTCGGCGGCGGCTCGTTCGTGGCGGGGCCCGGCGGCGAGATCGTCGCCCGGGCGGACGACCTGGCGGAGGACCGGCTGACGGTGGAGCTGTCGCTCGACGCCGTCGCCGGCGCGCGCCGGCCGTACGCGCACGCACGGGACGACGACCCGCGCCTCGTCCACCGCGAGCTGGCGCGGCTGCTGGGAGACGGGGGATGACGGAGGGGCGCGGGCGGCGCGTGGCCGAGATCGTGGGCGCCGTGGCGCGGCAGGCGCTGGCGGACCGCGGCGCTTCGCGCATCGCCCTGCTGGACGACGGCGCCCCGGAGGCGGAGCTGGCCGCGCGGCTGCTGGCGGCCGCGCTCGGCGCGGAGCGCGTGGTCCGCGTCACGGCGGAGGACGGGGAGGTGGAATCCGTCTTGCACCTTGCGCCGCACGCGGACGCGGGGCGCGTGCGGGACGAGGCGCGGCGGCTCCGCGCGCGGCTGGTGGACGACGCGCTCGCCGCGCACCCGGCGAACAAGACCGCGCTCCTGCTGGGCGGCGAGCTGCCGCCGGAGCCGCTCCTCCCGCTCGGCGACCTGTGGGCGAGCGAAGTCGCGGAGCTGGCCGGCGGCTGGTCGGCGCCGCCCGAGGTGCGGCGCATCGCCGCGCTGGCGGGGGGGATCGAGGCGCTGGACGCGGCGCTCCGCCGCTGGGCCGACGGACGCGACGCGGCGGCGCTCGCCTCGCTCCCGGCGGAGGCCGCCGAGGCGGTGGCGCGGGCGCTGGCCTCCGGCCGCGCCTCGCGGCTGCACCCGCGGATCGTACCGAAGATCGGCACGCGGACGCTGGGCGTCGATCTGTTCGAGTGAGAAAGTGCTAAGTGCTAAGTGCTGAGTGCTAAGTGCCAAGTGCTAAGTGCCAAGACGGAGGTACCACGTGCCGGCGGGACGACAGAAGCAGTGTTCAGCACTTGGCACTTGGCACTCCGAAGTTCGACCGCCACACCTGACCGGGACGACGCCGCTTGACCATCTTCCTCCTGCAGGCCCAGGCCGTGCGCGACACGGTGATCGTGGTACAGCAGAAGCCCGGGTGGCAGCACTGGGTCGAGGCGCTGGCGGCCGTCGCGCAGATCGTGCTGGCGATCGCGCTGCTGGCGGTGGGGATCGGGCTGCTGTTCGCGGCGATGAAGGTCAAGGCGCTGATGAAGAAGCTCGAGGAGCAGGGGCAGAAGCTGCGCGTGGACCTGGGGCCGGCCATCCGCAACGTGACCGCGGTCACCGAGAACGCGACCGCCGTGAGCAACACGGTGCGCGGCGACGTGGACCGGCTGTCGGCGAGCGTGACGGCGGCCACGGAGAAGCTGAAGGACGCGGCGGAGGTGGCGGAGCAGCGCGTGGGCGAGTTCAACGCGCTGATCGGCGTGGTGCAGGAAGAGGCCGAGCAGCTCTTCATCGGCGGCGCGGCGACCATTCGTGGCGTGCGGGCGGGGCGCGAGACCTTCCGGCGCTTCCGCAGCGGCGAGCTGGAGTACCTGGGCGAGGTGACGGTGGAGGAGGACGAGGAGGCCGACCCCGACGGGTACGACGAAGAGGACGAGGACGAAGACATCGAGGTCGAGGTCCGGCGCGGCCCGCGGGACGGCGGCTGACCGCTCGCCGTTCCGAAGCACTTGGCACTTGGCACTTGGCACTTAGCACTGTCCCACGGGAGCATCCATGGCACGCCAGGACACCACCGACTTCCTCACCGCCTTCGCGGTGGGTGCCGTGCTGGGGATCGGGGCCACGCTGCTGCTGCGCAACAGCCGCCCCGAGACCGCCAAGGAGCGCCTGCTGCGCGAGCTGAAGCCCCACTCCCGCAAGAAGATCGGCGGCGGGCGGGTGGCGCGCGGCGTGCGGCGGGGGCGTGCGGCGGCGGTGGACATGGCCGACGACGCCATCGACACCGGGCGCGAGCTGCTCTCCGAGTTCCGCGACGAGGTGAAGCGCATCGTGGAAGACGCGCGCGACGAGCTGGTGGAGGCGCTGGAGGACCGCGAGCCGGCCCCCGCCCGCAAGCGCTCCCGCCGCAAGCCGGCCGAGGAATGAGGCTCCGGGTGGGCGGGGCGCTGGCGGTCGCCGGGGTGGCGCTGCTGCTGGTGGCGCTCACCCCGTCGCACGCGTACGCCTGGGCGCCGGGGACGCACGCCTACCTGAGCTGGCAGGTCCTGCAGTCGCTGCAGCTCCTCCCCGAGGCGCTGCGCACGCTGCTGGCGGCGTATCCCTACGACTTCATCTACGGCTCGCTGGCGGCCGACATCTCCCTCGCCAAGAAGTACGTTCCCGAGGGGCGCCACTGCCACCACTGGCACATCGGCGAGGAGATCGAGGCGACGGCGGGGAACGACCGGATGAAGGCGGTGGGGATCGGCTACCTCACCCACCTGGCGGCCGACACCATCGCCCACAACTTCTACGTTCCCCGGCAGCTCCTGCTCACCTCGAGCACCAAGGGGCTGGGGCACTCGTACTGGGAGGCGCGGATGGACCGCCACGTGGGCGAGGAGTACATGGCGCTCGCCCGCCACGCGGTCACCGAGCACGACCACTCGCAGGCCGACGCGCTCTTCGACGAGGTGCTGTCGGGAACGCTCTTCTCCTTCCGCACCAACCGCCGGATCTTCCGCGGGCTGATCCGCTTCCAGGACAACGACCGCTGGCAGAGCATCTTCGGCACGCTGGTCACCCTCTCGCGCTGGGACCTGACCGACGCCACGGTGCACGAGTACGTGGTGCGCTCCTTCGACTACGTGATCGACTACCTGCAGCGGCGGGAAGAGGCGATCCCCCGCGCGCTGGACCCGATCGGCGAGCGCAACCTGGACCTGTCGAAGAAGGTGCGGCGGATGGCGCTGCGCGACGGGGCCGCGGAGCGCCCCGAGCTGCTGGCGGAGATGGCAGACGAGTTCTTCCCCCTCCCCGACATCCCCTACGGCCACCTGCTCTCCAAGCAGCGCAAGAACGGCGCGGCGCCGCCTCCTCCCAACAGCTGAAACGGGTCTCACGCAGAGACGCGGGAGAGCCGCCGTGCTCCTCAGCCTTCGGCGGGGAAGCGCAGCTCCATCGCCTCGCCGGGGGCGAGCGCGTGCCAGTGCCGCGCAAGTGCGTCACGCATGGCGCGGATGCGCGCGAGCTCGGCGTGGGTGATGGTGCGCGGACTCTCCATCTCGTGCTGCGCGCAATACAATGCGAGGTGGGCGTTGAGCTCCGCCGCGCCGCTTTCGTCGTCGCGCACGTCGCGGGCAAAGGTGTCCATCCACCCGGCGGTGACCTCGGCGAGGAGCGCCTCGGGGAGGTTCGGCATCGGGCCGCGGGGCCAGGGCGTGCCGAAGTCGGCGAAGTCCCACCCGTCCGCCATCATCCCCCAGAACGCCTGCCGCAGCCCCAGCACGCTCTCGATGGCGTAGTGCCCCAGGTCGTGCACCGGGAAGAAGTGCTTCTGCCGCTGCCAGGCGACCGAGCCGTCGCGGCGCGTGACGCTCAGCACCGGCGTCCCGTCGCGCTTGATGGCGAAGCGCAGCGTCAGCAGCGGCGTGGAATCGGGCACTCTCTCCCTCCGTGAAGGCTTGCGGTCGGGCGTGGCGGATGGCACGTTGGCACCCCGCCGGGCCCCGGCGCAAACCCCCATTCGACCCGATACGATGAACCACAGCATCCACCTGCAGCCCGACGAGCTCTCGCGCCTCGTGGTGCAGGCCGCCGCCAACGCGCAGAGCGAGGGCTTCTGGAGCGGCCCCGGCACCGCCGCCGAAGACGCGGGCCGCCACCTGGTCCGCGTGCTGGGCCTGCTCCTCGGCGGCGACGACCACGTCGACACGCGGGAGATGAACCTCTTCGCGCAGGTGCACGCCGCCGCCACGGGCGAGCACCTGGCGCACGACGAGCTGCTCGCCTCGGTCGAGGAGAGCGTGGCGATCGCCGACGACCCCGAGCGGGTGGAGGAGTTCCTCACCACCACCCCGCCCTTCCTGCGCGCCGTGATCGCGATGGACCGCAGCCGCGGCACGCGCAACGCCGAGCAGGTGGTGACCGCGATCGGCGGCCTCGCCCTCGCCCTTCTCGCCGCCGACGGCAAGGCCGAGCCCGAGGAAGACGCCGTGTTCACCACCCACCTGGAGCACCTGCGGCGGGAGATCGGGTCGATCGGAAACGAAGCCGCGGGCTGAACGGACCATCCACCTGCAAGCGCGTCTGGCGGCGGCCGGGGACTCCCCGGCCGCCGCCGATTTTCTTGACCGCGATTCCGGTGGATGGCAAAGGGCGGCAAACGAGCCCCGCGTTGGGAGTTCCGGCGCGGGGCTCCGCGCGTCGTCGCCTCCCGTGCGGCCAATTCCATCACCTGTCGACGCCGCCCGGATTGCCGCAGCGAGGCCGGCCGCACCAATTCCGCACACGTCCAGCCAGTTGCCAGACCGCCCTCCCCCCCTTGACCGTACATGGTACCATGTACTATGATTACTTCGCTGCCCGGTCCGCGGAAAGAGCGCTCGAGTTCGTCTACACGGCTCTTTTCGAAAGGACGCGCAAGTCGCTCCTGAGCGACGAAGACATGAAGAGGGTCGAAGACGAGCTTCTCGCGGACCCGGAGCGCGGCGTGCTGATGGGCGGCACCGGCGGCATCCGAAAGCTGCGCGCGGCGCAGGAGAACCGCGGGAAGCGCGGCAGCGCGCGGGTGGCGTACCTGTACCTCGAAGAGCGGGAGACGGTGTACTTCCTGATCGCGTTCGGGAAGAACGTCCAGGCGAACCTCACCGCGGCGGAGTGCAGGATGCTTCGGCAGGTCGTGGCGATGATTCGCAACGAGCAGTGGCCAACGAGAAACCGAGGTGAGAAGGGATGACGAAGAAGGATCACGAGGCCATCGAGGTCACCAGCGAGAACTTCGGGGAGCTGCTCCTCCAGGGTCTCAACGAGGCGCTCGCGATCGAGCGCGGCGAAGCCGTGGCGGCCCGCCGCGTCCGGCGGGTGGCGACGGTACGCGAGGCGTCGGTGCTGCCACCCAGGGGATATGACGCAGAGGCGGTCCAGGCCGTGCGCGAGCGCCTGGGGCTGTCGCAGGCCGTGTTTGCGCGGGTTCTGAACTCGAGCGCCGAAACGGTGAAGGCCTGGGAGCAGGGGAAGCGCATCCCGGACGGGATGGCGCTCGCGCTGCTGCAGGTCGCCGACGAGCATCCGCAGGCGCTGATGAGCCGCGTGCGCAGGAAAACGGCGTAGCGGAGGTCTCACGCAGAGGCGCGGAGACGCGGAGAGGCCGCCGTGGCTCTCCGCGTCTCCGCATCTCTGCGTGAGATGCCGTCAGCGTAACCGATCGTAACCGCCCCGCATCGGACCACGTGTCCGTCTCCATCCCACCCACCGGGGCTGTTGCGCATGCCGTATCCGCGGCGGTATCTGTTCCTCCGTCCACTCTTCCCCGTAAGCCCGGGGCCGCGGCGCTCGCGCGCATGGCGGCGCCCGCACCGCACCCACGCGCCCGTGCAGCCAGCGACGTCCGCGCCGAGCGTACCCGCCGACCCCGAAGCCGAGCTGCTCGCACGGCTGCGGGCGGGCGACGAGGCCGCGTACGCGCAGCTGGTGCGCGAGCAGACGCCGGCGCTGCTGCGCGTGACCTCGCGCCTGCTGCGCTCCGACGACGAGGCGCGCGACGCGGTGCAGGACGCGTTCGTGGCCGCCTTCCGCGCGCTCCCCCGCTTCCGCGCCGAGTCGCGGCTGGGAACGTGGATCTACCGCATCGCCATCAACGCCGCCCTCGCCCGCCTGCGCGCCCGCGCCTCGGCGGACGAGGTGAGCCTGGACGAGTGGCTGCCGCGCTTCGTGGAAGACGGGCACGCCGCGGAGCCCAGCGAGCCCTGGCCGGCCGACGCGGGAACGGAGCGTCGCGAGGTGCGCGAGCGGGTGCGCGCCGCCATCGACCGGCTCCCCGAGACGTATCGCACGGTCGTGCTCCTCCGCGACATCGAGGAGCTCACCACCGACGAGGCCGCGCAGGCGCTGGGGATCTCGACCGGCGCGGTCAAGGTGCGCCTCCACCGCGCGCGCCAGGCGCTGCGTGCCCTCCTCGACCCCTGGATGCGAGGGGAGGCCGCATGACCGACCTCCCCACCTGCCGCGAGGTGCTCGAGTTCCTGGGCGACTACGACGCCGGCGAGCTGGACCCCATGCGCACCTCCGCCTTCGAGCGCCACCTGGAGCTGTGCGCGAGCTGCCGCAACTACCTGCACAGCTACCGTCTCACCATCGAGCTGGAGAAGGACGCCTTCGCCGAGCCGGAGCTGGCGGACCCGCCCGAGGAGCTCGTCGCGGCGATTCTCGCCATCCGCCGGCCGGCCTGACCTCACGCGGAGACACGGAGACGCAGGGAGAGCCGCCGTGGCTTTCCCTGCGTCTCCGCGTCTCTGCGTGACCTTTTTTCAGCCGACGCGGCGCGGGGGACGGGCGGCCACGACGACCTCGGTCGCGGCGCCGCAGGCGGGGCACGAGGATGCGGCGCCTTCGTGCCACCGGCCGCACGCGGGGCAGAGGCTGACGGTGCGCCCCTCCTCGTCGGAGGCGGCGGGGAGGAGGAACGCGGTCCCGTCGTCGCCGACGGCGCGGAGGGAGGGGCCGGTGTAGAAGTGGGCCAGCAGGTCGCGCACGTCCATCTCGGCGGCCTTCGCGGTCACCACGTCCTCCCGGCTCACCGCGGTGCGGTTGCGGAAGCGGCTGCGCTCGGCGGTCCAGGTGCGCTCCACCCCCGACTCCGGCTCCAGCTTCAGCGTCAGCCCGCGCGCCTCCAGCGTGAACGGCACCGCCAGGCGCCGGCGCAGCCGGTCCGCCGCGCGCTCCACCTCGGCGGCGGGCGCGAGCTGCCTGCGGTTGGCGGGGTGGATGGAGGGATCGCAGAAGACGGTGGCCCGCGCGTGCGACCAGAGCGGCGTGCGCAGGTCGCCCACGTCGGTCTCCGCCACCGCCGTGTAGTCGTACGGCCGCTCCACCGGACCCACCTCGATGCGCGCGCCCTTCACCCCCGGCGCGTCCCGCAGCGCATCGAACATCGCGCGCGCCAGCGCGTCGCGCCGCTCGCGGTCGGAGAGGGCGCTCCAGAGGTCGGGGTCGTGCAGCTCGGGCGCGTCCGTCGCCATTTCGCTCGTATCCTCTTCCGTCATCGGTAGATGGGTTGCGCGGGGAATCTATCCGCCGCCGCATCCCCCTGCTACGGACGCGGACCTCGACCGGCTCCCGGGCGGATGAATCCGCCCCTCCCCACCCCCCTCCCCCCTGGCCCCGCGAGCACCCGCTCCGCCGCGCGCAGGCCACTGATCACGGCGCCCTCCACGTTCGGCGCGTTGAGGTAGTCTCCCGCCAGCGCGATCCGCGGATTCGTCTCCATCCCCCTGGCCAGGAAGCGGCCGAGGTGGTGGAGCGATCCCGTGCGGAACACCGTCCACGCATGCTCCCAGCGGTAGAGGTGGACGGCGCGGACCCTCTGCTCGATGCCCGGGAAGGGCTTGCGCAGGTCGGGGAGGATGGCGTCCATCGCCTGCTCCACCGTCGCGTCCATCAGCCGCGGCCCGGCATGGGGGAGCGGAAGCGCGAGGAGGGCGCCCCGCCCCGGCGGAAGGTTCTCCGGCAGCTTGGCCTCCTGCGAGCAGACCGCCGCCAGCGCGCGCGACTCGCCGCGCGCGTACGACAGCCCGAACCAGCGCGCGCCGACAGGCCGGTCGAGCGCGATGGCGACCGTCACCGTGGGGCGCACCTCCACCCCCGCCAACCATTCGCCCGCGGCCGGCATCACAGCCTGCACCAGCGCGCGCGCCGCCGGCGCGGGGAGCGCGACCACGGCGGCGGCGAAGCGCTCGCTCCACCCGTCGCCGCGCAGCTCCACGCCGGCCTCGTCGGCGTGGAGCTCGCGCACGGCCGCGCCGGTGCGCACCTCGCCGCCCGCGCGCGCCACGGCCCCGGCCAGGGTGTCGCAGAAGCCGCCGGCGCCGCCGCGCAGCGCCAGCACGTCGAGCGACATCCCCTGCCGCGCCAGCGCGTGGTAGAAGCCGGCGCTCGCCTCGTCCGCCGTGGTGCCGTAGAGCGTCTGCAGGAGCGGCGCGGCGAGCAGGTCCACGAAGCCGCCGCCCACCTCGCGCTCCCCCCAGGCGGCGATGGACTCGCGGTCGAGCCCGGCGGCCGCGGCGCGCTCCAGGCAATCAAGCGCCAGCGCGTCCGCGTGGCGGTGGAGATACGGCAGGTAGTGCGCGCCCAGCCGGAGCTTGAGGCCGAAGGGGAGGGCGCCCGAGGCGAGCATGGAGGTGGGCGAGCCGTACACCACCTCGTGCGCCTTGCCGCCCCGCCAGAGGGCGTCGCGACCGGAGCTCCGCTCGCACAGGCCGGCCCCGCCGGCGTCGCGCAGCACCCGCAGGAAGCGGGTGTACACCGAGCCGAAAAGCTGCGCCGCCACGTCGATCCGGCACCCGTCCAGCAGGTCGGTGCGGGTCCGCCCGCCGACGGCCGGCGCGGCCTCGAGCACCGTCACCGCGGCGCCGGCGCGCGCCAGCCGGAAGGCGGCCGTCAGCCCCGCCGGGCCCGCCCCCACCACGGCGACGCGCACCTCCTTCCCGGCGGCTGGAGTCGCCTCAGACACGGCCGGCCCCCGGGATGTTGCTGCGGGCCGGACCCCGCTCTAGGTTAGCCATCATCACCACCACCTCCCCTCCCGGAGTACCCATGAAACGCAGAGAGTTCGTCCTGCAAGGCACCGCGCTGGCCGCCGGGCTGGGCGCGGGGTCCGCGCTCCTGCCACGCACGCTCTCGGCCGCGCCCGCGCGCGAGGCGTGGCTGGCGGACCCGGCCACGAAGGAGCTCGCCCTCCGCGCGGTCGACGCGGCGCGCCAGGCCGGGGCCAGCTACGCCGACGTGCGCATCTCGCGTGCGCGGCAGCAGGCGCTCGGCACCCGCGAGCGCCAGATCACCTTCTTCAACGACGGCGACACCTTCGGCTTCGGCGTGCGCGTGCTGGCGGGCGGGGCGTGGGGCTTCGCGGCCAGCCGCGACGTGAACGCCGACGAGGTGGTGCGGGTCGCGCGCCAGGCGGTGGCGCAGGCGCGCGCCAACGCCGCGGCCATGAAGCGCCCGGTGGAGCTCGCCCCCGCCGAGCGCTACCCCGACGCGAAGTGGTCGTCGCCCATGCTGATCGACCCCTTCAACGTGCCCATCGAGGAGAAGGTGGACCTGCTGCTGCGCGCCAACGCCGAGGCGCTCAAGGTGCAGGGGGCGCGCTTCGTCAACTCCAACATGTTCTTCCTCAAGCAGGAGAAGAGCTTCGCCAGCACCGAGGGCTCGTACATCGAGCAGACCTTCTACCGCGCCTGGCCGATCATGAACATCACGGCGGTGGCGGCGGACAACTCCGACTTCCAGTCGCGCCAGAGCACCGACGTGGCGCCGCGCGGGCTGGGGTACGAGCACGTGCGCGACGCCCGCCTGGTGGAGAACGCCGGCCGCTGGGCGCAGGAGGCGGTGGCCAAGCTCGGCGCCAGGCCGGTGCAGCCGGGGCGCTACGACCTGGTGCTGCTCCCCACGCACCTCTGGCTCACCATCCACGAGTCCATCGCCCATCCCACCGAGCTCGACCGCATCATGGGGTTCGAGGCGAACTACGCCGGCACCTCGTTCGTCTCGCCCATCGACCAGTTCCTGGGCAAGTTCCGCTACGGCCCGGACTTCATGAACATCCAGGGCGAGCGCAGCACCCCGGGCGGCCTCTCCTCGGCCGGCTACGACGACGAGGGGGTGCGGCCCGACGAGTTCCTGATCATCAAGAACGGGATCGTCAACGACCTGCAGACCACGCGCGAGCAGGCCCCGTGGCTGGCCGACTGGTACCGCAGCCAGGGGCGCCCGGTGCGCAGCCACGGCAACTCCTACGCGCAGAGCTGGTCCGACGTGCAGTTCCAGCGCATGCCCAACGTGAACCTCCTCCCCAACGCCGCGAAGGACGTGAGCGTGGACGAGCTGGTGGCCGACGTGAAGGACGGGATCCTGATCGACGGCGACGGGAGCTTCTCCATCGACCAGCAGCGCTTCAACGCGCAGTTCGGGGGGCAGGTGTTCAAGGAGATCAAGGACGGGAAGATCACCGGGCCGCTGAAGGACGTCGCCTACCAGATGCGCACCCCCGAGTTCTGGAACTCGATGGACGGCCTGGGCGGGCGCGGCACCTACTTCATCGGCGGCTCCTTCTTCGACGGCAAGGGCCAGCCCAGCCAGGTCAACGCCGTGAACCACGGCTCGCCCGCGGCCCGCTTCCGCCGGGTCAACGTGATCAACACCGGACGCAGAGCGTAACCGCCGATGCCCGACAAGAAATTCATCTCGCGCGAAGAAGCCGAGGCCATCGCCCGGCGCGCGCTCGCGTTCAGCACCGCCGACGACGCGCGGGTGAACCTGCAGAGCGCCACGCACGGCAACACCCGCTTCGCCCGCAACCAGGTCTCCACCGGCGGCGACGCGTACGACGCCACCCTCACCGTCACCAGCGCCTTCGGGAAGAAGACGGCGAGCGCCACCACCAACCGCTTCGACGACGAGGCGCTGCGCGCGGTGGTGCAGACCAGCGAGCGGCTGGCGCGGCTGGTGCCCGAGGACCCCGAGTACCTGGGCGAGCTGGGGCCGCAGCAGTACGTGCAGGGGAGCGCCTACTTCGAGTCCACCGCCAACCTCACCCCGGAGCAGCGCGCGGCCGCGGTGCGGGCCATCACCGACCCCGCCGAGCGGCAGGGGCTGATCTCCACCGGGTTCCTGGACGTGATGATCTCGTCGCGCGCGGTGGCCACCAAGAAGGGGCTCTTCGCCTACGAGACGGCCACCTCGTCGAACCTCACCACCACCGTGCGCACCCCCGACGGCACGGGGAGCGGGTGGGCGGGGACGGGGCAGAACGACTGGGCGAAGCTGAACCCGGGGGAGCTGGGCGAGCGGGCGATCCGGAAGGCGCAGCTCTCGCGCAACCCGCGGGCGGTGGAGCCGGGGAAGTGGACGGTGGTGCTGGAGCCCACCGCGGTGGCCAACCTGGTGCAGCTCATGGTCTTCGCGATGGACGCGCGCCAGGCCGACGAGGGGCGCTCGTTCTTCTCCAAGCCCGGCGGCGCCAACAAGATCGGGGAGAAGGTGGTGGACTCGCGCGTGTCCATCGTCTCCGACCCGGGGAACGCGGAGGCGCCGGCCTCGACCTTCACCGGCGCCGGGCTCCCCAACCGGCGGATGGTGTGGATCGAGAACGGCACCGTGGCCAACCTGCAGTACGGGCGCTTCTGGGCGCAGAAGCAGGGGAAGGAGCCCACCGGCTTCCCCGACGGGTTCCGCATGGCCGGCGGCAGCAGCTCGGTGGAGGAGATGATCCGGAGCACGGAGCGCGGGCTGCTGGTGACGCGCTTCTGGTACATCCGCCCGGTGGACCCGCGGACGATCCTCTACACGGGGCTCACCCGCGACGGCACTTTCCTGATCGAGAACGGGAGCATCACCAGCGCGGTGAAGAACCTGCGCTGGAACGAGTCTCCCGTGTTCATGCTGAACAACGCGGAGATGATGAGCCCCCCGGTGCGGGTGAGCGCCGGCGAGTCGGGCGACGTGGGGAGCCCGGTGGTGGTCCCCGCCGTCAAGGCGCGCGACTTCACCTTCACCTCGCTCTCCGACGCGGTGTAACCGCAACCGCATCTCACGCAGAGATGCAGAGGGCGCAGAGAGAGGCCGCGGTCTTCCTCTGCGCCTTTGCGTCTCTGCCCGAGCACTTCGATGCCAGGTTTCCAATCGCCCACCTCACTCCAGACTGGGATGTCAGGTGTTCTTCCGGATCCTGGGACGTTTACGGAACGTCGAGACGATCGCCACGGGGACTGGAATCCGCGAGCTCCCTCGCCTGCGCAAGCTCTACGGCATCGGGCGCTGGAGAAAACGAAAGGGCGATGCTACCATTGAGCTTGACGGCGGGATGGTTCGGAACGCGGAACTGCACTGGTACGAAGCTTCCGGCATCGGGAAGAAGGAGTTCAAGATCAAACGCTTTCTCGACTGAGCAGCGATGAGCACCCACGACTTCGCGGCACGAAAGTTCGTAGTCTGCGTCCAGAACGACGAGTATCCGGCCTCGCTCGAGGTTCGCAAACTCTACCAGGTACTCTCCGACCGCGACGCGGCCGCACTGGGGCAGGTTCGGGTAATCGACGAGTCCGGCGAGGACTACCTTTACCCGGTGAGCTATTTCGCTTCCGTCGAGCTCTCCGCCCCGGTCGAAGCGGCGCTGCTGAAAGCTTCGTAGGTGGATCGTGCGAGACATCCCGGAGAGCGACTGGAAGATCTTCCGTACGGTGCGCGCGGCGGCGCTCGATCGGTACTGCGCTCGCGTGCTGCGGGAGTGCACGGCCGTCATCGACGACCGGAGCAGCTCCAACCATGAGCGGTACCTCGAGCTTTTCCGGCTGCTGAGGGAGCGTGACGACGACCTCGCCGATGCGTTCAACAACCCTCGTCGCTCGGCGGCGCTCATCCAGCTCGCCCGGATCCACGCACTCGGCGTGGTGACCGAGGCAGAGCTCGCGCGCTTCAGCCAGGAAACGCGCGAGCTCGTGACCGCCCTGGTCACGGGTGACTTCGGAGGCTGATCCCAAACGCACCTCGCGGAGACGCAGAAGGCACAGAGAGAAGCCGCGGCCTCTCTCTGCGCCCTCTGCCGTCTCTGCGTGAGACGATCCGTTGCTCAGCCGGCGACCGGCGCGCCGTTCTCGTCCACTACCTGGACGGGGAGGTTCAGCGCACGCAGCCCGGGCTCGATCACCCTGCGGTCGCCCACCACCACGATCACCGACTGCTGCGGGTCCAGGTACTTCGTCGCCACCGCTGCGAGGTCGGGCCCCGAGAGCCCGCCGATGCGCTGGGCGTAGCTGTCCCAGAAGTCGATCGGCACGGCGCTCTGCAGCAGGTTCGCCACCTCCTGCGCCACCTGCGTCACCGTCTCGAAGCGCAGCGGCAGGCTCGCGGTGCGGTTGTCCTTGGCGAAGGCCAGCTCGGCCGGGGTCACCGCGCGCTCGCCGCGGATGCCGCGCAGCTCGCCCAGCCACTCCACGATGGCGCTGTCGGTCTTCGCCGCCACGATGTCGGACTGGCCGCGCAGCGTGCTCACCTGCGGCACCCGGCGCCACTGCAGCCCGGCGTTGGCGCCGTAGGTGAAGGCGTGCCGCTCGCGCAGGTTGCTGTTCAGACGGCTCCCGCTCAGCCCGCCGAAGACCGTGTTCATCGTCTCCAGCGCGTAGTAGTCGGGGGTGTCGCGCGAGGGGCCCACCTGCCCCACCAGCACCGTGCTCTGCGGCGAGTTGGGCCGGTCGAGCAGGTAGATGGTGGTCGGCGCCGCCGGGCGCGCGGCCGGCACGTCGAAGCTCGCCGTCTTCCCCCCCGCGGGCCAGGCGCCGAACACCCGCTCCAGCCCCCGCACCGCCGCGTCGGGGGTCACGTCGCCCACCACCACCAGCTTCACGTTCTGCGGGCGGAGCCAGTCCGAGTGGAAGGCCACCAGGTCGGCGCGGGTGATGCCGCCCACCGTCTGCTCCGTGGCCACCCGCGCGTACGGGTGCGCCGGGCCGAAGAGCACCGCGTTGAACACGTGGTCGGCCAGGAAGCTCGGCTGCTCGCGCAGCCGCCGCAGCTGCGCCGCGGTGTTCGCCTTGTTGCGCGCCAGCGCCGCCTCGGGGAAGGACGGGTGCATGAGCAGGTCGCCCATGAGCTCCACCGACCGGTCGAAGTTGCGGGTGATGGTGGTGAAGCCCGCCGCCGTCACCGGGTTCCCCAGGTCGGCGAAGGCCTCGGCCAGCTGGTCGGCGGTGCGGGTGGTGGTGCCCTCGGTCAGCATGGCGATGGTCAGCGGCGCGAGCCCCGCCTTCTCCGGCGGCTCCTGCAGCGCGCCGGCGTCGATCACCGCGCGCACGGCCACGATGGGGAGCTGGTGGTTCTGCACCACCGCCACGGGAATGCCGTTGCTGAGCCGCCGCATCTCCACCGCCGGCATGCGGAAGGGCGCCGCGGCGGGAACGGTGGGGCGGCGGGAGCGGTCCAGCGTCTGGGCGTGCGCCCCCGCGGCCATGGCCGCGCCGACCAGGGCCGCAGCCGCCACGAGGGTGCGCCGCGCGCGAGTCAGGGTCGTCATCTTCAGTTCGTCCCTCGGGCGGGGGTGGCGGCCGCCGCTGCGGCGGGCGGGGTCACGTTGGTGTAGGGGAGGTTCGGCCTGCTCACCTGGTCGAGCTTGCCGGCCGGCACCATGCTCAGCACCACGCGCCCCGCGCCCAGGTACTGCCGCGCCACCCGCTGCACCTCGGCGGGGGTGACGGCCTGCGCCCGGGTGAGGTCGGTGCGGTAGGAGAGCGGGTCGCCGTCGAACACCAGCCCCGAGGCGAGCTGCTCCGCGCGGGCGATGCGGAACTGCAGCCCGGTGACGGTGCTCACGGCGGCGTAGTTCTTCACCCGCTGCACCTCGGCGGGGGTGAGCGGCCCGGCCTTCACCGCGGCGATCACGCTGTCGATCACGTTCTCGATCTCGGTGAGCGACGCGTTGGGGCGCGGCGTCACGAACACCTGGAAGTAGCCGGCGTCTTCGTTGACGTTGTCGAAGGCGAAGACGTTGGTGGCGAGCTGCCGGTCGTACACCAGCACCTTGCGCAGCCGGCTGGTGCGGTCGAGGGTGAGCACCGAGGAGAGCGCGTCGAGCGCGAAGCGGTCCGGCGAGTGCACGCCCACGGTGGGCCAGGAGATCTGCAGCTGCGGCAGCCGCGCGCGCGAATCCTCCAGCACCAGCCGCTTCTCGGCCGCCAGCGTGGTGGCGGGCACGCGCGGCCGCTCGATGGCGGGCCCGCGCGGGATCGGCCCGAACCAGCGGTCCAGCATCGCCTTCGTGCGGGCGATGTCGATGTCGCCGCTGATGGCGATGGTGGCGTTGTTGGGCGAGTAGTAGGTGCGGAAGAAGTCCTTCACGTCGTCGAGCGAGGCGGCGGAGAGGTCCGTCATCGACCCGATCACCGGCCAGGAGTAGGGATTCGACGCCGGGAACATCGCCGCCGAGGTCACCTCGCTGGCCACGCCGAAGGGCTGGTTGTCCACGCGCAGGCGGCGCTCGTTCTTCACGATCTCGCGCTCGGCGTCGAGCCGCTCCTGGTTCACCCGGGTGAGGAGGGTGGCCATGCGGTCGGCCTCGAGCCAGATCCCCATCTCCAGCTGGTTGCTGGGCAGCGTCTCGTAGTAGTTGGTGCGGTCTTCGGTGGTGCTGCCGTTGAACGTTCCGCCCAGCGACTGGATCAGCCGGCGGTGCTCGCCGGTGGCCACGTTCTCGGACCCCTCGAACATCATGTGCTCGAAGAGGTGGGCGAAGCCGGTGCGGCCAGGCTTCTCGTTCTTGGAGCCCACGTGGTACCACACCGTGAGCGCCACCACCGGGGCCGAGTGGTCTTCGCTGAGCAGCGCGGTCATCCCGTTGGGAAGGGTGTAGCGGACCAGCGGGAGGGTGGGGATGTCGACGGTGGAAGAGGACCTTCCGCCGGGCTGCGCCTGCGCCGCGCCGCCGTACAGCAGGCAGGCGGCGAGCAGGGCGCGTCGAGCCGACCGGGCCGTTCGCGTCATGGGCACTCTGGGGATCGGGTGGGCTGCATCAGGGGGGTCGAGCAGCACGTTTAGACCCCGGAGAGCCGACAATGGTTGCGCGGCCCGAACGGCTTCTTTTCTCCGCGGCTCTGCGTGAACCGATTTCGCCGTTGAAAGGGGCCGTCTTGCGCCGGTGGGGGGCGGGTGGCAACGTGAGCGGCACGCGGTTCGCAAAGGGCGCGGGCGGCAGGCTGTACCATACGACCACGGCGGACGGCGAGGGCGGAGCTACGTGCCACGGAACCCCTGGAGGGCGAGATCCAAGCTGATCGCGGCGATGGCCGCCGGGATCCTGGCCGGCATCCTCATGGGCATGCTCCTCGTCCACCTCCTGCTCACCCCCAACGCCCCCAGGCCGTAGCCGGCCGCGGCCGGCTCCCCCCCGCCGGCGGCGCCCGGCCGAAGGTGGAACTGCCGGTTTCTCCTCCACTTCGTTAGTTTGTCCGGAAGCGCCGCGCCGCCGCCGCCGGCGGCTCTTCGCGCGGTGAATCTTTTTCGAAATCGGATCGTATCAGGTCTCGGCCCGGAACCCGACGGACGGGCCGGTCCCTCCGACGCAGAATCGACAGCCGCGCGCGCCGCGGCCGGGAGTGTGCCCATGTACTGTTCCACCTGCGGGTCCAGGGTCGCCGAGGGCCGCGCCACCTGCCAGGTGTGCGGAGCGGCGGCCGCCCGCGTAGCCGTGCAGCCGGCCTTCGCGCAGCAGCCCGCCTACGCGGGCGAGCCCATGCACCTCTGCCCGCGCTGCGGCTACCGCGGGATGAGCGCCGGGTACTTCTCCCGGGGCGGGCACGTGGCGGCGCTGGTGGGCATCACCATGGTGACCTCGTGGGCCATGGGCGCCGGCGGGATCGCCTACTACTTCCTCCGCCACAACCACCGCGTCTGCCCCCGCTGCGGGATGCACTGGGGGCCGCACGGCCTGCGCGCCATGTCGCTGGTGCCCGGCGGCGGCGTGCAGATGAACGCGAGCGACCCGGCCCTCACCGTGGCCGCCTCGGGGAAGCGCGGGTGGGCGGTCTTCCTGATGGTCATGGCGGGGATCTTCATGACCATCGGGCTCTCGGCGCCCGCCATCCCCATGCTGGTGATGGGGCTGATGATGGGCGGCGGGGGCGCGGCGCTGCTCCGCGGCGAGAAGTCCGAGCGCGAGCAGCGGCGCGAGGCGATCCTGGAGAGCCTGCAGCTCCCCGTCCTGCAGCTCGCGGGGCGCAAGGGCGGGCGGCTGACGGTGACCGACGTGGCCACCGAGATGGGGTGGCCGATGGTGCGCGCCGAGAAGGTGCTGAACTCGCTCGACGACGGGCTGCGGGTGATGAGCGACATCACCGACGACGGGGTGATCGTGTACGACTTCGTGGAGATCCGCACCGCGCACCTGGGCCGCGGCGGCACCAACGGCAGCGCCGAGCGCAACGTGCTCCACGCCTGACGGGCGATCGTCGCCGCACCGGGTTGAAAACCCGGGCTACAAAGACACAAAGTCCGCCTTCGCGGACTGCACACGATGCAACGCCGCGCGAAGCCGCCCCCTCCGCGGCCGCTGATGACGCAATCGCCCCCTTCACCTCCGCGAGGTGAAGGGGGCTCGTCTCGTGGACGTGCTCACGGGCGCGCCAGGTGCGGCATCGCGCGAAGATGCCTTCGAGCAGTCCGCGAAGGCGGACTTCGTGTCGTTGTAGCCCGGGTTTTCAACCCGGTGCTTCACCCGGTGCTTCACCCGGTGCTTTCACCCGGTGCTTTCACCCGGTGTTTCCAACGCGCGAAACCGCCGGTTAGATTCTCTCGTGCCCGCGCGTCAGGCCACCGCGTCGGCCTCCACGATGCCGCCCTGCGCCTGGCTCTTGGCCTGGCGCTTGAGCTCGGCCACCCGCTCGCCCAGCGCGGTGAAGTCCGGCCAGCGGGCGGGGTCGATGCGCACCACCGCGGCCGAGAGGCGCGTGACCGGGAACTCGCGCTCCTCGCCGTTGCGGTCGAGCGCGCGGTAGGTGCCCGAGGCCCGCACCTCGTCGGGGAGGTGCGAGAGGAGCCCGGCGGTAAAGCGCCGCTGCGCGTCCTCGGCCAGCCGCCGGCCCCGCGCCGGGCCGCAGCAGAGCACGAAGTCGTCGCCGCCCACGTGCCCCACGAAGGCGTCGGGCTCGCCCTTCGCGCTCAAGGTGAGCGCGTCGGCGGCCTCGCGGATGGCGGCGTCGGCCACGGCGAAGCCGAAGCGGTCGGAGAAGGGCTTGAAGTGGTCCAGGTCGAAGTAGGCGATCACGAAGGGCGCGCCCTGCTCCCGGCGCCGTTCCAGCTCCTGGTAGATCGCCTCGCCGCCGGGGAGGCCGCTGGTGGGGTTGCGGTCGAGCCCGCGGCGGGCCAGCCGCAGCAGGGCGGCCACGCGGGCCAGCAGCTCGCGGGTGTCGAAGGGCTTGGCCAGGTAGTCGTCGGCCCCCGCGTCGAAGCCGCCCAGGCGGTCCTCGATGCGCCCCTGGGCGGTGAGGATGAGCACGGGGAGGTGCGCGGTGGCCGGGTCGCGCTTGATCCGCCGGCACACCTCGAAGCCGTCGGGGTCGCCCATGCGGTAGTCGAGCACCACCAGGTCCGGGACCTCGTGGCCCAGCGCCTCCAGCGCCCCCGTGCCGTCGGGCACCTCGCGCACCTCGTGCCCGGCCGAAGAGAGCACCTTCGACGTCATGCGGCGCAGCGGCTCGTCGTCTTCGGCCAGCAGGATCCGGCTCATGTCCCCGCGTCGTCTCTCGTCAACGGACCGGCAACCCACCCGGCAGCTCTACCACCCATGATCCATCGCACCTTCCGCACCTTCGCCCCGCTCGCGGCCGCCGCCTGGCTGGCCGCCGCCTGCTCCCCCGCGCGGGCGCAGGGAACGGTCAATCTAGCACCGCAGGCCGCGTCGGGCGCAACCGAGGGGGTGGCGGGGCCCGCGCTCGCGGCGCGCATCGACGCCATCCTGGAGCGCCCCACCCTCCGTTCGGCGGACTGGGGGATCGAGGTGCGCGACGCGGCGACGGGGCGCGTGCTCTACTCGCGCGGCGCCGACCGGCCCTTCATCCCCGCCTCCAATCTCAAGCTGCTGGTCACCACCACGGCGGCGCACCACCTGGACCCGGAGTACCGCTACCGCACCTCCGTCTACGGCACCGGACCCGTCCGCGACGGGGTGCTGGAGGGCGACCTGGTGCTCTACGGGCGCGGGGATCCGCTCATCTCCACCCGCTACGGGCGCGCGGAGGCCGGCGTGTGGGAGGCGCTGGCCGATTCGCTGCTGGCGCGCGGCGTCCGGCGCGTGGCCGGCGGCGTGGTGGCCGACGACTCGTACTTCGAGGCGGAGCACATCCGGCCGGACTGGGACGCCTACGACCTGCGCTGGTGGTACGCCGCGCCCGTCGGCGCGCTCGGCTACGACGACAACTCCGTCGAGGTGCACGTCGCCCCCGGCCCCGTCGGCGCGCCGCCGCGCGTGTCGTGGACGCCGCACTCGGCGTACGTGGCGGTGGAGAACGACGCGGTGACGGTGGCCGCCGGGCGCCCCGCCACCGCCGACCTGGAGCGCGTACCCGGCAGCACCCGCGCCGGCATCCGTGTCTACGGCCAGGTGCCCGCCGGCGCCGGCGCCGACGTGGAGTTCTTCGCGGTCCCCAGCGGCGCCGAGTACGCCGGCACCACCTTCCGCGAGGCGCTGGAGCGGAAGGGGATCGCCTTCGGGCGGAGCGCGGTGCGGGTGGTGGCGGACTCCATGCTCTCCCCTGCGCGCGGCGCGACGCTGCTGGCGGAGCACGGGTCCGACCCGCTGCCGCGGGTGATCGGGCCGATCCTGCTCAACAGCCAGAACTGGATCGCCGAGACGCTGCTGAAGACGGTGGGCCGCGAGGTGCGCGGCGAGGGGAGCTGGGAGGCGGGGATCGCCGTGGAGCGCGACTTCCTCAACCGCGTGGTGGGGATCGATCCGGCCGACCTGGCGCTGCGCGACGGCTCGGGGCTCTCGGGGAACAACCGGGTGACGCCGCGGGCGTTCGTGAAGCTGCTGGACTACGTGCGGCGGACGCCGGCGATGGCGGTGGTGCGCCAGAGCCTCCCCGTCTCCGGGCGCGAGGGGTCGCTGCGGGCGCGGCTCACCGATCTCCCCGGCCGGGTCGTGGCGAAGACCGGCTACATCGGCGGGGTGGACTCGCTGAGCGGGTGGGTGACGACGGACGACGGGCGCACGGTGATCTTCTCCATCCTCGCCAACCGCGGCGGCCCCTCCGCGCGCATGAAGGCGGGGATCGACGACGTGGTCCGCGCCATCGCGGCAACGCCGGAGCCCTGAGCGGTCTCTAACAGGGTGCACGGACAGAGCTGGTGGCGGGCCGCGGCGGGGGCCCCCTCACCCGAAAAAAGGCGATCATAACTGCCGATCGCCTTTTTTCGACCTCTCCCAACTGCGGGAGAGGTAACCGGCAACGGCGGCTACACCCGTCGGAGATCCGGTGCCCTCGTGACCACGCCGCGGGCGCGGAGCAACCGTGCGGCCGCGGAGGCGTGCGGAAATGCCGTGGATCGCACCGGTGTCGAGGATGAGTCCGCGAAGGCGGACTTCGTGCTGTTGTAGCACCGGGTTTCCAACCCGGTGCCTTGCGGACTTCGTGTTGTAGCCCGGGTGCCGGGTTTCAATTCAACCCGGTGCTGCCAACCCGGTCCTTTGCCCGGTGGCCGGGGATGCGCAGACCCTCTCGCGGCGTGCGGGGTACCATCCCCCGTCCCCCATCCAGACCTGACCGATCCGGCTCCGGCCGGGCCTTGCGGAACCTTCGTGAAGAAGCTGATCCACGCCGCCCCCGCGCTCGCCGCGCTGCTGGCCCTCTCGCCCGCGCGGGCGCAGACGCCGCGCGGAACGCCGATCACACCCGCGCTCGCGGCGGAGACCTTCGACAGCGCATGGTCGGTGGTGGACCGCACGCTCTGGGACACCGTGGTGGTGAACCGGGTGTGGGCCCCCGCCCGCGCCGAGCTGCGCCCCCGGGCCGAGCGCGCGCGGACGGTCGAGGAGCTGCGCGGCGTGCTGGCGGCGATGATCGCCCGCCTTCCCTACTCGCACTTCGAGGTGATCCCCGGCGAGGTGCAGGCGCGCCTGGCCGAGGGCGCCGGGGGCGAGGGCGGCGACGCCGGGATGGACGTGCGCCTGGTGGGCGAGCGCTTCCTGGTCGCGCGGGTGGACTCGGGCGGCCCCGCGGCCGCCGCGGGGGTGCGCCCCGGCTGGAGCGTGGACGCGGTCGGCGGGAGGACGGCGGCGGAGCGGCTGGCGCTGCTGGCCTCCATTCCCGGGGCGCGGGAGCCGCGCGGGCGCCAGCTCTACGCCTGGGCCGCCCTCACCCCCGCGCTCCGCGGCGCCCCGGGGAGCCGCCTGCGGGTGCGCTTCCGCGACGGGGCCGACCGGCCGATGGAGAGGGTGCTCACGCTGCGGCCGCAGGCGGGGATGTCGGAGAAGTTCGGCAACCTCCCCCCGCTGCACGTGGCGCTGGAGACGCGGCGGGTGCGGATGGCCGACGGCACCACGCTGGGGGTAATCCGCTTCAACTACTGGTTCCCGGTGATCCTCCCCGCGCTGAACGCGGCGGTCGACTCGCTGCGCGGGGTGGACGGGATCGTGATCGACCTGCGCGGCAACTTCGGGGGACTGGGGGCGATGGCGCCCGGGTTCGCGGGCCACTTCCTGGACCGCGCCGACACGCTGGGGGTGATGCGGATGCGCAGCGGCACCCTCTACTTCGTCGCCAACCCGCGCCGGGTGGACACGCAGGCGCGGCCGGTGGCCCCCTTCGCCGGGCCGCTGGCGGTGCTGACCGACGCGCTCACCGCCAGCACCAGCGAGTTCTTCGCCGGCGGCCTGCAGCAGCTCGGCCGGGCCAGGGTGTTCGGCGAGCCCACCGCGGGGCAGGCGCTCCCCGCGCTGGCGCAGAAGCTCCCCGACGGCGACGTGCTGATGCACGCCATCGCCGACTTCGGCGGCCCGCGGGGGAAGCGCTTCGAAGGGCTGGGGGTGACGCCCGACGTGGCGGCGCCGCTCACCCGCGCGGCGCTGCTGGCCGGCCGCGACCCGGCCATGGAGGCCGCGGCCGCCTGGATCCGGTCCGCGAAGACGGGCGCCGCGGCGCCCTGAGCACGGCGGGCGACCGCCGGGAGTACCGCCGCGCCGCGCAACGCGGGCGGCGCCAACCACCAGGAGAATCGAGATGATCCGCACCCGATACGGCCGCTCGCTCGGCCTTGCCGCCCTCGCGCTGGCCGTGCAGGCCGGCGCCGCGGCGGCGCAGCAGCTCCCCCCCGCGGCCGAGGTGGTGGAGAAGTACGTCCAGGCCATCGGCGGGCACGCGGCCGCGGCGCGCTTCACGGCGCGCCACGTGACCGCCGAGATGTCGATGCCGGCGATGGGGATGACGATGACCATGGAGACCTGGACGGCGCGCCCCAACCGCGCCTTCAGCAAGATGGAGATGAGCGGGATGGCGATCACCAGCGGCTTCGACGGCACCACTGCCTGGGTGAACTCGCCGATGAGCGGGCCCAAGATCCTGGACGGCCCCGAGTTCAAGCAGGCGTTCGACAACGCCAACTTCGACAACAACGTCGACTTCGCCAGGGTGTTCCCCACCATGGAGACCATCGGCGAGCGCACCGTGGACGGCCACGCCTGCTGGAACGTGCGGATGGTGAGCGCGAACGGCACCGAGGTGCAGAACTGCTTCGACAAGGAAACGGGGCTGCTGGTGGGGAGCATCTCCCATCAGCACTCGCAGATGGGCGAGGTCACCGCCGACATCGTGATGAGCGACTACAAGGAGTTCGACGGCCTGAAGCTGCCCACCCGGATGACGATGACGATGGGCCCGCAGCAGGTCGTGACCACCATCAAGTCGGTGAGCCACGCCCCGGTCGCGGACTCGATCTTCGCCCTCCCGCCGGAGATCAAGGCGCTGCAGCACTGAGGAAAGTGCTAAGTGCTAAGTGCTAAGTGCTAAGTGCTAAGTGCTAAGTGCTAAGTGCTAAGTGCTAAGTGCTAAAGTTCACGGGGCGACGTGCGGGATGCACGCCGCCCCCGTTAGTATTCGCCGCCTGGTACTCAGCACTTAGCACTCAGCACTTAGCACTTCTGTTGATCGAGCTCGAGCATCTCACGAAATCCTACGGCGACCTGGTGGCCGTCGCGGACCTCTCGCTCCGCGTGGCGGAGGGCGAGGTCTACGCGCTGCTGGGGGCGAACGGCGCCGGGAAGACGACCGCGCTCCGCTGCCTGGCGACGCTCCTGCGCCCCACCTCGGGCTCCGCGCGGATCGCGGGGCACGACGCGGTGCGCGAGCCGCTGGAGGTGCGGCGGCGGCTCGGCTTCCTGGCGGCGTCGATGGGGCTCTACCAGCGCCTCAGCGCCCGCGAGCTGCTGCGCTACTTCGCCAACCTCAACGGCCTCCAGGGCGCGGCCGCCGAGGCGCGCATCGACGAGATGGTCGACGCCTTCGACCTGGGGGAGTTCTCCGAGCGGCTCTGCGGCAAGCTGTCGACGGGGCAGCGGCAGCGCGTCTCCATCGCCCGCGCGGTGGTGCACGACCCGCCGGCGCTGGTGCTCGACGAGCCCACGCTGGGGCTCGACGTGCTCAGCAGCGAGGCCATCTTCCGCTTCGTCGAGTCCGCCCGCGCCCGCGGCCGCGCCGTCATCTTCTCCACCCACCAGATGAGCGAGGTGGAGCTGCTGGCCGACCGGGTGGGGGTGATCGCCGGGGGACGGCTGGCGGCGGAGGGGACGGTGGAGGAGATCGTGGCCGCGGCGGGGGAGCAGAACCTGGCCCGCGCCTTCCTGCGCATCGTGCGGGAGGCCGCGTGAGGTGGGGCGTGGTGCGCACGGTGCTGGCGAAGGAGCTGAAGGAGACGCTCCGCGACCGGCGCACGCTCTTCATGATGATCGTCATCCCCACCCTGCTCTACCCGGCGCTGATGGTGGGGGTGGAGCAGCTCACCCTCTTCGGCCAGCGGCGGCTGAGCGAGCAGCCCGCCGCCGTCGCCGTCGCCGGGGGCGACCCCGCGCTGGTCGCCTTCCTCCGGCGCGACTCCACCCTCCACCTCCTCCCGCCCGACCGCGCCACCGTCCGCGCCGTGCGCGCGCACCGGGCCGAGGCCGCGGTGGTGTTCTCCCCCGCCCCCGCGGACACCGGCGGAACGCGCAGGGTGCGGGTGCTCTACGACGAGTCAGACGACCGCTCGCAGCGCGCGCACGGCATCGTCCGCGGCAAGCTGGAGGCGTGGAAGGACACCCTGCTCGCGCGGCGGCTGGCGGACGCGGGGCTCCCGTCGGGGTTCGCGACCCCGCTGGCGGTGGCCGACTCGTCCGTCGCCACGGCGGAGGAGACGGGGGCGTACGCGCTGGGCCGCTTCCTCCCCGTGCTGCTGATCCTGATGACGCTGCTGGGTGCCTTCTACCCCGCCATCGACCTGGCCGCGGGGGAGAAGGAGCGCGGCACCCTGGAGACGCTGCTGACGGCCCCGGTCCCCGCGCGCGAGATCGTGACGGGGAAGTTCGCCGCGGTGGCGCTGATCGGCATCGCGGCGGCGGCGGCGAACCTGCTCAGCATGCTGCTCACCTTCCAGAGCGGGGTGTTCAAGTTCGCGAAGGCGGCGGACATCAAGTTCACCCTGCCGTGGAGCACGGCGCTCCTGGTGCTGGTCGGCCTGGTGCCGCTGGCGGTGCTCTTCTCCGCCCTCTTCCTGGGGATCGCCGTCCGCTCGCAGAGCTTCAAGGAGGCACAGAACGCGCTGACCCCGGTGCAGCTCGCCAGCACCCTGCCGATCCTGGTGATCACCCTGCCGGGGATCGACTTCAACGCCGCGCTCGCCGCCGTGCCGGTGGTGGGGATCGCGATGATGTTCCGCGCGCTGATGTCGGGGGGCGCGCCGCTGATTCCCTCCCTCGTCGCCTTCGGAAGCACGGTGCTCTACGCGGCGCTCGCGCTGCACTTCGCCGCCGCCGCCTTCGGGCGCGAGGACGTGCTCTTCGGCGGGGGCGCGGGCGCGGCGCGTCAGGGGGGATGGCGCGAGCGGATGGCGGCGTGGCGCACCGGCCCGCGCCGCGTGCCGCTGGCGGCCGAGTCGCTGGCGTTCGTCGCGGCGATCGCCCTCCTCTACTTCCACGCGGGAGCGGCGCTGCAGGCGCGGCTGGGCGAGCGCGGGCTGCTGGCGAGCGAGTGGGGGCTCCTCTTCCTCCCCGTGCTCCTCCTCGTCACCGCCGGCCCCTTCGACGCGCGGCGGACGCTCGCGCTGCGCCGGCCCACGGCGCGCGGGCTGGCGGCGGCGCTGGTGATCGCGCTGGCGGGGATCCCGCTGGGGTGGGCGATCGGCTGGGCGCAGCTCCAGTTCCTCCACGTGCCGAAGGAGCTGTTCGGCGCGCTGGAGAAGCTGGTGACGGCGACGGACCTGCCACGCTTCCTCTGGCTCCTCCTGCTGGTCGCCCTGACGCCGGCGGTGTGCGAGGAGGCGGTGTTCCGCGGCGTGCTCTTCCAGGGGCTGGCGCGCGAGGAGCGGATGTGGCGGACGGTGGCGGTGAGCGCGCTGGTCTTCGGCGCCTTCCACCTCTCGGGCGAGACGGCGATCCGCTTCCTCCCCACGGCGTGGATCGGCGTGCTGATGGGGATCGTGGTCTGGCGGACGCGCTCGGTCTTCGGCAGCATGCTGATGCACTTCGTGAACAACGGCTTCGCGGTGGTGGTGGTGTCGCGCCCCGAGGTGCGCCGCCTGGTGATGAGCGCCACGGGCGAGCCGAACTGGTGGCTGGTCGCGCTCGCCCCTCTTGCGCTCGCGGCGGGGGTGTGGCTTCTTCCCCGGCGGGAACCCCTCACCCCGGTTCGGGCGGACATGGTCCCGGTCGATGCGGATGCTGATACCGTCCGCCCGAACCGACCCTCTCCCGAACTGCCGGGAGAGGGTGACTGAAGGCTCGCTTCGCTCGCGACCGCGCACCCGGGCCTCATGCCGTTGCATTTTACCTCTCCCGCGGTTTGGGAGAGGTCGAAAAAAGGCGATCGGAAGTCATGATCGCCTTTTTTCGGGTGAGGGGCGCGTTTCGGGCGAGGGGCTTGGGGGCGCTGCGCTCGACATCAGACCTCAGAAAGCGGTGACACGATGAGCCAGATGGTTGCCTGCGTGGTGCTGATCCGCTCCGTGCCGGGAGACGTCCCCGCGCTCGCGCGCCGCATCGCGGGGATCGACGGCGTCGCGGAGGTCTACTCCGTGTCGGGCGAATACGACCTGATCGCCATCGTGCGCGTGCGGGAGTACGACCGCATCGCCGAGATCGTGACCGAGGAGATCGCGCAGATCCAGGGGATCGAGCGCACCAACACCCTCACCGCCTTCCGCGTCTACAGCAAGCAGGACCTGGGCGCCGCCTGGGACATGTTCGACTGAGAACGGACGGGTCTCACGCAGAGACGCGGAGACGCAGGGCGGCCGCCGTGGCTTCCCTGCGTCTCCGCGTCTGTGCGTGACGAGACCTTCTATTTCGACTCAGCAGAGCGGCGCGGTGCTGCTGGTGTTGACGTGCTTGGTCGCGGTCGCCTGCACCCCGTTCGCGTCGGTCACGGTGAGGTAGATGTCGTCCGACGCGCTGATCATGTCGACCTGGTACGAGGTGCCGGTGTTGTTGACGCTCCCGGTCCCGTGCTCGTCCCACCAGTAGTACGTGTACGGCGCCGTGCCGCCCGAAGCCGACTTGTACCAGGTGCAGGTGGTCCAGCGCCGCGCCAGGGTCGTGCCCGTGATGCCGACGGTGAGCCCCGGCTTCACGTACACGCTCTTGCTGCCGGTCACGCCGGCCGACGTCGCCTGCACCGAGGCGCTCCCCACCGCCACCCCCGTTGCCTGCCCGGAAGAATTGGCCGTTAGGATGCTGGTGTTGGTGCTGCTCCACGTCGGCGTGACGTTGCTCACCAGGTTGTGGTTCTCGTCGTAGAAGTAGGCCACGCACTGCGCCGTCTGCCCCACCGAGATGGTGTCGGGACAGGTGACGCTGGAGGTGGTGATGGTCATCCGCGGGCCGTGGCCGTCGGGACTGAGCGGCTGGCGCACCGTGTCGCCGCAGGCGGCGAACGCCAGCAGGCCTGCCGCGAGGATGAGCGAGCGCTGGACTACGTGCATGCTTCTACCTCTCCTGAGGGGGTGGGGAAGGACACTCGAGAGAAAGATATGCAGTCATGGGGTACGCAACAAGTATGGTCTGATAAAGGTAGTACGCGCCTCCGCTTGAGAGTCGCTGGCGCCGCACGTAGATGCGTGCCCTGTCCCATCCAGGAGCCCGGCCGCGATCGGTGCGGCGTGCCGGGGAGCTTTACCGGCGGGGGCGGATGCGGTAACTTCCTGTCATTCCGACGCTTGACGCATCCGCGGCACGGCACCCACCGGCTCCGCCGCGAGCCCCTTCACAGCTGCTCCCGCAATGCTCCCAGTTCTCTTCCGTATCGGCGGATTCACCGTCACGTCGTTCGGCGTGATGATCGCGCTCTCGTTCGTGGTGGGCGGCTGGGTGCTCGCGCGGGAGCTGGAGTACCGCAAGCAGGACCCCGAGCACGCCTGGGACCTGTGCGGCTACGCGGCGATCTTCGGGATCCTGGGCGCCAAGATCTACTACCTGATCCTGCACTGGCCGGAGACGGCGGCCAACCCGGGGCACGCCATCCTCTCGCGCTCGGGGCTGGTGTGGTACGGCGGCTTCATCCTGGCCGCGCTGGCGGTGCTCTTCCGGCTGCACCGGCTGAAGCTCCCCATCCCCACCTTCGCCGACGCCTGCGCGCCCACGCTGGCGGCGGGGTACGCGATCGGCCGCATCGGCTGCTTCCTGGTGGGCGACGACTACGGCGGCCCCACCACGGCGCCCTGGGGCGTGGCCTTCCCCAACGGCGCGCCGCCTTCGACCGCCGGGAACCTGCGGGCCTTCGGCGAGCACATCCCCGCCAGCGTTCCCGACGGCACGGTGATGACGGTGCACCCCACGCAGATCTACGAGGTGCTCATGTCGGCCGTGATCCTGCTGATCCTGTGGAAGCTGCGGCCGCGGGTGAAGACGCCCGGCGCGCTCTTCTGCATCTGGCTGGTGCTGGCGGGGATCGAGCGCTTCACGGTGGAGATCTTCCGCGCCAAGGACGACCGGCTGCTGGGCGCCTTCTCGGTGGCGCAGCTCATCAGCGTGCTGATCGTGCTGGTGGGGGTCGCCGGCTACTCCATCCTCACCCGCCGCGCGGCGCGGCACCCGTCGCCCGCCACGGCGGCGGCGTGACGCACCCGCGCGCGTGAACCGGCGCCGCTTCCTGGCGGCGCTGGGGGCCGCCGGCGCCGCGCTGGCGGCCGATGCGCGGTTCGTGGAGCCGCGCCGGCTGCAGCTCACCCGCCACGCCCTCGACCCCCGCCCCTCTCCCGGCCGCCTCCCGGTCACGCTCGCCCAGGTCAGCGACCTGCACCTGCGGCGCCTCGGCTCCATCCACCACCACGTCGCCGATCACCTGGCGCGCGTCCGCCCCGACCTGATCCTCTTCACCGGCGACTCCATCGACCGCGCCGAGAAGCTCCCGGTGTTCGCCGAGTTCCTGGCGCTCCTCGACCCGCGCGTCCCCAGCTACGCCATCCTCGGCAACTGGGAGCACTGGGGCCGGGTGGACCTGGACGCGCTCGCCCGCCTCTACGCGCGCCACAACGGGCGGCTGCTGGTGAACGAGTCGGCGGTGCACCTGCACCGCGGCCGGCGCCTGGGGATCACGGGGCTCGACGACCTGGTAGGCGGGCGGCCGGACCTGTTCGCGGCGGTGCGCCACGCGGAGCCGGCGGACGCGCGCGTGCTGCTGGCGCACTGCCCCGCGCACCGCGACCGCCTCTGGGCGGACCAGGCGGAGGTACGCGTGGCCGGGACGCGGGTGCGGCCGGGGGTGGACCTGGACGCGCTGGGGTTCCGGCTGATGCTCTCGGGGCACACGCACGGCGGCCAGGTGGCGTTCTTCGGCGCCGCGCCGGTGCTCCCGCCGGGGAGCGGCCGCTACGCGCGCGGCTGGTTCCGCGACCCTGGCGAGATCCCCCTGTACGTCTCGCGGGGAATCGGCACCTCCATGCTCCCGGTGCGCTTCGGCTCGGTGCCCGAGGTGGCGGTGTTCACGATGTGGGTGTGATGCCGGATCAGACACATGATATGACCGTGCATTCGGACATTCGGAGACACCGGTACGGAGATCCTCACACGGAGTCAACGGAGTCAACGGAGTCAACGGAGAACGACTCCGCTGACTCCGTTGACTCCGTGTGAGCCCATTCGGTTGATCGGAATGCACCTCCAATCAGTCGAAACGGTATGATCTCACCCCGGCCACTAGTCGTCGAAGTCGCCGCAGGAGACGATAGTCCCCAGGTTGGTGGGCGAGGCGTGGACGTTCACGATGTAGCTCTTCGCCTCGTTCAGGTCCATGTCCAGGTGCGCCTGGGCCGTCGCGCGGCCGTCCGCTCCCACCGTCATCACCGGGTACGCGCTCGCGGGCCCCACGACGGGCGGGCTCCCCTCGCCGCACTTCCCCTCGTGCACGTGCCAGGGGAGCCGCGCGCCGGGCTGCGCGCCGCTCACGCTGACGGTCACCATGGTCATGTCGTGCCCCGACGTCCCGCGCGCCGTGCCGGAGACGTTCGAGCCGCCGACCGGGTGGAGCGTGCCGCTCCATCCTTCCATGGCGCCGGGGCGCCCGGTGTCGACGTCGACGTGCCCGGTGCTCGGATCGGTCTGCACCTTGACGGTCTTCGCGCACGCGGCCGCCGCCAGCACCGCGACCGCAATCGTGGCGATGCGCATCTGTCCCTCCTCTTTCGAGTCTTCGCCTGCGGGTGAACCCGCGGAACCGTTGCAGGTCCCGCACCACCACCGCGGCAGGGTGGTCGAAACCGCCCGTTGCGATCCTTACTCCTTCGTCTCCAGCTCCGCCCCGGCGCCGGAGCCGCTCATCCCACGAGCGCGCGAACGGACTTCACCCATGCGGGCGTGTACATGCCCGCCTCCCGGTACGAGGCGTCCACGGCTTCCAGCAGCTTCGCCACACCCCCGTCCGGCTTCGGGAGCGTCACCACGAACCGGCGCAGCTGCGCGGCGATCAGCTCGGGCGGCGCCTGGTGCACGCCCGCCTCGTGGAAGTACCACTCCCGAAGCCGCGCCACCGTGTTCCCGTATGGCCTGGTGCCGTTGAGGAACTTCGTCAGCCCCGTGGGTGACATGCGCACCGCGCGCGCGACCGCGCGCAGCGAGGTGCGCGCGATCTCGTTCTCCAGCGCGATGCGAAACCGCGCCAGATCGTCCGGGGTTATCTCCGCCGCGCGTCCCGCCATCGCATTCAACCGCCTCGTTCAGGCCTGGCCCTGGATCCGTGCCGCAGCTCGGTCCAGGCGCGCACGCGGCTTCGCCGGGTGTGCCGTTCATCGTCCGGCCACTCCGGAGCGAGCGCGTCGTCGTCGCGTGATTTGCGATTCATGGGAGGGGGAAGGAGGGCACAGCCGTGAACGAGATGTAACCGCAGGGGCCGCCCGGCCCTGGTGTGTGCCGTCAGGGCGTAGCTTGAACAGCCGAGCCCCCAGCACCGGACGCCCCCCGGCAAAACCCAGGTGCGAAGGGGGACCGCCACCCGACGTGAACGCCCACCGACAGACGGCGGCGGACTTCGGCTCGGCTTCCGCTTTCACCGCGTTTCGGCGTACCCGGAGAACCGGGAGAGCCGCTCCGGTGACAGCCCCTTCCCTCCACTTCGTCGCCGCTGAAGATGCGCACCCGCACGGAAACCCGCCAAACCAACAACCGCCGGTCGGTACGGGTCGAAACTGCCCAAAGTGAACCCCCGGCAACCGCCATGTTACGTAGGTGTGGGTTCTCTAAACTCTGACGCGGTTTCTCTCTAAACTCTGTCGCCACCAGGCGGAGTTCAGGCTGCGTCGAGTTCGGCGGTCTGGCTGAGATCCTCCTTGAAGTTGCGGGTTCTGTAGGACCGTCCACGCAGGACG
>Ga0207694_10000037_pt1 | contig 187033 bp, 165 predicted proteins | sample KBSC34metaG_FD_184353 | JGI IMG/M metagenome (GOLD analysis project Ga0207694, IMG submission 184353) | Corn rhizosphere microbial communities from Kellogg Biological Station, Michigan, USA - KBS C3-4 metaG (SPAdes) (version 2) | ecosystem: Host-associated > Plants > Roots > Rhizosphere >... | reverse complement strand
TAACCCCGGGGTTTTGGACAAGGAAGAAGGATGATGACGAACTTGCCGGGCGATCTCCGTCCGGGTAGAAAGTGTCAACCATCCTGCCGGTCTGTTTTGTAAAGGAACATGCCGGTCGTTCAGACCGCGCAGGGCGGCGGTTTGCCCGGAGCGGGCTCGGCGCAGTTGGGCAGCGTAGTTTGCTGCCCTACTGCGCGCGCAGCCCGGCCCCCGCGCAGCGGGGGACATGCCCGGACCGGCAGTTGCAGTAACGCGGTTCGTCCCCGCCGTTCGCCCGGGCGGCGCCAGGGGACATCACGGCAGGACCGGACACACAATCCACGCGGGATCGACCAACATGTGCGGGATCGTGGGATACATCGGCGACCAGCAGGTCGCGCCGCTGCTGATCCAGGGGCTCAAGCGGCTGGAGTACCGCGGGTACGACTCGGCCGGCATCGCCGTGGCCAAGAACGGCTCGCTGCTGGTGCGCAAGGAGGCCGGGAAGATCGCCGAGCTGGAGAAGATGCTGGTCTCCGACCCGGTCGAGGGCGTCTACGGGATCGGCCACACGCGCTGGGCCACGCACGGCCCGCCCAATCAGCGCAACGCGCACCCGCACGTGTCGGAGAACGGCGACTTCGCCGTGGTGCACAACGGCATCATCGAGAACGCGCAGCCGCTCAAGCGCAAGCTGCAGGAGCGCGGGCACACCTTCGCCAGCGACACCGACACCGAGGTGCTGGTGCACCTGATCGAGGACATCTTCAACAGCGGGCTCTCCGAGGACGGCGGCCGCGCCGGGAAGCTGGAGCGCGCGGTGGAGGCGGCGCTGCAGCAGATCGAGGGGACCTACGGGATCGCCGTGATCTCGTCGAAGGACCCGAAGAAGATCGTGGCGGCGCGCCTGGGGAGCCCGCTGCTGATCGGCGTGGGCGAGCAGGGCGAGACCTTCGTGGCCAGCGACGCGGCGGCCGTGATCGCCCACACCCGCGACGTGATCTACCTGGACGACGGCGACATGGCCACCGTGACCGAGGGCGGGTACACGGTGCACCGCCACAACCAGGGCCCCGTGAGCCGCCCCATCAGCCGGGTGGACTGGGACCTGGACGAGGTGGAGCGCGGCGGGTACGACCACTTCATGCTCAAGGAGATCATGGAGCAGCCGGAGACGCTGCGCGAGACCATGCGCGGCCGGCTGCTGGTCGAGGAGGGGAACGTCAAGCTCGGCGGCCTCACCGGGATGGACAACGAGCTGCTGGAGCTGGAGCGGATCATCATCCTGGGGTGCGGCACCAGCTGGCACAGCGGGCTGATCGGCGAGTACATGCTGGAAGACATCGCCCGCGTGCCCACCGACGTGGAGTACGCCAGCGAGTTCCGCTACCGCCGCCCGGTGGTGGAGCCGAACACCCTCACCATCGCCATCTCGCAGAGCGGCGAGACCGCCGACACCCTCTGGGCCATGCGCGAGGCGCGGCAGCAGGGCGCCACCGCGCTGGGGATCGTGAACGCGGTGGGGAGCACCATCGCGCGCGAGACCGACGCGGGGGTGTACCTGCACGCGGGGCCGGAGATCGGCGTCGCCTCGACCAAGGCGTTCACGTCGCAGGTGGTGGTGCTGGCGATGATGACCATCCACCTGGGGCGGCTGCGCGGCACGCTCACGGCCAGCCGCGGGCGCGAGATCGTGCGGGCGCTGCAGCAGCTCCCAGAGCAGGTGGCGCGGCTGCTGGAGCACGAGGACGAGATCAAGAAGCTGGCGGCGGAGTACAAGGACAGCCGCAACTTCCTGTACCTGGGGCGCGGCTACAACTTCCCGGCGGCGCTGGAGGGGGCGCTGAAGCTGAAGGAGATCAGCTACATCCACGCCGAGGGGTACCCCGCCGCGGAGATGAAGCACGGCCCCATCGCGCTGATCGACGAGCAGATGCCGGTGGTGGTGATCGCGCCCCGCGACGCGGTCTACGACAAGGTGCGCAGCAACATCGACGAGGTGAAGGCGCGCGGCGGGTGCATCATCGGCGTGATCAGCGAGGACGACACCGAGCTGGAGGGCGTGGTGGACCACGTGATCCGCATCCCCCGCACGCACGACGCGCTCACGCCGATCCTGGCGAGCGTGCCGCTGCAGCTGCTGGCGTACCACATCGCCGTGCTGCGCGAGACGAACGTGGACCAGCCGAGGAACCTGGCCAAGAGCGTGACGGTGGAGTAGGCGCGAGCCTCGACATCGTTGGGTCGGTCTTCTGGTCTCACGCAGAGACGCAGAGACGCGGAGGGAGCCACAGTGCTTCTCCGCGTCTCTGCGTCTGCATGGGCGCTGGACAACGTTCCCTGGATCTGAGGTGGGGCGGGATGACGTTCGAGGATGCCATCCTCATCCGCGACACGCCCGAGGCGCTGTTCGCGCTCACGCAGGACTACGGGCGGCGGCTCGCGTGGGATCCGTTCCTGCGGTCGGCGGAGCTGATGGGCGGGGCCACGGCGGCTGGGCCGGGCGTTCGCGCGTGGTGCGTGGCGCACAACGGGCTGGGGATGGAGACGGAGTACGTCTCGTTCAATCCGCCCACCGTCGCCGCCGTGAAGATGACGCGCGGGCCGTGGTTCATCGGCGGGTTCGCCGGATCGTGGCGCTTCCTGCCGGAGGCGGATGGGCGCACACGCGTCGTCTTTCGCTACTCCGTCCGTGGGCGGCCGGCGTGGCTGGGCGCGCTGCTGAATCCCATCCTCGTCCGTGTCTTCGGCCGCGAGGTGCGGCGGCGCCTGCAGGGTCTGCGGGACTTCGCGGAGCGCGACTCCCGTAATCGGGACGAATGATCCAGGCGCGCGCCCCGGCGTTCATGTCGTGCGGGTGCGACGCGCTCACGCCGATCCTGGCGAGCGTGCCGCTGCCGGCTGCTGCCTATCACCTCGCCGTGCTACCTCTGATGCTCTGGGTGAGACCTTCTTTTCCTTTCCGAATGCACAATCGATTGATGGATTTGGTATGAAATGGCTCTCACAGAGGTCACAGGGGTCACGGAGGAACTGCACCGTTTCCTCTGTGGCCCCTGTGGCCTCTGTGAGAGTTTGGTTTGGCCCTGCTCGTCGAATGCACGGTTAATCGCCCGTGTGACTTCTTCGGTTGAAGCTGGGGGACCAGAACGGTCCTCGGTAACGTGGCATCACCCTTTGGCAGGGGATTGGGGCTCTGGTGCGGGAGGAAGAAATCATGCAGATTTCTTCCTCCCGGTTCTTTTTCGAGGAGGTGAGCATGGCCCTGAACATCAAGCATCCCGAGGCGGACCGGCTCGCGCGCACGCTTGCCCGCACGACGGGCGAGTCCATCACCGAGGCCGTCCTGACCGCGATCAAGGAGCGGCTGCAACGCGAGACCGGACGTGGCGACACCGACGCGGTGCGGAAGAACATCCGGAGGATCCAGGAGCGTTTTGCCGCCAAGCAGGTAGCGGACGCACGCACCGCCGACGAGATCATCGGGTACGATGAACACGGGCTCCCCGCCTGATGGTCGTCGACACCTCTGCATTGATTGCGGTTCTGAACAGGGAGCCCGAGTGGCAGCGCATCGAGGGTGCGATGCTCGCTGCGCCGCGGCTGGCGATTTCCGCGGCCACGCTGGTCGAGGCCTCGGTCGTCGCGGACTCGAAGCGTCAGCCTGACGGGATGGCTGAGCTCGATCTGCTTCTGGGGGAGCTTCGAATCGAAGTCATCTCGGTTACCCCGTCACACGCGGAGCTGGCACGCACGGCGTACCGTCAGTTCGGCAAGGGAAGGCACCCCGCCGGATTGAACTTCGGCGACTGCTTCAGCTATGCCCTCGCTCGCGCGCTGGGCGAGCCGCTCCTGTTCCTGGGAGCGGATTTCGGCAGGACCGACATCGAGGTCGCACCCTGTTGAGCCGTGAACCCAAGGGCCCTCATGACTGAAGCACTCTCGCGCCGCGCCGGCACCGCCGTCGCGCTCGCGCTGGCCTGCGCCGCATCGCTTCGCGCGCAGGTGCCGACGAGCACCCCGCAGGCGAAGGCCGGACCGGTCTTCGTGAACGGCATGGCGCAGGTGGTTCCGGCGTTCGCCGATTCCACGCAGTGGATTCGCCAGAACCTCTGGGTGGAAACGGACTTCGACTCCGACCGCGACGGCCGCAGCGACCGCGTGCACGTGGACGTGACGCGGCCCCGCCAGACGGAGACCGAGGGGCTGAGGGTGCCGGTGGTGTACGGGTCGAGCCCCTACTATGCCGGCGTCGGGCGTACGAACGTGTTCTGGAACGTGCGCCAGGAGCTCGGCGACCCCTCGCCGCCGCGCGGCCCGATGCTCGCCGCGCCGTACGATTCGACGCGCACGCGCATCTCGAACCAGCTCGTGCGTACCTGGGTGCCGCGCGGCTTCGCCGTGGTGCACTCGGATGCGCCGGGCACCGGGCGCTCCCAGGGATGCGTGACGATTGGCGACACGCCGGAGCGCACCGCGATGAAGTTCGTGATCGACTGGCTGAACGGACGCGCGAAGGGGTATACGACGGCCAACGGCGCCGAGCAGGTGTCGGCGACGTCGTGGTCGACGGGGAAGGTGGGGATGATCGGCACGTCGTACGAGGGCACGCTGCCCCTCGCCGCGGCGATGACGGGGGTCGCGGGGCTCGAGGTCGTCATCCCGGTCTCCGCGAACACCTCCTACTACCACTACTACCGTGCGAACGGGCTGGTGCGCTCGCCGGGTGGATACCTCGGCGAAGACGTGGACGTGCTCTACGACTTGGTCGCCAGCGGCAATCCCACCACGCGCGCCACGTGCGACCGCATCTGGAAGGGCGGCGTCTTCGCCGCGGGACAGGACCGCGCGACGGGCGACTTCAACGACTTCTGGGCCGCGCGCGAGCTGCTGCCGTACGTGAAGAACATCCGGGCGGCGGTGCTGCTCGCGCACGGGCTCAACGACTTCAACGTCATGCCGTCGCACAGCGTGCGGATCTACGCGGCGATGAAGGCGCTCGGGCTCCCCGTCTCGATGTACCTCCACCAGGGCGGCCACGGAGGCAATCCGCCCGAGGAGATGGTGAACCGCTGGTTCACGCACTACCTCTACGGCGTGGACAACGGCGTCGGCAGCGATCCGCCGGTGTGGATCGTGTCGAGCACCGCCGCCGATTCGGCCATCGCGAAGGCGCGCGCGTCGGGCCAGCGTGGCGTGATGCCGGCGCCGGTGCCGTTCGCGTCGTTCCCGGCGCCGGGGTCGGCGCCCGTCCGGCTGCATCCCACGGGTGGCGGCAACGGCATCGCCGCGCTCGCCCTGCGCCCCTCGCGGGGGGTCGACTCCATCGCCGACGACGCCGCCTTCACCGGCAGTGCCAATGCCGGCGCGCTGCGCTCGGCCCATCGCCTGCTCTTCGCGACGGCGCCGCTCAGGGATTCGCTGCACATCTCCGGCACGCCGCGCGTCACGGTGCGCGTCGCCGCCGACCGGCCCGCGGCGAACCTCAGCGTGTGGCTCGTGACCCTGCCGTACGACTCCACGCGGATCGGCTCCGCCAGCCGCGCCGGCGTGGTGACGCGCGGGTGGGCCGACATCCAGAACCACGCGTCGCTCACGCGCGGCGGGGTCTACGACTCGAAGCGCCGCGGCGTTCCGCTCGTCCCGGGGAGGTACTACGACCTGACCTTCGACCTCGAGCCGGACGACCAGGTCATCCCGGCGGGGAGACAGCTCGGGGTCATGATCATGTCGAGCGACCCGGAGTTCACGCTCTGGCCGCGGGCGGGAACGCGGCTGACGGTGGATCTCGCGGGGACGTCGTTCTCGGTGCCGGTGGTGGGCGGCGGCGCGGCATTGATCCGCGCGGGCGGCGTGCGGTAGGGCGCGAGCCTCGACATCGCGGGTCTCACGCCGAGACGCAAAGACGCGGAGAGCCACAGTGCCTCTCCGCGTCTCCGCGTTTCGGCGTTCCTCAGCCGTACATGCACTGCGTGTCCATGTAGTACGCCGTGGGGCCGATCGGGGGCGTCATGTAACAGCCGCTGTCGCACGTGTCGCAGCTCACGCAGGTGTCGCCGCAGGTGCCGCCGCAGCTCTCGAAGCAGGTGAAGCCGTTGGCGCCGGAGCAGAACTGCGTGAGGTAGTGCCCCTGCACCGTCCCCCGCTCCTCCCGCCGCTCCGCGGTGTCGAACGACTCCACGCTCAGCTCCTCCAGCTCCAGCTTCAGCTTGCGCATCGATCCCTCCATGGAAGGTGGGGGTGTACCGGCCCGCGTGTCTCGCGGGCCGGGGAGACGGGAACCGGATCACCAGGTGTCGAGCCCGGGCTGCCTCGTCGCCGCATCCCACGGATGCGTGATGCAGGGCCCCTCGCCCGGTGCCACACGGCGGGTGCGGGAAAACATATGTAAATATAAGGACTGGAAATGGGAAGAGGCGAAGAGCGGAACGGCATCCATCGGGAACGGGCTCGCTCCGCCTGTTCGCTCCCTGCCCCGCGCGCAGGCATCCGACAGGATACAAAGATTCTGCCTCAACCATAATCAGACGTTATTCAATCGACATGCTTGACTTTGTCATCTGCGCTCTCGAACTTGGGAGTGGTGCTCCATCGTCATGATCGAAGCCGTCCTTTCCCGCAAGAGCTCTGGGGGCCGAGCGCTATCACGCACCAGGTAAGCTCTTTATGCGCCGTGTATGAGCAGGGTGGGCGCGTGCCTCCCTGCTTTCCGTCCTCTCGCGCGTCTCCTGGCGAAGCGCGTGGACGGAGCTTTCGCCGCCGTGGCCGGCTCCCCTGCCGGCGTGGCGGCACCTACCCCGGAAAGGAGGGCGCGTCACATGGCGGAAATGGATCGCAGGGACTTCCTGCTCGCGGCGCTGAGCGGGCTCGGAGGGCTGGGCCTGGCGGGGTGCGCCGACCTTCCGGGGGTGGTGGCTCCCGCCGGGCGGAGGGCGGGGCTGGCGGCGGAGGAGGCCCCGGCCCAGATCGCCTGCCTGAACGTTCGCACCCGCAAGAACATCTACTGCCTGAGCGCGAGCCACCCGGACGTGGTCGGCTACTGCACGGCCGTGTCGGTGATGAAGGCGCGGCCCTCCAGCGACCCCACCAGCTGGGAGGCGCAGCGGGCCATCCACTGGACCACCGTCGTCAGCCCCCCGACCAGCATCTTCGACAAGTGCGAGCACGGGACGGCGTTCTTCCTCTCGTGGCACCGGATGTACCTGTACTGGTTCGAGCGGATCGCGCGGGCGGCGTGCGGGAACTCCAGCTGGGCGCTCCCCTACTGGGGATACTCGCCCACCGGCGCCCGCAACCTCCCCTCGCCGTTCCGCGTTCCGGCCGGCTCCGGCAACCCGCTCTACGACGGGACGCGCAACGCCAACAGCAACAACGGCGTCAACATGTCCGCGTCGCTGGTGGACCCGGGGCTGGCGCTGGCGGAGCTGGCGTTCTACACCTTCCAGGGGCAGCTGGAGAGCACGCCGCACAACGGCGTGCACACCCCCGGCGTGCAGGGGAACATGGGGTCGGTGCCGACGGCGGCGCTGGACCCGATCTTCTACCTGCACCACTGCCAGATCGACCGGCTGTGGGGCGTGTGGCTGGCCCAGGGCGGCGGCCGCGCCAACCCCACCGACTCGCCGTGGCTGAACAACGTCTACCAGTTCTACAACGAGTCCGGCGCGGTGGTGAACATGACCGGCGCGCAGATCGTGAACACCGCGAACCAGCTCTGCTACCAGTACGCCTCTCCCAGCTGCGTGGTGGTGTCGGGGTCGGACGTGGAGGCCACGCAGATCTTCGCGCTGGACTCGCGCTCCGCGGCGGTGGCCGACTCCATCGGCACGCGCCCGCCGCGGGTGTCGACCTACACGCTGGCGGATGAGCAGGTGAGCGTGAAGCTGGGCGGGACCCCGGTGACGGTGAGCGTGCCGATCCCGGCCGCGACGCAGGACGAGCTGCGCGCCTTCGCCGACGCCAGGGAGGGGAACCGCTTCTCCCTCCTGCTGCAGGACATCGTGCTGGCGCGGGACCCGGTGCTCTACTACGAGGTGTACGTCAACCTCCCGGGCGACGGGAAGGACGCGCAGTACACCAGCCCGGACTACGCGGGGAACCTGACCTTCTTCGACCTGACGATGCCGAGCGCGCACCAGATGTCCGGGGGGCTCGCGCAGCAGATCAACCTGACGCGCGTGTACGCCTACCAGCGCAGCCGCGGGGAGTGGAAGGACGAGGCGGTGCAGGTCACCTTCGTGCCGCGCGGCGGCGCGGAGGGCGACGACCCGGCCAAGCTGGTGGCCGACGTGCAGGCCACCATCGGCCGCATCACGCTGCAGCTCCGGTAGCACGGCAAGGCCGGATTCACGCGGATATGCAGGAGCCGTGGAGAGACGCTGGACAGGTCTCTCCGCGGCTCCTCTGCTTTGCCGCCCATGCGGATGATCGAACGTGCATTCGCGACCAACGGTGGAGACGCCATCCCGAGGCCGGCATCGGCGCATCATTCGACCCGGCAAAGGCCTGGCAGGCCGAGGGATCGATCGCCGGCCCATGCGATCCGCTTCAGGAACGCGCAATCGATCGTGAAAACCGGATATGCGGCGCGGCGGCCGGCCGCGGCGGCGGATCAGGGTGCCGATCTATAAACGTTTGCTTATTAAATTATGTCTGTTTATATATGTAAACGTCGAACCCCTCGTGGCGAGGGCCGCCCCGGGGGGGATGGTCACCTGCGAAGCTGGAGGATGCCATGACAGCAGCAATTCCGAAGGTAGCCCGCGCGATCGTGCTCGCCCTGGCGGCCGGTCTCGCGGCGTGCTCCGACGCGAGCAGTCCGGTCGCCCCCCTCGCCCCCGCGCCGCCGCGCCTGCTGGCGGCGGGCTCCACCGAGACGCTCGCGACCGGCCTGAACCTCAACAACGGCTCGTCGGTGACGTGGAACGTGTCGATGCCTGCGTCGGGGACCATCCGGCTGAGCTTCGACGCGCGCATCAACAACGCCAGCACGTCGGGCAACAGCACCCTCTTCGAGATCAAGGTGAACGGCACGCCGGTCACCGCAAGCCTCCTCTACAACAAAGGCTCGACCTACACCTATCCCAACCGCGGCAACCTGACGGAGAGCTACTACGCCAACCGCGGAGCCTCCTGGGGTCAGAGCACCAACTACTGGGGGCTGTTCTGGAGCCCCAACTTCTCGGACAACAACACGTCGAGCAACAGGTACTACGTGCAGGGCGGCAACGCCTACACCTACGTGCTCACCATCAGCGGGCTGGTGAACTACGGGCAGGTGAACACCATCCAGATGGTGAACCAGGGTGCCTGGGTGCAGAGCGCGACCGGCCTCTCGCCCACGGTCGTCCTGCAGAACGTCAAGGTGCAGTCGGTCAGCCCGCCGCCTCTCGGGGCGAGCATCTCCAGCTCCTACCAGGCGCAGCCGAACCAGACCTGCACCGCCTACGCCAACGCCTGGGGCGGCACCCCACCGTACAGCTACCAGTGGTACGTGAACGGCGCGGATTGGGGCAACTACACGCAGCTTTCCTACACCAACTACGGGTACAGCTATTACCTGGACCTCGTCGTCACCGATGCCGCGGGCGCGGTGGCGAGCGCCTACTGGGACGTGTCGGTGTGGAGTGATGCGTCCCCCTGCAACTACTAACGGCTCCTCGCCGCGCCGTGTGAACCGGGCGTAGCAAACGCGTCTCACGCGGGGACGCGGAGCCGCGGAGAGGCGCTGACCCAGCGCTCTTCGCGGCTCTGCGCACTTGCGGGGCAGGCGGCCCGGCCGCAGCGTAGGCGCGTACCCTCGGCGTGGAGGAGAGATGATACGCATCGGGATGGTCGCGCGCGCGTCGCTGCTGGCGGTGCTGACGGGTCGCCCCGCGGCCGCGCAGGAGCACGACCACGCGGCCGCGGGCCGGCTGGGAACGGTCCACTTCGCCACCTCCTGCCGCCCGGCGGTGGCGCCGGGGTTCGACCGCGCGGTCGCGCTGCTGCACTCGTTCGAGTTCCGCGCCGCCATCGACGGCTTCGAGGGGGTGCTGGCGGCCGACTCCACCTGCGCGATGGCGCAGTGGGGGATCGCGCTCAGCCGCTGGAGCAACCCGATGAGCGCGGGGAACCGCGCCGCGGCGCCCCTCGCGCAGGGGCGCCGGGCGGCGGAGGCGGCGGCGCGGCTCGCGCCGGGCGCCGGCGAGCGCGAACGCGGCTACATCGCCGCGGTGGCGAGGCTCTACGCGGACTACGAGCACGTCGACCAGCGCACCCGCGTGGCCGACTACGAGCGCGCCATGGCCGCCCTGGCCGCGCGGTACCCCGACGACACCGAGGCGCAGATCTTCCACGCCATCGCCCTGGTCGCGGTCGCGCCGCCCACCGACAAGACCTACGCGAACCAGCGCCGCGCCGGCGCCATCCTCGAGCGGCTCTGGGCGGCGCAGCCGAACCATCCCGGCCTCGCGCACTACATCATCCACAGCTACGACGTTCCCGCGCTCGCGCCGCTGGCGGCGGAGGCGGCGCGCCGCTACGCCACCATCGCGCCCGACGCGGCGCACGCGCTGCACATGCCGTCGCACACCTTCACCCGCCTGGGCCAGTGGGAGGCCTCGGTCGACGCGAACGGCCGCTCGGCCGAGGCGGCCCTGCGCACCGCCTCGTTCGGAGAGGCGCTGCACGCCTCGGACTACCTGGAGTACGCCTACCTGCAGATGCGCCGCGACTCCGCCGCGAAGGCGGTGGTCGACGGGCTGCCGGCGATCGCGGCGCGCTTCGACCCGGCGGCCGTCACCGGCGCGGCGCCCGGGTCCGCCGGGGTGTTCGCGCTGGCGGCCATCCCCGCGCGCTACGCGCTGGAGCGCCGCGCCTGGCCCGAGGCGGCGGCGCTGGTGCCGCGCGCGACCGCGTTCCCCTACGCCGACGCGATGAGCTGGTTCGTGCGCGGGCTGGGCGCGGCGCACGTGGGCCAACTGCCGGAGGCGCACGCGGCCGTCGACTCGCTGGCGGCCATCCAGGCCCGCCTCCTCGCCGCCGGCGAGGCGTACTGGGCCGAGCAGGTGGCGATCGAGCGGCTGGGGGCGCAGGCGTGGCTGGAGCTCGCCGAAGGCCGTCGCGCCGAGGCCCTGGCGCACCTGGGCGAAGCGGCCGCGCGCGAAGACGCGACGGAGAAGAACGCCGTCACCCCCGGGCCGCTGGCGCCCGCGCGCGAGCTCCTCGGCGACCTGCTGATGGAGCTCGGGCGCCCGGCCGACGCGCTGGCCGAGTACCGCCGCACGCTGGAGAAGGAGCCGCGCCGCTTCCGCTCGCTGGACGGGGCGATGCGGGCGGCGGCCGCCGCGGGCGACTCCGCTGCCGCCGCGCGGTATGGAGCGGCGCTCGCGGAGCTCGTCGGGAGGTGAGCCGAGCCTGGCAAAAGCATCTCACGCAGAGACGCAGAGACACGGAGAGAACGGCCTGGCCTCTCCGTGTCTCTGCGTTTCTGCGTGAGACCACGGGTGGCGGCTGGTCGCGTCGAGGATTGGCCGATTGCCCAATGGATCAATGGAGCCCAGGTGAGAGATCATTCTTGACATCGGCTCGTCTCTGTCTCATCCTTGGCCGCATGACCAAATTCGCGCGAGAGACGGAGGAGGATCCGGGCGAGCCGGTTTTCCGGGCCGCGGGGCAGCTGTTCCGCCAGAAAGGCTTCGACGCGGCGACGGTGCGGGAGATCGCGGCGGCCGCGGGGATGTTGCCCGGAAGCCTCCACTACCGCTATGCCAGCAAGGAAGAGCTCCTGCTGGCGCTGATGGATCGGGGGATCGCCAGCGCGGTCGCCGCCGTGCGCCTCGCGATCGCCGAGGTGCGCGATCCGCTGGACCGCATGCGGGCCGCCCTGCGCGCCCACCTCCAGCTGCTGGTGCGCGACGACGAGGCGATCTACGTGCTGCTCTACGAGGGTCGCTCGCTTTCGGGCCCCGCGCGCGAGCACATGGTTCGGCTCCGGGATCGATACGACGCCCTGTGGGACGGCCTCCTCCACGCGGCCGCCGGGACCGGGCGGATCCGTCCCGAGGTCGACCTGCGGCTCGTCCGGTTGTTCCTGCTGGGCGGGGTGAACTGGGCGGCGCAATGGTTCTCGCACAGGGGAGCCCATTCCGCCGACCAGGTCGCCGACGCCTTCGCCGACATGGTGCTGAGGGGGGTGCTGGCGGACCCCCTGGAGCGCCCCGCCCCGGCGCCCGGATCGCACGGGGAGGCCGGATGACCGCCGGCCGCGGCCGCTTCCGGAACCTCCCGTTCCAGGTCGCGCTCCTCGGCGCCGCGCTCGGCTGCGTTCCTCCGCCCGAACGGCCGCCCGCACGACCGGAACCGCGGGCGCCGGACTACTCCCTCTCCGTCCGCGTTCTCCCCGCCGAGCGCCGGCTCGAAGTGACGGGCACGCTGCGGCTTCCCCCCGCCGACACCACGCGCGAGGCGCTCCGCCTGCGGCTCAGCGAGCGCATGGCGGACCTGCGGGTGGAGATCCTGGAGCCCGCGCCCGGTGCGGGCCCCGCGAGCGTGGAGCGCGCGTCCACCGGGGCGAGCCCCGGGCGCGTGGCGGGGGAGAGGCTGAGCGGGGAGTGGATCGTGCGGCCGGGCAGGGCCATCCCGGCGCGGCAGCCGGTGCTGCTGCGGTTTTCCTACCAGGGAAGCGGCGAGGTCGCGTTCCTCCACTACATCGGGCCGGAGGTGGCCTTCGCCTCCGGCTGGGGCGACCCCTGGTATCCGCGCGTGGAGGGCGTCCCGGGGATGGGGACGGGCGAGCTCACCGTGCAGGTGCCCGCCGGCTGGAAGTCCATCACGGGCGGCGTGCGGCGCAGCACCGCGGAAGAAGAGGCGCGAGGCACCTTCCGCTCGTCGCAGCCTCTCCCGACCTACTTCACCTTCTGCGCGGGACCGTACACGGTCGTGCGCCGGGCGGGCGCCGTTCCGCTCTCCGCCTGGCTGCTGAAGCCCCGGGACCACGCCGATGCCTGGCTCGCGGGCGTTTCGGCGATGCAGGATGTGCTCGGCGCGGAGTTCGGCCCCTACCCGTTCGAGGCGCTGGCGCTGGTCGAAGTGCCCCGCGCGATCGCGAGGCAGGCCGGGTTCAACGCCTTCAGCCCGTCGGGCTTCCTGGTCCTGAACAGCCGCGCCTTCGACGTTCCCGACGCCAGGTACCTCCACGAGTGGCTGGGCCACGAGATGAGCCACCAGTGGTTCCCCCACGCGGTCACCTGGGATCCGCCCGGGTTCCTCTACCTGGAGGAGGCGCTGGCGGAGTACGGCGGCATGCGGGTGGTCGAGGAGCTCGCGGGTCCGGAAGCCGCGCGGCGCCAGCGCACCAGCGGCTTCGAATACGACCCGATCTACAGCGCCGCCGCATACTTCCGGCTGGTCGGCGCGGGCGTGGACCAGCCGCTGGCCGGCATGGGTCCCGGGATCGACCAGCGCAACCTCGCCTACAACAAGGGCTCGCTGGTCTTCGACATGCTCTCGCGGGAGATCGGCCGGGACCGGTTCCGGCAGGTCCTGCATGGCGTCACGCGCGGCCGCCGGATGAGCACCATCACCTGGCGCGCGTTCCTCGACGCCGTCGACGCCGGCTCCGGCAGGGACATGGGCTGGTTCTTCGACCAGTGGCTGAACCGCGCCGGCGCGCCGGACTTCCGGCTTTCGTGGACCCGGCAGGGAGATTCGGTGCGTGGCACCGTCACCCAGGGCGCACCCTTCTACCGGGCCCACCTGGAGATCGAGCTGCGGGGGGGCGGGGGAGAGCGGATGGTGCGCGTGGTGGAGATCACCGGAGCCCGTGCGGCGTTCACGGCCGCGCCCGGGTTCCGGACCGTCGACGTGGTGCTCGATCCCGACTACGAGGTGCTGCGGTGGACGCCCGAGTACCGTGCCCTCGCCGACAGCGTTCGTTCCGCGCGCAGCGTTCCTCCCTGACGGAAACCAGACACGGGAAGGATCGCCTCACGCAGAGACGCGGAGCCGCAGAGAGACGCTGTCAGGTCTCCCCGCGGCTCCGCGTCTCTGCGTGAGGCGCTTTTCGGCTCAGGCGGCCGGCTGCAGCGCGACGCGGCGGCGGGGCGTGGTGCGGAGCGGCACCCGGCGCGTGCGGCCGTACGCGACCGACGCCGCCAGGATGCCGACCACGAACGGGACCGCCGCGCCCGCGCCCATCCCGCCGAGCAGCGTGACGGTCGTCGCGCCGATCATGATGATGACGAGGCCGGCGGCGGCGAGCGGCGTGAGGCCGGTGCGGATGCGCAGCAGGCCGGGGAGGATGAGCCCGAGCCCGCCCGCGAACTCGCATACGCCGATGAAGCGGAGGAAGAGCACCGGGAACTGGATCCCCGGGCCCTTGAGCAGCTCGGGGGGCGCCACCAGCTTCATCCCGCCGGCGAACAGGAACAGGAGCGCGAGCAGCACCTGGACCGTCCACAGGATCGCGTGGATCTTCCGCTCGCTCCGGGTCAGCGTCGTGGTCGACATCGTCGTCTCTCCGTCAGGGGGTTCGCAGCCGGCCATCTCCCGGCTTCTACAGGGACGACGAACGGGACCCGCGCGGATCGACATCGTCGCGCGAGATCTTTTTCTTCGATCGAAAACCGGGGAGACGGGGGAGGCGATGACCTTCGAGGAGGTGCGCGCCATCGCGCTGGAGCTGCCGGGCGCGGCCGAGGCCGCGGCGCACGGAACCCGTTCCTTCACGGTGCGGAAGAAGCTCTTCCTGCGCCTGATGGAGGACGGGGAGACGCTCCTGCTGCGCACCGACGCGTACGAGCGCGAGCACCTGCGCGCGACGGCGCCGGCCGTGTTCCACGTCAACGACCCGATCCGCGAGCATCCCTGGGTGCGGGTGCGGCTCCCGGAGGCGGACCCGGCCCAGCTGCGTCCGCTCGTGCAGGATGCCTGGCGGCGCAGGGCCCCGCGCCGGCTGGTGGAGGATTTCGACGCGCGGTGGTAAAACGCGCGAGCTGCCGTTCCGCGCCTGCGCCAGCTTTTCCGGATCTCGGGATTGAATTACATTATCGGAAGATAAATGTAGAGAAGTGATCTTTCCCCCATCACTCCAGAGGAGGCCGCAATGATCAAGATCAGGCTCGACGTCGACGCCCTGCGGGTGGAAAGCTTCACCACCGCGACGCCCGCGTCCGAGCGGGGGACCGTGCGCGCGCGCTCGGAAGAGCCGGAGACCGGCGACGTGGCGCTCCTCCCCATCACCGACTGGAAGACCTGCCAGGGCGGCGACTGCACCGCTCGCACCCTCTGCTACTACAGCTGCCAGGGCATCTGCTACGCCGAGGAGGTCCCGGTCGTCGCGGCGGGCTGGGTGTAACGACGGTATGCGGCGAGGAATGCCGCATCCATTCATCCTTCCGCAGGGGAGGTGCGCATGGAAAAGCCGATGCTGAACCCGGAAGCGCTGCGCGTGCAGTCGTTCGCGGCATCCGCGGAGAAGCCGGAGAATGCCGAGCAGGGCGCGGGATACGCGGAGTTCACCCGGCCGTACCTCTGCGATCCGCTCACCGTGAGGGGATGCTGAGCGGCGTGTTCCCTGGAGCCGCGCTCACGCAGTCGTTCCAGTCCGCTGGGGTGACGGCGGTGTGGGTCCGCACACGGTAAGACGCTGATCACACGCAAGACACGCGGAGCCGCGGAGAGAATCCCTCTCCGCGGCTCCGCGTGTCTTGCGTGAGCCGGATTACAGCGCCTTGCGACGGATGGTCACCAATGTGCAACGGGAGTCCGTATCGAACGCCCGGATGACAGCCGCGATGGTCTCCCTCTTGACAAAGATTTTCCAGCAATTCCAACGACATCGATCAAAACCGTGCCAGGTCCGTCAACACGCGGCGGCGACATATTTCATTGCAAACGCTGCCAACCACTTACGTCTGTGGTCCGAAATCGATGGGCGAGGGAAAATGCACGGAATTGCTGAGGCGCGGCTGGAGCAGTGGGGCGCACGAGCGTGGCATCCGCGCCCCTTTAAAGCCCTGTATGGGCGTCTGCAAGGCGTTGACGGCGCAAAATGGCGCCGGCATATTCGCCCCATCTTTGCAACCGGCGCGGCTGCAGGCGCCGGCCAGCGAGGAGCCGGGGTGGACAGAGATGCCGCCCCGCAAATCCAAGCCTATCCAACGGGAGATACTGGCATGCGCAAGATCCAGCTCAACCTCGACGCGCTGAACGTGGAGTCGTTCGAAACCGCCGGCCTCGCGACCGGGGTCGAGTTCTTCGCGGCGACGCAGGGTGGCGGTCCGAACTGCGGCTCCGCCGTGGATGCCTGTCCGAGCGCGCGCGGCTGCACCGTCATCGGCTGCATCTGATCCCACGGCGCACGGCCTGCGGGACAGGGGGACAGCGCGGCTGTCCCCCTGTTCTGGATCGGCCCGGTGGAGTCTGTCGAGAGACCTCGGACCCCATCGTGTCCTCGTCGCGAGCCCTCCATCGACGGAGCCCGGACCATGCTCGAGCACAGTGACGTGGCGACCCGCCTCCCCGCGCAGGACCTGGAGCGGGCGCGGAAGTTCTACGCGGAGAAGCTGGGACTGGAGCCGGTGGAGGAGAGGCCGGGAGGGCTGCGCTACCGCTGCGGCAACACCTTCTTCGTGGTGTTCGCGTCGGCCGGCGCGGCGTCGGGCACCCACACGCAGATGGGGTGGGAGGTCGACGACATCGAGGCGGCCGTCGCGGCGCTGCGGGCGCGCGGCGTGGTGTTCGAGGAATACGACCTCCCCGGGATCAGGACGGTGGACGGCATCGCCGACATCGAGGGGAACTACCCGAGCAAGGGCGGCGCCGGCGAGCGGGGCGCCTGGTTCCGCGACAGCGAGGGCAACCTCCTCGGCGTCGGGCAGCCGGTGCGCTGATCCACCCATGACCGTCCGCGATTCATTTGTTGACTTCACGTTTCGAATTATGCAGTTTGTCACCTGAGGCGCGGAGCGCATCGCGCCCCCTGCCGCCGTCGCCCGCCTCCGCAGCGCAACTGCCGGGAAACATCCTCCGCCGCCACTCCGCATCCGCAGTCCGGACCCCACCAACCGGAAGGTAATTCGTGCCGGTACAATTGAATTCGCAGGATCACTACGAACGCCTCGGGATCGAGAAGACGGCGACCCACGACGAGGTCCGGCGCGCGTACCGCGCGCTCCTCCGGCAGTACCCGCCCGAGCGTGCGCCCGAGGAGTTCAAGCGCATCCGCGAGGCGTACGAGATCCTCAACGACCCGGCCTCGCGCGAGGAGTACGACCGCGCGCCCAGCCTGGAGGTGCAGGGGTACATGCGCCAGGCGCAGCAGGCGATGGAAGCGGAGGACTACGCGGCCGCGGAGCGGTACATCAAGCAGATCATCATCGCCGAGCCCGAGCTCGACTTCGCGCGGAACTGGCTGGGGCTCTGCTACCTGTACCAGAAGAACGCCGAGGCGGCGGTCGCCACCTTCGAGCGCCTGCTGCTGAAGCCGCAGCCGTCGTCGTGCTGGATCGGGAACGCCGGGCACGCCTGCCGGCTGGCGGGCCGCACCGGCGAGGCGGAGCAGCTCTTCAGGCGCGCGATCCAGGTGGGCGACGCCGCGGGCGACGACGTGAGCAGCTACTACCTGGGGCTGGCGGAGCTGTACATCGAGAAGCGCGACTTCGCGGCGGCCGGGCGCACGCTGGAGCAGGCGATCGGGCACGACGGCGTGGTCGACTTCGCGGACCTTCCCTACTTCACCAAGCTGGTGGAGCTGCGGCTCCACCAGGACGACCTCCCCGGCCTCACCAGCGTGCTCGGGCGCCTGAAGGCGGTCTGCACCGGGAAAGACGAGCGCGAGTACGCCGCGTGGAAGCTGGCGGTGCTCGGCTGCGACCTGGTGGGGATGGGAGCCTTCGCCGCCGCGACCCTGGTCGCCTCGGCCGCGAAGGGGCTGCAGCCCGATCAGGGCGACTACCAGGCGCTCGCCGAGGCCGCCGGCCAGCTCCACGCCCGCAAGCCGTACGTGGTGATGCACCTGCTCGAGCAGCACCGGTCGTTCGGCGCGGGGGGGTGGCTCGCGCGGCTCGCTCCCCGCATCCGCCAGCACTGCGATCAGATGCGGTCCCCGGGGATGCAGCCGATCACGGGCGCGCCGAGCCTCTTCACCCTCAACGGCTTCGGCACCATGCTGTACGGGGAGAGGGACTACGACCCGCCCACCCGGTCGCACGTCTCGGTCCTCTACTTCGTCGCCCTCTTCATCCCGGTCTTCCCGATCGCGGCCTACCGGGTGATCCGGGTCGACGGGCGGCGCTGGAGCTTCCTCGGGAAGGTGCCGCTCTCGGAGGGCGACCGCTGGCACCGCAGGATCGCCGGGGGGCTCGGCGTGGTGCTGGTGGCCTGCATGTTCCTGGTCGGCGCCTTCGCCGACCCGGTACCCTCGTACTCCACCGGCGGTGCGGAGTCCGTGGCGAGCGCGTACGCACCCCCTTCGCCGAGCGACTGGCTGACGACGGAGGCGGCGGAGCTCGGGCGGATCGACAGCGAGCTGCGGCTGCAAAAAGGCACCATCGACTGGAACGAATCCAGGATCGAGTCGCTCGCGCCGCAGATCCGGATGATCCGGCGGGCGGGCGGCCGCGAGCAGGCCGCGAGCCTGGCCGCCGAGCGCGACCGCCTGGTCGAGGAGAACCGCGGCCTCATCGCGCGCTACGACTTGGCGCGCGCCGACTACCGGCGCAGGGTCGAGGCGTACAACCGCCGCGCCGGCCTCGGACCGCGCTGAGCGAACCCACCATCGACCCACCGGCCTCCCGCGCGCCCGTGACTCTCGATTCCCCCTCTTCCGCCTCGCCGACGGAGGCGGAGCCCGCACCCTGCCCCCGCTGCGGAACCGCGGCGTGCGCGTGCACGCTGCCCGGCCGCGAGCTCGCCCTGCGGGCGCGGCGGCTGCTGGACGCCGGGCTGGCCGCGGCGCGCCGCGGGCTGCTCTGGCGGGCCCGCGCGCGGCTGGACGCGTGGGTCCGCCTCGATGGCCGCGACGCCACCGGGCTGCTCGTGCGCGGGCTGGTCGCGGCCGCCCTCGGCGACGCGCGCGCCGCGGACGATTCGTGGGCGCGCCTCCCCGGCGACGCGCGCGCCGCCGGGTGGCTGGCCGAGCTGCGCGGCGGGGCGCTGCGCCGGGCGTTCGAGCACTACAACGCGGCGGTCGCGGCCGCGCAGGAGCGGGAGGATGAACGGGCGGCCGCGGAGGTGGAGGCGGCGCTCTCCGCCTTTCCCGACCTGGTCCCGGCGCTCCGGCTCCGCGGGCTGCTCGAGGCCGCGGCGGGCGACCCGGCGAAGGCGAGGGCCGCGTGGGCGTCGCTCGTGGAGCGGTGCGGCGACGACGCGGAGGCGCTGCGCTTCCTCGTGGGTCTCGGCGCCGCCGCGTCCGCCGCGCCTGTCGCCCCCGTCACCCCGGTCGCCGCCGTAACCCCCGTCGAGCGGGCGCGGGGGGCGGAGCCGGGATGGCGGCGGTGGGCGCCCGCCGGGATCGGCGTCGCGCTCTCCGCCGCGGCGCTCGCCGCGCTGCTGGTGGGACGCGGCGGCCCCGCGGCGCAGCCGGCATCCGCACCCGTGCCGGCCTCCGCGCTCCTGCCGGCGGGACGCGCCGGAGCCGCCGCGCCTCCCGCCGCGGCGGCGCCGGCCTCCCCGCCGGAGGCCGCGCGCACTCCGTCTCCCGTGGATCTCGATGCCTACCGGGCGGGGCGGGCCGCGTTCGCGGCGGGCGACTGGGCCACCGTGCGCGAGCGGCTCTCCGGCGCGGTCGGCGGGGATCCGGGCGCGTACTTCCACGACGACGCGCTCTACCTCCTCGCCCGCGCGGAGCTCGCCGCGGGCGACCCGGCGGCGGCGCGGCGGGCCGCGGTCGAGCTGCTCGCCCTCCATCCGCAGTCCATCTTCGTGAACCGCATCACCCGCTCCCTGGTGGGGCTGAAGCGATGACGCACCCGAGCCTGGCGCTGGACGTGGGGGCCGAGATCGCCCGCCTCGTTCCCCTCGACCTGGAGGCGGCCGACGAGGCCGCCGCCGCCCCGCTGGTGGAGCAGTGGGACGAGCTGTCGCGCACCCTGGCGCGCCTGGGGAAGCAGCAGCTCCGCGCCAACCAGAGCGTGGAGTTCCTGGAGGGCCAGCTCGCCGACGCGAAGGAGCGCGCCGACGAGCACCGGCGCGAGGCCGTGCGGCTGCGGGAGGAGGCGCGCCAGAGCGCGCAGACGCTGCTGGACCTGGTCGACACCCTCGACGACCTGGCCGTGTTCGCCCGGCAGCTGCGCGACGAGCGCTGGATCGCGCACGCCGAGCGGATGCTGGCGAAGGCGCTGCGGGTGCTCGGCCAGCTCGGCCTGGCGGAGATCCCGGCGCTGGGCGAGACGTTCGACCCGACGGAGCACGAGGCCGCCCAGTCGGTGGAGCGCGCCGCGGACCAGCGGCCGTACGAGGTGGTCGAGGTGATCCAGCGAGGCTTCCGCTACAACGGCCAGGTGCTCCGGCGGGCACAGGTCATCACCACCCGATGAGGAGGGCACGCGCGTGATCGTCGGCATCGACCTGGGCACTTCGCGCTCCGAGGTGGCCTGCCTGAAGGGCGGCACCCCGATCATCATCCCCGAGGTCCCCGGGGCGGACCGCGGCATCCTCCCCTCCGTGGTGGCCGTCGACACCGACGGCCAGGTGCGCGTGGGCGCGGCGGCCGAGGCGCTCCTCATCCCCAAGCCCGACCGGGCCGTGCAGGAGATCAAGCGGCTGATGGGGAGCGAGGAGCGCGTGCGGCTCGGCGCGGAGGAGTTCACGCCGCAGGAGATCTCCGCCATGATCCTGCGCCACCTGAAGGAGGCGGCCGAGGCCTGGCTGGGGGAGCGGGTGAGCGAGGCGGTGGTGACGGTGCCCGCCTACTTCAACGACCGTCAGCGCCGCGCCACCTACGACGCCGCCGAGATCGCCGGGCTCAAGGTGCGGCGGCTCATCGCCGAGCCCACCGCGGCGGCCATCGCCTACGGGCTGGAGCGCCCCGGCGTGGAGGAGAAGGTGGTGGTCTACGACCTGGGCGGCGGCACCCTCGACGTGACCGTGCTGGAGCTGAGCGAGGGGGTGATCGACGTGCTGGCGAGCGCGGGGAACAGCCAGCTCGGCGGCAAGAACTTCGACGAGCGGCTGCTGGAGTTCCTGCGGCGCGAGTGCGAGCGCCAGGCGGGGGTGGACCCGTTCTCCGGCCCCGAGCGGGTGAAGCTGCGCAACCGGCAGAAGTTCAGGGCCGCGGCCAGGCAGGCCAAGGAGCAGCTCTCCTTCGCCACCGCCACCGAGATCTCCATCGAGAACGTGGGCCAGACGGCGGAGGGCGAGCCCATCGACTTCGTGCGCACCCTGGACCGCGCGGAGTTCGAGCCGCTGATCGCCGATCTGGTCGAGAGCACGCGCGAGCAGCTGGACCAGGCGCTGGCGCACAAGCAGGTGCGCACCGGCGAGGTCGACACCGTGCTCCTGGTGGGCGGCTCCACGCGGATCCCGGCGGTGCGGACGTTCGTGAGCGAGTACTTCGGCGGGCGCGCGCTGCGCGCGGAGGTGAACCCCGACGAGGCGGTGGCGCTGGGCGCCGCCGTGCTCTCCGGCATCGAGTCGCGCGCCGTCGGCTCCGAGCAGCTGGTCGTGCAGGACGTGCTCCCCTTCACCCTGGGGATCGCGACGGCCGAGACCGGCTACCGGGGCGTGGAGTACGACGTCTTCAGCCCCATCATCCGGAAGAACTCCACCATCCCGCGCACGGCGGTGGAATCGTACCGGACGATGGCGGACTTCCAGGAGCGCATCCTGGTGCGGGTGTACCAGGGAGACCGCCCCCGCTGCTCGGAGAACGACTTCGTGGGCGAGTTCTTCCACGAGAACCTGACCCCGGCGCCGGCGGGGCTGGAGGTGGAAGTGGAGATGTCGTACAACCTGAACGGCATGGTCGAGGTGGTGGCGCGCGAGCCGGGGGCCACGCCGCCGCGGGAGACGCGGTGCGAGATGCGGCCGAACCGGACCTCGCTCACCTCCGACGCCAAGCGCCAGGCGAAGGCCCGGGTCGACCATCTCTGGACCGCCTCCGCCGGCCTGGGCGCGCCGCCGGCGGCAGCCGCCCCGCCCCGGGCCGCCGCGTGGGAGGCCTCACCCCTGTTCGCGAAGGTCGCGCCGCTCCTGGGCCATGCCGAGAAGAGCCTGGCGAAGCTCGACGGCGCGCCGAAGGTGCAGGTGTACCACCTCATCAACGAGGTGAAGGCCGCCCTCGCCGCGAACGACGGGGGAGCGCTGGCGAAGGCGGAGCAGGCGCTGATCGACGCGCTCTTCGAGCTCGACTAGAGCGGATTTCTCCACGGTCCGGAGTGCTTCGCGTATCCGCGGCCGCGGCGCCCTCTCCGCTCGCTGGGGCTCGCCACCTCTCCCGTCCCGGGCCCCGTCCCGGGAGAGGTAGCTTCTCCGTCGCCTGCGCCACCTCGAACCGGCCAGGTGGGGCAGATTTCGGATAACTGCTTGCAGGCCTCACGGTACCCCAGCCCCTCGCCCGGTACGGGAGAGGCTTGCGCTCTCAGGCGCAGGGAGAGGGCGCTGCGGATGCGCGATGGACTCCGAACCCGAACGCAATCCGCTCTAGCCTCGCAAAAGACGAATCGGTTGATTTACCCCGGGCTGAGCGCCTGCACCCGCTCCGATTCTTCGCCCAGCCACTCGGGGTTCGAGGCGGTGGCGTCGAAGATCGAGCTGGTCTTGAAGGGCTCGAACTCGCCGCGCGACGCCGCCGGGGCGGTCTTGGCCAGCAGCGCGTCGACCTCGGCCTGACCGAGCGGGCGGAAGGCGCTCGCCGTGTCGACGGCCTGGTCCAGGATCTCAATCGTGTCGCAGCCGGTGATGACGACGGAGGTCGGCAGGTTCAGCGCGTAGCGCAGGCACTCCACCGGGGTGACGGTGCCGGACCTGAGGATCACGCCGTTCCCCATGCTCTTCATCCCCAGCACCCCGATGGTCTCGCGCACCAGCTCGGGGAGCACGCGCTTCTCGAAGCTGCGGTAGTGCGCGTCCATCACGTTCAGCGGCATCTGCACCGTGTCGAAGCGGAAGCCGTTCTCCCGCGCCACCTCGAGCATGTGCAGGTGGATCTGCGGGTCCTTGTGCCCGGTGAAGCCGATGTAGCGCAGCTTTCCCGCGCGCCGCGCATCCTCCAGCGCCGCGTTCGCGCCCTCGGGGTCGAAGATGCGGTGGGGATCGTCGAAGCGGATGATCTCGTGGTGCTGCACCAGGTCCACGCAGTCGGTCTTCAGGCGCTTCAGCGACTCGTCGAGCTGGCGCGTGGCCTCCTTGCGCGAGCGGCCGTCGATCTTGGTCATCAGGAAGACCTTCTCGCGGCGGCCGTCGGCGAGCGCCTTCCCCATCCGCTCCTCGCTGGCGCCCTCGTTGTAGTCCCACGAGTTGTCCATGAAGCTCACCCCGCGCTCGATGGCGCGGTGGATGATGCGCAGCGCGAGCTTCTCGTCGACCGACTTCATCCCGATGTGGTGGCCGCCCAGCCCGATGGCGGACACCCGCTCGCCGGTGCTCCCCAGCGTCCGGTACGGCATTTCGCTCCCCGCCATCGTCGTCTCTCCACGGTGGATGGATCCGCATTGGGCCGACGCCCCGCTGCGAGATCTGGTCCAGCACGAAACAGCTCATACAGATCAGACAAATGACTGTGCATTCGGACATTCGGAGACACCAGCACAGAGATCCTCACACGGAGTCAACGGAGTCAACGGAGAACGACTCCGCTGACTCCGTTGACTCCGTGTGAGTCCATTCTGTTGATTGGAATGCACATCCAATCAGGCGGTGCCCTGCGCCGCGGCGAGGGAGAGGCGGACGATCGCCTGGTGGAGCTCGTGGGCAGACTCGCGCGAGATGTAGGGGTGCGAGGGCACCAGGTGGAACTCGGGGAGATGGAGGCGGCGGCGCGCGGCGCGGGTGAGCAGCACCCCCTCGCCGTGCAGCTCCACGCCCGCGCCCCCGCCGAGCTCGTCGACGGTGACGAAGCGCACGCGGCCGCGGTGCGGCGTCACCTCCAGGTAGGCGAGGCCGCGCGCGGTGTAGCGCGGGTCGGCGACCACGGCGGTGACCTCGCGGCCGGCGAGCCTGCGGGCGACCTCGGCCGCGAAGTGCGGGTTCATCCGGAGCACGATGCACGGCTTCTTCGCGCGCGCCGCCGCGGCGCGCACGGCCGTAGCGTGGAACGCGCTGGTCACCACCAGGTCGGCCGCGGCGAGCGCCCGGGCCGGGATCGCCGCGGCCGCCGCCGACGGGCTTACCAGCACCGGCTCCACCTGCAGCGAGAAGTCGCCCTCCAGCTCCGCCGCGGCCGCGACCAGGTGGTCTTCGTTCGACTCCACGCAGGCGCACCGCACCGTCGAGCGCCCGCAGCGGTCCACCAGCGCCGCCAGCTCCCGCCGCCCCACCCGCCGCGTCCACCCCTCCAGCAGCACCCCGCTCAGCCATCCCTCCTGCTCCGTCCGCACCGACGGCGCGTCCGCGTCGTGCGCCAGGTAGACCCCGGACCCCGGCCGGATCTCCACCAGCCCCTCCTCCTGCAGCACCCGGTAGGCGTTGGCCACCTTGCGATGGTCGACGCCGATCTCCTTCGCCACCGCGCGGATGCTCGGCAGCGGGTCGCCGCGCTTCAGCTTCCCCACGTGCAGGAGGCCGACGATCAGGTAGCGGAGGTGCCGTACCGTCTGTTCACCGTTCATCGCATCCGCCTCGCGATTCCATTCCCATTCTCGCCCGAGCCCCGTCGCCTCCCGTAGCGGTCGATCCATCCTGCCCGAAACCGCTACAAGGTTTGTCTAATGTTTGGCGTGCGGTTTGCACCCCCGCCCGCCCCGTTGCCCGGCACAGCCAGCCGCGGCTCCCGTGCATCGTGCGAGCCAGCGCTCTTCTCGTCCGGAGCCGCCGTCCGCCGTGCGCGAGGCCGTGGAGACGCCGCCGCGACACATCGGGACGAACGAACGGCGTCACCACCAGGGGGCGCGGGGAGCGGCACGTCCGCTAGCCACACCGTTCCCGCGAGACCGGCTAGCCACAGCATGGGGAGGGGAAGTCGATGGCGATGCGAGAGCCGGAACGGGGAGAGCCGATGGTGATCGCCGGCGCGGGGGAGCTGATGTTCCCGAGCACGCGGCGGAGCTTCGTGCGCAGGCTGCTGGCGGGGGGAACGGTGGTGCTGCTCCCCAGCGTCTTCTCCGCCTGCAGCGACGACGACGACAGCATCCTGGGCCCGGGCGACATCCCCGACCCGGTGACGGGGATCGCGTTCGACCTGCGCTCGGACGTGGGGATCTTCCGCCTGCTGCACCTGAACGAGCAGCTCGAGGCGGCCTTCTACACGGCGGTGGTGTCGAGCGGCACCTTCTCCTCCTTCAGCGCCGACGAGCAGGAGCTGTTCGTGGACCTGCGCAACACCGAGGTGGTGCACCGCGAGTTCGTGCGCACGGCGCTGGGGAGCCAGGCGCTCCCCGACGTCCGCGGCTCCATCGACCTGACCGTGCTGAACGGCATCCTGGCCAGCCGCACCTCGATCATCGCCGCGTCGCGGCTCTTCGAGCACGTGGGGGTGGCGGCGCTCAACGGGGCGGGGAAGTACCTGCAGGACGCCCGCAACCTGCTGGTGGCCGGCAAGTTCGCGTCGGTGGAGGCGCGCCACGCCGCCGCCCTGCGCGACGTGCTGCCGCCGGCCGGGCAGAACGCCAACACCGCCTTCGCGGGCGACGACATCATCGACGCCAACGGGCGCGACGTGAAGCTCGAGGCGGGCGCCGTGCTGGCGAAGGTGGCGTCGACCGGGCTGCTGATGGCGGGCACGCTCGCCAACCCGCCGATCACCGCGGGCCCGACCGCCACGCAGGGCGTGCCGACCCCCGACTTCTTCCCCGCGAACCCGTGAGCAACCAGGAGAGCCGATCCATGGACAACTCGCAGCAGCCGATCCTGGACGCGATCGATCCGGAGATCACCGGGCGCCTGGTCTCGCGGCGCGACGCCCTCCGCCGGGGCGCCTCGGCGGGGACGCGCCTGGCCGCCGCCGGGCTCGCCCTGGCCTCGGTGCCGGCGGCGCTGGCCGCGCTCTCGCGCGAGGCCTTCGCGCAGACCCCGGCCGACGTGCTGGACGTGCTGAAGTTCGCGTTCATCCTGGAGAACCTGGAGAACGAGTTCTACCGCGCGGTGCTGGGCACCAGCGCGGTGGCGGCGCAGAACAACGCCTTCGCCCCGGTGCGCGCGCTGATCCCCGACGCGGCGAAGCAGGCGCTCCAGCAGATCCAGAAGCACGAGCAGCAGCACGTGGACTTCCTGAAGGCCGTGATCCCGCAGTTCGGCGGCGCGGTGGTGACCATCACGGCCAACGACTTCGACTTCACCGGCGGGAACGGGAGCGGCACCGGCCCCTTCGCGCGCGCCACCACCGAGCTCGACTTCCTGCTGCTGGCCACGCAGGCCTTCGAGGACACCGGGGTGCGCGCCTACAAGGGGCAGGCCGGCCGCCTGCTGATCAACGGCAACGACGCCGCCGACGTGGCGCTGGAGAGCGCGCTGCGCATCCACTCGGTGGAGGCGCGCCACGCGGCCAAGATCCGCCGCATCCGCCGCCAGCGGAACCCGTCCGACACCACCCTGCGCTTCAGCGGCTACGTGCGCGGCGGCGGGGCGGCCGCGGCGGGGGCGGGAAACATCACCAATCCGCCGGCCGAGGTGGTGGCCGCGCTGAACCTGATCTACGGCGGCGCCACGCCGGAGAGCAACACGCAGCACGTGGTGTTCAACGGCACCAGCGCGGTGACGATCGACGCCGCCGCGCTCGGCGGGCTGGGCGTGATCGACGCGGGCGACCGCACCGCCGCGGTCACCCAGGCGTTCGACGAGCCGCTCACCAAGGACGAGGTGATCAGCATCGTCAAGGGCTTCATCAAGGACGATCCGGCGCGCGGGCTGCCGTAACCCCGTCTCACGCAGAGTCGTGGAGAGAGGGCGGCGTTCTCTCCGCGACCCTGCGTCTCTGCGTGTGATCGTGATACCAGATCAGACAGATGACCTGTGCATTCGGAGGCCCCAGCACAGAAATCCTCACACGGAGTCAACGGAGTCAACGGAGTCAACGGAGAACGACTCCGCTGACTCCGTTGACTCCGTGTGAGTCCATTCTGTTGATTGGAATGCACATCCAATCAGTCGAATAATCACTCGAACAATCAGTCGAAACGGTATGATTCAATCCTCCTGGCGCTCCAGCGCGGTGCGGTCCCAGCCGCCGAGGTCGGCGGCCGCCTCGTAGGTGCTCTGCAGGAAGTCGAGGAGCGCGGCGTCGGGGTCGGGGGCGGTGCGCACGGCCTCGTAGGGGAGCACCCACTCGCGCAGCGCCAGGTTGTACCCCGCCGCCGCGGGGCGCACCGCCGCCTCCGGGCAGCCGGGCGGCTCGGGGTAGGCGTACGCGTAGAACGACGGCTCCGCCACGGGTCCGCCGCCCGGCCACCATCCCGCGCTGATGCACTCGTGCGAGTATCCCTCCACCGCCACGTAGTCGGGGAGGTTGGGAACGCCGCCCGGGTGGCGCGGCGCGGGGCGCCCGGAGAAGCGCGTGCAGGCGATGTCGAACGCGCCCCACCAGAAGTGCACCGGGCTGCACTTCCCCAGGAACCGCCCCCGGAATTTCTTCATCACCCGGTCCGCCTGCACCATCACCCGCCAGCAGCGCTGCGCGGCGTCGGGATCGTAGGCGGCGTGCACGCGGTCGTCGGGGAAGGGGATGGCCCCCTCGATCTCCGACGGCACCGGGCGGAGGTGCACGTCGATGCCGAGCGAGCCGAGCAGCGCCCGGTAGTCGGCGTAGAAGTCGGCCACCGGGCGCGGCTCCAGCGGCAGCGTGCGCGTGTCGCCGTCGCTGGTGCGCGCCACCAGCTTGTGGTCCACGAAGTCGAAGGCGACCTCGAAGGTGCGCGTGCCGTACGGGATGGGCGACGTGGTCAGCCCGCGCGGGGTGACGTAGAGCGCCACCTGCCACCAGTGGTTCTCCATCGGCGAGAGCGCGAGCCGCGTCTTCCCCACCATCTGCGTCCACAGGTGCAGCGTCTCGAAGGTGGGCTGCCACCCCTCCAGCGGGAGCGGGGGCCACACGTCGTCCGTGGCCGGCGCGGCGGTGTCGGCGGAGGTCATGACGGCTGCTCCGGGCGCGCGGCCGGCTCCAGGAACGCCTCGTCCACGTAGCACCACGACCAGTCCTCGCCCGGCTCGAAGCTGCGGATGAGCGGGTGCTGCGTCTGGTGGAAGTGCTTCGTGGCGTGCCGGTTGGGCGAGTTGTCGCAGCAGCCCACGTGTCCACAGCTCTGGCAGAGGCGCAGGTGCACCCACCACCCGCCTTCCGCCAGGCACTCCTCGCACCCGGCGGGCGTTCGCGGGTCTACGTCGCGGACCTGGTCGAGATGCGTGCAGGCGTCGGGCATGGTGGCCTCCTTGTGTTCGCGGCGGGAGCTCTCTCCATCACAAGGTACGATTTCGCGCAAGGGCCGGGAACGGCAACGGCATCCTCACGCAGAGACGCAGAGGACGCGGAGAAGTGGCGGTTCGTCCCTTTTTCCTGTCCACGCGTCGTGACGCGCACCATCTTGCCCGCGGACGCCCGCCGGTCCACCGCGCGCTTCACCTGGAACGGCCGTGCAGGACGGGACGCGGATTGACTCCTACGCCGACCCCTTCGGCAACCTCACCGTCGCCCGCTACGCGCTGCTGGAGCAGGCGCGCGAGGAGACCAGGCGGGGGAGGACGGAGGAAGCCGCCCGGCTCCGCGCCCAGCTCGACGCCCAGCTGACGCCGGTGCAGCGCATCCAGCTGCGGGCGTACTGGGACGACTACGTGGCGAAGATGCGGTGACACGCGCGACTGGCAGCGCGTTGTCCCGCTGTCGGACGGATGCTCGCGGGAAGTCGGTGTCGAGGCGCTCACCCCTCTCGCGCCATAAGCAAGGGAGTTGCGCTCTTTAGAATATTTTTCTTGTGGTTTACAAATCACGTCATTATTTCTGAACGTGACGGCCCCGTGTGCGACTCGACCGCGCCCGGAACGTCCGTCTGTCGCCCACATCACGGAGGATCGGCCATGAAAAAGGTGAAGCTCATGCTCGCAGACCTGCGGGTGGAGTCGTTCGAGGTCGAGCCCGCTTTCCTCGGAGCCGGCACCGTGCAGGGCCGGGAGGCCGAAGTAGGGACGGTGCACACGGGCTGCTATACACACTGCCCCACCGGCGCCTGCGAAGCCTGCAACTCGGTGGTCCAGACGCACTGCGATGTCGAGTGCCCATCGTGGAACGGCACGTGCCCGCCCCCGCCCGCCTACACGGATGATCCGGTCGAATGGACGTGCGGCTGGGACTGCGGAACGGCGGTGGCCAACGTGTGATAGCCGGCGTGCCGCGGCGCCTGGGCCGTCCGCTCCCTTCATCACGGAGGATAGGCGCATGAGAAAGGTAAAGCTCATGCTCACGGACTTGCGGGTGGAGTCGTTCGAGGTCGAGTCCGCGTCCCCGGGAGCCGGCACGGTGGAGGGCCAGGAGGCCGTATCGACGGAGCACACGGCTTGCTATACGCACTGCCCCACCGCCGGCGCCGGCTGCGGCTGCGACTCGGGGGTCGCGACGTTCTGCAATCTGGAATGCCCGTCGTGGGACGGCACGTGCCCCCCACCCGTCTACACGGACGATCCCTGGGATTGGACGTGCGACTTGGAGTGCGTGACGGCGCCCGAGGGATAGGATAGCCGGCGTGCCGTGGGCGCGCGTCTTTTGCGCCCTGGAAGGACAGCGGAGGAACAGAGACCGGCCTGGTTCTCTGTTCCTCCGCTGTTCTTCGGGGCTTCATTCCGCGCGTGCAAATGGTTCTGCGCAGTCGTAGCGGGATTCAGGACGGGCGCTGCCATCTACGAGCGTAGCGGCGTGGCCGGCGTGACGGCATCGCAAGTAACTCCGCCGGAGAGGGCGCCGCTGTTACCCAATGCGCGCGAAAAGAAACAGAGCGTCTAGGCAAGAATCAGCCGACTCACTAGAATGGCTCCCGTGGCCCCCGCCACTCATCTCCAACCCATCGTGCCATGTCTCCCGAAGCCCGAGCAGGCGACGTAGTGCTGCTGGTGGGAACGATGAAGGGCGCGTTCCTGGTCTGGTCGAACGCGGCGCGCGCGGAGTGGCGCATCGAGGGGCCGCACTTTCGCGGAGAGAGCGTGTACGCGCTGGCGCTGGACCAGCGCGGCGGGCGGCGGCGGATGCTGGCCGCCACGCGCAGCATGCACTGGGGCGCCGTGATCCGCGCGAGCGACGATCTCGGCGCCACCTGGAGCGAGCCGGACCGGCAGAACGTGCGCTTCCCCGAGGGCTCGGACGACGCGCTGGGGAACATCTGGCAGATCCGCCCCGGCCGCGCGAGCGAGCCCGACGTGCTCTACTGCGGCGTGGAGCCTGCGGCGCTCTTCGAGTCGCGCGACGGCGGCGAGAGCTGGAGCCCGGTGGAGGGGCTGCTGAACCACGAGCACCGCAAGCGCTGGATGCCGGGCGCCGGCGGGCTCTGCCTGCACACCATCCTCCCCGACCCGGCCGACGAAGCGCGGATGGCGGTGGCGATCTCCACCGGCGGCTTCTACCGCACGGACGACGGCGGGCGCAGCTGGCGGCCTCGCAACGCGGGGGTGCGGGCGGTCTTCCTCCCCGACCCTTACCCGGAGTTCGGGCAGTGCGTGCACAAGGTGGTGCACCATCCCTCGCGCCCGGAACGGCTCTTCCTGCAGAACCACTGGGGATTGTACCGCAGCGACGACTGGGGCGACGCGTGGGTGGACGTGGCCAACGGCGTGCCCTCGGACTTCGGCTTCGCCATCGAGGTGCACCCGCACGACCCCGACACGGTCTACATCGTGCCGCTGGACTCGGACCAGTTCCGCTGCGTCCCCGATGCCCGGCTGCGCGTCTACCGCACGCGGGACGCGGGCGCATCGTGGCAGCCGCTGGAGACCGGTTTGCCGCAGCACGACGCGTACGACACCGTGCTGCGCGACGCGCTCGCGGCCGACCGCCACGATCCCGCGGGGATCTACTTCGGCACGCGCGGCGGCAAGCTCTACGGCTCGGCCGACGACGGGGAGAGCTGGAGGGAGATCGCCGACGACCTGCCGCCGATCGTGTGCGTGAAGGCCGCGGTGATCGGCGCGGCCTGAGCACGAACCGGGAGAGGGAGATGGGGATCACGATCGCGCTGCCGGGCGCGCTGCAGCCCTACGCCGGCGGGAGCTCGGAGGTCACCCTCGCGGACCGCTTCGGCACCGTGGGCGACGCCCTCGCCGCGCTCGCCGAGCGCCACGGCGGGGTGATGGACCGCGTCACCGACGAGCGCGGCGCGCTGCGCCCGCACGTCAACGTCTTCGTAGACGGCGAGAACGTGCGCTTCCTCGACGGCCTGGGGACGGCGCTGGGCGAGGGGAGCACGATCGTGATCGTCCCCGCCGTCAGCGGCGGGTAGCGGCACATCACGCGGAGACGCGGAGCCGCGGAGAGACGCTGGACAGGCTCTCCGCGGCTCCGCGTCTCCCGTCAGCTCACCGCCATGCGCGAGAGCGCCGCGTGCAGGCCGCGCGCGAGCTTCACGCGAGCGGGTGCGATGCGCGTTTCAGCTTCGTCCGAACCACCGCGGGAGTCCACCGCCGCGGCACGTTGACAACGCATTATTTGTCACGTATGGTTTGTCGATTCCCACGTCTACGCAACGACGAGCGCAGCAGCCGGCGCTCTTTTTACACGTGCACTGTGACGCCGCCGGTCCGGGTGGCGTGCGCAGCACGCCTCAATCGTCCCTGAGATTCGCCCATGCCCCGGATACACCCGCGCAAGCTTCTCGGCGCCTTTGCCGGGTCCATGGTGTCGCTGACCCTGCTCATCGACAACGCCGTTCTCAGGCCTTCGGTCCTGAGGCTCAGCCGCATCCGCACACGGTTCAGGACCCTCCAGTACGGGATGGAGTACGAGGGCTCTCCGGACGACATCTTCATCGTCACGTACCCGAAGTCTGGCACAACGTGGCTCCAGATGATCGTATATCAGCTGGCCACCGATGGAGCGATGGACTTCACTCACATCGCCGAGGTCTCGCCTCATCTGGAAGAGATCCTGATGCCCCAGGGCCGCAAGATCTCCGATCTGCGCGGAACACCGCGCGTCGTGAAGAGCCACCTGCGTTACCGCGATATCCCGAAGGGACCGGGGCGGTACATCTACGGCATCCGCAACGGGCTCGACGTCGCGGTGTCGTACCACTACCACGCCCGCAAGTACCTGCCGGGGTTGGGGCAGTGCTCACTGGGCGAGTTCTTCAGCCGGTTCCTGGCGGGCCGGGTCCCCTACGGCAGCTGGTTCGAGCACGTAGCGGGGTGGCTCCGCAACAAGGATCGCCTGAACGTGCTGGTGGTGACCTACGAGGAGCTGAGTGCGGACCTGGAGGCGGGGGTGAAGCGAATCGCCGATTTCTGCGGGATCACGATCGATCCTGCCGCCATGCCCAGGATCCTCGAGCGGTGTTCGTTCGCCTTCATGCGGGAGCACGATGCCAGATTCTCGATCGACGGGCGGTCGCCCCTGAAATCGGCCGGCTCCGCGACGGCCTTCATTCGCCAGGGGCAGGTCGGCGGATGGCGGCAGGAACTGGACGCGCGGTCCGTGAGCGACTTCCAGGAGGCGTGCGATCGGCGGCTGCGCGACCTCGGCGAAGACATGTTCCGGGTCCTCACGGGTCGGGGCGCCCCGGAAGGCGAGCCCGCGCTCTGACGCCGCCGCCTGTCGACGGCCTCTCCTTCGTCAGACAGTCGGGAGGAGTGTCTTATCCCGTTTCTGCAGATTGTCTGCAGATTGTCTGTGCATTCAGCCAAACAGAATGGCCTCACACGGAGTCAACGGAGTCAACGGAGTCAACGGAGAACGGCCCATCTGTCCTCCGTTTCCTCCGTTGACTCCGTGTGAGACTTTTCGGTACAAGGTTCTCGGAATGCGAGGGGGAGCACGATCGTGATCGTCCCTGCCGTCAGCGGCGGATGACGGTCAGTTCACGGCCATGCGCGAGAGCGCCGCGTGCAGGCCGCGCGCGAGCTTCACCGCGTCGTCGTTGGCCCAGAAGTGCATGAAGTAGCGGCGCGGCTGCTCGCCCACCATGTGCGAGTGCAGCGCCGTCACCTCGATCCCGTTGTCGCGGAGCGCCTGCTTCACGGGGTCCACCTCGGTCGCCTGCAGCACGAAGTCGCCGGCGATGGCGGCGCGGCCCCCGCCCGTCGGCTGGAAGTTGATCGCGGTCGCAGTCCCCATCGCCGGACTGACGATGTTGCCGTGGACGCGGACCGGCTCCAGGCCGTTCACGCTCACCTGGTACACGCCCCCGTTCACCTTTCCCGAACGCCCCAGCGCCCGCGCGACCGCCGCGGTGTCGAGGTCGATGGCGCCGGCCGCGGGCGCCGTCGGCGGAGTGCCGAGCGGCGTGTGGGTGAGCGCGAGCGCCGCGTGCACCGTCTCGGCGATGTGGACGGGATCGCCGTGTGCCTCCACGTGCATGTACATCACGCGGGGGCTCTCGCGCAGCAGGTGGTTGTGCAGCGCCGTCTGCGTCACGCCGCCCTGCTGCAGGCGCGCCATCACCGGCGCCACCTCGTCCTCCGTCAGCACCAGGTCGCCCATCGCCATCGTCACGCCGCCCTCCACGCGGCGGATGGCGAGCCACGACCCCAGCGCCAGGGCGGGGCGCACCTGCACCCCGTCCACCGTCACCCGCAGGTCGCTGCGCGGGAAGGAGAAGCGCATCACGTCGTACGGCTGCGGCGTTCCCGCGCGGCCGAGCGCCCGCTCCACGGCGGCCCACCCCCCATCGGTCTGCGCGCACGCAGCGTTTCCCAGCGCGGCGCAGAGCACCATCCCCCCGATCAGCGAACGTCCGTACATCGTCTCTCTCCTCGCTTGCTGTCCCCAGTGCCCCAGGGACGTCATCCCTGAGAGACTGTTGAGAACCCCCCCCCCCGCCCCCCGACGTCATCCGTAAAAGACTGTCGAGAACCTCGCCCCCCCCGGGACGTCATCCTGAGGCCGGCCTCACTGAGACTTCCGCTCCCAGTCCCTTGCAGGCCGAAGGATCTATAGCCGGAGCAAGCACTCAGCCAGAAGAAACGGGGCGATTGAGTCGTCGTCCCCAACCTGGGCAAATCCACCGGGCTCACGTGCTCCCGCAGTTATAGATCCTTCGGCCTGCACGACTCCCGTAGACGACGATCGAGGCGCGGCCGGCCTCAGGATGACGTCTCTGGGGGTGGCGGTGTTTGCCATGACTCGGCGTGTCAGAGCCGCAACACCGCTTCATGTGTCTATGATACAACTGTTGCGCTATCGGATACATGAGCGTATATAGCTGCCACCGTTCGATCCTGGCTCCAGGTGAAGAGACCCGATTGGAATCCTCCCCCTGGCTGTTCCTGATCCACCAGCTCCCGCCGACGCCCGCGTATCTGCGGGTGAAGGTGTGGCGCCGCCTGCAGCGCCTCGGCGCGGTGCCGGTGAAGAGCTCCGTCTACGTGCTCCCGAACGTGGAGCAGGCGCGCGAGGACTTCGCCTGGCTGCTGCGCGAGATCGTGGACGAGGGCGGCGACGCGCTGGTCTGCGAGGTCCGCCTCGTCGACGGGCTCGGCGACGCGCAGGTCGAGGCGATGTTCCGCGCCGCCCGCGACGAGGACTACGCCGCCCTCGCGCGCGAGGCGAACGAGCTCGCCGCCGGCGCCGACCCCGGCCCAGAGCGCGCGAAGACGGCGTCCGCCCTCGCGCGGCTGCGGAAGCGCCTCGACGAGACCGCGGCCATCGACTTCCACGGGGCGCCGGGGAAGCGCGACGCCGAGGCGGCCCTCGCCGCGGCCGAGGCGCGCATCCGCCGCGGCGAGTCGCCACGGCCGCGCGACCTGGCGACGGGCGAGGCGCTGCGCGGCCGCACCTGGGTCACGCGCAGCGGCGTCTTCGTCGACCGCATCGCCAGCGCGTGGCTCATCCGGCGCTTCGTGGACGCGGAGGCGCGCTTCCGCTTCGTGGGCGAAGCGCGCTACCGGCCGGCGCCGGGCGAGGTGCGCTTCGACATGTTCGAGGCCGAGTTCACCCACCAGGGCGACCGCTGCACGTTCGAGACCCTGCTGGAGCGGCTCGGGCTGCACGACGACGCCGCGCTCGCCGCCGTCGCCGAGGTGGTGCACGACATCGACCTGAAAGACGGCAGGTTCGGCCGCCCCGAGACCCCCGGCGTCGAGCTCCTCCTCGCCGGCATCGCCCGCGCCGAGCCCGACGACGAGCGGCGCATCGAGCGCGGCGCCGCGCTCTTCGACGCGCTCTACGCCTCCTTCACGCCCGCCGGCGCGGGATGATGGGGAAAGGCGCGCAAGTCCGGCGCCTCTCCCCGCGTCTCTGCGTGAGATCAACCCAGCAGGAGGTCGACCATGAGATGGGTGACCCGCCGCAATGCGAACGTGGACCGCGTCGCATGCCCGTGGCTGATCCGCCGGTTCGTCGATCCGGCGGCGGAGTTCGTGTTCGTGGACCGCGACACCGACCCGGCCGGCATCCGCGACGGCATCCCGTACGACATGGCGGGGGTGGAGCTGGGGCACGTCGACGGCCGGTGCAGCTTCGAGTCGATCCTGGTGAAGCACGGGCTGACGGGCGACCCCGCGCTGATGCTGCTCGGCCGGATCGTGCACGGCGCCGACATCCCCGCCGACCTGCCGTCGTCGCCGGCGGAGGCGCACGGGCTGCGCGCCATCGCCTACGGGTTCGCCGCGCTGCACGGCGAGGACGACCACGCGAAGATCCGCCTGGAGAGCCCGATGTACGATGCGCTTTATGCCTGGTGCGCGCGCCAGGCGGGCGGCGGCGCGCACGGTGAGTGAGCCGGCCGCGGCCGCCGGGGCCGGGCGCCGCGCGCGGCTGGCGCAGGGGCTGGGGCTCGACCGCAACACCACCGCGGTCGCGGGCGCGATGTTCCTGATGGGGCTGGGTGAGGAGCTGTGGAAGCGCTTCATCCCCAAGTACCTGGCGTCGCTGGGCGCGCCGGTGCTCGCCATCGGGCTCTACGGCACCACCGAGGACCTGCTCGACGCCCTCTACCAGTACCCCGGCGGCTGGGTCGCCGACCGCTACGGGCGGCGGCGCGCGCTCCTCCTCTTCGTCACCCTCGCCGCCGCCGGGTACGCCTGCTTCTGGGCGGCGCCCGCGTGGCCCTGGATCTTCGCCGGCCAGGCGCTGGCGATGGCGTGGGCCAGCATGGCCAGCCCCACCCTCTTCGCCGTGGTCGGCGACGCGCTGCCGAAGGGGCGGCGCTCGGTCGGCTTCGCGGTGCAGTCGGTGGTGCGGCGCCTGCCGATCGCGGTCGCGCCGGCGCTCGGCGGGCTCGCGATCGCGGCGTACGGGCTGCGGGCGGGGATCCGCGCCGGCCTGGTGGCGGCGATGGCGCTCGCGGCCGTCACGCTGGCGGCCGTGTCGAGCGTGCGGCTGCCGGTGATCCGCGAGGAGGCGGCGGGCGGGGTGCGGGGCGTGTGGGGCTCGTTCCCGGCGCGGCTCCGCAGGCTGCTGGCGTGCGACATCCTGGTGCGCACCTGCGAGGGGATGGTCGACGTCTTCGTGGTCCTCTACGCCCTGGACGTGGTGGGGATCTCGGCGCCGCGCTTCGGGGTGCTGGTGACGGTGCAGATGATGACGGCCATCCTCTCCTACTTCGTGGGCGCGCGCATCGCCGCGCGCTTCGGGCAGGACGCGGCGGTCACGCTCACCTTCGCCGCGTTCTCGCTGTACCCGCTGGCGGTGGCGCTCGCGGGGAGCTTCGCGGGGCTGGCGGGGGCGGCGGTGGTCGGCGGCCTGCGCGAGATCGGCGAGCCCGCGCGCAAGGCGATGATCGTGGACTTCGCCGAGCCGCACCTGCGCGCCCGCTCGGTGGGGCTGTACTACCTGGTGCGCAGCCTGGCCGTCACCCCGGCGGCGTTCGTCGGCGCGCTCCTCTGGCGCGGCAGCCCCGCGCTCCCTTTCTTCGTCGCCGCCGGCGCGGGGTTCCTGGGCACTGCGCTCTTCGCCTGGAGCGAGGGCCTCCGCTGAACGCGAATGTTTGCTGGACGCGGCGCCGCAGCGGGACTATCCCTTGGAGACCGATTTTCCTTTGTCGACACCCAGCCAGGGAGGGGACGATGCGGAAGCTGAAGCTGGACGTGGACGAGCTCCGGGTGGAGTCGTTCGAGACGGACCGGGGAATGGGAAGCGCGGGGACGGTACGGGGGAACATGCCCTTCAAGATCCCCGCGACCGACGAATCCGGGTGCGGGGACGTATGCGAGACCGGGGGCGGGACCGGGTATTTCAGCGTCGACGCGAACTCGGGATGCAACAGCTGCCCATGCACGCTGAAGTACTCATGTCACACCGACTGTGACTTCTGCCTGTGATCGAGTGCCCCACCCAGGTCACGGACTGCGGCTGAGGAACGGCAAGTGCTGAGTGCTGAGTGCTAAGCGCCGGTTGTTAAAGCACTTAGCACTTAGCACTTAGCACTTGGCACTTGGCACTTGGCACTATTCCCCAAACCTGCGGCGCGAGCGAGCCTACCGGTCCGCGACCTCGCCCAGCGGCTCCACCGGCTCGTGCCGCGCGATGCGGCGGTAGCGCTCCACCAGGGTGACGAAGTCGCGCCGGTACCCCTCGCGGTCCTCGCCCAGGCTTCCGCGCGCCAGCTCCAGCACGCCGTCGACCGTGGCGCTCCCCTTGTAGCGCGAGTCGCGCAGCAGCATCCCGAACCCCGCCACCGCCGCCGAGAAGCGGAAGCCCTCGCTTCCCCGCACGCCGTTGCCGGGGTCCAGCACCGCCTGCGAGAAGAGCCGGCTGGTCTCGCTCGAGGGGAGCTTGTAGCGCAGCTTCACGAACGCCAGCTCGCCCGCCCCGCTCCTGCGCGGCGCGGGGTCGATGCGCTGGTAGCGCAGCGTCGGCGTCTGCGCGTCCACGTCCATCCGCGCGCCGACGGGAACGATCTCGTACAGCGCGGTGACCGAGTGCCCCGCGCCCATGTCGCCCGCGTCGCGGCGGTCGTCGTCGAACTCCTCGTTGCGCAGCGCGCGGTTCTCGTAGCCGATCAGGCGGTAGGCGGCCACCCGCGCGGGGTTGAACTCCACCTGCAGCTTCACGTCCTTGGCGATGGTGAAGAGGGTGCCGCCGAACTCGCTCACCAGCGTCTTGCGCGCCTCGGCGCGGTCGTCGATGTACGCGTAGTTCCCGTTGCCGCGGTCGGCCAATCCCTCCAGGCGGCTGTCCTTGAGGTTCCCCATCCCGAAGCCGAGCACGGTCAGGAAGGTCCCCTCGCGGCGCTTCTCCTCGATCAGCCGGAACATCTCCGCGTCGCTGCTGGCGCCCACGTTGAAGTCGCCGTCGGTGGCCAGCACCACGCGGTTGTTGCCGCCGCGCGCGAAGTTGCGGCGCGCCACCTCGTAGGCCAGCCGGATCCCCGCGCCCCCCGCGGTGGAGCCGCCCGCCTCCAGCCGGTCGATCGCCGCCAGGATCTCGGCCTTGCGGTCGCCGGGAGTGGCGTCGAGCACCAGCCCCGCGTTCCCGGCGTAGACCACCAGCGACACGCGGTCCTGCGGGCGGAGCTGCTCCACCAGCATCCGCAGCGCGTCCTTCACCAGCGGCAGCTTGTTGGGCGACATCATCGACCCGGAGACGTCGATCAGGAACACCAGGTTGCTCGCCGGCAGCTCGCGCGTGTCCACGTGCCGCCCCTGCAGGCCGACGTGCACCAGCCGGTGCCCCGCGTTCCAGGGGCACGGGCCCACCTCGGCGACCACGGAGAAGGGGTGCTCGCCCCGCGGCTCGGGGTAGGTGTAGGGGAAGTAGTTCAGCAGCTCCTCGATGCGCACCGCGTCTTTCGGCGGCGCCTGCCCCATGCGCAGGAAGCGGCGGACGTTGCTGTACGAGGCGCGGTCCACGTCGATGGAGAAGGTGGAGAGCGGGTTCCCGCGCACCGCCAGGAACGGGCTCTCGTCGATGGCCGCGTAGTTCTCGGTGTTGAAGGAGCCGCTGTACGCGGGCTGCTGCTGCTGCTGCGCCGCCCCCGCCGCCACCCCCGAGACCTCGTACGTGCCCACGTTCGCCGCGCGCGCGCTGGTGACGCCCTCCGCCACCGGCGACGGCGGCGCGGTGACGACGATGTTCTCCACCGCCACGGGCGCCGGCGTGAGCACGAAGTCCTGCGCGGCGGTGGCGCCGACGGCGAGCGAGACCCGGGCCGTCCGGCGGTCGTAGCCGGCCTTCGACGCCATCACCTCGTAGCGCTGCTCCGCGCCGCGGCGCAGGCGCCGCGCGGGAACCAGCAGGCGGTAGCGGCCGTCGGCGCGGGTGGTGGTGCCCACCTGCAGCGCGATGATGCGCACCATCACGCCGGCGACCGGCGCGCCCGAGGGGTCGGTGACGCGCCCCGCCACCGCGGCCAACTCCTGCGTCGTGGTGGTGGTGGTGCGCGCGAAGGCCGCGGTGCCGAGCGCGAGCAGGGTACAGACGAGTATCCGCTTCATCGCCGTTCTCCTTGGTCCCGGGGGGTGACTCACTGCCGCCGGGGAGGGAACGCGCGAAGGTGGCGCAAGTCTGACGGGACGAGCCGACGGGTACCGGTGACGAAGAGACGAAGAGGCGCAGAGAGCCGCCATGAACTCTCTGCGCCTCCGCGTCTCTGCGTGAGACGAGCTTCAAAGATCAGAGGACGGACGCCACCATCCACTGCGTCCCGGAGAGGTCGCCCTCCGCCCAGGCCGGCGGGAGCGGGACGGAGCGCTCTCCCACCACCAGGCTGCCGCCGGCCAGGTCGGCCTCGCGGAAGCCGGCGGTGCGGTAGAGCTGCATCTCGTTGGCGGCCTGCTTCCGCGCCGCGGCGCCGGCGCGCGCGTCGCTCGAGACCTTCACCACCAGGTGGCGCACGCCGGGGAGGTCGTTGTGCCGCGCCTCGCGCAGCGTGGCCAGGAAGTCGCCCCCGATCCCGATCCCCCACAGGCCGGGGGGAACGAAGAAGTCGTCCACCTTCCACACCAGCGCCTCGCCCGCGCGCTCGGCGATCAGCTGCGCCGCCTGGATGCGGTACTGCTGCCGCTGCTCGTACACCATCCGCAGGTTGTACGAGAGCACGTCGCGATCGGCGGGGATGGCGCGCCCGCCCACCAGCCAGCAGGTGCGCGCGAAGCCGTCGGCGTCGTGGTCGATCCAGGTGAACGCCTCTTCCCCCGGCGCCGCCGGCCCGGCGCCCTTGCCGCGGTCGATCGACACCAGGTTGAAGTGCTTCTCCAGGAAGCGGGTGAAGGGCTCCGGGTAGAGCGTCTTCAGCAGCGGCCACCACATGCGGAAGAGCGGGGCGTAGGCCCAGCGCGCGAACCAGTTCATCACCCCCAGGTAGAGGGGATGCGCGTAGTTGGCCTCCAGCCCCTCGCTCTCGAACATCTCCGCCATCAGCAGCAGCGCGCGGCGGATCAGGTGCAGCGAGGTCGAGAGCTCCTCCGGCCGCGGCCCCCCGCCCGCGACGGCGGGCGCCACGTGCACCACGGGAGAGGGAGGCTCCGCCGCGCCGGCCCCCGGCGCCGGGGCCTCGTCGACGATGGGCACCCCCGGCATGGGGAGCTTCCGCCGGTCGAGCTCGTCGAGCTCCTTGTAGACCTGGTGCAGCAGCGCCCCGCCTCCCTCGCGCAGCAGCCCGTCGAGCTCGGCCACCCGGTCGGTGAAGCGCGACAGCCGCGCGTCGAAGCCCTCGGGCTTGGGCTGCCATTCGCGCCGCGCCCGGGCGAAGGCGTCGGTCCAGAACTCCAGGCCGGCGCCCGCGCCCGGGGGCTCCAGGTCGTCCATGATCGCCCGGAAGGCGGCGTGGGCCGCGTGCCGCCCCAGGCGCCGGTACGACTCCCACTGCGCCTCGTCGTAGAACTGGTCGCCGGTGCTCTCGTTGGGGAAGAGGACGTTGCGCCGGCGGTACTGGGCCACGTCGGCCGGCTCGTCGCCCACCAGCGCGGGCTTGAAGAGGAGGAGCAGCCCGGTGTCGCCGTCGGGGTAGTGGACGTCGCCCGCCACCATGTGCTGGCTCGCCAGCCCGTCGGCGCCGGGCTTCAGCGGGCGCGTGTCGATGCGGATCTCCACGTCGAAGTCCTCGCGCACCCGGCGCACCAGGTTCCCCAGGTCGTCGAAGGCGCACTCCGTGTCCTGGCCGCAGTCGGACACCACGATCACCCGGCAGTGGCGCCGGATCAGCTCGTAGGCCGCCAGGTTCTCGAAGTGGCCGCCGTCGGAGAGGTGCACGTAGCCGCCGGTGGTGTTCGCCTGGCCGAACATCTCGCGGAAGAAGGCGCCGCCGGGGGTGCCGAAGGGCGCCTGCTTGCGGCTCCCCCCCGGGTTGGGCACCCAGAGCCCCAGCCGCAGGTTCAGCGCGGCCATCAGGAAGGTGACCGCCGGGCCGTACTGGACGGAGCGCGAGCCCATCAGCGTATTGAACGCCGCCCCCGACGCGGTGATCGCGCCGCCGAGGCTCGGCACGGTGCGGTACTCGCTCCACGGCGCCCAGGTGCCGTCGACCGAGCAGCCGACCCTGGAGAGCACCGCGCACTTCGCCCCGCGGTAGAGCCCCGCCATGGCGTCCTTCGAGGCCAGGTCGTTGGCCGTGCAGCACACCAGGTGGAAAGGGCGCGCCGCGCCGTGCTCCAGCGCGTTCATCGGCACGTCGTCCAGCGGCAGCACCTCGGTCTCGCGGTTCTCGCTCCTGGGCCGGCCGCCGTTGGAAGCGCCCGGGTAGGCGCGCACCAGCCGCGCACGGTAGAAGGAGTGCAGCCCCACCTCGTTGGGGTCCATGTAGACCAGCACCAGCCCCACGATGGTGAGCGCGGCGGTCGCCACGTACACGGGAGGGAAGCGGAGGCCGCCCTGGCGCTCGCCCGCGACGATCAGCCCCACCACGCCCATCACCATCAGCAGCACCACGGCGTAGGCGAGTACCTGCGGGAGCCTGGGCTTGAGGCGCGCCGGCAGCGTGCCGCCGACGCCCACCGTCTTCTCCTTGGAGAGCAGGTGCTGCGCGCGCGCGAACGCCGCCGCCAGCACCGCGGTGAGCCCGCCCAGGCCGGGAACGGCGAGCTGCGCGTCTCCGGAGCTGATCCGGCTCTCCAGCAGAACGCCCGCGCACCAGAGGAGCGCCACCCCCATCCAGAGCACCGCCAGCAGCAGCAGGCGGCTGCGGACCCGGTCCGCGGCGCGGCGGAAGCGGAGCCCGCCGGGGGTGCCCGCCCCGCTGGAGAAGAGCCAGCGGCCGAAGAGCAGCACGAGCAGCGCCGCCCCCCATGCGGCGGCCGGCGTGAGGACGTAGCGCCAGTCCGTCCACGGCTGGTCGATGCGGAGCGCGGGGAGGCGCTGGGTGTTCAGGTAGGCGTAGCCGGGAATCCACCAGCTGTCCGCGGCGTACCACGCCGCCGCGGTGAGGCCGAGCCCCAGAAGGGACGCCTGCAGGTACGCGGAACCGTCGCCCGGCTCCCTGCGGCGCAGCCAGGCGAGCTCGAACGCGGCGAGCGCCGCCAGCGTGCCGCCGTCCATCAGCAGCGTGCCCCACCAGCGCGGAGCCAGGGGGGAGAAGAGCACCCACACCGCCGAGGTCCACAGGAGGATCGCGAGCGCGATCACCGAGAGCGCCGCCAGCAGCGACGGGAGCATGGACCCCAGCGCCGTGATCGCCAGCCGCCCGGTGTCGTAGCTGAACAACCCCAGCCGCGGCGAGAGGAAGTTGCTGAACTCGCGCAGGTGCCGCACCTCGGGTGGCTCGGCCTGCCCGGCGCCGAGCTCCGAGGGGAAGCGCCCCTCGCGGCCCGCCCGGCGGTGCCGCCACGCGGTCCAGAACGCGCCCAGGTAGCCGCCGCCGGAGACGGTGGACAGGTAGTCGAAGGCGCCCAGCACCCGCATGTCCTGCAGCCCCTGCAGCAGCCCCAGGTTGAAGGTGGCGCTGCGGATGCCGCCGCCGGAGAGCGCGATGCCGAAGAGGTCGCGCGGCGGGTGCTTCAGCCAGCGCTCGCCGCCGGGGCGCGGGGCGTCGTCTTCCGGCAGCTCCGCGGCGACCAGGGCTTCGAGGCTCCCCGGCTCGGGCGGCGCGACGACGGGCGCGGCCTGCGCCGGGGGGATGAGAACGTCGGGCATGAGATGAGATGATCCCGCGGGGAGGAACGTCCGGAGAGGTGCTGAATAATGGCCCAAGATGCAGGTTGGGTCAAGAAAAAGCTCGACGCAGAGGCGCGGAGGAACGGAGAGAACATCGACTGTGCTCTCTCTGTTCCTCCGCGTCTCTGCGTCATTTAGCGCGAGGCGGTCGCGGGCGAGGGAAGGAGGGTCGGCGGGGTGGGCGCCTTCAGCCAGCGCTCCAGGAAGTCGAACTCCGCGTGCATCATCACCCGGTAGCTGTTCCAGTCGTACGCCGACCCGTGGTGGCCGGGCGGGTAGAGCCGGAAGTCCACGTCGCGCCCCAGGCTGGTGAGCTTGGTGAGGAGCTGCATGGTGTTCTGCGGGTGGACGTTGTCGTCCATCAGCGAGTGGATCAGCAGCAGGCGGCCGCGCAGCCTGGCGGCGTTCTCCACCGGGCTGCTCTCCACGTAGCCGGCCAGGTTGTCGCCCAGCAGCCCCATGTAGCGCTCGGTGTAGATGGTGTCGTAGAAGCGCCAGTCCGTTCCCGCCGAGTTGGCCACGCCCACCGGGAAGAGCTCCGGGTACAGCTCCATCGCCATCAGCGTGGCGTAGCCGCCGTAGCTGGTGCCCATGATGGCGGTGCGGCTCGCGTCCACGTACGGCAGGGTGGCCAGGTAGCGGGCGGTCTCCGCGAAGTCGCGCGACTCCCACCGCCCCAGGTGCTTGTACACCACCTTCATGAAGGCGCTGCCGTAGTTGTTGGTGGCGCGGTTGTTCACGCCCACCACGATGTATCCCTGCTGCGCCAGCCACTGGTCCCACCCGCCCACGGTCCAGCTGTCGTACACCTGCTGCGAGCCGGGGCCGCCGTAGATGTCGAAGACCACCGGGTACTTCCGGGTCGGGTCGAAGGGCACCGGCTTGATCATCGCCCCGTCGATCCGCACCCCGTCGGAGGTGGTGAAGGAGAAGAGCTCGGCGGGCGAGTACTCGTGCGTGGCGACCCACTGCGTCACCTGCGCGTTGTCCTCCATCGTCCTGAGCCTGCCGCGCTGCGTCGACCAGATCTCCACCTGCCGAGGCCGGCGCAGCGACGACCAGCGGTCGATGAAGTACTCCCCGCCCGGCGACAGGTCGATGTTGTGCGTCCCCTGCTCGGTGGTGACGCGGCGCGTGCCGGTGCCGTCGAACTTCACCGCGTAGAGCTGGCGCTGCAGCGGCGACGCCTGGGTGGAGGTGTAGTAGAGGGTCTGCCGCGCCGGGTCGATCCCCTCGATGCGGGTGACGCTCCACGGCCCCTTCGTCACCTGCCCCAGCAGGCGCCCGCTGTAGTCGTAGCGGTACACGTGCTGCCAGCCGTCGCGGTCGGAGATCCAGAAGAACTCCCGCGTTCCCGCCGGAAAGGTCATCATGTTCTCGATGCCGGCGTAGAAGTCGTACACGTCGATCCAGCCGTTCGCGCTCGTCTCCGTCATCACCTGCCGCCGCCCGCCGGTGTTCACGTCGAAGAAGAAGAGCTTCATCACGGTCTGCGCGCGGTTCAGCGTCATCACCGCGAGCGTGTCGGGGCGGCTGGTCCAGTAGATCCGGGGGATGTAGAAGTCGCCCGTCTCCCCCGTGTCGAGCCAGAGCTTCCGCCCGCCGGCCGCGGCCGCCACGCCGATGCGCACCCTGGGGTTGGAGTCGCCCACCAGCGGGTAGGGGATGCTGTCGAACTGCGGGTGCCACCCCGAGAGGTCGCTGATCTGGGTGATGGGCTCGGCGCGCTCGTCCACCTGCCAGAAGGCGATGAAGCGGCTGTCGGGCGACCAGCTCCACGCCTGCGCCAGCCCGAACTCCTCCTCGTAGACCCAGTCGAAGCGGCCGTTGAACACGTGCCGCGTGCCGTCGCTGGTCAGCCGGCGCTCGGCGTGCGTGGCCAGGTCGGTCACGTACATGTCGCCGGCGCGCTCGAAGCCGAGCATGGCGCCGTTGGGCGAGAGCTGCGCGGTGCCGGCGCCGCGGGTGGCGAGCTGCAGCGAGCGGTCGGCGAGCGAGTAGACGTAGTAGTCCGCCCGCCCGGAGCGCCGGTAGATGGGCTCGAAGTGGGTCTGGAACACCAGGTGCCTCGAGTCGCGCGCCCACTGGAAGCTCTCGTAGGCGAAGGGCTCGGTGCCGCCCGGGAAGGTCATCCCCTGGGCGGAGAAGAGGAGGGTGTCACGGCCGGTGGCGGGGTCGTAGGCCTTGATCACCTCCTTGCCGGTGGCGTCGCTGTCCAGGTACGAGAAGCGGGCGCCGCCGTCGATCCAGTTCACGCTGCGCGGGCCCTGGTGCCCGCTCATGGCGATGCCGGACTGCAGCGCCTGCTCGAGCGAGGTGAGGCGCTGCTTCTGCTGCGCCGGCAGCGCCGCCGGAAGGAGCAGCGCCGCCGCCAGCAGCAGGCGCACGGACCGGTTCTGCGTAGAGAGCATCATGGTCACGATGGAGCGAAACGGTGGAAGAGGAGACGCGCCCGCCAACCTACGCTAAAAAAACTGCACCTGCAACGCAGCTTATCCTTCCGACAGCATGATTCACATCTTCAAATACATTTTTACACTTGCTGGTAAAACGGTACTTGCGACTGGCGGACGAGATCGCAATTGTTCTCCATGGAGGTCGAATTCGATGACCCGGAGCTCGACCGCCTGGAGGTCGACGCGACCTTCGATGCGGGATATGCACCGGCGGTCGTGCGCGGCTTCCGCAAGGTGATGCAGGCGATCCGGGCGGCCCCCGACGAGCGCGACCTCTATCGGCTCAAGGGGCTCCGGTTCGAGAAGCTGAAGGGGAAGCGCCGGCACCAGCACTCGCTGCGCATCAACGACCAGTGGCGGTTGATCGTGGAGCTGCGCGGCGAGGCTCCGGCCAAGCGTGTGGGAGTCGTGGAGATCGCGGACTATCACTGAGGAGACCGGCACATCCGAACCCTACGACGTCATCCTGAGGCCCGGTCCTGGGGGACTTTCACCGGCGCTGAATTTGGCAGGCCGAAGGATCTATGGTCGGCGCTCGGACGCAACCTCCGGGGCGTCGCCGGTTTCTGGATGGAAGCAGGAGCGGGGAAGATGACGACGACTGAACGCAAGCCTGCGGAGGTCTTTCCCCCCGGCGAGTTCCTGCGGGACGAGCTGGACGCACGGGGGTGGACGCAGACGGAGTTCGCGGAGATCCTTGGGCGCCCGTTGCGGCTGGTCAACGAGATCCTCGTGGGGAAGCGGGGGATCACGCCGCAGACGGCGCAGGAGATCGCGGCGGCGCTCGGTACCACGCCGGAGCTCTGGCTGAACCTGGAGACGGCCTACCGCCTCTCCCGCGCCGAGCCGGTGCCGGAGCGGATCGGCCGGGAGGCGCGGCTGCGAGAGCGGTTCCCCGTGCGCGAGATGGTGCGGCGGCGGTGGATCGAAGGGTCTGGCGACGTGCGGGTGCTGGAGGCGCAGGTCGAGCGGTTCTTCGGCGTCGAGGCGCTGGACGTGCCGCCGTCGCCGCCCGCGGCGGGGAGCGGAGTGCAGGGGCCGGCCGTCCTCAACCGTGCCGAGGAGGCATGGCTGTTCCGGGTCAGGCAGGTCGCCCTCGCGCTGGAGGTGGACCCGTATTCCGAGCAGGGGCTGCGCGACGAGCTGGCGCGGCTACGGGAGCTCATGGCCGACCCGGAGTGCGTGCGCGAGGTCCCCGCCCTCCTTGCGCGGTGCGGCGTCCGGTTCGTGGTGGTCGAGCCACTGCCGGACTCCGGGGTGGACGGCGTCTGCTTCTGGCTGGAGCCGTTCGCCTCGCCGGTGATCGGGATGTCGCTGCGGTTCGACCGGATCGATCACTTCTGGTTCGTGCTGCGGCACGAGATCGAGCACGTGCTGCGCGGAGAGGTCTCCGTGGACGCGGACCTGGACCCCGACGCACCGCTTTCCGACGCCGGCGCGCCGCCCCAGGAGCGGGCCGCGAACGAGGCGGCGGCCGACTTCTGCCTCCCTTCCGGCCGCCTCGCCGACTTCGCCGCGCGCGTCGGCCCGGTCGATTCCGAGCGGGCGATCGTGGCGTTCGCGCGCAGCGTGGGCATCCACCCGGGCATCGTCATCGGGGAGATGCAGCGGCGGACGGGGCGCAACCCACGCCTGCGAAAGCACCTGGTGAAGGTGCGCGACTTCCTGACGGAGAGCGCGACGACGGACGGATACGGGCACTTCCGTCCGATCGCCGCCTGAAGCCGGGTTGCCGGCACCTTCGGCTTGCTGGCCTGGGACGGGCGGATGAATCCGCTGCTCCGCTGCAACAACGACACGAACTCCACCTTCGCGGACTACCGCCCGCGGTGCCGATGCGGCGTGGGTGCACGCGACGGATCCGGTATAGCCGCGCCTGAACAGCCGCGAGCGAAGCGAGCCCCCGTCCCTCTCCCAGGCTGTTTGGGAGAGGGACCGGCGCGCAGCGCCAGGGTGAGGGGCCTTTTCAGCCCATGATGCGGTCGATCTCCGCCAGGTCGTCCGCCGTCAGCTGCCACCCGGCCGCGCCGGCGTTCGCCCTCGCCTGCTCCGGCCTGGTCGCGCCCGCGATCACGGAGACGACGGTGGGGCGCGCCAGCAGCCACGAGAACGCCAGCTCCAGCAGCGTGTGCCCGCGCCCCTCGGCGAAGGCGATCAGCGCCTCGACCTTCGCCAACTGCGCGTCCGAGAGTGCGGAAGAGAAGCGGCCCTCCGCGAGGCGCGTCCCCTGCGGGGGCGGCTCGCCGCGCCGGTACTTGCCGGTGAGGAGCCCGCTGGCGAGCGGGAAGTAGGGGATGAAGGCGATCCCCTGCCGCTCGCACTCGGCGAGCACGCCCTCTTCGGGCTCGCGGTGGAAGAGGCTGTACTCGTTCTGCACGCTCACGAAGCGCGCGCCGCCCGGCCGCACCGCCGCCTCCGCTTCGCGGAGCTGGTCGACGGAGACGTTGGAGCAGCCGATCTCGCGCACCTTCCCCGCGCGCACCGCGTCGTCCAGCGCGCCGAGCGTGTCGGCGATGGGAACGGTGTCGTCGGGGCGGTGGAGCTGGTACAGGTCCACGTAGTCCGTCCCCAGCCGGCGCAGGGAGTCGTCCAGCGCCTGGCGCACATACGCAGGGCGGGCGCCGTGCCGCCGCTCGTCCACCATCATCCCGAACTTGGTGGCCAGCACGATCTCGCCGCGGCGCCGGCCGAGCGCGCGCCCCAGGTACTCCTCGCTCTTCGTCCGCCCGTAGATGTCCGCCGTGTCGAGGAAGTTGATCCCCGCGTCCAGCGCCGCGTCCACCACCGACGCCGTCGCCTCCGCGTCCAGCCGCCCCCCGAAGTTGTTGCACCCGAGCCCCACCACCGACACCTCGAGCGACCCGATCCTGCGCGTCTCCATCATCGATCTCCTTCCGTGTTTCTCTGCGCCTCCGCGTCTCCGTGTGAGACGCCGTTTATTTCAGCTCGTCGAGTTGCCGCAGCGCGGGCGTCTTCCACGCGGTCACGCCCACCACCCCGAGCGTCGCCAGCCCGCCGAGGAGCACCGAGTTGATGGTGCCCAGCAGCCGCGCCGCCACGCCCGACTCGAACGAGCCGATCTCGTTCGACGAGCCGATGAAGATCTGGTTCACCGCCGACACGCGGCCCAGCATGTCCTGCGGCGTGCGCACCGTGAGCAGCGTGGCGCGGATCACCACGCTCACGTTGTCCAGCATCCCGCTCACCGCCAGCAGCGCCAGCGACAGCCAGAACGACCGCGACAGCGCGAAAAAGATCCAGCACAACCCGAACCCCGCCACGCACCAGAAGAGCGTCCGCCCCGCGCGCCGCAGCCTGCGGTGCGCGAGCACCACGGAGATCAGCGCCGCTCCCGCCGCCGGCGCCGCGCGCAGCACCCCGAGCCCCTGCGGCCCCACGTGCAGGTACTCCGAGGCGAAGATCGGCAGCAGCGCCGGCGCCCCGCCGAAGAGCACCGAGAAGAGGTCCAGCACCTGCGCCCCCAGCAGCTCCGGCTGCGTGAGCAGGAAGCGGATCCCCGCCGTCAGGTTCTCGCCGATGCTCCCCGTGCGCTCCGCGACCGCCCGCGCCGCGTAGCCGATGCGCGTGTAGAGCACGAAGCCGAGGATGCAGAGCACGGTCTCGGTCGCGTAGGCCATCGTCGCGCCCGAGAAGCCGTAGAGGATGCCGCCCACCGCCGGCCCGAGCACCGCCGCGAACTGCCAGAGCGACGAGCGCCAGGCGACCGCGTTGGCGTAGGTCTCGCGCGGCACGATCTCGGCGCCCAGCGCGGTGCGCGCCGGCTGCAGGAAGCTGCGCGCCAGCCCGCTGGTGAACACCACCGCGTAGATCGGCCACACCCGTCCGCCGGCGAGCAGCCCCGGCCGCACCGCGAACGCCAGCAGCATCGCGCCGCACAGCGTCTGCAGGATGATGGAGGCGAGCGCCAGGCGCTTGCGGTCGTGGCGGTCCGCCACGTGCCCCGCGTACAGCGCCGCCCCGATGAACGGCACCGCCTCGGCGAGGCCCACCAGGCCGAGGGAGAGCGGGTCGTGGGTGAGCGCGTAGACCTGCCACGCCACCACCGTCCCCTGGATCATCGTCCCCAGCGTCATGGCGATCAGGCTGGCGACGAACCACCGGAAGGCGGGGTTGCGCAGGGAGACGTACGGGTCGTGGCGCTCGGGCATTCGCGGCGGCTCGGGCTCGGGAACGGGGGCGGGATGCTAGCGCGCCGCCCCCCGCCCGGCAACGCCACGGGAGCATCGGGCCGGCTGCGGGGGTACTGTCGATGGAGGACCGGGCGGGATGACGGCGCGGCCGGCCCCCGCTACATTCCGGTCCAAACCGGGCCCGCGCGGCACCGTCCGCGCCGACGACGATCCGCACCACGAAGACGATGCCGATGACGAAGCAGAACCCCCGCGTCCGTTCCGCCCCGCGCCGCTCCGCCCGCGCGAGGATGGCCCTCGCCGCGGCCTTCGCGGCCGTGCTCTGCGCGGCGGCGCCGGCCGCCGCGCGCTCCGCCTTCCACCTGCGCCTGGTGAGCAGCGACCCCGCCGCCGACGCCACGCTCGCCGCGCCGCCCGCGGCGCTGCGGCTCACGTTCAGCGAGGCGCCGGAGCTCGCCGTCACCACCGTGCGCCTCCTCGGCCCCGGGGACCACGCCGTGGCCCTGGGGCGCCTCGTGCGCGCCCGCGGCGACCGTGCCACCGTGGTGGCGACCCCGCGCGCGTCGCTCGCCCACGGCCGCTACACCGTCAACTGGCGCACGATGTCACACGACGGCCACGCGATGCACGGCACCTTCCACTTCACCGTCGGCGGCGCCGGGCACGAGCACGACCACTGACAACAGCAGGTCTCACGCAGAGACGCAGAGCCGCGGAGATGTTCTCTCCGCGGCTCCGCGTCTTCATCCCGAAGATGGGTAGAGTCCGAAGTGGATTGTTAGCGCGGCCTCTGCCTCGAGCATGAGGTTCGTCGGCGCGACGAGGTCCAGATACCGCCGAATGTGCTCGGGCTGATAAAGCGTGCTCACCATCGATACCGCGAGCGCCGCATGAGCGATGGGGGCCGCGTGCTCGACGTGATCCGGGGTACGGACGGCAAGCGCCTCTTCTACCGCCCGCCAGTCGGCAGGTAAAATAAGTCGGGGGGGGACGGCTAATTACGCCGTCCCTCCCCGACTTCCGCGTTTACGTCACGCAGTTGTCCGGCGGCTTTCACGCGCGGCTGCGGCTCTCACGCGCGGCAGACTTCGCCGTGTACCAACTTTCCGGTGGTGTCCCCCGCCCGCGCTTCTACGGTCACCATGCTTCTCGCGCATTACTTGAACGAGAGCGTATACGGAGAACGCCCCTGCCGCAGCCGTGCTCGCATACGCAAGCCCGAACACCCAACTGTAGTCGCCCATCAGAGTCCTCCTCTTCGGCGTGGGGCTTCGTGGTACAGCGCGATTGCCCACCACCCTGCTATGATGAAGAAGATCGCCATCTTCCACGACACCCGAAAAAACATGTCCTGCGCCTCTTCCCACTCTGCACAAGCCGGGCCCCAACGTGTACGTATCGTGGAGCGGTCTGGTTCCAAATTTGGTACAGTTGCCCACGACGCCACTACCTCACAGTCAACACCCGCGTCCCTCGCAGGGCTATGCATGTCGTGATGAGCATAAGCACCATACAGCAATGCCGCAACAAGCATCCCCGCGCCGAGGACGACGCGCGCGAAGCTTCGGCCACCGCCATTTCCGTAACCGTGCCCTGGCGCCACTTCACCAAACGCACTCGCCGACACCACAACCACGAGGAACAAGATTTCAGCGGAAGCACGAAACGTGACCCGCTGCGGATGTTCAATATAATTGAGTGCGACCGAAAATACGTAGGGCAGAGCGCCAAATGAAACGTGGTAAATCAGCCACTTCCAAACTCCACGCATTAGCGGTCTGGTTTAGGGGGCATCAACGATGGCGGCGGGGGCAGGCAGGAGCACAGAGTAGCTATCAAACTAGCGTTGGGCAAGGCTTGCGGCGGGAACCGTTGACAAAGGCACCGCCCCGCGCAACCGTAGATGCGCGGGGCGGATGCGGGCGACGGGAGTTGAACCCGCACGACCGGCCAAGGTCACCAGATTCCAAATCTGGTACGTCTACCGCTTTCATCACGCCCGCGCTCGTTCGCGGGGCGGGAAGGGCTTGGACCCCCCTTCCGATCCTCCACTCTGAGGAACCCGGTCGCGAGTTTGGACCCCGCGCCGTCCTCTGGCCTGAGAGTGGAGCGCCCCCGAACGGGCGTGCTGCTTTCCTACTCGTCCACCGGATACAGCAGTTTGATAACCGCCGCGAATGCGGTCAGGAACCGATCCTGCTGGACCTGAGTCCACTTCACGCTCCCACCCGGCAGCGACGTTTTCAGCAACTCCACGATAGCCGCCGGGAGCGCGACCGTCGTGTCCGCTCTCCCGCCCTGCAAGATGGGGGGATCAACGTGCGGCGACGGGGGATTCGGCGGCGGCGTTGTAGATTCGTGCTGGGGCACCTGCCCATTCCCGTTGCCACCGTTGGACACTCCCTTCCGAGGCGGGCGCGCCGGCACAGCGCGCCCGCCTCGCCGCACGGGCGGGCGCCGCGACACAGGTTCGCCGCCACCGTTGACGGCGGGCTCCCGCATCCCGGCCGCCTCGACCAACCCCACGAAGAGCGAGAGCATCCGCACCTGCTGTCCGTGCGGCACGTACGGCCGGAACGCGTCGCGCATTTGCTCCAAGCTGTCTTTGGCGGGATCGACGTAGCTGAGCACTTCAGCGTAGGCGGTACGCACGAAGTCCTGCATCCGCGCCTGGAAATCTGCGCTGGGCGCGCGCCGCAGGGTTTCCAGGGTAGCTGTGGGGTTGCCGTCCTCCGTGATGAGGTCCAGCAGTTTCAGCGCTTGAAGGGTGCGCGGGGCGAGGCTGTCGGTTATGCCCGTCCGCGTCAGGACGTCCAAGGAGATCGGCGCCGGAAGGCCGCGCTCCCGATAGCGGTCGATGACCGATAGCACGGCCTTCGGGGGGGCGTAGGGGGCTGGTCCCCCGGCCTGAACGGCCATGTGCATTCCTCCGCGTTCATGTGTTGGGCATAGTATAGTGTCGTCCGTTCATGAACGTCAAGGTTCTGCGTCCACGGCTTCGGGCGTCCACGCGTTAGAGTGGAGCTAACCGCTTGAAAATTGTGGTTTTAGACTATATCGCTTTCTTCGGCTGTATCGCTTACTGTAGCCGGAGCGTAACAGATGATGACGAGTCCTGAGAACGGGCCAGCCGGCTTTTGCCGATGCATGGTGGTGGATGGCTGGCCTACAGCCCGCCGGGTGCCTTCTTCCGGATCGGCGCGGCGGGGCCAGACCGAAGAAGCAGCGACGGCAGCATACGATGGCGGTTGGCGGGGTGCGAGGCTAAGTTGAAGAAGCGGTAGGTTACTCAGACGAAAGGGAGCGGATGGCACAAGACTATTTGATGATGGCGAAGGCGGGGGCGGAGTTGGCAACGCGAGGGCTGAAAGACGGCACCGTAGAAGACAAGGCGCTACAAGCTGGAATCAATCTGGCGCTGGTCCATGCCGTGATTGCGCTTGTGGAAACCATACAACAGCGCGCGGACGGATAACTACGCGGGGCCGCCCGGAAGATCCGAGCGGCCCTTCCGGTTCACTCCCGGTCAGTTTAGGTTCACAAGCGACCCGGAAAGAGATCGCCTTGGCTCCACTACTTTGTCCGCTTGGGCCAACCCGATAATTCCGCTTCTTTTTCTTTCGATTGCGCACCAGTTCGCCCAGCCCGCGCACGCCGGCGCGGAGTGATTCGTTGAAGTGCTCCTGGTCAGGCGACGGGAGGCCCGGTACCGCGTCAACGGGAGGCGGCCGGACGACCTCAGCCGCGGCAGACGCTTCGTCGAGGTGCCTCAATTCTTCCTCCCACGAGCCGGTTGAAGTGCCTCCGCCTGACGAACATTCATCGTGCCGCGGGTGCGTCGTCAAGGATCGCGTGCGAGGCAAGTGCCTGTAATCGCGAAAGTTACCACAACTGATCAAAGGCGCGTGCCTGATCACCCGCCGTGCCTCCTCTGCGTCTCCGTGTCGCTGCGTGAGATGAGTCAGTATCTGTCGCGCAGGGCGGCGCGGGCGGCGTGATAGCCGCACATGCCGTGGACGCCGCCGCCCGGCGGGGTAGAGGCGGAGCAGAGGTAGACGCCGGGGACCGGCGTGCGGTACGGGTGCACCCGCGGCGCCGGGCGGAAGAAGAGCTGCGAGAGCATCCCCGCGCCGCCGTTCACGTCGCCGCCCACCAGGTTGGCGTCGCGGTGCTGCAGCGTGGCCGGGCCGGCGGAGAAGCGCGCGAGCACCAGGTCGCGGAAGCCCGGCGCGAAGCGCTCCACCTGCGCCTCGATCGCCTCGGTCATGTCGACGTCGGAGCCGTTGGGCACGTGGCAGTATCCCCACGCCACGTGCTTCCCCGGCGGCGCGCGCGTGGGGTCGAAGGCGCTCGGCTGCGCGAAGAGCACGAACGGGCGCTCGGACACCCGTCCGCGGATCGGCTCGCGCTCGGAGGCGTAGATCTCCGCCGGCGTGCCGCCCAGGTGCACCGTCCCCGCGCGCGCCACCCGCGGCGACGTCCAGGGGACGGTGTCGGACAGCGCCCAGTCGACCTTGAACACCCCACACCCCATCCGGAACCGCTCCAGCGCGCGGCGGTAGCGCCCCGTCACCCGCTCTCCCGCGATCTCCAGGAACTGCGGCGCGGTCACGTCCAGCAGCGCCGCGCGGTGCGGCGGCAGCTCGTCCAGCGAGCGGACGCGCACGCCGGTCCGGATCTCCCCGCCCAGCGAGCGGAGGAGGCTCGCCAGCGCCTGCGTCACCGCGCCCGCGCCGCCGCGCGCGAACGGCCATCCCACCGCGTGCCCCGCCGCCACCAGCACCAGCCCGTACGACGCCGTCGCCGCCCAGGTGAGCGGGAGCCCGACGTGCGCCGAGCAGCCGCCCAGCAGCGCCCGCGCGTGCTCACCGCGGAAGCGCGCCTCCGCCAGCCCCTGCAGCGAGCGCAGCGCGTCGAGCCCGAACGCCGCCATGCGCAGCGGGTGGTGCATGATGCCGAGCGGCGAGAGGAGGTCCGGCGCGAGCTCGTGCCAGTGCGCCACCAGCGGCCACACCAGCTTGCGCCACGCCTCGCCGTCGGCGCCGAGCGTCTCTTCGGTGGCGTGGACGGACCGCTCCAGCACCGCCGCCGTCCCGTCGTCGAAGGGGTGCGCCAGCGGGGCGGGGGGATGGAGCCAGGTGAGGCCGTGCTCCTCCAAAGGGAGCGAGCGGAAGAAGGGCGAGCCGATCCCCAGCGGGTAGACCGACGAGAAGGCGTCGTGCGCGAAGCCGGGAAGCGTCAGCTCCATCGTCCGCGCGGCGCCGCCGATCGTCTCCTCCGCCTCGAGCACCAGCACCGACCGCCCCTCGCGCGCCATCGCCACCGCCGCGGAGAGCCCGTTCGGCCCCGATCCCACCACCACCACGTCGTGTCCCGCCATCGCCGCTCGTCCCTCCGTCCCGTGTGCGCGCCGTCCGTCCGAGCCCCCATGCACGACGCGTGCGGGTGCGCTACGTTCTTGCGGACGAGGGCGGGCAGCCGGGTACGGACGAGGCGAGTGAGCTCGCCGCTGCAACGGCATGCAGTCCGCCTTCGCGGACATCAACGGCAAGGGAACGAGGGTCGAGCGTGAAGGTGAATCATCTTCTCTCCGGGCTGTTCATCATGCTCGTGGCCGCGGGCGGGTGCTCGCGGCGGCCGAGCTACGGGGCGCTGGCGGGGGACGGGTACGTCGCGCTGGAGACGGGGGAGCAGAAGAGCATCGACTCACACACGGTGCGGCTGCTCCCGGACGCGCTGGCGCTCGACTCGGCGCTCGCGTTGATCTGCCTCCAGCGGCAGACGGAGCTCGACGCGCTCGGCGACTCGGCGGCCGCGCGGGGGGCGCAGGCTGCCACCGAGCGGGCATGGGAGGCGCGCGAACGGCTGCTCTCGCGCCACGTCCTGCGCATCCCGGTCGCGGCGGACACCGGCGGGCGCTTCGCGGTGGACAGCATCGGCGCGGGGAAGTACCGCGTATGGGCCAACGCGACCGTGAGCGGCGAGCGCTGGACGTGGCAGGCGCCCATCGAGGTGCTCGGCGGCGACACGGTGCGCCTGACGCTCAGCAACAACAACGCCGACGAAGACCCCTTCCGCTGCCAGCGCCGCGACATCATCCGCGACGCGAAGAAGCCGCGCGGCGCGCCCTGAGCATGGCTGCCGGCATGCCGCGCCCCTCCCTCGCGGTGCGCATCCGTCCCATATTGAGGCGCGAGCCGTGCGGGATCGCGCGGCGGCGGAGCCCTCATCCAGGAGACGCGGCCATGAAGAAGCTGAAGCTGAGCCTCGAGGAGCTGGCGCTGGACACCTTCACCTCCGAGGACAGGCAGTTCGCGGACGCGAAGGCGCAGGCGCTCGACACGCAGCAGTTCCGCTGTACGTACTTCTGCACCTACTCGGCGTGCACCGGGCTGCCCTGCTGACGCGCACCGCCCTCGACACGAACCGGCCCGGGAGCGGATGATCGCGCCCGGGCCGGTTTCACTCTCGACGCGTCGGTCGCGCGCACCCCTGCTTGTCGAATGCACAGTCGATCGGCCGAACGGGTATGAGACCCTTCTCCGTTACACGTCGTCCTCCAGCGGGGGGAGGATGCCGATCTGGCGGTAGATGGGGTGCATCAGCGGGCGCAGCGAGGGGAGGCGGGTGGCGAACCAGGCCGCGGCCAGCATGCACCCCGCGCCGCTCACCGCGATGGTGCGCGGCGCGGTGATGCGGTGCGCCAGCGCGCCGGCCAGCAGCGCGCCGAAGGGCGCCATCCCCATGAACGCCATGTTGTAGAAGCTCATCACCCGCCCGCGCATGGCGTCGCTCACCACCGTCTGGATGATGGTGTTGCTCGACGCCGTCTGCACCATCATCCCGAACCCCACCAGCACCAGGCACGCCGCCGACAGCCAGGCCACCCGCGAGAACGAGAACGCCACCAGCCCCGCCCCGAAGAGCCCCGCCGTCGCCACGATCACCCGGCCGAGCCCCAGGATCGTCCTCCGCTGCGCCAGGTAGAGCGCGCCGCAGAGCGCCCCCACCCCCGCCGCGCCCATCATCACCCCCAGCAGCGCCGGCCCGCCGTGCAGCGACGAGCTCACCACCACGGGCATCAGCACCGTGTACGGCATCCCCATCAGGCTCGCCAGCGCCAGCAGGAGCAGGATGGACCGCACCGGCGCGAAGCCGGTGACGTAGCGCCACCCCTCCACGAACTGCTGCAGTCCGCGCCCGCGCCCGTCCGCCCGGGCCGCCGCCGGCCTCACCCGCATCATCAGCAGCGACGCGATCACGGCGAGGTAGCTGGCGCCGTCGATGAAGAAGCACCACCCCTCGCCCACCGCCGCGATCACCAACCCGCCGATGGAGGGTCCCAGCAGCCGCGTGCCGTTCATCAGCGACGAGTTGAGCGCGATGGCGTTGCCCAGGTCTTCGCGGCGGTCCACCATCTCCACCAGGAAGGCCTGGCGCGAGGGCATGTCGAAGGCGTTGATCAGCCCCTGGAAGAGCGAGAGGGCGATCACCTCGGGCATGGTGATGATGCCGGCCAGCGCCAGCCCCGCCAGGGCGAAGGACTGCAGCATGGCGAGCACCTGCGTGCACACCAGCACCCGGTGGCGGTTCACCCGGTCCACCAGCACCCCCGCGAACGGCGCCAGCACGAAGGTGGGGATCTGCCCGGCGAAGCTGACCACGCCCAGCAGCAGCGCCGAGCCGGTCAGCCGGTAAACCAGCCAGCTGGTGGCGATGCGCGTCATCCAGCTGCCCACCAGCGAAACGCCCTGCCCGCCGAAGTACAGCCGGTAGTTGCGCGATTCCAGCGCGCGCAGCATCCGGCGCGGCCCGGCGGCGGCCTCGGGCTCGGGCGCGGCCTGCACGGTGGGGTTCTCTACGTCGGGCGCGGGGAGCGGTGCTTCGGTGAGCGGCGACGGGTCCCGGGCGCGTCTGGGCTTCTGCATGCCCCCGCCGCCTTCAATTCCCGTGCACGCCCCAGCGGCACGCCTCCAGCGACCGCGTGGCGGCCGCGTCCGCCGCCCCGCCGCCGGCGGGGAGCAGCGCCAGCCGGCGGTCCGGAACGTCGAAGACGACGGTGAAATCGCGCAGCAGCACGCGGCCGATCACCCCCGCGCCCCCCTCGCGGCTGGCGCCGCCCGTGCGCATCTCCACCTCCACGTTCTCCCACCGCTTCCCCGCCAGCTCGATCCACGCCAGCCGCCCCACGGTGGTCTGGAAGGCCCCGCCCGTCCCGGCGCTGGTCACCGCGCGCGTCTCCCGCCCGGCCAGGAGGTTCTCCCGCGCCAGGTAGGGGCCGTAGAGGGTGGCCGTGCCGGCGTTCCCCGTGTCGAGCTGGTAGAGCCCGCGCCGGCCGCCCTCGATGGCGGCGCAGGCGGCGGGCGTCAGGTCGATGAACGACAGCGCCGCCCACCGCGCGCCGGACGGGAGCGCGTACGCGGCCGGATCGTGGACCGCCACCGAGTCGCCGCCGCGCGCGAACACCACCACGGCGTGGCGGAAGAGCGGGTAGCCGACCGCGCCGCCGCGCCGCGTTCCCGGCGGCGCGGTCGTGGCGGAGAGGTCCTCCGCGAGCAGCAGCGGGTCGCGCAGGGTGAGCGGCCCCAGGGTGAAGGTCCGCGCGCGGCGGATGGTCACCTCGCGGCGGCGGCCGTCGGACCCCGTCATCGCCGTGCGCCCGACCACCGGGAGCCCCAGGCTGTCGGCGAGCGCGGCGTCGATCGTCATCGCCTCGGCGCCGCTGTCCAGGTTCCACCACCCCACCTCGCGCCCGTCCACGCGCGGCCGCACGAACACGTGCCCCGGCGTGCCGTCGGCGTAGGGCGCCGCGCGGGCCACGGCCAGCGCGGGCGGCTGCGCGGGGTCGAAGGCATGGTCCGCCGGGAGCGGGGGGACGGCATAGGCGGCGCGCGCCTCGCCCGCCACCGGCCGCACCTCCACCACGCGCCGCACCGAGCTGTTCCCCGCGTAGGTGGAGGTGACGCGGAAGGGGACGCGGAACCCGAGCACCTCGCGGTAGTCCTCGAACACGAAGCGGTTGGGTCCGCGCTCGTACTCCACCACCAGCGAGGTGGGGAGGGAGCTCCCCCGGTCGACGAACACGGTGCTCCCCACCACCCCGCCGGGGGCGCGCAGCGAGAGCGCGGTGCGCGACGCGTCGGAGAGCGAGTCCACCACCGCCAGGCGGAAGGGGGCGCGCGGGCTCAGCCACCACCCGCCGCGCACCCAGAGCGGCGTCAGCAGCTTCTCGCGGTTGCGCAGCGAGAGCGGGTCCGCCACCCCCGGGTTGCGCCCGGTCACCTGCCAGGCGTAGCCCCCGTCGAAGCCGAGGTCCGCCCAGGGCGCGCCCCGCCCCGCGTGCAGCAGCTCCCCCCGCGGCCCGAAGCGGACGACCACCGTGTCGCGCCCCGCCTCGTCCGTCTCCACCACCTCGAACCCGGCCGGGAGCCTCAGCATCCGCTCGTAGCCCAGCGCCCGGCGGACGGCCGCGCGCACGCCTTCCGCGCCCCCGTCGATCGCGGCGGGGGTGCAGGGCGAGCAGGCCGGGGTGGCGCACGATGCCTGGAGCGCGAAGGCCGCGGCGAGCGCGGCGGAGGGGTGCGGGCGCATGGACGGCTCCGGGAAACGATGGGCTCTCGCGGAGGTCGTGGAGGCGGTGCAGCCTCCATGCCCTCCGCGAGAGCCAGAGCCGTGCCGGACCGCGGTCTCCGGGCTACCGCCGGGGTGCGGGGGAGCCGCGGACCAGGAGGACGGGGATCATCGAGCGGTGGCGCACCTCGTTCGCCACGCTCCCGTACAGCAGGTCGGAGATGAAGCGGTGGCCGTGCGTGGACATCGCGATCAGGTCGCACTCCTCGCGCTCGGCGATCTGCACGATCTCGCGCGAGGGGTCGCCGCCGGCCAGCACCGCGTCGACCTCGATCCCCTCCGCCGCCAGGCGCGCCGCGACCTCTTCCAGGTAGCCGCGGTCGCGCTCCATCTCCTCGCTCTCGCGCAGGTTGAGCTGCTGGAAGGTGCGCGCCACCCAGCCGTCGGCCACGTGCACCAGCAGCACCGCGGCGCCGCAGGCGCGCGCCATCGCCGTCACGTGGTCCAGGATCGCCCGGTCGTAGGCCGAGTTCTCGAGGGGCACCAGGATCTTCCTGTACATGGCCGTCACCCCAGCCATCCGCCGAACGTCCGCACCAGCAGGTAGACGTTCAGGCTCGCGATGATCACCGCCACGGACCAGGCGAGCGCCTTCAGCCACCCGGGGTTCACGAACTCGCCCATCTTCGCCCTCTCCGAGGTGAACTGCACCAGCGGGAACACCGCGAAGGAGAGCTGCAGGCTCAGGATCACCTGGCTGAGCACCAGCAGCCTGGCGGTGCCGCTCTCGCCGTAGAGCACCGCCACCACCACCGCGGGAACGATGGCGATGCCGCGGGTGATCAGCCGCCGCATCCAGGGCCGCATGCGCAGGTCCAGGAACCCCTCCATCACGATCTGCCCGGCCAGCGTTCCCGTGAGCGTGGAGTTCTGCCCCGAGGCCAGCAGCGCGAAGGCGAACACCGCGCTGGCGCCGGCGCCCAGGAGCGGGGTGAGCAGCTTGTAGGCGTCCTGGATCTCGGCCACCTCGGTGCGGCCGGTGGTGTGGAAGGTGGCCGCGGCCACGATCAGGATGGCGGCGTTGATGAAGAGCGCCAGCGAAAGGGCCAGCGTGCTGTCCAGGAAGGCGTAGCGCACCGCCTCGCGCTTCCCCTCGGCGTTGGCCTCGTAGCGCCGCGTCTGCACGATGGAGGAGTGCAGGTAGAGGTTGTGGGGCATCACCGTGGCGCCCAGGATCCCCATCGCCAGGTAGAGCATCTTCGGGTCGCGGACGATCTCGCCGTGGGGCACGAAGCCGGCGAAGAGGGGCCCGAGCTCGGGGCGGGAGAGCAGGATCTCGAACAGGAAGCACCCGCCGATCAGCGCCACCAGCGCGATCACCAGCGCCTCGAGGACGCGGAAGCCCTTCTTCTGCAGCAGCAGCACCAGCAGCACGTCGAGCCCGGTCAGCACCACCCCCACCGCCAGCGGCAGCCCGAAGAGGAGGTTGAGCGCGATGGCCGAGCCGATCACCTCGGCCAGGTCGCAGGCGGCGATGGCGAGCTCGCACAGCACCCAGAGCCCGAAGCTCACCGGCCGGCTGTAGTGGTCGCGGCAGGCCTGCGCCAGGTCGCGCCCGGTGACGATCCCCAGCTTGCTGGAGAGCCCCTGCAGCAGCACCGCCATCATGTTCGAGGCGAGCACCACGAAGAGCAGCCGGTACCCGAACGCCGAGCCGCCGGCCAGGTCGGTGGCCCAGTTCCCCGGGTCCATGTACCCCACCGCCACCAGGTACCCCGGCCCCGCGAACGCCAGGAACTTCCGCACCCGCCCCTTGGCGGAGACGGGGACGGAGCGGTACACCTCCTCCAGGCTGGGCGCGATGCGTGCCCGGCGCCACCCCGCCAGCGGCGCGAGCTCGCCCGGTGGCGGGGCCGCGCGCGCCCGTCGACTCTTCTCTGAAAACACGGATCTATCCTCCATTACAACGGATGAACTGAATTTTTAACCTACTTTAAATTCTACGCGCCGACGTTCCCCTGCGCAAGAACATCGGCCGCATGGACAAAACCCATTCCGCGCCGAAGCAGAGGCCTCCTCTGCGCCCTCTCTGTTCCTCTGCGTCTCGCGAAGCCCCAAGCCGTTGCCGTTGCCGCGTTTCTCCGGTCCGGATACGTTGCGGCCCATGACCACGCACGCCGAAGACGAAGCGTTCGACCGCCCGTACGACCTGCGCCTGATGCGGCGCCTCCTCTCCTACCTCCGCCCCTACCGGGCGGGGGTGGCCGCCGCCGTGGCGCTCCTCCTGGCCGGCGCGGCCATGGAGACGGTGGGCCCGGTGCTCACCCAGCGCGCGCTCGACGTGGCCGTGCCGCACCGCGACCTGCAGTACCTGGGGGTGCTGGTCGCGCTCTACCTGGGCTCGCTGGTGCTGGCCTTCGTCTTCGAGTTCGCGCAGACGCTGCTCACCACCTGGCTGGCGCAGCACGTGATGTACGACCTGCGCGTGCAGGTGTTCGCGCGGCTGCAGCACCTGTCGCTGCGCTACTTCGACCGCAACCCCGTGGGGCGGCTGATGACGCGGGTGACCAACGACGTGGAGGCGCTGAACGAGGCCTTCTCGTCGGGGATCGTCACCGCCTTCGGCGACGTGTTCACGCTGCTCTTCATCCTGGCGGCCATGCTGCGGCTGGACTGGCGGCTGGCGCTGGTCACCTTCACCGTCCTCCCCTTCGTCTTCGCCGCCGCCTTCGTCTTCCGCGGGCTGATCCGCCGCGCCTTCCGCGACATCCGGGTGCGGCTGGCGCGCATCAACGCCTATCTGCAGGAGCACCTGGGCGGGGTGCGGGTGGTGCAGCTCTTCGGGCGCGAGCGCGAGTCGATGCGCCGCTTCGCCGCCATCAACCGCGACCACCTGGAGGCCAACCTGCGCTCCATCACCTGGTACGCGCTCTTCTTCCCCACCATCGAGGTGCTGACGGCGGCGGCGATGGCGCTGATCCTCTGGTACGGGGGATGGCAGTCGCTGCGGGGCGCGGTGAGCGTGGGCGTGGTGGCGGCCTTCCTCCAGTACACGCGCCGCTTCTTCCGGCCCATCCAGGACCTGTCGGAGAAGTACAACCTGCTGCAGTCCGCGCTGGCGGCGGCGGAGCGCATCTTCGAGCTGCTCGACACCGAGCCCGAGATCGCCGACCCGGCGGACCCGCTGCACCTGCCGACGCCGGGGCGCGGGGAGATCGAGTTCCGCGACGTCTGGTTCCGCTACGGCGGAGAGGGGGAGTGGGTGCTGCGCGGGGTGAGCTTCGCGGCGCGGCCGGGGGAGCGGGTGGCGATCGTGGGCGCCACCGGGGCGGGGAAGAGCACCATCATCAACCTGCTGATGCGCTTCTACGAGCCCGAGCAGGGCGAGATCCTGCTCGACGGGGTGCCGATCCACCGCGTTCCCATCGCCGAGCTGCGCGGCCGGATCGGGCTGGTGCTGCAGGACGTCTTCCTCTTCAGCGAAGACGTGCGCCGCAACATCCGCCTGGGGCGCGACGACATCGGCGACGAGCGGGTGCGCGAGGCGTCGCTGCGGGTGGGGCTGGACCCCTTCGTGGCGCGCCTCCCCGCCGGCTACGCGCAGCCGCTGGGGGAGCGGGGGACTTCGCTCTCCGTGGGCGAGCGGCAGCTGGTGAGCTTCGCGCGGGCGCTGGCCTTCGACCCGCTGGTGCTGGTGCTCGACGAGGCCACCAGCTCGGTGGACAGCGAGCTGGAGGCGCAGATCGTGGAGGCGCTGCGCGAGCTGATGCGCGGCCGCACCTCGCTCGTGATCGCCCACCGCCTGTCGACGGTGCAGGGGGCGGACGAGATCCTGGTGCTGCACCACGGCGAGGTGCGCGAGCGCGGCACCCACGCGCAGCTCCTGGCGCGCGGCGGGCTCTACGCGCGCCTCTACGAGCTGCAGTTCGTGCGCGCCGAGGCGCCGGACGTGGCGGCGGACTGACGGAAAGGCATCACGCGGAGACGCGGCCCGGAGCACCTCTCCCTTGCGACCGTAAATCCGCTCCCGCCGTTCACCCCTCTCCCCGCAGTTGGGGAGAGGGGCCGGGGGTGAGGGGTGCCGAGGCGCGCGCCGAGGCCAATCGCCGCGGCAGGACCCAGCCCGGTGCGCACCCGAAGCAACCCCTCACCCCGGCGCGGAGCGGCGCGACCCGTCGCGCCCGCTCTGCGCCGACCCTCTCCCCAACTGCGGGGAGAGGGTGCTTGCTACCGGTGGCGCGCCTGCGAGCATCCGCACCGACGCAACTCAGCGTTTGCACCAGAATCCATCCGCAAACCACTCCACCTGGGCCTCACCAGAGACGCAGCGACGCGGAGGGCTGGCCTGCCCCTCCGCGTCTCCACGTGTGGATCAAAGGTTCGAATCTACCTGTAGGCCGGATCCAGCTCGGCCAGCTGCGCGCGGAGGGAGGACCAGGTGCCCTGGGTCTGCTGCGTGGTCCGGGCACGCTGCATGGCGGCGTCGACCCGCCGCGCCGCGCCGATCAACGCCCTGCCGGCCGCCTCGGAGCCCGCGTCGTTCCCCGGGACACGGACGAGCTGCTCGTACAGGGAGGAATTGTCCGCGAAGGCCGAGAGCGCGAACAACAGCTCGAAGTCCTCGTCGCCGTAGCCCCGGCGCGCGTCCAGCCGCCCGGTGGGTGAGACCGCCAGGTCCTGCCGATAGCGCCCCACCAGGGCCTGCGCCCCACGGCGCAGGAGCGACGCTTCCTCGGCCGAGAGCACCGCGCCGCCGCCCGCGTTTCCTCCCATGCCCGACGTGGCCGTGCCGGTGACGCCGAGCAGCTCGGCCGTCCGGCCGTCGAGGTTCCCCGTGGCCGTGATCCCCTTGTCCACCTGGAACTCGAAGAGCGCCCGCTGCGTGGCGTCGTCGAGCTGGCCGGTGATCGCGCCGCGGTAGTAGTTCTGGCGCGCGAGGGCCTGCTGCGCCGCGCGGATGCGGTCCGTCGCCGTGTAGAGGGTAGATGCGCCCGGCCGCCCCATGGCACCGCGGCGGCTCAGCACCAGCTCCTGCTCCAGCTGCACCGCCAGGGGGGTGCCGGCCGGCACGCGGACGTCGCGCGCCTGCGAGAGGAGAGAGCCTAGCGCGGCGAGAATCCCCGACGCGGGGCTGTTCTCGGACCCCGCTCCGGCGATCGTCGCGCCCACGCCCCCGCGCCCGCCCACCAGCACCACGCGTGCGTTGGGGTCCTGCTCGATCTGCCGGCGCTCGGCGGCGTCGGTGCTCGTCAGCTTGCCGCTCAGCGGGCGCACCGAGCCGTCCGGAAGGGTGAGGCGGTCGAAGTTGACCTCGATCACCCCCGACCGCTGGCGATCCGCGGGCTGGGCGAAGCTCACCACCCCGCGGATCCGGCTTCCCGCCGGGATCACCGTGTAGTTGTCGGCGCCGACCTCGTCCGCCACCGTCGTCTCGAACATCTGCCCCACCCGCGCGGTGCTGGACTCCAGCGGCGCCGTGGTCCGCACGATGATCACGCTCCCCTCCGGCAGCGCGATCCGCTGCGCGTCGAGCGCATGGGCCGAGAGTACGGCGAGGAATAGGGGCGCCAAGCACCCCGGCACGGCCGATCTCCATCTGGACATAACGGCTAACTCCTTGTCAGGGTGATGGATATCGATCGCTTTCCGCCTCTTGTGAGCACGGATCGTTCCGCCGCGCCTCCGCGCGATGCGAATGACACCAGATTCCGGGCCCCTGGACCGTGAAGAAAGCCGCTTTGGAGTACCTCGGTTCCAGCCATGGCACGGAAGTCCCGGACTTCGGATGACGGTGGCGTTGCGTCGGCTGCACGGCGAGGGGTTCCATGGGGGCGCAGCCGCGTCGGAATGCGCTGAGGCCATCGGAATTTTTTTCACGGAGCGCCATCCTTCCGGCAACCGAAAGCCCGTCAACTGCGTCATCAGGGGGATTGTTTCATCGCCGTCTCGCGCTCGATTCCGCCGACCCGTGGCACGCGACGGAGCCTGGTGTGCAATCCCGACGTTTCTCTCCGGACGACATCCCTCCGCCCGACTCCGACGCATCCGAACGTGTATGGATGATCGGACGCAGTGCACTACGTGCTCCACAAAAAAATTTCGATCACTCAGCGCGAGCGCTTGCTGTGACGCCCTTCGTCCACTCGGTGGCATCGTCTGCATCGCCCGTGAGCGGACGGAGCGCGTGGATGCCTGCGCCACTCGGACCCTGATCGAATCAGTTGCCGGATCGTAATACCAGATTGGGCAAATGCCTGCGCATTCCGCGTCAAACTCGGCATGAGACCAGCGATGACCGAACCTCCGTATGAGACAGCGCGGCAGGCCAAAGGATCAGTAGCCGGTCGATGCAGACGCACCGAGGCACGCACCGTCGATCGCGGAATCGGCATGAGAGACCTGCCGTGCGAGTTGGACGGGGCCGGAGCCGGTGATTATGTTCATCGCCGGCGTTGCGGGACGCCTCCGGTCCGCGGGAAGGGCTGCGCCCACCTGGCTGTGTTGCGAGGAGCACGAACCCTCTTTCGGGGCCGAGTGCGCGGACGGCGGCCGCTAACCGAAGGAGGCTTGCATGTCCGATCCCGGAAGTTCCCTCCCGCCCCGTCCCTCCCTCGAACAGCAGCGGAAGCAGGCGAAGGAGCTGCTGCGCGCCTTCCGCGCCGGCGACGCCTCCGCGCGCGAGCGCATCCGCCGCCACCTGCCGGACAAGGCGCGGCTCACGCTCGCGGACGCGCAGTTCGTCCTGGCGCGCGAGCACGGCTTTCGTAGCTGGGCCGCGCTGAAGGCGCACGTCGAGCAGGCCGGCGAAGCCATGACGCCGTCGGTGCTGGAGGAGCTTCACCGCGCCTTCGACGCGCGCGACGCCGGCGCCGTGCGCGCGCTCCTGCTCCGCCATCCGCAGGCGCGAGCGAGGATCGACGCCCCGGTCTTCCCCTTCGACGCCACGGCGCTCGGCTACTTCGCGATGGCCGGCGATCTGGCGATGGTGGAGGTGCTGCTGGAGGCGGGCGCCGATCCCAACCGCCGCAGCGCGTGGTGGGCCGGCGGCTTCCACCCGCTGCACTCCGCCACGGGCGCGGTGGCCGACCGGCTGCTGGAAGCCGGCGCCGTGCCGGACGCCTGCGCGGCCGCGAACCTGGACCGCCCCGACCTGCTGCGCTCCATGCTCGACGCGGACCCCGCGCGGGTGCACGAGCGCGGAGGCGACGGGCAGACGCCCCTGCACTTCGCCCGGTCGCCCGAGGTGGCGGACCTGCTGCTCGCGCGCGGCGCGGACATCGACGCGCGCGACGTGGACCACCGCTCCACCCCCGCGCAGTGGATGCTCGACCGCGACCGGGGTGCCGGACGATACGACCTCGCCCGCCACCTGGTCGCGCGCGGCGCCTCCGCCGACGTCTTTCTCGCGGCGGCGCTGGGGCTCGCGGAAGAGCTGCGGGCGATGCTGGAGGCGGATCCCTCCCTGCTGGAGAAGAAGACCGGGCGGGGCGAGTACGGGGAACAGCCGCCGTCCAGCTACCACATCTACTTCTGGACGCTCGGCGCCAACCTGACTCCCCTCCAGGTCGCGGCCCGCTTCGGGGAGCACGAGGCGCTGGAGGTGATGCAGGCCTTCGCCACCCTCAGGCAGCGCTTCGTGATGGCCTGCGCCGGCGCGCGCGCCGACGAGGCGCGGCGGCTCCTCCGCGAACGCCCCGGCCTGGTCGCGGAGCTGACGCCGGACGACCATCGCGCGCTCGCCGATGCCGCCTGGGTCCCCGATCCCGCCGCGGTGGAGCTGATGCTGGAGCTCGGCTTCGACCCCGCCGCGCCGGGGCACGACGGCGGCACCGCGCTGCACTGCGCCGCCTGGGAGGGCTCCGCCGCCGCGGTCGAGGCGATCCTGCGGCATCCCCGCGGCCGCGCCCTGATTGCCGTGCGCGACCCCAACCATGGCGGGACGCCGCTGGGGTGGTGCTGCCACGGCGCCCAGCACCGCGGCCGCGCCGCCGCGGACTATGCACCCATCGCGCGGCTGCTCCTGGAGGCCGGCGCCACGCCGGACCCGGGGTGGGAAGACGCGCCGGAGCCCGTGCGCGAGGTCATCGGACGATACGCAGGCCGCTGAACGGCGGTCTAGAGCGGATTGTAGATCACGCCAGAGCTGGGCTCGGTGCCGTCCGCGGCTGCGGCGCCCTCTCCGGCTCGCTGGGGCTCGCCACCTCTTCCGTCCTGGGAGAGGCAGCTTCCCCGTCGCCTGCGCCACCCGAACCGGCCAGGTGGGGCTGATTTCGCATAACTGCTCGCAGGCCTCACGATACCCCAGCCCCTCGCCCGGTACGGGAGAGGGCTTGCGCTCTCAGGCGCAGGGAGAGGGCGCCGCGGCCGCGGACACGCGAAGCGCTCTGGACGTTGAGAAAACCGCACGAACGCAGAAACGCAGGGAGAAGCTCGGCGGCTCTCCCTGCGTCTCTGCGTCTCTGGGTGAGGACGATCCGTCAGGCGTAGCGCCAGAGGTCGTCGGGATCGGCGGCGGCCGCGCGGACCAGCTTCTCCCAGTCCGCCGAGCCGTGGGCCGCGTGGCCGATCGGCACCTCCTCGTCGCGCGGCGCGGTGTCGGTCGACGCCAGCACGCGGCGGGCGCCCAGCTCGTCGCCCAGGTCGTGCAGCTGCGCGGCCAGCCAGCGCCTGACCTCGGGCTCCGTCACCGCGTCGGCCAGCATGCGCAGGCGGGGGATGGTCAGCCGCTCGGTGCGCGTGCGCCGCCCCGCCTCCACGAAGCGGAGCACCTCGCTCTCCACCTCCACGAAGTGGCGGCCGTGTGCCGCGAGGCACGCCAGCGTGCAGTGCGCGCGCACCGCCTCGGGCGAGTTGCGCAGGATCTTGCGGCACATGGCCGCCGCGGGGCCGGTGTACCCCGCCCGCAGGTATGCGTCGACCGCGCGGCCGTAGTAGACCACCGCGCGATTCGTCAGCCCGCCGGCCACGCACAGGTCGCCGGCGCGGTTGTAGAGCTGGGCGCACGACGAGTCGCCGGCGGTGCCCGCCCTCGCCTCGAGCGCCTGGAGCTTGCGGTTCAGCTCGTCCCTGCCGGGACGCAGCAGGCGCCGGCGGATCCACTCGAGCATTGCGTTGTGTGGGTGATGGGGGAGGATGGTGGAGCGCTGGCCGTGCCGCGGTCCGGCGGGCGGACGGCCGGGGAGGCCGCCCGCCCGCCGGACGTCGGGTCAGGGGTTGATGGGGACGCCCTTGGCGTTCAGGGGGCACCCCGCGTTGTTGTAGGCGTCGAGCTGCGTCGCCAGGGCGATCAGCGTGGGCCGGTCGTTCGTGGCCAGCGCGGTGTTCACCGCGCCCGTCACCTGCGCCGACGTCCATGCGTAGCCGAACTTGTTGGCGTTCAGGTACGCCGCGCCGGCGGCCCGCAGCAGGATCTCCGCGCCGCCCTCCACCGTGGAGTTGCCCTGGAAGCCGAGGCCCTGCATCAGGGTGTAGGCACCCAGCGTCTTGCTGCTCAGGACGTACGGCGCCACCCCCGACGCGGGGAAGGGCGTACCCGCGAGCATTCCCGTGGACACCGGCCACCCGCCCGTGTTGTTCTTCCAGTAGCCGGGGGTGCAGCCGCAGACGTAGCTCACGCTCACGTTCCACGAGTCCGAGACGTCGGCCTCCGTCCCCTTCGCCCTGGCGGTGTTCGGCTCCGAGACGGTGGTCCCGCACTGGGTGATGTGCCCCGGGCCGAAGGTGCGGGCGTAGGTGAAGGTCTTCGGCGACTGCGCGGCGCAGACGTTCCCCGTGACCGGCGAGCCGGCATAGGTGTCGCTGACCGCCACGCACTCGTCCACCCGCAGGTTCGGGTTGGCGCCGTCGAACGAGAACGACGCGCCGCCGCTGAAGGCCAGGTCCGCGCCGCCGCCCGGCCGCGCCACCGACGCGGTCGCGGTGTTCTGGTAGGTCGTGCCCATCGTCGGCGCGGCGATCGCCTGCGTGTAGCTGCACGACATCGCCTCGCCGACCGCCAGCGTGCGCGGGAGCGTGCCGCACGCCACCTGGTCCGCCGGCCCGAAGTCGTCCACGTCGGCCACGCCGTTCACCGTGGCGGGCACGGTGCCGGTGTTGGTGACGGTCACGGTCCCGCCCACCGCGAAGCGGCGGTCGCTGGTGCCGGTGTTGACCACCACCACCGAGTAGTTCACCACCTTGCTCTGCCCCGGGGCCAGCGTGAGGGTGCCGGTGTCGCCGTTCTTGTCCACGCTCCAGGCCCACACCCGCTCGTAGTAGGTGGTGGCGGTCTTGGCCACCTGCACCACGGGCATCACCGGCGGCGGCGCGGGCGCCAGCACCTTGAAGTTGTCGGTCTTGCTCTCGCTCTCCTTGAAGTCGCTCACGGCGCTGATCCACAGCTTGTACTCGCCGCCCTCGTTGGGCGTGTCGTCGTACCCCGGCTGGCCGTTGCTGGCCCGGACCAGGATCGCCGAGAGCTGGTAGCAGGCCGCGAACTGCCCGCCCACGACGTGCGCCGGCGCCGGGACGGCCGAGCCCACCGTGGTGCCCAGCAGCGTGCCGTCGGGCGCGGTGACCTGCACGTAGTACCAGCCGTCGGGGAGGCCGGCCGCATGGTCGCTCTGCGGGCCGCCGTTGGCGAACACCGAGTCCTTGCTGCTGTAGATGTTCAGATCGGTGCCGCCGCAGCTCCCGTTGGTGGTGAAGATGGCACCGGTGAGGTTGGCGGCGGGGCCGCCCGCGGTGAGGCCGCCCGTGGGCGACTTGCCGCCGTCGGCACAGGCCGCGGCGAGCGCGGCCAGGGCGGCAATGGGAATCAGCTTCCTGGACTGCATGGCAGGTCTCCTTCGACAGGCCGGCGCTCTTCAGCCGGCGGTTTGCTTCTTCGGTAGCCCGGCCGTCTCCATCTTCCGGAGATCCGTGACTTTGCGGACCGGCCTCGCGGCCGGGGTGCCCTTGTCGGAAGGAGCGAGGGGGAACGGGCGGAAGTGCCCGTCCCGGTGAGAACGCCGTCTACGAGCCCGCGCCGGGCGGGTCCGGACCGCCGGAATGGGCGGTGAGATGGGGGTGGTGCGCGCGCTGCTTGGCGTGGTAGAGGTTGGCGTCGGCCGCGGCCAGCAGCTCGTCGGCCGAGCCGAGCATGGCGGAGTACTCCACCACGCCGGCGCTCAGGGTCACGCCGGGGGCCAGCCGCGCCCGCACCCGCGCCAGCAGCGCGCGGGCGCTCGCCGCGTCGCCGCCGGGGAGCACGATCAGGAACTCGTCGCCGCCGTAGCGGGCCACCAGGTCCGACCCGCGCGCCTCGGCGGCCAGCGCGGCGGCCACGGCGCGCAGCACCTGGTCGCCGGCCAGGTGGCCGCGGGCGTCGTTGATCGCCTTGAAGCCGTCGAGGTCCACCAGCGCCATGGTCAGCGGCTCGCCGCGCCGGGCCGCGGCCAGGCTGCGCTCCAGCACCACGCGCAGGTGGCGGCGGTTGGCCAGCCCGGTGAGCGGGTCGGTGAGGGAGAGCTCGCGCACCTCGGCGAAGAGCCGCACCCGCTCCAGCGCCGCCTCGGCCTGGCGGGCCACGGTGCGCAGCAGGTCCCAGTCTTCGGGCTCGAAGCGGCGGTCGGATCGGCGCTCCACCAGGAAGAGCACCCCGTGGCCGCCGAAGGGCACCCCCGCCAGCAGCGTGGCGCGCAGCCGCTCGAAGAGGGGCGCCAGCGCGGCCAGCGGGCTCCCGGTGCCGCCCCGGGCCTCGTCGGCGGTCACCAGGCCGGCGCGGGCGAAGCGCGGGTCGGGGTGCACGGAGAGCCGCCGCAGCAGCGGGTCGTCGCCGCCGCTCTCCCAGAGCTGCAGCGGCTGCCCCGCCGCGTCGGCGGCGAAGAGGAGCGCGCAGAAGCCGCCCACGATGCGCGGGCAGTGCTCCACCAGCGCGCGCGCCACGTCGCTCGCGACCTGCGCGCCCGCCAGGTCGTCGGAGTAGGCGATCAGCCGCTCGGGAAGGCGCAGCCGGTGGGCCTCGCGCACCTGCTCGCGGCGCCATGCGCCCGCCCCGCGCGAGGCGCGCTCCAGCAGGTCGGCGCCCCCCTCGCCGCGCGGGAGCCAGCGCGCCTCGGCCCCGGCCAGCAGCATCACCTCGTCGCCGGTGCCGAAGTCGAGCAGGAAGACGGAGCCGGTGTCGGCCCCCACCCGCAGCGCGGTGGGCGCGGTGACGTCGCCCTCGGGGTTGATGCGGAAGGCGCGCACGTCCATGGCGGGGGTGCCCAGGTCGCCCTCCGGCGGCGCGGCCATCACGATGCGCAGCGGCAGGTCGCGCGGGCGCCGCGCGGGGAGGCGCGAGGCGGCGGGCGCCTCGGCGTCGCCGGCCAGGGCGGCGCGGATCGGGCTCAGCCGCAGCGTCATGGCGCCACCCCCGCGCCGAGCGGGCGCCCCCGCGCCGGCACCGCGGCCGCGGCCAGCCCGGCGAGCTCCGCCGGCGAGCAGGGAACGGCGCCGTGCTCCACGATCCCGGCGTGCACCGCGACGCGCCGCGACAGCCGCTCGCGCACCCCCGCCAGCAGCCGCGCCGCCTCGGCGGCCGAGGTGCCGGGGAGCACCAGCAGGATCTCGTCGTCCGCGTGGCGCAGCGCGATCCCGCGCTCGCCGGCCGCGTCGCGCACCACCTCGGCCACGCCGCGGGCCAGGCGGTCGGCCTCGGCCCGGCCGTGGTGGTGCACCGCGGCGCCCAGCCCGTCGAGCGCCAGCATCACCACCGCCACCGGCTCGCCCCACCCCGCGGCCGCGGCGGCGTGCTCGATCACCGCGTGCAGCTGCTCCGGCCCCGCCAGCCCGGTGACGGGGTCGCTCTCCGCGCCGCCCGCCAGCCGGCGCCACGCGGCGCACCGCTCCAGCGCGGCCTCGGCCTGCAGCGAGAGCACGCGCAGCAGCTCCCAGTCGTCGCCGGTGAAGGCGCGCCCCTCGCGCCGCTCCACCACCACCACCGTGCCGCGCGCGCCGAAGGGCGCCAGCGCCAGCGCCGCCGCGCGCTCCGCGGTGAAGAGCGGCCGCAGCGCCGCGAAGGGGCCGCCCGTGTCCGCGGCGGCGGGGCCGATCACGCCGGGGCTGGCGGGGGGCTCGGGGATGGAGAGGAGCTCGGGGTCGAAGCGCAGCCCGGGGTCGAGCGCCGGGCGCAGCGCCGAGCCGGGGCCGCGGGGAACGAACACCAGGCCGGTGTAGCCGCCGACGATGCGCACCGCGTGCGCCGCCAGCGCGGCGTAGACGTCGTCCTCGGTGCGGGCGCGGGCGAGCTGCTCGCCGTAGGCCACCAGCCGGTCGGGGAGCTGCACGCGGCGCCAGAGGCGCAGCCACGCGGCGCGGCCGGGGGGGCGCGCCGCGGCGGCGTGGCCGTTGCCATTCCCCGTGGATGCCGCGGCGCTCGCGTCCATCCACTCCACCGCGGTGCGGTAGAGGTCGTCCCGGCCCGGATCGGGGGAGGGGGACTCGGTGGGGCGCACGGCCCAGTCGTCCTTGCGGCGTAGCTGCACGGGGGATGATCCCTGCACCGGCGTGGCGGCGCCGTCCCGGGGCGGGCGGCGTCGGGCTCTTCGGCGGCCGGGCGGTCTCGGAGAGATCCCGTGCTTTGCGGACCGGCCTCGCGACCGGGGTGCCTTTGTCGGAAGGGAGACTGCGAGACTGCGGAACAGCGCCATGAAAGGGGCGTCGGGTACCGCGGCGAGCGCCATTCACAGGGAAATGCGTGCCGACGACGACGACGTGCCTTTATCTGGTTGATACACAACGGCTTGGAACTGAATCGAGGGCGCGGGCGCGCGCGGCTGGATGGGTAGATCGGTAACAATCGTCCGGGGGTCGTAACACGACTGCTACGCAATACCGTTGCACCTGCCGCTCCCATTGCGCATAAACGCGGAAATAGACCCTTCGGTGGGGCGGAGGTGTCGCACGAATGGGATGATCTGCGCACCCCCTCCCCTTTCCCGAACACTCTTGATTCGCCTAAATCGTTGTGGATGATGGACTTAATCTGTTCCTGGCTGTGACTTGAAACGGAATGGCAATTGCTTGTAGGTCCGGCGCCTCCCCTGGTGCGGCTTCTCCTGCAGACACACTCCCATGCCGACCCCGGTCCGGGCCGGCCCGCCTTCCGACGCGGGTGCCCGACGCTCTCCTGTAGCTCCCTCCCCACGCTCGCCGCTCACCCTCCTGCTGGTGGACGACGACCTCCTGCACGCGCGCCTGCTGCGGGCCAACCTCAGCCGCCCGTCGCGGGTGAAGGTCGAGGTCGCCGGCTCGGCGCCCGAGGCGCTGGAGCGCATCGCCGCCGGCGGCGTGGACGCCGTGGTCACCGACCTGGTGATGCCGGGGATGGACGGCATCGAGCTGGTGCGGCGCATCCGCGCGGCCGGCGGCGCCATCCCGGTGGTGCTGGTCTCCGCCGCGGCCACCCTGGAGCGCGCGGTGGAGGGGATGCGCGCCGGCGCCACCGACTTCGTGGCCAAGCCGGTGAACGTCACCTCCCTCCTCGCCCGGATCGAGGAGGCCGTCGGTCCGCGGCAGGCGACACCCTCCGCCGCGGCACCGGGCAGGGGCGCGCAGGGGTGGATCTTCGGCGACCACCCACGGCTGGCGGCGGTGCGCGAGTTCGCGGAGCAGGTGGCCCGCACCCCCTTCGCGCGCGTGCTCGTCACCGGCGAGTCGGGAACGGGGAAGAGCCTGCTGGCGCGCGCCATCCACCACCTCTCGGGGGCGGCCGGCGCCTTCGTGGAGGTGAACACCGCCGCGCTCCCCCCGCAGCTCCTGGAGGCGGAGCTCTTCGGCTACGAGAAGGGCGCCTTCACCGACGCCAAGGAGCAGAAGCACGGCCTGGTCGAGGCGGCCGAGGGGGGCACCCTCTTCCTGGACGAGATCGACACGCTGCCGTTGGAGATGCAGTCGAAGCTCCTGGTGTTCCTGGAGACGCGCGAGATCCGCCGGGTGGGGGGCGTGCGCCGGGTGCCGGTGCGCACGCGCGTCGTCACCGCCACCGCCGCCGACCTGCACCGGCTCGCGCGCGAGGGCCGCTTCCGCCGCGACCTCCTCTTCCGGCTCGACGTCGCCGCGGTGGAGATGCCCCCGCTGCGCGCCGTCCCCGTGGTCATCCCGGGGCTGGTGGCGCGCTTCGCCGCGGAGCTCTGCGCCGAGCTGGAGCGCCCCGTCCCCGAGCTCGACGCGGCCGCGCTGGCCGAGGCCGCGGCCGACCCGTGGCCGGGGAACGCGCGGGAGCTGCGCAACGCGGTGGAGCGCGCGCTCATCTTCCACCGCGACGGCGCGCTCGCGGTGCGCCCCCCCGCGCGCGACGCCGCCGCCGACGCCGAGGCGCACGGCGCCACGCTGAGCGTTCCCCTGGGCGCCTCGCTCGAAGAGGTGGAGCGGCGCTACCTGGCCGCCGTGCTCGAATCCTTCCCCGCCGCGCTGGCCACGGTGGCCGACCGGCTCGGCATCTCCCGCAAGACGCTGTGGGAGAAGCGGCGGCGCTACGGCCTGTGAGCCCCGCGGCGGGCCGGCGCGTGCTCCTCTGGCGCGCGGCGAACCTGGCCGCCGTCCTCGCCATCGTGATCGCGGACGGCCTGACCTCGGCGGGGGTGGTGGTCGGCATCCTCCTCTGCATCCCCATCGTGGCGGCGTCGGCGGACTCGAGCCGGGGGATGGTGACCGCCACCGGCGTGCTCTCCGCCGTCGGCTTCGCGGTGGCCGCCGTGGTCGGCGCGAAGCCCATCTCCCCTCCCTCGGTCTGGATCCCCAACCGCATCTTCGCCGCGCTCAGCATCCCCGCGGCCACGCTGGTGGCGCTCCTGCTGCAGCGGCGGCGCCTGGAGGCGGAGCGCGCCCGCGACGCGGCGGTCTCGGCGAGCGAGCTGAACCGGCTGATCGGGTCGCTCCTGGCGCACGACCTGCGCGCCCCGCTCGCCCTGGCGGCCGACTGCCTGCGCCACGTGCGCGACGCCGCCGCGCATGGCGAGCCGCCCGACGGGGAGCTGGTGGCCGAGACGCACGCCCGGCTGGGGCGGAGCCTGCGCGCGGTGGAGGGGGTGCTGGCCCTGGCGCGCGGCTCCCCCGGCGACGGCGCGGTCCGCGCCGCGCCGGTGCGCGCGGAGCTCGCCGACGAGGTGGCGGGCTTCGAGGCCGAGGCCCGCGCCCGCGGCAAGCGCCTCGTGCTGGACGTGGGCGAGGTGCGCGAGGGGGCGGCGGCTGATGCGCGGGTGCTGCGGCAGGTGGTGGCGACGCTGCTGGACAACGCGCTGCGCTACGCCGCCCCCGGCGAGGTGGCGGTCGCCGCGGCGACGGTGGACGCGGAGCTGACGGTCCACGTCACCGACTCCGGCCCCGCGCGGCACCCCACCGAGCCGGCCGGCGCCGGCGTCGGCCTCCGGCTCGCGACCGCCCTGGCCGCCCACGCCGGCGGCACCCTCTCCCCCGATCCCGCCGCCCCCGGCACCCGCTGGGTCCTCCGCCTTCCCTGCCTCCCCGATCCCTGAAACAGCGGCTTCCCGCCACGCCAGCGCTTCGGCGGGGATCACGTCGTCCAGAACGAATGGCTCACACGGAGGTCAGCGACCGGATTCGTGAGAGTGCGGTAAACCGTTGTGAGTGATACCATTTTTGATGATTGAGTGTGCATTCAGACAAACAGATTGGTCTCACCCAGAGGACCAGAGGACCAGAGGAAACGCGCAGTTCTCTGGTCCTCCGGTCCTCTGGGTGAGGCATTTCCTCTTGTCGGAATGCACGAACCGTTTCGACGGATCGACTGTGCATTCAGTCAACAGAAGATTCTCACACGGAGTCAACGGAGTTAACGGAGAACGACCCTTGTCTTTCCTCCGTTTACTCCGTTGACTCCGTGTGAGAATCTTCTGTGCTGTTGCAGCGCCGCCGGAGCGACTTGCCTGACGCGGAGATGCGGAGAGAGCAAAGAAAGAGCGGGTCTCTCCGCGCCTCTGCGTGAGGCGTGCTGTTGCGAACCCGGCGGGGAGCGACGGCCCCCGCGGATCCGCGATCAGATCTCCAGGATGGCGCCTTCGCAGGCACCGCGGGCGCCGTTGACGACGCCCTCACCGGCGCCCTGGGGAAGCATGCGCAGGCAGCCGCCGCCGTACCGCGACCCGGCGCAGAACAGGCCCCAGACGACGGTGTGGGGAACGGGGGCGGCGCCGGGCTGGGGCGGGTAGAAGTACGGTTTGGACTCCACCCGCTCCTGCACGATCCATCCTCCCTCCTCCACCGCCTCGCGCACCCGCGCCTCCCAGGCGTCCGGCGCCAGGTACCGCCCCACGTGCACGGCCGAGCCTTCGGTGCCCAGGCCGCGCTTGAGGACCAGGTCGTCGCGGTGATCCAGCAGAAAGCCGGGGAACTGCACCGCGGCCCCGCGCCAGGTGGTGGTGCGGGGGGAGACCAGGCGCGTCCAGGGGATGTGGTCGCGGATCAGCGCGCGGTCCTCCTCCTTCCACCCCTCCAGCCCCTCGTTCTCCGAAAGCAGGGCGAGGTTGCGCTTGTCGAGCCACATCCGCCCGAGCCCGCCGTTGTAGACGCGTATCCCACCCGCCAGCTGCGCCCGCAGCAGCTGCCTGGGGAAAGGCCTGGTGTCGTACGAGTAAAAGACGTGCACCCGCCGCTCGCCCATGTACACGTCCAGCCCCCGGAAGGTCAGCTCCTCCGCCGACCTGTCGGACAGCCACAGCTGGCCGGCCACGCCGCGGCCGGTGCGGCGGAGGAGCTCCGCGTACACTTCGGCGGCCTGGCGCCGCATCCCCTCGGTAGGCGGCTCGTCCAGGGCCACCACCACGTTCAGCTCGCCGCCCGCCTTGATCACGCCGCTGTCCAGGGCGTCGTCGATCATGTGCTCGCAGAAGGCGACCAGCACGTCATGGCCGCCCGGGCTGATGCCTTCGCGCGCACAGAAGTCCATGATCACGGGGTGCCGCAGGTAGCGCTCGCGCCAGAACCCGTGGTGCCAGCCGCCCAGGTTGGGGGCCATGTTCACCTCGCAGCACATCAGCCCGCCGGTCGTGTCGATGAAGTCGCAGCGGGCCACGGTGCTGCCCATGTGGTTGGGCACCGAGAAGAGGAGCTCCAGCACGGCGGGATTGTAGCCGTAGAACGCGGCGATGGCATCCAGGTCTCCGCCGAATACCACGGCGGGGATGGCCTTGACGAGCCTGCACACGCCCGCCGTTGCCCGCTCCATCTCGGCCACCCGCTGCGCGTCGACCAGCGTGGGCCAGGTGATGTCGTAGGGGATCATCCAGTCCGGCAGCCCCTTTTCGAACCCCTCCAGCTGCGCCGCCTGGTCGGGGTGATCCATCAGGTGCTCCAGGAAGCGCTCGGCGGCGGGGGAAAGCTGGCGGTGCGCGGCCCGGGTGTCGGGGGGGATCTGCGGGGCGGATGCGATCACGGGCGTCTCTGCGTGAGGCGTGTGGTTGCGAACCCGGCGGGGAGCGACGGTCCCCGCGGATCCGCGATCAGATCTCCAGGATGGCGCCTTCGCAGGCACCGCGGGCGCCGTTGACGACGCCCTCACCGGTGCCCTGGGGAAGCATGCGCAGGCCGCCGCCGCCGTACCGCGACCCGATGCAGAACAGGCCCCAGACGACGGTGTGGGGAACGGGGGCGGCACCGGGCTGGGGCGGGTAGAAGTACGGCCTGGACTCCACCCGCTCCTGCACGATCCATCCTCCCTCCTCCACCGCCTCGCGCACCCGCGCCTCCCAGGCGTCCGGCGCCAGGTACCGCCCCACGTGCACGGCCTCGCCGCGGGTGCTCAGGCCGCGCTTGAGGACCAGGTCGTCGCGGTGATCCAGCAGAAAGCCGGGGAACTGCACCTCGGCCCCGCGCCAGGTGGTGGTGCGGGGGGAGACCAGGCGCGTCCAGGGGATGTGGTCGCGGATCAGCGCGCGGTCCTCCTCCTTCCACGCCTCCAGCTCCTCGTTCTCCGAAAGCAGGGCGAGGTTGCGCTTGTCGCACCACACCCCCGTAAGCCCGCCGTTGTAGATGCGTATCCCGCCCACCAGCTGCGCCCGCAGCACCTCCCTGGGGAAGGGCTTGGTGTCGTACGAGTAAAGGACGTGCACCCGCCGCTCGCCCATGTACACGTCCAGCCCCCGGAACGTCAGCTCCTCCGCCAGTGCGGTGGACAGCCACAGCTGGCCGGTCACGCCGCGGCCGGTGCGGCGGAGGAGCTCCGCGTACACTTCGGCGGCCTGGCGCCGCGCGCCCTCGGTGGGCGGCTCGTCCAGGGCCATCACCACGTTCAGCTCGCCGCCCGCCTTGATCACGCCGCAGTCCAGGGCGTCGTCGATCATGTGCTCGCAGAAGATGGCCAGCACGTCATGGCCGCCCGGGCTGATGCCTTCGCGCGCACAGAAGTCCATGATGACGGGGTGCCGCAGGTAGCGCTCGCGCCAGAACCCGTGGTGCCAGCCGCCCAGGTTGGAGGCCATGTTCACCTCGCAGCACATCAGCCCGCCGGGCGTGTCGATGAAGTCGCAGCGGGCCACGGTGCTGCCCATGTGGTTGGGCACCGAGAACAGGAGCTCCAGCACGGCGGGATTGTAGCCGTAGAACGCGGCGATGGCATCCAGGTTTCCGCCGAATACCACGGCGGGGATGGCCTTGATGAGCCTGCACACGCCCGCCGTTGCCCGCTCCATCTCGGCCACCCGCCGCGCGTCGACCAGCGTGGGCCAGGTGATGGGGTAGCGGATCATCCGCTCCGGCAGCCCCTTCCCGAACCCCTCCAGCTGCGCCGCCTGGTCGGGGTGATCCATCAGGTGCTCCAGGAAGCGCTCGGCGGCGGGGGAAAGCTGGCGGTGCGCGGCCCGGGTGTCGGGGGGGATCTGCGCGGCGGATGCGATCACGGGCGGGGGGCCGGGAGGGGGGATGGGAAACGCGCGCGTTGAGCCACCGCGCGGCGGCGGTTCGCGCAACCAATATTTACCGCCCCCCGCGGCCGGGCAAGCGTAAGGCGCACAGTGACATCCGCACCTGAAGCGCCATCCCGTAATCCATATATTTTACTTCACTGCCGAGATCTCGCCCGTGCCGCTTCCCGGGCTTCGTACGCGGGTGGACGAGGTGCCGTCCACCGGCTGCCTGGCCGAGGCGGAAGCCGCGTTCGGCCGGGGCGGTGGAGCGGATCGCGGCGTCGAGCACCAGCAGGGCGGTCGTTCTACGGGCTTCGCAGGCAGGCGACAGACTTGGCGCTCGAGTCCGACCGCGGCGTGAACCTGTCCCACGTCCTGTCCCACCCGGGGTCCGGGAGCGAGAATGCCACAGACGCACAAACCGCTGCCGTGGCATTACTCGGGATGGTGACCCGCAGCGACTCTCGTGGCACGGCATTACTGCCACGGAATTACTGCCACGAAGTCAACGGAGTCAGCGGAGTCGTTCTCCGTTGACTCCGTTGACTCCGTTGACTCCGTGTGAGCTCTTCCGTCGAAGCCGGGAACCAGGAGGATCTTCAGCAGACGCAGAGGCGCCGTTTCTGTTGAGGGAATCCGCGCCACACGGTAGCTTCGGTGCATGCGAAGCCTCGAGAACGTCCCGCCGGGGGCGCACCTGCTCGCCGCCGTCTCGGGCGGCGCGGATTCCGTCGTCCTCCTCCACCGCCTGCGCTTCGAGCTGGGGGCCGCCGTCACCGCCGCGCACTTCGACCACGCGATGCGGCCGGGGAGCGGGGCGGACGCGGCGTGGGTGAAGGGGCTCTGCGCCGCGTGGGGCGTTCCGCTGGTCGGCGGACGGGCGGAGCGGCCGCCGCGCTCCGAGGGCGAGGCGCGGGAGGCGCGCTACGCCTTCCTGGAAGAGGCGCGGGCGCGCGCCGGGGCGGCGTGGATCGCCACCGCGCACCACGCCGACGACCAGGCGGAGACCGTGCTCTTCCGCGTGCTGCGGGGCACGGGCGTGGCCGGGCTGGCGGGGATCGCGCCGGTGGACGAGGCGCGCCGGCTGGTGCGCCCCCTCCTCTCCCTCCGCCGCGCCGAGCTGCGCCGCTACGCCCGGCGGCACCGGCTGCGCTGGCGCGAAGACCCGAGCAACGCCCTGGCCGACCCGGCGCGCAACCGCATCCGCCTGGAGCTGCTCCCGCGCATCGAGCGCACCCTGGCCCCCGGCGCGGCCGCGGCGCTGGCGCGCCTCGCCGAGCTCGCGCGCGAGGACGAGGCGGCGTGGGAGCGCGTGATGGCGGCCGAGATCGCCGCGCTCGCGCGCGAGGAGGAGGGGGCGCTCGTCCTTGTACGCGAACGGCTGTCCGGTTATGATTCGGCGGTCGCCGCGCGCCTGCTGCGCGGCCTCCTGCGCCGGCTCGGGGTGGTCCCCGACAGGGACGGAACCCGGTCGGCGCTTCGGTTTATCCGCTCGGCCCCGAGCGGGCGGGTGCTGGAGCTCCCCGGCGGCGTGCGCGTCGCCACCGAGTTCGGCGAGGCCCGCCTGGCGCGCGCCGGCGCACCGCCCCTTCCCGACGCCCCCCTCGCCATTGGCGGCGAGCGCGGCAGCGGGACCTTCCGCATCGGCGGGCGCGAGCGGCGGGCGGCGTGGCGGCCGGCGGGAGAAGCCGGGGGCGACGGGGGGTGCGCCGCGACCTTCGCCGTGGCCGCGGACGACTTTCCGCTCCTGCTGCGCGGCCGGCTCCCGGGCGACCGGGTGCGCACCCCGGCGGGAACGCGGACGCTCAAGCGCCTCTTCAACGACCGGCGCGTTCCACGCGGCGACCGCGCGCGCGTGGCCGTGCTGGCCGACGCCCGGGGACGGGTGCTCTGGGTGCCGGGGCTGGCGCGCGGCGCGCCGCCGCCCGCGCCGGGAGAGCCGGGACTGACCCTCGAGATCGCCGATGCCTGATTCCGTTCTGACCCTGCGCCGCACCGGGGGGCGCAGGCTCGCCCGCATCGTCTACGACGAAGCGACCATCGCCGCCCGCGTGGCGGAGATGGGGCACGAGATCGCCGAGGCGTACGACGACGGCGAGCCGCTGCTGGTGCTGGGGCTGCTGAAGGGCTCCTTCATCTTCCTGAGCGACCTGGTGCGCCACATCCCCCGCCCGCTGCACGTCGACTTCATCGTCGCCAGCAGCTACGGGAGCGGCACCACCAGCTCGGGGGAGGTGAACCTCCTCTACGACCCCAACACCTCGCTCGCCGGGAAGCACATCATCCTGGTCGAGGACATCGTCGACAGCGGCACCACGCTCTCGCGGCTGATGCCCATGCTGGAGGAGCGCGGACCCAAGTCGCTCGAAATTTGTACTCTCTTGCACAAGCACATTGCGGCGCACCTGGTCCGCGAGCCGAAGTGGGTGGGGTTCGACGCCCCGCACGAGTTCCTGATCGGCTACGGGCTGGACCACTCCGAAGACTTCCGCAACCTGCCGTTCATCGGGAGCCTGTAGGCCCCCGGCGCACCGGGCTGCACGAGGAAACGACACGATGGCCGAAGCACCAACTCCCCCGAAGGGCCCGCGCCTGGGCCGCGTCACCCGCACGGTCTCGTTCTGGGCCCTGCTGGTGGTGATGTCGATCCTGCTGGTGCAGATGACCCAGACGGGCGCGCGGCAGACCGAGGTGATCAACTGGACGGAGCTCAAGCGCCAGGTCACCGCCCGCAACGTCACCCGCGTGGAGATCGCGGGGGGCGAGGAGGGGCAGTGGGCGCAGGGCGACTTCCGCCGCTCCATCACCGGGCAGCACGGCCCCGTGCAGCACTTCCGGGTGCGGCTCCCGGTGGCCAACTCCGAGAAGCTGCTCGCCGAGCTCGACGCCGCCGGCGTGGAGGTCACCGGCAAGGACGCCAACAGCGACTGGCTGTCGTGGCTGAAGGTGCTCTTCCCCTGGCTGATCATCATCGGCATCTGGGTGTTCGTGTTCCGGCAGATGCAGGCCACGGGGAACAAGGCCTTCCAGTTCGGCAAGAGCAAGGCGAAGCTCCTCTCCGGCGACACCCCCAAGGTCACCTTCGACGACGTGGCGGGGGCCGACGAGGCCAAGCAGGAGCTGCAGGAGATCGTGGAGTTCCTGAAGGACCCCAAGCGCTTCAGCCGCCTGGGCGGGCGCATCCCCAAGGGCGCGCTGCTGGTGGGCCCGCCGGGAACGGGGAAGACGCTGCTGGCCCGCGCCGTGGCCGGCGAGGCGGGGCGCCCCTTCTTCTCGATGTCGGGCTCCGACTTCGTGGAGATGTTCGTGGGCGTGGGCGCCAGCCGCGTGCGCGACCTCTTCGAGCAGGGGAAGGCGCACGCCCCCTGCATCATCTTCATCGACGAGATCGACGCCGTGGGGCGGCACCGCGGCGCGGGGCTCGGCGGCGGCCACGACGAGCGCGAGCAGACGCTGAACCAGCTCCTGGTGGAGATGGACGGCTTCGAGGGGAACGACGGCGTGATCCTGATCGCCGCCACCAACCGCCCCGACGTGCTCGACCCGGCGCTGCTGCGCCCGGGGCGCTTCGACCGGCAGATCGTGGTCGACAGCCCCGACGTGCGCGGCCGCGAGGGGATCCTGAAGGTGCACCTGAAGAAGGTGCCCACCGCCGCCGACGTGAGCGTGGCGGTGCTGGCCCGCGGCACGCCGGGGATGAGCGGCGCCGACCTGGCCAACCTGGTGAACGAGGGGGCGCTGCTGGCGGCGCGGCGCAACAAGGACCTGGTCTACATGGCGGACCTCGACGACGCCAAGGACAAGGTCATGCTGGGCGCCGAGCGCCGCTCGCTGGTGATGAAGGACGAGGAGCGCCGGCTCACCGCCTACCACGAGGCGGGCCACGCCGTCTGCGCGCTCAAGGTCCCCGGCAACGATCCGCTGCACAAGGTGACGATCGTGCCGCGCGGACGCGCGCTGGGGCTCGCCTTCACCCTCCCGGAGGACGACCGGGTGTCGGTGACGCGCCAGCAGATCGAGGCCCGCCTGGTGATGCTGTACGGCGGGCGCGCGGCCGAGGAGCTGGTGTTCGGCCGCGAGCGGGTGACCACCGGCGCGCAGAGCGACATCCAGCGCGCCACCGGGATCGCCCGCAGCTACGTGACCAACTGGGGGCTCTCCGACGCCATCGGCCCCATCCTGGTGGGCGAGAACGAGACGGAGGTCTTCCTGGGGCGCGACCTGGGCACCCGCCGCGGGATGAGCGAGAGCACCGCGCACACGGTCGACGCCGAGGTGTCGCGCATCATCAGCGAGGCGTACGAGCGCGCGCGGGTGGTGCTCACCGAGAACCTGGGGGTGCTGCACGCGCTGGCCGCCGCGCTGCTGGAGCGCGAGACGCTGAGCCGCGAGGAGCTGGAGATGCTTTCCGAGGGGAAGGAGCTCCCCCCCTTCCGGCTGGCGCCGCCGGAGATCTCCCCGCCGGAGATCCCGGAGCCGATCCCCGCCGCCGCCAAGGAGCGCGCGCCGAGCGGGACCCCCGAGCTCAAGCCCCGGCTCGCCTGAAAGAAACAGCAGGTCTCGCACAGAGCCGCGGAGGGAACAGAGGGGCGCGCCAGCCCTCTCCGTTCCCTCCGCGGCTCTCTGCGTGAGTTGCTTTTCGTGCCGTGCGCGCCGTAGCTTCGCCGCCCTATGAACCCTGGCTCGCTCACCTGGCGCATCCGCGGGCGGACGCTCTCCCTGGAGCGCCCGCTGGTGGTCGGCATCCTGAACGTCACCCCCGACTCCTTCAGCGACGGCGGGCGGTGGATGGGGCCCGCCGCGGCGCTGGAGCGCGCCCGCCGCATGGTGGACGAGGGCGCCGACCTGCTCGACGTCGGCGGCGAGTCCACCCGCCCCGGTGCCGCGCCGGTCTTGGCCGGCGAGGAGCTGGAGCGCGTGCTCCCGGTGCTGCGCGCGATCCTCGCCGACCTGCGCGTCCCCGTCTCCGTCGACACCCGCAGGGCCGTCGTGGCGCGCGCGGCGCTGGAGGAGGGGGCCGACGCGGTCAACGACGTCTCCGCGCTCGGCGACCCGGAGATGGCGGCGACGGTCGCGGCGTCCGACGCGGGGCTGGTGCTGATGCACATGCGCGGCACCCCCGAGACCATGCAGACGCTCACCGGCTACGGCGACGTGGCGGAGGAGGTCGCCGCGGAGCTGCAGCCGGCGCTCGCGCGCGCGGCCCGGGCGGGGATCGAGGCGGAGCGGATCGTGGTGGACCCGGGGATCGGGTTCGCCAAGACGGCGGGGCAGAACCTGGAGCTGATCGCGCGGCTGGAGGTGGTGGGCGGGCGGCTGGGGCGGCCGGTGCTGCTGGGGGCGTCGCGCAAGGCGTTCGTGGGGGCGCTGCTCGGCGGCGTTCCCGCGGCCGAGCGCGACGCGGGGACGGTGGGCGCGTGCGTGGCGGGGCTGGCGCGCGGCGCCCGCCTCTTCCGCGTGCACGAGGTGCGGGCGGCGCGGCAGGCGCTCGACGTGGCCGACGCGATCTTCCGGGCGGGGGCGGCGTGGGCGCGCTGATCGAGCGGGTCGCGTTCCTCGCCCCCGGGTGGCGCGACGCGATCGAGATCCTGATCGTGGCCGCCGTGATCTACCGCGTGCTGCGGGTGTTCTCGGGGACGCGCGCCATCCAGATCCTGCTCGGGCTGGTCCTGCTGGTGGTGGTCTACGTGGTCGCGCGGCTGCTGGGGCTGGAGCTGATCGTGGACCTGCTGCGGAACATCTTCTCCTTCGGGGTGATCGCGGCGCTGATCGTGTTCCAGCCGGAGCTGCGCAGCGGGCTCGCCTCGCTGGGGCAGAACCGCCTCTTCCGCGCCTTCACCGGGATGCAGGGGCGCGAGGTGGCGGGGGAGATCGTGGAGGCGGTGGAGGACCTGTCGCGCGACAAGGTGGGCGCGATCATCGCCATCGAGGAGGACATCGGCCTGGGCGAGTACCTGGAGACGGGGACGCCGCTGCAGGCCCGCGTCTCGGCGCCGCTGCTGCAGAACATCTTCACCCCCTACTCGCTCCTGCACGACGGCGCCGCCGTGGTGCGCGGCGACGAGATCGTGGGCGCGGGGGTGATCCTCCCGCTCACCCAGTTCCCGGTGACCGACCGCACCCTCGGCACGCGCCACCGCGCCGCCCTCGGCCTCAGCGAGGAGACCGACGCGCTGGTGATCGTGGTGAGCGAGGAGACGGGGATCGTCTCCGTGGCCCACCGCGGCCGCCTCCAGCGCGGCGTCACCCCCGCCGACCTCACCCGCATCCTCGAAGCCGGTGAGCTCCCCGGCGGCGACAAGCCCGCGGAGCGCCTGACCCGCTGATTTGCGGTTCGATTACGGCATCCGGTCGGCCCAGTACCACGGCTTACGCCGGTGGTGCGTCACCGCGGTGATGAGAATTCCTTCGTCATGGAGCCGGTAGATCAGGTCGTACGGGTACTTCTGGAGGGTGAGCTTTCGGGCTCCGAACCGGGTGGGGCGGCCGGCGTTCGGATGGCGGGCGAGCAGGTCTGCGCCCGCGTCCACAGACTCGAAGAACCCTTCGGCAGCCTCGGGATCGTGCGTCTGGTAGTAGCTGGCAGCGTCGGCGATTTCGGCGAGAGCGGGGGACAGGAAGCTGACCGGAGTCACTTCCGAAGCCGCGCACGGAGCTGCGCGAGACCTTCTTTGGCGGGGATCGCGGTCAGCTCACCGGCCAGGAACGCCCGGTACCTGCGATCCTCCTCCTGATCCCAAACCATTTCCACGTCATCGTCGCCCAGGCTCGACTCCAGCACCTTTGCCAGGTGCTCGCGCACCTCGCGTGGGAGCGCGAGCAGCTCTTCTTCGATCCGGTCCAGCGGGATCGACTGTGCGGCCTCGATGCTCATTCAGAACCCCTGTGGTTAAGATCCGGCCCTTCCACGGATGATCCCAATGTAGCGAAACCGGACGGACGATACAAGCCCGGCGTGGCGACGCCTCTCTCTCTTGGTTTCTCTGCGGCTCTGCGTGAGGCCAATCTGTTTCTTGCCGCCGCCCGGAGCGCGGCTTACGTTCCGACCCCATGAACCCTGACGTGCTCGCGGGCCGCGTGGCCGAGGTGCGGGAGCGGATCGAGCGCGCGAAGGAACGCGCCGGGCGGAGCGGCCCGGTCACCCTGGTGGCGGTCACCAAGACGCACCCGGCCGAGGTGGTGAGCGCGGCGATCCGCGCCGGCGTGGCCGACGTGGGCGAGAACCGCGTGCAGGAGCTGGAGCAGAAGGTGCCCGCCGTCGGCCGCGAGGCCGTGCGCTGGCACCTGATCGGCCACCTGCAGCGCAACAAGGTGGCAAAGGCGCTCCCGCTCTTCGACCTGCTGCACTCGCTCGACTCGCTGCGCCTGGCCCAGGCCCTCTCCGACGCCGCCGTGAAGTCCGGCGCCACCGTGCGCGCCCTGGTGGAGGTGAACTCCGTGGGCGAGGAGACCAAGGGCGGCGTGCCGGCGGCCGAGGCGGTGGAGGTGGTGGGCCGGATGGCGGAGCTCCCCGGGCTGGAGCTGCGGGGGATGATGACCATGGCCCCCTTCACCGACGACCCGGCGGTGATCCGCCGCGCCTTCCGCGCCACGCGCGAGCTGTGCGAGGAGGCCGCGCGGCAGGTGGCGGGGTTCGCCGGCACTGAGCTGTCGATGGGGATGAGCAACGACTTCGAGATCGCCGTGGAAGAGGGGGCTACCCTGGTCCGCGTCGGCTCCAGCATCTTCGGGGAGCGGGGATGATCGACCTGACACCGCTCGACGTACGCAAGAAGAAGGGCGACTTCCGCCGCGTGATGCGCGGCTACGACCCCGACGCGGTCGACAACTTCCTGGACGAAGTGGTCGCCCGCATGGAGGAGCTGGTCCGCGAGAACCAGGCGCTGGGCGCGAAGACCGGCCAGATGACCGAGGCGATCGCCGACTACCGCGAGCGCGAGCGCGCCATGAACGACGCGCTGGTGAGCGCCCAGCAGCTGCGCGAGGGGATGCGCGAGCAGGCCCAGCGCGAGGCCGACCTGGTGCTGCGCGAGGCGCGCGCCGAGGGTGAGCGCATCGTCGCCGACGCCAAGCGGCAGGTGACCTTCGCGCTCGAGGCGCTGCGGCGGGTGCAGGCCCAGCGCGTCCGCTTCCTGCGCCTCTTCCGCGCGCTGGTGGAGCGGCAGCTGAGCGAGCTGGAGCAGGAGGAGGAGCGCACCGCCTCCATCTCGCGCCTCGACGCCGAGGTCGACCGCGCCGACGCCCTGGACGCGGAGGGGTGAGCGTGGACGCGCCCGCCGCGCAGGGCCTCCGCGCGCGCATCGCCGAATCCGTCGCCGCGATCCGCGGGCGCACCGCCGCGGCGCCGGCCATCGGCATCATCCTGGGGACGGGGCTCGGCGCGCTGGCGGAGCGGATCGCGGTGGAGACCTCCATCCCCTACGGCGAGCTCCCGCACTTCCCCCTCTCCACCGTCGAGTCGCACTCGGGGCGCCTCCTCTTCGGCACGCTGGGGGGGAAGCCGGTGATGGCGATGCAGGGCCGCTTCCACCGCTACGAGGGGTACTCGCTGCAGCAGGCGACCTTTCCGGTGCGGGTGATGCGGGCGCTCGGCGTGGAGACGCTGGTGGTCTCCAACGCCTGCGGGGGGATGAACCCGCTCTGGGCGCCCGGCGAGCTGATGCTGATGGCCGACCACATCAACCTGCTGGGCGAGAGCCCGCTCACCGGGCCCAACGACGACGCGCTGGGGCCCCGCTTCCCCGACATGTCGCAGCCGTACGACCATGCGCTGCAGCGGCTGGCGCGCGAGGTGGCGCTGGAGGAGAAGATCCCGCTGCGCAGCGGCGTGTACGTGGCCGTGCCCGGGCCCAACCTGGAGACGCGCGCCGAGTACCGCATGCTGCGGGCGATGGGCGCCGACGTGGTGGGGATGAGCACCGTTCCCGAGGTGATCGTGGCGCGGCACGGGGGGATGCGGGTGCTGGGGATCTCCATCATCACCGACGCCTGCCTCCCCGACGCGCTGGAGGAGGCCGACATCGCCACCATCATCGCCACCGCCGGGCGCGCGGAGCCCAACCTCACCCGGCTGGTGGAGGGCGTGGTCGCGCGGCTGTGACGTGCCATCCGGACTCAGCCGTGCTTCGGCGGCCTGGGTCCGAGCGCCGGCGATCGATCCTTCGGCCTGCGGACCGGGTCGCTGCCGACGCTGGAGTGCGACCGGCCTCAGGATGACGTCGGTGGGGTGGGGGGGCAGGGGGTAGATCGCGGTGTCGGAACAGCAGCGTCTCATCCCACACTTCTTTCCATCAACCGAACCACATCCCCGATGACGAACCGCAGCTTCCTCGTCGCGGCGCTCCTCACCCTGGCGGCGTGCGGCCGTAGCGGGAGCGACGCCGCCTCGGCCGCCACGCAGCCGGCCGGCACGCAGCCCGCGCCCACCGTGCAGCACCAGGCGGCCCCGCAGACCGGGCCCAACACCCCGCAGGCCACCGACGCGCAGCCCCCCGCGCCCGGCGCGAGGCCGAAGACCTACGCCGAGTGCATGACCATGCCCGTCACCGTCTCCGAGGCCGAGCGCGAGCGTGCCTGCATGACGCTCCCCGGCGCGCCGAAGAAGTGACCGTTTCTCGTCCGGGCGGCGAGGGCCGGGACGCGGCGGCGCCCGCGCCCTCGCCGTTCACGGAGCTGCGCGGCGACCGCATCCTGGAGACGGTGGAGCGGCTCTCCAAGCGCATCGACGAGCGCTTCCCCGGCTCCGGGCTGGGGGGGGTGTGCCGCCACCTGCGCACCGTCGCCGCCGCCGTGGCGCGCGACGTGCCCCGCCTGGCGCGGCCGATCTGGCCGCTGCGGCTGTTCATCGTGGCGGCGATCGTGGTGCTGGTGGCGGCGGCGGTGTGGATGGCCTCGCTCCTCTTCCGCGTGTCGCTGGACCCCGGCAACGTCTCCGAGGCGCTGCAGGGCTCCGACGCCGCGCGCAACGACATCATCTTCCTCTCGCTGGCGATCTTCTTCCTGGTCTCGCTGGAAGTGCGGGTGAAGCGGCGGCGGGTGCTCCGCTCGCTGCACCGCCTGCGGATCATCGTCCACATCGTGGACATGCACCAGCTCACCAAGGACCCAGAGCCCCTCCTCTCGCCGCGCGCCGACACGGCGAGCAGCCCGGAGCGGGTCTTCACCCGCTTCGAGCTGTCGCGGTACCTGGACTACTGCTCGGAGATGCTCTCGCTCGCCAGCAAGCTGGCCGCGCTGCACGTGCAGTACGTGAACGACGCGGTGGTGCTGGACGCGGTGAACGACATCGAGACGCTCGCCGCGAGCCTCTCGAACAAGATCTGGCAGAAGATCATGATCCTCGACGCCGCCCTGCAGCGCGAGACGTAGGGTTCAGCCAATTCCGAATCCGATCGACCCCACCTGGTCCTTTCGCACACCAAACCCGGGAGACGTCATCCTGAGGTCGGCCACGCCTTCGCTGCAGCAGCAACAGCAGTTGGGAGGCCGAAGGATCTATCATCGATCCTCGGAGTTGGCATGCCGAAGCGCGACGGTGGATTCCGGGAGTGGAATGATATTGGATTCATACCGTTTCGACTGATTGGATGTGCATTCCAGTCAACAGAATGGACTCACACGGAGTCAACGGAGTCAACGGAGAACGACTCCGCTGACTCCGTTGACTCCGTGTGAGGATTTCTGTGCTGGTGTCTCCGAATGCACAGTCATTTGTCTGATCCTGATCTGGCATTTGTCTGATCTGGTATCAGAGATCGACCGTGCGTTTCCATCAGCGGGTCTGCGTCGACTGGCGATAGATCCTTCGGCCTGCCAGGTATTTGCTGGATGCGGGGATATGGCGTGACCGGCCTCAGGATGACGTCTGAGGGTGCCGTGCGCGAGCATCGGTAACGCTGCAATTTGGATACGCCCCGATGATGGAAACGCGGAGCCGCCGAGAGGTCGTGTCCACCTCTCAGCGGCTCCGCGTCTCTGCGTGAGACCTGCTGTTTGCCGTTACGGCAGCGCGACGAACTGGCCGAGGAAGTTGCGCGCGCTGCCGGTGTCGAGGCGATAGTCCCAGGTGGTCGCCCGGCAGTTGTAGTCGCCGGTGGTCACGGTGGCGACGACCATGTCGGTGTGGCCCTCGAGGAACTTGGGGCCGCCCGAGTCGCCGTAGCAGTCGCCGCCCTCGCCGGTGGCGCTGTTGTTCATCAGCAGCCCCAGCCAGTACTGCTGCAGCCCCATGTACTCGGAGAGCGAGTACTTGCGCGTGCCGTCGTAGCCGAACGACGGGATGCCGGTCTGCGACGCCGAGGTGCCGTAGCCGACGTTGTAGAAGCGCGCGTTGTTCAGGCCGCCCTGCGCTTGCAGCTGGTCGAGGTACCCGGCCGGCGGGAGCTTGAGCGGCGTGATCCCCTTCGTCGAGCCCTTGGGGAGGATGACGACGGCCAGGTCGTGCAGGTTGGCCTGATCGTGCCCGTACTCGGGATCGTAGGTCCAGCTGACCGCGGCGATGGAGGTCTTGGGCGTGGGGTAGAGCTTGGGCTCGAAGCTCACGTGCAGCTGCGTGCCGGGCGCCAGGAACTCCACGCAGTGCGCGGCGGTGAGGAACACCGTGGGGGAGATGAGGCTGCCGGTGCAGTCCTCGTCGTCGCCGTCCACCTTGCCGTTGCCGTTGAAGTCGACCAGCAGCGCGCCCACGTTGCCGAAGCTCGAGCCCGTGTACGTGCCGTTGACGATGTGGCGCGCGCCCTCGGCGGTGCGCGCCGGGGCCGTGGTGGTGTCGGCGCACGCCGCCGCGAAGGCGCAGACCGCCGCCGTGAGCGCGAGACGTTCAGTCAGCCGCATGGGGTTTCCTCCGTGGGGTGGATCGACGTGGTAGGAACGTGGAAGTGCTGGAACACCACGATTCAAGCACGTCCCAAGCCATCACGATCGTGATTCATAACTATTTTTCAATCATATATTTACACGATTTCGTGCGCATTTTGGCGGCAAAGAGAGTGCACCGAAGTGGTGCGACGAGAAACAAATGAGGCACCATGGGGTGGCCGTTTATAAGGATCGCGATCGGGGGCGCTTGGCAGGGCTTCGAGCATACGATACTGTACTGGTCGTCCAGTGAGGGAGAAGCCATGAGGCAGACGTTCGAGCAGACATCGACCGAAACAATCCCGTGCGAGGCGCAGCTTCGCGAGATCGATGCACGGCGTGGAGGGCCGCGAGCCCGCGGCAGCGCTTCAGGCGTAGGCGCGACCTCGCAGCGTGAAAATGCCGTTTGCACGCAGGGAACGTCGGCCGGCCGGGAATCTCGCGAAGACGTAGGAGAAGGGCAGGGCACCGGCTAACTTGCGGTACGCCCTCCGCGCGCAGCATTCCCACCGCCGTTGCGCACCTGTCATCTCCACAGCCTCCCGGGAGATCCGAAATGAGGAAGCTGAAGCTGGACATCGACGCGCTGTTGGTAGAGTCGTTCACCGTCGCTCCCGGCCAGGCGCGCGCGGGCACCGTGGCCGCACGGGTGGCGGACGAGGACAACGGCACGCTGGACGACTACTGCATGGGCGGTCCCATCGGCGCGTACACGGTCGGCACGTGCATCGGCCCCACGTTCTGCTGTCCGGCGACCTGGAAGCCCACGTGCCTGTCGTGCGAAGGGACCTGCGGAGATTCGTGCGGCGGAAGCTGCGTTTTCTCGTGCAGGGCCAACGACGCCTGCACCCTCTGAGCACCTGGGTGGATGAAGACGATCGTGCCCGCGCCGGATGCGTCCGGCGCGGGCATCGATCATCGCGGAGACACAGAGAGAGACGCGGAGGGAGACACGCGGCGGTTCTCTCTGCGCCCTCCGCGGCTCTGCGTGAGACGATCTTTTTCCGTGCGGGCGCGGCGGGTTGCCGCGCCCGTTATATTTCCCGATTCTGTGCCCGATCCACACGATCAAACGACTGTCGCTGACGGATAGATGAGGAAATACCCCGAGCTGCCCAGGACCACCGGCGAGCTGGAGGACGAGGTCCTCGGCCGCTGGAAGGCCGAGGACACCTTCCGCGCCACGCTCGCGCGCTCGCAGCAGCGGATGCGTGCCAGCGGCGGGACGCCCTTCGTGTTCTTCGAGGGGCCGCCGACGGCCAACGGCCGCCCCGGCATCCACCACATCCTGAGCCGGTCGATCAAGGACACCGTGGCGCGCTTCCGCACCATGCAGGGGCGCTACGTGCCGCGCATGGCCGGGTGGGACACGCACGGGCTCCCGGTGGAGATCGAGGCCGAGAAGAAGCTCGGCATCAGCGGCAAGCGCGACATCGAGGCGCTCGGCATCGCGCGCTTCAACGCGGTGTGCCGCGAGAGCGTGCTCACCTACACCGAGGAGTGGGAGCGCTTCTCCGGCCGCATCGGCTACTGGCTGGACTACTCGAAGCCGTACGTCACCTACCACCGCGACTACGTCGAGTCCGTCTGGTGGCTGCTGAAGCAGATCGCCGACCGCGGCCTCTTCTACCGCGGCCACCGGGTGCTCCCCTACTGCCCGCGCTGCGGCACCGGCCTCTCCAGCCACGAGCTGGCGCAGGGCTACAAGCACGTGAAGGACCCGTCGCTCTACCTCACCATGCCGATCCTCGGCGCGGACGGAGAGCCGGACGGCCGCGAGTTCCTGGTGTGGACCACCACGCCCTGGACGCTGGTCTCCAACGTCGCCCTCGCGGTGAACCCGGAGCTGGACTACGCCGAGGTGGAGCACGAGGGGCGGCGCTACGTGCTCGCCGCCGCGCGCGTCCCCGCGCTCTTCGGCGCGGAGGCGCAGGTGGCGCGCACCTTCCCCGCGCGCGAGCTGGCGGGGCTCGGCTACGTGCGCCCCTTCGACTGGATGCACCCCGTCGGCTTCGCGCCCGAGGTGGTCGCGCGCGGCTGGAAGGTGTACCCGGCCGACTGGGTGACGGCGGAAGACGGCACCGGCATCGTGCACACCGCCGTCGCCTTCGGCGCGGACGACTACAGGCTGGGGCAGGAGGTCGGCCTCCCGATCATCATGCGCGTGGACGACCGCGGGCGCTTCAAGGACGACGTGCCGCTGGTGGCCGGGAAGTTCGTGAAGGACGCGGACGTCGACCTGATCGTCGACCTGAAGCAGCGCGGGCTGGTCTTCAAGTCGAGCAAGGAGGAGCACAGCTATCCGCACTGCTGGCGCTGCCAGACGCCGCTGATCTACATGGCGCGTGACTCGTGGTTCATCCGCACCACGCAGGTGCGCGAGGAGCTGCTGGCCAACAACGCCGCCATCCGCTGGTTCCCGCCCGAGATCGGCTCCGGCCGCTTCGGGGAGTGGCTGGAGAACAACGTCGACTGGACCATCTCGCGCAACCGCTACTGGGGGACGCCGCTCCCGGCCTGGGTCTGCGAGAAGGATCCCTCGCACCTGCGCTTCGTCGGCTCGTACGCGGAGCTGGCGGAGCTCGCCGGCGCCCTGGCGGACGACTTCGACCCGCACCGGCCGTTCATCGACGAGGTGACCTTCCCCTGCACCGACGGCTGCGGGGGGACGATGCGGCGCACGCCGGAGGTGATCGACGTCTGGTTCGACTCGGGGTCGATGCCCTTCGCGCAGCACCACTATCCCTTCGAGAACGCGGAGCGGGTGGACGGCGCCCCCGGGGTGCGGCAGTTCCCGGCGGACTTCATCTGCGAGGGGGTGGACCAGACGCGCGGGTGGTTCTACTCGCTGCTCGCCATCTCCACCCTGCTCGGGCGCGGCCCCAGCTTCAGGAACGTGGTCGTCAACGACATGATCCTGGACACCGAGGGGCTGAAGATGTCGAAGTCCCGCGGGAACATCGTGAACCCGTGGGAGGCGGTGGACGCCTTCGGCGCCGACGCCATCCGCTGGTACCTGCTGGCGTCGTCCAACCCCTGGCTGCCGAAGCGCTTCGACCCCGAGGGGGTGAAGGAGGTGCAGCGCAAGACCTTCGACACGCTGCGCCAGAGCTACCGCTTCTTCGCGCTCTACGCCGGGCTGGAGGGGTGGGAGCCGGGCGGCGACGATCCGCGGCCGGAGCGGCGCTCCGTGCTCGACCGCTGGCTCCTCTCGCGCCTGGCCACGCTCACGGCGGAGGTCACCGGCGAGATGGACGAGTACCAGCTCACCCGCGCCGCGCGCACGCTGGGCGAGTTCATCGTCGAGGACCTGTCGAACTGGTACGTGCGCCGCTCGCGCGACCGCTTCTGGGGGAGCGCCGACCGCGAGGACACGCGCGCCGCCTTCGCCACGCTGCACGAGGCGCTGGTCACGGTGGCGCGGCTGATGGCTCCCATCGCCCCCTTCCTCCCCGACTGGCTGCACCGCGCGCTCGCCGCGGACGGCGGGAGCGTGCACCTGGCCGACTTCCCCGCGGCCGACCCGGCGCGGATGGACGGAGCGCTGGAGCGGGGGATGGATGCCGTGCGCACGCTGTCGACGCTCGGCCGCGCCGCCCGCGAGAAGGTGGCGATCCGCGTCCGCCAGCCGCTGGGCGCGGTGTACGCCGTGATCCCGGAGGGGATCGAGACGGGCGACGACCTGCTGACGATCCTCCGCGACGAGCTGAACGTGAAGCGGGTGGAGTTCATGCACGCGGCGGAAGAGCTGGTCACCTTCACCGCGAAGCCGAACTTCAAGGCGCTGGGCGCCCGCTTCGGCAAGAGCACGCCGCGCGTGGCCGACGCCATCCGCGCGCTCGGGTCCGACCGCATCGCCGCCTTCCGCCGCGGCGAGCCGGTCTCCGTCGAGGCGGACGGCGCGTCGCACGCGCTGGCGGAGGGCGACTTCGAGGTGATCCAGAACGCGCAGGGCGACTTCGTGATCGAGAGCGAGGGCGGCTTCACGCTCGCGCTCGACCCCACGCTGACGCCCGAGCTGCGCGCCGAGGGGATCGCCCGCGAGGTCATCAACCGGGTCCAGAAGCTGCGGAAGGACACGGGCCTCGAGGTGAGCGACCGCATCCGCCTGGGCGTGTTCGGCGACGACGCGGACCTCGGCGAGGCGCTGCGGCGCTTCGGGGGGATGATCCAGGCCGAGACGCTGGCCGTGGAGCTGGAGACGGGATCGGCCACCGACTATGCCGGGTACGAAGCCGACCGTGAAGTGGACCTGGACGGCATCACCGCCATCATCGCGCTCGCGCGCGTGAACCAGAGCTGACTGGATGACAGAGACCCTGGTGCAGCCGCTCGCCGGTACCCCGGACGAGGCGCGCCGCAAGATCACTTTGTACGTGGGGACGGTGGGCGGCGTGATCGTGCTCGACCAGCTCACCAAGATGCTGGTGCTGCGCACCCTGCGCCCCTACAGCCCGGTGGAGGTGCTGGGCGACTTCTTCCGCCTGACCTTCATCTACAACACCGGCGCCGCCTTCGGGCTGCACCTGGGCGACGCGTCGCGCTGGGTGTTCATGGCGCTCGCCGCCATCGCGGTGGTGGTGCTCTGGCTGATGTTCCGCGGCACTCCCTGGCGTGACCGCGCGCGGCTGATCGCCATCGCCAGCGTGACCGGCGGGGCGATCGGCAACGTGGTGGACCGGGTGCGCTCGTCGCGCGGGGTGGTCGACTTCCTGGACTTCGGGGTGGGCGAGTACCGCTGGCCGGTGTTCAACGTGGCCGACATCGCGGTGACGGTGGGCGCGCTGCTGCTCGCGTTCTCGCTCTGGCGCGAGGAGCAGAAGATCGAGCAGGAGCTGGATGTCGCCGAGCCCGCCGAGTAGCGGGCCGCTCGAGCTGGTCGCCGGCGACGACGCCGGCGGCCGGCTGGACGCGTGGCTGGCGGCGCGCCTCGACGTCTCCCGCAGCCGCGCGGTGCAGTGGATCGACGACGGGCGCGTCACCCTGAACGGCGCGCCCGTGCGCAAGAAGGACCCGGTCGCGCCCGGCGACGTCCTGACCGTCACCATCCCCCCGCCCGAGCCCTCCGGCGTCGCCGCCGAGGCGATCCCCATCCGCATCGTCTACCAGGACGCCGACCTGGCGGTGATCGACAAGCCCGCCGGGCTCGTCGTCCACCCCGCCGCCGGCCACCGCACGGGGACGCTGGTGAACGCGCTCCTGCACGCCGTCGGCGACCTCTCGGGGATCGGCGGGGTGCTGCGTCCCGGCATCGTCCACCGCCTGGACAAGGACACCAGCGGACTCCTCCTCGTCGCCAAGCACGACGACGCGCACCGCTTCCTCTCCGACGAGCTGAAGCGGCGGCGGGTGAAGCGCACCTACCTGACCGCCTGCTGGGGCCACCTGGCCGAAGACGCCGTCACCGTCGACGCGCCGATCGGGCGGCACACGGCGCAGCGGCTGAAGATGGCGGTGGTGGAGGGGGGCCGCGCAGCGCGCACGCACTTCCGGCGGCTGGAGCGGTGGCGGGCCGCGGAGCTGCTGCAGGCGGAGCTCGACACCGGGCGCACGCACCAGATCCGTGTGCACCTGCTGCACCTGGGCCACCCCGTGGTGGGCGACCGGACCTACGCGCCCGACCGGGCGAAGGGCTTCGGCGGGCCGGAGCGCGGGTGGGCGCTGGCGTTCGCGAAGCGCGTCCCGCGGCAGTTCCTGCACGCGGCCGAGCTGCGCTTCACCCACCCCCGCACGGGCGAGGCGATGCGCTTCGAGGCGCCGCTCCCCCCCGACCTCGCCGCCGCCGCCGCCTGGGCGCGTTCCTCCGCCTCCGGCGACGGCCTTTGAACTCGCAACGGCCGTTTCACGCAGAGACGCAGAGGCACGGAGAGGCCCGGCCGAGGCATCTTCGCGCTGCTCCAGGACACCGTTCCTTACGTAGTACGTTTTCTCCTTACATAGTAAAATGTATTCCATTCTCGGCTCTTACGTAGTACAATGTTGCCCGAAATCCCTTTTTCGGGCGCTTACATGGTACGAAATCTCCCGAGGCAGGATCTCCCGGAAGTCTTCGTCTCCACCCGTGGCTTGTCGCGGGGGGTTGCGGCTGCCGTTCGCGCCGGAACGGCTCGCAAGCTCGGAGCGCGGCTCTACACCACGAACACCGACGAGCCGCTGGAAGACGTGGTTCGCCGGCACCTGTGGCAGATCGTCGGTCTTCTGCTCCCCGGCTCCGTCGTCAGCCACAGGACCGCGCTCGAAGGGAGGCCGACCGCGCTCGGTTCGCTCTTCCTCACCGGGTCTTACGAACGCGTGTTGGAGCTGCCGGGGGTTCGCATCCGGCAGCTCCGGGGAGCCGGTCCGCTGGAAGGAGACAACCGCTTCGTCCAGACACTGTGGCTCGCCTCGCCCGCGCGGGCATACCTCGAGTGCCTGCGCGTCCGCCGGGTACGCGGGAGCGAGTCCCCCGCGCTGAGCCGCGACGAGGTCGAGACGCGGCTGGAGCGGCTGGTGCGGCACGGGGGCGAGGAGGAAGCCAACGCGCTCCGCGATCGCGCGAGGGTGATCGCGCCGGCGCTCGGAGCCGAGCGCGCGTTCGAGGAGCTCGACGAGCTGATCGGGGCGTTGCTGAGGACTCGTACGACAGCGCGGCTCGCGACGCCGGTCGGCCGGGCACGCGCGGGAGGCGAGCCGTACGACTCCGCCCGCGCGGAGCTCTTCGCCACGCTGCACGCGGCGCTGCTCCAATGGCCGGCCCGGCCGCGGCCCGATCCGGTGGTGAGCGGCACGGCCTTCGAAAACCTCGCGTTCATCGACGCCTACTTCTCGAACTTCATCGAGGGGACGGAGTTCGAGATCGAGGAAGCCGCGCAGATCGTCTTCGAGAACCGGATTCCCCGCTCGCGGCCGGAAGACGCCCACGACGTGCTCGGCACCTACCGCCTGGTGAGCGACCGGCGGGAGATGGCGCGCAGCGCCGCCGCCGATGACGCCCGTTTCGACGATTTCCTGATGTCGCTGCGGCGGCGGCACTGGTCCATCATGAGCGGGCGGCCGGAGAAACGGCCCGGGCAGCTGAAGCAGGAGGTCAACCGCGCGGGGTTGACGGTGTTCGTGGCGCCGGAGCTGGTGCGGGGAACGCTGCGCCAGGGGTTCGAGATGCTCCGCTCGCTGGCGGAGCCGTTCAAGCGCGCCGCGTTCGCCATGTTCGTGGTCGCCGAGGTCCACCCCTTCGACGACGGGAACGGCCGGCTCGCCCGCGCCATGATGAACGCCGAGCTGGTCGCGGGGCTGCAGCGGCGCATCGTCATCCCCACCTCGTACCGCGACGACTACCTCCTCGCGCTGCGCGCCCTCTCCCGCCAGGGGGTCCCCGACGCGCTGGTGAAGATGCTGGACTACGCCCAGGCGTTCTCGGCCGCGATCGACTTCGCCGACCTGCAGCGGGCCATCGCGGTGCTGCGGAAGAGCAACGCCTTCGAGCGCGACACCGACGCCCGGCTGCGGATGCCGTCGCCGTGACCGGCGGCTCGCCGCTCCTGGTGGAATCCAGGTAGAATCTCGCGACGGCGGGGTCGTGCGCGAGAGATGCGGAGCCGCGGAGAGGGACAGGCTCCTCCGCGGCTCCGTTCGTCCGCGCGCGGACGCGGGCTACATCGTCCCCGCGAACATTCGCCGGTCCTGCTCCGCGGTGCTTCCCGCGACGTAGTACTTGTCCGACCAGCTGTCGTCGGCCGCCAGCCCCAGCGGGCGCTCCTTCTCCTCCGACGCGGCGCGCTTCGCGCGGAAGTGGTAGTGCTCGAACATCCGCATGAACTCGGTGGCGTAGATGTCGGCCACGGCGGTGTAGCCGCGCAGCACCAGCGTGTTGGAGTCGTTCACCTCGGTGGAGTTGTTGGAGAAGTTCGCCGACCCGGTGACGATGATCGGGTCGGAGCCGAACGGGTCCGCCATGATGATCTTGGAGTGGATGTGGATCCCCGCGTGGTGGAACGACTCCTTGTCCCCCAGCAGCTTCTTCTGGAAGTCGTGCAGCGGCGACTTGAGCGTAGTGGCCACGGCGATGGAGTTGGCCGGGTCGCCCTGGATGACGGTAACCTCCTCGCTCTTTCCCAGGCTCGACATCTTGTCGAGCAGCAGGAAGCGCAGCACGCCGGGACTCTTCCGGGTGATCGCCTTCCGGATGAGCGGCGAGATCTCGAACGGCGCCGACACCATCAGCATCTTCGCCCCGCCGGCGATGGCGGCGTAGAGGCGAAGCATGGTGTCGTCGCCCTGGGGCGAGAACACGGGCATCACCTTGTGCGTGCCCGGAAGCGTCTCCGACACCGGCGTGAGCGATGCCAGCGCGTGCTTCATCTCCGGCGCCTCGCGGTCTTTCGCCAGGAGCTGGAAGAGCGCCTCGTAGGTGGCCGCGACCCCGGGCTCGTACACGGCGTGGCCCACGTTCAGCTGGCCGTAGAGCCCACCGTCGGTCCAGTTGGTGGAGCCCGTCCACACCGCCACCGGCTTCGGGTCCGCGTTCCCGTCCTTCCGCAGCCACACCACGAACTTGTCGTGCATGATGGCCTGCGGGCTCTTGGTGCGGGGGATCACCACCTCCCCGAGACCCGCCTTCTCGATCGCCTTCCGGTTTTTCTCGGCGGTGTCGCCCTTCTCGCGCGCGTGGTACACGACCTTCACGTCGACCCCGCGGTCTACGGCCGCCCTGAGGCCGGCCAGCAGCGTGTCCTTCTGGAACTCGTAGATGGCGGCGTGCAGCGCGTCGCCCTCCTTCGCCTTCGCGAGGTAGGCGAGGATCGCCTCCTCCAGCCCGTGCGAGAGCCAGGCGCGCGCCTCCTTCGCCTCGTCGGAGTCGCCCTCGAGCGTCTTGAGCTTGGGGAACCTGCGGTTGAAGGCCTCGCTCGCGGCGGCAGCGCGGTTGAAGAAGACCGCGGTCTCCTCGACCTGGTTGTCTTCGGTGGTGACCTCCACCGAAGCTCCCGGCACGTCGTCTCGCACCTCCAGCTTCCCCGGCTTGCCGAACTTCGGCACCACCGTGTAGCGGTAGCGGCGCCCGGGCCTCAGGGTGTAGTCGCCCCAGCGGAACTTCTGCAGGGGCGAGTCTTCGGTGGTATCGTGCGTCTCGTCGGTGTCGCCGGGGAAGCGCAGCATGTTGGGGAGCGCCCGCTTTCCCGGCCGCGCCGCCTCGCCCGGCCCCGGCGGGTCGAGGTCCTCGCGACGGATGGTGAAGCCGAGGCAGCCCTTGCGCTTGTTCTCCTGCAGGTCCATCGCGACGATCGCCGAGTAGGTTCCCGCGATGACCCGCACGGTCAGGCCCTTCACCGTGGTGCTCGCTCGCATGGTCCGGTCCTTCGCTGGCGGGGTGGAGGAGTCTGGTGGGAGGGGGCGGACGTGCGGACTATCGGAAATAGATGGCCTCAAGGTACTGCATTCCTGGTCGCGGTCCAACAGCGACCTACGTGGACGATCCGCTGGCGAGAGACGGGCGCGATCCTCCGGCGCCGGCGACGGCCCCTGGCCTCGCAACGGCCGTCTCACGCGGAGACGCAGAGGCACGGAGAACTCGCCGACTGATACGGTTCAGCAGGCGGTCCGTTGGGGCCGGGCGATTTCTTGACCGTCCCTGGCACCCGCGCTATGTTGACACGCTCACATCCAGAGCGGGGTCCCCGTCGCACGCCGATGCTCCACATCGACACCGAAGTCGTTCCCGCCGGCGACGACGCCGAAGAGGCGGCCGCCGAGGCGGAGCGGATGGTGCTCTTCGTGGTGGGCGAGCACCGTTTCGCGGTGCCGATCGACCGCATCCGCGAGATCATCCCCGCGCGGCCGTACACCCCGCTCCCCGGGAGCGGCGGCCACGTCTGCGGGCTGATCAACCTGCGGGGGCGCATCGTGACGGTGATGGACCTCGGCGCCCGGCTCCACCTCCCCCCCGCCTCGCGTCTCCCGGACCACAGCATCGTGATCGTGGAGCACCGCGGGAAGCTGGTGGGGATGGCGGTGGAGGAAGTCGCACGCATCGTGGCGGTGGACCCCGCGTCGCTGGCCGACAGCGCCGGGGTGCTCCGCTCGCTCCGGATCGACCGCGCGTACCTGCGCGGCGTCGGGGAAGTCGACGACGAGATCTTCGTCGCGGTGGACCCCGACGGGATCTTCGAACCCATCCTGGCGTAGGCCGCGCGCACGCGGCCCCGCGACCACAGACGGAGGCTTGATGAGTCAGACGGTGTTGATCTGCGACGACGCGATCTTCATGCGCACCATGATCGGCGACATCCTCACCCAGGCCGGCTTCCAGATCGTGGCCGAGGCCGAGACCGGGCTGCAGGCGGTGGAGAAGTACCGCCAGTTCAAGCCCGACCTGGTGACGATGGACATCGTGATGCCCGACATGGGCGGGATCGACGCGGTGCGCGAGATCATCAAGGAGGACCCCGGCGCCAAGGTCCTGATGTGCAGCGCCATGGGCCAGCAGGCGCTGGTGATCGAGGCCATCCAGGCCGGCGCCCGGGATTTCGTCGTCAAGCCCTTCCAGCCGAGCCGGGTGCTGGAGGCGGTGCAGCGGGTACTCGGATAAAAGAAGTGCGGAGGTGCGGAAGTGCGGAAGTGCGCTAGGCTTCCGCGTGGCTGACGCCCTTCCGCACGGCTGAGGCATCCGCCGCGGCCCACGCACTCCCGCACTTCCGCACTCACGCACTTTCCCCATGGAACTCTCGCAGTACGGGGAGCTCTTCCTCTCCGAGTCGCGCGAGCACGTCTCGACGATCAACCACCTCCTCCTCTCCCTGGAAGCCGACCCGGGGTCGCGGCAGGTGGTGGAGGGGGTGTTCCGCGCCGTCCATACCATCAAGGGGATGAGCGCGACGATGGGCTACCGCTCCGTCGCCGACCTCAGCCACGAGATGGAGAACCTGCTGGACCGCATCCGGCACGGGAAGGCGCAGGCGAGCGTGGAGACCATCGACCTCCTCTTCGCCGCCTGCGACGCGCTGGAGAAGGCGATCGAGCTGGCGGTGGAGGAGACCGGCGAGGAGCCCAGGCTCGAGGGGCTCCTCACCCGGCTGCGCGCCGCCGCGGGCGAAGACGCGACCTTCGACATCTTCGCCCCCCAGGTGGACCTGGGCCCCGCCCTCTCCGCCGGGGCCGACGAGGTGGAGGAGGGCGCGCTCCGGGTGCGCGTGCAGGTGGCCAAGGAGGCGCTCCTCCCCGGGGTGCGCGCCTTCATGGCGCTCAAGCGCGCCCGCGAGCTGGGCGAGGTGAGCGGCGTGGAGCCGGGCGAGGCCGCGCTCAACGAGCCCGACTTCGACGGCGGCGTGCGCTTCGTCCTCCGCACCGACGCCGACGCGGCCACGGTGCGCGAGGCGCTGCTCGCGGTCGGCGAGGTGGGGACCGTCGAGGTCGCCGAGCACCGGCCGGGGGAGCAGGCCGGGGGCGACGCGGCGGCCGAGGGGGCGGGGGAGGACGGGCGCGTGGCCGCCGGGGCGGCGGGGCGGGCGCGGCACATTCGCGTGGACCTGCGCCGGCTCGACGCGCTGATGAACCAGGTGGGCGAGCTGGTGATCGCCCGCGACCGGCTGCGGCGGCTGGTGTCGTACGAGACCCCCGAGCTCACCGAGACGGTGGACCAGGCCTCGCGGCTGATCGGCGAGCTGCAGGACGAGATCATGCGCGCGCGGCTGGCGCCGGTGAGCCAGGTCTTCGACCGCTTCCCCCGCCTGGTGCGCGACGCCGCGCGGGCGCTGGGGAAGAAGGTCGACTTCGTGATCGAGGGGAAGGAGATCGAGCTCGACCGCTCCATGCTGGACGAGATCGGCGACCCGCTGGTGCATCTCCTCCGCAACTCCCTCGACCACGGCATCGAGGCGCCCGCCGAGCGGCGCGCGCACGGCAAGCCGGAGACGGGGACGCTGCGCCTCTCCGCCAGCCGCGAGCGCAGCCGCATCATCATCCGCGTGGAAGACGACGGGCGCGGCATCCAGCGCGAGCGGGTGCTGGCCAAGGCGGTGCAGAACGGCCTGGTGAGCCGCGACGAGGCCCCCGGGCTCCCCGACGAGGAGGTCTACCGCCTGCTCACCCGCCCCGGCTTCTCCACCGCCGAGACGGTGACCGACGTCTCCGGCCGCGGGGTGGGGCTCGACGTGGTGGCCACGCGCGTGCGCGCGCTGGGCGGGATGCTGGAGATCTTCAGCGAGCCCGGGCGCGGCACCTCGATGACGCTGCAGCTCCCGCAGACGCTCGCCATCGTGCGCGCGCTGCTGGTGCGCCAGAGCGACGAGACCTATGCGCTCCCGCTCACCCACGTGGGCGAGACCGTGCACCTCCTGGCCGACGAGGTGGGGACGGTGAAGGGGCGCACCGTGGCCTTCCTGCGCGACGAGGTGATCCCGCTCCTGGCCCTGCGCCAGATCCTGTCGAACGGCAGGGGACAGGGGACAGGGGACAGGGGACAGCGGAACGGCGCCAAGCGGCACGCGGTGATCCTGGAGGTGGGCGAGCAGCGAATCGGGCTGGAGGTGGACGCGCTGATGGGGCAACAGGAGATCGTGGTGAAGCAGTTCGACGCCACCGCCGACACGCTGCGCCTCTTCTCCGGCGCCACCATCCTCTCCGACGGCCGCCCCGCGCTGATCCTGGACGCCGGGAGCGTGCTGGCCGCGGCGAACGGATAGGGGACGGGGACAGGGGACAGCCGGCCGAGCGGTTTCGCGGTCATGGTCGGCGGTGCGCGCAGCGGCTCGGCGCCCTCTCCGGCTCGCTGGGGCTCGCCACCTCTCCCGTACCGGGCCCCGTACCGGGAGAGGCAGAGGTTCCCGGCGCCGGCGCAGACCCGGTCCGGCAGCGCTTCGTCGGCGTTCGCACGACGTCGCGCAGGGAGGTGGAGGGTTCGCCGTCCGCCCCTCTCCCGGTACGGGAGAGGGCTTGCGCTCTCAGGCGCGGGGAGAGGGCGCCGCGACCGAGGATCGCCCAGGAGACGGGGAGCGCAACGCAGTCCGGGGCGGGGCAGTTGCAGGCTGTACCCTGTCCCCTGTTCCCTGCCGTCACGATGGTTGCAGTTCCGGGCTTTGACAGTTAGCTGTTCCTGAATCATCACGGCATCCGGTCCGCCGGGACCGAATCGAACGGAGCGACCTCGCGTATGACGCTCGACCTGCGGGACCTGGGGGCCATCCAGATCGACGCCCTCCGCGAAGTGAGCAACATGGGCGCGGGGCACGCCGCCACGGCGCTCTCGCAGATGACCAACACGCGGATCATGATCAACGTTCCGCGCCTGCAGGTCACCGCGCTGGAGGACGTTCCCGACATCCTGGGGCAGCCCGAGGAGGTGGTCGCCGCGGTGCTGATGCACATGCTGGGCGACCTCACCGGGCGCACCCTGCTGATCTTTCCGCGCAACTCGGCCATGCGCCTGGCGGAGATCCTCCTCCACCGCGCGCCGGGCTCCAGCCACGTGTTCGGCGAGCTGGAGCAGAGCGCCATCAAGGAGGCGGGGAACATCCTCTCCGCCGCCTACATGAACGCGCTCTCCGACTTCATGGGGCTCATGCTCCTGCCGTCGGTGCCGTCGCTGGTGATCGACCTCTGCGGCGCCGTGCTCACCACCGCCTACACCAACTTCGGGCACGAGCGCGACTTCGTGTTCTGCATCCAGACCGAGTTCGTGATGGAGGGCGACGAGACGGTGCAGGGGCAGTTCCTCCTCCTCCCCGACGTGGAGTCGCTCGAGATCATCCTCCAGGCGATCCGCCTTGCCTGACGCGCAGGACCTCTCCCACACCCCCGCCCAGCCGCGGCCGGCGTTCTCCGACCGCGACCTGCGCATCCTGCGCGGCTTCGCCCAGCGGATCGACGCGGCCGACGCGGGGGCGCACAACAACCTGGGGGTCCTCTATTTCAACAAGGGGCTGCAGGAGGAGGCGATCCAGCAGTTCCAGCGCGCGCTCGCCGTCGACCCCAAGATGGTGGTCGCCCGGCGCAACCTGGAGATCGCCTACTTCGCCACCGGCTTCTACGACCGGATGATCTCGGAGCTGCGCGAGCGGCTCCGCGAGGACCCCGGCGACACCGAGGCGCGCACCCGGCTGGCGCAGGCCTACCTGAACAGCGGCGACCACCCCGGCGCGGTCGCCGAGCTCAAGCGCGTGCTGGCGCAGGACCCCGACGACCTGGGGGTGCTGATCCAGCTGGGCCAGGCCGAGAAGGCGGCGGGGAACTTCGACGCCGCCATGGAGTGGTTCCTCCGCGCGCTGGAGGGCGACCCGGAGTCGGCGGTGCTCCACTTCTACGTGGGCGAGCTCTACTACAACCGCGGCCTGAACGACGAGGCGCTGCGGGAGCTCTCGCGCGCCGTGGAGCTGAACCCCGACCTGGCCGACGCGCACCACGTGCTCGCCTTCGTCTGGGGCGACATGCAGGAGATGGAGAAGGCCGCGGCCGCCAGCCGCCGCGCGGTGCAGCTCAACCCCCACTTCGCCCGCGCGCAGGCCAACCTCTCCCTCGACCGCTACAGCTCCGCCCGCTACCAGGAGCTGGTGGGCGGCCGCGTGCGCCGCCCCGAGAGCGCCCCGGGCGAGAAGCTGGCGCACTACAACCTGGGGATCGCCTTCCGCCAGAAGGGGCTCTACGACGAGGCGCTGCACGAGTTCGGGCGCGCCCTGGAGCGCGGCGAGGAGCCGGCGCTGGTGCGCCAGGCGATGGCCGAGGTGGACCTGCTGCAGGGGAAGGCCGCGCAGGCGCTGGACCTGTACGACCGGCTGCTGGCGGAAGACGAGAAGAGCCCCAAGCTCTGGAACGAGCGCGGCGTCTGCCTGCACCAGACGGGCGACGTGGACGGGGCCGAGGGGAGCTACCGCCGCGCCATCGAGAGCGACCCCGGCTACGCGCTGGCGTGGAACAACCTGGGCGTCGTCCGCCTGCACCGCGGCGACGACGCCGGCTCCGACCAGGCGTTCGCGCAGGCGGTGACGCTCCGCCCGCAGTTCGTGGACGCCTGGTGCAACCGCGGGCTGATGTACCTGCGCCGCGGCCGCCACGGCGCCGCGCTCGACGCCTTCCGCGCGGCGCTCCGGGCCAGCCCCGACGCGGCCAGCGCCTGGAACGGGATCGGCGCGGTGCTGATGGAGACGCGCCGCTACGAGGAGGCGCGCAACGCCTTCGTCCGTTCGGTGGAGGCCGACCCGGACTTCGCCGAGGCGCGCTACAACCTCTCCTTCGTGCTCAGCAACCTGGGCGACTTCGAGGGGGCGCTGCGCGAGACCAAGCGGGCGCTGGAGCTGAACCCGTACTACACCACGCCGCGCTACAAGCTGGCGATCGACGTGCAGTTCGAGTACGCCGAGGTGCTCGCCCCGGAGCTCGACGCCGCCGAGCGCATCAGCGGCGACCACGGGGTGGAGAGCTTCACCTTCGACGACCAGGCGCTCGACCAGATCTTCGCCGAGCTGGCCCCCGCGCCCGCCGCCGCCGCGCCGCCGGCCCCCGCCGCCGACACCTTCGCCCTCGCCGAGGACTACCTCTCCAAGGGGCTGCTGGACCGCGCGCTGGGCGAGATCCGGCGCGTCGCCGTCGCCGGGGCCGACCCGGTGCAGGCGGCGCTCCTCACCGCGCAGATCTTCCTCCGCCAGGGGCTCGACGGCGAGGCGCTGGAGCGCTTCGACAGCGCGGTCGCGCGGCTCGAGGAGCAGCCCTGGGGAGAGGACCACTCGCGCGCCTGGTGCGGCCGCGCCCGCGCGCTGCTGCGCCTGGGGCGCCTGGCCGAGGCGCGCGAGTCGGCCGAGGCGGCGCGCGGGCACGATCCGGATCGCGTCGAGTGCCTGCAGGTGCTGGGCGAGGCGCTGCTGGGAGAGGGCGAGGCGGTCGAGGCGGTGCGCGTCTTCTCCCGCGCCGTCGAGCTCTCCCCGGCCGACGCCGGGCTGCTGCGCAACCTGGGGCGCGCCGCGCAGGGCGCCGGCCGCGCCGACGACGCCGAGCGCGCGCTGCGGCTGGCCATCAGGCTCGACCCCGACTTCGTCGCCGCGCGGCTGGAGCTGGGGCGCCTCTACCTGGAGCGCGGCCGCCACGACGACGCGGCGCGCGAGGCGCGCGCCGCCCTCCAGCTCCTCCCCGCCTACTCCGACGCGGTGGAGCTGCTCGCCACCGCGCTGCGCGCCGCGGGGGACCGCCGCGGCGCGGTGGAGGCGCTGGTGGAGCTGCTGGCGGGCGACCCCTACCACTTCGACGCGCTCCTCCTCCTCGGCCAGGTGCTGCTGGACGAGGGGCGGCTCCCCGACGCGCGCAGGGCGTTCGCGCGCATCCTGCGCTTCGACGCGCGGCGCGCGGACGCGCTCTTCCACCTGGGGGTGGTGGCCGCCGCCGAGCGGCGCTTCCGCGAGGCGATCGAGCACTGGCGCCGCGCGGTGGACGCCGACCCCGCCGGGCCCTACGCCGGGCCCGCGCGCCAGAACATCGACACGGCGCTCGACATCGCGCACGTGTTCCAGACCGCGGCGGCGCCCGCGGGGCCCTGACGGACGCCGATGGCAATCGAAGGACCTCTCCGCGAGCTCGCGCTCAGCGACGTCTTCCAGCTCCTGGACCTGTCGCGCAAGACGGGCGTGCTCACCATCACCCACGAGTCGCGCCACCGCCCGGCGGTGGTGCGCTTCGACCGCGGCGCCGTGACCGGGGCCGAGCTGGGCGAGGTGCACGAGCGCATCGGCCACCTCCTGCTGCGCGCGGGGAAGGTCACCGAGCGGCACGTGGAGCAGGCGCGCCGCGCCCAGGAGGCGGCGCCGGGGCGCCCGCTGGGCGAGATCCTGGTGGAGCAGGGCTCCGTCTCGGCCGACGACGTGCGGCGGCAGCTCCGCTTCCAGATCGAGGAGGCGATCTACGCGCTGATCCAGTGGAAGGACGGCTACTTCCGCTTCGAGGAGTCCGCCGCCGGGCAGAACGGCGGCGGGGTGAGCGTGCGCGTGCCCACCGAGAGCCTGCTGATGGAGGCGGCGCGGCGGGTGGACGAGTGGAGCACGCTGGAGCCCAAGATCCCCCACATGGGGGTGATCCCCGCCCTGGTGCAGGACTCGGCCGAGTCGCCCACCCTCGACCTGCACCCCTCGGAGTGGGAGGTGCTGGCCGAGATCGACGGCGTGCGCTCGCTCAAGGAGATCGCCACCGCGCTGGCGCGCAGCGAGTTCACCGTGGCCAAGATCGTCTACGGTCTGGTGACCACCGGGGTGGTGGAGATCGTGGAGGAGCGCCAGGACGAGGCGGCGGCGCCCATGGAGCGCCCGCTGCGCGACGCGCTGGGCGAGGCCAAGCTGGCGATCAGCGACGGCCACGCCGACCGCGCCCGCCGCATCCTGGACGACCTGAGCCGCGGCCACCCCGACCGCCCCGAGGTGTGGCTGGCGCTGGCGCAGGCGCAGCGGCGGCTGGGGCGCTGGGGCGAGGCGGTGGTCGCGCTGGCGCGGGCGGCCGCGCTCGACCCGCTGGCCGCGCCCACGCACTACTACCTGGGCTTCGCGGCGGCGCACACCGGCGACTTCCACCGGGCGCGCGAAGCGTGGGCCACCTACCTGCGCCTGGAAGACGGCGACGCGGCGCGCCGGCAGAACGCGGCCGACGCCATGGACGCCGCCGACCGGCTGCTGGCGGTGATGGACCGGGAGGCCGAGTGAGCCCCACGCCCCAGCAGCTCCGGCAGTGGAGCGAGGAGGTGGCGGCCGACCCCGGCAGCCCGGCCTTCCTCCCCCTGGCGCAGTACTACCGCGAGGCGGGGCGCGTGGACGCGGCGGTGCGGCTGGTGGTGCGCGGCCTGGAGCGGCACCCCAACGACGTGGAGGCGCACTACCTCCTGGGCCTCCTCTACCAGGACGGCGGCGACGAGGTGAAGGCGTTCGACGAGTGGGACATCGCCCTGGCGCTGGCGCCGGAGCACCACGGGTCGCGGCGCCAGCTGGCCTTCCTCTGCCACGCGCGCGGCGAGCTGGAGGCGGCGGAGCGGCACCTGGAGAAGGCGCTGGAGGGCGACTTCGAGGACGGCGAAGTGCGCCGCCTGCTGGAGGAGATCTACGCCGCCCGTCGCGCCGGACGCCCGCCGCGCCGCCGTCCCGCCGCCGACGACGGGACGGCCGCCTCCGCCGCGGAGCCCGCGCCGCCCCCGTCCCCGCCGGCGGAGGCCGCCGCGCCGCCCGCCTCCACGCCGCCCGTCGAGACGGCGCCGGCCGCGGCCGCCGCGACGCCTCCGTCGACTGCAGCCTGGGATGGCGGCAGCGCCTTCGACGCGCTGCAGGGCGAGCTGCGGGCGGTGGGGACGGAGCGGGGGATGATCGGCGCGGTGATGCTCGACCCGCAGGGGTATGTGGTCGCGGGGGAGATGCACGCCGGCGGACGCGACCGCGGGCCGGAGATCGCCGCCGTCCTCTCCCCCGCCTCGGTCGAGGCCGAGCGCGCCGTGCGGCACCTGAAGCTGGGCGGGTGGAAGGGGATCCTGGTGGAGACCCCCGACGCGGTCATCCGCCTGACCCCCACGCCGGACGGCGGGATGGTCGCGGTCGCGGGGCGGCGCGACGTGCCGATGGGGTGGGTGCTGCGCGTGGCCGGCCGCGCCCGCGACGCCGCGGCCCGCTTCGTGGCCGCCCTGGCGGGAGGCTCGGCGTGAGCGCGTACGGCGCGCTGCTCGACCGGGTGAACCGCGTCTCCGGCGTGCGCGGCTCCATGGTCGTGGCGCTCGACGACGGGCTCATCGTGGAGGAGGAGCTTATGGTGGGCGTTCCCGGCGACGCGGCGGCGGCGCTGGTGGCCTCCATCTTCCGCCGCGCGCGGCGCTCGGTGCAGGCGGCGGAGTTCGGCGCCGCCCAGTTCGTGCAGGTGGAGGGCGACGACGGGCTCCTCTTCGCCGCCGCGCCGCCGGAGCTGGGCGACCTGCTGCTGGTGGTGGTGGCCGAGAGCTGGGTGAACGTGGGGCTGGTGCGCCTGGAGGCGGCGAAGGTGGTCGAGGCGCTGGGATGAGGCGCGCCGACCTCGCGGAGTTCGCTGGCGCGCTGGCCGCCCCGGTCGACCGCTTCGCCCGCGAGGCGGGGCTGCGGTTGGTGCTGCTGATCAACGAGAGCGGGCAGGTGCTGGCGCAGCGCGGCTTCGCGCGGGCGCTGGACGTGATGGGGGTGGCCGCGCTGGGCGCCGGGATCCACGCCAGCAGCCACGCGCTGGCGGTGATGATCGGCGAGGGCGGCTTCCGCCACCTGCACCAGGGGGGGAGCGCCGCGCAGGTGTTCATCGGCCCCTTCCGCACCCCCGCCGAGGAGCTGATCGCCATCGCGGTGTTCGGCGAGGACTCGTCGCTCGGGCTGGTGCAGGTGTTCTTCGCCGAGCTGGTGCGCGAGGTGGCGGGGCTCCCGGGGTGGAGCGAGACGCGGCCCACGGCCAACGCGCGCGCCTTCGAGCGCGACCTGGAGGCGGGGCTGGAAACCATCTTCGGCGGGGAGGCGAAGGGCGCCGCCGCCGGGCCGGACGCGGGTCCCGCGGGGAACGCGTAGCGGTACATCCGAGAGGGGAAGCGGAAGAGCGATGTCCCTGGTCAACTACTCCACCCGCGAGATCACCTCGAAGATCGTGTACTACGGTCCGGGGCGCTCGGGGAAGACCACCAACCTGCAGTACATCTACGGGCAGGTCCCCGAGGACCGGCGCGGGCGGATGGTGTCGCTCGCCACCGAGACCGACCGCACCCTCTTCTTCGACTTCCTCCCGCTGGACCTGGGGACGATCTCGGGGTTCCAGACGCGCTTCCAGCTCTACACCGTCCCCGGGCAGGTCTACTACGACGCCACCCGCAAGCTGGTGCTGCAGGGGGCCGACGGCGTGGTGTTCGTGGCCGACAGCCAGCGCGCCCAGGCCGAGGAGAACGTGGAGAGCTTCCGCAACCTGCAGGTGAACCTGCTGGAGCAGGGGGTGGACCCGCGCCAGATCCCCATCGTGCTGCAGTACAACAAGCGCGACCTCCCCGCGGTGATGGGGGTGGAGGAGCTCGACGACCTGCTCAACTACCGCGACCTCCCCCGCTACGAGGCGCGCGCGCTGGCCGGCGCCGGGGTGTTCGACACGCTGCGGGGCATCAGCGAGCTGGTGCTGCGCCGTCTCTCGCAGCGGTTCGGCCGCAACGTCACCGCCGCCACCTAGGCAACGGCAACAGATCGTCTCACGCTGAGACGCAGAGGAAAAGAGAGAGCTGGCATACCACTTTCCCAGCGGTGGCTTCTTCCGCGCGGGCCCGTGAAAATGATCTAGAAATGGACAAAGCGTCTGATTAGATTCATCTCCAGAAAGGAGGTGGACGATGGCGAAGAAGCCGTGGCGGGTGGTTCAGGTCAGTGACGACGAGGTTGTCGGTCGATTCACCCGGCAGCAGATCATGGACGCCGTGCGGGCGGTCAAGGAACGGAACGAAGCCCGGAAAAAGAAAAACGGCCGTCATCCTGGAACGGTCAAGGCGGGCGGCGCAGACGAGACGCGGGCGTCCGCGCCGAAGCCCAGGCGTGTGGCTGCCGCCCGCGCACGATCGAAGGGCGAGGGGTGATGAAGACACCCTACGACTTGGGTGTCTTCATCAACTGTCCGTTCGATGCTCGCTACCGGAAGCTGTTCCACGCGACCGTGTTCGCCGTCTTCGATTGCGGCTTTGAGCCCAGGTGCGCGCTGGAGGTCGAAGACGGCGGGGAGGAGCGAATCCGCAAGATCAAGCGGATCATCCGGGAGTGCAGGTACGGCATCCACGACATTTCGCGCGTCGAAGTCGACGCGAAGTCCCGGCTTCCACGGTTCAATATGCCGCTGGAGCTGGGGCTTTTCCTCGGTGCCCAGGAATACGGGGTAGACGAGCAGAAGGAGAAGCGGTCCCTCGTCCTCGACTCGGTCCCGTACCGCTACCAGAAGTTCTGCTCCGACATCGCGGGCCAGGACATCCGCGCGCACGGCGACCGGCCGGTGAAGGCCGTCGGGGCGGTGCGGGCGATGCTGGCGACTGCGCTGGATGGCTTCCGCCTGCCCGGGCCGACGCGGATCATGGAGCGGTATTCCGCCTTCCAGGCCGAGCTACCCGCCCTGTGTGGTGAGCTCGGAGCCGCGCCCAGCGAGCTCCAGTTCGTCGAGCTCCGCTCGCTCATCAAGGAATGGATCGTTGATCATCCCTTTGGCATGTGAGTGCCCCGGCTGACCGCGAATCCGACGCAGCGTTCCGGTCCTCCTTTTCACCGCATCGACATGTCCGGATTCTCCGTCTGGCTGACGAAGGACGGGCTCCGCCGCGAGCGCGACGGGGAGCCCGAGACGTTCGTGCCTGCGGACGTGTTCGAGCTGCTGGGCGTCTGGCACTGCAACCTCGAGGAGATCGACCCCGACTACACCCTGGGCGACCTCTTCTCGCTGCTGCGCGGCGTCGAGGGGATCGCGGGCCTCGAGCCGATGCTGGCGTGCGACGTGGACGCGTTCCTGGCCGAGGCCGAGGCGGAGCCCGAGCGCGAGGACGACGGCGGCATGCGCTTCGTGGAGGTCTACAACACGGCCGAGCTCACCCGCTACGTGGAGGACCCGGAGAACCCCGACGAGCCGCCCCGCTTCGTCGACGACGAGGAGGCGGAGGCGCACGACGCCATGGCCGACGCCCTCCACGACCTCATCGGCCAGGAGAAGCCGCCCAGGATCGTCGACGCGACCGGCGACGATCCCCTGACGGGCAAGCTCCGGCGCCGGCGCGTCCTCCCGGGAACGCAGAACGGGAGATGGGTGGGGCCGTACCACCTGGACCGCGGCTTCCGCGGCTGGGGCCGCTGGGAGGAGCCGCACCCGGGGTTCTTCGCCGCGCACCCGGAGATCGACCCCGCGACGTACGAGGGCGGCTTCGCGCTCGAGCTCTCCCCCGTCAACGAGCTGGCCCACCTCCCCCTGCGTTACAACGCCGCGATCGTCTTCCGCGACGGCCTGTACGGCGGGAACGTGGTGCTCGAAGACCGGATCACCATCACCTTCGGCGAGCTCGTGCACGCCATCTTCTGGGAGCTCGGCTTCATGGGCTCGCCCGAGGTGCGCGACGCCAACCGCGCCGTGCTCGACGAGCGGATCGGCGAGCTGAAGGAGATGCTCGGCGAGGAGGAAGGCGACGACGAGCCCTGGCGGCGATGAAGAAAGGTCGCGCGGAGACGCGGAGACGCAGAGAGAACGGCCGCGGCTCTCTGCGTCTCCGCGTCTGTGCGTGAGTCCAATCCCGGCAAGGGGATGGCTACGGCCGGCGGATGAGGATACTTTTTCCCCTTAATCGTCCACACGTCCGCCCAGCCGCGCAGCCGATGAGGTTCCAGCCGGACCCGCGCTTCACCTTCGACACCTTCGTCGCCGGCCCCGGCAGCCAGATGGCCGCGGCCGCCGCGCGCCGTGCCGCCGAGGCGCCGGGCACCAGCTACAACCCGCTCTTCCTCTACGGCGACGCGGCGGTGGGCAAGACCCACCTGCTGCACGCCGTCGGCGCGCTCGCGCTCACCGTGCGCCCGGACCTGCACGTGGTCTGCCGCACCGCCGACGAGCTGGTCGACGACATCTCCGCCGCCGTCTCCGCGGGCACCCTGCAGGCCTTCACCGACGAGCTGCTGGAGAGCGACGTCATCCTCCTGGACGACGTGCACCTGCTGGCCGGGCGCAGCCGCACGCAGGAGGAGCTGCTGCGCGTCTGGGACGAGATCGTCTGGACGGGGACGCAGATCGTGGTCGCCGCCGGCGCGGCCCCCGCCGAGATCGCCGACGTCTCCGACGAGCTGCGCGCCCGGCTGGCCGGCGGCCTGGTGGTGGACATGACCGCGCCCGAGCCCGAGACGCGGCTGGCGATCGTCCGCCAGGGGGCCGAGCGGCGCGGGCTGGAGCTCGGTGCCGGCGTCGGCGACGCGCTGGCGCGGCTCCCGCTCGACGCGCGCGAGCTGCAGGCGGGGCTCGACCGCATCGCCGAGGCGCAGGACCGCGAGGGGCGGCAGCTGCGTGCCTCGGAGCTGGCCGGCGTGGTGGGGGTGCGCGACCCCAACGCCCCCACCGACGAGTTCAGCGCCTTCGTGCTCGACATCGCCAGCACCGTGGGGCAGCTGGTGGAGGGCGAGCCGTGGCGCAAGCGCCTGGCCCAGGCCATCCTGCGCCACGAGGGCGAGGGGTTCCGCACCCGGCGGCTGGAGACGGCGCTGGAGGCCGACAGCGCGCCGGAGGTCGACGCGCTGCTCGTGGGGTACGAGGCCGACCTGGAGAAGCTGAAGGCGATCGCGGCGGAGATGGCGGAGCTGGGGGCCGAGGCCGCGGGGAGCGTGGTGCTGCGCGACCCCGACCGCCTGGCCGAGGCCGAGGCGCTGCTGGCCGGCGCCCGCGCGGCGGCCGAGCGCTCGCGCCCGGCCCCGCCGCCGGTGGACCGCTGGTACGCCAACAATCCCGAGAAGGTGGCGTGGGGGTGGCTCGCGCTCGACGACCGGCTGATCGAGGAGCTGGCCTGAGATGGCGATCAAGGGCAACCTGCGCGAGGCCGGCCTCCCCGACGTGCTGCAGCTCCTGGCCATGGGGCAGAAGACGGGGTGCCTGTCGCTCACCGACCGCTCGTCGTTCGGCTACATCTACTTCGACCGCGGGCGGATCACCTACGCCTCCATCGTCAACCGGCGCGACCGGCTGGGCGACCTGCTGGTGAAGAACGGCGTGCTGCGCGCCGAAGACCTGGCCGCGGCCATCGACGAGCAGGCGCGCAACCCGGGCGACCGGCTGGGCGAGATCCTGGTGCGCCGCGGCCACATCACCCGCGACCAGCTGCAGCACCAGATCCGCATCCAGATCGAGGAGGCGGTCTACTTCCTCTTCACCTGGAACCAGGGGAGCTTCCAGTTCGAGCCCGACCAGCGTCCCGAGGAGGGGGCCATGCTGGTGTCGATCAACCCCGAGAACCTCCTCCTCGAGGGGGCGCGGCGGATCGACGAGTGGAGCCTGGTGGAGAAGAAGATCCCCTCGCTCGAGCTGGTCTTCCAGCTGGACCGCAGCAAGGCGATCGAGGGGTTCGAGCTCTCCGACGAGCAGCGCAAGATCCAGCCGCTGATCGACGGCAAGCGCAGCGTGCAGGACATCATCGACGACAGCGGGATGGTGGAGTTCGACGTGGGGAAGGCGCTCTTCGGCCTGATCCAGGCCGGCCTCGCCCACCCGGTGGGGCGGCGCGCGCCCGAGGCGCAGCAGGTGCCCCGCGCGCGCATCGACGAGCACCGCAACCTGGGCATCGCCTTCTACAAGACGGGGATGTACGAGGAGAGCACCCGCGAGTTCAGGCGCGTGGCCGAGCTGCAGCCCACCAACCCCGAGGCGCGCTTCCACCTGGGGCTGATCGGGCTGCGCAAGGGCGACGACCGCTTCGCGCTGCGCTACCTGCGCGAGGTGGTGGAGATCGGCGGGGTGCGCGCCTCGGTGCTGGCCGACATGGCGCTGGCGCTGGAGCGCATCGGGCGGCTGGCCGACGCGCGCTTCGCCGCCGACGAGGCGGCGCGGCTGGCGCCCAAGCGGCCGCAGGTGCTCCTCTCGCGCGCGGTCCTCCTCCTCAAGCAGGGCGAGCCGCACGCCGCGGCCGAGGCCTTCGCGCGCTACCGCGAGGCGCTGGGCGCTGCGAAGGCGCCGGCGGCGTACTACGCCTTCGCGCTCCTGGCCGAGGCCGCCGCGGGGCGCGCCGACGAGGCGGTGAAGCTGGGGGAGGAGGGGGTCGCCACGCACCCGCACAGCGCGCCGGTGCACCTGCACTACGGCGCGGTGCGCGAGCGGCGCGGCGAGTGGGAGCAGGCCGAGGCGCTCTACCGCCGCGCCACGGAGGAAGACGGCGAGCTCCCCGAGGCGCACAAGGCGTACGGCGACGCGCTCTACCGCCGCGGCGCCTACGAGGAGGCGGCGGAGTGCTACCGCCGCGCCATCCAGCTCCGCCCCGACCTGGGCGACGACGTGTACTTCAGGCTGGGGAACATCCACTACAAGCGGATGGAGCGCCCCCAGGCGGTGCTGCTCTGGAAGCGCGCGCTGGAGCTGAACCCCGGCAACGCCGTGGTGCGCACCAACCTGGAGCTGGTGGAGAACGTGCTGCGATGAGCGGGCTCACCCCTCCGCCGCCCTACGTTCCCTTCGCCCTCCCGCTGGAGGGCGACGACGAGGAGCTGGAGAAGCTCAAGCGCAAGATCGAGCGCGAGCGCGGCTTCAACTGCTCCTTCTACAAGGACAAGTGCCTGCGCCGCCGCATCGCCGTGCGGATGCGGGCGCGGGGGCGGCGGAGCTTCGCGGAGTACGCGGCGCTGCTGGAGCAGGAGCCGGCGGAGTACGAGCCGCTGCTCGACACGCTCACCATCAACGTCACCAAGTTCTTCCGCAACCCCGAGACCTGGGAGGCGGTGGAGGCGCAGGTGGTGCCGCACCTCTTCGCGGCGCGCGGCCCGATCCGCGTGTGGAGCGCGGGGAGCGCGAGCGGCGAGGAGGCGTACACCGTCTCCATCCTGCTGCAGGAGTGGGCGGAGAAGCACCGCCGCACCCCGGAGCTGGAGCGGGTGCGGATCGTGGGGACCGACATCGACCGGCGGAGCCTGGAGAACGCCGAGCGCGGGCTCTACCCCGACCTTTCGCTCACCGAGACGCCGGCGCGGGTGCGGGAGCGCTGGTTCAGCCCGGGGCCGCCCTTCCGCATCCGCCCCGAGGCGCAGCGGAACGTGTCGTTCGCGCGGCGCGACCTGATCTCGGAGACGGCGGAAGGGGGGCAGAGCCTGATCTTCTGCCGCAACGTGGTGATCTACTTCGACCGCGAGATCCAGGAGCGGCTCTTCAAGGACTTCTACGACGCGCTGGTCCCCGGCGGGTTCCTGGTGCTGGGGAAGGTGGAGACGCTGATCGGGGTGGCGCGCACGCTCTTCCGGCCGGTCAACAACCGCGAACGGATCTTCCAGAAGCCCGCATGAAGCCCGCGCAGATCTTCGTGAAGGTGGCGCACCACGCCGTGGGCGGGCCCGGCGACGTGCTGGTGACGCTGGGGCTGGGCTCCTGCGTGGCGATCATGCTGCACGACCGCCAGGCCAAGGTGGGCGGGCTGGCACACGTGCTCCTCCCCGAGCCGGCGCTGGCGCGCGACCGGCACAACACCGCCAAGTTCGCGGCCACCGCGGTGCCCATGCTGATGGAGGAGCTGGAGGCGATGGGGGCCCGCGCGCGGCGGCTGGAGGCGCGGCTGGCGGGGGGCGCCTCGATGTTCGCCAGCCTGATGGTGCCGGGGTCGCTGAACATGGGCGAGCGCAACGTGCGCGCCTCGCGCGAGGCGCTGCGCAAGGCGGGGATCCCCATCCTGGGCGAGGCGGTGGGGGGCGACTTCGGGCGCTCGGTGCGCTTCAGCGTGGAGGAGGGGCGCACGGTGGTCTCGTCCGTGGGGAAGGTGGATGTCGTCCTCTAGGCCGCCCGCCGCCGGGAAGCGCCGCGAGCGCGGCCGTCCGCACACCGTGCTGGTGGTGGACGACAGCGCCTTCATGCGCCGGGTGATCACCGACATCCTCTCCAGCACCGACGAGTTCCGGGTGGTGGGCACGGCGCGCGACGGCAACGACGCGCTGAAGAAGGTGCACCAGCTCGACCCCGACCTGGTGACCATGGACGTGGAGATGCCGGGGCTCGACGGGCTGGCGGCGCTCGGCTACATCATGAGCGAGACGCCGCGCCCGGTGGTGATGCTCTCGGCCTTCACCGTGGCAGGCGGCGACGCGACGCTGCGCGCGCTGGACTACGGCGCGGTGGACTTCGTCTCCAAGCCCTCGGGAACGATCTCGCTGAACCTGGAGTCGGTGAGCGACCGGCTGCTGGAGGCGCTGCGCGCCGCCGCCGCCGCCAACCTCTCCATGATCCCGGTGCGCCTCTCCACCGGTCCGCGTCCGCCCCGCCAGCCGCGCCCCGCGTCGCCCACCGCTCCGGTCGCGGCGCCGTCGCCCCCGCGCCGGCGTCGTCGGCGGACGCCGGAGACGGGGGAGGCGAGCGAGGTGGCGGTCGCCATCGCCGCATCCACCGGGGGGCCGCGGGCGCTGGCGGAGCTGCTGCCGCGGCTGCGCTCGCCGCTGGGGGCGGCGGTGCTGATCGTACAGCACATGCCCGCGCACTTCACCCGTACCTTCGCGGAGCGGCTGGACAACATGGAGGGGCTGCCGGTGAGCGAGGCGGTGGAGGGGGAGGCGGTGCGGCGCGACCACGTGTACATGGCGCCGGGCGACTTCCACATGCGCGTGGCGCGCGGCGCCGACGGCGTGCCGCGCATCGCGCTGGACCAGGGGCCGCCGGTGTGGGGGGTGCGCCCCGCCGCCGACCCGCTCTTCCGCTCGGTGGCCGAGGCCTACGGCGCGCGCGGGGTGGGCGTGGTGCTCACCGGGATGGGCCGCGACGGGGCCGACGGGCTGCGCGAGATCGTGGCCGCGGGGGGCGCCGGGATCGCGCAGGACAGGGCCACGTCGGTGATCTTCGGGATGCCGCAGGCCGCCGCCGAGCACGCGCAGCGCGTGGTGCCGCTGGCGGAGGTGCACGCCGAGATCGAGCGCGCGGTGGCCGCCCATGCGTCCATGATGGCGCCCGCGCCCGCCGCGGCGGAGGGGGGCGCGTGAGCGCCGCGGAATCGTTCCGCCCCTTCCGCGAGCGGGTGGCGGAGGACGAGGCGCAGGTGATCGCCTTCCGCATCGGCGGCGAGCTGCACGCCTGCGACATCCAGGTGGTGGAGGAGGTGGTGACCAAGCGCCGGGTGCACCCCCTCCCCGACATGCCGCCGCGGCTGCTGGGGATGCTGCGCCTGCGCGGCGAGCTGGTGCCGGTGCTGGACGTGGCGCCGCTGCTGGAGCTGCAGCTGACGGCGGAGGTGCCGGTGATCCTGGTGGTCGCCGTCGGCGAGACGCGGCTGGGGGTGGCGGTGGACGCGACGCACGACGTGGTGTCGCTGAGCCCGGCGGACTACCGCCCCTCGCCGCACAGCGGCGGCGAGCGCGACCAGTACGTGGCCGGCGTGGCGCGCATCGGCGGGACGCTGGTGAACCTGATCGACCTCGCCGAGATGCTGCGCGAGCAGACCTCGGGGGGGATGTAGGGTTCGGGCGCGTCCGCGGCTGGGGCCCCTCACCCCGGTTCGGGCGGACCGGCTCTGAGCGCACCGAGCGTGCTGGGGGTTCGCCCGAACCGACCCTCTCCCAGCTGCGGGAGAGGGTGAACACCAGGGCTCGCTTCGCTCGCGGCTGGGTGCCGTTGCCGTTGCCTTTACCTCTCCCCTGTTGTTTGGGAGAGGTCGAAAAAGGCGATCGGCAGTTATGATCGCCTTTTTTCGGGTGAGGGGCCCAGGCGCGGGCGCGCCCCAGACCCTGATGTCCGAATGTCCTTCGTAGGTTGCCGTTGCCGTCGAAGCGATTTCACGAAACGAGAAGTCCGATGATCCATCACCACCCAACGCTCCCCGCGGACGCGACATGAGAAACGTACGCCAGGCGGCCGTGCCGCAGGTGCAGCTCGTCACCTTCCGCGTGGGCGGCGAGGAGTTCGGGCTGGACGTGTTCCAGGTGCACGAGATCCTGCGCTACACCGAGCCCACGCCCATGCCCAAGGCCCCCGCCTTCGTGGAGGGGGTGCTGGACGTGCGCGGCACCCTGGTTCCCGTGGTGGACCTGCGCAAGCGCTTCGAGCTGCACGAGGTGACGTACCACGACGACACCCGCATCATCCTGGTCGACTTCCAGGGGGAGCGGCTGGGGCTGATCGTGGACGAGGTGAGCGAGGTGCTGCGCGTTCCCGAGACCTCCGTCACCGCGCCGCCGCAGTACGTGCGCGGGCTGGCCGCCGAGTTCATCCGCGGCATCGTGCGGCTGGAGACCCGGCTGGTGGTGCTGCTCGACCTGGAGCGCATCCTGAGCAGCCAGGAGCGGATGCAGCTGGTCTTCTCCGGCCTCTCCGGCGGCGCCGAGCCCGAGCCGGCGGCGGCGGGGAAGGCGGCCGCGAAGAAGGGCGCGGCGGAATGACCGTCGACGAGCTGCTCGCCGCCTGGGAGGAGCGCTCCGCCGCCATCGCCGGGCGCCTGGAGGCGGGCGACGCGTCGGACGCGGTGAAGAACGACATCGTGGCGCTCTTCAAGGAGGCCGAGACCGCCGCGGAGCGGATGACCGCATTCAAGGAGAGCCTGCGCGACCTGGTGCAGCGCTACAAGTCGCTCGCGGCCGAGAAGCCGGCGAAGGCCGCGAAATCGCGCTCGCGGGTGTCGGACCACATCGGCAGCTCCACCTACGTGGAGCGCGGCTGGAGCGCCATCGCCTCGGGCGACCCGAAGCGCGCCGTGAAGGAGCTGGAGCGCGCCCTGGAGCTGGCTCCCGACGACGCCCAGGCCGAGACGCTGCTGGGGTGGGCGCAGATGCTGCGCGGCCAGTACGACGACGCGCTCTTCACCTACTACAAGGTGCTGGCGAAGACCCCCGACAACCCGCTGGCCCGGGTGAACCTGGGGTACATCTGCCTGAAGAAGGGGATCTTCGGCGAGGCCATCGAGCACCTGTCGCGCGCCATCCGCCAGGAGCAGGACCGCAAGGCCTCGCTCTACGCCCACTTCTACATGGGGCTGGTGTACCTGGAGCGGGAGATGTACGACGACGCGCGCGCCTTCCTGCGCAAGACGCTGGAGCTGGGCCCCAACCTGCTGGAGGCGTGGTACGAGATGGGGCGCACCTTCTACCTGGAGGGGAACCGCCACGCCGCCGCCGAGGCCTGGCGCCACGGGGTGGAGGCGAACCGCTTCAGCGTGTGGGGCGAGCGCTGCGGCGAGGCGCTGAAGCAGGTCGAAGCGGGCGAGCCGGTGCAGTTCGCAGGGATGGAGACGGCGCCCTGAACGAGGGAGAAACAGACAGGACGTCTTAATAGACGTGGGAGCTAAGTCCGGCTATGCCAATGACTTTAAGTCTGCCTGTTGTGAATTGGCTCTCGAATTCACAAGAATACCCCCCTCTTGGTTACAGAACGAACGGGGCTAGGAGCCCTTCTTCGAGCGCTCCAGATTTTGTAGTTGACGTTCGTGCCAAGAGACGAACCGCTGCATGGTTCCGTCATAGAGTGCCCGCGGTGCATCTGCCGGAATCCCGAGCGTGTCCTTCACGCGATCCGCCAACGATTTATGGCTGAGTGGGTATAAATGGTACCGTAACTGGAGTACGAACCCACCTCGGCGGACAACCTCGCTCGTCCAAATCGCAGGCATGGCGCGAACAACGAACAGTGGAAGAATGCCAAGGAATTCGCACAATTCCAACTTGACGAATAGTTCCTTGTCGCCGATATAGGGAAGTGTGTTCTTGACCTCGATGCCATACGCTCGGGCGTCTCGTTCCACGATGAAATCCAAGTTGTGATCCGACCGCGTCCAGCGCTTGCCTTCAAATTGCCTGGCGTTTCTACCGCGTTGAACAAACCCAAACCTTGCAAAGCCGTCGCTCACAAGCAGTTCGCCTGTGTTCCCCAAGGCCGCCGTGAAATTGGGGTGCGAGTATTGCTCAATTAATTCCAGAACCTCCTTTACCTGACGCCGTGTGTAACGGTTACTGCGGTGCCACACAAGATTGACCGGGGCACCATACGATAATGTTCGCTGCTCGATCTCAATCAGTCGCTCGGCTTCCAGGATTTTCAGCGCGCGGTGAGTGATCCAGTGGAAAAATCGCCCTTCATATTGAATTTCAATTTGTCGCGAACTGTAAACGTGCTCGCGGTTTGACTCGAAGTGGGCACGCAACGCCTCAACAGCTTTCTCTTCGTACCGATCTGGACCGCGCTGGTCGTCGTCGGGGTAATCTTCGTAGTCTTCGAAGTCGTCCATGGGCGGTGACGAACGGCTCGCCGGTTGCTGGCGTTAGACCTGCGAGACGGCTTGTCCGTCGGAAGTGGAACCTCAACGATGAAAATGTGGCGGGGGCGGGGATTGCGCAACGACAATGGCACCGTCAGCCGCTTCCTCTTGTCGATCATTTTTTGTGCTTTGCTCGTGTGGTCTCCTGCGCGGGCGCAGACTTCAGAAACGTTGCAATCCGGGTCCGTGCGCGTCGTCTACGCGCCGCGCCAGAGGGCGCTCGCGCGTGACGTGCTCGCGGCGGCGCGGACGCCGATGCGCTTTCCGGGGCTGGGGGTGGTCGCCGCGCCCGAGTCGACCACCATCGTGCTGGCGCCGAACGCGGTGGCGTTCGGCGCGGCGACGGGGGGCGGCGCGCCGGAGTGGGCGGGGGGCGTGGCGATCCCCGAGCTGCGGCGGATCGTGCTCCCCGCGTATCCGACGCCGCATGCGCGCGAGGAGGAGCGGGGCACGATCCTGCGCCACGAGATCGCGCACCTGGTGCTGAACGAGCGGCTGCCGGGGATCGTCCCCCGCTGGTTCGACGAGGGGTACGCGGAGGTGGCGAGCGGCGCCTGGGACGTGGAGAGCGCCTGGCAGCTCCGCCTGGCCTTCGTCACCGGCGCCACGCCGCCGCTCGACTCGCTCACCCTGGACTGGCCCGGCGGCGAGCGCGAAGCGCGGCTGGCGTACCTCCTCTCCGCCACCGCCGTCGACTACCTGCGGCGCCGCGGGGGCGAGCGGGGGATGGAGCTGCTCTTCGCCAACTGGCGCGAGCAGAAGGGGTTCGAGGCGGCGCTGCGGACCACCTTCGGCATCACCTTCGGTCAGTTCGAGGAGGAGTGGCGGCACGACGTCCGCACCCGCTACGGCTGGCTGGCGATGCTCTCGAACATGGCGGTGATCTGGCTCGTGGCGACGGGGCTGGTGCTGGCCGCCTGGATCCCCCGCCGCCGCCGCAACCTCCGCAAGCTCGCGGGGATGGATGCCGAGGAGCACATGCTGCCTCCCATCCGCCCCGAGATGGCGGGCGTGGACTATCCGCTGGCCGAGCCGGAGGAGGAACGCGGGTGAGTGCGAGTGCGCAGTGCCCAGTGCTGATTCCCCCGGCAAGTCGTCTCTGAAAGCGCTACGCGTCGTTCGACGCGCGCACGCATTTCGCCTTTCGTTGCTGATCCCGCCACGAGTCAATATCCTACTCGCCTCGATTTGACAGGCCGGCTCTGACCGGCAGAGACGCAGGGTGTGCGGGTGGAGCCTTTCTGTTGTGGCTCCGCGGGAGAAGGCGTGTGGACACCAGACAGCGGCTCGGCAACGAGGATGGCTCGCGCACCGCGCGCCCGGACGGGGTAGCCGCCAGCGCGCCCGTGCCGTCCCACGCCTCCGCTGCGGAACTACGTCGCAAACGGGGATGGGCGCGGCTTCTCCAGGTGGTCGGGTGCGTGTGCCTGATCGCGGTGGCGGCGCCGTGGCTGAGCCGCGCCTTCATTCCCATGGGGAGGAATTTCTCCTCCGACGTCGCCATCCCCGTGCTGATGGTGCGGGCGCGTACCTGGCACGTCTTCGACGTGTACTTCTGGGGCGAGGATCGGTTCGGCAGCTGGCACCTCCTGCTGATGCGCGCGGTCTGCCAGCTCCGGGGGTGCGACTTCTACCTGGAGGAGCTCCACCTGTGGGCCACGGTCTGGCTGCTGTGCGGGATCGCGGTGCTGTTCCGCATGGCGGGGAGCTGGCGGGTCGCGGCGGCGGGGCTCTATGCCGCCGTTCTCGTGAGCAACCATGACGCGCGGGAGCTCCTGTTCGACCCCTCGCAGCCTTACATCTGGCAGCTCACCGCGCTGCTGCTCGCCTGGTGGGGGATTCGGAAGCTCGCGGAAGAGCCCGCTGCGCTGGGGGCGAGGCGGTGGCAGCTGCGCGGCGGCACCGCGTTCGCCGCCTTTCTCGCGCACTGGACCTCGCCGGTCAGCGCGCCCTTGCTGCTGATCGTCACGGCGATCGAGGCGGTGCGGACGCATACGGTGGATGCGCCGCGCGGCCGCTCCGTGCTGCGGCGGGGGAGCGAGGGAGCGCTGGCCGTCGCCGTGGCGGTGGCCGCGGAATTCATGCTCCGCCAAGCCTACTACTCGCCGCGTTTCAGGCAGCCGTTCTACCCCACCAGCATGGAGGTCGACTGGGGGCACCTGGGCGACAACACGCTGAAGGTGCTGGACAGGCTGGCAGCCTCTGCCTCGTTCCCCCTGCTTGTAGTAGGCACGGTGGGCGCGGGTGCCGCGGCCCTCCTGCTCTCTCGCGCACGCGGTGGAAGCGCGCTCGGCCGGGAACGGTGGCGGGTGGATGGAGCGGCGCTGGTCCTCGCCTTCTGGGCGCTGGCCGCGGCCCAGGTCCCGGTGCTCGTCGCGGTGCGCCACGTGCGGCTGGGCCTGTTCTATCCCCGCTACTTCACCCTGGTCTACATCTTCGGCGCCCTGGCAGGCCTGCTCACGCTGGCCTGGACGGCCGCATCCGTCGCGGCGATGAAGCAGCGGTGGCGCGAGGTGCTCGCGCTGGCCGGGGCCGCAGGGGTGGCCGTAGGGATGCTGCGCGTGCCGTCGGTGAACCGCGGGCACGACGTGCCGACGCGGGTGGCCAGGCGGCTCGAGGCGCTGGCTCCGGGGGCGCCGCTCCTCGGCGGTTTCTGGACCACGTACGCCTTCTCGGCGCGCCAGCATCCTGGAACCATGCTCCTCCCGGTCCCGTGCGAGGGGCGGACCGTGTACGCGCCGTGGTGGCTGCCGAGCCTGCGCCGGCACCGGTACGCGGTGGTGGCGCTGACGAAGGAGTGCGTGGGATTCGACACTCCTGACTCGCCCCCGCCGTGGATCTACCAGCACGGGACGATGCTGCGGCTGTCGCGGCCGCACTTTGCCGTCGGGGGCGGCGTCCGCTTCTCGCTCTACGAGAACGTTACCGCGCGCGCGCTCCCGCGGACCGCGGTCCCCGCGGACACGGCCTGGCGCTACTGCATTCCGGGTGCGGCGCTGCGGCTGGGCTTTTCCCCGCGCGCCCACGCCCGGGTCTTCGTCGCGCGGCCGTTCCCCTCGCCGGTGGCATCCCTCTGGGCGGCGCCCGTGCTCGCCGACGGAACCGTCGGGGCGGCGGAGAGGATGGTGAAGACGGGGCGGCTGTACCGCGGCGAGCTGAGCGGGGAGCGCGCGCCGCTGGTGGGCGTACGCATCACGGCGCGGCCCGTTGGCCCCATCGAGGATCTCGCGAAGTGCATGGGCGTGAAAGCCTACCTCATGCCCGACGAACCGGGGAGTCAGGGCGTCGGGCCCACGGCACCTGCCGTCCACGCGGCGGCCCAGAACCCCCTCTCGAAAACGTCATCCTGAGGCCGGCCCCGCCTGACTCTCAGGCTGGGCTACCGTCCGGCAGGCCGAAGGATCTATCGTCGGTCCTCGGACCCAGGCTTCCATAGCACGTCAAAACCACGCTCTACATCATGCTGGGCGTGGTTGCCGCACCGAGCGGCCTTTGCGCGCAGGCGAAACATCCGAGTGGGACGCATTTGTCCGAAAGTCTTCCAAATTGTTCCTGCAACGTCCCACCTCCGCACCGGCTCCGATTCACGCTTCGCCATAGCTCGTTGCGGCATTTCATCTTACGATAGGGGCGGATGACGGTCCGGCGGTTGCTCAAGGCGCTGGCGAGCCGCGCGGGATGGGCGGCTCGCCCTGCGCGGCGCTTCGCGCCGCCCCCGTGGTCCGGCGGGGACGAAAGTACGGACGCGAACGCCTGACTGGAGTCATAGAGATGACGCCCGAGAGCAAGAAGCTTGTGCAGGAGAGCTGGACCCTGGTGGAGCCGATCGCGGACACGGCCGCGGCGCTGTTCTACGGCCGCCTGTTCGAGCTGGACCCGTCGCTGCGGCCCATGTTCCGCGGCGACCTGAAGGAGCAGGGAAAGAAGCTGATGCAGATGCTCACCGTCGTGGTGCGCGGGCTCGACCGGCTGGACCAGCTCGTCCCCGCGGTCGAGGCGCTGGGCCGCCGCCACGCCGGCTACGGGGTGCAGGACGCGCACTACCACACGGTGGCCACCGCGCTCCTCTGGACGCTCGGCAAGGGGCTGGGCGACGCGTTCACCCCCGCGGTGAAGGAGGCGTGGATCGAGGCGTACACGCTGCTGGCGACGGTGATGCAGCGCGCCGCCGCCGGCGAGCCCGCGCTCCCGCCCACGGTGCCGGTGCACGGCATCCGCACGGGGGCGCTGGCGGCGTGACGGATGGCGGATCGGCAACAGCGCCGGCCCCGCCCCCGCATCTCCGTGCGGCGGGCGGGGTTGACGCTTTCCGGCGCTACGGGTAGCTTTTTCGCATGCCCAGACCGACTCCCGCGCCCACGCGCGCAACACCCGTCTCCTCCGCGGCCGACACCGAAGGCTCGCTCCGCTTCACGCCGAAGAACCTGGCGCTGCTGGGGGCGGGGCTGGCGGCCATCATCCTCGGCTACGTGCTGCTCGGCGCGGCGAACAACACCATCGCGCCGCTGCTGCTGGTGCTCGGCTACGCGGTGCTGATCCCGCTGGGCATCATCCTCTGAAATTCCCGGGCGGTTAGCTCAGCTGGTTAGAGCACCTGTCTTACACACAGGGGGTCGGGGGTTCGAATCCCTCACCGCCCATCGCGCAAAGCCCGCCGCACTGGAGTGCGGCGGGCTTTCTGGTCGGCCGTGCCGCGCTGTCTCTCCGCGACTCCGCAGCTCTGCGTGGGACGGCCGTTGCCGTTACCGCAGCTGGAGCGCGGCGGAGACGATGAACGACAGGAAGAGCAGGGTGACGGCGATCGTCACCGCGGCGTGGTAGCGCTCGTTGCGGCTCACCGCCGGCGAGCCGAGCATCACCGCGGAGATGGCGTTGCTCACCGCGCCGAAGTCGGTGTACGACCCCGCCTGGATGCCGCGGCGGATGGCGTCGAGCACCGGGCCCGCCGCCACGAACGCGAAAAACCAGCCGCGCGAGGCGTAATCGTACTCCTTCAGGTCGTAGCGCTCGCCCTTCTCGATCTCCGGGAGCACGAAGGCCGCGGCCAGGTAGAGCGTCACCGGGCTCAGCAGCACGAACAGGAAGTAGAAGAAGTTCCAGATCGTCTCCTCGCGCATCGCGTAGCTCGACCACCACCACTCCACCTGCGCCACGAACATCACCGCCGCCCACAGCAGCGGCAGCCAGTACGGCTTCACGCGCTCGCGGGCCTGCACCAGCCGGTGCAGGCTCATCAGCAGCTGGGTGATCCCCAGCCCCAGGATGATCGACACCGGCACGGAGACGTGCTCGAAGGGCGAGACGGTATCCACGCGAGGGTTCGGCTGCGAGCGATGGGGGAGGGCGCCGGCGAGGGAGTGGTGGTGCGGGGAAGTAGCATCGGGCCCGCGTTCCCGTCAACCCGCGAGCGCTGCGGCCGTTACGGATTCGTTGCCCCGGGGCCGCCGGCGGAGTAGCGTGACGCCTTGCGCCCCATCGCACGCCACGATCCCTTTCTCTCGATCCGGCTTCATCCCCCGACCCTTGGATCCGATGCACTACCGAGCCGAGGCCTGGGCCACGCTGCAGCGCGTCCGCGAGCGCGCGCCGCTGGTGCAGAGCATCACCAACTACGTGTCGATGGACGTCACCGCCAACGCGCTCCTCGCGATCGGCGCGGCGCCCGCCATGGTGCACGCGGTGGAGGAGGTGGAGGAGTTCGTGGGGATCGCCCACGCCCTGGTGGTGAACATCGGCACCCTCTCGCCGCCGTGGGTGGAGGCGATGCGGCGGGCGGCGGACCGCGCGGTGGCGCTCGGCAAGCCCTGGGTGCTCGACCCCGTCGGCGCCGGCGCCACGCGCTACCGCACCGACACCGCGGGCGAGCTCGCCGAGCGCCGCCCCACGGTGGTCCGCGGCAACGCCTCCGAGATCCTGGCGCTCGCCGGCGCCGCGCAGGCCACCCGCGGCGTCGACAGCGCGCACGCCTCGAAGGACGCGGTGGAGTCGGCGCGGGGGCTCGCGCGGCAGCTCGGGTGCGTAGTCGCCGTCACCGGCGCCGTCGACTACGTGACCGACGGCGACCGCACCCTCTCCGTCGCCAACGGCGACCCGATGATGACGCGCGTCACCGCGCTCGGCTGCTCGGCGACGGCGCTGGTCGGCGCCTTCCTCGCCGTGCACGACGACGCGCTCTTCGCCACCACCGCGGCGCTCGCGGCCCTCGGCGTGGCGGGCGAGATCGCGGCGCGCGAGTCGCCCGGCCCCGGCACCTTCCGCGTGAAGCTGCTCGACGCGCTCTACCAGCTCGACGAGGGCGCGATGGCGGCGGTGCGGATCGCGCAGCAGGTGAGCTTCACCGTCTGAAAGAAAACTTGACGCGGCGTCCGGTTCGGGTTATCTTCAGTGTCAGAAGCAGGGTTGCGCGGTCAGGAGCGGGTTCGGTTGGCGAGCCCCAGCGGTGTATCCGCCCTGATCGCGCCTGCTTTTCCCCCCTTTACGGCCACACGCCGTCGCAGCAGAGCAGCGGCGCGCAGTGGGTCTTCCAGAGCGACACGATCTCCTCGTCCGCGGCGCCGAGCGCCTCGCCCCGCAGCACCTTGCGCTGGACCTTCTCGTAGCGGTTCCGCAGGTACGCCACGCAGTCCGTGAGCTGCAGCAGCCAGCTGTCGGTGGATGGAACGTGGTGCACGGTGTCGACCAGGTAGCGGATGCGGCGCCTGCGGTAGCCCATCGCGGTGCCGCCGTCGCGCCACCGGGCGAAGCTGCTCACCACCTCGCGGCCCACCTCCTTCTGCTCGTCGGCGATCACCAGCCCCAGCACCTCGTCGGCCGCGGAGAGCGCGTGGCGTCGCGGCTGGCGCTGCTGCAGCCACTCGTCCATCCGCTCCACCAGGAACTGGAAGGCGAGCGTGTGGGGGTGCACCGCGTCGTACCCGCGCCGGGCGGCACGCGCGTGATGGCGCGCCTTCTCGATCCCGCGGATGAAGAGCGCGCACCGGTGCCTGGCGAGCAGACCGGCGAGGCCGCGGTAAACCGCCACACGGATCTCCGCCTCCATTCCGCGGCACTCCCGCCGGCCGCTGAACAGGTCGGCGCCGTGGAACTCGAAGCCGGGATCTTTCGCGCGCGCGCCGAACGTGGCGTGGGCGAGCGCCATCATGTCGGCTTCGACCGCGCGCATGCTCGATACGTGCACGGCGACCGCCGAGAGCCAGTGCACCGGCTCGGCCGGGTCGGCGTGCTTCCCGGTGTTGCCGCTTTCGTCGACGTAGAAGAAGTACACGCGCCGGGAAGGTGTCTGGGGTAACTGGACGGTGGGACCTTAACCTGACGCAGCGGACGCGGACGCGCCAGGGTTTCGTGCGGAGCCATCCGGCCGGGGATAGATTGCGGCGCGCTGAAGTGGGGGAATCCAATCCGGGAGAGGTCGATGAAGCTGGGACGTGTGGCGGCCGCGGCGGCGGTGGCGCTGGGGGTGGCGGCGAGGCCGGCGTACGCGTGGGACGAGCTGGGGCACCGCGTGGTGGCGCGCATCGCCTGGGACCAGATGACACTGCCGGCGCGGGCCGCGGCCGTGCGGCTGCTGATGAACGCCCCCGCGAACTCCGGCATCCGCGCGCTCGCCTCCGACGCCGCGGACGCCGACCGCGGCCGCGAGCTGTTCGTGCTCGCGGCGGTGTGGCCGGACATCATCCGCAACCGCGGCTACGTCGGGTACCCGTACGCCCACTCGGACTGGCACTACGTCAACTTCTTCTGGGAGCAGCGGGAGCCCGGCGGCCCGCCCATCGACCGGGCGGACAAGGGGACCGACGGGCAGCTGCTCACGCAGCTTCCGCGGCTCGCCGCCACCGTGGCGGACCCGGCGGCCGGCGACTCGGCGCGGTCGGTGGCGCTGGCGTGGGTCCTCCACCTGGTCGGCGACGCGCACCAGCCGCTGCACAACAGCGCCCGCATCACCCCGCAGGACCCGCAGGGCGACCGCGGCGGCAACCTCTTCCTGCTCGGCGGGCTGTACCCGCGCAGCAACCTGCACGGCTATTGGGATTCCCTCGTCGGCTTCGAGGAGCCCTGGCGGGTGGGCGAGGGCGGCGAGGCCGCGTACGTGGGCCACATCGCGGCCGGGGTGGCGCGGCGGTACACGCCCGCGTGGTCGCGCAGCCGCCTGCTCCCGGGAGAGTTCGAGCAGTGGTCGCGCGAGGGGCTCGCGCTCGCCGAGCGGGCGCTGTATCCCGCCTGGCTGGTGCGCGGTCAGCCCGCCCCGGCGCGCTACCAGGCGGTCGCGTGGACGGCGGCGCAGCCGCGGCTCGCCCTCGCCGGCTACCGCATCGCCGACCTGCTGAACCGCGCGCTCGGCGGCTGAGCGCGCGCCCGGCCGCGCCGTTGCGATTCCGTTACATGGCGGCTGAATCCGGTCCGGGCCGCGTCCGTAGTTCTGCGCGTTCTCCGACGCCGCGTGGCGTCACGCCGCAACCCGCAGAGGACTGCGTATGAGCACGATGCAGGGCAGCGACCGGGCAGACCCCGAACTCCGGGCTCGTATCCAGGCATTCTCGCCGGACGAGCCCGGTGTCGCGTTCCCCTTCTCCGCGCGGCTGGCGCGGGAGAACGGATGGACGCGGGAACACGCCCTCGCCGTCACCCGCGAGTACCTGCGCTTCGTATACCTGGCGATGACGGCGGGGCACCCGGTGACGCCGTCGCGGGCGGTGGACGAGGCGTGGCACCTGCACCTGACCTATACCCGCTCCTACTGGGAGGAGATGTGCGGCCGGGTGCTGGGCCGGCCGCTGCACCACGACCCCACCCGGGGCGGCGCGGAGGAGGAGGCGAAGTTCGCGGAGTGGTATGCCCGCACGCTCGACAGCTATCGCGCCGCCTTCGGCGAGGAGCCGCCGATGGCCATCTGGCCGCGCCCGCAGGAGGAGGTGGCTGCCGCGCCGGCCGCGCCTGCCGGCGCCGCACGGCGCGGGGGACTCGCCCTCTTCGCCGCCGCGCTCCTGGCCGCGGTGCTCACGGGTGCGTGCGTGGGGACGGACGCGGGGGGCGTGCTCATCGCTACGATCCTCGGGGTGACGGGGATGTTCACCGTGTACATCGTGCGGGAGATCGGACGCACCCCACGGCGGCCGATCGGGCGCGCCGCACGGCGGCTGCAGGCAGGCGGGAGCGACGCGGGGTGCTCGGGGTTCGACGGCGGGGGAGACGGGGGCGCAGCCGGGCACCACGACGGGGGCGGGCACCACGGCGGGTGCAGCGGGCACTCCGGCTGCTCGGGCCACGGGGGGTGCGGCCACGGGGGATGCGGACACGGAGGGTGCGGATCGGGTCACTGACCGTCGACCCCTTCACGATTCTGGGCCCAATCCGGACGCTCCGGATCGGGCCCTATCTATCCACGCTGACAAGCTTCTTGTTCCCCTGCGTGGTTGGGCCCAACTTGTCCCACCCCAACTCCAGAAATTCGGAATTTCGTCGGCGGCGGGTCCCGACCCAGCAGGGAGAGATGCGGATGGATCGCAGGTTCCAGCGGCTGGTCTCGATGCTCGAGAAGCGGTACGAAGACTTCTTTTCCTCCGGCGAGCGCGTTCCCTTCGGGCTGCGGCTGGCGGGGGGGCCGCGGCACGTGTTCGGGAGCGCGGAGCCGGCGTTCACGCTGGTGGTGAAGGACCGCGGCGCGGTGGCGGCGCTCAGCACCCTCGACCTGATGGCCATCGGCGAGGCGTACCTGGCGGGCGCGCTGGACCTGGAGGGCGACATCCTGCGGGTGCTCTCGCTGCGCGACCTCTTCCGCGACCACCACCCGCTCCTCTGGGCCTGGAAGTTCATCCGCCCGCTCCTGTACGGCCAGGTGAGCAGCGACGCGCGCTTCATCGCCGAGCACTACGACGAGGACCCGGACTTCTTCCTCACCTTCCTGGACCGCGAGCACCGCTGCTACTCACAGGGTGTCTTCGAGCGCGACGACGAGCCGCTGGAGGCGGCGATCGGGCGCAAGCTGGACTTCACGCTCGACGCCATCGGGGTGCGCGAGGGCGAGCGGGTGCTGGACGTGGGCGGCGGCTGGGGCGCGTGGACGGAGTACGCGGGGGAGCGCGGGATCCGGGTGACCTCGCTCACCATCTCGCAGGCGTCGGAGCGGTTCATCAACGCGCTGATCCAGCGGAAGAAGCTCCCCTGCCGCGTGCTGCGCGAGCACCTGTTCGCGCACCAGCCGGCGGAGCGCTACGACGCCATCGTCAATCTCGGCGTGACGGAGCACCTGCCGGACTACGCGCGCACGCTGAAGAAGTACGCCAGCCTGCTCAAGCCCGGCGGCCGCGTGTGCCTGGACGCGAGCGCCAGCCGCCGCAAGTACGAGGTCTCGGCCTTCTTCGAGAAGCACATCTTCCCCGGCAACGGCAGCCCGGTGTGCATCCACGACTACCTGGGCGAGGTGGCGAAGTCGCCGTTCAGCGTGCTCGGGGTCTACAACGACACCCGCAACTACGAGCTCACCACGCGCCACTGGGCCGAGCGCCTGGACGCGCGCCGCGACGAGGTGGAGCGGCGCTGGGGAACGGCGCAGTACCGCCGCTTCCAGGTGTACCTGTGGGGGTGCGTCGACGGCTTCCACCGCGACGTGGTGCAGGCGTACCGCTGGGTGCTGGAGTTGGGCGCCGGCGAGGGCCGGGGCTTCCACGCGCGCGAGTCGTCCGCCACGGCCGCGGCGACGCGTGTGCGTGCGCTGGCGATGGGGCCGGCGGAGTAGGCCCTCACCCTGGCGCTGCGCGCCGGTCCCGGCAGGGCCCTCACCCTGGCGCTGCGCGCCGGTCCCTCTCCCAAAACAGCCTGGGAGAGGGACGGTGGCTCGCTTCGCTCGCGGCTGGTTCCCGCGTGCGCGAAGGCCGGGGCGCGTCCGTGCATCGTCGGCAGGTCTACGGAGTCGTAGAAATGCAGGAACGTGCAGGGGCGCCCCATCCGGAGCGCCCCTTGCTTCATCCAACCGCGATCGTGCCGTGCCTCAGCAGTTGGTGTCCCACGAGATCTCCTGGGGAACGCACCGCGGCGGGGCGGGGCACGAGTAGCAGGAGTCCTGGAGGCCCGTGTGACACTGGTCGCCGCTTTCGTACGTGTAGGTGTGGGCACGCACGGTCCCCCCGCGGCCTTCCGCCCCCGTGTCGAAGGAGAGCACCGCGATCTGGTCGAGGTTGAGCTTGAGCTTCTTCACGGGGCCGCCTCCTTGGTGGGGAGAGATGAGCCGCGACGTTGCGGTGTGTATATCCTACCATCGGTCGGCTTCTATCGACAATAGCGATCGAAGGAGGCGCTCGCATTCCAGCGCCGGGGTCGCTGGTGGTGGGGGCTTTCGGCCGCTGCGTCTCCAGGGGGCGCGGTCGTCGGGTGGATCGCCTGGAATGGGGGGCGCCGGCGGGGGCCGGCGGGGTCGTGGTATTCGGGACGATGGAAATCGGAGAGAGGATGAGCAAACGGGAGGCGGTGGTGATCGGCGCGGGGGTGGCGGGGCTCACCTGCGCGCTGCGGCTGATCGAGGGCGGGTGGCGGGTGCGGGTGTGGGCGGCCGCGCCGCCGGAGCGCACCACCTCGGCGGTGGCGGCGGCGATCTGGTACCCGTACCGCGTGGGTCCCGTCGACCTGGTGCGGGAGTGGGGGGAGAGGAGCTTCGAGGCGTTCGCGGCCCTCTCGACGCTCCCCGAGACCGGCGTGCGGATGGCCCCGGGAACGGAGCTGGTGGCGCCGGGCGGCGACCCCTCGCAGGTGCCGTCCTTCGCGGCGCACATCGCCGATTTCCGCGTGGCGCGTGCGGACGAGGTGCCGCCGGGGCGGGCGGGGTGGACGTTCTCGGTGCCGATCGTCGACACCTCCGTGTACCTGGGATGGCTGGCGGGGCGGCTGGAACGCGCGGGGATGGAGATCGAGATCCGGCGCGTGGCCTCGCTTGCCGAGGCGGCGGAGGCGGCGCCGGTGGTGGTGAACTGCGCCGGCCTCGGCGCGCGCGAGCTCGCCGGCGACGACGCGCTGCGCCCGGTGCGAGGGCAGGTGGTGCGCGTGGAGAACCCGGGGCTCACCCGCTTCTGGCTCGACGACTACAACCCCGCCGGCCTCACCTACATCGTTCCGCGCCGCGCCGACTGCATCCTTGGCGGGACGGCGGAGGACGACGTGGAGGAGATGGAGCCCGACCCGGCGGAGGCCGAGGCGACCCGCCTGCGCTGCGTGGCGCTGGAGCCGGCGCTCGCCGGCGCGCGGGTGCTCGGCGTTCGCGTGGGCCTGCGCCCCTGGCGGCCGGAGATCCGCCTGGAGGCGGAGACGCTCCCCGGCGGCGCGCAGGTGATCCACAACTACGGCCACGGCGGCGCCGGCGTCACCCTCTCCTGGGGGTGCGCGGACCGTGTCGTGGAGCTGGCGAACGTGTGAACAGAACGCCGGACGCGGAGACGCAGAGGCGCAGAGAGGATCCTCGTGCGCGGCGTTCGGGGGCAAGATCTCCGCCAGGAGCCGGGCGGATAAATCCGCAGCAACAACGGCCCAAAGTCCGCCTTCGCGGACTTGAGGCCGCAACTGCACCGCATCGGGACCGTTCCCGTTGTAGCCGCGGATTGAGCTACAGACGGGGCTGGAGATGGTATCGAGGTCGGGAGTCCGCGAAGGCGGACTTTGGGCCGTTGTTGCCGCGAATTCATTCGCCCCTCCCCCACTGGTCGCAATACCGTCCCCACTTCATCCCACCCTCCTCCCGCAGGCACGAAATTCTCAGTAGATTTGCGGTGCCTTTCCTGACGTCATCCCTGTAAATCTGTTCGGCATATCTTCGCCTTGACGGGCTGGAAACGAACGTTAGCTTGCTGCAGTGGGGAAAAGTGGGGAATAGTGGGAGACTGAGGGGAACTTGCCCTCTACCGGAGCCGCATGAGCGGATATCTCGGGAGCTTTCAGCACCAGGTCGACGAGAAGGGCCGGCTCAGCCTTCCCGCGCCGTTCCGGCGCGAGAGCGGCGGGCAGACCCTGGTGCTGGTGCACGTCTTCCCCGACTCGCTCACCCTCTATCCCGAGAGCACCTGGGAGGGCGTGCAGGAAAAGCTGCGCGAGGCCATGCGCGGCTCGCCGGCCAACCGGGCCTGGGCGCTGCGCGTGACGGCCAACGCCGCCGAGGTGGAGCCCGACAAGCAGGGGCGCATCCTCGTTCCCCAGCGCATGCAGGACGCGGTCGGGATCACGGGCCCGGCGCTCGTCGTCGGCGCCATCGACCGCATCGAGATCTGGAACCCCGAGCGCTTCAACGCCGTGACCGCGCCGGCGGAGCAGACGGACGACATCACCCTCAAGGTCTTCGGATGACGCCCACTCCTCGCCGTGGAGGCGCCGTGATCCTTCCCTCGCTCCACCCGCCCCGGGCCGCCGCCCACCCCGCGCCGCGCGCGGCGCCGCAGTCGGTACTCTGTGCGCTCGACCGGCACCTGGGGCCCTTCGAGCAGATCCCGGAGCTCGCGGGCTGGCTCGGCGCCGACTGGTGCCTCTGCCGCGGCTGCCGGAGCACGCTCACCACGGCCACCGCTCTCCGGCAACGCGCAGCGGCATGAGTGATTTCGCCTCCGCCTACCATGCGCCGGTGATGGTGGAGGAGGTGATGGCGGTGCTGCGCCCCGAGCGCGGCGGGACCTACCTGGACGGCACGCTGGGCGGCGGAGGGCACGCGGAGGCGCTGCTGGAGCGAGGGCCGGAAGCCCGGCTGATCGGGGTCGACCGCGACCCCGACGCGCTGGCGGAGGCGGGAAGGCGGCTGGAGCGGTTCGGCGGGCGGGTGCGGCTGGTGGCCTCGCCCTTCGCGCGGGCGGTGGAGGCGGCGGGGGTGGGAGCGGGATCGCTGGACGGGGTGCTGCTGGACCTGGGCATCTCGTCGCACCAGGTGGACGAGGCGGAGCGCGGGTTCACCTTCCGCGCGGGGGCGCCGCTCGACATGCGGATGGCGCGGGGGACGGCCGGCGAGCCCACCGCGGCCGACCTGCTGAACGAGCTGGACGAGGCGGAGCTGGCCGACCTCTTCTGGAAGTACGGCGAGGAGAAGCGCTCGCGGATGCTGGGGCGCGTGATCGTGGAGATGCGGGGGCGGGAGCCGTTCGCGGCCAGCGACCACCTGCTGGAGGCGATCGGCCGGGCGATGCCGAGGGCGGACGCGGGGGACCGCGCCAGGATCTTCCAGGCGCTGCGCATCGCGGTGAACCGCGAGGTCGAGCAGCTGGAGGCGGCGCTCCCGGCCTTCCGCGACGCGCTGGCGAAGGACGGGGTGTTCGCGGTGCTGAGCTACCACTCGCTGGAGGACAGGCTGGTGAAGAACGCCTTCCGCGACTGGAGCCGCGCCTGCACCTGCCCGCCGGGGCTCCCGGTGTGCGCCTGCGGCGGCGTGGCGCAGGGCGAGGCGCTCACCCGCAAGGCGGTCACCGCCTCGGCGGACGAGGTCGAGCGGAACATGCGCGCCCGGAGCGCGCGGCTGCGGGCGTGGAGGCACGCGTGAGCCGCGCCGCCGCGGGGCCCAGCCGCCACGAGCGCCCCCGCGCGGAGCGCGAGGCCCGGTCGGCGCGGCGGCGGTCGAGGCTGGGGTGGGTGGCGTACGCGGTGGTGCTGGTGGCGGCGCTGGCGAGCGTGGTGTGGAGGCAGACGGTGGGGCTGGAGCGCTTCCGGGAGCTGGAGAAGGTGCGCGAGGAGGTGGCGGTGGCCGAGGCCGAGCGTGACGAGCTGACGACGCGCATCCTGGAGCTGCAGCGGCGCGACCGCATCGCGCGGTACGCGGAGCAGCGGCTGGGGATGCACGTGGCGCGCGACGAGGAGGTGGTGCTCCTCCCCGTTCCCGCCTCGGCCGCGCCGCGCCCGGACTCCGTGGCGGAGGAGGGGCGATGAGCGCCTCACCGTCCCTCGCCCCCGCCGTGGACGAGCGGCTGATGCGCCGCCGCGGGTGGCTGGCCGGCGCGCTCGCCCTCACCGCGCTGCTGATCGTGGGCCGGGCGGTGCAGCTGCAGGGGTTCCAGGGGGAGCGCTGGCGCGGCGAGGCCGAGCGGCAGCAGCAGACGCGCGTGCCCCTTCCCGCGCGCCGCGGCGCCATCTACGACCGCGACGGGGTGGCGCTGGCGCTCACCCGCGAGACCTTCGCCCTCTCCATCGCCCCGCGCGAGGTGCGCGACCGCGGCGACGCCGTCCGCCGGCTGACCGGCGCGCTGGGCCTCCCCCGCGCCGAGGCGCGCCGGGCGACCGACCCGCGCCGCGCCTGGGTCGTCCTCCCCGGCCGCTACACGGTGGAGCAGCGCCGCACGCTGGGCGACCTGCGCGGCTTCTACGTGGAGCGCCGGCTGGAGCGCTTCTACCCGCAGGGCGAGGTCGGCCGCGAGGTGCTGGGCACCGTCTCCGGCGACGGGCGGGCGATGGGGGGGATCGAGCAGGCGATGGACTCGCTGCTGCGCGGCACCGACGGCTTCTCCGTCCTCCGCCGCGACGCGCACGGGCGCAAGGAGGCCACGCTCTCCCTCCCCGCGCTCCCGCCGCGCGACGGCGCCGACGTGGTGCTCTCCATCGACTTCGACCTGCAGGAGATCGCCGACGCCGCGCTGGCGGAGCAGGTGGCCGCCACGCACGCCGCCGGGGGCGACCTGGTCCTCACCGACCCGCGCACCGGCGAGATCCTGGCGGCGGTGTCGAAGCGGCCGGCCTCGCGCGACCTCTCCGCCTTCATCGAGCCGTACGAGCCGGGATCGACGCTCAAGCCCTTCTTCGTCGCCGGGTTGCTGGCGGGCGGCCGCGCGGCGCTCACCGACCGCGTCTACGCCGAGCAGGGGAGCTGGACGACGCCGGAGGGGCGGGTGATCCAGGACGTGCACCCCTACGAGTGGCTCACGCTGCGCGACGGGCTGCGCGTCTCCAGCAACATCGTGATGGCGAAGTTCTCCCCGAGGCTGCCGGCGCCGGAGCAGTACGGCACGCTGCGCGACTTCGGCTTCGGCACGGCGACGGGGGTGGAGTACCCGGTGGAGAGCCCCGGCCGCCTCCCGCGCCCCGCGCGCTGGTCGCCGGTGACCCCCGCGAGCCTGGCGATGGGCTACGAGGTCTCCGTGACCCCGCTGCAGATGGCGATGGCGTACGGCGCGATCGCCAACGGCGGCGTGCTGATGGAGCCGCGGCTGGTGCGCGAGGTCCGCCAGGAGGGCGCCCCGGTGGAGCGCCGCGCCCCGCGCCCGGTGCGCCGCGCGATCCCCGCCCCGGTCGCCGCCGCGCTCCGCGACGTGCTGGCGGACGTGGTGGCCGACGGCACCGGCACGCACGCCTCCCTCTCCACCTTCGAGGTGGCGGGGAAGACGGGGACGGCGCGGCGGATCGGCGCGAACGGGCGCTACGAGGCGGGGGCGTACAACTCCACCTTCGTGGGCTTCTTCCCCGCGCGGGCGCCGCAGCTGGTGATCTACGTCAAGCTCGACCGGCCGCAGGGCGACTACTACGGCGGCCTGACCGCCGCGCCGGTGACGCGCGCCACCCTGCAGGCGATCCTCGCCGCGCGCTCGCCCACGCTGGACCGGCGCGCGCTGCTGGAGTCGCGGACGCACCCGGAGCCGGCCGCGGCCCCGCTCGCCGTCTCCGCGGAGGCGCCGGCGGCCGAGGGGCGCGAGGGGACCTACGTCTTCCTGGACAACCGCGTTCCGCCGGTGCCGCGGGTGGACGCGGGGCCCGTCCCCGTCCCGGACCTGGCGGGGCTGGCGCTGCGCGACGGCGCGCGGCGGCTGCACGCGCTCGGCTTCCACGTGCGGCTGCGCGGCGGCGGGGCGGTGAAGGGGACCCTTCCCGCCGCCGGGGCGGTCCTGGCGCGTGGCGATACGCTCACCCTGCTCGGCGCGGAGGGCGACTGATGGCGGCCCGGGCGACGCTGGCGGACGTGGCGGAGCGGCTCAGGCGCGAGGGGCTGCTGGCGGGCGACCGCGGCCTGGCCGACCGCGCCGCTGCCCGCCCCGTGGCCGAGGCGTGGACGGACTCGCGCAAGGTGAAGAGCGGCCACCTCTTCTGCGCCTACGCGGGGTCGGAGGTCGACTCGCACCGCTTCCTCGCCGAGGTCTCGGCGCGCGGCTCGGCGGGGGCGACGGTGGAGAAGCGGGCGCACGGGATCAGCCTGCCGCAGATCGAGGTCACCGACGGCCGTCTCGCCGCCGCCTACGCCGCCGCCGCCGTCTACGGCGACCCGTGGGAGGAGCTGACGCTGGTGGGGATCACGGGGACGAACGGGAAGACCACCAGCGCGGCCATCCTCCGCCACCTGCTGGGGACTCGCGCCCCGGCCGCCAGCATCGGGACGCTGGGCGCGGTGGACCGCGAGGGGAGGGTGCTCCCGGGGACGGAGGGGCTGACCACCCCGGGGCCCACCGACGTGGCCCGCGTGCTCCGCCAGCTGCGCGAGGGCGAGACCGCGGCGAAGCAGGAGGGTGCGCCGCTGAAGGTGGAGGCGGTGGCGATGGAGACCAGCTCGCACGCGCTGCACCAGGGCCGCCTGGTGGCGGTCCGGTTCGACGCGGCGCTGTTCACCAACCTGACCCGGGACCACCTGGACTATCACCAGACGATGGAGGAGTACCGCGCGGCCAAGCTCCGCATCGTGGAGCTGCTCAAGCCCGCGGGAGCGGTCGTGCTGAATGCGGACGATCCGGCATGGAACGGTGTGGGGGCATCGAGAAACTGCCGGGTCGTCCGCTTCAGCACTTCCGCCCCGGCGGACGTGTGGGCCCGCGACATCAAAGTCGGAGAGGGGGGGATGGAGATTGTACTGGAGGCGTCCGGGGGGTCGTCTCCAGTCCATCTCCCCCTCTTCGGCGACTTCAACGTATCGAACGCGGTCGGCTGCGCGGCGGTGCTCTGGGCGCTGGGCTGGCCGCTGGAGGAGATCGCGGCGGGGCTGGAGACGCTGCCGCAGGTCCCCGGCCGGCTGGAGCGCGTCCCCACGCCCCCGGGAACGGCCACGGTGCTGGTCGACTACGCGCACACGCCCGACGCGCTGGAGCGGGCGCTGGCCGCGCTCAAGCCGCTGGTAAAGGGCCGCCTCTGGGTGGTGTTCGGCGCCGGCGGCGACCGCGATCCCGGCAAGCGCCCGGAGATGGGGCGGGTCGCGGCCGCGGGCGCCGACGTGGCCGTGGTGACCTCGGACAACCCGCGTTTCGAGGACCCGGAGCGCATCCTCGACGACATCGAGCGCGGCATGGGAAGTGCACCCCGCCGCCGCGTTTCCGACCGCCGCGAGGCCATCCACTACGCCCTCCGGAACGCATCTCCCGACGACCTGATCCTGCTCGCCGGCAAGGGGCACGAGACATATCAGATCATCGGCAAGGAGAAGCGCCCGTTCGACGAGCGGAAGGTGGTGCGCGAGGTCTTTCCGGATGTCGACACCGAGGGCGGAGGTGGTGGTTGAGCGGGTTTCGCTGGACTGGCGACGAGGTGGAGCGGGCCCTGGGCACGGGGTCCGGAGGTGAAGGCGCGGTGGAGTTCACGGGCGTGAGCACGGATACGCGGAAGATCGCCCCCGGGTCGCTGTTCGTGGCCCTGCAGGGGGCGAGCTTCGACGCGCACGACTTCCTCTCCGGCGCCTTCGAGGCGGGCGCCGCGGCGGCGGTGGTGTCGCGCATTCCGCCCGACGCACCGGCGGACCGCCGCTATTACGTCGTCGACGACACGCTGCACGCGCTCGGCCGCCTGGGCCGGCACCGCCGCCGCGCGCTGGCCGCGAAGGTGGTCGCCGTCGCGGGGAGCAACGGGAAGACGACCACCAAGGACCTGCTGCGCGCCGCGCTATCGCCGCGCTATCGGGTGCACGCGACCACGGGGAACCTGAACAACCAGGTGGGCGTCCCGCTGACCCTCCTCGCCGCGCCGGAAGACGCCGAGGTGCTGGTGGTGGAGACGGGGACCAACGAGCCGGGGGAGATCGACCTGCTGGGCGCCATCGTGGAGCCCGACGCGGCCGTGATCACCTCCATCGGCGAGGAGCACCTGGAGGGCCTCGGCTCGGTCGAGGGGGTGCTGGAGGAAGAGCTCTCCATCCTTCGCCACCTGCGCCCGGGCGGCGTGGCCGTGGTGGCCGAGGAGCCGGGCGAGCTCCCCGAGGGCGCCGCGCGCATCGTCGCGGACGGGCGGCTGCGCGTGGCCGGCTTCGGCGAGGGCGCGGACGTGCGGCCGGACGGCGGGAACGAGGGGATCGAGGTGCTGCCGGGGGGCGCCACGCGCTGGACCTTCCGCGGCGTGGTGGTCGACCTGCCGCTGCCGGGGCTGCACAACGTCCGCAACGCGCTGGTGGCCCTGGGCGTGTCGACCGAGCTCGGCGTCCCCGTGCGCGACTCGGCCGAGGCCATCGCTGCCATGCCCGCGCCGAAGATGCGCAGCGAGTGGCTGCGGGTGGGGACGCTCGGCGTGCTGGCGGACTGCTACAACGCGAATCCCCCGAGCACCCGCGCCGCGCTGGAGCTGCTGGCGTCGCTTCCGTCGACGGGACGCAAGGTGGCGGTGATCGGGACGATGCGGGAGCTGGGCGGCCACGCGGAGGGGCTGCACCGCTCCGTCGGCGCGCTGGCGGCGGAGAAGCTGGGGGAGGGGATCGACCTGCTGGTGGCCACCGGCGACTTCGTCCCCGCGCTGGCGGAGTGGGCGGGGGACGGGCGGGTGATCGCGGTGGAGGATCCGCTGGAGGCGTACGAGTCGCTGCGTCCCCGGCTGAACGGGGACGAGACCATCCTGCTCAAGGGGTCGCGGGGGGTGGCGCTGGAGCGCCTCCTGCCGCTGCTGGAGCGGGACTTCGCCGGGGCGCCGGGGGCGGCGCCGGCACATACCGCGCACGCGGGGGCCTGAGGTGCTCTACCTCCTGCTGGTGCCGCTCGCCGACAGCAACATCGCCTTCAACGTCTTCCGCTACGTGACCTTCCGCGCGGCGGGGGCGGTGGTGACGGCGTTCCTGGTGGCGTTCTGGTTCGGCCCCTCCATCATCGGCCGCCTGCGCATGCTGAAGGTGGGCCAGGTGGTGCGCACGGAAGGGCCGCAGACGCACCTGGGGAAGAGCGGCACCCCCACCATGGGCGGCGTGCTGATCGTGCTCTCCACGGTGATCCCCACCCTGCTCTGGGCGCGGCTCGACACGCTGAACACCTGGGCGGTGCTCCTCACCCTCTGCTGGCTGGGGGGGCTGGGGTTCATGGACGACTACCTGAAGATCACGCGGAAGAAGACGGAGGGGCTGAAGGGGCGCTACAAGCTGGTGGGGCAGACGGCCGCCGGGCTGCTGCTGGGCGTGGCCCTGGTGGTGGTGCCGATGCTCGTGCACCAGGGCGACCCGGGGGTGCCGACCTACCCGTTCGCCTGGACGCAGATCCCCTTCTTCAAGACGGTGCACCTCACCCTCTGGTGGCCGCTCTACATCCTGTTCGTGACCTTCATCATCGTCGGCTGCTCGAACGCGGTGAACCTCACGGACGGGCTCGACGGGCTGGCGGCGGGGCTCTCGGCGATCGCGGCGGTGACCTTCGCGCTCTTCGCCTACCTCTTCGGGCGGGTGGACGCGGCCAACTACCTGAACGTGTTCTACATCCCCGGGGCGGGGGAGCTGACCATCTTCCTGGTGGCGCTGGCGGGCGGGTGCATGGGGTTCCTCTGGTACAACGCGCACCCGGCCGAGGTGTTCATGGGCGACACCGGGTCGCTGGCGATCGGGGGGGTGCTGGGGTGCGTGGCGGTGCTGCTGCGCGCGGAGTTCCTGCTGGGGATCGTGGGGGCGATCTTCGTGGCCGAGGCGCTCTCGGTGATGCTGCAGACGGTCTACTTCAAGTACACCAGGCGGCGCTACGGCAGCGGCCGCCGGATCTTCCGCATGGCCCCGCTCCACCACCACTTCGAGCAGATCGGGTGGCACGAGAGCAAGGTGATCATCCGGTTCTGGATCATGGGGATCATGTGTGCGCTGGTGGCGTTCGCGACGCTGAAGATTCGGTGAACGGCAGTGCTAAGTGCTAAGTGCTAAGTGCTAAGTGCTAAGTGCTAAGTGCTAAGTGCTAAGTGCTAAGTGCTGAGTGCTAAGTGCCAGAAGACGTCATCCTGAGGCCGGCCGCGACGGAACCGAGGTGTGAAGGAAGCCAGGCAGGCCAAAGGATCTATCGCCGGTCGATGCAGACGTGCCGAGGGAACGCGCAGGTCGTGACGGGGAAGGACCGAGGGAGCCGTGGCGGGCAGGAAACCTGGCGAAGCCCGCGGCAAGACCCGGTGTGGGTTGGCGGACGTCGGCGAAGTCCGCCAGTACCCCGGGTTGGAAACCCAGGGCTACAACGACACGAAGTCCGCCTTCGCGGACTGCACCTCGGGCTCGGGTGTGTTTGGCAGAGCCCGCGGACGGCAGAGAGTCTGGACCGCGGTGTGGCTGGAGCACCGGCCCAGCACTTAGCACTTAGCACTTCCTCGGGTATCGCGACATGAGCGCAAGTCTGGTCGGCGAAACCATCGGCGTGCTGGGGCTGGCCCGCAGCGGGCTGGCGGCGGCACGGCTGGCGCTGGCGCGCGGCGCCCGGGTCTACGCCAGCGATGGCGCCGACAACCCGCAGACGCGGCGCGCCGCCGAGCAGGTCACCGCCATGGGCGGCCTCGCCGAGGTCGGCCGCCACGACCTGGGGAAGCTCGCGCGCTGCGACAAGATCGTGCTCTCCCCCGGCATCCCGCCCACCGCGGCGGTGCTGCGGGCGCCCGAGATCGCGCACGTCCCCGTCATCCCCGAGATCGAGTTCGCCTTCGGGCTGCTCGAGTGCCCGGTGATCGCCATCACCGGCACCAACGGAAAGACCACCGTCACCTCGCTCATCGGCCACCTGCTGCGCGAGCACGGGGAGGACGCGGCGGTGGGCGGCAACATCGGCACCGCGCTCAGCGAGCTGGTGATGCGCGAGCCGCAGCCGCGCGTAGCGGTGGTGGAGACCAGTTCCTTCCAGCTCGGCGGCATCCGCGAGTTCAACCCGCGCATCGGGGTGCTCACCAACCTCGCACCCGACCACCTGGACTGGTACTCCAGCGTCGACAGCTACTACGCCGACAAGGCGCACCTCTTCCGCAATGCCACCGGCGAGAGCCGCTGGGTGCTGAACGGCGAAGACGAGAAGGCCCGCGACCTCCCCGGCGACGCGCCGGGAACGCGCTACTACTTCCGCATCCGCTCCCCCCTTCGGCCGGACGAGCGGGGGGGATGGCTGGCGGAGGACGGGTGGCTGGTGCTGCGGCTGGGCGACGGGCGCGAGGAGCGTATCCTCCCCGCCGGCCGGCTGCGCATCTTGGGGCCGCACAACATCGCCAACGCGCTGGCGGCCTCCATCGCGGCGCGGCTGGCGGGCGCCTCGCCGGAGTCCATCGCGCGCGGGCTGCAGAGCTTCGAGGCGCCGCCGCACCGGCTGGAGCCCGTGGGCGAGGTCGACGGCGTGCTCTGGATCAACGACAGCAAGGCGACCAACATCGCCTCGACCCAGGTGGCGCTGAAGAGCATGACCCGGCCCACCATCCTCCTCCTCGGCGGCCGCCACAAGGGCGAGCCCTACACCGAGCTCCTGGGCGACATGGGCCGCGTGCGCGCCGTGCTGGCCTTCGGCGAGGCGGCGCCGATCATCGAGGGCGACCTGGCGGGGAAGGCGCCCGTGGAGCGCGTCCACGGCGGCTTCGACGACGTGGTGCGCCGGGCGCGCGAGATCGCGCGGCCGGGCGACGCGGTGCTCCTCTCCCCGGCCTGCAGCAGCTTCGACATGTTCGTGAACTACGAGGAGCGCGGGAAGCGCTTCGCCCAGCTGGCCCGCGCCGGCGCCGACGTGGATGCCGACGCCGCGCTGGCGGCGGGGAGCGCCGCGTGAGCGTGCTCGCCCTGGTCCGCCGGCGCCCCGAGGGCGGGGCCGCGCTGCTGCAGCCGCTGGCGCCGCCGCGCGAGCGCCGGGCCGCGCGCGCGGACGCCCCCGCGCTCGCCGCCGCGGAGACGTGGGAGGCGCGCGCGCTGGTGGGGCTCACCTTCGTGGCGTTCTGCTTCGGGCTGATCGAGATGTACAGCGCGAGCGCCTTCCTGGCGCGCGCCGCCGGCCACCCCGGGCATTACTTCGCGGTGAAGCAGCTGACCGCTGCCGCGCTGGGCGTGGTCGTCGCCGCCATCCTCTCGCGCGTGGACTACCGCCGCTTCCGCCTCTGGGCCTGGCCGATGCTGGTGGGCGTCTGCGTCCTCCTGGTGGTCGTCCTCCTCCCGGGAACGGAGGCCGTCGCGCCGCGCATCAACGGCGCGCGGCGGTGGATCAACCTGGGGATGAGCTTCCAGCCCTCGGAGCTGGCGAAGATCGCGGTGATGCTCTGGACCGCCGCGCTGGCGGTGAAGAAGGCCGACAAGCTGCACTCGCTGCGGAAGGGGCTGGTCCCCTTCCTGGTCGTCTGGCTCCCCGTCGCCCTGCTGGTGCTGCTGGAGCCCAACATGAGCGCGGCGCTGCTGATCGTCCTCCTCGCCTCCCTCGTCCTCTTCGCGGGCGGGGCGCGGATCGGGCACTTCATCTTCTTCGGGATGATGGCCGTGCCGGTGGTCTGGCACGAGATCACGCACGCCGGCTACCGGATGCAGCGCATCGCCGCCTTCCTGGACCCGACGGGCGACACCGACGGGGTGAGCTACCAGATCTACCAGTCGCTGATCGCCATCGGCTCGGGCGGGCTGCGCGGGGTGGGGATCGGGGCGAGCCGCCAGAAGTACGGCTTCCTCCCCGAGCCGCACAACGACTTCCTCTTCTCCATGATCGCGGAGGAGTGGGGGCTGCTGGGGATCCTGCTGGTGGTGGCGCTCTTCTCGGCCTTCCTCTGGGTGGGGTACCGCATCGCCGCGCGCGCGCCGGACCGCTTCGGCTACCTGGTGGCGATCGGGATGACCAACATGATCGCCGTCTCGGCCTTCATGCACATGGGGGTGGCGATGTCGCTGCTGCCGACCACGGGCGTCGCGCTGCCCTTCATGAGCTACGGCGGGAGCGCGCTGCTGGGCTACTTCGCCGCCGTCGGCATCCTGCTGAGCGTCGCGCGGGCGGCGAAGGGAGCGCCGGCATGAGCGCGCGCATCCTGTTCGCCGGCGGCGGCACCGGGGGGCACCTCTACCCCGCGCTGAACCTGGGCGATGCGGTGAAGCGGGCGGACCCCTCGGCCGAGGTCTTCTTCGTCGGCGCGGCGCGCGGGGTGGAGAGCCGCGTGCTCCCGGAGAAGGGGGTGCCGCACGAGCTGCTCCCGCTGGAGCCGCTGCGCCGCGCGCAGCCGCTGGCGAACTGGCGCCTGATTCCGGCGATGTTCCACTCCTTCGGCGGGCTGCGGCGCATCTTCGCCCGCTTCAAGCCGGACCTGGTGGTCGGCACCGGCGGCTACGCGAGCGGACCGGCCGCGATGTGGGCGCTGCTGCGCGGCGTGCCCATCGCGCTGCAGGAGCAGAACTCGTTTCCGGGGTTCGTGACGCGCAAGCTGGGCGGGCGCGCGCGGCAGCTCCACCTCGCCTTCCCCGAGGCGCGCAAGTACCTGAAGCCGGGGCCGCGCACGGAGGTGTTCGAGTACGGCAACCCCATCCAGAAGCCCGACTTCTCCGTCGACCGCGCCGCGGCGCGGCAGCGCTTCGGGCTGGGGGACGGCACGGTCTGCCTGGTGACGGGTGGGAGCCAGGGGGCGCGCGCGGTGAACGAGGCGCTCCTCGCCGACATCCGCGCCGTGGAGGAGGGGCGGCTGGAGGCGCCGCCGCCGGGGTTCGAGATCCTCTGGGCGACGGGGACGGGGCACTTCGACGGGGTGAGCAAGCGGCTGGGGGAGATGGGGCGCCCCGCGTGGGTGAAGGCGCTGGCGTACATCGAGGACATGCCCGGCGCCCTGGCCTCCGCGGACTTCGCCGTCGCCCGCGCGGGTGCGATGTCGCTGGCGGAGCTGACCGCCTGGGGGATCCCGTCGATCCTGGTGCCGCTGCCCACGGCGGCCGCGAACCACCAGCACCACAACGCGGTCGCGCTCTCCGAGGCCGGCGCCGCGCTGATGGTCCCCGAGCGCGAGCTGGGCCAGGGCCGCCTCTGGAGCGACGTGATGAGCCTCGCCCGCGACGACGCCCGCCGCGCCGAGATCGCCGCGAAGGCGAAGGACCGCGGCCAGCCCGACGCCGCCGACCGGATCGCGGCGGAGCTGTTGAGGCTGGTGGGGAAGGGGTAGTGCTAAGTGCTAAGTGCTAAGTGCTAAGTGCTAAGTGCTAAGTGCTAAGTGCTAAGTGCTAAGTGCTAAGTGCTAAGTGCTAAGTGCCAACGGGAGGAACCGGGTATCCGCGCCTTCCCCCAATGACGTCATCCTGAGGCCGGCCGCGACCGAATGTCGGCGTGAGGAGAGGCAGGCAGGCCGAAGGATCTATAGCCGGTCGATGCAAACGGGCCGAGGGACGCGGTAGCCGAGGGACGCGGTGGCAAGGGCGGACGAAGGGGCGGCGTGCTTCGGAAAGAACCACGCGTCCGCCCGTACCCCGGGTTGGAAACCCAGGGCTACAACGACACGAAGTCCGCCTTCGCGGACTGCGCCCCGGGCATCGGTGCAGTGAGCAGGCATCGGGGGCGGGGAGGGTCGGGCAGTGCCGGGCGGAGCGTCTGATGGAGGATGTAGTTGCAGTTGCTCAGCACTTAGCACTCAGCACTTAGCACTTGTCGTGAACACCACCGTCCGTCGTGGCGACGGGACCCGAAGCGCGCTAGAATAGTGAGCGAAATCGATCTCGTGGAGCTGGCCCGGAGCGGTCCGGTGCACTTCGTCGGCATCGGCGGGGCGGGGATGGCCCCGCTCGCCGAGATGCTGCTGCTGGCCGGCGGCCGGGTGACCGGGTGCCAGGACCAGGTGAACGCCGCCGCGCGCCTCCTCCAGCGCCACGGCGCCGTCGTCACCGAGGGGCACGACCCGGCCCACGTGGCCGACGCGTTGGCCGTGGTGATGACCGCCGCGGTGCCGGACGACCACCCCGAGATCGCCGCCGCGCGCGCGCGCGGCATCCCCGTGCTCAAGCGGGCCAGGGCGCTGGGCGCCATCGTCAACCGCGGCACCGTGGTCGGCATCGCGGGAACGCACGGGAAGACCACCACCACCACCCTCGTCACCACCGTGCTGGCCGCCGCCGGGCTCGACCCCACCGGCTTCGTGGGCGCGCACGTCCCTGCCTGGGGCGGCAACCTGCGGCGCGGCAAGGACGAGGTCTACGTGGTCGAGGCCGACGAGTACGACCGCTCCTTCCACCAGCTCCGCCCGTCCGTCGCCGTGGTGACCACCCTGGAGGCCGACCACCTGGACATCTACGGCTCGCTGGCGTCCGTCGAGGAGGCCTTCCTCCACTTCGCCGAGTCCGTTCCCGACGACGGGATGATCGCCTGCTGCGCCGACGACCACGGCGCCTCGCGGCTGGCCAATCTCCTCCGCGGCGGTCCCGAGCGGGTGATGACCTACGGCCTCAACGCCGGGTCGATGCTGCGCGCCGAGGACGTGGACCTCGCCGGCGGCGGTGCGCGCTTCACCGTGCGGGAGCGGGGGAGGGTGCTCGGCACCGCGCATCTACGCGCGCCGGGGGTGCACAACGTCCGCAACGCGCTGGCGGCCGTCGCCGTGGCGCGGCGCTTCGGGGTGGAGTGGGCGACGATCGAGCGCGGGATCGCCGAGTACGCGGGGATCGACCGGCGCTTCGAGCAGGTGGGCGAGGCGGGCGGAGTGCTCTTCGTGGACGACTACGCGCACCACCCCACGGAGCTGGAGGCCACGCTGCGGGCCGCGCGCGCCGCGCACCCGGAGCGCCGCCTGGTCGCCGTCTTCCAGCCGCACCTCTACTCGCGCACCCGCGACTTCGCTCGGGAGTTCGGGAACGCGCTGACGCTGGCGGACGTGGTCTTCCTCACCGACGTCTACGCCGCGCGCGAGCAGCCGATCGCCGGGGTGACGGGGGAGATGATCGCCGTGCCGGCGCGGGAGGCGGGCGTGGACCTGCGCTACGTTCCCGACCGCGCCGGGATCGTCGAGGCGGTAGCGGCGGAGCTGAGGCCCGGTGACTTCTGCCTGACCATGGGCGCGGGGAACCTGGACGAGGCGAGCCGCGAGCTGCTGGCGCTCCTCGGCGCCCCCGCGGAGGCGGCGCGATGAGGAAGATCCTCCTCCGCCTCCTCCTGCTGGCGCTCCTGGCCGCCGCCGCGTCGTCCCCGTTCTGGGGGCCGCGCGCGGGGCGGCGGATCGACTGGTTCGCGGCGGAGCGGGTGGAGGTGACGGGCGCCAGCCTGATGGCGCCGCACGAGGTGCTGCGGGCGAGCGGCGTGCGCGTCGGCCTGAACGTCTGGACCGACCCCGCGCCCTACGTGGCCGCGCTGCGCCGGAACCCCGCGGTGGCCGACGCCGAGATCGTCCGCGTGCTCCCGCGCACGCTGCGCATCCGGGTGACGGAGAAGTCGCCCGCCGCGCTGGTGCAGGCGGGGACGCTGCGCCCCGCCACGGCCGACGGCGAGGTGCTGGCGGTGGACCCGGCGCGGGTCTCCATCGACCTCCCGCTCTTCACCGGCCGCGTACGGGTCGACGGGCGCGGGCGGATCGCCGACGCGGAGGCGCGCGCGGCGCTGGCCGAGGCGGGGAGGCTGGGGGCGCTGGAGCCCGCGCTGATGGCGCGCGTCTCCGAGGTGCGGCCGGCGGGGCGCGACGGCCTGCGGCTGATCCTCTCCGCCCCCGCGGCCGACCTGCTGGTGCGCGACGGGATCTCGCCCGGGGCCGTGGTCCGCCTCCGCGCCGCGCTCGACGACGTGGCCCGCCGCGCCGCCGCCGACACCGTGCAGCACGGCCGCCCCGTGCTCGACGCCCGCTTCGACGACCAGGTGGTCGTCCGCCGCGAAGGCTGACATGCACGGCGCACTCGCGGGAGGGTTCGCGACGATGCGACTGAAGTCGCGGCTACAACGGCCCGAAGTCCGCCTGCGCGGACTCGCGGCCCTGGCAGCCGCGCGGTGCGCAAGGCTACCTGCAGAGCCCCTGCACTCAGCACTTGGCACTTAGCACTTGGCACTTGGCACTTCCGAACCTGGCACTTTCCCGTACTCGATCGCCCTGATGCGCCCTACCGTCGTCGCCGGCCTGGACATCGGCTCCAGCAAGACCGCCGTGGTGATCGCCGAGATCGACGGCGAGGCCGCGCAGCGCGCCCAGGTCCGCATCCTCGGCGTCGGCCAGGCGCGCACCACCGGCATCCGCCGCGAGATCGTCACCGACATCGAGGCCACCACCGAGGCGGTGCGCAAGGCGGTGAAGGAGGCCGAGCTGATGGCCGGGGTGAAGGTCGACCGCCTGCACACCGGGATCGCCGGCGAGCACATCCACGCCTGGCCCTCGAACGGCGTCGTCGCCGTCGGGCGCACGCAGGGCTCGCGCGACCAGGAGGTCACCGCGGGCGACGTGGAGCGGGTGAACGAGGTCGCCCGCGCCGTGGCCATCCCCGCCGACCGCGAGCTGATCCACGCCATCCCGCAGGAGTACATCGTCGACGCGCAGGACGGCATCCGCGACCCCGTGGGGATGGCGGCCATGCGCCTCGAGGCCGAGGTCTTCATCGTCACCGGGAGCGGGAGCGCGGCGCAGAACATCCGCAAGTCGGTGACCCGCGCCGGCTACCAGGTGGCCGAGCTGGTGCTGGAGCCCATCGCCTCTTCCCTCGCCGTGATGAGCGACGACGAGAAGGAGATCGGCACCGCGCTGGTGGAGCTGGGCGGGGGGACGACCGACGTGGCGGTCTTCCACGAGCGGAAGATCCGCCACCTGGCCTCGCTCCCCTGGGGGGGCGCCACGGTGACCAACGACCTGGCCAAGGGGCTCTCGCTCCCCTACGCCGAGGCGCAGCGGGCCAAGGAGCGCTGGGGCTCGGCGCGCGCCGACCTGGTGAACCCGCACGAGACCTTCGAGATCCCCGGCCCGGCGCAGGGGCAGACGCGCCACGTCGCGCGCGAGCTGCTGGCGCACATCATCGAGCAGCGCCTCGACGAGATCTTCGGGCTGGTCGCCGCGGAGCTGGAGCGGAGCGGATTGGCCGACCAGCTGGGGGGCGGAATCGTGCTCACCGGGGGGGGCGCGAGCCTGGCCGGAATCGTGGAGCTGGCCGAGCGCTCCTTCGCCGCGCCGGTGCGCGTGGGGGTGCCCGGAGACGGGCTCGGCGGGCTTGCGGATTCGGTGCGCCGCCCCAAGTTTGCTACGGCTGCCGGCCTCGTCATCTACGGCTCCCGCCGACTGATCAACGACACCCAGGAAGGCGCCGCCTCCGGACCGAATGTTTCCGGCGCGTTGAGGCGGATGAAGGACTGGCTCGCGGACTTTTTCTGAGGTCCCGGGCAATGGAACACGTGCATCCAGAAGCTGCCGGCGGAACCCTCCCACGCGTCCGGAGGAGCGAGACCAAGATGATCTTCGAGTACGAGGACCCCATGCCGCAGAACGCCCGCATGAAGGTGGTGGGCGTGGGCGGCGGCGGCGGCAACGCGGTGAACCGGATGATCGAAGAGGACCTGGAGGGGGTGGAGTTCATCTCGGTGAACACCGACGCCCAGGTCCTCAAGATGAGCAAGGCGCCCGTCAAGCTGCAGATCGGCCAGAAGCTCACCCGCGGGCTGGGGGCCGGCGCGCGCCCCGACATCGGGCGGCAGGCGCTGGAGGAGAACCGCGAGGAGATGCGCAAGGCCCTGGACGGCGCCGACCTGGTCTTCATCACGGCGGGGATGGGGGGCGGCACCGGCACCGGCGCGGCCCCGCTGATCGCCGAGATGGCGCGGGAGATGGGCGCGCTGACCATCGCCATCGTCACCAAGCCCTTCCTCTTCGAGGGGAAGAAGCGGATGCGCCAGGCCGACGAGGGGCTGCAGGAGCTGAAGCGCGCCGCCGACACCATGATCGTGGTCCCCAACGAGCGCCTCCTCTCCGTGGTGGGGAAGGGGACGAGCTTCAAGGACGCGCTGAAGAAGGCCGACGAGGTGCTGCTGCACGCCACGCAGGGGATCAGTGACCTGATCCGGGTGACGGGCGAGGTGAACGTGGACTTCGCCGACGTGCGCACCATCATGTCGAACCGGGGCGCGGCGCTGATGGGCACCGGCTTCGGCCAGGGCGAGAACCGCGCGGTGGAGGCGGCGCAGGAGGCGATCAGCTCGCCGCTCCTCGACAACATCTCCATTTCGGGGGCGGCCGGGGTGCTGATCAACATCACCGGCGGGATGGACCTGGCGATCGACGAGGTGACCACCATCTCCTCCATCATCCAGGAGGCCGCGGGCGACGAGGCCGAGATCATCTTCGGCGCGGTGCACGACGGCTCGATGAAGGAGGAGGTGCGCGTCACGGTGATCGCCACCGGCTTCGAGCGCGGCGACGTGGCCTTCGCGCCGCACGACGGCGTGATCCGTCCCCAGTTCGGCAGCGGCGGCGGGCACCGGCCGGAGGTGCGGCCGCTGACGGGCTCGCGCACGGTGCTCCCCGGCTCCGACGGCCCGGCGCCGTTCACGCCGCGGCACGGGCGCGAGCCCACGCCCTTCCAGCCGCGCGCCGCGCCGGAGCCCGACCGCGAGCGCGACGCGCCGGCGGCGCGCGAGGGGCACTCGACCCGCGTGACGCCCCTCCCGGTGCCGCCGCGCCCGGCCGAGCGCCCGAGCACGCCGAACGACCTGGAGATCCCCACCTTCATCCGCCGCCAGATGGACTGATGGGGATGCGGCCGCTCCGACCGTAGACGCACGCAGCGGGGCCTGCCGGAGGGCGGGCGCCCGCTGCGTCGCGTTCGGGGTGGAGCGGGGAGCAGAAGGTAGCAGAACGGGCGACTGGCGAGGGTGCGCGCCCGCGGCCTCTCCCCCGGGTTGAAACCCGAGGCAACAACTGCCCGAAGTCCGCCTTCGCGGACTCGCTTCCTCGATTGCTCCTCCACCCTCGCCCGTAGCTCGGTCCGCGGCAGCAGCGGGGCTGGCAGATGCACCCCGGCCGCGGCCGGGAGTCCGCGAAGGCGGACTTCGGGCAGTTGTTGCAGCGGATTCATCCGCCGGGGGCGGAGGCCGCGCCGCCGCAGTCGCAGTCACACAATTCCAACCCGCAGTCACAGCACAGCAGGAGTGAGCCGGATGGCGAATCCCTATCGCATCCTCTCGGTGGGCGTGCTCGGCGCGTTCGGCGCGGCGCTGGGCGCGGCGTTCATCACCCGCAAGCCCGACGCGCCGCCTCCGCCGCCGAAGTGGCTCCCCGAGGCGCATGCCGCGCCGGTGGAGCAGGTGCGCCACGAGAAGCTGCGCTACGGGCACACCCTCGCCGAGCTCCTGCAGCAGCTCCGCGTAGACGGGAGCGAGGCGAGCGCCATCCTCGCGCAGCTCCCTGACTCGGCCGCGGACCACGAGGTGCGCGAGGGGAGGGAGTACGACCTGCGCGTCTCCACCCGCACCGGTGGCGTGCGGCGGCTGACGCTGCAGCTCGACGCGGACCGCATCCTCAAGGTCGACGGGCGGAAGGGCGCCGTCCGCGCCCGGTTGGACTCGGTGCAGGTGCGCACCGACACCGCGGTGTTCGCGGGGACGGTGCGCTACTCGCTCTACGAGGCGCTCTCCAACGGGCACGGCGACATCCCGCGCGGCGAGCGCCACCGCCTGGCGGACCTGATCGCCGACGACATCTTCGAGACCCGCATCGACTTCTCCAACGACCTCAACCCCGGCGACAGCTACCAGGTCCTCTACGAGCGCACCGTGCGCCCCGACGGCACCGCCCGCCGCTCGCGGCTCCTCGCCGTCCGCTTCCTCCTCAGCGGCCGGCTCTACGACGCCTACCTCTTCCGCCACGACGGGCGGGACGGGTGGTACGACCGCAAGGGAGAGTCGCTGAAGCGCGGCTTCCTGCGCGCGCCGGTCGAGTTCCGCCGCGTCAGCTCGGGGTTCACGAGCGGGCGCTTCCACCCCATCCTGCACATCATGCGCGCCCACGTGGGGATCGACTACGCCGCCGCGCCGGGGACGCCGGTGCGCGCCGTGGCCGACGGGGTGGTGCGCCGCGCCGGGTGGAGCGGGGGATACGGCAACCTGCTCGAGGTCGCCCACGCGCGCGGCTACGCCACCCGCTACGGCCACCTGCGCGCCATCGCCAGGGGGATCTCTTCCGGCACGCGCGTCCACCAGGGGCAGGTGATCGGCTACGTGGGGATGACGGGGCTCGCGACGGGACCGCACCTGCACTACGAGTTCCGCGTCGACGGGCGCCCCGTCAACCCCGCCTCCATCCGCTCCATCCAGGCCGACCCCGTGGCGTCGGGTCCCGAGTCGCGCTTCCGCGAGGTGGTGGAGGCGCGCGTCGCCGCCCTCGAGCGCGTCGCGGGGACGAAGCTCGCCGAGCGTCCCGCGCGCGAGCGGCGCCGGCGTGCCGAGTAGCCCCGCGGCCTTCGCGCTCTACCCCGCCATCGACCTGCGCCGCGGGCGCTGCGTGCGCCTGGAGAGGGGCGACGCCGGCCGCGAGACGGTGTACGGCGACGACCCGCTCGCCGTCGCCCGCTCCTTCGCCGACGCGGGGGCGGAGTGGGTGCACGTGGTCGACCTCGACGCGGCCTTCGGCGCCGGCTCCAACCGCGCGCTGATCCGCCGGCTGGTGGACGACACGCCGCTGCGGGTGCAGACGGGCGGCGGGCTGCGCAGCGAGGCGGCGCTGGAGGAGGTGCTGGAGACCGGCGCCGCGCGCGCGGTGATCGGCACGGCGGCGATCGAGAACCCGGAGCTGGTGCGCCGTGCCGTGGAGCGCTGGGGGCCGGAGCGCATCGCCGTGGGCCTCGACGCGCGCGGGCGCCGGCCGGCGGCGCGCGGGTGGACGGAGGAGAGCGGGACCGACCTCTTCGACCTGGCGGCGGCGATGGTCTCGCTCGGCGCGCGCACCCTCGTGCACACCGACATCGAGCGCGACGGGATGATGGGCGGGCCGAACCTGGCGCTGTCGTGCGCGCTGGCGGAGGCGAGCGGGGCGGAGGTGATCGTCTCCGGCGGGATGAGCGGGATGGACGACGTGGAGGCGGCGGCGGGGGCGGCGGGGCGGGGGATCGCGGGCGCCATCATCGGGAAGGCGCTCTACGAGGGGCGGATCGGCCTGATCGAGGCCGTCCGCCGCACACGGAGGCGGGGCTGATGCCGCAGGTGCACGTCTACGGGACACGCTACGAGGTGAGCCGCGAGTCGGTGGCCAGCGCGCTCCAGCACTACACCGGGATGGGGCTGATCGAGGCCCGCTCCGCCGCCGACCAGGCGGTCTCGGGGCGCGCCACGTCGATCTACGTCGAGGACTTCTCCGACGTTTACGAGCTCGCCGACATCCTCACCGGCCTGGGCGTCGACGCCGAGGCCGACGAGAGCGACGAGCCCATCAACCTGTGAAGCGGCAGGGGCCGGCCGGTCCGCGAACGGGCGATTGGAATCGCGGCAACAACGGCCCAAAGTCCGCCTTCGCGGACTCGCTGCCGATGCACGGTGCGGCAGGCTGTGACCGCATCGACCCCACCCAGGGTGTCATCCTGAGGCCCTGACCCGCGGATGCCGACGCTCACGCCGGCGACCGCAGGGCCGAAGGATCTAACCTGGGACGCACGAGACCTCGGCGCGGCAGCGACGAAAGAATCGAGGCCGCCAACATCTCGGCCGCGGCATTCGTGCGGCTTCCGCGACGAGCCTCGCACGGGCCGCGGGTAGATCCTTCGGCTTGGCCGTCATTTCTGCGAGGGCAAACGCGGTGTGTTCGGGCCTCAGGCTCAGGATGACACCGTGTGCTACCCGTTTCGACTGATTGGATGTGCATTCCAATCAACAGAATGGACTCACACGGAGTCAACGGAGTCAGCGGAGTCGTTCTCCGTTGACTCCGTTGACTCCGTGTGAGGATCTCTGTGCTGGTGTCTCGGAATGCACGGTCATTTGTCTGATCTGGCATGAGCGGGGGTTTCTCAACTGTCTCTTCCATGAACGAGGTCTTGGGCCAGCGCGCGCTCAACCGCGCCCTGCTCGCGCGGCAGCTGCTCCTCCGCCGCGAGTCGATCCCCGCCGCGGAGGCGGTGGAGCGGCTGGCGGGGATGCAGGCGCAGTCGCCGCTCGCGCCCTACGTCGGCCTGTGGACGCGGCTGGAGGGGTTCGACGCGGGCGAGCTCTCCCGGCTGATCCTCGAGCGCAAGGCGGTGCGCATCGCGCTGATGCGCTCGACCATCCACCTGGTCACCGCGCGCGACTGCCTGGCGCTGCGCCCCGTGATCCAGCCGGCGCTGGAGAAGGAGCTGAAGGGCGTCCGCGGCCGGCGCCTCGCCGGGCTCGACCTGCGCGAGGTGGTGGAGGCGGGGCGGAAGATCCTGGAGGAGACGCCGCTCGGGTGGACGGAGCTCGGCGCGCGCCTGGCCGAGCGGTGGCCGGACCGCGACCCCGAGGCGCTCGCCGCGACCGTCCGCGCGCGGCTCGCGCTGGTGCAGCTGCCGCCGCGCGGCGTCTGGGGCGCCGGCGGGCGGGCGGTGCACACCACGGCCGAGGCGTGGCTCGGCGCTCCCATCTCCACCGACCCGTCGCCCGACGCGATGGTGCTGCGCTCCCTGGGCGCGTTCGGCCCCGCCAGCGTGGCGGACGTGCAGAGCTGGTCGGGGGTGCCGCGCCTGTGCGAGGCGTTCGAGCGGCTGCGGCCGCGGCTCGCCACTTTCCGCGACGAGCGCGGCGCCGAGCTCTTCGACCTCCCCGGCGCGCCGCGCCCCGACGCCGACACCCCCGCGCCGCCCCGCTACCTCCCCGAGTACGACAACCTCCTCCTCTCCCACGCCGACCGCTCGCGCGTGATCCCCGCCGGGCACGCCGCGCGGGTGAGCGCGAGCCTCGGCCGGCCGATGTTCCTGGTCGACGGCTGCGTGCGCGGCACCTGGAAGATCGTGCGCGAGGGCGGGAGGGCGACCCTGGCCGTCGCGCCTTTCGCGTCCCTCGCTGGAGCGGATCGCGATGCCCTGGCCGAAGAGGGCGCGCGGCTGCTCGCCTTCGCGGCGCATGGCGAAGGCGGCCATGACATTCACTTTGCGTCCTGAACCGCAATGTGTTCCCCGTTGCACCATTTTTCAGCATCCGTACGCAATGGCATTTCCCTGCCACCACTGAGGCCGACATGCGTGGGCGTCAATAGAAAGGCTGATACTTGACGCGTTGCAGTCCAGCCACTATCGTGCTTTCGTGGCTGTCGCGGAACTCCTTTCCATGGTTTGATTTAAAGCCGTCGGGTGCGAACCTTGCCCGCGGGCCCGTGTACCAACAATTTTGATGCAAACCCGAGACGGCCGGCGCTTCCGTCTCTCCACGCCCCGCCCCCGTCTGCCCCGTGCAGATCCTCCTCATTGCATTCATGGCTTCGGCGGTCATCGCGCTCGTGGTGACGCCCGTGCTGCTGCGCGTGCTGCTGGCGCGCGGCATCTACGGCCATGCGCGCATCCGCGAGGGGGTGGAGCGCAAGCCGGTGCCGCGGCTGGGCGGGGTGGCGGTGTGCGTGGCGACCACGCTGGGGGTGGCGGCCGTGGCCCCGGTCGCCGCGGCGACGGGCTTTCCGCTCGTCCATCCGCTCACCTTCTTTGGCGGGGTGCTGGCGGCGAGCTGGCTCCTCTTCGGCGCGGGGGTGGTGGACGACCTGCACGACCTGCCGCCGCGGGCGAAGCTGCTGGCGCAGGTGGCCGCGGCGCTGCTGGCGTGGCAGTTCGGCTTCCGCATCGAGCACCTCACCTTCGGGGGCACGGTGGACCTGGGCGCGCTCTCGCTCCCGGTCACGGTGCTCTGGATCGTGGGCGTGACCAACGCCTTCAACCTGATCGACGGGCTCGACGGGCTGGCCACGGGGATCGCGCTGGTGGCGCTGGCGACCATGCTGGCGGTGAGCGCCAGGCTGGGGAACTGGCAGGTGGCGCTGGTCTGCGCCGCGCTGGCCGGCGCGCTCGCGGGGTTCCTGCGCTACAACCTGCTCCCCGCGCGCATCTTCCTGGGCGACTCGGGGAGCCTGTTCGTGGGCTTCATGCTGGCGGTGCTCTCCGTCCACGGCTCCACCAAGAGCACCACGGCGGTGCTCACGGTGATCCCGCTGCTGGTGCTGGGGCTGCCGCTGCTCGACACCGCGCTGGCGATCGTGCGCCGCTGGCTGCGCGGCACCCCCATCTGGAACGCCGACGAGCGCCACCTGCACCACCGGCTGGTGGCGATCGGCCTCACCCACACGCGCGCGGCCGTCCTCCTCTTCCTGCTGGCGGCGGGGATGGCGACCTTCGCGCTGCTGATCGTGTTCGGCCCGCCGCGGGCGGTGGTGGCGATCGCGGTGGCGGGGGCGGCGTGCACGGCGGGGATGCTGCTGGTCGGCATCAAGCGCCTGGGGTACCACGAGTTCGTGGAGGCGGGCGCGGTGGTGGCCGGCGGCGCGGCGCGGCTCAGGCGGGCGATCCGCGACCGCATCCACGCGCGCGACGTGGCGCACGTGGTGGCGCAGGCGGAGACGGTGGAGCACCTGCGCGCCATCCTCACCGACAACGCCGAGGTGATGGGGCTGCTGGACCTGGTGTTCTGCCGCTGCTCGGCGGCGGAGGGGTGGCGCGGGAGCCTCGACGCGGCGCATGCCCAGGCCGCGCTGCGCGTGGACTTTCCCGTGCAGGCCGACGCGGACGGCGACGATCCCTGGGTGCTGCGCGCCTGGTGCGACGGCGCCAACCCGCACGCGCTCCCCGAGGCCGTGCGCACGGTGCACATCCTGGCCGACGCGGTGCGCGACTGGCTGATCGCCGGCCCGCCGCCGCCGCGCCCCGTCCGGCACCCGGAGGCCGCACCGCTCCCCGTGGCCCTCGGCAACGAGTCCCCTGCCTGGTGAGCAGGGAAAAAGACGGGTCTCACGCAGAGACGCAGAGGCGCAGGGAGGGCCACCCGGCCTCTCTGCGCCTCCGCGTCTCTGGGTGAGGCGATCGTTTCGGCTTCGGCATGAGGATCGTCTTCCTGAGCGCCTCGGGGCAAATCGGCGGGGCCGAGCGGGTGCTGCTCGACCTGGTGGCGAGCCTGCGCGCGGCCGAGCCGGAATGGGAGCTGCACGTCGTCGTCGCCGGCGCGGGGCCGCTGGCAAGCGAGGCGCGGGCGCTCGGCGCCGGGGTCCATCTCCTCCCGTTCCCCGCCCGGCTCGAGCGCACGGGGGATGCGGGCGCGGGGTCGGGCGCCGCGCTCTTCCTCCGCCTCCTGGGCGCGGGGCCGGCGGGGGCGCTCTGGCTGGGGCGCCTGCGCCGGCTGCTGCGGCGCCTGGAGCCCGACGTGGTCCACACCAACGGCTACAAGGTGCACGTGGCCGGCGCCCTCGCGCTCCCGCCGGGGGCGCGGCTGGTCTGGCACGCGCACGACTACCTGGGCGTGCGCCGGGTGATGGGGCGCGTGCTGCGCGCGTTCGCCTCGCGCGCCTCCGCCGTCATCGCCATCTCCCGCAGCGTGGCGGAGGACGTGCGCCGCGTCTGCGGGCCCGGGCTGCGGATCGAGGTGATCCACAACGCGGTCGACCTCGCCCGCTTCTCGCCCGAGGGTCCGCGCGCGCCGCTGGACGAGCGAGCGGGGATGCTGCCTGCATCTCCCGAGGTCGTCCGGGTCGGGCTGGTGGCGACGATGGGGCTGTGGAAGGGGCACGACGTCTTCCTCCGCGCCCTGGCGCGCCTCCCCGCGGACGCGGCGGTGCGCGGCTACGTGGTCGGCGGGCGGATCTACGCCACGGCGGGGAGCGAGGTCGATCCCGACGCGCTGCGCCGGACCGCGGCCGAGCTGGGGATCGCGGGGCGGGTGGGCTTCACCGGCTTCGTGGACGACCCCGCCGCGGCCATGCGCGCGCTCGACGTGGTGGTGCACGCCAGCACGCAGCCCGAGCCCTTCGGCCTGGTGATCGCGGAGGCGATGGCGTGCGCGCGCCCGGTCGTGGTCAGCGCCGCGGGCGGGGCGGGGGAGATCGTCGCGGACGGGGTGGATGCGCTCGCCGTGCCCCCCGGCGACGCGGCGGCGCTGGCGGAGGCGATCCGCCGGCTGGCGGACGACGCGGGGCTCCGCGCCCGCCTCGGCACCGCGGGGCGGGCGCGGGCGGAGCGCGACTTCGACCGCGCCCGGCTGGCGCGCGAGATAATCCCCGTCTACCGCTCACTGGCGGGGTCGTAGCGCGAATCCGCGGCGCCCTCTCCCTTGCGCCTGAGAGCGCAATTCCCTCTCCCGTACCGGGAGAGGGGCTGGGGCCGGCGAAGCCTGCACGGAGCCGTGCGAGGTCGACTTTTGCGCGATCGGTTCGGGTGGCGCAGGTGCTGGAGAAGCTACCTCTCCCGGCACGGGAGAGGTGGCGAGCCCCAGCGAGCCGGAGAGGGCGCCGAGCCGCGGCGCAGGGCGGAGTCAATCGAGCGCAACCACGCTCCATCCAGATCGGCATGATGCGGGTGCTGCACGTCTACGCGGGGAATCTGTACGGCGGCGTCGAGGCGATGCTCGCCACCTTCGCGCGCCACGGCCACGCGGTGCCTGAGCTGGAGACGCGCTTCGCGCTGGCGTACGACGGGCGGCTGGCGGGGGAGCTGCGCGATGCCGGCGCCCTCGTCGCCGTCGTGGGCGGCGCGCGGCTCAGCCGGCCGTGGACGGTGTGGGGGGCGCGGCGCCGCTTCGCCCGCGCGCTCGCCACGGAGCGGCCCGACGTGGCGGTCTTCCATTCCGCCTGGAGCCACGGCATCTTCGCTCCGGCGGCGCGCCGCGCCGGGGTGCGCGTGGCCTTCTGGCTGCACGACGCCGTCTCCGGCGGCGCGGCCGAGGCCCGGGCGCGCCGCACCCCGCCGGACCTGGCGCTCTGCACCAGCGCGTGGGTGAGCGAGACGCTCCCCGGCCTCTTCCCCTCCGTGCGCGCCGAGGTGGTGCACCCCGCCGTCGCCCCGCCGCCGGACCACGCCGCCGAGCGCGCCGCGGTGCGCGCGGAGCTGGGGACGGACGAGGAGTCCGTGGTCATCGTGCAGGCGAGCCGGATGGAGCCGTGGAAGGGGCACCGGCCGCACCTGGAGGCGCTGGCGCGGCTGGGCGACCGGCCGCGCTGGGTCTGCTGGATGGCCGGCGGGGCGCGGCGCCCGCACGAGCTGCGGCACGCGGAGGAGATGAAGGCGCTCGCCGAGCGCCTGGGGATCGGCGGGCGCGTGCGCTGGCTGGGCGAGCGCGCCGACGTGCCGCGGCTCCTCGCCGCCGCCGACCTGCTCTGCCAGCCGAACCTGGGCCCCGAGCCCTTCGGCATCACCTACGTGGAGGCGATGTACGCCGGACTCCCCGTCGTGGCGGCCGCGACCGGCGGCGCGCTGGAGGTCGTGACCGACGCCACCGGCCTGCTCGTTCCCGCCGGCGACGCGCCCGCGCTGGCGGGTGCGCTCGGCACCCTGGCGGCGGACCCCGCGCTGCGCCGCCGGCTGGGCGAGGCGGGCCCCGCGCGCGCGGCGGAGCTGTGCGACCCCGCGCGGCAGCTGCGCCGCCTCCACGACGTGCTGGGCGGGGCCGCGTGACGCAGCCCCTGGTGGAGGCGCGGGCGCGGAGCAGCCTGGGCGCCAGCGGCGACGCCATCTACCGGATGGTCGCCGCCGCCGTCGCCGCCCGGCACCCGGGCGGGGGCACGCTGCTGGACGTGGGGTGCGGGAGCGGGAAGCTCTGGCCCTTCGTCCGCGCGCGCTTCGGGCGCTACGTGGGGGTGGACGCGGTGCGCTACGACGGCTTCCCGGTGGAGGGCGAGTTCCACGCGGCCGACCTGGACGCGCAGGCGCTCCCCTTTACGGACGCGGCGGAGGTGGTGGCGGCGGTGGAGACCATCGAGCACCTGGAGAACCCCCGCGCCTTCGTCCGCGCCCTGGTGCGCGCCGCCCGGCCGGGGGGGTGGGTGATCGTCACCACTCCCAACCAGCTCTCGCTGCTGAGCCGCGCCACCCTGGTGGCGAAGGGGGAGCACAACGCCTTCCGCGACGGGAGCTACCCCGCGCACATCACCGCGCTGCTGGAGGTGGACCTGAGGCGCATCGCCGCCGAGTGCGGGCTGGAGGAGGTGGCGGTGGAGTTCAGCGGGAGCGGCCGCGTGGCCGGGAGCGGCCGCCACTACCCGGCCTGGGTCTCGCGCCTCTGGCCGCGGGGGCTCTCCGACAACCTGCTGCTGGCCGGGAGGAGGCCGCGTGCCTGAGGCCTGGACTCCCCCGCTGCGGGCGCGGCCGCTGGCCTTCGACGCGCCGCCGCGGGAGCGGCGCCCGCAGCCGCTGGTGCAGTGGTTCGTGGTGTGCCTGCTGGTCTGCCAGGTGACGCTGCTCGTTCCCGGGATCGGCTCCGCGCGGATCCTGGTGCGCGTGGCGGCGTTCGGGATGTCGCTCCTGCTGCTGGCGACGGTGCGGGGGAGGGCGCCGCGGCACCCCTCCTTCACCCTGGCGTGCCTCACGGTGATGGTGATCTGCATCGCCATGGTAAACCCGATGACCACGAACCTGGTGGCCGGCGGGGCGCAGGCGGCGCTGTACGTGGCGGTGATCGCCCCGGTGTTCTGGGCGTCGCGGCTCTCCCCCGACACCCGGGCGCTGCGCCAGACGGTCACCATCCTCTGGGGCTTCCACACGGTGAGCGCCGCGCTCGGCATCCTGCAGGTGTACGCGCCCGGCTCCTTCCAGCCGCCGGTGTCGTCGATCATCCTGGCCAAGGGGCCGGGGTACATCAACAGCCTGATGATCACCACCGCGCACGGGGTGCGGGTGTTCCGCCCCATGGGGCTCACCGACATCCCCGGCGGGGCCTCGGTGTCGGGGCTGTACGCGGTGCTCTTCGGCACCGGCTTCTTCCTCACCCGGCGCGACCCCTGGACGCTCGGCGCCTCGGCGCTCAGCATGGGGATCGGGATCGCCTGCCTCTCGCTCTCGCAGGTGCGCTCGGTGCTGGTGATGACCGGGATCGCGGTGGCGGTGGTGGGCGGGGTGCTGGTGTGGCGGCGCGACTTCGTGCGGCTGAAGATGGTGGCCGCGGTGGCGGCCGCGGCGGCGGTGGGCGGCTACGGCGTGGCCCACTCGCTCGCCGGCGCGGCGGTGCAGCGGCGGATGGCCTCGCTCTCGTCGGCGCCGGCGGGGGCGGTGTACTACCGCGAGCGGGGCCACTTCCTCGCCGACGCGGTGGAGCGCCTCCTCCCCGAAGAGCCGCTGGGGCGCGGGCTGGGGCATTGGGGGATGACGGCCACCTACTTCGGCGGCGGCGACGACCCGCACGGGGTGTGGGTGGAGATCCAGTGGGCGGGGTGGATCGTGGACGGCGGCGCGCCGCTGATGATCCTCTACGCCCTGGCTGTGCTGGTGGCGATCTGGAGCGCCTTCCAGGTGGCGCGCTCGCGGCCCCCCCCTTCCGCCCCCGACCTCCCCTTCTGGGGGGTGATCGTGTTCGCGCACGGCATCGGCACCTTCGCCTTCACCTTCTCCTTCCCCGTCTTCCTCTCGCAGGCGGGCTTGGAGTTCTGGCTGCTGAACGCCACGCTGCTGGCCGCCGCGGCGGCCGCGCGCCGGGCGGGGCGGCTGGCCGCGGCGGCGGGGCCCGCGGCGTGAGCGGGCCCCCGGCCGTGAGCGTGGTGATCCCCACGCGCAACGGGGCGGAACGGGTGCCGCAGGTGCTCCAGGCGCTCCTGGCCGACCGCGGCGCCATCCCCTTCGAGGTGGTGGTGGTCGACAACGCCTCGACCGACGGCACCGCCGCCGCCGTCGACGCCCATCCGGCCGCCGCCGCGCTGCGCGCCGTGGGCGTCGACGTCCGCGTGGTGCCCGAGGCGCGCCCCGGCCTCACCTTCGCCCGCGCCCGCGGCGTGGCAGCGGCGCGCGCCGAGGCGGTCTGCTTCCTGGACGACGACAACCTCCCCGAGCCCGGCTACCTGGCGTGCGGCGCCGCGGCCATGGCCGACCCCGCGGTGGGGGTGCTGACCTCGCGCGTGTTCCCGGAGTACCTGGCGCCGCCGCCGGCCGCGGTGGAGCGGCGCGAGCACCTGCTGGCGATCAACCACCGCATGGGCGACGCCCGGGTGGACTGGGGGGCGGGGACGGAGCCGGTGCCCACCCTCGGCGCGGGGATGTGGGTGCGGCGCTCGGCGTTCGTGGCGGCGGCGGCGGGCGGGCAGGTGCTGTCGGACCGCACCGGGGGCACGCTGGCCTCCGGCGGCGACATCGAGATCGGCGTGGCGCTGGGGCGCGCGGGGTACCGGCGCGTCTACCTCCCCTGCCTGCGGCTGCGCCACCGGATCCCTCCGGGGCGGCTCCGCACCCGCTACTTCTGCAGGCTCATCTACGGGATCGTGCGCAGCCGGCTGGCGGTGGAGGCGGTGTACGCCGGCCGCGGCGGACGCCCGCGCGACCGCGCCGCCGCGCTGGCCCGGCTGGGCGGCGCGGTCGCCTCGCTCCCCGCGCTGCTGGCGCGGCGCGACGGGGCGCGCGAGGCGCTCTTCGTGCTGGTGAGCCGTTGGGCCGAGCTGCGGGGGCCGCTGGATGAGCGCCTCTAGCGCCGCCCCGCCGCCCCCGCCCGCCGCCGTGCCCCCGCCCTGGCTGGTGGCGGCGGGGGACTTCGTGGTGACGGGGGGGATGGACGCGGCGAACCACGCGCTGGCCTCGTACCTGGCCCGCTCCGGGCGCGAGACGCACCTGGTGGCGCACCGCGTGGCGCCCGACCTCGCCGCGCTCCCGGGCGTGCGCGTGCACCGCGTTCCCCGGCCGTTCGGGTCGCACCTGCTGGGCTTTCCCCTCCTCGCTGCGGGCGCGCGCGTCCACGCCTGCGTCCAGGCGGGCGCGGTCATTCACCACGGCCGTCCTCTTCGCGCGCTGGCGACCCTGGCCAACGGCGGAAACTTCGTCGGCCGGGCGACCTGGCTCCACTACGTCCACGCCGCCTACCGTCCCGAGATCGCGGGGCGGCCGCTGCGCCGGCTGGTGGAGACCGCCGCACGGCGCATGGCGCTGGGCGACGAGCGAGTCTCCGCCCGGGCCGCGCGGGCGGTCATCGCCAACTCGGAGTTGACGGCACGGCATGCGGTGGAGCTGCTGGGGGCCGACCCGGCGCGCGTGCACACGGTCTACTACGGGGTGGACCCGGCGCGCTTCCGCCCGCCCTCGGCCGAGGAGCGGGCCGGGGCCCGGCTCGAGCTGCGGCTGGACGAGGGCGTGCCGGCGCTGGTGTTCGTCGGCGCGCTGGGGGACCGGCGCAAGGGCTTCGACACGCTCTTTCACGCGTTCGCCTTCCTCTGCTCGGAGCCGGGGTGGGACGCGGTGCTCCTCGTGGCAGGCGCGGGGGGCGAGCTGGAGGCGTGGAAGGCGCGGGCGGCGGCGGCGCGGCTGGGGCGGCGCATCCGCTTCCTCGGCTTCCTGGGCGACGTGCGCGAGGCGCTCTTCGCCTGCGACGGGGTGGTCGCCCCCACCCGCTACGAGGCGTACGGGCTGGCGGTGCAGGAGGCGCTGTGCGCCGGCCTCCCGGCCGTGGTGAGCCGCGGCGCCGGGGTGGCCGAGCGCATCTCCGCGCCGCTCGACGCGCTCCTGCTGGACGACCCCGGCGACGCCGGGGAGCTGGCCGAGCGGCTGCTGGCCTGGCGCGCGGGGGTGGAGGCGCACCGCGCCGCGGCGCTGGAGCTCTCGGCCGCGCTGCGGGGGTGGACGTGGGATCATATGGCGGCCCGCATCGTGGACATCGTGGAGCGGGGGGCGTAGCTTTGGACGCACCGATGAACGCGCCCGCCCCTCCCCCGCCGCACGCCGGCTTCTCCCCCGTCCGCGCCTGCTGGGTGTGCGGCGGCGGCGCGCTGGGGGCGGAGCACCGCGCGGTGTTCGAGTTCTCCGCCTTCGCGGAGCAGGACCCCGAGCTGGCCGCCTACACGGGCGCCGAGGTGGAGATGGTGCGCTGCGCCGCGTGCGGCTTCGGCCAGCCGGCGGCGCTCCCGGCGCTCCCGGGGTACTTCAGCCGGATGTACGACCAGCGCTGGCGGCCGGAGTGGATGGCGGGCGAGTTCGCCTCGACCTACAAGGACCTGATCTTCCGCGCCGTGCTCGACGGGCTGGAGCGGCGCGTGCCCGCGGAGCGGCGCACCCTGCTCGACGTGGGCGCGCACGTGGGGCGGCTCCTCTCCGCCGCGGTGGCGCGGGGGTGGCGGGCGGAGGGGGTGGAGCTGAACCCCGCCACCTCGGCCTTCGCCGCGCGCGCGACGGGGCTCCCGGTGCACCGGGTGGACGCGCGCGAGCTCTCCACCCGGGGGCGCCGCTACGGCGCGGCCACCCTGGTCGACGTGCTGGAGCACATCCCCCACCCCGTGGCGGTGCTGGAGACCCTGCGCGGGGTGCTGGAGCCGGGGGGGTGGCTGGCGGTGAAGGTGCCGCACGGCCCGGTGCAGCTGCGCAAGGAGCGGCTCCGCGCCCGCCTGCGGCCGGGGTACCGCGCCACGGTGGCCGACAACCTGATCCACGTGAACCACTTCGGCCCCCGCTCGCTGGCGCTGGCGCTGGCGCGGGCGGGCTTCGGCGAGGTGGCGGTGCGGGTGGCGCCCCCGGAGCTGATCCCCCCCGGCGGCCCCGCGGCGCCCCGCGCGGCCGTGAACGCCGCGCGCCGCGCCACCTGGGCGCTGGCCAGGCTCTTCCCCGCGCGCTCCCCGCTCGCGCTGCACCTGCTCGCCTACGCGCGCAACCCCGCGTGAACGCCCACTCTCCCGCGCCTCGCCCCGCCCCCGTGCCCCCGCAGCCGTCCATCGCCCCCGCGCTCTCCGTGGTCGTGGCCACGCACGACAACCTCCCCTCGCTGCGCCGCTGCCTGGACGCCTGGCGCGCGCACGCCGGCGACGCCGCGGTGGAGCTGATCGTGGTGGAGGACGGGTGCACCGACGGCACGCCGGAGTACCTGGCCGAGCTCTCCGCCACCCCCTGGGGGCGGCGCGCGCTGCGCGTGCTGCACGCGGGCGACGCGCACGAGCTGGTGTGCACCAACCTGGGGCTGGCCGCCGCGCGGGCGCCGCTGGTGGCGAGCTGGCACGACGACATGTACCTGCAGGCGGGGTGGCTGGTGCCGGAGCTCCTCGCCACCTTCCGCGCCTACCCCGAGATCGGGCTGCTCTCGCTGAGCCGCGGCCTCACCTTCTCCCCGGTCGACGAGCCGCTCGGGCGCTGGGAAGACACGCTGGACTGGCGGCGCGTGCAGAGCACCATCGGCCCGCCGCCGCTGAACTGGGCGCGGCTGCAGGAGGTGCACGGGGTGATGCGCCCGTGGGTGGTGCGCGCCGCCTGCGTGGCGCGCGTGGGCCCGCTCGACGAGGCCTTCCGCCCCACCGAGTGGGACGAGGCGGACCTCTGCTTCCGCATCCGCGAGGCGGGGTGGCGGGTGGCCACCCACGGCTACGAGCGGGGCGGGGCCTACCACCACGCGGTCTCCACCACCTATGCGCGCACCCCCTCGGCGCGGCGGATGGCGGCGGCGCTGCGCAACGCCCGCCTCTTCTTCGAGCGCTGGAGCGATCGGGTCCGCGCGGACAGCGGGGTGCCGCTGCGGCACTGGCGGCGGCGCGCCACCCCGGCCGGGTGGGCCGCCATGGCGGCGCAGGCTGCGCGCACCGTGCTGCAGCGCGGAGCGCGCCGATGAGCCGCACCCGGCGCGCGGGGATCACGGCGGCCTTCGGCTACGTGCAGTTCGCGGTGGCGCTGGCCTCGGGGGTGCTGGTGGTGCCGCTGGTGCTCTCGCGGGTGCCCACCGCGCAGTACGGGGTGTGGCTGGCCTTCGGCGAGGTGCTCGCCTACTCGGCGATGGCCGACTTCGGGGTGCTGGGGGTGCTCCCCTGGCTGGTGGCGGAGAGCGACGGCCGCGGCAACCGCCGGGTGGTGCGCGCGCTGGTGGCCTCGGGGGTGACGCTGGCGGCGGGGGCGGCCGCGCTCTTCCTGCTGCTGGCCGGGGGCGCGATGTTCCTGGCCCCCGCCGTGGCCGACGTCGCCCCGGGGCTGAGGCAGGCGCTGCTGGGGCCCCTGCTGCTGCTGGTGGTGGGGATGGCGGCGGGCTTCCCGCTGCGCGTGTACCAGTCGGTGCTGATGGGGCTGCAGGACGTGCGCTTCGGCGGCATGGTGGCGCTCGCGCAGCTGGTGCTGGGGGTGGCGCTCACGGTGGGGCTGCTGCTGGGCGGCTTCGGGCTCTACGCCCTGGCGGCCTCGGCGGTGGCGCCCTCGCTGGCCGCGGGGCTCGCCTGCCGGCTGCGGCTGGGGGTGCTGGCGCCCGACCTGCTGCGGGGGCGGCGGCTGCCGCGGCGCACCCTGCTGCGCGCCATGGCCACGCAGGGGTTTGGCGGGTGGACCTCGACCATGGGGTGGCGGATGATCGCGGCGTCGGACTCGCTGGTGGTGCTGGCGGTCGCCGGGCCGGCGGCGGCGGTGGTCTTCGCGATGACGGCCAAGCTGGGCGAGATCGCCATGCAGATGAGCTGGCAGCTCCCCGACGCCACGCTGGTGGGGCTGGCGCAGCTCAAGGGCGAGGGGCGCCCGGAGCGGGTGCGCGAGGTGATCCTCTCGCTGGTGCGCCTCACCCTGGTGGGCGCGGGGGCGGTGGCCTGCGGGGTGCTCGCCTTCAACCCCTCCCTGGTCACCCTCTGGGTGGGCGGCGCCCGCTTCGGCGGGCTGGCGCTGAACGCCGCGCTCGCCGCCGAGATGCTGGCGCACTCGCTGGGGCACACCCTCTTCACCACCGCCGCCACCGTCGGCGCGCGGGTGCAGGCCGGGTGGCTCTCGCTCCTCCACGGCGTGGTGAACCTGGCGCTGGCCCTGCCCCTGGGGCGCGCCTTCGGGCTCCCCGGCGTGGCCGCCGCCACCGTGCTCTCCACCCTGCTGGTGGCGGTGCCGGCCGGGGGGTGGATGCTGCGCCGCAGCGCGGGGCTCGACTTCGCGCGCCTGCGGGGGGCGGTGCTCGGCCCCTGGCTGGCGCGGATCGCGCCGCTGCTGGCGCTCGGCGGCGCGGTGGGCGCGCTCTCCGCCCGCGCGCTCTGGGCGCCGCTGGCGCTGGCGCCCTTCCTGGCCGTCCTCTACCTCTGGGTGGCGCGGCCGCTCTACGCGTCGCTCCCCCTCCCGCCGCGGGCGCGCCGGGTGCTCGCCGCCTTCCGCCTGGTGGAGGCCGCGTGAGCGGGCGCCTGGGCCGGGTGCTCCGGCGGCTGCTGCCGCCGGGGCCGCCGCGCGGGCTGCTCCGCGCCTGGGAGCGCGACCTGGCGCGGCTGCGGCCGGAGCTGGCCGCGCGCGGGTGGGAGGTGATACGCTACCCGCTCTTCGAGGGGGGGACGCACCCGGAGGGGTACGCCGACTTCGAGTGCCGCTTCGCCGCCTGGCACCTGCGCCGCGAGCGGCCGGGGTCGGTGCTTGACGTGGGCTCGTACCGGCACTTCGTGGTGGGGCTCTCCGCCGCCCTCGACGTGACCGCGGTGGACGTGCGCCCCCGCCGGCCGGGGCTGGGCACCGAGGCGGTGCTCACCTGCGACGCGCGCGCGCTCGCCGCGCCCGACGCCTCGTTCGACGCGGTGGTCTCGCTCTCGTCGGTGGAGCACTTCGGGCTGGGGCGCTACGGCGACCCGCTGGACCTGGACGGCGACGCGCGCGCGATGGCCGAGATGCGGCGGGTGCTGCGCCCCGGCGGGGTGCTGGTGCTGACCACCTCGCTCACCCGCGGGCCGCGCACGGTGGCCTTCAACGCCCACCGCATCTACGACCTCGCCACGGCGCGGGCGCTCTTCGCCGGGCTGGAGCCGGTGGACGAGCGCTACTTCAGCCTGGCGCGCCGCGAGGAGTGCGCGCTCGGGGAGGTGGTGGCCACGCCGGGCGCCTGGGACGTGTACTGCGGCTGCTGGCGGCGCCCCGGGTGAGCGCCGCCGTCCGCTCCGCGCCTCCGCTGGGCCGCGGCCGCCAACCTGGCTCCCCCCGCTGGAGGGTATGAACCGGCTCGCCCACACCGCGCTCCCCGCGCCGCTCTTCCGCGCGCTGAAGGCCGTGCGCGACGCCGCCGCCGACCGGGTGGGGCGCGCCGCCGCGCGCCGGCCGGGGGTGGAGCGTACGGTCACGGCCACCGGGCGCGCCCTCTTCGGCCGTTCGCTCTACTTCGACCTCTTCTACCGCCGCGCCACCGACGCGCTGCTGGCGGACGCCACCCGGGAGGGTCCGCTCTACCGCCGGCTCCGCCTGGCCGGGGTGGATCTCTGGGGCGAGGTGAGCCACTTCAGCTTCGGCACCCCCTACTTCACCGGCGTGCTGTACGAGCCCGAGACCACCGCGCTGGTGGAGCGGGTGCTGGGCGAGGGCGGCTCGTTCGTGGACGTGGGGGCGAACCACGGCTACTTCACCGCCATCGCGGCGCTCCGGGTGGGGGCGTCGGGGCGGGTGGCGGCCTTCGAGCCCAACCCGCGCGTGGCGGCGGCGCTCGGCGAGGTGCTGCGGCGCAACGGGGTGGCCGAGCGGGTGGCGGTGCACCCGCTGGCCCTTTCCGACCGGGTGGACGACGTGGTGCGCTTCTTCGTCTCGGGCGACGCGCTGAACGACGGGCTCTCGTCGCTCCTCCCCGGCGAGGGCGCCGGAGGGAGCCGCGACGGGGGAGAGGTGATCGTGGTGCCCACCACGACCTTCGATACGTGGGCGGCCGGGGCGGGGTTCGGGCGGATCGACCTGGTGAAGGTCGACGTGGAGGGCGCCGAGGCGCGGGTGCTCGAGGGGATGGAGGAAACGCTGCGGAGCGCCCCGCCGCGGCGGATCGTGCTGGAGACGAAGCCCGGCGGCGAGGCCGCGCGCTTCCTCGCCTCCTTCGGCTACGCCGCCGCCCCGCTGGAGACGGTGGCGTCGGAAACCGCCAACCTCCTCTTCACCGCCTCCGATGCCTGAGCGCGGCGTGCTCCGCGTGCTCTTCGTGAACACCGGGATCCTGGGGCACGCCTCGGTGGCGCGGCTGGTGCGCCGGGCGGTGGAGGGCGACGCGGGGGTCGAGGCGGTGCACCTGGACCTGGCCGAGCGGCTTACCGCGGGCGAGCGTGTGCTGCGCCGGCTGATGACGCTGGGCCCGCGCCCGGGGTCGCGCGGGGGCGCCCTCTCGGCCGCGCGCTTCCGGCACGAGCTGCACGCGGGGGTGGCGGCCGCGCGCCGGATCGCCGCGCTCGAGGCGCGCGCGGGGGCCTTCGACGTGATCCACTTCCACCCGCAGCCCGCCGCCTGGGGGAGCCTGCGCCGCATGCGCGCAACGCCGTCCATCGTCTCCATCGACGCCACCCAGCGCCTCGCCAGCGCCGAGGCCCCCGACCGGCTGCGGCGGCTGGAGTACGCCCCCAACGCCCGGCGCGACCGCGCCGTCTTCCGCCGTGCCGCGGCCATCGTGGCCACCTCGCGCTGGGCGGCGGCCGACCTGGAGCGCGGGCAGCCCGGGTGCGCCGGGCGGGTGCGGGTGATCCCCTACCCGGTGGACCTGGCGCGCTTCGACGCCGGCTGGGTGGAGGCGCGGCGCGCGCGCGACCCGGTCGCCCCGGTGCGCTTCCTCTTCGTGGGCGGAGACTTCGCGCGCAAGGGCGGGCCGGAGCTGCTGCGCGCCTGGCGCGAGGGCGGCTTCGCGGGGCGCGCCGCGCTCACCCTGGTGACCGACGCCCCGCTCGCCCCCGCGGAGCTCCCGCCGGGGGTCGAGGTCGTGCGCGGGGTGCGCGCCTACACCGGGGCGTGGATCTCGCTCTGGCGCGCGGCCGACGCCTTCGTGATGCCCACGCGCGGCGAGGCGTTCGGGATGGTGTTCCAGGAGGCGGCCGCGGCCGGGCTCCCGGCGGTCGGCACCGCCCTCAACGCCGTCCCCGAGATCGTGGCCGACGGGGAGACGGGGATCCTGGTGCCCCCCGGCGACGCGGGGGCGGTGGCGCGGGCGATGGCGTCGCTCCTCTCCCCGGCGCTGCGGGCGCGGATGGGCGCCGAGGCGCGCCGCCGCATCGCGGCGTCGGGGTCGATCGAGGCGTACGGCCGCCGGCTGGGCGCGCTGGTCCGCGAGGTCGCGGGCGCGCCGCCGTCCACCCCGGCGGCGTGAGGCGGCGATGCGCGTGCTCTTCGCGACCGACTGGATCGGCGGGGGCGGGGTGCTGAGCTACCTCGCGGCGGTGATGCCCGCGCTGGCGGCGCGCGGCCACGCGGTGGCGCTGCTGCACGACGAGGCGGCGGGTGCGGAGGCGGCGCCCCCCGCGGAGCGCCGCATCTGCGCCGAGACGCTGGGGAGGGAGGAGGCGGCGGCCGCGGCGCGGGCGTGGGCGCCCGACGTGGTCTTCTCGCACAACCTGCGGCCGCTGGAGCTGGAGCGGGCGCTGCTGGCGGCCGGGCCCGTGGTGAAGATGATGCACGCCTACGCCGGCACCTGCATCGGCGGCCAGAAGACGCACCTCTTCCCCCGCGCCGAGCCGTGCGGGCGCCGCTTCGGCCCGGCGTGCGCGGCGCTCTACTTCACCCGCCGCAACGGGCCGGCGGACCCGGCGTACGCGCTGCGCGAGTGGCGCTGGGCGGTGGAGCAGCGCGCGCTCTTCACGCGCTACGCGGCGGTGGTCACGGCCAGCGGGCACATGCGCCGCGAGTTCGTGCGCAACGGCGTTCCGGCGGACCGCGCGCACGCCATCCCCCTCTTCTCCACCCTCCCCGCCGCCCCGGCCCCGGTGGATGCGCCGGAGGAGTTCCGCGTCCTGTTCCTGGGGCGGATGACGCGGCTCAAGGGCGGCGACCTGCTGCTCCGCGCCGCCGCGCGCGCGGCGGCCGCCGCCGGCCGGCCGGTCGTCGTCACCCTCTGCGGCGAGGGCCCGCAGCGGGCGGAGTGGGAGCGGCTCGCGGCCTCGCTCGGCGTGCCGGCCGAGTTCACCGGCTGGGCGGGCGAGGAGGAGCGGCTCGCCCGCATCCGCGCGGCGTCGCTGCTGGCGGTGCCCAGCGTCTGGCCCGAGCCCTTCGGCCTAGTGGGGCTCGAGGCCGCCTCGCAGGGCGTGCCCGCGGTGGCGTTCGACGTGGGCGGCATCGGCGAGTGGCTGGTGGACGGGGTGAACGGCCGCCTTCTCCCCGGGCGTCCCCGCGTGGAGCCGCTGGCCGAGGCGCTCGCCCGGGCCGCGGCGCACCCGGCGGAGCTCGCCGCCATGCGCCCGCGCGCGCTCGAGGCCGCGCGCCGCCTCTCGCTGGACGCGCACGTCGGCGCGCTGGAGCGGGTGCTCGCCGCCGCGGCCGGGGGGGCGGCGTGAGCGGGGAGACGCGCCGCGACCCCTGGCACCTGCTGAGCGGCGAGTATCCGCCGGGCGGCGGGGGGGTGGGGGAGTACACCGCGCTGCTGGCGCGCGCGCTGGCGGCGGAGGGGCGCGAGGTGCACGTCTGGGCGCCCGCCGCCGCGGACGTGGAGGAGGCGCCGGGGGTGCGGCTGCACGCGCTCCCCGGCTTCGGGCGCGCGGGGCTGGCGCGGCTCGACGCGGGGCTCGACGCCTTTCCATCGCCCCGCCGCGTGCTGGTGCAGTACGCGCCGCAGGCCTTCGGCGCGCGGGGGATGAACGTCGCCTTCTGCCGCCGGGTGCTGGCCCGCGCGCGCCGCGGCGACGAGGTGCGGGTGATGTTCCACGAGCCCTTCGTTCCCTTCGGCTGGCGGCGCCCGCAGCGCAACCTGCTGGCGCTGGCCAACCGCTGGATGGCCGCGCTCCTCCTGCGCGCCGCGCGCGCCGCCTACGTCTCCACCCCCGCCTGGGAGCGGCTGCTGCGGCCGCTGGCGCCCGCGTCGCTGGGCGCGTTACGCTGGCTCCCCATCCCCTCCACCGTCCCCCGGGTGGACGACCGCGAGGGGGTGGCGGCGATCCGCGCGCGGCTGGGGGCGCACCCGGGCGGGGTGCGGGTGGTGGGGCACTTCGGGACCTATGGCGGGATGGTGGCGCCCCTCCTGGAGCCGGCGCTGCTGGCGGTGCTCGCGCCCCCCTCGCGCTCGGCGGCGCTGCTGCTGGGGGAGGGAGGGTCCGCCTTCGCCGCGCGGCTGGAGCGCGCCGCCCCGGCGCTGCGCGGGCGGCTGCATGCCCCCGGGCGGCTCGGGCCGGAGCGGCTGTCGGCGCACCTGCAGGCGTGCGACGTGGCGGTGCAACCCTACCCCGACGGGGTGACGGCGCGCCGGACCACGGCCATGGCGGCGCTCGCCAACGGGGTGCCGCTGGTGACCACCCGCGGCCGCTTCACCGAGCCCGAGTGGCTGGGCGGCGCGGTGCGGCTGGCAGACGCGGGCGACGCGGGCGCGCTGGCCGCCGCGGCGCTGGACCTGCTCGACGATCCCCGCCGCGGTGCGCTCGGGCCGGCGGGGCGCGCGCTCTACGAGCGGGAGTTCTCGATCGCGCGCACGGTGCGCACGCTGCTGGAGGAGGTGCCGCGGTGACGCTGCTGGTCGGGGTGCAGGCCTACCGCGCGCGAGGCGACGCGGCGCGGCGCCAGGCGTGCGCGCTGGCGGCGCTCGCGGGGCTCGCGCGGGTGGCGCGGGTGAACCTGCAGTGGCCCGACGAGGTGCTGGAGGTGGACGGCTTCGAGACCCTCTCCGTGCTGCGGCGCGACTCCATCGGCGCCACCGGCCGGCGCGGGGCGCGCAAGCCGCTGGTGCGCGAGATGTTCGACGCCCTGTGCGCGGCCGCCGAGGCGCGGGGCGCGCGCCTCTTCTGCTTCGCCAACTCCGACATCCACATCCCCCAGCCGCTGGTGGACCGGGTACTGGCCGAGCCGCGCGACGGGTGGGCGGTGTCGCGGATGGACTACGACGGGGAGACGGGGCGCGACCTGGAGGTGGTGACCCGCGGGGTGGACGCCTTCGTGGTCTCCACCGCCTGGTGGCGGCGCCACCGGCGCCGCTTCCGCGCCTACGTGGCCGGGGAGCCGGTGTGGGACAACGTGTACGCCGCTCTCCTCTGCGGCCACGGCGACGCGGTGGTGCTGAACCGGGGCGCCGGGCTGGTGCGGCACGAGCGCCACCCCCCCGCGTGGGGCGCCTCGCCGTACGCGGGGTACACCCACCTGCTGGCCGCGCTCGACGCGCCGGCGTTCTCCCGCTGGGCCCGCTATCACCACGCCCTGGAGGCGCTGCGCGCCCGCGGGGCCGGAGAGGCCGAGGAATGGGCGCTGCAGCACGCGCTGTTCCGTGCCCGCCCCTCGCCGGGCGAGCGCGTGGTGCAGGTTGGGCGGGCGCTGCGGGCCCGCCTGCGCTGGGCGGCGCGGCGGAGGGAGAAGGACGGGTGAGGATCCTGCTGGTGGGCGACTACCCCGACGACCCGCGCCTGGGCTCCGCCAAGGTGTACCACAAGCTGCGCGGCGAATTCTGCGCGCTCGGCCACGCCTGCGACGTGCTGCTGGCGCCGGAGCTCGGGGCGCGGCCGGCGGGTGCGCGGCTGCGCTGGCTGGGGGGCCCCGCGCTCGCCGAGCGCGCCGTCGCCCGGGCCTTCGCGGCGCAGGGGCGCTACGACGTGGTCGACGTGGCGAGCGCCGAGGGCGCGCTGCTGGGGGTGCGGCGGGGGCTGGGCGCCTACCGCGGCGTGGCGCTGGTGAGCCGCTCGCACGGGCTGGAGCACCTGAACTTCCGCCGCATGCTCGACGACCACCGCGCCGGGCTCGCCGCCAAGCCCTGGCACCGGCGGCTCTGGTACCCCGCGGCGCGCCTCTCCCAAGTGGCGCTCGCCGCCCGCGCGGCCGACCGCCTGCTGGTGCTGAACGAGGAAGACCGCGCCTTCGCCCTGGCGCGCGGGTGGAAGGCGCCGCGCCAGGTGGCGCTGGTGCCGCACGGGGTGAGCCGCGCCCTCCTCGACGCCGCCCCGCCGGCGGAGGCGCCGCGCGGGCGCGGCCTCCTCTTCTGCGGCTCGTGGGACCGGATGAAGGGGATCGACTACCTGGCGGGGGCGATGGGGATCCTGGCCGCAGCGCCCGACCCGCCGCGGCTCACCGTGCTCGGCCCCGGCGCCGCCGAGGCGGAGGTGCTCGCCGCCTTTCCCCCCGCGGCGCGGCCGCTGGTGACGGTGGTGCCGCGCACCGGCGAGGAAGAGGTGATGCGCCACTACCGCGAGCACGACCTGCTCCTGCAGAGCTCCACCTACGAGGGGTTCGGAATGGTGGTGGTGGAGGCGCTCAGCCAGCGCCTTCCGGTGGTCGCCACGCGGCAGGGGGCCGCGGCCACGCTGCTGGCCGACGGCCGTGCCGGCGTGCTCGTTCCCGCGCGCGACGCGGGGGCGCTCGCGGCGGCGGCGCTCCGCCTGCTGGACGACGCGCCGCTGCGCCGCGTCATGGGCGAGGCGGGGCACCGGGCGGTGCGGGGGATGACGTGGACGGCGACCGCCGAGCGCACCCTCGAGGTCTACGCCGGGGCGCTGGGGCGATGAACACCGGCGCCGCCCTGGCCAGGATCCGCGCGGGGGCGCGGCTCACCCGCGACGCCTTCCGCGCGCTGGGCGCGCGCGAGGCGGCGCGCTTCCTCCGGCAGCGCTTCGGCGGGCTGCGCCCGGGCCAGGTGGGCACGCTGCACCCGCCGGACGCCGCGCACCCGCTCTTCGCCCGCGGCGGGAGCACGGACCTGCGGGTGTTCCAGCAGGTGTTCGTGGAGCGCGAGTACGGCTGCCTGGACGACGCGGCGGGGGTGGAGCTGGTGATCGACTGCGGCGCCAACGTGGGGTACAGCAGCGCCTGGTTCCTCTCGCGCTGGCCGGGTGCGCGGGTGCTGGCGGTGGAGCCCGACGCCGAGAACTTCGCGGCGCTGCGCCGCAACCTGGCCCCCTACGGGGCGCGCGCCACCCTCCTGCGCGCCGGCCTCTGGTCGCACCCGTGCGGGCTGCGGATGGAGGAGTCGGCGTTCCGCGGGGGCGGCGCCTGGGCGCGCCAGGTGCGCGAGACGCGCCCCGGCGAGGAGCCCGGCCTCCCCGCCTTCGACGTGCCGTCGCTGCTGGAGCGCGCGGGGGCGGCGCGCGCCTCGGTCCTCAAGATCGACGTGGAGGGTGCCGAGGCCGTGGTCTTCGCCGGGGCATGCGACTGGCTGGACCGGGTGGACAACCTGGTGATCGAGCTCCACGACGACTCGCACTTCGGCGACGCGCGGGCGGCGTTCTTCCGGGCGATCGAGGGGCGGGGGTTCGCGCTCGGCACCTCGGGGGAGCTCACCGTGGCGCGGCGTGCCGCGCCGGCGGCCGGCGGAGGGTCGGCGTGAGCACCCCCGGGTCGCGGCTCACCGTGGGGGTCGCCACCCGCAACCGCCCCGGCGCGCTGGTCCACTGCCTGCGCTCGCTGCGCCTGCTCGGCGACGCGCTGGCCGAGGCCGTGGTGGTGGACGACGGCTCCGACGCGCCGGTAGAGGGCCCGGTGCGCGCCGCGCTCGCGGCCGACCCGCGGCCGCCCGTGCGCTTCGTGCGCCACGAGCGGTCGCTGAGCCTCTCCGCCTCGCGCAACCGCTTCCTGCGCGAGGCGCGCACCCCGTGGGTGCTGAACCTCGACGACGATGCCTTCGTGGTGTCGCGCGAGGCGGTGGAGGCGGCCGTCGCGGTGCTCGAGGCCGACCCCGGGGTCGCCGCCGTGGCATTCGGGCAGGGCGACGCCCGGGGGGCCGCCTTTCCGCCGTCGCTGCAGCCCGCGAGCGTGGACTATCCCTGCTACGTTCCCACCTTCGTCGGGTACGGCCACCTCCTGCGCCGAGACGCGGTGCTTGCCGCCGGGGGGTTCCGGGAGCGGCTGGGGATCTTCGGCGAGGAGAAGGAGCTTTCGCTGCGCCTGCTCGACCGGGGGCTGCGCGTGGTCTACCTCCCCGGGGCCGTGGTGGGCCACGTGGCCGACGCGGCGGGGCGCGACATGCGCCGCTACCTGCACCAGACGGTGCGCAACAACACGCTCGGCGCCCTCTACAACGAGCCGTTCCCCCTGGTGCTGGCGGGCGCGGGGATGCGCCTCTACAGCTACTTCGCCATGCGCCGCGGGTGGTCGGTCGAGGACCCGGGCGGGTTCGGCCAGATCGTGCGCGGGCTGGCGCGCGACCTCCCCGCCGTGCTGCGCGAGCGGCGGCCGGTGCGCTGGGCCACCTGGAAGCGCTGGCGGCGGATGACGACGTCGCCGCCCGAGCCGTACACCCCGCCGGTGGCCGCCGTCCGCGGGAGCGCGGGGGATGGGACCTGGTGAGCGCCCCACGCCGCCTGCTCACCCTCGGGCACAGCTACGTGGTCGCGAACAACCGGCGGCTCGCGCACGAGCTGGCCGCCGCTGGCGCGGGTCAGTGGGAGGTTGTCGCCGCCGCCCCCGCGCGCTATCCCGGCGACCTGCGCGACGTCGAGTTGGAGCCGATCGCCGGCGAGGCGTGCCGCACCGTGCCCATCCCTATCCAGTTCGGCCGCAAGCCGCACCTGATGCTGTACGGCCGCGCGCTGCGCGAGCTCCTGCGCGAGCGGTGGGACGTGGTGCACTGCTGGGAGGAGCCGTACGTCGCCTCCGCCTGGCAGGTGGCGCGCTGGGCGCGGCCGGAGGCGGCGCTGGTGTACGCGACCTTCCAGAATCTCCCGAAGCGCTATCCGCCGCCCTTCGCGCAGATGGAGCGCCGGGCGATGCGGCGGGCGAACGGGTGGATCGCCTTCGGCCGCACGGTGGAGGAGACGCTGGCGGACCGTCCGGGGTATCGCGATCGCCCGCACGCCGTCATCCCCCCCGGTGTGGACGTCGACCGCTTTCGCCCCGATCCGGAGGCGCGCCGCCGCGTCCGTGCGGAGCTCGGGTGGACGGACGAGGGGCCGCCGGTGGTCGGCTTCCTCGGCCGCTTCGTGGAGGAGAAGGGCCTGCGCGTGCTCATGCGCGCGTGGGAGGCCGCCGCCCCCTCGCGTCTCCTCCTGGTCGGCGGGGGGCCGATGGAGGCGGAGCTGCGGGCGTGGGGCGGGGGATTCGGCGACCGCGTCCGCGTCGTCACCGGCGTCGCGCACGGCGGGGTGCCGGCGTACCTCGCCGCGATGGACGTGCTGGTGGCGCCCAGCCTCACCACGCCGCGCTGGCGCGAGCAGTTCGGGAGGATGCTGGTGGAGGCGATGGCCTGCGGCGTGCCGGTGATCGGCAGCGACAGCGGCGAGATCCCGCACGTGATCGGCGGCGCGGGGACGGTCGCGGCCGAAGGCGACGTCGGCGGATGGACGAAGGCGCTCGACGGGATCATCGCGCGGCGGGATGAGCTCGTGCGCCGCGGACTGGAGCGCGCGCGGGCCGACTTCGCCCTCCCCGTCGTCGCGCGGCGCCATCTCCAGTTCTTCGAAGGCCTCCTGGACGGCGGTCTCACGCAGAGACGCGGAGACGCGGAGAGATGAGTCGCGGCACGGACGACCGGGTGCGCGAGGGGGCCTACGCGCGGCGCCAGCTCTTCGGGGGGTTCCGGCTGCTGCGCTGGAGCCACGGCTCGCGCTTCCGCGTGGCGCGCGAGCTGGTGGCGCCGCACGCGGGCGAGCGGCTGCTGGACTACGGCTGCGGCGACGGCACCTTCCTCTCCATGGTCCACGACCTCTTCCCCACCGCCGTGGGCGCCGAGGTCGACGCCGCCCTGGCCGCCGACGCCGCGCGCCGCTTCGAGGGCGACGCCGGGCTGCGCTTCGTGCACACCTCCGCGCTGGCGGACGAGGCGGACGGGAGCTTCGGCGTGGCGGTGTGCATGGAGGTGCTGGAGCACTGCACCGCGGAGGCGGTGGAGCGCGTCGTCGCCGACCTGCGCCGGCTGGTGGCGCCCGATGGCACCGTGATCGTCAGCGTCCCGGTGGAGACCGGGCCCGCGCTGGTGGGCAAGCAGCTCTACCGCCGCCTCGCCGCGCGCCGCGGGCTGGAGGGGTACCGCGACCGCGAGACCTACACCGCCCGCGAGCTGGCCACCATGCTGGTGGCGGGTGGAGGCACCTCCATCGAACGTCCCGTGTACCGCTCCTCGTTCCCCTCCGGCGAGGCGAACGTCTACCACGGGCACAAGGGGTTCAACTGGCGGGCGCTGCGCCGGCGCCTGCGGGCCGACTTCACCGTGCGCCGCACCCGCTTCTCCCCCGTTCCCGCCCTCGGCCCGCTGCTGAACAGCCAGGCATGGTTCGTACTCTCGCCACGCTAGAGCCCGAGGCCGCCCCTTCCATCCGCCCCGCCTTCCGGCCGCTGCGGCGCGTGGGGATCGTGGCCGACTTCCTGGAGGAGCGCTGGCCCAGCATGGACCTGGCGGCAGAGCTCACCGCGCTCGGCCTGGAGCGCCACGGCGGCGGGGAGTTCGCGCCCACCATCCTGCGCCCGCGGATGCCGCGCGTGCTGCCCGGCCGCTTCGGCCGGGCGAAGGAGACGGCGCCCAGCCTGGAGCGCTACCTGGGCCGCTACGTCACCTACCCGCGCTGGCTGCGGCCGCGGGCGGCGCGCTTCCGCCTGCTGCACGTGATCGACCAGAGCTACGCGCACCTGGTGGACCACGCGGCGGGGCGGCCGGTGGTGGTTACCTGCCACGACCTCGACGTCTTCCGCTCGCTGGTCGGCGCCGAGCGCGAGCGGCGCCCCTGGTGGTTCCGCGCCACCATGCGGCGGGTGAAGACGGGGCTCGGCCACGCGGCGCACGTGATCTGCGACACGCACGCCGTCCGCGACCAGCTCCTGGAGCACCGGCTGGTGGATTCCAGGCGGCTCAGCGTGGTCCCCCTCCCCGTGCACCCCGACTTCACCCCGCACCACGACCACGCCGCCGACGCCGAGGCCGCGCGCCTCCTCGGCCCCGCCGACGCCGGCACCGTCGACCTGCTGCACGTGGGGATCAACGTTCCGCGCAAGCGCGTGGGCTTCCTGCTGCGGATGTTCGCGGCGCTGCGGCAGCGGCACCCCATGCTCCGGCTGCTGCGCGTGGGCGGACGGCTCACCCTGGAGCAGCTCGGCCTCTGCGCGGACCTGGGGATCCCCTTCGACGCGGTGCTCGAGCTCCCCTTCCTCCCGCGCACGGTGCTGGCCGCGGTCTACCGCCGCGCCTCCGCGCTGCTGGTCACCTCGAAGCGCGAGGGGTTCGGCTGGCCGGTAATCGAGGCGATGGCGTGCGGCACCCCGGTGGTGGCGAGCGACCTCCCCGTCTTCCGCGAGGTCGGCGGCGAGGCGGTGACCTACGCGCCGCTCCGCGACCTGCAGGCGTGGGTCGAGTCCGTCGACCGGCTTCTCCACGACCGCCGCGACCGCCGCCAGTGGGCCGGCCGCCGCGAGGCCGCCCTGGAGCGCGCCGAGCGCTTCAGCCTGGAGGCCTACGCCCGCGGCGTCGCCGCCGTCTACCGCCAGGTGCTGGGGATGCGGCCAGGATGACGTGCCTGTCCGCGGCCGCGGCGCCCTCCCCCTGCGCCTTAGAGCGCAAACCCCCTCCCGTACCGGGAGGGGGGCGGGGGATTGCGAGGCCTGCAAGCAGTCATGCGAAATCTGCCTCCACATGGCCGGTTCGGAGGTGCGCCGGTGCCGAGGCACACTACCTCTCCCGGGACGGGAGAGGTGGCGAGCCTGAGCGAGCCGGAGAGGGCGCCGAGCCGCGGAGCGCGCCGGATCCCGTCGCAGCGGTGCGGCGATGACGCGCCGGCTGAAGGTCCTCCACGTGGGCAAGTTCTACCCGCCGCACCACGGGGGGATGGAGAGCCACGTCGAGCTCCTCGCGCGCCTCACCCGCGCCGAGGCCGACGTGGAGGTCGTCGTCAGCAACGACGGCCCGCGGACGGTGCGCGAGACGGTGGGCGGGGTGCCGGTGACGCGCATCGGCACGCGGCTCCGGCTCGCCTCCGCCTCGTTCGGGCCCGGGATGGCGAAGGCGATCCGCGCGGCCGACGCGGACGTGGTGCACTTCCATCATCCCAATCCCCCCGCCGTGCTGTCGTACCTGGCGGCGCGGCCGCGCGGGCGGCTGGTGGTGACCTACCACAGCGACATCGTGCGGCAGCGCGTGCTGGGGCCGCTCTTCTCCCCCGTCCTGCACCGCTTCCTCGCCCGCGCCGACGCCATCGTCGCCAGCTCGCCGGACTACGCGGCCAGCTCGCCCGTGCTCCGCCGCCACGCCGCGCGGGTGCGGGTGATCCCCTTCGGCATCGACCCCGGGGAGCTGGAGACGGTCGACCCGGCGGAGGTGGAGGCGGTGCGCGCGCGCTACGGGCCCCGCATCGTCTTCGCGGCGGGCAGGCTGGTCTACTACAAGGGTTTCGCGTACCTTGTACGCGCCATGCGGCGGGTGGACGGGCACCTGCTGATCGCGGGCGACGGGCCCCTCCGCGGCGAGCTCGCGCGGGTGGCGGCGGAGGCGGGCGTGGAGGAGAAGGTGACGCTGCTGGGCCGCGTGCCGGACCTGCGCCCGCTCTACCACGCGGCGGACCTGTTCGCCCTTCCCTCGGTGGCGCGCAGCGAGGCGTTCGGGATCGTGCAGCTGGAGGCGATGGCCTGCGGCGTCCCCGTGGTGAACACCGCGCTCGACACCGGCGTCCCCTTCGTCTCGCCGCACGGCGTCACCGGCCTCACCGTTCCCCCCGCCGACGCCGACGCGCTGGCGGACGCGCTCACCCGGCTGCTGGACGACGCCGCGCTGCGCGCGCGCCTGGGCCGCGCGGGGCGCGAGCGGGTGGCCGGCGAGCTGGGCGCGGGGTCGATGGCCCGCCGCACGCTGGCGCTCTACCGCGAGGTGGCCGAAGGCGCCCGTCCGAACGATCCGAATCTCCCCGAAGACAAACCATGACCGACGCAGTACCCGCCGCGCACGGCGCCGCAGAGCCGCACCCGGAGCGCGAGCTCTCCCCCGCGTTCTGGAGCACCCGCCGCGTGCTGGTCACGGGCGGCGGCGGCTTCCTGGGCTCGCACGTGGTCGACCGGCTGCGCGCGCTCGGCGCCGGCGAGGTCTTCGTTCCCCGCCGCGACCGCTTCGACCTGATCGAGCACGCCGACGTGCGGCGGGTGATGGAGGAGTCGCGCCCCGACCTGGTGCTGCACCTGGCGGCCGAGGTGGGGGGGATCGGGGCCAACCGCGCGCACCCGGGGCGCTTCTTCTACAGCAACATCATGATGGGCGTGCAGCTGATCGAAGAGGCGCGGCTGCGCGGCGTCGAGAAGTTCGTGCAGGTGGGAACGGTGTGCGCGTACCCCAAGTACACCCCGGTGCCCTTCCGCGAAGAGGACTTCTGGATCGGCTACCCCGAGGAGACCAACGCCCCTTACGGGATCGCCAAGAAGGCCCTGCACGTGCAGCTCCAGGCCTACCGGCAGGAGTACGGGCTGAACGGCATCTACCTCCTCCCCACCAACCTCTACGGCCCGCGCGACAACTTCGACCCCGAGAGCTCGCACGTGATCCCGGCGCTGATCCGGCGCGTGCTCCAGGCGCGCCGCGAGGGCGCGGGCGAGCTGGGGATCTGGGGCACCGGCCAGGCCTCGCGCGAGTTCCTGTACGTGGACGACTGCGCCCGCGCGCTGCTCCTGGCCGCCGAGCACTACGACGAGCCCGAGCCGGTGAACGTGGGGATGGGGCGCGAGATCCGCATCGCCGAGGTGGCCGCGCTGATCGCCGAGCTGGCGGGCTTCGAGGGCCGCTTCGTCTACGACGCCACCCAGCCCGACGGCCAGCCCCGCCGCTGCCTGGACACCACCAGGGCGCTCGCCCTCTTCGGCTTCCGCGCCCACGTGGCGGTGCGCGAGGGGCTGGCGCGGACGATCGAATGGTACCGGGCGAACGGGGGAGGGACTGGTGAGTAGTGCCAAGTGCCAAGTGCCAAGTGCCAAGTGCCAAGTGCCAAGTGCCAAGTGCCAAGTGCCAAGTGCTTGGAGGTGTGAAGAAACACCGGTGTCATCCTGAGGCCCGGCACGACGGGGCCGCCGTCGCGCGAACATCCGCAGGGCCGAAGGATCTAACCTGGGCCACCACCTGGCTTGGGCGCGGCAGCGACGAAGAAATCGAGGCCACGACCTTTCGACCGCGGTTTCGGCGCGGCTTCCGCGGCAGCCATTGGAGTATCCGCAGGTAGATCCTTCGGCCCGGCCGTCACTTTCGCGAGGCGAGCCCGGCATGATCGGGCCTCAGGATGACACCCGTGTGGGCCGGGGGTAGGGTGTATGTGGGGCGATGTCCGCGCAGGCGGACTGTGTGCCGTTGTAGCGGCGAATTCACTCGCCTCGTCCAACGCCGCGTCCACGGCCTCGTCCAACGCCGCGTCGACGGCCTCGTCCAACGCGGGCCCAACGCCGGGTCCAGGGCCCCGTCCACGCCTCGTCCAATGCCGGGTCCGCGCCGCTTCGGGTTCGCGCAATTCCGTTTTGGGGATAAATCGTTATATTGCAAGGTGTTTCTCCTTGCCGTCCCGCGCGGTCTCGCGCGAGGCTCCCCGCTGAACCTCCGGCAGTGAAGGCGTCCGCCCCGGTGGGCGAGCGCCGCTCAGCCGATCTCCGCCCCCGGTGACTCCGTGTCCGAGCTGACGACCCAGAAGCCGCTGGTCCCGCAGGTGGCCGAGCAAGCGCCGCGCGGGCCCGTGCTCCGCTCTCAGCTCACCCCGCAGCCCGACGAGCCGCGCGACGGCGTGCCGGTGCGCGACTACCTGAACGCCGTCCGCCGCTACTGGTGGCTGGTGGCGGCCGCGGCCGTCCTCTCCGTGGGGATCGCCCTCTGGCGCATGTCGCGCGAGCTCCCGGTCTACGTGGCGAGCACCTCGGTGCGGCTGCGCGACCCCTCCGCCCGCATGTCGGGGAGCCTGGGGAACCCCGCCGGGAGCGCCGCCAACGAGCAGCTCAGCGGCTACTACACCGACCCGGTGCAGTCGCAGATCCAGGTGCTGAAGAGCCGCGCGGTGGCCGGCATCGTGGTCGACTCGCTGGGGCTCCGGCTGCAGCCGGAGAAGCCCGACTTCCCCTACCGCACCCTGGGGCGCGTGGCGGTGAACTCGGCCGCGCGCGAAGGCGACACGCTGGTGGCCACCTTCGCCGCCGGCGCGGTGACCGCCACGCTGCGGGGGCAGCGGGCGCGCGCCGCCTACGGCCAGTCTCTCCAGCTTCCCGGGGTGGAGATGACCTTCGTCTCCCGCCCGGCGCTCCCCTCCGCCCGTTTCTCCGTGCTGTCGCGCGAGGTGGCGATCACCACCATCATGGGGCAGATCGGTGCGCGGCCGCGCGAGCTGACCAACTTCCTCGACATCTCCTACACCGCCTACGACCCCGACCTGGCGCAGCGCGTGGCCGACGCCACCGCGTTCTCCTTCCAGCAGCTCAACGCCACCAGCGCCCAGCAGGCCTCGCGGCGCCGGGCGCAGTTCGTGGCCGAGCAGCTGCGCAGCACCGACTCGCTGCTGCTGGCGGCGCAGATGCAGCTCAGCGGCTTCCGCAAGAGCGTGAACGCCTTCAGCCCCCAGGAAAAGTTCCGCAACACGCAGGAGGGCCTCGCCAACCTGCGGCTGCGCCGCGAGGAGCTCGACCAGGAGAAGCGCGTCTACGACCAGATGTACCAGGCGCTCTCGCGCGGCAGCGGCTCGCAGGTGACCGACCAGATCGCGGCGATGGCCGCCAGCCCGCAGGTGGCCAGCAACGGCGGCCTGGTGGTGCTCTACCAGCAGCTGCTGCGCTACCAGACGGTGCGCGACTCGCTCACCACCGGGCGCTTCTCCAGCGCCATCAGCAACCCCGACGTGGAGCGGCTCGACTCGCTGGTGGCCACCTCGCACTCGCGCCTCACCAGCGCGGTGGCGGCGCGCTCCACCGCGCTCGCCGCGCAGCTGCGGGTGATGGACGGGCTGATGACCGCCGACGCCGCCAGCGTGTCGCAGCTCCCCGACGCCGAGGCCGAGGAGCAGCGCCTGCGCCGCCAGGTGGAGACGCTGCAGACGCTCGCCGACGACCTGCTGCGCGAGCAGCAGAAGGCGCGCATCGACCAGGCGGTGGAGGCGGGGCAGGTGGAGGTGGTGGACCGCGCCCTGGTCCCCGGCGGCCCCATGGGGCGCAACGGGAAGAAGCGCGTGCTCTTCGCCCTGCTGATCGGGCTCCTCCTGGGCGGGAGCGGCGCGCTGGTGCTCGACCGCCTGAACACCGCCCTCTACGGCCGCGAGGAGATCGAGTCGCTGCTGCACCTCCCCGTGCTCGCCATCGTCCCGCGCGTGAGCCTCGACGCGCCCAAGGGCCGGCGCCGGCTCAAGCTCCCGCGCGGCGCGGCGCTGGTGCGGCGCGCGCCGACGGCCGCCGAGGGGCTGATCACCGTCACCGACCTGCACTCCGCGGGGTCGCAGGCGTTCCGCAAGCTGCGCACGCACCTGATCTTCTCCACCGGCGGCGACCCGCTGCGCTCGCTGCTGATCACCAGCCCCACGGCGAGCGAGGGGAAGAGCAGCGTGAGCTCCAACCTGGCCGTGACCTTCGCCCAGCAGAAGCTGCGCGTGCTGCTGATCGACGCCGACATGCGGCGGGCGCGGCTGCACACCCTCTTCAACCTCGAGCGGCTCCCCGGGCTCACCGAGGTGCTGGCGCGGCAGAGCACCCTCGAGGAGGTGATCCGCCTCACCCCCGTCGACGGGCTGCACCTCCTCCCCGCGGGAACGCTGGTCCCCAACGTCTCCGAGCTGCTGGGGAGCGAGCGGATGACGGCGCTGATGGCCGAGCTCTCCACCCGCTACGACCTGCTGGTGGTCGACACGCCGCCTGTGCTCGCCGCCGCCGACGCCGAGATCCTGGCGGTGCAGACCGACGCCACCCTGGTGGTGGTGCGCGCCGGCCAGACGGAGCGCCAGTCCGCCCAGTACGCCGTGCAGCAGCTGCGCGCCGTCGGCGCGCGGGTGGTGGGCGCCGTGCTCAACGACCCCGACGAGAAGGTCGCCAGCTACGGCCGCTATACGTACTACTACGACTACTACAGCAAGGACGGGCAGGGCTGATGTAGAGGGCGGTGCGGTAGGCGGCGGGTTGGGGAGGCGGCGGGTTGGTGGACGGCGGGATGGGGGGGACGGAGGGATGG